>Ga0207664_10000004_pt1 | contig 493014 bp, 487 predicted proteins | sample LARL83metaG_FD_184349 | JGI IMG/M metagenome (GOLD analysis project Ga0207664, IMG submission 184349) | Corn, switchgrass and miscanthus rhizosphere microbial communities from Kellogg Biological Station, Michigan, USA - LAR L8-3 metaG... | ecosystem: Host-associated > Plants > Roots >...
TCGAGCAGCGCATGCTGCTGACGGCGGCGCTCGTGCTGCTCGCGTTCGGGACGGTGATGGTCTACAGCGCCTCCTCGGCGCGCAACGTGCTCCAGCACGGCAGCGGCACGCAGTACCTCGTGCGCACCGTGATCTTCGCCGCGGTCGGCCTCGTGGTGATGCGGGTGATGGCGCGCCGCGGCGTCGAGCTGCTGAAGCAGCTCACCCCGCTGCTGCTGGTCGGCTCGTTCGGGATGCTGCTGCTCGTGCTCGTGCCGGGGATCGGGATCTCCGTCAACGGCGCGCGCCGCTGGATCGGGCCGGGCACCCTGTCCTTCCAGCCGTCCGAGCTGATGAAGCTCGCGCTGATCCTCTACGGCGCGCAGTTCCTCGCGAGCAACCCCGGGCGGATCCGCAGCTTCAGCGGGATGCTGCGCCCGCTCGTCGTGGTGACGGGCGCGGCGGCGCTGCTCGTCGCCGCCGAGCCGGATCTCGGCACCGCGCTCGTGATCTGCATGTCGATCAGCGCGCTGCTCGTCGCCGCCGGCGTGCCGATGCGCTACCTCGGGTACCTGGCGGCCGGCGGCGCGGTGCTCGTGATCCTGCTTGTGCTGATCCAGCCCTACCAGCAGGCGCGTCTGACCGCCTTCCTCGACCCGTGGGCGAGCGCGTCGAGCAGCGGCTTCCAGTCGGTGCAGGGGCAGATCGCGATCGGCTCCGGCGGGCTGCTCGGCCGCGGGCTCGGCGAGTCGGTGCAGAAGGCGTTCTTCCTGCCGGAGGCGCACACCGACTTCATCCTCGCGGTGATCGGCGAGGAGCTCGGCGCGATCGGCGTGAGCGCGGTGATCGCTCTGTTCGGGCTGATCGCCTGGTCGGGCCTGCGGATCGCGCGGGCGGCGACCGGCCAATATGCCAAGCTGCTCGCGACCGGCCTCACCTCCCTGATCCTGTGCCAGGCGACGCTCAACATCTTCGTGGTGCTCGGCATCGCACCGCTGACGGGCGTGCCGCTGCCGTTCATCTCGTACGGGCCGACGAACCTCACCGTGATGCTGGCGGCGGTCGGGCTGCTGCTGAACGTCGCGGAGGGCAGCCGCGTCGGGCTGCGGCTCGTCGAGCCGTCGCGCCCGCGCTCACGCCGCAGAGCCGGCCCATCTCCGTCCGACCGTGAGCGCGCCGCCGCGGATCGCGATCGCCGCCGGCGGGACGGCGGGGCACGTCGTGCCGGCGCTGGCGGTCGCCGGCGCGCTGCGGGCTGAGGGCGCCGACGTCCTGTTCGTCGGCGGCGAGCGCGCCGAGGCCGAGCTGGTCCCGGCCGCCGGCTACGAGCTGCGCGCGATCCGCGTCGAGGGACTGCACCGGCGCAACCCGCTGCGCGCGGCCCGGGCGGCTTTTCGTGCCGCGCGCGCCGTCTTCACGTCCGTGCGGCTGTTGCGCGCGTGGAGCGCCGACGCGGTGATGGGCGGCGGAGGATACGTCGCCGGGCCGGTCGGGCTGGCGGCCGTGCTGCTGCGGATCCCGCTCGTGCTGACGGAGGCGGACTCGCACCTGGGGATCGCGAACCGGCTGCTCGCGCCGTTTGCGCGGCGGGTGTGCCTCGCGTTCCCGATCCACGGTCGCGCCGGCTCGCGTTATCTGGTCACCGGCCGCCCGGTGCCGCCGGCCGCCACCGACCGCGCCGCCGCCCGCGCCCGCTTCGGCCTCGGACCCGACGAGACGGTCGTGCTCGTGTTCGGCGGCTCGCTCGGCGCGCGCTCGATCAACCACGCGGCCGTCGAGGCGTTCGCGAGCGCGCCGTTCCGCGTGCTGCACGCGGCGGGCGCGCGCGACTTCCCGACGCTCGTCGCGCCCGGAGCGCACTACGACCTGCGCGAGTACATCCACGAGGGCTTCGGCGAGGCGCTGCTCGCCGCCGACCTCGTGATCGCCCGCTCCGGCGGCTCGATCTTCGAAGTCGCCGCGCACGGCAAGCCGGCGATCCTGATCCCGTATCCCGCCGCCGCCGCCGACCACCAGACGGCCAACGCGCGCTGGATGGCCGCCAGCGGCGCTGCGATCGTCATCCCCGACGCCGAGCTGACGGCCGAGCGCCTGCGCCGCGAGGTCGACGCCCTGCTCGCCGACCCCGACCGCCTCGCCGCGATGGCCCGCGCCTCCGCCGCCCTCGCCCGCCCCGACGCGGCGCGCGACATCGCCGCCGAGCTGCTCGCCGCGGCCCGCCGTACCGGCTGATCCGCTCGCTAGCCTCCCGCGCGTGACGGACGAGCGACCGTGGGCCGGGCGGCGGCTGCACTTCATCGGGATCGGGGGCGCCGGGATGAGCGGGCTGGCGGTTGTCGCGCTCGCGCTGGGGGCGGAGGTGAGCGGGTCGGATCGTGCCGCGTCGCCGACGCTCGAGCGGCTCCGCGCCGCCGGCGCAGCGACTGTCGTGGGCCACGACGCGGCGAACGTGCCGGCGGGCGCTGACGCGGAGGTCGTCTACTCGACCGCGGTCCCCGAGGACAACCCCGAGCGCGCTGTCGCTCGCGAGCGCGGCCAGCGCGAGCTGCACCGCGCCGACCTGCTCGCCGAGATCACCGCGCTGCGGCGCTGCATCGCGGTCACCGGCACGCACGGCAAGACGACGACGTCGAGCATGGTCGTGCACGCGCTGCGCGGCTGCGGCATGGATCCCGGCTACCTCGTCGGCGGCGAGGTGCGCTCGACCGGCGCGAACGCCGGCTGGGGCGCGGGGGAGTGGGTCGTCGTCGAGGCCGACGAGTCCGATCGCTCGCTGCTCAAGCTCCATCCCGACATCGCCGTGCTGACGAACGCCGAGCTGGACCACCACAGCACGTACGGCTCCCAGCTCGACGTGGACGAGACGTTCCGCCAGTTCCTCGCACGCGCGCGCGAGGGCATCGTCGTGTGGGACCGGGCCGAGCTGGGCGCGCTCGCCGCGGCCGCCAACGCGCCCACGGTTGCCTACGACGTGCCCGATCCTCGGCTCGATCCCACCGGCAGCCGCTTCGACTGGCGCGGCCACGCGGTGCGCCTGCGCGTCCCCGGCGCGCACAACGCGCTCAACGCGGCGGCCGCGCTCGAGGCCTGCCGGCTGGCGGGCGCCGACCCGGCGCAGGCCGCCGTTGCGCTCGCCGACTTCGCCGGCGCGGGCCGCCGCTTCGAGCGGCTCGGCATCACGCGCTCCGGTGCGGAGGTCTACGACGACTACGCGCACCACCCGACCGAGGTCGCCGCGACGATCGCGGCGGCGCGCACGCTGGACCCGCGCCGCGTCGTGGCCGTCTTCCAACCGCACCTGTACTCGCGCACGCGCGCGCTCGCGCGGGACTTCGGGCGCGCGCTCGCGGCGGCGGACCTCGTCGTCGTGCTCGACGTCTACCGCGCGCGCGAGCGCCCGGAGGACTTCCCCGGCGTCGACGGCAAGCTGATCGCCGACGCCGCCGCCGAGGCGGCCGGCGGGCGCACCGTCGCGTGGCTGCCGCGCTTCGCGGACGCCGAGCGCTTCCTCCAGGCCCACCTGCGCACCGGCGACGTCTGCCTCGCGATGGGCGCGGGCGACGTGGACGAGCTGGCACGCGCGGTGGTGGTGCAGCCGTGATGGGGCCGACGCTGCCCGCCGGCGTCCAGCCGGACTATCCGCTCGCGCGGCTGACGACCGTGCGGACCGGCGGCCACGGCGAGCTGTTCGCGCGTCCGGCCACGATCGAGCAGCTCGTCGCGCTGCTGGCGTGGGCGGCGGAGAACGGCCACGAGGTAGGGGTCGTCGGCTCGGGGTCGAACCTGCTGGTAGCGGACGAGGGCGTTCGCGGACTCGTGATGAAGCTCGACAAGGACCTCGCGCAGATCGACCGGGACGGCACGCGCCTCAGGTGCGGCGGCGGCGCGCGCCTGCCCGCCGTCTCCGCGCGCGCCGCGGGCGCCGGCCTGGCCGGCATCGAGTTCGGCGTGAGCATTCCCGGGACGGTCGGCGGCGCGGTCCGCATGAACGCGAACGCCTACGGCGGCGAGCTGGCGCGCGTGCTGGAGCATGTCGACGTCGCGAGCGCCGCGGGGGTCGAGCGCCGCACGCCCGACCAGCTCGGCTTCGCCTATCGCAGATCGAACCTCACGTCCGGCGAGGTTGTCGCGCGCGCGTCCTTCCAGCTCCAGCCGGCGCCGGTCGAGCGGGTGAAGGCGACGCTCGCCGAGCTGCGCGCGAAGCGCAAGGCGGCGCAGCCGTCCGGCATCAACACGTTCGGGTCCACGTTCAGAAACCCCGCCGACGACGACCCCCGCGCGGAGGGCCGCACGGCCGGTCAGCTCCTGGACGCGGCCGGCTGTCGTGGGCTGCGCGTCGGCGGCGCCGGCTTCTCCGCGAAGCACGCGAACTTCGTCGAGAACCACGGCGGAGCGAGCACCGCCGACGTGCTCGCGCTGATGGCCGCGGGCCGCCGCCGCGTGCACGAGCGCTTCGGCGTCGTGCTGGAGCCGGAGGTGCAGACGCTCGGCGACGTGCGCTGGCCCGCGGACTGGGAGCTCGAGGCGTGAGCGCGACCGGCGCACGCGCCGCGTCCGCGGCGAGCCGGGTCGTGCACTTCCTGCACGTCCTGCGCGCACGCCGCGCGCACGCCGGCGGCGCAGCCCTTGCGTTCCGTCGCCGCGGTCGTCCCCGTCCCCGCACGCTGCTGGCGGGGGCCACCGCGCTCGTGCTGCTGCTCGCCGGCTGGTTCTGGCTGCGCGACTCCTCGCTGGTCACCGTCCGCAGCGTCGAGGTCACGGGCGTCCCGGGACCGCAGGGCGTGCGCATCCGCGCGGCGCTCACGCAGGCGGCGCGCTCGATGACGACCTTGCACGTGCGCCGGGGCGCGCTCGACACCGCGGTCGCGCCGTTCTCGCTCGTCAAGCGGATCGAGGTCTCGACGAGCTTCCCGCACACGATGCGGATCCACGTCGTGACGAACGTCGCCGTCGGGGTAGTCGTGGCCGACGGCGCGCAGATCGCCGTCACCTCCGACGGCACGCTGCTGCGCGGCGTGAGCGCGCCGCCGGGGCTCGCGCAGATCGCGCTGCGCTCGACGCCGGCCGGCGCGCGCCTGACCGACCCGCTCGCGGTCGCCGCGGTCGAGGCGCTCGGCGCGGCGCCCGCCGCGCTGCGCGGTCACGTCGAGTCGGTGCAGACGACGGCGTCCAAAGGCCTGACGTTGCAGCTCGCGCACGGCCCGCTCCTGATCTTCGGCGGCGACGATCGGCTGGGGGCGAAGTGGGCGGCCGCGGCCGCGGTGCTGGCCGACGCACAGGCGGCCGGCGCCAGCTCGATCGACGTCTCGGCGCCTGAGCGGCCGGCGGTCGCGGGGCTGCCGAACGGCGCGCCGGCGACCGGCTCCTCGGACATCCCGACCCCGCCGGCGGGATCGAGCGCGACCGCGGCGGCGCCGCCGTCGACGACGCCGACGACCGCCGCACCGGCCGCCACGTCGGCCGCCGGAACGACCGGAGGCTGACCCTCAAGCTGAGGTAGAGGGTAACCCCGATCCGAGCCCAACACTCGACCCGCGATGGAGAGTCAGGCGTTCTGCAACGTCGCTTGCGGCGCGCGAGCCCCGTTGACAGCCCGCCGAACAAGGGCATAACGTGCCACACTCTCGCACGCTGAATGTCGGGCCAAAGTCTCGACGCTAACTCAAGGGTCGGACGGTAATTATCATGGAAAGCGGCAGCTACCTCGCAGTCATCAAGGTCGTCGGCGTCGGCGGCGGCGGCACGAACGCGGTCAACCGCATGGTCGACGCTGGCCTGCGCGGGGTCGAATTCATCGCCGCGAACACCGATGCCCAGGCGCTCGCGATGTGCGACGCCGACATCAAGCTGAACATCGGCCACGAACTGACGAAGGGCCTCGGCGCGGGCGCCAACCCCGACGTCGGCCACGGCGCGGCCGCCGAGTCGCGCGACGAGATCAAGGAAGCCCTCAAGGGGGCGGACATGGTCTTCGTCACCGCCGGCGAGGGCGGCGGCACCGGTACCGGCGCCGCGCCCGTGATCGCCGAGATCGCCAAGAACGAGATCGGCGCGCTGACCGTCGGCGTCGTCACGCGCCCGTTCGTCTTCGAGGGCTCGCAGCGCGCGAGACAGGCCGAGGAGGGGATCCAGCGCCTGCGCGAGCAGGTCGACACGCTGATCGTGATCCCGAACGAGAAGCTGCTCGGGATCGTCGAGCGCCGCACGACGATCTTGGAGGCCTTCAAGGAGGCTGACAACGTCCTGCGCCAAGGCGTCCAGGGCATCACCGACCTGATCACGATCCCGGGCCTGATCAACCTCGACTTCGCCGACGTGCGCACGATCATGCACAACGCCGGCACCGCGCTGATGGGCATCGGCTCCGGCTCCGGCGAGACGCGCGCGGCCGACGCGGCGAAGGCGGCGATCGCCTCCCCGCTGCTGGAGCAGGACGTCCAGGGCGCGACCGGGATCCTGCTCAACATCACCGGCGGCCACGACCTCGGCCTGTTCGAGGTCAACGAGGCGGCCGAGATCGTCGCGGCGGCGGCCGACAAGGAGTCGAACATCATCTTCGGCGCCGTGATCGACGACGCGCTCGGCGACGACGTGCGCGTCACCGTGATCGCGACCGGCTTCGACCACAGCGGCCGCGGCGGGTTCGCGCGCGCGGGCCGGCCCGAGAGCGCGCGCGAGGAGGCGCGCCGCACGCGCCGCGACCGCGACGTCACGCTCGACGAGCGTCAGCGCTCCTCGCTCGAGATCAGCGACGACGAGATCGACATCCCGTCGTTCCTGCGCGACAAGTAGGCGACGCCTCAGCCGCGGACCACGAGGTCGCGGCTCGCGTCGATCGCACGGGCGGCGACGCTGTCGACCGTGTCCTTCGGCCGGCGGTTGGAGAAGAAGCCCTCGCGCAGCAGCGTGACGTAGCCGTGCGCCGTGACGAGGTGGCGCTCCAGCAGCGTCAGGGCCGCCGCTGAGCCGGGCGGCCCGGCGGCCTCGGCCAGCTCGAACAGCAGGTCGGTCAGCCGGCGGCCGGCGCCGGCGAGCTCGGGCTGCTCGAGCCGCGTGAGCGGGGCGGAGAAGATGACGTCGAGGCCGACGCCGCGCTCGGCGACGTAGCGCACGTAGGTGCCGGCTGTCGCGGCCAGCCGCTCGCGCGGATCCGTGCCCGCGGCGTCGGCGTCGGCGCGCATGCGGTCGGCCAGCTCGAGCGCCGCCTGCGCGGCGACGGCGGCCAGCAGGTGGTCGCGATCGGCGAAGTGCCGATAGGGCGACGCCGTGCTGACGCCGACCGCCCGCGCGGCCTTGGCGACGGAGAACTCGGCCAGCCCGTGCTCGGCGATCAGGGCGAAGCTCGCCTCGACCAGCGCCGTGCGCAGGTTGCCGTGGTGGTAGGGGCGGGAGCCGGATGTCGGGGGCGTCATGGATCTCACTCAGCAGTCGGCGATGCGATAGGTCTGCTACATTAGCAAAGCGATAGACCTCTTACATCGAAAGGACGGGAGATGAGCACCACATTCCAGGACAAGGTCGCCGTCGTCACCGGCGGTGCCCAGGGCGTCGGCTTCGCGATCGCCGAGCAGCTCCTGGCCGACGGCGCGCGCGTCGTCGTGGCCGACCTCGACCGCGCACGCGTCGATGCCGCCGTCGAGGCGCTCGGATCCGACAGCTCGGGCGCCGTCGCCGACGTCTCCAAGCGCGCCGACATGGAGGCGCTGTACGCCGAGGTCGTCGGCCGGCACGGGCGCCTCGACGTCGTCGTCGCCAACGCCGGGATCGGCGACCACGCGCCCCTGGCCGCGATCACCGAGGCGCAGTTCGACCGCACGTTCGACGTCAACGTCAAGGGCGTCCTGTTCACCGTCCAGCCGGCGCTGCCGCTGCTGGCCTCCGACGGGGCGATCGTCATCGTCGGCTCGATCGCCTCCACCAGCCCGCCGCCCGGCATGAGCCTCTACGGCGGCGCGAAGGCCGCGATCCGCACGTTCGTGCGCGGCTGGATCCAGGACGTCAAGGGCTCCGGCGTGCGCATCAACGTGCTCAGCCCCGGCGCGGTCGACACCGAGTCGCTGCGCACGGCGCTGGCGCAGGCGCAGGGCGCCGAGCGGGTCGACGCGGCGGTCGCGGCGATGGGGGAGGGCAACCCGCTCGGCCGGATCGCGAGTCCGCGCGAGATCGCGGCCGCGGTTGCGTTCCTCGCCAGCGACGCCGCGAGCTTCATCACCGGGGTCGAGCTCTGCGCCGACGGCGGGCTCGCCCAGTTCTAGACAAGAGGAAGGCACGGATCGATCGCTCATGACCGCAACCCGAATCCCTGACGCGAGACCTGCCGTCGACGCCCGTCGCGCCGCGATCGGCGTCGCGCTGGTCCTCGTCGCACAGCTCATGCTCATCCTCGACACGACGATCGTCACCGTCGCGCTGCCGCGGATCGACGCGGGCCTCGGCTTCGGCGCGGCCTCGCTGTCCTGGGTCATCAACGCCTACGGATTGGCGTTCGGCGGGCTGCTGCTCGTCGGCGGCCGACTCGGCGACGTCTACGGCCGCCGGCGCGTGCTGGAGATCGGCTTGGCCCTCTTCACCGCGGCGTCGCTGCTCGGCGCGCTCGCGCAGTCGCCCGGGTGGCTGGTCGCCGCCCGCGCGCTCCAGGGCATCGGCGCCGCGCTGACGGCGCCGGGCGTGCTGGCGCTCGTGCACACGAGCGCGACCGACGAGGCGGGGCGCCATCGCGCGCTCGCGCTGTTCTCGGCCGTCGGCATCGGCGGCGGGGCGCTCGGGCTGGTGCTCGGCGGACTGCTGACCGACGTCGGCTCGTGGCGCTGGACGCTGCTGATCAACGTGCCGCTCGGCGTCGCGGTGCTGGCGAGCATCCGGCGGTTCGTCGCCGAGACGACGCGCCGGCCCGACCGCTTCGACGTGGTCGGCGCCGTCTCGGCGACCGGCGCCGCGGTCGCGATCGTGTGGGCGTTGATCGGCGCGCCTGACAAGGGCTGGACCTCGGCGCGAACGCTGGGTGGACTCGGCCTCGGGGTCGTGCTGATCGCGGTGCTGGCCGTCGCCGAGCGCCGCGTCACGCACCCGATGCTGCGGCTCGTGCTGCTGCGCGACCGGCGGCGGGTCGGCGCGCTGGTCGTCACGACGATGGTCTTCGGCGCCCAGTTCTCGATGTTCTTCCTGACCGTGCAGTACGTCCAGAAGGTGCTGGGGCTCACGCCGCTGGCGGCGGGCGCAGCGTTCCTGCCGATGTCCGTCGGCATCTTCGCGATGTCGCGCGTCACGCCGCGCCTGGTGGCGCGCTTCGGCCAGGCGCCGCTGCTGATGATCGGCACGCTCGGGCTGACGGCCTGCATGGCGTGGCTCAGCCGCGCCGGCGCGGGCAGCAGCTACTTCGGCGCGGTGTTCGGCCCGATGCTGCTCGACGGCGTGGCGGCGGGACTGACGTTCATGCCGGCGGCGTCGCTGGTGGTCGGCGGCGTCGAGGCCGAGCACGCGGGCTCGGCCTCGGGGATGCTCCAGACGATGCAGCAGCTCGGCGGCGCGATCGGGCTCGCGGTCGTCGCGTCGGTCTACGCCTCCGGCGCGGTGCCCGGCGCGTTCGTGCCCGGCCTGCGCGACGCGCTGCTGACCTCGGGCGCGTTCACCGCGATCGGCTTCGTCGTGGCGGCGACGGTGATCCGGCGGCGACGGGCGGCGGGCCGCTGAGGCTCACCAGATGGTCGCGAGCCAGACCGTCACCCCCGCCAGGGCGGCCAGACCGACGTTCAGGCCGATCTCCTTGACCGCCGTCCCGCGCGATAGCTCGAAGCCGCTGGCGAGGATCTGGAGGATGACGAACCCGATCGCCGCGACCAGCGCGAGGCCGGGAGCGATGCCGGTCGCGGGCGGCAGGATCAAGCCCGCGACCCCGGCGACCTCGACGACGCCGATCGCCCGGATCAGCCAGACCGGGGTGTCCTCGACCCAGGCCATCATCGGCGCAAGCTGCTCCTTGCTCTGGACGACCTTCATCCCGCCGGCGGCTAGATAGGTGGCGCTCAGCAGGGCGGCGAGCACCCAATAGGCCACGGTCATGTCGATCCTCCGATTCGTAGTTACCACTTGTAAGCAGCGCCATCATGCGTGACCATCGGGGCTCGTACAAAAGGCACATGCGTGTGCGCTGCTAACAAGGGACGGCGATGTCGCAGTACGAGAAGACCTGCCTGATCCGCGCCGACGCCGGTCGCGCCATCCGCGCGGTGCTCGACCGCATCGGCGACAAGTGGACGCTGCTGGTCGTGGCCACCCTTCACGAGCGGCGGATGCGCTTCACCGAGCTTCAGCGGCACATCCCCGGCATCTCCCAGCGGATGCTGTCGCTGACCCTGCGCCACCTCGAGCGCGACGGCCTGGTCACGCGCACGGCGCACGCCGAGGTGCCGCCGCGCGTCGAGTACGAGCTCACCGCGACCGGTCAGACGCTGATCGCACCCGCCATGACGCTGGCCGAATGGGCGATCGAGCACAACCCCGACATCGAGCGCAGCCAGCAGGCGTACGACTCGCGCGACCACCCAGCCCGGATGAGCCGCGTGTAGGGCCCGCTCAGGCCGGGTCGAAGCGATCGACGTCGTGAATCCAGCGGGCGCTGGCGCCCGGCGTTCCGCCGGGTGTGATACTCCGGATGATGGGACGACGGCGGCAGGGGCTCGTCGTGACGGTCGTGATGGCGCTGGGCGTGGGCCTGCTGTGCTCGGCGACGGCAGTCGCCGCCTCGGCGTGGCGGATCGACGCGCTGTCGAACACGACGGCGGCACCGGGCGGGACGCTCGACTATCTCGTGCAGGTGACGAACGTCGGCGATGCGTCCAGTGACGGCAGTCAGATCGATCTGGTCGCGACGCTGCCCGCCAGCGTCACGGCCGTCTCGACGGCGAACGCAAGCGCCGGCGCGAGCTTCTCGTGCACCGGTCCGAGCGGCTCGGCTGTTGCCGGGGCGTCGGTGGTGACGTGCGCGGAGACGGATGTCGTGGCGGCGCACGACTTCCGCACGCTCCGGCTCACGGTGGCGATCGATCAGAGAGCCACGGGGTCGGTGACCAGCTCGTTTCAGGTCTCGGGCGGCGGGGCGGCAGCGGCGGCGAGCACGGTCGATCCGACGACGATCGCGGCCACCGCGCCGGGCTTCGGCATCGACGCGTTCGACGGTCAGGTCACGGATGCCGTCGGGAATCCCTCCACACAGGCGGCCGCGCATCCGTTCGCCGCCTCGACGGCGATCGACCTCAACACGGTCACGAACCCGAACCCGCCGTTCGGTCCGCTCTGGCCGGTGGAACCGACGAAAGACGTGCTCGTCGGCCTGCCGGCTGGCTTCATGCCCAATCCGTTCGCCGCGGACCAATGCACGGCGACCCAACTGGCGAACGCGCAGGGCGCCGAGCCCAAGCCGCTGTGTTCGGCGACCACGCAGGCCGGCACTGCGCTCGTGCGCCTGAACGATCTCCCGGGGCCGGTAGTGCTCGGCCCGCTGCCGGTGTTCAGCATCGTGCCGGCGCCCGACGAGCCGATGCGATTCGGCTTCGACGTCGCGGGGACCGTCGTAACGCTGGACGCGCAGCTTCGCAGCGGGGCGGACTACGGGCTGACGCTGAACGCGCATGTGCCCCAGACGCTCGCCCTTGCCGGCTTGAGCCTGACGTTGTGGGGAGTGCCGTCGGACCCGAGCCACGACGAGGAGCGCGCGTGTCCCGGGCAGCTCAACCCCTGGCGCGGTGGTCCGACCTGCCCGAGCGGCGCACCGCTTCGGGCGTTCCTGCGCAACCCGACGTCCTGCACGGCGCCCGGCGTCGGCCTGCCGACCACGCTGAAGGTCGATTCGTGGACGAATCCCGGCGTGTTCGAGAACGCGACGTTCCTCGGTCATCTCCCGCCGGCGTATCCGTCGCCGCCGAGCGCCTGGGGCGCGCAGGTGGCGCTGACCGGGTGCAGGATGGTGCCGTTCGATGCGTCGTTGACGGCGGCGCCCGTGTCAACCCCGCAGGCGGGGCAGCCCGTCGCGTTCGCGTTCGACGTGCGTCTGCCGCAGCCCCATGACCCCAGCGTGCTCGGAGAGGCGGATCTGCGGCAGGCGGCCATGGCGCTGCCGGAAGGCGTGCGCGTCTCGCCGGTCGACGCGAACGGGTTCGACGGTTGCTCGTCCGCCCAGATCGGGCTGGGCACCACGGCCGAGCCGACGTGCCCCGACGCCTCGAAGATCGGCTCGGCGACGATCACGACGCCGCTGCTCTTGCAGCCGCTGACGGGATCGGTGTATCTCGCGACGCCCAACGACAACCCGTTCGGCTCGGCGCTCGCGCTCTATCTGGTTGCGGAGGGGCCGGGGCTGATCGTCAAGCTGCCCTGGGAGGTGCAGGAGGACCCGGACACCGGCCAGTTGACGGCGATCTCCGACGACTTCCCGCAGCTTCCGCTCTCAGACCTGCACCTGGAGCTCTCCGGCGGGCCGCATGCGTGGATGACGTTGCCGGACGCGTGCGGGATCTTCGTGACGGACGCGCTGGCCGTGTCGTGGAGCGGGCGCGCGGTCGTATCGGTGTCCGGCTTCGTGGTTGGTGAAGGGGCCGGCGGCGGGCCGTGCCCGTCGCCGTCGCCGCCGCCGTTGCAGCCCACTCCGGGAGGCACACCGGTTGCGGCGACGCCAAGCAGATCGACGCCGCAGGCCAGCGTGGCGAGCGTAGGCAGAGTGCGGGTCAAAGACGGCGTAGTGCGGGTGCCGCTGGCCTGTTCCGGTGGCAGTGGATGCTCGATCATCGCGACCTTGAACGTTGTGGAGCGCGTGCGCGGTCGCAGCGTGGCGGGCATTGCCGCGAGGAATCACCGCCTCAAGACCAAGGTCGCGGTTGTCGGCAGAGCGTCGACCGACTTGGCCGCCGGTCAGCGCAAGACGCTCATGGTCGGACTGAACCGCCTGGGCAGACGACTGCTGAGACGGTTCGGCAAGCTCACGGCGACGCTGCTCGTCACCCAGGACGGGAGCACGGTGAAGACGAGACGGGTGAGGCTGAGGTGAGCTTGGCGCTGGTGTGACACGCCGCGCGGACCGGTTCGCTTCAGGGGTTGCGCACATCTACGAGGTCAGCGATGACGTGGAAGTCCTTCACGTTGTGCGTCAGGAGCGGCACGCGATGCGCGTCGGCTGTCGCTGCGATCACCAGATCCACGGCGCGTCGGCGCGACTGCGCCCCGCGGGAGGCGACTGGTCAGGCGCCTGGAACACTCAGGTTGAGGCCCGCGGTTGACGCGGCCTCGGCGAGGCGGTGGTCGTAGGCGACGAAGGCGCTGAGCTCGGCTTGGATCGAGAGCGCGCTCGCGAGGTGGATCGCGTCGAGGCTGTGCAGCATCGTCTCGCCGACGTCGGCGGCTTGGTCGAGCACCGCGCTGCTGAGCGGGATGAGGTCCAGCCCGGCGAGCATCGCCGCCGCTTCTCTGAGCGTCGCTCGGTTGATGCGTCGGCACGCGCGCACGACTTCGACCTTCGCCAGCGCGCTGCTCACAAGGGGCGTTCCGGTGCGCGCAGTCAGCCAGTCGGCCAAAGCGGCGCTCTCGGCTTCGTCGTGCAGCAGCTTGAGCAGCGCCGAAGAGTCGAGGTAGATCACGTGTGCTCGGCGCGGAGATCGTCCAGCGCCGCGGCCGTGCTCGGGCCTGCGGCCGGCAGCGGCGCACGACGAGGAACTCGGAATGGGCGAGAAGCGGGCACGAGCTGTCCCGTCGCGATCAGTCGCTCGCGCTCGGTCGCGCCCGGTGCAGGCGGAACGAGCAGCGCGATGAGCTGGCCACGCTCGGTCACCTCGACCGTCTCCCCGGCCTTGACGCGGCCCAGGTATCGGGTGGCGTGCTGGCGCAGCTCGCGAACTCCGATGCGTTCCATGCCAACAAGGTAGCACATCGTGTGCTACCTGCGACGGTCCTGGCGAGAACCGCTCCATGACGACTGATGTACCGCCAAGCCCCCAAGAACGGCCTATCTACAGGGGAGCCGTTTGCGAAGCGGAGAGAACCTGGCGTCGCGCAAACGAAGCGATCCGGTCGCCATCAATGGCTTTGTGAGGCCGGTGGCCGACTACGTCCGCGGCCCCGTCTCGCGCGTGAGCCGCTCGGCCTCGGTCACCGGGTCTCCGGAGAGGTGCCGTGCGCCGAGCTGCACGGCGAGGGCGGACGTGGCCCCTGCGCCCGCGATCGCGAGCGGCACGTCGTCGGCGATGCCGGCGAGGTCGGCGCAGCAGGCGGCGAAGCGCTCCGGCACGGATGCGCTGAGGACGAATGCGTCGGCCGGCAGCTCGCGGGCGGCACCGGCCGCTGTGGCGATCGGCGTGTCGGCACCGAGATACGTGATTCGCCAGCCGCGGGCGCGCAGGGCGAGGCCGAAAGCAATCAGCGGCAGATCGTGGAGCTCCCCCGGCGCACACGCCAGCACCGCGCGCCGGCCGGTGCCCGCATCCCATCCGCGCGCGAGGCCGAGCAGCCGCCCGCGCAGCACGTTCGAGGCGAAGTGCTCCTGTGCGACGGATGCCTCGCCGCGCTTCCATCGGGAGCCCAGCTCGGCGAGGTAGGGGAGGACCAGCTCGGTCAACACGGCGTCGACCGTCAGGCTCGCCAGCGCGCGGTCGACGACAGCGTGAGCCGCCGCGTCGTCGAAGCGATCGAGCGCCGCGCGCAGGTCGGCCAGCGCCGTGCCGGTCCGCTCGGGTGTCGACGGCGCCGGCTCGGCGAGCGCGAGGGCGGCAGCCTCGGCTGCGGACAGACCGGCGGCCAGATGGGCCTGCATCGCGCGCAGTCGCAGCAGGTCGGCGTCGGAGTACAGCCGGTAGCCGCCGTTCGAGCGGGTCGGCTCGATCAGCGCGTAGCGCCGCTCCCACGCGCGCAGCAGCTCGGGCGCGACCCCCGTGCGCCGGCTCAGCTCCCCGATTCGCATGTAGCCCGGCATGGTCAGCAGTGTAACAGACCTTGAACAAACACTTGACAGACTTGCGCAGATCACGCTACTGTGAGCATCAGCCTTCGACAAACATTATACAAAGAAAGGACATTGCCATGCGAAAGTTCGTCCCCGCGGCCACCGCGCTTGTGATCGTCGGTGGTCTCAACTGGGGTCTCGTCGCCCTGGCGAAGTTCGACCTCGTTGCGTGGCTGTTCGGCGAGGACTTCGGGCAGACCAACGTCGCCAGCCGGATCGTCTACGGGCTGGTCGGGATCTCCGCCGTCGTGCTCGCCGGCTCGCTGCTCGGCGGTCGCCGTGACCACCGCATCGGGCGAACGACGGGCGACACCGCTTAGCGGCCCTTGCCTCAGGATCTGAAACCGACGGCTCCCGTGGCACCTGTCGCGGGAGCCGCAAGGACCTCCGCGTCTACGACCCGCACGTAGCTCGCAGCGCTCAAGGTCCGATGGAGAGAGCTTGGCGTCGCGCAGACCATGCGCTCACCGGCGTGACGCTCGCTCTGGCTTGAGCGTCGAGCGTGCTCCCAAGGTGGTACCGTATTGGTATGAGTAAGCAGATCGCCGTTCGGCTCTCTGACGAGCTGGTGGAGTTCGTGGACGAACTGGTCGAGTCCGGCACGGAGCGCAGCCGGGCGGCTGTGGTCTCGCGAGCGCTCGAGCGCGAGCGCCGCCGTGCGGTCGCGGCGCGCGACGCGGAGACCTTGGCGCGGACCGGTTCGGATCCTGAGCTGGGCGGGCTCGCGGAGCATGCGGTCGGGCTGCCCTCCGATCTGGCCTGATGCGCCCGATCCACGTTGCCCGGCTTGACAAGGTCCGGCCGGTGCTGATCCTCACACGCGAGTTGGTGCGTCCGCATCTGACGACGGTGACGATCGCGCCCATCACCACCACGATCCGGGGCCTCTCGACAGAGGTGCCCGTCAACGCGGCGAACGGCCTCGCGGGACCCTCGGTGGTCAGTTGCGACAACGTGACCACGATCCCCACCAGTGCGTTGGGCGAGCAGATCGGCGTGCTACTCGATCACCAAGAGCAGACGCTCAGCGACGCGATCCGCGCTGCCTTCGATCTCGACTGACACAGTCACCCGGCGGACCACACACCAGCGCATCTGTACCGCGAGCTTCCCCAAAACCGACCTCTCTACGAGGGGGAGCGGTTTCTCGATGGAGAGAACTCGGCGTCGCGCAAACCAGGGATCGGTGGCTGGTGGCGCCATCCCTCGGTTGATCTGGCGTCGCGCTTCGCTGCGCTGGGGACGCGTCGCCGCCCCTGCGGGCGGGTCCTGTAGCTGGGGTCAGGCGGCGTGCAGGTAGTCGCGCAGTGCTTGGCGGATGACCTCGGAGGGGGTAGTTCCGTCGGCTTGGGCGCGGGCTGTGAGTTGGTCGCGCAGCTCGGGGTCGAGTCGCACCGACTCGACGCTGGCGGGCGCCGAGCCGAGTGCGGGACGTCCCCGCTTGTTGCGGCGCGCGATCAGCGCATCGACGTCGTAGCCGCGCTCGGCCTCCTCGGCGAGTCGCTGGACGTCTGCGTCGGTGATCGGCTGGCCGGATCTTGTGTGTCCGTAGGTCTTCTTGCTCATGGTCGCAACAGCCGTTCGTAGGTCTGGCGCATGCTCATGGCCGTGGATCGCGAGCTGGGTGCCCTCTACGGTGGTCAGCACGACCACCTCGAGCATATTGGCTGCGCGGTCCGGACCAAGCACGAGCCAGCGGTCAGGGTCCTCGCCGATGTCCTCGATGACAAGCGCATGGTCGACGGCGTGACGGATGTCGTCGTCGGCCACGCCGTGCTTGCGGGCCGACGCATGGATCCTCGCGCCGAATAGTGTACTACGAAATTCGCGGGATCGCCAGGGCTCGAAGCGCCGCCAAGGGAGCGGTCCGCGCTGATCGGTTGCTGCCTCTGCGCCCGTTCGTCAGCGGCAAGACACGCGAACCTACTGCCCTGTACCGCAGACCGCCCTCAAATGACTTCTCCACAGGGGGAGCGGTTTCTCTATGGAGAGAACTTGGCGTCGCGCAAACCAAGCGGTCGCGGCTCGTTTGGTGCTGGCGTGACGTGGGCCGTGATACCGGTTGGGACTCTCAGGGGTTGCGCACGTCTACGAGGTCGGTGATGACCTGGAAGTCCTTCATGTTGTGCGTCAGGAGCGGCACGCGATGGGCATTGGCTGTTGCTGCAATCACGAGATCCACGGCGCGTCGGCGCGGCTGTGCCCCACGGGAAGCGACTGCTGCCGCCAAGCGTCCCCACTCGCGGGCGACCGCGGCATCGAAGGGCAACGGATGGAACGTTGCCTCGACGATGCCGAGGCGCTGTGCTCGCCGGGCGCGTTCGTCAGCGTCTTGTGCGACGAGGACACCGAAGTGCAGCTCGGCCAGTGATGCGGCGCTGATCGCGGTTTCGAGATTGTCCGGTCCATCGTCGGCGATCAGCACCGACGTGTCGAGCAGGGCTCTCACCGGTCAAGCGAACGGGTCGACGAGGTTGCCGGGGAGTCGCTCGAGATCCTGCGCGAGCGTTTCAGGCGTCGGAGTAGCCCAGATCGCACGCAGCCGTGGGCCGCTGACCCACTGCTGTGGGGTGGCCGGACCCAGGTGGGCGGCCGGTCGGCCGGACACTGTGATCGTGAACTCCTCGCCGGCCTCTGCCCGGCGCAGCACCTCGCCGATGTTGTTGCGGAGCTCCTTTTGAGGGATCGTCTGCATGTGAGGAGGGTAGCACTTTTGCTACCCTGGCCCTGCAAGCACATGCCGCGGGGTCCTGTACCGCAAGCCACCCTGAGACGACCTCTCTATGGGGGAGCGGTTTCTCTATGGAGAGAACTTGGCGTCGCGCAAACCGCCCCACGTTTGATGTCAGGGCGCTCGATCTGCGCTGATGCGGGATCAGGCCGCTGCGGCGACGCCAGGAGGCGGGAGCAGCGTCAGCAGCTCGGGTGGAAGAGCCGTGCTGGCATGCCAGTACTCCAGGCCGACGACCCGTCCGGTGGAGGGGTCGATCTCTCGCAGGCCGGTGTCAGTCTCCTCGCCGACCACGGTCTTGGGGTCATAGCCCTCGAAGCGCAGCCAGGCGATGTCTGCGTCGGGGTCGTAGTGGCCGTCGATGTGCATGGGAAGAAGGCTAGCGCCGGCGCCAGAGCGTGATGACGCGGGCGGTCGTGGTGTCGGCGTGGTCGGGATGGTCGTAGGCGATCACGAGTCGGCCCACCGTGAGCAGCCAGTCCGCCGACCGAACGTTGCGGTGGCGGCGGTGATGGTGCTCGATCACGCCATCCTCGACATCCGTCCGGGATATGCCGAGCAGCGTCGCCTTCTTCAGCGCATGATCGGTCCAACGAATTCGGCGCGGAGCTGACGGCATCCGCGGGACTCTGCGCGAAAAGCGGCAACAGCGCTACCACCCAGTCGCAACGTTTCCCGCGCGAATCGGCGGAGTTGTAACCGCGCCGCTGGGATGCTCCCCCAGCGAGGTCGCAACCCGAAGACCGTCTGCGAACGGGGCTGTACCGCAACCCACCCGGAAACGACTTCTCTATGGGGGAGCGGTTTCGGAAGTCGAGAGAACTTGGCGTCGCGCAAACCACTCGATGGCGGCGCCAGCGCTGATCGCGGCGTGAGTTCGGCGCGGCGATGCGCTCCCGAGAAAGACGGAGCCCCAGGGGGATCACCGCCGAAGCGGGAGAGCCTTCCCTGGGGCATACGCCAGCTAGTCTAGCGCCGTCGCCGCTGTATTCGAGGAGTCGCATGCATTCGTCTCAGGTCGCTACATGGGTCACGCCCGCGCGCTTCGCGCCGTACCTTGACGAAGCCGATGGCGACCATGACACGGCAGTCGCGCTCTACGTCTGGAACGCACGGATTTCGGCGGCTGTCTTCGAGACGCTGCACCATGCGGAGGTGCTGCTGCGCAACGCGGTCGACGCGCAGTTCACGCCGGTCGATCCGGGAGCCCCGCCGCGCGAGACGTGGCTCGAGAATCCGGCGATCCTCAACGAGGCGTCGCGCAAGCGCGTGCGCCAAACGATCGGGCGGATCGCTCGCGAGCAGAAGACACCGACGCGCGGGCGCGTCGTCGCTGGCCTGTCGTTCGGGTTCTGGCGTGCGCTGTTCGACAAGAAGAACAGCCGGCTGTGGGTCTCCCACCTGCACCGCACCTTCCCAGCCGGGACGGGCGATCGGGCCGAGGTCGCGGCGCTGATGTCGAGCCTCGTCCCGTTCCGCAACCGCCTCGCACACCACGAAACAATCATGCGTCGACCGATCCTTGGCCACTACGAGGAGATGCTGACGCTCGCCGGTCTGATCGACGCTGACGCTTCAGCATGGATCCGCAGCGTGTCGCGCGTCGAGCAGCTCCTCGCAGAGCGACCACCGACGCCCTGACCCATCCCCGACGGATCGGTCATCGAGCGAACGCCACGCGCTCCGATCGGTACCGCAAGGCCAGCGAAAATGACCTCTCTATCGGGGAGCGGTTTTCGAAGTGGGCTTCGTTGGGACCCTCTCGAACCCGGATGTCCAGGGGCGGATGGGTCGGCTGGTGGAAAAGCTTGAGCCTCTCGCGGGAAGCGATGCCGCACCGCGGCCTACAGCTTGCACATCCAAGCGGCGATGTGGGGATGTCGCGAAAGCGGTCGTGAAGGTCTTGGCCGATGCCGAAGGGCCAATGCGTATGTGCGAGATTCACACCGCTGTTGAGGCGTTGCTGGGAGAAACGGTGCCGCGATCCACGATCAAGAACTGCCTGGCGAACAACATCCGAGGCCACAGGGCGCGTCTGGTGCGACTGGCTCGAGGGCGATATCGACTTATGGAGCTTGACGCCTTTGAAGCATGACGGTCGCGATTCTCAGCGAGCGGTTCAAGCTTCGTCGGGGCCTACTCCAAACGTCGAGGCCGTCGACCGCGTGCGGGAGCTGCTGCCGAAGCTCGAGAAGCTGGCGGCTGAGGGCGACGTGTCGCCGCAGCTTCGACCGCTGCACAAGCGTGAAGCGCCGACTCTCAGCGCGGTCATTGACATCTTGACCGATGGCAGGCCGATGCGCGCGATCGACATCCATGCGGCTGTGCAGCGTGCGCGCGGGAAGTCGATGCCGTGGTCCACGGTCAAAGATTGCCTCACATCGAATGCACGGCAAGGGCGGGCCACTTGCGCGGATTGCCCGCGGCCGATACGCGCTCGCTACTTCCACTGAACCGCCGCGCTCTCCAGCTCGATCCAAGTAAGGTCCGGCGGCTCGTCCTCGCACCTATGGCGCCTACCGAACACTTTCTCCAGATCTACACGGTCGAGCGGCAGGACCAGCAGACGCAAGCGACGGTGCAGTTCGCAGCCGTCGGTGCTGGCCTCGCATATGCAGTTCTTGCTGCCAGCAAGCTCGCGGACTCCTGCGTCGGGAAGACGTGCCGGGCGCCGATGCCGGACCTGCTGCTGTTGGCGATTCCGCTTCCGCTCTTTGCTCTGTGCGGCTACCTTGTTCTGAGCGCTTCAAGCTCTCTCCAGCGTGCGAAGTACCTAACTGCGCTTGAGGAAGAGCTGCAAGACAAGATTGACCAGCCGGAGCGCGTGCGGGTGCCTACGGGCTTTCGACGGTCAGAGGTCGTATGGGATCCAGACATGAAGCGACGGCCGTTCTCGCTGAGGATCGTGAACGCCCTCATGTACGTGTCCGTGTTTGCGATTGAGGGGGGCCTTGCCGCGTGGGCTATCGTCCGCGCTGGCGAACAGGTTGGCCTCCTTGTGCTGTTCCTCGCAGTCGCGATCTATGCAGGATGGCTTGGGGCGCAAGTTGCCGCAGCCTGGCTTGGCTGGAGTGATCGGCTGATCCGACTCGCCGCCGAGGTTGGCAACCTCAATGACTAGCGTGCCTGGCAGTTGACGATCCGGGGCGACAGTCGCGTCAGCCGGGCCAGCCGTAGGTAAGCGTCGCAACGCCGAGCAGTACGACGGCCACGAGCAGCCCGCGTGCGACGGGGCGGACGGCGGCGCGTGGGCCGAGAACCCATGACGTCAGAACGACCATTGCGAGCACCGACGCGACGGCCGCGGTGGTCGAGCCCTGTCCTGCGGATGTGTTCACCGAGTCCGCGCTGTCGAGGGCCAGCAGAACACCGAATGTGATCGCTGCTCCACAAAGCGCTGCCGCGGCCCATTCGCCCGAGAGCGTGTTTCGCACTGATCGAGGCGCGGCGCGGATGCGGTGAGCGGCGAGAAACGTCATGCCGCCCACGAAGGCTGAGGTCGTGACCAAGAAGGCGGCGTGATACCACCCAGGAAAGGAGAAGTGGTGCGCTCGGGGTATCGTCCAGTTCCGAACAGGATCCGATGCGGCAATCCAGCTGATCTGGACCAGCAGGCCGGCAACGCCGAAAAGCGAGGCGCCGGCCGCTGCCCACGCGCGATCGTTGGCGGTGTGAGGGATCCGACGATCCAACACCGCTGCTGCCAGCACGGCGACGATCATTGGCAGCACGACTGCATCGCCCCATGTGGCTGAGCGGTAGTGCCACATGCTGCGGCCGACGTCCCACTGCCCGGTCGCAGACATGAGCGAGAGCGTGATGAATCCGAAGAGCAGCACCACCAAGGCGCTACGGAGCGCGGCGGAGCGAGGAGTCGAACCGAGAGCCTTCATCGGTAGCCGCAATCCTGACAGTTGTGGCTACCGTTCGATGAGGACGCCAGCGAGATACGACAGGCCCACCACCATCAGCGCGATGACTCCGACGCGCTGGAGGTTGAAGTGCCTCAGCAGCAGTGCCTTGCGCTCGCTTTCCCGTTGACACGCGGCGACCCAGTCGCCGCCGGTCGTGTCAAGCACGGCACGAGGGATCCTGCCGGCCAGCGCCCGCACCTCACGCCCCGCTCGGACCCAGTTCTGGACCCCCCAGACGACCGCGTTGATCAGGCCCGGAAGGAACACGAGCGAGGCGACGACGCTCAGAGAGGAGCCGCGCAGCTCGAGGTCCCGGCTCGCGGCGTACAGCGGGATCGCTACGCCGACCAGGAAGACGGTGCTGTAGACGGCGGCGTCTTGGGCGACGTAGCTCATGATGTTCCCACGTGCCAAGACGTGCTCGCTCTCGCGGCCGTTGGGCAGCCCCCAGGCCAATGCGCGTCCCGCCGAGACAAAGAGCAGAACGTTGCCGAGCAACGCTACCGCGACGACTGGTGCGAGATCCTCGCCACGCAGCGCCTTCGGCCCGGACCAGGCGCCGTATGCCACGAGCCAGAACGCGACGGCGGCAAGCGCGACCGCGGTGAAGCCGGCCACCGCCCGCTGACCGATCCGAGGCTCTCGGCATTGCAGGGAGATCGGCGTCAGCACAAGCGAACGAGCGGTGAGGGCCAGCACGATCGCAGCCGAGATGCACGCGAGTCCAGGCACGTGCATGCGCCCGCTGGACAGCGCGACCGCCGTGCCGAGCCATGCCCCGCCGGCCAGCATCGGCGGGACCCAGTACCAAGAGGGCAGGTCGAGCGCGACGTCGGTCCGCGAAGGCTCTCCCCGCTTGGTGCGCCAGCGCGCAAAGGCCCTCTCGGCCCCGAAGGTGATCGCGCACATGGCCGCGAACGCCGCGGCGCCCCACCAGCGGTCTGACGGCAAGGCGCCGGTCTGCCGATCGAGGCCCAACGGCTTGGCGGCTTGCGCAAGTAGCGTGAGCAATGCGATTGCCACGGCGACCCCAAGCAGGATCACCTCTCTCGTGGCCGCTCTTGAGCTGTCGGCAAGGATCGTGCTGGGGGTCGGAGGCGGCGAGAGCCACTCATGGCGGCTCGCCACGTATTCCACCTCATAGTCGCGTTGCTCGCTGTGGCCCGCGTCGCCGAATCGTGTCTGGATCACGGTGAACACCATCACGTCGAACGCGGTGTCGGCAATGCTCACCGAAGACCCGGCGGTGTTGCCCTGTGCCTGCAGCCCGATGCGCGCCGCCAGGTAGAACGTGAACATGCAGTAGATGGCGAAGAGGGCGCCGTTCAGCAGCCGACGAGTAGGGATCTCGCCGCCCACCAAGCGCAGCAGCCCGGTTGACAACAGCACTCCCACGACGAGCGGGACCATCGGCCGATGAGCGCCGTCGCCGAGCGCGGTGACCGCCCAGGCCAACCCCCCGAGGAGAAGGAGCAGAAGGGCGAGGACTGTGACCCATCGATACCTTGCGTTCGGGGACGTTGCGATGTACTCGGTCAGAGCGATCGCCACGAACACGGCGCTTGTGGATGCGAGCGCAATCAAGGCTGCACCGGATGCGGGCCTGTGCGTTGCCATGGCGAATCCGCCGAGCAGAGCCGCTCCCAGGACGCACCACACCGGCGCCGGCACCGATCGGAGTGCTGTAAACCGGTGGGACACCAGCCGGGTGTCTTACCAGGCACCTGGTCCTGATCGCGCCGGTCTGACCGTGGAAGCAGATGACTGCTTGCCGCAAATGCTAGACCGAGGGGGGCAGGTTTGTGCGGGCCGCATGGGGCGCTACGGACTCCAACTCAGCGTTGCGGACTCGCATACGAGCTTCGCCCGCTAAGGTCGTTGGCGTGGAGCCGACAGACATCACCCGTCTGCTGGAAGAGGTTGCGCCTGAAGCTCTGCGCGACGACTCCGGTGTCCTGCCCGAGGCGACCCTCGATCTTCAGTGGCCGATGGGAGGCCGGGGCACTCTGGTTGGCAGCATTCCAGAAGGCGCGTCTGAGCCGGAGGGCGGCGTTCGAACGCAGGTTGTAGACATCACGCTCACGTTCGATCCCCTTGTACCCGAGCGAAAGGCTCGCGAGGCAGTCGCTCGACTCGCCAACAGGTTGGCGGAAGACCCGGCGCTGGAGGAGCAGCTTGAAAGCCACATAGAGGTCCGCGAACCTAGACTTGTCGACAACGACGACGGCGAATGGGTCGGCACCTTGACGATTGCCCTCTCGTCGGTCGAGTAGCGGGCTACAGCGCTGCGAGCTGTCGGCGGATTCCTCGAGGCAGCAGGCCGGCACATCCGACGCTAGCCGTAAGGCGCCCCAGGTTGTTCCACAGTGAAGTACGGATCTGCGCCTGACTCAGAGCGTGAGCGCGGCCGAGGGCTTCCTCGACCGTCTCGACACGTCCTGGCCGAGCGGTTCTTCCGCCGCTGCGGTCGCCGAAGGGATGATCTGTCTCGGTCAGGACCCGGTCGAGTGGAAGCAGTCCGAGGATGTCGACGCGGCGCGCGGACGACGCGTTGATCGAGAAGTAGCAGCCAAGTTCGATCGCGCGGCGTGTCTGCGCTGCGTTCCCAAGCCACCAGTGCAGGACCGCTCCCCTGATGGGCTGGGCCTCGAGCTCGGCGAGGACTTGCTCCGTCGCCTGGTAGCTGTGGAGGCTTGTGATCCGAGGGGCGCGTTGGACCACCTTGAGTACGTCGCGCAGCGTCGCCTGCTGCGTTGCCATTGGCACGCGTGAGGAGCCGTCGAGGCCGACCTCGCTGGCGAACGCGGTTCGCTCGATCAGGGCCGCGAACGTCTCAGCGTCGAAGGACTCCTGCGCTCTCGCGAGTCCGGGGTGGCAACCGACTCCCCACACCGTCTGCGGATCATCCCGTCTCGTTGCTCGGTCGGCCTCCTCGAGGGAGCGAGTCGCAGCGAAGACAACGCCGAGTGCCAGCAGCTCGCTTGCATCGATAGCGACCTCGACGTGGGCGTGGAGGTCAATCGGCGGGGGAAGCCTCACCGGTACAGCTCCGCCAGCTCCTCCGCGCCACGCCGGCAGAGATCAAGCGCATCTTCGATGCCGTAGTCACGGGGAAGGCTCATGGCGACGAGGTCGCGGGGGCGTACGCCGCGTCTGACGAAGCTCTGGACAGCTCGCTCAACCGAGTTGTTGTCCAACCAGCGTCCAAGCCCCGCGTTCCCGGTGGGATCGATGTACGACGTCCGGTCGCGAAGTCCGGAGGCGTGGAACGAGGCACGCCGAACAACGCAACCGAAACAGACCCCACACGCCATCGTGGGAGCGACGCCGAACGCTCGCTGACCGGTATGCGCGCATGAGCTGGTCGCGCTGAGCAGCTGTGAGGCCGGTCTTCTTCCAACGAGCGAGACGGCCTCCGTGAACATCTCACCCTTCGTTGCGCGGGCGAACGGATTCTCAAGTGCGTGGTGCGCTCCAATGTCGTCGAGCACACTAACGAGGCCGCCCAGGAATGCCGGATGGGTCGTGCGCGTGGACAAGCTTCCGCGGCGCTCAGGACCGAGGGGAGGGTTGAGCGAGGCGAACCCGTTCTCTGGGATCCAGAGCGGAACGCTGTGGACTGCTGCTGCGGCCAGGCCCAGTGATACGAACAGCAGAGAGCGTGAACGGCTGCTCGGCTCCGTCGGGAATTCCGTCCCGTCAGCGCGTTGCCTGTTGCGAGCGAAGTGGATCTGGATGTGCTGACTCGGCCCTGGGACCAGCGCTTCTATCGCCGTCGCGGTGGCGCGCTGGATTGGTGCGAGGGGTCCAAAGCTGTAGTGGGACAGCAGCATATGCGCCTCGTCGGAAGCCAGCTCAGCTCGCGATTTCAAGGCGCCGATCGCCGAGTCTGCGCCGCCGCTGAGAAGGACGACTCGCTTCGGAGTGATGTCAGGCCGTGGAATTCGTCTAGGACGTCTTGCTTCTTTGACGAAGCGAAGCGCCCAGTTATCGCCGGTCAGGAAGTCGATCACCGACGTGAGATCGGAATCGACTTGACCCCACGCATCTGGATCCGACACCGGAACTGTGAGTTCGATCTGTCGCTGGTTCCAACTCGAACCGCCCCCTTCGCGAGGCGTCGATCGATCCGCGGCGAAGACGCCCACAGCGATTCGGACAAGGTCAATGTTGAGGTTCGGAACCGGTCCGAGCGACGCGAGGCTGGGGGCGAGACTGCGCGTGAAGCTGGAGTGGCTGTCGGTCAGCCAGTAGAACGACGTGCGAGCCTGAGCCGCCGTTACCGCGTTGGGGGCCTTGAGTCGGAGACGGAACGCTGGCATCAGGAGCCCCCGTTCAGAATGTCGCGCAGCGTTTCGATGCCTGACTCGATGGCATCGGTGAACTCGGCCTCGGTCACGCCGTCCACAGAGAACGTGGCCCGGTCAGCCAGCGCCTCGGCGGCGTCCCGGATCTCGCCCTCAGCGAAACCTGCGTTGGCGCTGTTGTTGACGATCTCGCCGGACTCGCTGAGCACTGCATCGGCGATCACCAGGCTGAGGGTCTTCCTGACGATCTCCTCGGGTGACGGCGGGTTCCCGGCCTCCTCTTGGGTGAGCACCCATTCGGCGACGTCGGCTGCGACGAGCCGCTGCTCGTGATCTTCGATCGTGCTGTCGGCTCGGGGGCCACACGCTGCCTCCACGATGCGGCGAGTGACCTCGAACTGATCTCCGAGTGCGGCAAGCTCGGTGTAGTCGAGTCCGAGCTGTCGAAGTGTGTCCGCGTCCCCGGTGCGAAACGCGTAGGCCGCTGCGGCTGCGCGACCAGCGGTGCCTGCTGACCTCCCGACTGAGCGGCTGGGACCGCCGCCGCCGCGCGTGCCCGACCCACCGCCTGAGCTACCTCCGGTGCCGCCGCCGCCACCGCCGCCTGGCCCATCGCCTCCCGACCCGCCGTGCGGTCGGGGCCGGATCAGGCCGACAACCTTCAGCAGTACCTGTGGATCGATTCTCGGACCGGGTTGTTCCCCATCCGGAGGCATTGGGCTGGAGGGAAGTGAGTCGATCCAATCGCTGATGCCGTCTCGCAAGTCACGACCCAGCTTCCCGCCGCTGCCAGAATAGGAGCCGCTTGTTCCCATTAGGTTCCGTCTCCCTGCTTCAGCGCGGTCTTGATTGCACGAATCACCGCGGGGTTGGTGCTCTGGGATTGCCATTCCGTAAGCACCGCTTGGACTTCGGATGGATCGTCTGGCGTGAACAGCAACGGCGTGCCGAGGGCAATCTCGTCGGGTGGGAGCATCAGGAGGGCCTTTGCCGCGACTTCCGCTGCTGCGGTTCGCTGCCGCGCCAAGCGCAGGACTCCGGTGACGCCCGTCTTCTGTTTCGTGGGCTGATCTCGGATGGTCCGACCCAGGTGCTGCACGAGCGCCTCAGCCTCGGTCGCGGACAATGCATCGAGGTCCTCGTCGCTGACCGACCGCCGGTCGGCCTGCGATGACGAGAGCAGGTTGGAAGCAATGTCACGCAGGCGCTCGGGCAGGCTCGTGTCGAGCAGGGTTACACCCGAGAACGATGCAGCGAGGTAGAGATAGGGGGCCAAATCCACGCCACCCAGTGGCGGTGGCAGCTTGGCCCAGCGCAACAGACCCTCGCTCAAATCGCCATCGTGGGGCTGCTCTCCGACCGGCGCTTCGTCGTCCGACGATGGCTCGTCGGCCTGCTTCTTCTTGTCCGGCCGCGTCGTTGGGCGACCGGCGGCTGCCTCGAGTTTGATCAGCTGGTCGCGGAGCGTGCCTTGGGCCAGCCAGTCGAGCACCTTCTTGAACTCTTTCGGGAGCAGAACCTCCAAGACCATGAGCTTGGCGATGATTGCTGGATCGAGCCCGATTCCTCGGCGCGAGGCGATGCTCTGGCGGACCCGGAGATCATTCAGGAAGCGCTTGATGCGACGGGGGTTGCCGTGAAGCTTCTCGTACAGGATCGGCGTAAGCCGGCTTGCGAAGGCCAGCTCCTCGGTCATGTCGAGCCCATCGCCGCCAGGCAGGTCGTCCATGCCACCGCCGGCGCGACGAACGTGAGCGCATTGGTCGATGACCTTGGTCAGAGCGCTGCTGCCGAGCTTCGGCTGGAGCTGGAGGAGCAGCAGGTATGCCTGCGTGTCGAACCGACTCAGGTTCGGGAGCGGGATGGTCGTCTGGACGATCTTGTGCAGGTACAGCTTCGCGGGCTCCTCGCCCTCGACGTCGCTCGGCTCGCGCCGTTTCACCTCGGCGAAGCGGGTTCGAATCGCATCGGCCACACGCTCCTCATCTGCGGCGATGACGAAGGACATCTTCGGCACTGCAAGGAAGAGCCGGATCGCCTCCAGTGCCTCGACCACCGTCTCGGGCAAACAACGGTCGAGGTCATCGACCAGCACGGCCACCGCGCTGATGTGAGCAAGGTCGTCGGAGGCCATGAGTTCGCGGAACTCGTCGCGGAAGGCTTCGAGGCCGCGCTCCTCATTGTCGTCGCCGCCGGCTGGCTTGATCAGGTCGACAAGGTTGTCGACGGAGGGAATCTGGAATGCCAGCGAAGTCTTGGCCGCAAGCTTGATCGCCTTTGCCCAATCGACGCGCTGCGCAAGTCGCTTGACGAGCTTCTGAACGCGCTCGGTCTTCGTTTCTGATGCGTCGACCGCGTCGGAGAGCGCGGTCAGTACCTCTCCGATCAGGCTCTCCTTGGCTCCGGTTGCCGGGTCATACCGCCATGGGTCCGTGCGGATGACGAGAACCTGTTGGGCGGCGCCCTCAGTACGACGATCCAGCTCCTGTTCGACAAGCCCAAGCACCGTCGTCTTGCCGCTACCCCAAGGCCCTGAGAGCCCGAGCGCTACTGGATCAAGTGCCGCGTCCAGCAAGGCGTCAGCGACCGTCGAAGCGACGGCATCAAACGAGAGAAGGTCGGTCGATGATGGGTCATCCGACCAGAGCGAAAGCGCCGCTTGCTCGGCGCCCGTTTCCGCTGTCACAGAGCCTCGACGCCCTCGGGGCGCTCTCTCTGGCTCGTGGCTGACGGCGTGGCTCTCATGCTTCCATTATGCGCCGGATATTGGATGCTTGCCAAGTCCCACCTCCCGCCGGCGGTGCAGGAGGCCAGCGCAAATGATGTCGGCGAACAGCCAGAATGAGGGCCATGACGGACCAGCGGCGGCCCCGCAGCATTCGAGAGATGGTCTGGCTGCTGTGTCAGTTCGAGGGGCGTCGATGCCTGTGGCGGGTGCCGGTCGCAGCAGCCGCGTACGGCGCAATCGCGGTGCTCCCAGTAGTCGGCGCTGTTGCCGGGATTTACGTCGGCTCTGATCTCAAGCTGTCTCACGTCGTGGTCGGGACGATCGTGTCGCTCGGCCTGGCCGAGTCGGCTCGACGCCTCGCTTGCAAGAGGCCCTGGCGGGCGATGTTCGCTCGCCGGCTCTGGACCTACGAGGCCCCGAGTCCGAGGACGACGCTTGAGGTGCTTATCAGGGACCAGGACTTCATCCGAGCACACCGGGTGCTCCGCCGGAATCGGTTCGTCCCAATGTACGGCGCTCAGGTCGGCGTGCCTCCGAGCGACGCCCTTGACCTCACCCTCCGGGTTGGGGTGCAAGAGCCGGTCGCCTGGATGCGGTCTACGTCCGATGGGGACCGGATCGGCCGAATCGCGGCCGTGTTTGAGGCAGAAGGGATGCGGGCCCGCGTCGCGGGATGTGACGTGATTCCCGAGCCGCTCTAGCGTTCCGGCGGATGCGGCGCAGTTCGTTCGCGCCGGGTTCGGCTCTCGCACACCTTGCTCCATCGTGGGGACTCCTGGGCTTCTTCCGGCTTCGTGACCAGGCGGCTGGGCAGGCCCGGCCGGGAGCCAAGGGAGGCCAGCGGTATGGCGAGTCCGAAGCATTCGCCCGAGCATCAGGCGTTGGGGCGGGCGGTGCGGTTCTTGCGTGCGAAGGGCGGCTGGTCGCAGGAGGAGTTCGGCTTCCGTTCCGGTCTGCATCGCAACTACGTGGGCGCGATCGAGCGGGGTGAGATCAACCCGACGTACCGCGTGCTGCTGAAGCTCGGTCGGGGCTTGAGCATGCCGCCGTCGGAGCTGCTGGCCGAGGCGGAGACGCTGTGGCGTGAGATGCGTGCCGGCTGAGGCCAGCGGTCCCGGCGCATGCACGAGACGACGGTTCGCTTCAGCGATGACGTGTGGGCGCGGGTTCGGCAGGCGAGCCGGCGCGAGCGGGTTTCAGCGGCGCAGTACGTGCGTGAGGCGACGCTCACCCGCTTGGCCGTCGAAGAGCACCTGATGCCCCTGCGTGCCGACGTCGACGGGGCGCTCGAAGCGTTCGCGGATCGCGTTGGTCGCCTTGAGGAGTTGCTGCGTCGTCACGGGCTGCGGTGAGGGCTACCGCTTGCGGATGGTCGCGTCCAAGCGCTTGAACTCGGCGTGCATCTCGCGGCGCAGGCGGCCGAGCTCGGCCAAGACCTGTCGCTCGAACGATGCGCCGCCGACGTCGCGGCCGGCCAGCTTGAGCAGCTCGTCGGTATCCGTTCCGAGCGCGGCTGCCAGGGCGGTGATGACCTCATCGGAGGGCGGGCCATGCTCGCCGTTCTCGAGGCGCGAGAGGTTGCCTGGGCTCATCGGCACCTGCTGGGCGACCTGGCGCTGGGTCAGCTTGCGCTCACGGCGCAGCGTACGGATTCGAGCGCCGAAGGCATGAGCACGTTCGGCTTGGGAGTCGGGGCGGCGTGTGGGCATGCCGCAGTGGTCTACGACCGTCCTCTAAGCGGCTCCTTGATAGGTTTGCGCAAGTTGCGCCATGCTCTGATATATACAACTCCTCGGAAAGGATGCTCGTGCGCGCTACTCGTTGGGTCGGGCTGATGATCGTGATGATGCTGGCCGCGTCGACGCCGGCGATGGCCGACCCTGCTCCGGGTGGGCCAGCTCCCGCGCCGCCCTTGCCGACCGAGATCCAGCCGCCGGGGCCGGGCACCGTGACGCTGCTGGCTCCGGGAAGAGCGCTCTCGACCATCGCGCCGGTCAACGGGACGATCCGGGCCTACGACCGGCCGGTGACGCTTGAGTGGGAGTACGGCACGACGAGCGCCTACGGACAGCACACCGCGCCAGTCTCGTGGCCTGCGGCCACGACGGGCGGGCCGTTCGGCGTCGGCGGGCTGCTGACCGGGCTTGCCCCGCAGACGAGCTACCAGTACCGGCTCGACGTCATCAGCGACATCGGCACGTTCACCAGCGAGGACGGCACCGTCACCACCACGCCCGAAGCGCCGGTCAGGGGACGCATGGGCGCTTCGGTGCTCGTCTCCGACAGCGGCAGCCTCTTGACGGTGGTCTGCACCGGGGAGGCCGACAACTCCTGCATCGGCTCCGTGCGAATCTCAGCCACGCAGACGGTCGGACGGGGCCGTCACCGGCATCAGCGCGTGGTGCTGGCGGGTACCGGTCGCTTCTCGTTCTCGACCGGCCCGATCACGGGACCGGGAGCGATCACGGCCGACATCGTGCAGAACGGAACGCAAGTGCCGATCGCGCTGACGCGCGTGGGGCGAGCCCTGGTCGCTCGCCATCGCCACCTGGGGGCGACGGCAACGCTCTCGATCCAGCGAGGCACGCCCAAGACGCAACGGGTTCGGTTTCGCCCGGACACCGCTCGAGTAGCTCGTCCCTGAACGCAAACGTCCCCGCGTCCGCATGAGCGGAGGCGGGGACAAACAGGACTGCTAGCCGGGCGGTGGCTGCGGGTCGGTCTCAGACACGCGTCCAATCTCCGTGACGACTCCTTCGGCGCGCATTCGTCCGAACACCTCGGGGGTTGGGAGGAATGTGGCGGCCAGCACCGACGGATCCGGAAAGCGCCTGCGCTGCTGTACCGACGACCTGCCAGTGGATGTAGGTGCTCATGGGAGTGTGAACCTCGATGTCGCCTGAACGCCAGCTCCGCACCTCCACAATGGCCGGCTTTCCAAGTTGCGGCGGGTCGCCCCACAGCCAGTAGGTTGTGACAGCTTCCTCGGGCGGTGGCATCTATTTCCTCTCGTTGTGGCTCCTGATCCGGACTGTGCGAGTCCAGATGAGAGCCGCAACCAAGCGGCCACCGTACAGTTAGAGATGGTAAGTAAGCGATCTTACTTAGTCAAGCAGTTTATAGTCGCTGCTGTACGCCCAGGTCAGTTCAAGCCTGCGCCAAGGGGACGCCTGCTTTTCCACCAGGCGCCAAGTGTGGAAGCCCTGCAATAGCTCATCACGAGAACGCGGTCCGCTCGTTTTGACATCGAGGGAACGCGCAGCGTGTTCTCCGATCTCTACCTCCGGCACCGGATCGGCACGGTCTACTGCTTCCACCATATAGCCAGGAATCATTTCGTCAGCGCCAGGTTCGACTTGCAGCGCAAGGTCGATGCGCTCCTCGGTACCGAGCGTCCGCCACCAGAGGCGACGACTCAGCGGTGGAGCTGGCCCGCCGAACTGCCGACTGGACGCTGTGAGTATGAGCTGAACCTTATCGCCGCCCTTGAGAGACGCGGGCAGCGGGATCGCATAGTAGAAGCCGTGTTCGTCGCTGTGCGGGTGGATGCGCACACGGGCTGGTGTGCACATCGAACCTGGCAACGCCTCGCCGTCTCGTTCAACGGCTACGCCGCAGTGCGCTCCTTCGGCGAAGTCGCCCGTGGCGGGTACGAGCAGCGCCTGTTCGCCGTCACGCTGGCAGGTTGCCCAAAGGCGCATGTGATGGGTGTGCTCGGGGGACGTGACGACGGGCCTGATCGCCAGGAATACGCGCTCGATCGAGAACCCAAGCGGCTGGATGGGGCGCCTCGGTGCGGCCTCCTCCACGTCGTAGGCCATGAGGCCAACCAGGACTCGTGTGAGGGCGTATTTCTCCTGAAGAAGAAGCTGGTTCCCTCCCGCTTTGCCCGCCTGACGCATCTGACGGCGCTCGCCGAGCGACTCCGTTGGAGCGTCAAGGCCAAGTGTTAGACGCACCGTCTTGCGAAGCTGAGGAGCGCTGCGCTCGATCACATCGAGGAACGCGGGAACCAGGCGATGGGGACTGTCGCGCCAGGGTGGAAGCGCGGCAAAGTCCATAAGCGCATCCGCGAAGTGCTCGGTGCGACGCTCGACCTCCAGCTTTCCGACTCCTGCAATGAGCCGGAGAACCGTCGCATCCGGATCGAAGGGGCGCTTCGCACGCTTGCTGGTCGCCATTGGACCAAGGATCGCATCCGTTGGGTCCTTGTAGGTCCACAAAACCTCTGGGCGAGATGTCTGTGCACTGCACCGACGTCGAAGGAGACACGCCCGATGACATCGCTCGTCCACTCCAACCGCCGCGCCCTCTCGCGCCTTGAGCGCTCCGTCGTGTCCGAGCTGGAGGCGATCCAGGCACAGGCGACGGTGGCTGCCGCTCGTGAGATCGCCCGCATCGACACCATCACCGCAGTCGCCACTCGCGCGATGCTGGCCGTCGATCAGCTCTCGACCATCCAGGGGGCTCTTGCTCTCCGCCGCGCTGATGCCCAGTCGGAGGAGTGGCAGCGCTTCATCGCGGGCTCAGCGGTCAACGCCCTTGGAAACGTCGTGCTCGACCTCGATCGGCGGCTGTAGGCGCAATGCGGAGAGCGGTGCGTCGTCCTTGGCCGCGACTCGCGCGGCCAACGCCAAGACAGTCTGCGTCGGCCTACAGGTAACCGATCGTGCTCATGCTTGACTCACTTTAATTTGAATCACATACTCGATTGGTCAAGCGAACAAAACACGAACAAAAGCATTAAGCGAAAGGGGGTTGGAAATGCCGAAGAAGATTAGGGTGAGGTCAAAGCGACTTGAACAGGTCGGAGAGTCTGAACTCTCATTGGCCCTTTGGCTGCTTGCCAAGGATATGGTCGAAAATCGCACTACGGCTCCGGCGCGACCCGCGAAGCGGCGTGGGGATGGCGGCGAGGAGTCGCTGTGATGGAGCTGGTGATCTTGATGCTGCTTGCGACTGCCGGCGTGGGTCTGCTCGCGGCTATCGAATGGCGCGAGCGTTCACGGCGTGGGCCACAACTGACCGTCGAGCTGCGGTTCGGCACCGATGTCACCGAAGCGGCGGTCGAGGCGATGTTGGCAAGTGTCGCCGGCCTGCCAAGTCGCGCCGTGGCGACGCTCGACGTCGTGGCCGACCGCGACGGCATTCGTCATCTGCTGCACACCGATCAAGCGACGCTTGATGCGCTGGCCGGACAGTGGCGTGGGGTGCTGCCGAGCCTGCGCCTTGAGCCGGCTGACGCGCCGACTGCCGAGTGGAGCGGAGGCGCAGTCCTGGGTCTGTCGGATTCAGGCGTCGTGCTGCGTCGGGACGCCGTGCCCGAGGCGGCGGCGGCGCTGCTGGGGTCCTTGCCGTGCGCCGCTGGCGAGGTCGTGATGCTGCGATGGGTGCTGGCGCCCTCGCGGCCGCCCTCGGTGTCGAATGAGTTGGAGGCGGCGCAGGCGCGGGCGGTGCGGGAGAAGTACGCCGGCCCTGTGATCGAGGGTATTGGGATCGTGGCAGCGGCAGCCGGCCATCCGAAACGGGCGGCGCATCTGGTTAGCCGGGTGGTGTCGGTGGTGCGCTCGCGTCGTAGTCGCGGTGGGTTGGTGGTGCGCAGGCGTCCCCGGTGGTGGCTGACCCGGTTGCTGGAGCAGAGGGCGACCTCCGGCGGAAGCTTCTACTGCCCCACGGAGTTGAGCGCGCTTACCGGCTGGCCGATTGGAGCGCCGCCGGTTGCCGGTTTGACGCTGGGCACGGCTCCGCTGCTCGTGGCCTCGCGGCACATTCCGCGTAGCGGCCGAGTCCTCGGCGTATCGACCTGGCCCGGTGAGGATCGGCCGCTGGCACAGCCGGTCATCGGCGCGACCAGTCACACACTTATCAGCGGACCGACCGGCGTCGGCAAGACGGCGCTGGTCGCCTCGCTGGCGGTGCACGACATCGAAGCGGGCCGTGGCTGCCTGGTCATCGACGGCAAGGGCGGCGAGCTGGTCGACGCGGTGCTCTCGCGTGTGCCTGTCTCTCGCGCCGGTGACGTGATCGTGCTCGACCCTGCCCGCTCTGGGCCGGTGGCCGGCTTGTGCGTCTTCGGTCGTGGAAATGACGCAGAGCAGACCGCCGAGCTGGTCCTCAGCATCTTCGCTGACTTGTTCGCCCCAAATTTTGGGCCGCTGTCGGCACGCTGGCTGCGGGCCGGCTTGATCGCTGCCGCGCATGACGAGCAGGCCAGCCTTGCCGATCTGCCGCGTGTGTTCGCTGATGTCGCCTACCGCCGGCGGCTGTTGGCTCGGAGCAATGACCCGTTCCTGGTCGCCACCTTCGCGGCACTTGAGGCGATGAGTCCGCAAGAGCGCGTCCACCAACTGAGCGCCCCTTTGAGCAGGCTCGATGAGGTCATAGGAAGGCGTGTGGTGCGCAATGTGCTGGCCCAGCCGGAGCCGGCCATCGACATGCACGAGGTATTGCGCCAGAACAAGATCGTGCTGGTGTCGCTGGCACCGGAGCGCATCGGTGTCGGGGCGCGCCTGATCGCGGCCCTCGTGCTGTTCAAAACTTTCGAAGCGGCGTTGAACCGCCCACCGCGACGGCGGCCGTTCTTCGTCTACGTCGACGAGCCGAAGGTGCTGGCCGATGTCCCCGTGCCCCTGGACGCCATCCTCGAACGGGCGCGCTCGGCGGATGTCGGGATCACGCTCAGCCCGCAAAGCCTGACGCAGCTTCCGCCCGACCTGCGGGCGGCGGCGATCACCAATGCGGCGAGCTGGATCGTCTTTCGTCAGTCCAGCGCCGACGCCAAGTTGCTGGCTCCGGAGCTGCCGGGCGTAGCCGCCGAGTCGTTGCAGCACTTGGGAGCGTTCGAGGCGGTCTTCCGGATCGCGCTCGGGCCTGGTGATGTGGCACCGCCGGCCACCGGCCGCACCTATCCGCCAGCGCCGGCCACCTGCGACCCGGAGGCGATGCGGCGCGCTTCGGTCGAGCGCTACGGCGTCGATCCGGCAGTGGTCGAGGCGGCGTTGCGCGAGCGCTACGAGACGACCGAGCCAGATGTGCCGGTCGGACGGGTTAGGAGGCGACCGTGAGCGCTTCCTGGTGTCCCTTCGCTGGTCCTTTCACGTCGAGCGGAAGCCTGCGCGTTCGCCCGTGGGGTGGGCACTTCACCCGCGTAAGACCGGCGACTGTCTCTGTCCCTCTTATCTCCTTCTCTCCCGAGCCTTCCGTCCTTCAGCCCACGTCCGTCGCAGCCGGTGGAGGTGTCTCGTGAAGCGGCTGAGCGCTCGGGGTCTGGTCGAGCTGGCGGACGAGCTCTCGGCGCGGGATCGGGCGATCGTGGAGACGGTCGCGGCACGCCTGATCAGCGGTCGCCAGCTCGAGCGGCTGTTCTTCTCGGGCGGCCAGAACGCGGCCTCGAGCGCTCGGCTGGCGCGGCGGACGTTCGCGCGGCTGGTTGAGCGTGGCGTGCTGGGACGGCTTGAGCGTCGGATCGGAGGGGTGCGAGCAGGTGCGGCCGGGCAGGTGTTCTTCCTCACCGGCCGAGGTCAGCGCTGCCTCGCCTACTGGCAAGGACGCGGGCTGGTTCGTCCGCGTAGCGCTTACGAGCCGACCGCCACCTTCGCTCGTCACGCGCTGGCGATCTCGGAGTGCTACGTGCGCCTGGTCGAAGCCGACCGTGATGGGAAGGTCGAGCTGGCCGGCTTCGAGGGCGAGCCGGGCTGCTGGCACTCGTTTTCTGGAGCCGGTGGCGCCCGTCAGTGGGTCAAGCCGGACGCGCTGGTGCGGCTGGCCGATGGTGACTTCGAGTCGCGCTCATGGCTGGAGGTCGATCTCGGCACCGAGGGACGCGGAGCGCTCCTGCGCAAGGCTCGCGCCTACGTTGCCTGCTATCGCTCGGGTACGACCGGCGACGCCTTCCCGAAGGTCGTCTGGCTGGTGACGAATGCTCGGCGGGCCGAGCTGCTCGTAAGCGTCTGTGGCTCGCTGCCGGCCGACGCCTGGAAGCTGTTTGCGGTCACGACGCCGGAGCTGTTGCTGGCGGTGCTGGCCGGTGGAGGTGAGCAGTGAACGCCAAGCCGGTCCTCTACGGCGACGTCAGTCGCTGGGGCCTGATCGAAGCCGACACGCTGGCGCTGCTGCCCGCGCTCCCGCCGGCCTCGGTCGATGTGGTCGTGACCGACCCGCCCTACGGGATCAGCATCACCGGACAGGCGTGGGACGGCCGGGCGATCTGCCAGGCGGCGCAGGCCCCGCGCGGCGAGAGCCACAACGAGGCGTTCGAGCGCTGGACGGCACGGTGGGCGGCAGAGTGCCTGCGGCTGCTCAAGCCGGGTGGTCATCTGCTGGCCTTCGGCTCACCGAGAACCTTTCACCGGCTGGTCGCCGGGGTCGAGGACGCCGGCCTGGAGGTGCGCGATCAGCTCATCTGGCTCAACGGCCAGGGCATGCCGAAGTCGCGGCGGATACCGGGCGGGTTGGGTACGGCGCTCAAGCCGGCCTTCGAGCCGATCCTGCTGGCCCGCCGCCCGTTCGAGGGCAGGCTTGACGCGACGCTGGCGCGCTGGGGCACCGGAGCGCTCGACATCGACGCCACGCGGCTGGCCGAGGGGCGCTGGCCGGCCAACGTCGTGCTCTCGCATGCGGTCGCCTGCTCGGAAGCTGCGTGCGTGCCCGAGTGCCCGACGCGGGTAATCGACGCCGGGGAAGACGAGCTGCAGCCGAGTCGCTTCTTCTACTGCGCCAAAGCCTCACGGCTGGAACGCGAAGCCGGTTGCGAGGACTTGGCGGCACGGCGGGCGCAGATCTTCACCGGAGCCAAACGGGCCGGACGCACGGTGCGCAACATCCACCCGACCGTCAAGCCGCTGGAGCTGATGCGCTGGCTGGTACGGCTGGCCTGTCCCGCTGGCGGGGTCGTGCTCGATCCGTTCTGCGGCTCCGGCTCAACCGGCGCAGCCGCCTTGCTGGAAGGACGCCAGTTCGTTGGCATCGAGCGCGAGCGCGACTACGTCGAGATCGCCCGTGCCCGTCTGGATCACTGGGCGACACAAGCCAGGAGCAGCGCGTGAGGGCTGGATGGCCCCACGGCGCGCGGAAGGCCCACGGCTTTCTGCGTGCCGGTACTGCCATCCAACTCCAGAGGAGGACGCACATGGCCACCAAGGCCGAGCAGATTTGGGACGAGATCAACCGGCGGGTTGAGGCCGGCACCGAGAAGGCGGACGCCTTCCGCGAGCTGGCTGAGTCCTACGGGCAGCCGACGTCCTCGATTCGCGGGGCCTACTACGGCCACAAGCGCAAGATCGAGGGCGGCAGCTCGCGCCCCAGGAAGCGGGAGACCTCGCCCGCCGATGCGGTGGAAGCCGCGAAGGTCGCGCTGCGGCGTGGCATCGAGGCCATCGACCGCGAGGTTGAGGCGGCCGAGGTTCGCGCTCGCGAGGCCACGGCCGAGGCCAAGGCCCTGAAGGGCAGCGCCGCCGACCGCAAGGCCGAGATCGAGGCGAAGATCGCCGCCCTGGAGTCGTAGGAGCGGTGGCACATGGATGGCTTGGGTCGAACAGATCCAGGCCATCCGCAACTAGACCCACACCTTCCCCAACACCGGACCTCAGTCGTAGCTTGGACACAGCGAAGAAGGGCCTTGACGCCGAGGGCAAACGGAGTGATTGATTAGAAGCAGAGAGGAGAGCTATGGGCGCGACAGCAACAGAACAGGAGCCGACCATCGCGTCGGCGGGACGTAAGGGACGCAAGCGGGCGGTGCGGCTGCTGCGCGTCTCTTCGAGCGGGCAGGTCAAGACCGACTACGACCCTGAGGGGCTCTCGATCCCCGCTCAGCGCGAGGCGTGCGAGCGCAAGGCGGCACAGCTCGACGCGGACGTCGTCCGTGAGTACGTGGAGCCCGGCGTGTCCGGCGGCTCTCTGGTCAAGCGCCCCACGTTCCGGAAGCTGATCGAGGAGATCCAAGAGCTTCAGGACATCGACTACGTGATCGTCTGGAGCATCTCGCGGTGGGCGCGCAACCAGGAGGATCACTGGACAGCCCGCGGCATGATCAACCGGGCTGGGGCAAAGCTGATCGCCGTCAAGGAGCCGATCGGCGATGACACCGCCTATGGCGTCACGATGGAGGGCGTCATGGCGGCGATGGCTGCCGGTCGGAAGATCGAGATCTCCGAGGAGGTCACCCAAGGCATCCGCCGCAAGATCGAGGTCGGCGGCACCCACGGCCGCGCCCCGCTCGGCTACAAGAACGTGCGAGAGCCACTGCCCAACGGCGGCGAGGTTCGCACGGTCATCATCGACGAGGAGCGAGCGCCGCGCATCGCGTGGGCGTTCGAGACGTACGCCACCGGCCTGTATTCGACCGTCGACATGGTCGTGTTGCTGGAGGCGATGGGGCTGCGCACGCGAACGACACCGAAGCGTCCGTCCAAGCCGCTTGGCCTTTCGGTCGTGCAATGGATGCTTGCGAACCCCTACTACACCGGCAAGATCAGGCATAAGGGGAAGGTGTACAAGGGTCGCCACGACGCCCTGATCTCCGAGGACCTGTTCGACCAGGTTCAAGCCGTGCTCGCGGCGCACAAGCTCAGCGGCGAGCGCGACCGAAAGCACAGCCACTACCTCAAGGGCTCGATCTTCTGCGGGCTGTGCGGCCGGCGGTTGACCTACTCGCGCAACAAGGGCAACGGTGGCTTCTACGAGTACTTCGTCTGCGTCGCCAACCAGCGCCACGAATGCGCCCAGCCCGCCCAGCGCGTCGACCACGTCGAGGCAGCCATCGAACGCCACTACGCGACCGTGCGGCTGAGCGAGGCCGAACGAGAGCGTGTCCAACGTGCCGTCGAGGACCACTTGGCGAAGCTGACCGGCGTCAGTGGCGAGGAGATCGCGCGCTGCAACCGGGTTCTTGAGAACCTGAAGAACCAGGAGCGCAAGCTGCTCGCCGCTCACTACGCGGACGAGATCTCCAAGGAGCTGTTCTCTGAGGAGCAAGCCCGCCTCAAGCGCGAGCGCTCCGACGCCGAGGCCATCGTCGCGCGCCTGACCGTCGACCATGACGACCTCCTGACCGCTCTCGCGCTGGCGTTGCGGCTGGCGACCTACGACCTTCAAGACCTCTACCTTCGCGCGAGTCCTCAGATCCGACGCCTGATGAACCAGGCGCTTTTCGAGTTCATCTGGATCTGCCACGACGACGTCGCCGGCTCACAGCTCGCCAGCCCGTTCTACGAACTGCACGCACTCGGCGAGACCGGCCACCACGCCGGCGCAGCCAGGAAGCCAGGTGCCACGGAACGGGCCGTGGCGGGCGTCGTCGCCGGTTCTGCCCCGGAAACGGGCAAAGCCCCCGCCGGAGCGGAGGCTTTGGACCACGGTTCGATTAGAACGAAATTGGTGGAGCTAGCCGGGCTCGAACCGGCGACCTTCGCGCTGCCAGCGCGACGCTCTCCCAACTGAGCTATAGCCCCAGGCTGCCTGGAGTGTACCGGCCCGCGGTCCCGGCCGGCGGGATCTCATGCCGTCTCGCGGACCGGCGCGGGCGTCAGCTCGGACGCGTACCCGCGCAGGCGGGCGAGCGTGGTGGCGAACACGACGGCGAGCACGAGGTAGGGGACCGCGTCCGCCGTCGCGCCCGCCAGCGCGGCGCCGGCGACCGCGCCGATCACCTGGCCCGCGCCCCAGACGAGGTTCACGATCGCGAAGCCGAGGCCGTGCTCGAGGCCCGCGCGCTCGACGCCGTCGGAGAGCACCGTCATCGCCGGCGTGTTAACGATCCCGCTCAGCACGCAGCCGGCGACGACCACGAGCGCGAGCAGCCACGCGACCTCCGGAAGCGGCAGCACGAGCAGCGCCGCGAGCGTGCCGGCCAGCCCGATCCGGATCGGCGTGCCGCGCCCCAACCGGTCGGTCGCGCGGCCGGCGAACACCTGCGCGACGCCCTCGACGCCGGCGGCGATCAGGAACGTCGCGCCGATCGCGAGGCCGCTCGCGCCGAGCCGGTGCAGCGCGAGCGGTCCCAGCACCTCGATCGTCCCGTACGCCAGCGCCGGCGCGAGCACCAGCCACGCGCCCATCCGCACGCGCTCCTCGCGCCACGCGGCGGCGTATGGGCGCTGCGCGGCGGCGAGCGCCGGCGCCGGCGGGGCGGGCATCCGCAGCGCCGCGACGGCGAGCAGGGCGGCCAGCACGCCGACGAGCGAGAACGGCGTCTCGGGTCCCGTCGCCTGCGCGACTGCGCCCAGCGCCGGCCCCAGCAGCACGCCGGCCAGCGCGGCGCTCATCGCCTTGCCGATCGTCGCGCCGCGCTGCTCGAACGGCGTCAGCGACACGAGCCAGCCCATCCCGCCGGCCCACGCGCACGCGCCGCCGATCCCGTCGAGGAACCGCGTCGCGTCCAGCAGCGCCACCCTGCCCGCGAACGCGAAGCCGACGCTTGAGAGCGCCATCAGCGCCAAGCCAAGCAGCAGCGTCCGGCGCGAACCGGCGCGCGTCGCGAGCCAGCCGCTCGGGAGCGTCCCGAGCACGGCGCCGGCGGCGTAGGAGCCGGCGAGCACCCCGGCGCCGGCCTTCGACAGGCCGAAGCGCGCGGCGTACGTCGGCAGCAGCGGCGTGACCGCGGAGAAGAACATCGTGTCGACGAGGACGACCGCGCCGACGAGCAGGAGGAGCCGCCGCATGTCTTTCCGAGCCTAGCCTGGCGGCGGGCCGCCGGCTCGCAGCCGCCCGATAACCTGCTCGCTCCGATGAGCGAGCTGCGCTACGACCCGAAGGCGATCGAGCCGAAGTGGCAGGACGTGTGGGCGCGCGAGCGCACGTGGGAGGTCTCCAACGACCCCGACGGACGCGACTCCTACTACGTGCTGGAGATGCTGCCCTACCCGAGCGGCGAGCCGCACATGGGGCACCTGAAGAACTACGCGCTCGGCGATGCGGTCGCGCACTTCAACCGCCGCATCGGCCGCCGCGTGCTGCACCCGATGGGCTACGACGCGTTCGGCCTGCCGGCCGAGAACCACGCGATCAGAACGGGCGAGCACCCGCGCGACTCGACCGCCGCCTCCATCGCCTCCTTCCAGCGCCAGTTCCGCCAGTGGGGGATCTCGATCGACTGGACGCGCGAGTTCGGCACGCACGAACCCCGTTACTACAAGTGGACGCAGTGGCTGTTCCTGAAGCTCTACGAACGCGGCCTGGCGTACCGCAAGGAAGCCGCCGTCAAGTGGTGCCCGAACGACCAGACGGTGCTCGCCAACGAGCAGGTGACCGCCGAGGGAACCTGCGAGCGGTGCGGGGCGCAAGTGGAGGCGCGCCAGCTCGAGCAGTGGTTCTTCCGCATCACCGACTATGCCGACCGCCTGCTTCGAGACCTCGACGGGATTGACTGGCCGAGCAACGTCAAGGTCATGCAGCGCAACTGGATCGGCCGCTCGGAGGGCGCCGAGGTGACGTTCCGCTGCGAGGAGCTGGGGATCGACTACCCCGTCTTCACCACGCGCCCGGACACGCTGTTCGGCGCGACGTTCTTCGTGATGGCGCCCGAGCATCCGGACGTGCTCAGGCTGGTCGAGGGCACGCCGCAGGAGCAGGAGGTGCGCGACTACGTCAACCACGCGCTGACCGAGTCCAACGAAGAGCGCGGCGCGGCCGACAAGCCGAAGACGGGCGTCGCGCTCGGTCGCACCGTCACCAATCCGGTCAATGAAGAGCGGATCCCGATGTACGTCGCCGACTACGTGCTGATGGAGTACGGCACCGGCGCGATCATGGCCGTGCCCGCGCACGACGAGCGCGACTTCGCCTTCGCGCAGGCGCACGGCCTGCCGGTCAAGCGCGTGATCGCGGACCCGTCGGACCGCGAGGGCGAGCTGCCCTACACCGGCGACGGCGTGCTGGTGGACAGCAACCCGCAGTTCGACGGGATGGGCAACCGCGACGCGCTCGAAGCGATCGTCGCCTGGCTCGACCGCGAGGGGAAGGGGCACGCCTCCGTCAACTATCGCCTGCGGGACTGGCTCGTCTCGCGCCAGCGCTACTGGGGCTGCCCGATCCCGATCGTCCACTGCCCGGCGTGCGGGACGGTCCCGGTGCCCGACGCGGACCTGCCGGTCGAGCTGCCGGACGTGACCGACTACAAGCCGAGAGGGAAGTCCCCGCTGGCCGCGGTGGAGGAGTGGGTGAACGTCGCCTGCCCCTCCTGCGGTGGCCCCGCGCGCCGCGAGACCGACACGATGGACACGTTCGTCGACTCCTCGTGGTACTTCCTGCGCTACTGCGACGCGAGCAACGACGACGCTGCGTGGGACCGCAGGGTGCTCGCCGAGTGGATGCCCGTCGACCAGTACATCGGCGGGGTCGAGCACGCGATCCTGCACCTGATGTACGCCCGCTTCTTCACGAAGGCGTTCGCGGACATGGAGCTGCTGGACGCGCAGGAGCCCTTCCAGGCGCTCTTCACGCAGGGGATGATCACGCGCGACGGCGCGAAGATGTCGAAGTCGAAGGGCAACGTGATCAGCCCCGCGACCTACGTCGACAGCTACGGCGCCGACACCGCCCGTTGCTACATCCTCTTCATCGGCCCGCCCGACCAGGACGCCGACTGGTCCGACGAGGGCGTCGAGGGCGTGCACCGCTTCCTCGCGCGCCTGTGGCGGATCGGCGCGGAGCTGGCCGCCGCCGGGCCGGCCGCGCAGGCCGAGTCGCCGGCGGACGCCGGCGCGCTGCCGGAGCCGGACCGCGCGCTCGTGCGCAAGGCGCACTGGGCGATCGACAAGGTCACGCACGACATGGCCGGCCGCTTCGCGTTCAACACGGCGATCGCCGCCGTGATGGAGCTGGTCAATGAGGTCTACCGCCATCGCGACAGCGCCGGACCCGTGGCGCAGCGCTTCGCGGTCGCGACCGCGGCCTCGTTGGTCTTCCCGTTCGCGCCGCATGTCGCGAGCGAGGTCTACGAGCTGCTGACCGGCCGCCGCGTGTGGGAGCAGCATTGGCCCTCCGCGGACCCGGCGCTGCTCGAGTCCGACACGTTCGAGCTGGTGTGCCAGGTCAACGGCCGCGTGCGCGACCGCGTTCCGGCGCCGGCGAGCGCCTCGCGCGAGGAGCTGGAGGCGCTGGCGCGCGCCCGGCCGAACGTGCAGGCGCACGTCGACGGGCATGAGGTCGTGAAGGCGATCGTCGTGCCCGGCAAGCTCGTGAACCTCGTCGTCAAGTAGGTCGGCGCGGGGGCGCGAGCGCTGCCGGCGGTCGTCCCGCGCGCAAGGCCGACAGCGCCGCACAGTGAATTTGCGAAGCGCGCGTGCGCTGTGACGGCGTCGTCCGTAGCGTCGTGAGGCGTGCCGCCGTCCTCGCCGTCCAAGCCCCAGCTCGCGCTCTATGCGGCGTTCGCGATCGCCGTCCTGCTGATCGGCGCGCGCTTCCTGCGGCACGGGTCGGCCGGGTCGTCCTCGGACGGGAGCGGGTCACCGGCGGCGTTCGCGACCACGAAAACGACCGCTGCCGGCGGGTCATCCGACGGGCTCGGCGTCGCGGGAGCCGGGGCCGCTGGCGCTGGCGCCGGGCGGCTCGTCGTGGACGTCGAGGGCGCCGTGCGCCGCCCGGGCGTTTACCGGCTGCCGGCGGGCGCGCGGACCGACGACGCGATCCGTCGCGCCGGCGGCCTCACGGGCCGCGCCGACCGCATCGGCGTAAACCTGGCGGCGAGAGTCATGGACGGAGGCCAGGTCGTCGTGCCGGCGCTCGGAGCCGGCGCGACGGCGGGCGGCAGTGGGGCGGGCGGCGGCGCGAGCGGCGCCGGCGCGACCGGCTCGGGCGCGTCCGGCGGGGCCGGCCAGCCGCTCGCGCTCGACCTCAACACCGCGACCGCGCAGCAGCTCGAGCAGCTCGACGGGGTCGGCCCGGCGCTCGCGGCGAAGATCGTCGCCTACCGCGAGCAGCACGGCGGGATCGGGTCGGTCGACGAGCTCGACAACGTCAGCGGGATCGGCCCCGCGAAGCTCGCCGCGATCCGAGCACAGCTCGGGCGATGAGCCCCGCGCTCGATCGCCTGCGCGCGCACCCGCGCCACCTCGTGCTCGCGGGACTCCTCGCCGGTCAGCTCGCCGTGCCGCTCGCGCCGGACGCGGTGGTGCTGCTGATGGCCGCCGCCGCGGCGCTCGCCGGCCGCCCGCCGCTTGCGCTGCTGTGCGCCGCAGCCGTGCTGACCGGGACGGTCGGCGCCCATGCCCGGCTCGCCGCGCTCGACCGCACGCAGCTTCCGCCGCTGTTCGGTTCGACCGTCGTCGCGCGCGTCGTGCTGCTGGAGCAGCCGCGCCCGGCCCGCTTCGGGCAGACGGCGCTCGTGGAGCTGCGCGCGCTGGCGCCGGTCGGTGCGCCGGTCGGTGCGCCGGGCGGCGGGGTGGGAGCGGGAGAGCGCGCGATGCTGCGGATCGGCAGCCGCGTGGCATGGCCGCCGGCGGCCACGGGGGCGATCGTCGACGTGCGCGGCCGGCTGCGCGCGCTCGGTCCGTTCGAGCGGTACATGCGGCTGCGCGGCGCGCACGCCGCGCTCGCGCTCGACGCGGCGGCCGCGACCGGCGCCCGCCGCCGTGGCCCGCTCGGCGCCGTCGACGCGATCCGCACGCGCGCCGAGCGCGCGCTGAGCACCGCTCTGCCGGCGCCGCAGGCCGCGCTCCTGCGCGGCATGACGCTCGGGCAGGACGAGGCGCTCGACGCGCGCACGCGCGCGGACTTTCGCATCTCCTCGCTCGCGCACGTGCTCGCCGCGAGCGGCCAGAACGTCGCGCTGCTGCTCGCGCTCGCGCTGCCGCTGCTCGCGTGGGCGAGCTTGGGCCTGCGCGGGCGGCTGCTCGGCTCGCTCGCGCTGATCGCCCTCTACGTGCCGCTCGCCGGCGCGGGACCTTCGATCCAGCGCGCCGGCATCATGGGCGCGGCCACGACGGTCGCGGCGCTCGCGGGACGGCCGGCGTCGCGCTGGTACGCGCTGTTGCTGGCCGCCGCCGCGACGCTCGCGCTCAACCCGCGCGCCGGCGGGGACGTCGGCTGGCAGCTCTCATTCGCCGCCGTCGTCGCGATCGCGCTGCTCGCAGGCCGCATCCGCAGCGCGCTGACGGCGCGGCGAATGCCTGCGCCGATCGCCGACGCGCTCGCGGTCACCGCCGCCGCCACGCTCGGCACCGCGCCGCTGCTCGCCTACCACTTCCACCAGCTCTCGCTCGTCGGGATCCCCGCGAACCTGCTCGCCGCTCCCGCGATCGCGCCGATCACCTGGCTCGGCCTGCTCGCGGCCACGGCAGGACAGTTGACCCCACAACTTGCGGCGCCGCTCAACGCGCTCAACGCCTACCTGCTCGCCTACGTCGCGGCGATCGCGCATGTCGCCGCAAGCATCCCGTACGCAAGCGTCTCCGTCTGACGCGGACGCGCGGGTGTGCCGGCCACGCCCGCGCGTACACTCGGCGACCCGTGCCGACCTTCAAGCCCGCCTACCTGATCCACGGCGACGACCACGGCCGCATCTCCGAGCGCCGCGCGAGACTGCGCGCGCTCGCCGAGCAGGAGAGCGGAACGCAGGGGATCGAGCTGTTCGAGGGGGAGGCGGCGAGCGCCGAGGCGGTCGCCGCCGCACTGTCGGCGATGACGTTCGCGATCGGCCGGCGCTTCCTGATCGTCGACGGCGTCGAGCGCTGGAAGGCCGCCGACATCGCGCTGATCGAACCGGCGCTCGCGAGCCTTGCGCCCGAGACGACCGTCGCCTTCTTCGGTCGCGAGGAAGGACGGATGCAGGTCCCCGACGGGCTCGCCGAGGCGGTTCGCAAGGCGGACGGGGACGTCAGCGCCGAGCGGAACGTGAAGCCCTGGGACCTGCCGAAGTGGGCGGTGGCGCAGGCCGCGCAGCTCGGGCTCGAGCTGCATCCGGCGGCCGCCCGCGTGCTCGTCCAGCACGTCGGCGAGCGTCAGCAGCGGCTGCTGCGCGAGTTGGAGAAGCTCGCGCTCGAGCTCAGCGCCGACCGCGCCCGCCCGGTGCGGATCGACGCCGAGCAGATCGAGGAGCTGACGGCCAGCTCGGCCGAGCGCAAGAGCTGGACGCTGGCCGACGCGCTCGTCGCGCGCGACGGCGCCGCGGCCACGCGCGTGTACTTCGAGCTGCGCGACCAGGGCGAGCGGCTCGCCGGGCTGCTGTTCACGATCGCGCGGCGCCTGCGCGAGGCGCTCGACGTCGCGGCTCGACTGACCGCCGGCGAGCCCGCGGCGCAGGTCCGGCGCAGCCTGCGGATGCCGCCGAAGGCGGCGGAGCGGTTCGTCGCCGACGTCCAGCGCACCGACGTCGCCACCCTGCGCGACGCGCTCGCGGTCGTCGCCGACCTGGAGCTGGCGTCGCGCGGGGGAACGCGCGGCGGCCTCGACGAGGACACGCTGGCGCTCGAGGCGATCGCGCGGATCGCGGCGGCGTAGCGCCGCCCCGCGTCAGCCTTCTCTGCGCCGGCACTCGGGGATCCGGCGTCCGCTGCCGATAATCGGCTCATGAGCGTGAAGACGCTGCCCGCCGGCCTGGTCGCGCCCGCAGAGCGCGGGCGCTCGCGGCTGCTGATCGGCGAGCTGCTGGTCGAGCTCGGCCACGCGACGCACGACCAGGTCTCGCGCGCGGTCGGGACCGGCCGCGAGACGGGGCGCGCAACCGGCACGGTGCTCGTCGACGACGGCATCATCACGCACGACCAGCTCGCGCAGGCGCTCGCCCGGCGACTCGGGCTCCACTACGTCGACCTCGCCTGCTTCCCGGTCGACATGGGCGCCGCCAACCTGCTGGAGGCGAGCGTCGCACGCCGTCACGGCGCCGTTCCGATCGGCTTTCTCGACGACGCGCGCAGCGTGCTGCTCGTCGCGATGGCGGACCCGGCGAACGTGCTCGCGATCGACGACATCGCCTTGCTGACCGGCTGCGAGGTGCGGCCGGCGATCGCCGCGGCGCCCGACGTGCTCCAGTTGACGGCGAGACTCGACCGCTTCGACGAGGCCGCCGAGCAGGCGGTCGCCGCCGGCGTCGCGGAGTCAGAGGCCGCAACGCAGCTCGACCACCTCTCCGAGACGGTCGAGGACGCGCCCGTCGTCAAGCTCGTGCACTCGATCATCGCGCAGGCGGTCGAGCGCGGGGCGTCCGACATCCACCTCGCGCCACAGGGGCGCGAGCTCCGCGGCCAGATGCGGATCGACGGCGTGCTGTCCGACGCGCTCTCGATCCCGGCGCGGATGGCCCCGCACGTGATCTCGCGCATCAAGATCATGGCCGACCTCGACATCTCCGAGCGGCGCGTGCCGCAGGACGGCCGGCTCGCGTTCACGCTCGACGAGCGCCGCGTCGACGTGCGCGTGCTGACGCTGCCGCTGGTCGACGGCGAGTCGGTCGTGATGCGCATCCTCGACGGCGGCACGGGCGCCGTGAGCCTCGAGCACCTGGGGATGCTCGCGCCCGAGCGCGTCCGCTTCGAGGCGGCGATCGCGCGTCCCTACGGGGCCGTGCTCGTGACCGGCCCGACCGGCTCCGGCAAGACGACCTCGCTCTACGCCGCGTTGCAGACGCTCAACACCGGCACGCGTTCCATCCTCACGCTGGAGGACCCGGTCGAGTACCGCGTCGCCGGCATCAAGCAGATGCAGGTGAACGCCAAGGCCGGCGTCACGTTCGCGACCGGGCTGCGCTCGATGGTCCGCGCCGACCCCGACGTGATGCTCGTCGGCGAGATCCGCGACCGCGAGACGGCGCAGATCGCGGTCGAGGCGGCGCTGACGGGCCATCTCGTGCTCTCGACGCTGCACACGAACGACGCGCCGACGGCGATCACGCGCCTGGTCGAGATGGGGATCGAGCCGTTCCTCGTCGCCTCGGCGATCGACTGCGTCGTCGCGCAGCGGCTCGCGCGCCGGCTGTGCAACCGTTGCCGCAGACCGGTTCGCCTGTCGGCCGAGCTGCTGCGCGCGAACGGCTTCCGCGCCGACGACGACGTCGAGGCGTTCGAGGCGGTCGGCTGCGGGCAGTGCGGCGCGACCGGCTATCGCGGGCGGCTCGGGATCTTCGAGGCGATGTCGATGAGCGACGCGATTCGCGCCCACGTGCTCGCGCGCGACCCCGCGACGGCGGTCGCCGCGACAGCGGTCGCGGAGGGGATGCGGCGCCTGCGCGACGACGCGCTCGAGAAGGTCCGCACGGGACTCACCTCAGCGGCGGAGGCGGCGCGAGTGACCGTCGCGTCGTAGGCGGCCCGTCGCGAGCTAGGACTCGCGCGAGGCGAGCGTGCGGGCTGCGCGTGACTTCTTGCGCGAGCCGGTGTTCTTGTGCAGCGCGCCGCGCTTGACGGCCTTGTCGATCGTCTTGACCAGCTCGCGGTGGGCGGGCTCGGCGTCGGCGGCTTCGCCGCCCTCGCCGACCGCGGCCTCGAGGCGCCGGAAGAGGGTCTTGACCTTCGAGGTGTAGCGGCGGTTCTCAAGCCGCTCACGCTCGGCGCGGAGGATGCGCTTCTTCTGTGAATGGATGTTGGCCATGACGTAGCGAGGCCGCGGTCAGAGCCGCGGCGCGCCGTACTATAGCGCGCTCGTGTCCACCGAGACGGAGACCCCGGTCACGCCCTCCGCCGAGCCGCCCGCCGCCGAGCCGACCCGCCGCTCCCGGGGCCTGGCGCGCAACACCGCCATCTTCTCCATCGCGACCGGCCTCTCGCGCATCGCCGGGCTTGTGCGCGAGGTCGTCGCCTCCAGCTACTTCGGCACCTCGGGTCCGTTCTCGGCGTTCACGATCGCCTTCCAGGTCCCGAACCTCGTGCGCAGCCTGTTCGCGGACGCGGCGCTGAGCGCGGCGTTCGTGCCGGTCTTCATGGAGCACATCGCGCACGGCAGAAAGCGCGACGCGGCGCGCCTGGCCTCGACGCTGCTGTTCGTGATGCTCGCCGCGCTCGGCGCGCTCACCGCGATCTTCATCCTCTTCGCCGGGCTGATCATGCCGCTCTTCACGGGCGACAAATTCACCCCGGAGCTGAACGACCTCACCGTCGGCCTGAGTCGCGTGCTGTTCCCGATCGTGCTGCTGCTCGGGATCAACGGCCTCGTCGTCGGGATCTTGAACTCGTACGAGCACTTCACGATCCCGGCGATCGCGCCGCTGGTGTGGAACGTCGTGATCATCGCGCTGCTGGTCGTGCTCAAGCCGCTGTTCCACGGCCAGAACCAGATGTACGCGTACGCGATCGGCGTGCTCGGCGGCACGATGATCCAGCTCCTGATGTCGATTCCGATGCTGCCGCGCGTCGGCTTCCACTTCGAGTGGGCGTTCGACTGGCGCGACCCGCACGTCGCGCGCGTCTTTCGCCTGATGCTGCCGGTGACGATCGGGCTCGGCGTGATCAACTTCGACCTGCTGATCAACTCCTCGCTCGGCACGCTCGTCAGCGAGGAGGCGCCGCGCGCGATCGACGCCGCGTTCCGCATCTACATGCTCCCGCAGGGGATGTTCAGCGTCGCGCTGGCGACCGTGCTGTTCCCGACGCTCTCGCGCTTCGCCGCGCGAGGCGACATGCCCGAGCTGCGACGGACGATGGCCTCCGGCGCGCGGCAGATCTACCTGTTGCTGATCCCTGCGGCGGTGTTCACGGCGGTGCTCGCGACGCCGATCGTGCGGCTCGTCTACCAGCGCGGCGACTTCACCGCCCACTCGACCGACCTCGTCTCCACGGCTCTGTTCTGGTTCTCGTTCAGCCTGCCGTTCGCGGGCGTGAACCTGCTGCTGACGCGGACGTTCTTCTCGCTCCAGCGCCCGTGGCTGCCGACCGCGCTCGCCGTCGGGAACATGGCGATCGACGTGGTCGTCAGCGTCGCGCTCTACAAGCCGTTCGGGATCGCCGGCCTCGTGCTCGGCACGGTCGCCGGCAACGTCGGCATGACGCTCGGCCAGACGTGGCGGCTGCGCGGCCTGCTCGGCGGCAGCCTGGAGGGCCGCCGCACGCTGACAGCGATCGTGCAGATGCTCGCCGCCGGCGCGCTGCTCGGCATCGCCTCCTACGGCGTCTGGTGGATCCTTGACGACCTGCTCGGCCGCTCGCTCCTCGCCCAGATCGTCTCGGTCGGCGCCGCGCTCGCCGCCGGCGTCGCCGTCTACGTCGCCGCCGTGCTCGCGCTGGGGATCCCCGAGGCGCGCCAGATCCGCGCGTTGGTGGCCGGTCGGCTCAAGCGCGGCGCCTGAGCGCGCGCTCGCGGCAGCGCCAGAGCGCGCGCGCTTCTACCCTGTAGCCCGCCAATGGCCGACCAGGCGCACATCCGCAACTTCTCGATCATCGCCCACATCGACCATGGGAAGTCGACGCTGGCCGACCGCATCCTGGAGCTGACGAAGACCGTCGAGGCGCGCGACATGAAGGCGCAGTTGCTCGACTCGATGGAGCTCGAGCGCGAGCGGGGCATCACGATCAAGGCGCAGGCCGTGCGCGTCCTGTTCGAAGCCTCCGACGGCGAGACCTACCAGCTTCACCTGATCGATACGCCGGGCCATGTCGACTTCACCTACGAGGTCAGCCGCTCGCTCGCCGCCTGCGAGGGCGCGCTGCTCGTGGTCGACGCCTCGCAGGGCGTCGAGGCGCAGACGCTCGCGAACACCTACCTCGCGATCGACTCCGGGCTGGAGCTGATCCCGTGCCTGAACAAGATCGACCTGCCCGGCGCGGAGCCCGAGCGGGTCGCCGGCGAGGTCGCGGAGCTGCTCGGGGAGCCGGCCGAGGATGTCCTGCGGATCAGCGCGAAGACGGGGGAGGGCGTCGTCGCGGTGCTCGACCAGCTCGTGCGGCGCGTGCCGCCGCCGTCCGGCGACCCGGACGCGCCGCCGCGCGCGCTGATCTTCGACTCCGAGTTCGACCAGTACCGCGGCGTGATCGCCTACGTCCGTGTGGTCGACGGCACCTTCACGAAGGGCGAGGCGATCCGCGCGATGGCGGCCGGCACCGAAGCCGACATCGACGACATCGGCTTCTTCAACCCCCGTATGACGCCGGTCGACAAGCTCGGTCCGGGGGAGGTCGGCTACGTCATCACCGGCATCAAGGACGTCACGCGCCTGCGCGTCGGCGACACGCTCACGACGAAGCGCGGGCGGGCGGGGATGGCATCGGTGGCGCTGCCCGGCTACCGCGACGTCAAGCCGATGGTGTTCTGCGGCCTGTTCCCGATCGACTCCGACGACTACCCGGACCTGCGCGACGCGCTCGAGAAGCTCGTCCTCAACGACGCTGCGCTGTCGTGGGAGCCGGAGACCTCGGACGCGCTCGGCTTCGGCTTCCGCTGCGGCTTCCTCGGGCTGCTGCACATGGACATCGTGCGCGAGCGGCTGGAGCGCGAGTACGACCTCGAGCTGCTGGCGACGATGCCGTCGGTCGAGGTCGAGGTCGAGCTGGAGAACGGCGAGATCGTGCCGGTCCACAACCCGACCGACATGCCCGACCCCTCGAAGATACGAGAGATCCGCGAGCCCTACATCCGCGCCTCGATCCTCTCCCCGAAGGAGTACGTCGGGACGATCATGGAGCTGTGCCAGGAGCGCCGCGGCACGCACGCCGGCATGCACTACCTGAGCGCCGATCGCGTGCAGTTGGAGTACGAGCTGCCGCTCGCGGAGATCGTGCTCGACTTCTTCGACCAGCTCAAGTCGCGCACGCGCGGCTACGCGTCGCTCGACTACGAGCTGATCGGGCTGCGCGCCTCCGACCTCGTCAAGCTCGACGTGCTGCTGAGCGGGGACCCGGTCGACGCCCTGTCGCTGATCGTGCACCGCGGCAAGGCCCAGACGATCGGCCGCACGCTGGCGGAGAAGCTGCGCGAGAAGATCCCGCGCCAGCAGTTCGACGTGCCGATCCAGGCCGCCATAGGGTCGCGTGTGGTGGCGCGCGAGACGGTCAAGGCGTACCGCAAGGACGTCATCGCCAAGTGCTACGGCGGCGACATCTCGCGCAAGCGCAAGCTGCTGGAGAAGCAGAAGGAGGGCAAGAAGCGGATGAAGCAGGTCGGCCGCATCGAGGTCCCGCAGGAAGCCTTCCTCGCCGTGCTCGAGCTGGGCGAGTCCGGCAGATAGGCGACCGCCGGCCGGTCGCGCCGCGTCAGGCGCGATGATGCGCGCCATGGACCTCGGCCTCGCCGGGAAGCGCTGCGTCGTGACCGGCGCCAGCCGCGGCATCGGCCGCGCCACCGCCGCGCTGCTGGCGGCCGATGGCGCGCGGCTGCTGCTCGTCGCGCGCGAGGGCGACGCGCTCGCGGCGGCGGCGCCCGCGGGGGCGGAGCTGCTCGCCGCCGACGTCACGCACGCCGACGCCGGCGAGCGGATCGCCGCCGCCTGCGTCGAGCGGCTCGGCGGGATCGACGTGCTCGTCAACAACGCCGGCACCTCCTCCGTGCGTCCGCTCGACGAGCTGACCGAGCAGGACTGGGAGGCGCAGTGGCAGCTCAACGTGCGCGGCCCGGAGCGCTTGATGCGCGCCGCGGCGCCGCGGATGGCGGCGCAGGGCGGGGGGCGGATCGTCAACGTCGTCTCGACCTCGGGCAAGCGCCCGTCGCTGCGCAACGCCGCCTACTCGGTCACGAAGGCCGCGCAGCTCTCGCTCTCGCGCGCCTACGCCGACGCGTGGGCGCGCCGCGGCGTGATCGTCAACGCGGTCGCGCCCGGGCTGACGGCGAGCGAGCTGTGGGCGGGTGCGGGCGGTCTCGCCGACCAGACGGTCGCGGCCGGGGCCGCGGAGGATCGCGACGCCGCGATGGCGTCGGCGGCGGCGAGCGTCCCGCTCGGGCGCTTCGCCGCGCCGGAGGAGATCGCGGCGGTGGTCGTCTTCCTGTGCTCGGAGCGCGCGAGCGACGTCGTCGGCGCGGCGTGGTCGGTCGACGGTGGCGCCGTGCCCGTGATCCTCTGAGAGACTGCCGCGCCATGCCAGTCAACACAGCAGCCGTGGGCAAGGAGTACGCGCCGGTCGTCTACGCGGTCGGCCGCGAGAAGGTCAAGGAGTACGCGAACGCCGTCGGCGAGACGAATCCGCTGCATCTCGACCCGGCCTCCGCGCGCGCCGCCGGCTACGACGACGTCGTCGCACCGCCGATGTTCGCGGTCGTCTACCAGGCGCCGGCGGTGATGCCCGGCATGTTCGACCCGGAGGTCGGGATCAACTTTGCGATGCTCGTCCACAGCGGCCAGGACTTCCGCTGGGAGCGCGTCGTCGTCGCCGGCGAGGAGCTCAGCACGCGGGCGAAGGTCGCGAGCATCTCGGAGAAGGGCGGGATGGGCTTCTACGACTTCGAGGTCGTGACGAAGGACGCCGGCGGTGCGACTGTATGCACCGGGATCTGGAAGATCATTGTGCGGGGAGTGTGAGCGAGATGGCGAGATTCGAGCCGGGGCAGGCGCTGCCGGAGCTGAAGGTGACGCCCGACCGCTTCCTGACCGTCCGCTACGCGGGCGCCTCGGGCGACTTCAACCCGATCCACATCGACGAGGAGTTCGCCAAGTCGGTCGGTCTGCCGGGGCGGATCCTGCACGGCCTGTGGTCGATGGCGCAGGTCGCTCGCGCGCAGACCGAGGCGGCCGGCGGCCCCGAGAAGCTGAAGGCGCTCTCGGTGCAGTTCCGCGGGATGGGCGTCCTGGAGCAGGAGGTCGTCGTGACCTCGACCGTCACGGCAGTCGAGGACGGGATCGCGACGGTCGCGGCCGAGGCGCGCCAGGGCGAGACGCGGATCGTGCGCAACGCGGTCGCCGAGATCGCCGTGGACTGATTCGCGTCGCGGATGGGGAGGCTGCACTGCGATGACCTCCCTGTCCGCCAGTTCGCGCAAGCGGCACGCGCTTGAGCTGTTCGCCGGCCTGCCGCGCCACTACGACCGCGCCGGCGCGGCGCTCAGCTTCGGACAGGACCCGCGCTGGCGGGCGGCGCTCGTGGAGGCGATCCCCGTCGGTCCGGACGATCGCGTGCTCGACGTCGCGACCGGCACGGGCATGGTCGCCGCCGCGCTCGTGCGCCGCAGCGGCTGCCGCGTGACCGCGCTCGACCAGAGCCCCCAGATGCTCGGCGCGCTGTGGACGCGGCTCGCCGCCGACCCGGCGCTCGCCGCGCGGATCGAGCCGATCCAGGGAGAGGCCGAGGCGCTGCCGTTCCCCGACGCCGCGTTCGACGCGCTCACCTTCACCTACCTGCTGCGCTACGTCGAGGACCCGGAGGTGACGTTGCGCGAGCTGGCGCGCGTCGTGAAGCCGGGCGGGACGGTCGCGATGGTCGAGTTCGGCGTCCCGCCGCGCCCGGCGCTGCGCGCGCTGTGGCGGCTCTACACGCGCCTCGTCATGCCGGCGCTCGGACGGCTGCTCTCGCGCGACTGGCAGGCGGTCGGCGCGTTCCTGGGGCCAAGCATCGAGGGCTTCTACGCGCGCTTCCCGCTGCCCGCGCTCGCGGCGCTGTGGGAGCGGGCGGGGCTGCGCGACGTGCGCGTGCGGCGGATGAGCTTCGGGGCGGGCATCGTCTTGACCGCGAGGAAGGTGTGACCGCTCGGGCCGAGCGCCCGGCCTTCTACGCGCTGCGCAGCGGCGGCTGGCGCGACGTCGTCACGCTGCTGCACCCGCCGTACACCGCATGGCACCTGTCGTACGTCGCGCTCGGCGCGGCCGCCGCGACCGACTTCCACCTCACGCGCCTGTGGTGGGCGCTCGGCGCGTTCCTGCTCGCGGTCGGCGTGGCGGCGCACGCGCTCGACGAGCTGCATGGGCGGCCGCTCAGGACGCGCCTGTCGGACCGCGCGCTGGTCGCGCTCGCCGTGGCCGGGCTCGGCGGCGCGTGCGCGATCGGAGTCGCGGGGATCGTGACCGTCTCGGCGACGCTGATCCCGTTCGTGCTGGTCGGCGCGTTCCTCGTGCTCGCGTACGATCTCGAGCTGTTCGACAGCCGGCTGCACGGCTCCTGGACGTTCGCGCTCGGCTGGGGCGGCTTCCCGGCGCTGACCGGCTTCTGGGTCTGCGCGCTGCGGTTCGAGTGGTCCGGGCTGCTCGTCGCGGCGGCCTGCACGCTGCTGAGCCTCACGCAGCGTCGCCTCAGCGTGCCGGTGCGCGAGCTGCGCCGGCGCACCGTCGCCGTGGCGGGTGAGCAGCGCCTCGCCGACGGCAGCGTGGTCGAGCTGAGCGCCGCGCACCTGCTCGCGCCGCTCGAGGGAGCGCTGCGCGCGACCTGGTTCGCGCTCGTGCTGCTCGCCGTCGGGATGGTCGTCCTGCGCGCGTGAACAGCTCGTCACAGCGGCATCACACGAGTGCCACACGACGCCGCCGCGGGCGCGACAGCATCGCGCTCGCGCTGCCGCGGGGCGGCAGGCGGCGCGCCGCTGACAGCCGCCCGCACCCCACCAGGAGGCACGATGCGCAGCCTGAGGATCCTCGCCTGCGGCGGGCTCGCGGCCGTCGCGGCCGCGGTCGGGCTCACCGCCGCGCAAGCGGACCCGCCGTCGTCGAGCACCACGACCCCGATCAAGCACGTCGTCGTCATCTTCGGCGAGAACGTCTCGTTCGACCACTACTTCGGCACCTACCCGTACGCGACGAACCCGGCCGGCGAGCCGGCGTTCCACGCGGCGCCCGGGACGCCGTCGGTGAACGGCCTCACCGACGAGCTGCTGACCTCGAATCCGAACCTCGACAACCCGCAGCGGCTCGACCGCTCGATGCCGATCACCTGCTCGCAGAACCACGGCTACGCGGCGGAGCAAAGAGCCTTCGACGCTGGATTGATGGACGGCTTCGTCCAGTTCACGGCCGGCGGGAGCTGCGCGGACAAGTCGATCGTCATGGACTACTACGACGGCAACACCGTCACGGGCATCTGGAACATCGCGCAGCACTTCGCGCTCAACGACAACTCGTTCGGCACGAACTTCGGCCCCTCGACGGTCGGCGCGCTGAACCTCGTCAGCGGCCAGACGCACGGCGCGGCGCCGGCGGCGAGCGGCGTCGAGAACGGAACCGTGATCGGCGACCCGGACCCGTCCACCGCGCTCGACGACTGCGCCAGAGGCACGGTGACGATGTCCGGCAAGAACGTCGGCGACCTGCTCAACGCCAAGGGCATCACGTGGGGCTGGTTCGAGGGCGGCTTCCGCCCGACCGGAGTCGACGGCAGCGGCAGAGCGATCTGCGGCTCGCAGCACGCGAACGTGGGCGGCGGCACGAGCGCCGACTACATCCCGCATCACGAGCCGTTCGAGTACTACGCCTCGACGGCCAACCCGCACCACCTGCCGCCGAGCTCGCCGGCGATGATCGGGCGCACCGACCAGGCCAACCACCAGTACGACATGGCCGACTTCGACACAACGCTGGCGAGCGGCAACCTGCCGGCCGTCTCGTTCCTGAAGGCGTCGGGCTTCGAGGACGGGCACCCGGGCTACTCGGGCCCGCTCGACGAGCAGACGTTCATCGCGAACGAGATCGATGCGATCGAGCGCTCGCCGGACTGGAAGGACACGGCGATCGTGCTCGCCTACGACGACTCCGACGGCTGGTATGACCACGTCATGTCGCCGATCGTCAGCCCGTCGGCGGCGCCGGCGGACGCGCTCAACGGCCCGGGCAGGTGCGGGAACGTCAAGGACCCGGGCGCCTACCCGGACCGCTGCGGGTACGGCCCGCGCCTGCCGCTGCTGGTCGTCTCGCCGTACGCGAAGACGAACTTCGTCGACAACACGCTGACCGACCAGTCCTCGATCCTGCGCTTCATCGAGGACAACTGGCAGCTCGGCCGCGTCGGCGACCAGTCGTTCGACGCGAGCGCCGGCACGCTGCTCAACATGTTCGACTTCGGGCACGGGGAGCACGCGAAGCGCGTCTTCCTCGACCCGTCGACGGGCGAGGTCGTGCACGGCGACGGGTAGCGCCCCCGCAGCGGGGGCACGGCAGCGGGCGGGGCGGCCATGGACGGCCGCTCCGCCCGGCGCGTCGCGGACGCGGGCGTCACCGGCCCCTCCTAGAATCAGATGGATGCTGACGCCGCGCCAGGAGCTGATCCTCCGCAAGGTCGTCGAGGTCCACCTCGACGGCGGGGCGCCCGTCGGCTCGAAGGCGCTTGCGACCGACGTCGACCTCGAGTGGGGGCCGTCGACGATCCGCTACGAGCTGGCGATGCTCGAGGAGCACGGCCTGCTCGCGCACCCGCACACGTCTGCCGGGCGCGTGCCGACCGACGCCGGCTACCGCTACTTCGTCGACCGGCTGCTGCCGGACAGCCGCGCGTCCGCCGCGCCCGCCGAGCAGCCGCTCGCGCTCTCGCTCGTGCGGCGCGAGGTCGACGAGGCGATGCGCGTGACGACCGAGACGCTCTCGCAGGTGACGAACCTGCTCGCGATCGTCTCGGCGCCGCCGATCGAGACGGCGACGATCCGCCACGTCGAGGTGCTGCTGCTCCAGCCGCAGGTGCTGATGGTCGTGGTGATCACCTCGACCGGCGGCGTCAGCAAGCGCGTGTTGACGTTCGACGCGCCGATCGACTCAGGCCTCGCCGGCTGGGGCGCGAGCTACCTCAACGAGCAGCTCGTCGGGCTCGGCCTGGGCGCGCGGCTGCTGCACCAGCGGCTCGCCGACCCGTCGCTCGGCGCGCGCGAGCGCGGCTTCCTCGCCGCCGTCGCGCCCGCCTTCACGGAGCTGACCGAGACCGCCGAGGAGTCGCTCTACGTGGAGGGCGCCTCCCGCCTGGTCGGCAACTACCGCTTCGAGGACCACGAGCAGCTCAACGAGATGATGGAGATGCTCGAGCGGCGCGTCACGCTGCTCGGCGTGCTGCGCTCCGCGCTCGACCAGCGCGACGTCTACGTGCGGATCGGGCGCGAGAACGAGGCGCCGGCGCTGCGCTCGCTCGCGCTGGTCGCAGCGGGCTACGGCCTGCCCGCCCGCAACCTCGGCACCGTCTCGGTGATCGGCCCGCTGCGGATGGACTACGGCCGCGCGATCGCGTCGGTGCGCGCCGCCGCGAGCGAGCTGTCGCGCTTCGTCGAGGACGTGTACGAAGGCTGATCTGATCCCGCCCCCCACCCCCAACACCATGTCGACGGACTACTACGAGCGCCTCGGCGTCGCCCGCGACGCGAGCGAGGCGGAGATCAAGAAGGCGTTCCGCCGGCTCGCGCGCGAGCTGCACCCGGACGTCAACGCGCACGACCCGGAGGCGGAGGAGAAGTTCAAGGCCGCGGCCGAGGCCTACGAGGTGCTGTCCGACCCCGAGCGCCGGGCGACATATGACCGCTATGGCGCGGAGGGCCTGCGCAGCGGCGGCTATCAGCCGAGCGGCTTCGGCTCCTTCGCCGACATCTTCGACGCGTTCTTCGGCGGCGGCGCGGGCGACATCTTCGGCGGCGGTGGCCGGCCAGGGCCCGCGCAGGGCGGCGACGTCGGCGTCACCGCGGCGATCTCGCTCGCCGACGCGGCGACCGGCCGTGCGGTCGAGGTCTCCTACGAGGCGGTCGTGCGCTGCGAGGCGTGTCGCGGCAACGGCGCCGAGCCGGGCACGCCGATCGAGACCTGCGAGCGCTGCGGCGGCGCCGGCCAGCTCCGGGCCGTCACGCGCACGCCGTTCGGCCAGGTCGTGCGGGCGACGGTGTGCGACGCCTGCGGCGGCGACGGGCGCGTGCCGCGGACGCCGTGCAAGGCCTGCCGCGGGCGCGGGCGCACCGTCGAGCGGCTCGCCGTGTCGGTCGACGTGCCGCCCGGAATCGCCGACGGCCAGCGCATCCGCCTCGGCGGCCGCGGGCACGCGGGCGAGCAGGGCGGCCCGCCCGGGGACCTGTACGTGCTGATCCGCGTCGCCGAGGACGCGCGCTTCATGCGCGACGGCGACGACCTCGTGACCGTCGCCGACGTGCCGGCGCCGCTGGCCGCGCTGGGGACCACGATCGAGGTCCCGACGCTCGCAGACCCGATCGCGCTCGACATCCCCCCGGGCACCCAGCCGCACGACACGCTGACGCTGCGCGGCAAGGGCATGCCGGCGCTGCGCCGCGGCCGCCACGGCGACCTGCGCGTCGTCGTCAACGTCGTGATCCCGCGGCGGCTGAGCGACGAGCAGCGCGACCTGCTCGAACGCCTCGCCGGCACGCTCACGGACGAGAACCTGCGCTCCGACGACGGCGTCTTCTCGAAGCTGAAGCGGGCGTTCGGCGGGTAGGCGGCGCGGCGATCGATTGCTACGCTGCGTAGCAGTCATGCGCCACCGGACGATCCCCCAGCGCGAGCTCCGCAACGACGTCTCCGCGATCCTGCGCGAGGCAGAGGCCGGCACCGAGTTCACCGTGACCGTGCGCGGACGGCCGGTCGCGAAGGTCGTGCCGTTGGAGGAGGCGCCGCAGCCGAGACGCGACGTCGACCGCGAGACGTTGCTGAGGATCTTCCGCGAATCCCCTGTCGACGAGGGGTGGGCTGCCGAGCTGGCCGAGATGCGCGCCGCGGAGCCGCCGGCCGACATTCCGTGGGACGACGAGTGAGCCTCGCGCTGCTCGACACATCCATCCTGATCGAAGTAGGAGACCGGCACGAGGCGCTGCCGCCGACCGCGGCGATCTCGGTGGTCACGCTCGGTGAGCTCCGCGCGGGCGTGCTGCGCTCACGCGACGCCGTCCTCAGAGATGCGCGGTCGAAGCGACTGGCGGCCTTCCGCAGGGCCTTCCTCGCCTTGCACGTCGACGAGGAGGTGGCCGAGCACTACGGCCGCGCGCTGGCGCGGGCTCGCGACGAAGGCCGCACCGAGAAGCCGCTCGATCTGCTGATCGTGGCGACGGCTTCCGCTACCGACCGTGAACTGCATACCCGCGACGAACGTCAGGCCAAGCTCGCCCGCCGCCTCGGCCTCGTCGTCCACGGCCCCGGCGAGTGATCCGCCTCGCCCTGCGCGTCGATCGCGCACATGCAGAGGTGGCGCTGGCGGAGCTGCTGGAGCTGGCGCCGGGCGGGGTGGAGGAGGTCGATCTCGGCGACGCGGTCGAGTACGCCGTATATGGGCCGCCGGGCGAGCTGCCGGTGCTGCCCGACCTGGAGGCGGCCGTCGGCGGGGCCTTGATCGAGGTTACGACGAGCGAGCTGCCGGACGACTGGCCCGAGCGCTGGAAGGCGTTCCACCGCCCGCTCGTGCTCGACACGCGGCTGGCGGTGCGGCCGCCGTGGGAGGCGCCGATCGGCGCCGCGACGGAGATCGTGATCGACCCCGCGCAGGCGTTCGGCACCGGCGCGCACGCGACGACGCGGCTGTGCCTGGAGCTGTTGCTCGACCTCGCCGACGCGGATGCCGAGACCGGCGGCGCGCGCGGCCCCGTGCTCGACCTCGGCTGCGGCTCGGGCGTGCTCGCGATCGCCGCCGCGAAGCTCGGCTTCGCGCCCGTGGCGGCGGTCGACTTCGACCCGCTGAGCGTCGAGGCGGCGCGCGCGAACGCGACCGTCAACGGCGTCGAGCTGCACGCGGCCCGCTGTGACCTGCGCCGCGACCCGATCCCCGCGGCGCCCACCGTCCTCGCCAACCTGCTGCGGCCGCTGCTGCTCGACTACGCCGGTCGGCTCGCCGAGCCGGGCGCGCCGCGCACGCTGATCGCCTCCGGCCTGCTGACCCACGAGGCCGACGAGATCGCCGCCGCCTTCGCCGCCCACGGTCTGCGCGAGCGCGACCGCCGCGAGCACGGCGACTGGGCCGCGCTGCTGCTGCGCGCCTGACGCGTCGCTCGTGCGGTTCGCCTCTTCGCCGTCGGGGGCATACGCTCGCCTGCATGGCCTGGGACATCGTCATCGCCGGCGGCGGCTTCGGCGGCTACTACGCGGCGCGCACGCTGGAGAAGATGTTGCCGCCGCACAGCGCGCGCGTCACGCTCGTCTCCGACGTCAACTTCCTGCTCTACACGCCGCTGCTGCCGGGCGCGGCGGCGGGCACGCTCGAGCCGCGCCACGTCGTCGTGCCGCTGCGCGAGCAGCTCGCCACGACCGACCTGTGGCTCGGCCGCGTCGCCAGCGCCGAGCCGGCGAGCAACCGCCTTGTGGTCGACTCGCTCGACGGCCGCCGCCACGACCTCCGCTACGACCAGTTGATCGTCGCGCTCGGCTCGACCTCGCGCACGCTGCCGATTCCGGGCCTGGTCGAGCACGCGATCGGCTTCAAGACGCTGTCGGAGGCGATCGCGCTGCGCAACCGCGTGATCTCGCTGCTCGAGGTCGCCGAGACCGTCCACGACGCCGAGACGCGCGCCGAGTACCTCACGTTCGTCTTCGTCGGCGCCGGCTACGCGGGCCTCGAGGGCCTCGCCGAGCTCCAGGACTTCATGAGCGACGTGATCGACCTCTACCCGCGCTGCCGCGTGCAGGGGATGCGCTGGATCCTGGTGGAGGCGAAGGAGCGCGTGATGCCCGAGGTCGCGCCCGACCTCGCCGCGTTCGCCGAGCGCGAGCTGCGCGGGCGCGGGATCGAGATCCGCACGAGCACGACGATCGAGGAGGTCGGCGAGCGCCACGCGACGCTGAAGGGCGGCGAGCGCGTCGCCACGCGCACGGTCGTGTGGACCGCCGGCGTCAAGCCGCAGCCGGTCGTCGCGAGACTCGGGCTGCCGCTGACCGATGCCGGACGCATCGACGTCGACCGCACGATGCGCGTCAACGGCCACCGCAACGTATGGGCGATCGGCGACGCCGCCGCCGTCCCCGACCCGGCCCGCAAGGGCCAGCCGTCGCCGCCGACCGCGCAGCACGCGATCCGCCAGGGCCGCCGCGTCGCGCGCAACGTCGCCGCCGAGCTGGGCGCGGGCGGGCGCGTCAAGCCGTTCGCGTACAGAACGCTCGGCGTGTTCGTCGACATGGGCCGCCACCAGGCGGTCGCCTCCACGATGGGGATCAAGTGGCGCGGCTTCCCCGCCTGGTTCCTCGCGCGCACCTACCATCTGCTGAACATGCCGGGAACGAAGCGCAAGGCGCGCCTCGTCGTCGACTGGACGGTCGCGCTGCTGTTCCGCGGCCGCGACACGAGCGAGCTCGGCCAGCTCGGCCACCCGCCCGAGCTCGAGCAGCACCCGGCCGCAGCGCCCGCCGACGGCGCCGGAACCGACCGTCCCGCGGCTATGCTTGAACGCACGTGACCGTCGCAGAGCAGCTCAAGATCGACCTCACCACCGCGATGAAAGCGGGCGAGCGCGATCGCGTCGGCGCGCTGCGGCTGATCCTGTCCGAGCTCCAGAAGGACGCGAAGGAGGGTGCGGGCGACGAGCTCGCCGTGCTGCGCCGCGAGCGCAAGCGCCGGCTCGACGCCGCGCGGCAGTTCCGCGACGGCGGGCGCGAGGAGCTGGCCGTGCGCGAGGAGGGCGAGGCGGAGCTGATCGCCGGCTATCTCCCCAGGGAGCTGTCCGACGCGGAGATCGACGCGATCGTCGCCGCCGCGATCGCCGACACCGGCGCGAGCTCGCCGAAGGACATGGGCCAGGTGATGAAGGCCGCGATGGCGAGCATCGCCGGCCGCGCCGACGGCAAGCGCGTGTCCGCGCGCGTCCAGGGGGCACTGCAAGCGCAGTGAAGCGCCAGGTCGAGCTCGACAACGCCGTCGCCGCGGAGCTCGCGGGCACGCAGGACTCCGTCCTGCGCTCGCTGGAGGGTCATCTCGCCTGCGACGTCTTCCTGCGCGGCAACGTGCTGACGCTCGAGGGCGACGACGCGGCGGTCGAGTCGGGCATCCAGGTCGTGCGCGAGCTGAGCGACCTGATCGCGCAGGGCCACGAGATCGCGCCCGGCACGATCGACGCGGTCCAGGGTGCGCTCGACCAGCACGAGTCGCCCGGGCGCATCCTCGAGGACGTCGTCTGGCGCCACCGCTCGACGAAGGTCGCGCCGAAGACCGTCAACCAGAAGCGCTACGTCGACTCGATCCGCCGCAACACGATCACGTTCGGTATCGGCCCGGCCGGCACGGGCAAGACGTTCCTCGCAGTCGCGATGGCCGCCGCCGCGCTCTCGCGCCGCGAGGTCAACCGCATCATCCTCACGCGCCCGGCCGTCGAGGCGGGCGAGCGGCTCGGCTTCCTGCCGGGCGACCTGATGGCGAAGGTCGACCCCTACCTGCGGCCGCTGTTCGACGCGCTGCACGACATGCTCGACCCCGAGCGCGTCTCGACCTTCCTCGACCGCGGCGTGATCGAGGTCGCGCCGCTCGCGTTCATGCGCGGGCGCACGCTGAACGACAGCTTCATCATCCTCGACGAGGCGCAGAACACGAGCCCGGAGCAGATGAAGATGTTCCTCACGCGCCTGGGCTTCAACTCGAAGATGGTCGTCACGGGCGACGTCACCCAGATAGACCTGCCCTCCGACCAGCAGTCCGGCCTCGTGGCGGTCGCCGAGGTGCTCGACGAAGTCGAGGGGATCGAGTTCATCCGCTTCGGCGGCGAGGACGTCGTGCGCCACAAGCTCGTGCAGCGGATCGTCGCCGCCTACGCCGACCACCAGCAGCGCCTCGCGCCCGAGCTGCGCCCCGCCGACCGCCGCCGGGCATAACTCTTCCATGATCGACGTAGAGGTGATCGGCCTCGACGACGGGGTGATCGACGAGCTGACCGCGCTCGACGTCGAGGAGCTGTGCGTGCTCGCGTTCTCCTCGGCCGGGATCGAGGACGGCCATGTCGCGGTCGCGTTCGTCGACGAGCAGACGATCCAGACGCTCAATCGCGACCATCGCGGGAGAGACGCCCCGACCGACGTGCTGTCGTTCCCGATCGACGGGGCCGACGGCGACACGACGGCCGCGAACGGCGCCCCGCGCGAGCTGGGCGACGTCGTCATCTGCCCGCCCTGCACCGAGGATCTCAGCGAGGCGATCGTGCACGGTGCGCTCCACCTCGCCGGGATGGACCACGAGGTCGACGACGGCGAGATGCTCGCGCTCCAGGCCGAGCTGCTGCGCTGGGTGCGCGAGTGAGAAACGGATCCCGCCCACCCGGGACCACCGACGTTCACACGACGCGCAGCGGCTTCGTCGCGCTCGCGGGGCGGCCGAACGTCGGCAAGTCGACGCTCGTGAACGCGATCGTCGGGCGCAAGGTCGCGATCGTCTCCGACAAGCCGCAGACGACGCGCCGCGCGATCCGCGGGGTGGCGACGACCGAGGACTCCCAGCTCGTGCTGGTCGACCTGCCGGGCGTGCAGCGACCGCGCGACGCGCTGACCGCGCGAATGCAACGGCGCGTGGAGAGCGAGCTGGCCGACGCCGACGCGGCGCTGCTGCTCGTCAACGCGGTGCAGGGGATCGGCCCAGGCGACCGCTTCATCGCCTCGCTGCTGGAGCGCGCGAGCACGCCGGTCGTGATCGCCGTCAACAAGCTCGACCGCTGCACGCGCGCGGAGACGGTCGCGGCGCTGGAGGCGGCGGCCGAGCTGGGCGTGGGGGACGACATCTTCCCCATCAGCGCGCGCACGGGGGAGGGGCTGAGAGCGCTCGTCGACCACCTCGGCTCGCTGCTGCCGGAAGGCCCGTTCTTCTTCCCGCCCGACGAGCGCTCCGACCAGGCCGAGGAGGTGGTGCTCGCGGAGCTGGTGCGCGAGCAGGTGCTGCGGCGCACGCGCCAGGAGGTGCCGCACGCGGTCGAGGTCGAGGTGGAGGAGATCGAGCAGCGCCGCGGCGACCTGGTCGCCGTGCGCGCGGTGATGTGGGTCGAGGCCGACTCGCAGAAGGGGATCCTGATCGGCGCCGGCGGCCGCATGATCAGAGCGATCGGCACCGCCGCCCGCAAGGAGCTCGAGCGCGAGCTGGGCTGCCACGTCCACCTCGACCTTGCCGTCCGCGTCCGCCGCGCCTGGCGCTCCGACGACCGCCTGCTGGACCGGCTGGGGATCGAGTGAGCGATCCCGTATCTGTGCTGTAGACGGTGCCGTTGCCGGCCGGCACACTGATCGGCGATGAGCAACCTGGACCCCCGGACCCTCGGTTGGAAGCGCCCCCGCACGCTCGACGGGCGTCGCTATCCGCTTTACCTGCGCGAGTTCGAGCAGTACGACGCCGCCATCCTCCCGGTCGTCGCGGAGCTCGAGCCCGTTACCTACGACGACATCGAGGCGCGGCTCGACCACCCGAAGGTCGCCGCCGACCTGTCCGGCTGGGTCACGTCGGCGGAGTGGCGAGGGCTGGTCGAGGTGGATCGCAGCACTCCTCGTCGCATTCCCTGGACCTATTCGCTCGGTCCACGTGGCCGAATGCAGCACGGACGCGCGGCTTAGCAACCGCGCCGGCAAATTGATGAGGGCTCGATCGAGCGCCAACCCATTCCTGACGAGCACCGGGCGGCCCTTGCTTGTCCGCTGCGCCGTGCTGTTCGTCGACCTGCTCGGTGTGCGCGAGATGAACATGAGCCAGCGCGCGGCGGGGCATCTCGTCGCGCTGCATGACGCGGTGGGAGTCATGCACCGTGACTTCTTCGGCGAGGCCTCCCGTTACCGCTCGGCGTTCTTCTCGGACACGCTGGTGCTCGCGGCGCCGATCGTGAGGGAGACCGATGACGCCACGGAGGTCCGCGCCCTGGTGCGGCACGCGCGGTGGCTCCAGAATGCTCTCCTCGCCGAGCGCTTCTTCGTGCGCGGCGGTCTAAGCCTCGGAAGCTTGCACGTGAGCGACCACCTGCTGTTCGGCCCGGCGCTGGTCGAGGCGTACGACCTGGAGAGCGGCGCCGCGGTCCACCCGCGCATCGTGCTGAGCCGGGCAGCGGCGGAGTCGCAACGGGGGACGGTGGGCGCCTCGATGCTGCTGTGCGACGACGACGGGCAGACGTTCGTCGACTACCTCGGCGTCGTGGTCGAGGATCCGGCCGACCCGATCCCCGCTCTGCAACGCCATCGGAACACCGTCATCGATTGCCTGCACGGGAGCCGGCGTCACAAGCGCCGCTGGGAGAAGTTCCGCTGGCTCGGCGAGTACCACAACGCGGTCGTCCAGACGAGGCTTCCGAAAGCTCGCGAGTTGCTTATAGACCAGCCAGCGATGACGTGGCAGTTCAGCCCCTTCGAGTGACTCGTGGGTCACCGCGCCGCAGGCTCGCCGCCAGCACCACGGCGCTGACGCCGGCCAGGATCAGGGCCAGCTCGTGCAGCCCGGCGCTGTCGACGCCGTCGGCGAAGACGACGCCGAGGAGGCTGGTGGAGAGGACGGCGCCGATGAAGCGGCAGGTCTGGAACAGGCCGGCGGCGGCGCCGGTGCGGTGCGGATCGCTGGCGCCATACAGCGCCGACTGGAGGCCGAGGTTGTTGAAGCCGATCGGGATCCCGAGCACGACCGTCGCGGGGAGGATCGCCCACAGCGGCGTGCCGGTGCTCCACGTCGCGAGCAGCAGCGTCCCGGCGACCATCGCGCACGCGCCCGCCAGCAGCGCCGCGCGCTCGCCGCGCCGCGCCACGAGCCGCGCGGCGATCGGCGCCGCGATCACCGCCACGCCGGCCAGCGGCGCGACGAGCAGGCCGGCCGTGCCGGAGCCGAACCCGCGCGCCGCCTCCAGCCACAGCGGCAGCGCGAAGAAGATCCCGAACGCGACGACGTTGACGAGCAGGTACTGCACGCACACGCCGAGCAGCGCGCGGTTCTCGGCCAGCATCCGCACGTCGAGGAACGGGTCGGCGCGACGGCGGTCGCTCCACACGAGCGCGGCGCCCGCCAGCAGCGCGACGGGCACGAGCCACCACAGCGGCTCGCGCGCGAGCGAGAGCAGCAGCGCGAGCAAGCTCGCGAGCAGCGCCGTGAACGCCGCGATCCCCGGCAGGTCGACGATCCGGCGCACCGTCGCGATCCTCACGCCGGCCGCGTGCTGCGGGTCGCGCGGCAGCCAGCGCAGCGCCAACGGCAGCGCGATGAGCCCGAACGCGACGTTGACGTAGAAGATCGCCGGCCAGTTCGCGAGCGCCACCAGCGCGCCGCCGATGACCGGGCCGAGCGCCGCGCTCGAGGAGTTCGCGATCGTGATCGCCGCGATCGAGGACGGCGCCGGCCGCTGCCCGCCGGACGCCTTGCGCAGCAGCGCGAGCCCGGCCGGATACCCGGCCGACGTGCCGACCGCCAGCAGCAGGCGCGCGGCGATCAGCCAGCCGAAGCTCGGCGCGAGCGGGCCGAGCGCCCCGGCGATTACGACCACCGCGAAGCCGAGGCACTGCAAGCGCCGCGGGCCGAACTGGTCGGCGAGGCGCCCCAGCACCGACTGCCCGACCGCGGCGACGAGATAGAAGCTGGAGATCAGCCACGACAGCGACACCACGCCGACGTCGAAGTCGCGCCCGACGCGCACGAGCGCGACCGCGATCATCGAGCTGTTGATCGGGTTCAGGACGGTCCCCATCAGGATCGCCGCGAGCACGCGCGGCGGCACGCGGGCGGGGGCGGCGGCGGGACGGGCGGCTGCGGCGGGCGATGCCATCGCGGGCACGCTAGCGTCCGCGCCGTGACCGAGACCGCATGGCAGCCGGGGCCGGCCCAGCCGCGCCTCGCGGCGGCCACTGTCGACGTCTGGCGCGCGGACCTCGCGTCGGCGGGCGGTGAGGACGCCCGCGCGCTGCTGTCGCCCGAGGAGCGCGAGCGCGCCGCTCGCTTCGCGCGCCCGGGCGACGGGGAGCGCTGGACGGCGGCTCGCGCGGTCCTGCGCGCGCTGCTCGGCGCCTGCGCCGGCGTCGACCCGTGCGAGCTGCGCTTCGCCGTCGGGCCGCACGGCAAGCCGGCGCTCGTGGACGCTCCGCCCCTGCGCTTCAACCTCTCGCACTCCGCCGACGTCGCGCTCTACGCGTTGTCACCCGACCGCGAGGTCGGGGTCGACGTCGAGCTGCCGCGGCGCGCGGTCGACCACGTCGCGATCGCGCGGCGGATCCTCGGCGAGGCGGAGGCGGAGCGCCTGCGGGCGCTGGACGAGCCGCGGCGCGAGCGCGAGTTCCTGCGCGCATGGGTGCGCTGGGAGGCCGCGCTCAAATGCACCGGAACGGGCATCGGCGGCGCCGGCACCGCGTCCGGCCGCCCGGCGCCGTGGATTCACGAGCTGGACATCGGACCGCCGGGCGCGGCGGCGCTCGCCGTCATGGACGGGCCGGTCGCCGTGCGCTGCTGGCGCTGGCCGGCCGCCGCCCGATAGCCGCCACGTACAATCTCTCGACTCATGCCCGACTCCGCCATCGCGTTCGACGACCGCGGCCTCGTCCCGTGCATCGCGCAGGATTGGCGGACGGGGGAGGTCCTCACGCTGGCCTACATGAACCGGGAGGCGCTCGAGCGCACGCGGGCGACCGGCGAGGTCCACTACTGGAGCCGCTCGCGCGACGAGCTGTGGCACAAGGGCGCGACCTCCGGCAACGTGCAGAAGCTCAAGGCGCTGCGCGTCGACTGCGATGGCGACGCGATCCTCGCCCTGGTCGAACCCGCCGGTCCGGCCTGCCACACGGGCGAGCGCACCTGCTTCTTCACGGGCGATCTGATCCCCGGGGCGCCGTACGAGACGCTGCCGGCGCTGGAGCGCACGATCGCGCAGCGCGCGCAGGCCGCCGACACATCAGGCTCCTACACCGCCCGCCTGCTCGCCGACCCGCGGCTCGCGGGCGCGAAGGTGGAGGAGGAGGCGGAGGAGGTCGTGCGGGCCGTGCGCGAAGAGAGCGACGAGCGCGTCGCGAACGAGGCCGCCGACGTCCTCTACCACCTCGCCGTCCTGCTGCGCAGCCGCGGCCTGAGCCTGGCCGACGCCGAGCGCGTGCTCGACGCGCGCAGCCGCTGAGGCCACGCACGCCGATGGCGCCGCCGACCGACACCGAGCCCGCGCCCGCCGCGCCCGCGGTGCACGTCACGCCGTCGCTCGAGCAGGTCCGCGAGCTGGCGCGCGACTGCAACCTGATCCCGCTGCGCCACACGTTCGTGGAGGACTGCGAGACGCCGATCTCAGCGTTCCTCAAGCTGCGCGGCGACGGGCCGGCGTTCCTGCTGGAGTCGGCCGAGCAGGGGCGCGTCGGGCGCTGGTCGTTCATCGGCTTCCGGCCGCGCAGCGTGCTGCGCTGGTCGCTCGGCGATCCGGGCGACCCCTACGCGCTGGCCGCGGACGCCGTCGCCCGCTACCGCCAGGCGCCGCTGCCCGACCTGCCGCCGTTCGCCGGCGGCGCGGTCGGCTGCTTCGGCTACGACCTCGTGCGCACGGTCGAGCCGCTCGGGGAGCCGAACCCCGACCCGCTCGGCATTCCCGACCTCGCGCTGATGCTGACCGACGTGCTGGTCGCGTTCGACCACCTGCGGCGCGAGCTGACGATCCTCGCGAACGTCTACGTCGAGGACGGCGACGCCGACCTGGAGCGCGCCTACGCCGCCGCGGTCGAGGCGATCGCGGACGTGCGCCGCCGGCTCGCCGGCCCGCTGCCGGCCCCCGCGGAGCCGCCCGCGCCCGATCGCACCCCGCCGACCTGGCGCAGCAACATGCCGCCCGAGCGGTTCATGGGGATGGTCGAGCGGATCGTCGAGTACATCCATGCCGGCGACGCCTACCAGGTCGTCCCGTCCCAGCGCTGGTCGGCGGAGGCGCCGGTCGAGGCGTTCTCGATCTATCGCGGCCTGCGGGCCGTCAACCCGAGCCCATACATGTACTTCCTCGACTTCGGCGACTTCGAGGTCGCCGGCGCGAGCCCCGAGCCGCTCGTCACGGTCCACGACGGCCGCATCGAGACGCGCCCGATCGCCGGCACGCGCCCGCGCGGGGCGAGCGCCGAGGAGGACCGGCGCATCGCGGAGGACCTGCTCGCGGACGAGAAAGAGCGCGCCGAGCACGTGATGCTCGTCGACCTCGGCCGCAACGACGTCGGACGCGTCGCCGAGTACGCCTCGGTCGGCGTCGACGCCTACATGGAGATCGAGTCCTACAGCCACGTCATGCACATCGTCTCGCGCGTCTCCGGACGCCTGCGCGAGGGCGTCGGCCCGCTCGATGCGCTGCGCTCGATCCTGCCGGCGGGTACCCTCTCGGGCGCGCCGAAAGTCCGTGCGATGCAGATCATCGACGAGCTGGAGCCCGTCAAGCGCGGCGGCTACGGCGGCGCGATCGGCTACCTGTCCTACACCGGCGATCTCGACACGTGCATCCACATCCGGACGGTCGTGGTGAAGGACGGCGTCGCGCACGTGCAGGCCGGCGGCGGCACCGTGGCGGACGCGCGGCCCGACTACGAGCTGCGCGAGTCGGAGGCGAAGTCGCGCGCGGTGATGCAGGCGATCGAGCTGGCGGTGGCGCAGCCTGAGTGGCCATGAGGGTCCTCGTCGTCGACAACTACGACTCGTTCACCTACAACCTCGTCCAGTACCTCGGCGAGCTGGGGGCGGAGGTCGAGGTCGTGCGCAACGACCACGCCACCGTGGGGGACCTGCTGATCCGCGGCTGCCAGGCGGTCGTCGTCTCGCCCGGGCCGTGCACGCCCGACGAGTCCGGCATCTCGCTGGAGGCGGTGCGCGCGTTCCCGGAGGCGGGAATCCCGACGCTCGGCGTCTGCCTCGGCCACCAGGCGCTCGCGCAGGCGTTCGGCGGGCGCGTCGTGCGCCACGATCCGGTGCATGGGAAGACGTGCGAGGTCGAGCACGACGGCCGCACGATCTTCACCGGCCTGCCGAATCCGCTCACGGTCGGGCGCTACCACTCGCTCGTCGTCGAAGAGTCCTCGCTGCCCGAGGAGCTGGAGGTCAGCGCCCGCGGCGGCGGCGTGATCCAGGCGCTGCGTCACCGCACGCTGCCGGCGGAGGGGATCCAGTTCCACCCGGAGTCCGTGCTGACCCCGGCCGGCCACGACCTGCTGCGCAACTTCCTCGCCGCGGGCACGCGCGCGGCGGTCGGAGGGATCGTATGAGCGACCTGCTGACGAGCACGATCGACCGGCTGGCCTCCGGCGAGCACCTGTCCGAGGACGACGCCGCCGCAGTGCTCGCCGAGATCATGGCGGGCAACGCGAGCGAGGTGCAGATCGCCGCCTTCCTGATCGGCCTGCGAACGAAGGGCGAGACGGTCGACGAGATCGCGGGCCTCGCCCGCACGATGCGCGAGCTGGCCGCGCACGTGGACGTCGCCCCCGACGGGGAGCTGCTCGACGTCGTCGGCACTGGCGGCGGCCGGCGCACCTTCAACGTCTCCACGACGGCGGCGATCATCGCCGCGGGCGCCGGCTGCAAGGTCGCCAAGCACGGCAACCGCTCGGCGACCGGCCTCTCGGGCGCGGCCGACGTGCTGGAGGCGCTCGGCGCCCGCATCGACCTCGCTCCCGCCGCCGTCGGGCGCTGCATCGACGCGGTCGGCTTCGGGTTCATGTTCGCGCCCACGCATCACGCCGCCACGCGCTACGTGATCCCGGTGCGCAGAGCGCTCGCCGTCCGCACGATCTTCAACTTCCTCGGCCCGCTGACGAATCCCGCCGGCGTCACGCGCCAGCTCACCGGCGTCGCCGACCGCCGCTATCTGGAGGCGATCGCGCGGGCGTTCGAGCGGCTGGGCGCGGTCCACGTGCTCGTCGTCTCGAGCGACGACGGCCTGGACGAGCTGAGCACCGCCGCGCCGTCGCTCGTCTACGAGGTCCGCTCCGGCACGACGCGCAGCTTCGCGATCGACGCCGCCGAGGTCGGGCTCGACCGCGCGCGGCCCGAGGAGCTGAGCGGCGGCACGCCCGACGTCAACGCCGACATCACGCGCCGGATCCTCGCGGGCGAGCGGGGCGCCCCACGCGACCTCGCCGTCTTCAACGCCGGCGCCGCGATCTACGTGAGCGGCTGCGCGGAGAGCCCGGAGCAGGGCGTTCGCCAGGCCGAGTCGGCGATCGACTCCGGCGCCGCGCTCGCCAAGCTGGAGCAGTTCATCGCCTGCACGAAGGAGCTGGTCGCCGCATGAACACGTTGGAGCGCATCGTCGACTCGACCCGCCGCGAGCTGGAGCAGCGCCGCGGCGCGGTTCCGCTCGCGACGCTCGAGCAGCAGGTGATCGGGCGCGGCGACGAGGACCGTCCGTTCACCGAGGCGCTCGTGCATCCCGGCATCAGCGTGATCGCCGAGCACAAGCGGCGCTCGCCGTCGGCCGGCGCGATTCGCGAGGGCGCGACGGTCGCCGACATCGTCTGCGCCTACGAGCGCGCCGGCGCCGCGGCGCTGTCGATCCTGACCGAGGGTCCGCACTTCGGCGGCTCGCTGGAGGACCTGCGCGAGGCGCGCGCCGCGACGCGCCTGCCGATCCTGCGCAAGGACTTCGTCGTCGACCACTACCAGCTCTACGAGTCGGCCGCGGCGGGCGCCGACGCGATACTGCTGATCGTCGCCGCGCTCGAGCCGCGCGAGCTCGAGCGGCTGCACGGCGAGGCGCGCGCGCTCGACCTCGACGTGCTGGTCGAGGTCCACGACGCCGAGGAGCTGGAGACGGCCTTGGAGCTGGACGCCGACGTGATCGGCATCAACAACCGCGACCTGACCGACTTCAGCGTCGACGTGCAGCGCACGTTCGAGCTGCTGTCCGACATCCCCGCCGGCAAGACGGTCGTCTCGGAGTCGGGGATCGCGACGCGCGAGCAGCTCGACGAGCTCGAGCGCGTCGGCGTCGACGCGGTGCTCGTGGGCGAGGCGCTGATGCGCGCCGACGACGTCGAGACGGCCTGCCGCACGCTCACCGGCGCCGGCGAGGACGCGGTTTAGCTGTCGTTGAGTGGACCCGCGCACACTCCCTCGGTCGCATGCGAACGGTTCTGCGCTCTCCTTTCGTCGCCGCGCTGATCGGCGGCGCCGTCGTCGCCGTCGCGCTGCTGGCGACGGGCGCCGGCGGCGGCACGACGACGACCGTCGTGCAGCAGGCGCCCGTTGCCGGCAGCACGACGGCGAGCAGGGAGTCCTCGGCGGCCGAGACCGGCCTGACCGCCCATGACATCTACGAGCGCGACGCGCCCGGCGTCGTCTACGTGCGCTCGCTGCTCGGCTCCGGCCAGTCGAGCTCGCCGTTCGGGACCGACCAGGGCGGCGGCGAGGCGACCGGCACCGGCTTCGTGATCGACGGCGAAGGCCACATCCTCACGAACTACCACGTGGTCGAGGGCGCGACGTCGGTCAGCGTCGGCTTCGACGACCAGCGCGTCGTGCCGGCGAAGGTGCTCGGCACCGACCCGACGAACGACCTCGCGCTGCTCGACGTCGATCCCGGCGGGCTGAAGCTCGTGCCGCTCCAGCTCGGCGACTCGCGCACGGCCGAGGTCGGCGATCCGGTGCTCGCGATCGGCAACCCGTTCGGGCTCGATCGCACGCTCACCACCGGCGTCGTCTCGGCGCTCCAGCGCCAGATCACCGCGCCCAACGGCTTCGCGATCCAGCACGTGATCCAGACCGACGCGCCGATTAACCCCGGCAACTCGGGCGGCCCGCTGCTCGACGCCGCCGGTCGCGTGATCGGCATCAACTCGCAGATCGTCACGGGCGGCTCGGGCAGCAACGGGAACGTCGGCATCGGCTTCGCGGTGCCGATCAACACGGCGAAGAAGCTGTTGCCGCAGCTCAAGCGCGCCGGCTCCGTCGTGCACGCCTACCTCGGCATAACGGGCGCGACGATCGACGCTTCGCTCGCCGACCTCCAGCTCAAGGTCAGCCGCGGAGTGCTCGTGCAGACGGTCGAGTCCGGCGGCCCGGCGGACAGAGGCGGGCTGCATGGCGGCACGATCGACAGCCAGGTCAACGGCGAGCGGATCATGCTCGGCGGCGACGTGATCCAGTCGTTCGAGGGCCAGGCGATCGGCTCGATGAGCGATCTGTCGGGCGACATCGCGAAGTACAAGCCGGGCGACCGCGTGCGCGTCGGCATCCTGCGCAGCGGCGCGAGCAGGCAGATCGCCGTGACGCTCGGCACGGCGCCGAGACAGGCGCCGGGATCGACGCAGTCGCCGTAGCACCGCGCGCCGCCGCTGCGCCGTGGCGCCTACGATAAGGCCGTGCCCGACGACGTCACGCGGATCAAGTTCTGCGGCATCGCCCGCCTGAAGGACGCAGAGCTGGCGGCCGAGCTGGGCGCGTGGGCGGTCGGGATGATCTTCTGGCCCGGCTCGCCTCGCCGCTGCACGATGGACGAGGCGGCCGCGATCGGCGCCGCGCTCAAGCGCCGCACGGAGCTGGCGGGCGTGTTCGTCGACGCCCACCTCGACGAGGTCGCCGCCGTGGCGGACGCGCTCGAGCTGACGCTCGTGCAGCTCCACGGCGACGAGGGGCCGGCCTACTGCGCGGAGGTGGCACGACGCACCGGCGCGAAGGTGATCAAGGCCGCGCGCGTGCGCGGCCGCGCCGACGTGCGCGCGCTGCACGCCTTCGCGACCGACTTCCACCTGCTCGACGCGTACTCGCCGACGCGGCGCGGCGGCACGGGCGAGACGTTCGCGTGGGAGCTGGCGCGCGAGCACGCGCGCGACCGTCCGCTGATCCTCAGCGGCGGCCTGAGATCCGACAACGTCGCCGACGCGATCGCGGCGGTGCGGCCGTTCGCGGTCGATGTCGCGAGCGGGGTGGAGGCCGCGCCGGGCGTGAAGGACCACGCGAAGATGGCGGCGTTCGCGCAGGCCGTGCGGGCGACGGCGCACGAGGCGGCGGCATGAGCGCCGGCCTCGAGCACCGCTACGGCCCCTACGGCGGCCAGTATGTGCCCGAGACGCTGATGCCCGCGCTCGCCGAGCTGGAGGCGGCGTGGCTGGAGGCCCGGCGCGACCCGGCGTTCACGACGCGACTCGACGAGCTGCTGCGCGACTACGTCGGGCGCCCGACGCCGCTCTACCTCGCCGAGCGCCTGAGCGAGGTCGCCGGCCGCACGGTCTACCTCAAGCGCGAGGACCTCAACCACACCGGCGCGCACAAGATCAACAACGCGATCGGCCAGGCGCTGCTCGCCAAGCGGATGGGCAAGCCGCGCATCATCGCCGAGACGGGCGCCGGCCAGCACGGCGTCGCGACCGCGACCGCCTGCGCGCTGCTCGACCTCGAATGCGTCATCTACATGGGCACCGAGGACATGCGCCGCCAGAAGCCGAACGTCGAGCGGATGGGGCTGCTCGGCGCGACCGTCGAGCCGGTCGAGGCGGGCACGAGGACGCTCAAGGAGGCGTGCTCGGCGGCGATCCGCGACTGGGTCACGAACGTCGCCACGACGCACTACATCCTCGGCACCGCGGCCGGCCCAGCGCCCTATCCGGCGCTCGTGCGCGACCTTCAGCGCGTGATCGGCGACGAGGCGCGCGCGCAGATCCTGGAGCGCGAGGGGCGGCTGCCGCAGCGCGTGATCGCCTGCGTCGGCGGCGGCTCGAACGCGATCGGGATCTTCACGCCGTTCATAGATGACGCCGTCGAGCTGATCGGCGTCGAGGCGGCGGGCGAGGGGATCGACACCGGCCGCCACGGCGCGCCGCTGACGGTCGGCGAGCGGCCGGGGATCCTGCATGGCGCCTACTCGGCGGTGATGCAGGACGCCGACGGCCAGATCCTCGAGGCGCACTCGATCTCCGCCGGGCTCGACTATCCCGGCGTCGGGCCCGAGCACGCGTGGCTGCGCGACACCGGCCGCGCGCGCTACGAGGCGGTCACCGACGCCGATGCGCTCGCCGCCCTCCAGCGGCTCGCGCGGCTGGAGGGGATCATCCCGGCGCTGGAGTCCTCGCACGCGATCGCCTGGAACCTGGCGAACGGCGGCAGCGAGCTGGACCTCGTGTGCCTCTCCGGCCGCGGCGACAAGGACCTCGCCGAGGTGATCCGGCGACTCGGCGCATGAGCGGCATCGAGCGCATCGCGCAGGCGTTCGCCGCCAGCGGCAAGCGCGCCGCGCTGATGCCGTACCTGATGGGCGGCTTCCCGGACATGGCGACCGCGCTCGCGATCGGCGAGGCGTACGCCGACGGCGGCGCGGACCTGGTGGAGCTGGGCGTGCCGTTCTCCGATCCGCTGGCCGACGGGCCGGTGATCCACGCCGCCGGCGTGCAGGCGCTGCGCAACGGCGCGACGGTCGCGCAGATCCTCGAGCTGGGCGCCGCGCTCGCGCCGCGTATGCCGGTCGTGCTGATGGCCTACGCGAACATCGTCTACGCGCGCGGCTTCGAGGCGTTCGCGGCGGCGTTGCGCGCGCACGAGATCAGCGGCCTGATCGTGCCCGACCTGCCGCTCGAGGAGGCGCCCGAGCTGCGGGCCGCCTGCGACGCGCAGGGGGTCGCGCTCGTGCCGCTCGTCGCGCCGACGACGCCGCCCGAGCGCCTGCGCCGCATCGGCGAGCTGGCGCGCGGCTTCCTCTACGCCGTCTCGCTCGTCGGGACCACAGGCGAGCGCGGCGCGCTCGACGCCGGGCTGACGGACTTCCTGCGGCGCGCCGCGGCGGCGAGCGACGTGCCGGTCGCGGTCGGCTTCGGCATCGGCACGCCGCAGCAGGCCGCCGCGGCGGTCGACGCGGGCGCCGCCGGCGTGATCGTCGGCAGCCGCCTCGTGCGCGCCGCCGCCGAGGCGGAGGACCCGGCCGCCGAGGTGCGCGAGATCGTCTCCGCGATGGCCGACGCGCTCAACGCGCCATCCGCCGATCCCGTTCGCTAGGATCCCGCCCGCCATGGGCCTCGCACTGACCGCCGCGCTCGCCTTCTGCCTGTGGGTCTTCCTCTGGGGGACCGGCACGAGCGGGCTCGACGGCATGCTCATCACGCTCGTGATCCTCGTGATCGGCGCGACCGTCAAGTCGCTCGGCCAGTTCCTGCCCGGCGCGTCCCAGCGCCGCAAGGGCGGCTCCGGCGGCTGGTAGCCGTCCTGCCTGATCCGCCCTGAGCGTGCGGAGACCAAGCTGGCGGGGGAAGCAGGACGCAGCCAATACTCCTCGGTATTGGCTAGTCCGATGACCCCGATCCAGCGAAGGTCTACGTGCCCTCAGCCGAAGAAGGTCCGCGCGATTTCGAGGTAGCGCAGGTCGACGGTCTTGATCCCCTCGACCTGCTCGAGCGGGACGCTCGTCATCTCGGTGCCGTGCAGCGCGACCATGCGGCCGGTCTCGCCGGCCATCACGAGATCGGCCGCGTGGATGCCGTAGTGCGTGGCGAGGACGCGGTCGGTCGCGGTCGGCGTGCCGCCGCGCTGCACGTGCCCGAGCGTCGTGACGCGCGTCTCGAAGCCGGTGCGCTGCTCGAGCTCGCTCCCGAGCGCCGCGCCGATCCCGCCGAGCCGCGGGTAGCCGTAGCTGTCGACCTCCTCGGAGGCGCGGATCAGCCGCCGCTCGCCGCCCTCGAACGCCAGCTCGGCGCCCTCCGCGACGACGATGATCGAGAAGTCCTTGCCGCGCTCGTGGCGGCGCTGGATCGCCGCCGCGATCTCCTCGACGGTCAGCTCCAGCTCGGGGATCACGATCCCGTCCGCGCCGCCGGCGATCCCCGCGAAGACCGCGATCCAGCCGGTGTTGCGGCCCATCACCTCCAGCACCATCACGCGGTCGTGCGACTGCGCGGTCGTGTGGAGGCGGTCGATCGCGTCGGTCGCGACCTGCACGGCGGTGTCGAAGCCGAACGTGTAGTCGGTCCCGACGACGTCGTTGTCGATCGTCTTCGGCACGCCGATCACCGGCAGGCCGACCTCCTCCGACAGCCGCCGCGTGATCATCATCGTGTGCTCGCCGCCGATCGCGATCACCGCGTCGAGCGGGTCCTCGCGTTGCGCCGCGCGCACGCGCTCGATCCCGTCAAGCTCGCGGAACGGGTTGAAGTTCGAGGTCGACAGGATCGTGCCGCCGAGCGGCAGGATCCCCGAGACGCCGCGCTGGTCGAGCGCGACGCGGTCGCGGTCCGCGAGCCCGCGGTAGCCGCGCCGCAGGCCGATCGGGTCGTGGCCGTGCGCGAGCAGCCGCCGCGCGGCGGCGCGGATGACCGCGTTGAGGCCCGGGCAGTCGCCGCCCGCGGTGAGGATCCCGACCCGCATCGCCCGGCAGCCTAGCCCGTCGGTGCGCCGCGCAACCGCGACGTTGGCCCGTCCGGCGCCAGGCCCCGCCTAGAATCGCCTCGGTGTCCGGTCGCTCTCTGCTTCGCCTCGCACTGGCGCCGCCGCTCCTGGCGCTGGCGCTCGCCGGCTGCGGCGGCGGCGCCAAGCCGGACCTTCGGCTGTCCGGCACCGACCTGGACATCTACACGTCGCTGCCGATGCGCGGTCCCCTGCGCGGCCTGGCGGCCGAGACGCTCGGCGCCGAGCGGCTCGCGCTCGCGCAAGACGGCGGTCGCGTCGGCCGCTACCGCGTGCGGCTGATCGCGCTCGACGCCTCGACGCCCGGACTCGGCCGCTCCGATCCCGGTCAAATCTCGCTCAACGCCCGCCAGGCCGCGCAGGACCCGCGGACCGTCGCCTACCTCGGCGAGCTCGCGACCGGCACGTCGGCGATCTCGATCCCGCTCACGAACGAGGCGGGCATCCTCCAGGTCAGTCCGCTCGACACGGCGATGGCGCTGACGAGCGCGAGCGTCGAGATCGCCGGCTCGCCCGAGCGCTACTACCCGAAGCTGAAGGACAACGGCCGCACGTTCGCGCGCGTCGCCCCGTCGGACCGCGGCGCCGCCGACGCGCTGCTCGCCGCCATGCGCCGCGACGGCGTGAGACGGCTCGCGCTGATGACCGACGAGGACCCCAGCGGGCGCGCGCTCGCCACCGAGCTCACCGCCAAGGCGCCCGCGGCGGGGATCGCGGTTGCGATCCGCCAGGAGGTCGACGAGCAGGGGCCGCTCGACACCGGCGCGGTCGCGCAGGTGCTCGCGCTGCATCCCGACGCCGTGCTCGACACGACGGTCGCGCGACCGGGCGCGGCGGTCCTGTGGCGTGCGCTCGCGGCAGGCGACCCGACGCTGGAGCTGTACGCGCCGGTGAGCCTCGCCGACCAGGAGTTCGTCGCCGACCTCGGCGCGGCGGCCGCGCTCGCGCACGTCGCCGCGCCGGCGCCGCGCGCCGGCGGCCCGGCCGCGCGGGCGTTCGCGCGCGCGTTCGCGGCGCGCTACGGCTACGCGCCGTCCCCGGCGGCTCGCTACGGCTACGAGGCGATGCGCGGCGTCCTCACGGCGATCCGCCGCGCGGAGCAGCCGGCGCGCGACGGTCTCGTCACGCGCGCCGGCGTCGTGCGCGCCTACTTCCACACGAAGGTGCGCGAAAGCGCGCTCGGCGCGTACGCGATCGAGCGCAGCGGCGATACGACGCTGCGCGACTGGAGCACCTTCGACGTCGCGCAGGGGAGGTTCCAGATCGGAGATCCGCTCCCGCGGGGCGGGAGTGGCACGCTGCTCAGCCGAGCGCCGAGCGCAGCGCCTCGTCCAGCCGCGGGTGCGCGAACGCGTAGCCGAGCGCGAGCGGCCGGCTCGGCAGCGCCCGCTGGCCGGTCGTGACGATCTGCTCCATCTCGCCGTAGAGCGCCCGCAGCGCGAAGCGGGGGACCGGCGCGAGCGCCGGGCGGTGCAGCGCGCGCCCGAGCGCCTTGGAGAAGTCGCGGTTCGTGACGGGGTGGGGCGCCGCGGCGTTGAACGGGCCGCTCCACGCCGCTCCGTCGAGCGCGGCGAGGTAGAGGCCGACGAGGTCGTCGATGTGGATCCACGGCATCCACTGATCGCCGCCGGCGACCGGCCCTCCGACGCCCGCGCGGAACGGCGGCAGCATCTTCGCGAGCGCGCCGCCGTGCGGGTCGAGCACGATGCCGGTCCGCACGATCGCGACGCGCACGCCGAGCTCGGCCGCGCCCTGCGCGGTCCGCTCCCAGACGGCGCATACCTGCGCGAGGAAGTCGTCGCCGGGCGGCTCGTCCTCGGTCACCTGCTCGTCGCCGCGCGGGCCGTAGTAGCCGACCGCGGAGGCCGAGACGAGGACGCGCGGGCGTGGTTCGGCGCTGCGCAGGCCCGCGACGAGGTTTGCCGTGCCGCTCTCGCGGCTCGTGCGGATGCGCTCCTTCGCGGCGGCGCTCCAGCGCTGCGCGACCGGCTCGCCGGCGAGGTGGATCACGCCGTCGCGGCCGGCGAGCGCGGGCGCGGGCGCGGGCTCGTGCAGCGCGTCCCAGCGCTCGGCCTCGATGCCGGAGCCGAGCTGCTGGCGGGCGCGTGCGGGGTCGCGCGAGAGGACGGTCACCTCGTCGCCGCGACGCGCGAGCGCGGCGACCAGCCGCGTCCCGATCAGCCCCGTCGCCCCCGTCAGCGTCACCCGCATGGGGCGAGTCCTACCCGATTCGGGCGCGCGGTGTCAGGCCGCGCCGACGTGCAGCTCGTCGGCCGGCGCGAAGCCGACCTCGTGGTGCGCGTGCGCGAGCCCGCCGGCGCGCGCCTGCTCGGCGACCGCCGCCGCGACCGCGGGCGCGACGTCGCGGTTGAAGACCGAGGGCACGATGTAGTCCTCGCGCAGCTCGCCGGCGGCCACGCTGTCGGCGATCGCCTGCGCGGCCGCGACCTTCATCTGCTCGGTGATCGCGGTCGCGCGCACGTCGAGCGCGCCGCGGAAGATGCCGGGGAACGCGAGCACGTTGTTGATCTGGTTCGGGTAGTCCGAGCGCCCGGTCGCCATGATCCGCACGTACGGCGCGGCCTCCTCCGGCGTGACCTCGGGGTTCGGGTTCGCCATCGCGAACACGATCGGGTCGGGCCGCATCCGGCCCAGGGCTTCGGGCGGCATCACGCGCGCGCCGGAGAGGCCGATGAAGAGGTCCATCCCGTCGATCACGTCGCCCGGGCCGCCGCTGAGCTTCTCGGGGTTCGTGTGCTCGGCGTACCAGCGCTTCATCGCGTTCATCGAGCCGTCGAGGTAGTCGGCGCGCTCGGTGTGCACGGCGCCGCGCGAGTCGCAGCCGATCACCTCGGTCACGCCGGCGCTTCTGAGGATCTTGGTGACCGCGACGCCGGCCGCGCCGAGGCCGACGACGAGCACGCGCAGGTCGGCGATCTCGCGCCCGGTCAGCTTGACCGCGTTCAGCAGCGCGGCGAGCACGACGACGGCGGTGCCGTGCTGGTCGTCGTGGAAGACCGGGATGTCCAGCTCCTCGATCAGGCGGTCCTCGATCTCGAAGCAGCGCGGGGCGGAGATGTCCTCCAAGTTGATGCCGCCGAACGTCGGCGCCATCGCCTTCACGATCGCGACGATCTCGTCGGGATCCTTCGTGTCGAGGCAGATCGGGAACGCGTCGACGCCGGCGAACTCCTTGAACAGGACCGCCTTGCCCTCCATCACCGGCATCGCCGCGGCCGGGCCGATGTCACCGAGGCCCAGCACCGCCGTGCCGTCGGAGACGACGGCGACCGTGTTGCGCTTGATCGTGTACTGGAAGGCCTTGTCGGGGTCCTCCGCGATCGCCGTGCAGACGCGCGCCACGCCGGGCGTGTACGCCATCGAGAGGTCGTCGCGCGTCTTCAGCGGCAGCTTGTTGCGCTGCTCGATCTTGCCGCCGAGATGGACCTGGAAGGTGCGGTCGACGGTGTCGAGCACGCGGACGCCGTCGAGCGCTTCGAGCGCGTCGGTGATGCGGCCCCACGTCGCCTGCTCGCCGCACAGCGCGGTGATGTCGCGGACCGTTCTGCCGCCGTCGATCGCGACGAGGTCGACCGCGCCGATCGTTCCGCCGGCGTCGCCGATCGCGCTCGCTACGCGGCCGAGCATCCCGGGCCGGTCCACGATCTCGACGCGGATCGTGAGGCTGAACTGCGCGCTCGGGGTGCTGGGCATGGCAGGGCGGTCCTTCGTCGGATTGAACGGTAAGAGCGCAGTATATTGCCGCGTGGCGGTTGATGCTTTCCGCATCGTGGAAAGCGTGTGCGCGGCCGCGAGGTCGCCCCGGCCGCGCGCGCGGCGCCCGCGCGCTCGCCGGGCGGCCCCCTAATCTTCCACGCCGTGAGCACCGATGGCGCCGGTCACGACGAGCTGTTCCTGATCGACGGGAACTCGCTCGCCTACCGCGCCTTCTTCGCGCTGCCGGAATCGATCGCGACCTCGACCGGCGTGCCGACGAACGCGATCTTCGGCTTCGCCTCGATGCTCGTGAAGATCCTCACCGAGTACGGGCCGAGAGCGACGATCGTCGCGTGGGACGCCGGCCACTCCGGCCGCAAGGAGCTCTACGCCGACTACAAGGCGCAGCGCAGCTCGCGCCCCGATCTGCTCAAGCAGCAGTGGCCGGCGCTCGCGCCGCTGGTGGAGGCGTTCGGCTACGCGAACGTCTCGGTCGAGGGCCAGGAGGCCGACGACGTGATCGCGACGCTCGCCGAGCGCGCGAAGGCCGCCGGCATCCCCGTGATGGTCGTCACCGGCGACCGCGACGCCTACCAGCTCGTCGACGGCGACCGCGTGCGGATCATGACGACCTCGCGCGGGATCACCGACACGAAGGTCTACGACCGCCAGGGCGTGATCGACCGCTACGGCATCCCGCCCGAGCTCGTGCCCGACTTCATCGGGCTGAAGGGCGACACGTCGGACAACATCCCCGGGGTTCCCGGGATCGGCGACAAGACGGCGGCGCAGCTCTTGCAGGAGCACGGCTCGCTCGAGGAGGTGCTCGCGCACGCGCACGAGATCAGAGCGGCGAAGCGGCGCGAGAACCTGCTTGCGCACGCTGACGACGCGCGCATCTCGAAGCAGCTCGCGACGATGGACCGCGCGCTCGACGTCGACCTCGATGTCGCCGTCTTCGCGGCTGCCGAGCCCGACCGCTCGCGCCTGCGCGAGGTCTTCCGCGAGTACGAGCTGCGCGATCCGCTGCGGCGGCTGGAGGAGGCGCTCGGGGACGCCGAGGAGGCGGCGCCGCGGCCGGTCGCCGAGCAGGCGCTGGCGGTGCGGGTGCGGGGGGGCGCGACGCCGGGTGACCTCGCGGCGCTCGCTCCGGGCGATGCGGAGGTCGCGCTCGCCGCGCGACCCCCGGAGCACCCGGAAGGCGAGCTGTTCCCGCACAGCGAGGCGTGGCGCTTCGGCGCCTACGCCGGCGGGGAGGAGGCGCTCGCGGGCGAGTGCGCGGCGCCTGACGAGCTGGCCGCGGGGCTCGACGCACGGCCGGCGCTCGCGCACGACGCGAAGGCGCTCGGCACGGTCCCCGAGCGGCTCGCGCACGACACGCTGATCGCCGCCTACCTGCTCGACCCGGCGCGGCGCGCGTACGCGCTCGAAGAGCTGTGCGAAGAGCGGGGGATCGGCGCCGCGGTCGAGGACCCGGCCGCGGCGGACGCCGTGCTCGTCCACGTGCTCGCCGCCGCCCAGCGCCCGCAGCTCGAAGCGCGCGGTCTCGTGCCGCTGCTGAACGAGGTCGAGCTGCCGCTCGTGCGCGTGCTGCGCGGGATGGAGCAGGTCGGCCTCAAGCTCGACAAGGAGCGGCTGGCGGCGATCCGTATCCGCGTCGCCGACGAGGTGCGCGCGCTCGAACGCGAGATTTGGGATCTCTGCGGCACGGAGTTCATGATCGGCTCGCCGCAGCAGCTCGCCGAGGTGCTGTTCGTCAAGCTGGAGCTGTCGAGAAAGAGACGCGGCAAGACCGGCTACTCGACCGACGCGCGCGTGCTCCAGGCGATCCGCCATGAGCACCCCGTGATCGAGAGAATCGAGCGCTGGCGCGAGCTGACGAAGCTGGAGTCGACCTACCTCGCCGCGCTGCCCGCCTACGCCGACGCGCGCGACCGCATCCACACGACGTTCAGCCAGGTGGTCGCGGCGACGGGACGCCTCTCCTCGAACGACCCGAATCTCCAGAACATCCCGATCCGCACGCCGCTCGGGCGCGAGATCCGCGCCTGCTTCGTCGCCGATCCGGGCAACGTCCTGATCGCGATCGACTACTCGCAGGTCGAGCTGCGGATCCTCGCCCACATCGCCGGCGAGGAGGTGCTGAAGGAGATTTTCCGGCGCGGGGAGGACGTCCACACGGCGACGGCATCGGCGATCCTCAGAGTCCCGCGCGAGCAGCTCGACACCGGCTCGCGCTCGAAGGCGAAGATGGTCAACTACGGGATCGTCTACGGCCTCTCGGCGTTCGGCCTCTCGGACCGGCTCGGGATCTCGCGCGAGGAGGCGCAGGAGTTCATCGACCGCTACCTCGAAGGGTTCCCGGCCGTGCGCGCGTTCATCGCGCGCACGATCGAGCAGGCGACCGAGCAAGGGTACGTGTGCACGCTGATGGGTCGGCGCCGCCAGATCCCCGAGTTGCGCGCGCGCAACCGCCAGGTGCGCCAGCTCGGCGAACGCCTCGCCGTCAACACGGTGATCCAGGGGACCGCCGCGGATGTGATGAAGGTCGCGATGGTGCGCGCCGAAGCGGCGCTGCGCGACGCCGGCCTCGCGACCCGGCTCGTGCTCCAGATCCACGACGAGCTGCTGTTCGAGGGGCCGGCCGGGGAGGCCGAGCGGGCACGCGACCTCGTCGTGCCCGAGATGGTCGGCGCTCTGGAGTTGGACCCGCCGTTGGCGGTCGACGCCGGCATCGGGCCGAACTGGCTGGAGGCGAAGTGATCGACTACCAGCGCGACCGCTCCGCGGCCACCAGCGCCTGTGCGAGCGCGGCGTTCGTGGCGCGTGCCGCCTCCCTGGCGCCCTCGCGGATCGCGGTCGCTGCCGGCTCGCCGCCGCCGCGCGCGCGCCACCCGCCCGCGATCGAGCGCGACGCCGCTGCGACGGCGCCCAGCCCCTCGTCGTCGAGGAAGCGCGCGAAGTCCTCCGGCCGCCCGCCCTGCGCGCCCAGTCCGGGCACGAGCAGCAGCGCGCGCGGCATCAGCGCGCGCAGCGCCGGCGCCTGCTCGGGATAGGTGAGGCCGGTGACGGCGCCGACGTCAGCGTAGCCGCGCTCGCCGACACCGCCGGAGCCGAGCGCGTCAACCATCCGCGCGACGCGCTCGTGCAGCAGCTCGCCGTCCGCGCCCGCGACGTCCTGCACCTCGCCGGAGGCCGGGTTGCTCGTCCGCACGAGCACGAACAGGCCCTTCCCGAACGTGCGCGCGACGTCGATCATCGGCGCGAGCGACTCGGGGCCGAGGTAGGGGCTGACGGTGACGGCGTCGGCGTCGTGGACCGGCAGCTCGTGCTGCTCGTCGATGCGCAGGCGGCCGAGCGCGGCGGTCGCATACGCCGCCATCGTGTTGCCGATGTCGCCGCGCTTGGCGTCCTCGATCACAAGCAGGCCGGCGGCGCGGGCGTGCGCCTCGACGCGCTCGAGCGCCGCGACGCCGGCCGAGCCGAGCGCCTCGAAGAAGGCCGACTGCGGCTTGACGGCGGGCACCAGCTCGGCGACGCCGTCGATCACCGCCGTCGCGAACGCCTCGACCGCCTGCGCGGCGCCGGCGAGGTCGGTGACGCCCTCGAGCAGCTCCGGCGGCAGCTCGCGCAGATCGGGGTCGAGCCCGACGACGAGATGGCTGCGCGTGGCGTCGACGCGGTCGAGCAGGCGATCGGCGAAGTGCGAAGCGGCGGGCATGCGGCGGGCGCCAGTCTACGATCCGCGCGTGACGAGCGGCCCTGCCAGCGCCCGGGAGCGCGTCGCGCTCGTGGTCGACGCGGACAGCTTCGAGGAGTGGGACGCGGATGTCGCCTCCGACGATCCGCTCTCGTTCAGCGACACGCGCCCGTACGCCGACCGCCTTGCCGAGGCGCGCGCCGCGACCGGGTTGTCCGAGGCGGTGCTGACGGGACGCGCCGCCTTGGACGGTCGTCCGCTCGTGGTGGTGGCAGGGGAGTTCGGGTTCCTCGGCGGCTCGATCGGCGTCGCGACCGCCGAGCGCGCGGCGAGGGCGTTCGAGCGGGCGCTGGCGGAGCGGCTGCCGCTCGTCGCGCTGACCGCCTCCGGCGGCTCGCGCATGCAGGAGGGCACGCTGGCGGTCATCGGGATGGCGAAGCTCGCCGCGGCCGCCGGGCGCCTGCGCGCCGCCGGGCTGCCGTACGTCGTGTGCTTGTCGCACCCAACGATGGGCGGCGTCTTCGCCTCCTGGGGCTCGCTCGGGACCGTGACCTTCGCGCTGCCCGGCGCCCTGACCGGCTTCGCCGGTCCGCGCGTGGTCGAGCTGCTGACCGGGCGGCCGCTCTCCTCGCGCGTGCAGCGGTCCGAGACGCTGCTGGCGCACGGGTTGATCGACGAGGTCGTGCCCGCTGCGGCGCTCCGCTCACGCGTTGCTGCCGTGCTGGCGGTTGCCGCGGGCAGCGAGGGAGAGGGGAGCGGCGCCGCCGTGCGCTCCGCTCCGGCCGATGCGCCGCCCGCGTCCGCCGGCGCCGACCCCGCCGGTTCCGCTCCCCTCGATGCGCATCCGCGTACGTCGGCGCCAGCCAGCTCGGCTGGCGCCGAGCGCCAAGACGCCTGGGCGTCGCTCCAGCACGGCCGCGACCGCCGCCGCCCCGGTGCGGGCGCCGTGCTCGACGCGATCGCCGACGACGTCACCGTCCTGCGCGGCGCGCGCGACGGCCAGCCCGACGACCCCGCCTGCTTCGCCGCGCTGGCGCGCGTGACCGGCGTCGCGGCGGTCGTCGTCGCCCAGCGGCGCCGCGGCGACGGCGCGCCGGCGGTCATGAACGCCTCCGGTTACCGCAAGGCCCGTCGCGCGATGGCGCTCGCGGCCGAGCTGCGCCTCCCGCTCGTGACGATCGTCGACACGCCCGGCGCCGAGCTGAGCGATGACGCCGAGCGGAGCGGGCTAGCCGGCCAGATCGCCGGCTGCCTCGCGGACATGGCCGCGCTGCCGGGTCCGACCGTCGCCGTGCTGCTCGGCGAGGGCGGCAGCGGCGGCGCGCTCGCGCTGCTCGTCGCCGATCGCGTGCTGGCGGCCGAGCACGCCTCGCTCGGCGTCATAGCGCCCGAGGGCGCGTCCGCAATCCTCTACCGCGACCTCGACCACGCCGCCGAGCTCGCCGCGACGCAGGGCGGCGCGTCCTGGCATCTGCTCGACGCCGGCATCGCCGACGCACTCATCCCCGAGCCCCAACCGGCGCACGAGCAGCCCGACGCGTTCATAGCGGCCGTAACCGCCGCGCTCTCGACCGCGCTGGCGGAGACCACCGCCGCCGACCCCGCCGCACGGCTGGCCGAGCGCCACCGCCGCTGGCGCTCGATCGGCCTCGCCTGAGATTCGGCACGTTCCGCGTCCCACACGTTGCAGGTGCTCTGCCAACGTGGCCGGGATGCCCGAACCCCGGCAATCTGTACGTCTCTATGACGTCGAAGTTGCCGGGGTTCAGCCGGACAAGGCGATCGCGGCGCTTGCGGCAGCTCAGCACGGTGTGGTCGCCCGGCGGCAGTTGCTCGATGCCGGACTTACACGTGAAATGGTCCAGCGGCGGTTGGAGAATGGCCGCCTCGTCACGCTCCATCGCGGCGTCTACGCCGTCGGCCATCGCCGGCTGCGCCGGGAGGGCTTCTGGCTGGCGGCGGTGCTGGCGGCGGGACCCGGCGCGGTGCTGAGCCACCGCGAGGCGGCGGCGCTGCACGGGCTGCGGCCGGCGGACCGGTCGACGGTGGACGTGACGGTGGCGGCGCGGCGCCGCCTTCCCGGCGTCCTGGTCCACCGCGTCGAGCGGCTGGTGTCCGGGGACGTCACCGTCGTGGGTGCCATCCCGGTCACCACCGTCGCCCGCACGCTCGTGGACCTCGCGGAGGTCGTCCCGCCGCAGGCGCTGCGCAAGGCGCTCGAGGAGGCCGAGCGCTCCCGCCGGCTCGACGTGCGAGCGATCGAGGAGGTCCTCCGGCGCACGAGGGGTCGGAACGGCCGGGGCCGCGAGCGGATCGGGCGCGCGCTCCGCGAGCTCGCGCGGGCCGGCACGACCCTGACCCGCTCCGAGCTGGAAAACCAATTCCTCGCGCTCCTCGAAGCCCACAACCTCCCGCGGCCGTCCGCGAACGCATGGGCGGAGCACATGGAGGTCGACGCCGTCTGGCCTGCCGCGCGGCTCGCCGTGGAGCTGGACGGCTGGAACGCGCACAAGACGCGCGACGCCTTCCAGCGCGATCGCACGCGCTCCAACGACCTCCAGGGAGCAGGCTGGACGATCCTGCGCTTCACGCACGCGGACGTCGTGCACCGGCCGGCCGAGACGGCCGGCCGCGTCGCGCGCGTGCTCGCTCAGGCCGCGAGGGCGACCGACTGAGCGCCGGAGGCGAAGCGGTCGCCGTGGGGGCCGCCGAGCGCGAACGACGGGTGCGCGACGTCGAGGTAGTGGCCGAAGGACCAGTCGACGAAGCGCTTCGCGGTCATCGCGCGCAGGCCGAGCGCCAACGCGCGCGGCCACACCCGCGGGATCAGTCTCTGCACGCGCAGCATCGAGTCGAACGGGAACTGGTGTCCCGCGCTGAACGCGTGGTACTTGGACAAGGCGTCCTCGCGCGTCTGGCGCCCCTCGACCACTGCGCGCAGCTCGCGCCCGCACGCCAGCCCGAAGTACAGGGCCGTGCGAATCCCCTCGGCCGTCAGCGGCAGGCAGTGGCCGGCGGAGTCGCCGACCATGAAGATCCCGTCGTCGGTCGCCGGCCGCAGCTTGTGGGGGATCCAGTTGCCCTGGAATCTGACCGGGTCGGCCTTCAGCTCGGAAGCCAGTCGCACGGTCGGTTCCTTCACGTGGAAGCGCGGGTCGAACGAGCCGATCCCGATTCGCACCTCCGACCCCGCCGGGAAGGACCAGCCGTAGCCGGCCGGGACGTACGAGCGGTCGATCCAGACCTCCAGCTCCTCGCCGCTGCCGCCGGGGTGCACCTCAAGCCCCCGCGACAGCAGCGCCTCGGGCGGCTGCACGTTCGCGCCCTGCCCCAAGACGCGCCGCCAGCCCAGCGCGTCCACCACCAACGGCGCCGTGAGGTCCCCGCGGTCGGTGTGGACGACCTGACCGGTCCGGCCCTCGACCTTCGCGATGTCGAACTCGGCGTCGGCGCCCTGCTCGCGCAGCAGACCGCAGAGCGTGCGGTAGTCGAACGTCGAGAAGGTCCACGGCAGCCGGTAGCGCACCGTGGTCAAAGGCGTGTGCATCACCAGCTCCGGGAACGTCTGCTGGTGGGCGCCCATCAGGCCCATTTTGCGCAGCCAGTCCGTCGGGATCCCGCACGCGGAGGTCTGCTTCTCGCCGATCTCGTAGCGGTCGACGATCAGCACGCGGGCGCCGGATCCGGCCAGCTCGCGCGCGACCGCGAGCCCGGCGAACGAGGCGCCGCAGATCAGCACGTCGGCGTCGCGGTTGAGCGGCGTGCGCTCCGCGCCGCGCTTGGTCGCTCGGGTCGGCATCGGGGAGGCGGATGATACGGCGAGGCGCCGAGCGGCAGGGCGGGACGGCGCTCCGCTACTCCGCTAACCTCTTTCGGCTCAGCTCTTGTCCCCGACCGGTACCCCTATGTCAATCTCAACCGACGCCCCCGCGACCGACGCCAAGATCGTCGAGGGCTCCGACGGCCTCCTGCTGGAGATCGACGGCAAGATCGTCCCCAACTACGACGCGACGCTCCAGCCGTTCGAGGAAGGCGACGTCGTCACGGGCAAGGTCGTCCGCATCGACAAGGACGAGGTCCTCGTCGACATCGGCTACAAGTCCGAGGGCGTCATCCCCGCGAACGAGCTCTCGATCCGCAAGTCCGTCGACCCCAAGGACGAGGTCGAGATGGGCGAGGAGGTCGACGCGCTCGTCCTCACGAAGGAGGACCAGGACGGCCGCCTGATCCTGTCGAAGAAGCGCGCGCGCTTCGAGAAGGCCTGGCGCCGCATCGAGGCGGCCGCCGAGTCGGGCGAGCCGGTCGACGGGACCGTCATCGAGGTCGTCAAGGGCGGCCTCATCATCGACCTCGGGGTGCGCGGCTTCCTGCCCGCCTCGCTCGTCGACATCCGCCGCGTCCCGAACCTGGACGAGTACCTGAGCCAGACGATCGAGTGCAGAGTGATCGAGCTCAACCGCTCGCGCAACAACGTCGTGCTCTCGCGCCGCGCGGTCCTGGAGGAGCAGCGCCGCGAGGACCGCGAGCGGATCCTCGACCGCCTCCAGCCGGGCATGATCGTGGACGGCACGATCTCGAACATCGTCGACTTCGGCGCGTTCGTCGACCTCGACGGGATCGACGGCCTGATCCACATCTCCGAGCTGTCGTGGTCGCACGTCAACCACCCGAGCGAGATCCTCGCGATCGGCGACACCGTCAACGTGAAGGTGCTCGACATCGATCGCGACCGCCAGCGCATCTCCCTGGGCCTCAAGCAGACGCAGGAGGACCCGTGGCAGCGCGTGGTCAACACCTACAACGTCGGCGACGAGCTCGAGGGGAGAGTCACGAAGGTCGTCACGTTCGGCGCGTTCGTCGAGATCCTCGACGGCGTCGAGGGCCTCGTGCACATCTCCGAGCTGGCCCAGCACCACGTCGAGAACCCGCGCGAGATCATCCAGCCGGGCGACGAAGTGCGCGTGAGGATCCTTGAGATCGACTCCGAGCGCCGCCGCCTGTCGCTCTCGATCAAGCGCGTCGAGGGCCAGGTGCTGCCGTTGCGCCAGCCGGAGGTCGCGGAGGGCGATCCGGCCGCCGAGTCGGACGGCGCGGGCCTCGACGACGTGCCGGAGCTGGGCCTCTCGGAGGACGTCTTCGCCGGCGGCGAGAGCACGTCGGTCGAGGAGACGCCGGCTGAGGAGGCGCCGGCCGCTGCCGAGCCGGAGGCGAGCGCCGCTGCCGTCGAGGAGCCGGTCGCGGATGCGGAGCAGCCCGGCGCCGTCGAGGAGACGGCCGCGCCGGAGGAGGGCGACGGCGCCGCGCCCGCCGAGGCTGAGGTGGAGGCCGAGGCGGACGCGGAGGCGCCCGCCGAGGACACGACGCCGCAGGCGTAGGCGTCTGAGCGCCGCGCGCGTCCCATTCGTCGGACTGACCGGCGGCATCGCCGCCGGCAAGTCCACGGCGCTCGCGGCGCTCGCGCGGCTCGGCGCGGCGACGCTGTCGACCGACGCGGTCGTGCACGAGCTGTACGCGTCCGACGAGGTCCGCGACCTCGTCGTGGCGCGCTGGGGCGAGCAGGTCGCGCCCGGCGGCGTGGTCGACCGGGCGGCGATCGCCGCGCACGCGTTCGGCTCGCCCGAGGAGCGCGCGTGGCTGGAGGGCGTCATCTGGCCCCGCGTCGGCGCGCGCGTGCTGGCCTTCCGTGCGCAGGTCGAGGCGCAGGAGCCGCCGCCGCCCGCTGCCGTGGTCGAGACGCCGCTGCTGTTCGAGGCGGGGATGGACGCCGCCTACGACGCGACGATCGCGATCGTCGCGCCCGAGGACCTGCGTGAGGCGCGCGCGGGCGCGCGCGGTCACGCCGCGGTCGCCGAGCGGGCCGCGCGCCAGCTCTCGCAGGAGGAGAAGGCCGCGCGCGCCACGTACGCGGTCGTGAACGACGGCAGCGTCGAGCGGCTCGAGCAGCGGCTGTCTGACGTCCTTGCAAAGCTGAGCTGATGAGCTCTCGCACCGCACAGCTCCAGGTCGCGCGTCGACGCGCCAAGCGGGAGCGGGCGGCGCGGCGGCGGCGCCGGATCGGCCGCTCGCTGGCGTTCGCGGCGGTCGTCCTGCTCGGCGCGCTCGTGCTGCGGCCGCTGTTCACGAGCGCGGTTCACAAGCTGACCGAACTGCCGCTCACGCACGCGGACACGATCCGCGAGCAGGCGCGCGCGAAGCACCTCGATCCCTCGCTGATCGCGGGCGTCATCTACGCCGAGTCGAAGTTCAACGACTCGACCTCCGCGGCCGGCGCGCTCGGGATGATGCAGCTCCTGCCCTCGACGGCCGACTTCATCGCCCAGAGAACCGGCGGCACCCGGTTCACGACGGCAGACCTCGCGACGCCCGACATCAACATCCGGTACGGGAGCTGGTACCTGCGCTATTTGCTCAACCGCTACGGCGGCGATGTGGTGCTCGCGCTCGCCGCCTACAACGGCGGGATGGGGAACGTCGACCGCTGGGTCGCCGAAGCCGGCGCGCAGGGCCACCGCCTGCGCGTCGCCGAGATCCCGTTCCCGGAGACGCGCGCGTACGTGCAGCGGGTACTGGATGCGCGCCAGCGCTACCGCCGCACGTACGCCGCAGAGCTCGGCCTCCGGTAGTCAGTTGTTGAGCGCGACCGGGTCGGGCGCGCCGAGCTGCGAGCCGGCGGGCGCCTCGTAGACCGCGCCGGGCTTCGCGCCCATCACGAGCAGGCGGATGCCGTCCGGGCCGGGCAGGACCTTGCGGTCGGTGCCGGCGGCGACGCGCACGACGTGATCGGGGTCGAGCGGGTGGCGCTCGCCGGCGATGTCGATCTCGCCGCCGCCGCGCAGCGCGATGAAGACCTCCTCCTGTCCGTCGCCCGCGTGGTCGTGCGTCGGGTAGTGCTCGAAGTTCGGCGGCATGTCGATGATCGCGATGCCGAACGAGCTGACGCCGAGCTCGGCGCGCGCCCGCTTGAACGCTCCGCCGTAGGCGCCCTCCATCTCGTCGATGCGCTTGACCGTGTAGTCCGCCATGAGCTGCCTCCCGCCGTCGAGAAGTGTGCGTGAGCGCTCAAACATACAGGCTGTATGTGCCGGGTGCGCCGCTTTGTCTCAGTACCCGTAGCCGCTACCGCCCGACTTGCTCGACGCGGCTCTCGTGACCGCTGTCCCGCTCGGCGCGACCACGTACCACCTCGCGCCGAAGGCGTTGAGGCCCTGGCCGTTCGTCTGTCCCGCCGAGCTGTCGTTGGCGAAGAAGTAGAGCGGGTGGCCCGCATAGGTGACCTGCATCGTGCCTTCGGCTCGCTTCGTCGTGCCGAGCATCGACGCGGCGGCGCTGCCGCTGGCCTTCGGGGCGCCGGCGGTCGTGACGGCCGGCCATTGCGCGAGGCATTCGCCGCTGCACGTGCTGTGCGGACCGGTGTCTCTCTGGAACAGATAGGCGGTTCTCCCGCCGACGACGAGGATCGTGCCGAGGCTCGTGCTCGACGTGCCGATCGTCGCGGCGCCGGACGGCTGCGCGGCCGTGGTGCTCCCGCCGCCGGCGGCGGTGGAGCCGCCGGACGAGCCGGAGCCGGAGCCGGATCCGGATCCGCAGCCGCCGAGCAGGGCGAGCGCCAGCAGCAGCGCGACGGCGAGCGCGGGCGTGCGGGTGGGCATGGGGGACCTCCTTCGATGCGGCGCCTCACATCCGAGGATGCCGTTCGGCGCTCGGTCCTTCCCGCGCGCCGGTCGCGCGCGGCGGCTCCCCAAGCCGCCGCGCACCCCCATGGACCGGCCCGGTTGGAGGTCCCGACTCCGCCGTCCCTCGGCGCTCGCTCGCGGGGTCGCCTAGCTTCAGCTCTTGCCCTTGCTCGCGTGCCCCTCGACCTTCTTGCCGTTGGCCCCGAGCACGTACCACTCGGCGCCGAAGCCGTCGATGCCCTGACCGTAGGCGTCGCCGGAATCCTTGTCGCGCACGAAGTAGTAGAGCGGGTGGCCGCCGTAGACGACCTGCAGCGTGCCGTCGCTGCGCTTGCTCGTCGTGAGCAGGGCGGCCTGGGCGCCGGAGCCGGCCTTCGGCGCGCCGTTCGTCGTGACGGGCGGCCAGGCTCTCGCGCACGCGCCGCTGCACGTGCTCGTCGTCCCGGTGTCCTTCTCGAACAGGTAGACGGTCTTGCCCTCGCCGTCGGCGAGGATCGTGCCGAGCTTGCTGCTCTTCGCCCTGATCGTCTCGGCGCCGCCCGTGTCGCTGCTGGCGGTCGTGCTCGCGGTGCTCGGCGTGGTCGCCGGCGTGCTCATAGCGGCGGCGCTGGTCGACGCGCTGCTCTTGCTCTTGCTCGAGCCGCAGCCGGCGAGCAGCGGTACGGCGATCAGCGCGGCGATGACATACGCGAACGCGCGGTTGGTCACGGGGACTCCTCTCAGTCGCTTGCGGAACTGACGTCACAGCGCAAAGACGCTCGCGGTCGCGGAACCTTCCCGGCAACGCCGCGGCGGACGCCGGCCGCGTCGCGCGCGACCGCTACCCTCGAACGCGCAGATGCGCCCGTTCCAGCTCGACGCCACCTACGCGCCGACCGCCGACCAGCCGAAGGCGATCGCCTCGCTCGCCGAGGGGATCGAGGCCGGCGAGCGGGCGATGACGCTGCTCGGCGCGACCGGCACCGGCAAGACGATGACGATGGCCGCGACGATCGAGGCGGTCCAGCGTCCCGCGCTCGTGATCGCGCACAACAAGACGCTCGCGGCGCAGCTCTGCAACGAGTTCCGCACCTACTTCCCCAGCAACGCGGTCGAGTACTTCGTCTCCTACTACGACTACTACCAGCCCGAGGCGTACGTCCCCAGCCGCGACCTCTACATCGAGAAGGACAGCGCGATCAACCAGGAGATCGAGCGCCTGCGCCACGCCGCGACCGCGGCGCTGTTCGCGCGGCGCGACGTGATCGTGGTGGCCTCCGTGTCCTCCATCTACGGCCTCGGCTCGCCGGAGACGTACGACCGCAACGTCGTGATCCTCAAGCGCGGCGACTTCGTCGATCGCGACGAGCTGCTGCGCAAGCTCGTCTCGATCCAGTACTCCCGCAACGACATCCTCCAGCGCGGCACGTTCCGCGTGCGCGGCGAGACGCTCGAGGTCTTCCCCGCCTATGCCGAGTCGGCCTACCGCGCGACGCTGTTCGGCGACGAGATCGAGGAGATCCAGCACTTCGACCCGCTCACCGGCGAGGTGCTGGAGGAGGAGGTCGAGCACGTCGGCATCTGGCCCGCGACGCACTACAACGTCGAGGAGGGGCGGATCGAGAACGCGGTCGCCGAGATCGGCCGCGAGCTGAACGAGCGCTGCGCCGAGCTGGAGAGAGCCGGGAAGCTGCTGGAGTCCCACCGCCTGCGCCAGCGCACCCAGTACGACATGGAGATGCTGCGCGAGATGGGCTTCTGCTCGGGGATCGAGAACTACTCGCGCATCCTCGACAACCGCAAGCCGGGCGAGCGGCCGTACTGCCTGATCGACTACTTCCCCGAGGACTTCGTCTGCTTCATCGACGAGTCGCACCAGACCGTGCCGCAGATCGGCGGCATGTACGAGGGCGACCGCTCGCGCAAGCAGACGCTCGTCGACTACGGCTTCCGGCTGCCGAGCGCGCTCGACAACCGCCCGCAGAGATTCGACGAGTTCCTCTCGATCACGCCGCAGCTCGTGCTCGTGAGCGCGACGCCGGGCGAGTGGGAGCGCACGCACAGCCCGCGGATCGTCGAGCAGATCGTCCGGCCGACGGGGATCGTCGACCCCGAGATCGACGTGCGCGAGACGAGAGACCAGATCGACGACCTGATGAACGAGATCCGCGCGCGCGTCGAGCGCGACGAGCGCACGCTCGTGACGACGCTGACGAAGAAGATGAGCGAGGACCTCACCGGCTACCTGCTGGAGATGGGCTTCAAGGTCCGCTACCTGCACTCGGAGGTCGACACGCTCGAGCGCATCCAGATCATCCGCGAGCTGCGGCTCGGCGACTACGACGTGCTCGTCGGCGTGAACCTGCTGCGCGAGGGGCTCGACCTGCCGGAGGTCTCCTTGGTGGCGATCCTCGACGCCGACAAGGAGGGCTTCCTGCGCGGGGAGACGTCGCTGATCCAGACGATCGGTCGGGCTGCGCGCAACGTCGGCGGCACGGTGCTGATGTACGCCGACAGAGAGACGCGGGCGATGCGCGCGGCGATCGAGGAGACCGACCGCCGCCGTGCGATCCAGCGCGCGTACAACGAAGAGCACGGCATCACGCCGGAGTCGATCGTCAAGGGCATCTCGGACATCGCCGAGTTCCTCCAGGCCGAGTCGAAGGTCCCGCGCGGACGCAGACGCCGGATGAGGCTGGACGCCGGCAGAACGCTGCAGCCGGCCGAGATCGAGAAGGCGATCGTCGAGTGCGAGGAGGAGATGCTCGCGGCGGCGGAGGAGCTGCGGTTCGAGTACGCGGCGAAGCTGCGCGACGAGATCAAGTCGCTGCGGCGCGACCTCGACATCGCGCTGGCGGAGGAGCGGCGCGGCAGCGTGCCCGTCCCGCCGGCGTCGTAGCCTGCGGCGGCGATGACGCCGCATCCCGACGCCGACGCGATTCTCGCCTGGTACGCGGCTGTGCGGCGGGATCTGCCGTGGCGGCGGACGACCGATCCGTATCGGATCCTCGTCTCGGAGGTGATGCTCCAGCAGACGCAGGTGGTGCGGGTGGTGCCGTACTACGAGGCGTGGCTGGAGCGGTTTCCGTCGGCGTCGGCGCTCGCGGGCGCTTCGGCGGCCGATGTGCTGCGGATGTGGAGCGGTTTGGGCTACAACCGGCGGGCGCTGGCGTTGCAGGCGGCTTGCGGCGTCGTCGCGCGCGAGGGCTGGCCGCGCACGGTGGAAGGTCTGCTCGCGCTGCCGGGCGTGGGGCCGTACACGGCGGCTGCCGTCGCGTCGTTCGCGTTCGGCGTGCAGGCGGCCGCGGTCGACACGAATGTGCGGCGGGTGATCGAGCGGATCGACCGGCGCCGGCGGCGGACGCCGGAGCTGGCGCGGCGGGCGGCGGCGCTGTTGCCGGCGGAGCGCGCCGGCGACTGGAACCAGGCGCTGATGGAGCTGGGCGCGACGGTCTGCACGGCGCGCGCGCCGGCGTGCGAGGCGTGCCCGGCGGCGTCGTGTCGTTCGCGCGGGCGCTCGCATGAGTGGGACGCGCCGCCTCGGCGGGCTGGGGCGGCGGCCGTCCGCTTCGAGGACAGCGACCGCTACGTGCGCGGGCGGATCGTCGCCGCGCTGGTGGCGGGCGCGGCGCTGCCGGAGGGGATCGAGCCCGGGCGGCTCGAACGCGCGCTCGCCGGACTCGCGCGCGACGGGCTGATCGTGCGCGACGGCGCGGCGGTGCGCCTGCCGTAGCGCCCCGCACGTACGTGGCTCGGGGTGCCGCTGCGCGCGCTAAGCTCGCGGCCAGTGCCGCTCGACCGCCGCAGCATCGAGAAGCGCGACTTCCCCGCCCGCCTGCGCGGCTACGACCGCGCCGCCGTCGATGCGCACCTGCGCTGGATCGCCGACGAGCTGGAGGCGCGGGTCGGATCGACCGCCGACGCGGCCGCCGAACAGGTCCGCACGGTGCTCGCGGCCGCGGAGCGGAGCGCCGCGGAGATCGTGGCGCAGGCGGAGGCGGACGCGCAGCGGATCGGCAGTGCCGCCGGGCGCGCGGGGGAGGAGACGACCGCCCGCGTGAGCGCGGCCGCGAGCGGCGCGCTCGAGCGGATCGAGGCGCTGCGCGACGAGCTGACCACGCTGCTCGAAGCGCTCGGCCGGGCGCCGGTCGCCGCGGCTTCTGCTGCTCCCGCCGCCACTCCAGATTCGGCCGAGGCTCCCGCCCCGACCGACGACGCGGGCGCCCGTCTCGTCGCACTTGAGCTGGCGCTCGAAGGGACCCCGCGCGAGCAGGCCGAGCACGTGCTCGCCGAGCAGTTCGCACTCGGCGAAGAGCGCGCGGCGCTGCTCGACGACGTCTACGCGGCGGCCGGGCGCGCGTAGCCGCGCCCGCCGCGGGCGCTACCGTGCGCCCGTGCCGACGACCGTCCGCGACGAACAGTCCGCAGCGCCGCCGCGCGAGACGGCCGCCGGCCAGTGGCTCGTGCTCGCCGCGATCGTGCTGCTCGCCGCCGCGCTGCGCGTCGCGACGCTGCGCACGCAGAGCGTCTGGTTCGACGAGGCGGCGACGTGGAACCTCGTGCGTCGCCCCTTCGGCGCGATGCTGCACGGGGTCGCCCACGGCGAGAGCACGCCGCCGCTCTTCTACCTGTTCGAGTGGGGCTGGACGCGCGTGCTCGGCGACGGCGAGGCGGGGTTGCGCTCGCTGTCCGCGCTCGCCGGGCTGCTGACGGTCCCGGTCGCGTACGCGATCGGCCGTCGAGCGGCGGGCGAGCGCGCGAGCGCGCCGCGCGCTGGGCTTGCCGCCGCCGCGCTCGTCGCCGTGAACCCGCTGCTCGTCTGGTACTCGCAGGAGGCGCGCAGCTACGCGCTCGCGACGTTGCTGAGCGCGGTTGCGCTGTCGCTCCTCCTGCGTGCGCGGGAGGATCGGCGGCCGCGCGTGCTGGCCGGCTGGGCGTTCGCCGCGGCGCTCGCGCTGGCGACGCACTACTTCACGCTGTTCGTGCTCGCGCCGCAGGCGGCCTGGCTGCTGTGGCGCCATCCTCGTCGTCGCGCGGCGCTCGCCGCCGTCGGCGGGCTCGCCGCGACCGGGCTCGCGCTGCTGCCGCTGCTGCTCGCGCAGAGCGGCAACCCGTACGACATCGCCGGCACCTCGCTCGTCGTGCGGCTCGCGCAGGTACCGAAGCAGTTCCTGCTCGGCTATCGCGGCCCGCTCGCGCTGCCGTTGGGCGTGCTGGCCGCGCTGCTCGTGCTCGGCACGGCGTGGCTGCTGCTGCGCCGCACGCCGCGCGCGCCGCGCGAGCGCGCGCTGCTGCTCGCCGGGATCGGAATCGCCGGCGTCGCGCTGCCGTTGCTCGCGGCGGCGGTCGGCGCGGACTATCTCAACACGCGCAACGTGCTGCCGGCGCTGATCCCCCTGCTGGCGGCGCTCGCGGTCGCGTGCACCGCGTCCGACCGGCCGCGCGCGGGTGCGGCGGTGCTCGCCGGGCTGTGCGCGATCTCGCTCGCGATCGTCATCGCGGGCGCCGCCGATGCGCAGTACCAGCGGCCCGACTGGCGCGGCCTGGCGCGCGCGCTCGGCACTCCAGCCGGCCCGCGCGCGCTCGTCGTCTCACCCGCGAACGGCGAGCTGGCGCTGCGGTACTACCGGCCCGCGATTCGCACGCTCGGACCCGCCGGCGCCGCCGTCCGGGAGGTCGACGTGATCGCCGTCGCCGGCTCGCGGGACCCCGGCGCGGCGCCGCGGATTCCGCCGCTCGTCGGCACGACGCTCGCCGTGCCGGGCTTCGGTCCGCCGCGCCGGACGGTCACCCGCACCTATGAGCTGCTGCGCTTCCCCGCCGTCGGCGGCGCGCCCGTCCACGTCACGCCTGACCCGCTCGGCGCCGTGCGCTTCGGCGCCGCGCCGCCGTCGGTCGACGTGCTGCCGGCGGGACGCTGAGCGCTCAGCGCCCGAGCTTCGCGACCGCCGCCGTCAGCTTCGCGGGATCCCTGAGCGGCGGCCCGTGGCCGAAGCAGACGAGCGCCGGCTCGAGCGCGGCGATGCGGCGGGCCGACTCGCGGTTGCGGGCGACGTCGGGCGTGACCGCCGCGGCCGGCTCGCGGATCGGGCCGCGCAACAGGAACGGGTGCCAGCCCCACATCACGTCGCCGCAGACGAGCGTGCGATCGGACTCGCGCCAGTAGGAGACGTGGCCGGGGGAGTGACCGGGCGTGTCGAGCACGGTGAAGCCGGCGACCTCGTCGCCCTCGCGCAGGCGTCTGGCGATCGGGTGCGCGGGCGGCCCGGGCAGGGTGCGCCCGCCCTTCCAGACCATCCTGCCGTGCTCGACCGCGTCGGCGTCGTCAGCGCCGCACCACATCGGGATGTCGAGCCGCTCGCAGATCGCGTGGCTGGAGCCGTAGTGGTCCGGGTGGGCGTGCGTGAGCGCATGCGCACGGATCCCGCGACCCTCGATCTGCTTGAGGATGCGGCCGCGGTCCAGGCGCGTCCCCGCGTCGATCAGCACGTCGCCGATCACGTAGACGTTGACCCCGTTGGCCGGGAAGCCGGAGAGATGCCAGACGCCGTCCGCAAGCTCCTGCACGCGCGGCAGCCTACTCGCGGCGCGCCGCGACGCGCGCAGGTCCGCCGCTCCTGCGCCGAATCGTCGCGAATGCGTCTGGAGTCGTTGCAGGAGCCGCGGCGAGCGTGCCGCGGATGGGCAGACGGCAGCGGCAGAGCGAGTTCATCGGACTCTCACCAGAGGAGATCGAACGGCTGGCGAAGGACAAGAGGACGCCGGCCGCGATCCGCTTGAAGGCCCTCGCCGCGTTGAAGTACGAGGGTGTGAGGAACAGACAGAAGAGGTCGAAATGAGCAGTGTCGCTTCGTACACTCGGCCGATGGACTACGTCTATCCCGATCACCTGATTCAGGAGCTCGTGCCGCGCCGCCGCCCGCGTTACCGCTGGCGGACCTGGGTGCGTGGTCACGTTCCGTGGGCGATGGTCGACTGGTTCCCCAAGGGTCTCGAGGACTGCGGGCAGCACAGATGGCATGCGTGGGACGACGACACCGACCGCTGCTACCACTGCGAAGTCGGCGTGCGCCCCCGCCAGCTCTTCCCGCCCGAGGAGATGCTGCGGCGCGAGCGGGCGGGGCGGTAACGGCGCCGACGCGACCGGACGGGAACGTCTGTTCGCTCGCCTATCATCAGAGACCGATGCCGCCCTCGGATCAGCTCGTCGTCTCCGGCGCGCGCGAGCACAACCTCAAGGACGTCACGGTCGCGATGCCGCGCAACGCGCTCGTGGTCATCACGGGCCTGTCCGGCTCGGGCAAGTCGAGCCTCGCGTTCGACACGATCTACGCGGAGGGACAGCGCCGCTACGTCGAGTCGCTCTCGGCCTACGCGCGCCAGTTCCTCGGGCAGATGGACAAGCCCGACGTCGACTCGATCGAAGGGCTCTCGCCGGCGATCTCGATCGACCAGAAGACGACCTCGCGCAACCCGCGCTCGACCGTCGGCACCGTCACGGAGGTCTACGACTACCTGCGCCTGCTGTGGGCGCGCGTCGGCCACCCGCACTGCCCGAGCTGCGGCAGAGCAATCGCCGGCCAGTCGGCCGAGCAGATCATCGACCAGGCGATGACGCTGCCGGAGCGCACGCGCTTCATGGTGCTCGCGCCGATCGTGCGCGGGCGCAAGGGCGAGTACGGCAGACAGCTCGAGGAGCTGCGCGCCGAGGGCTTCACGCGCGTCAGAGTGGACGGCGAGCTGCGCCGACTCGACGAGGAGATCGTGCTCGACAAGAAGTACAGACACGACATCGGCGTCGTCGTGGACCGGCTCGTGATGCGCACCGACCTGCGCAAGCGGCTCGCCGACTCGATCGAGACGGCTGTCGCGCTGGCCGACGGGATCGTCGAGATCGAGTTGGTGGACGAGGATCGCGTCCTCACCTTCTCCGAGAAGTTCGCCTGCCTCGAGTGCGGGATCTCGTTCCCGGAGCTGGAGCCGCGGATCTTCAGCTTCAACGCCCCGCACGGCGCCTGCCCGCGCTGCACCGGGCTCGGCTCGCAGATGGAGATCGACCCCGAGCTGGTCGTTCCCGACCCGACGCTGTCGATCGGCGAGGGGGCGATCGCGCCGTGGTCCGCCAGCGCCTCCAACTACTACGAGCAGCTCACGCAGGCGATCACCGAACGCTACGGCGTCGATCCCGACACGCCGTGGCAGGACCTGCCGCAGGACCAGCGCGACTTCTTCCTCTACGGCACCAACGGCGACAAGGTCACCGTCCAGTACCGCAACCGCTTCGGCCGCCGCCGCACGTACACGACCGGCTTCGAGGGGATCGTCTCCAACCTCGAGCGCCGCTACAAGGAGACCGACTCCGACTGGGCGCGCGAGAAGATCGAGGAATACATGTCGGTCGTGCCGTGCCCGGAGTGCCACGGCGCGCGGCTGCGGCCCGAGTCGCGCGCGGTGCTCGTCGGCGGGATCGCCATCCACGAGTACACCGCGATGCCGGCGCGCCGAGCGCTGGCCTGGATCCGCGACGTGCAACTCAGCGAGCAGGAGCGGCGGATCGCGCGGCTCGTGCTGCGCGAGATCGAGGAGCGGCTCGCGTTCCTGGAGAACGTCGGGGTCGGCTACCTGTCGATGGAGCGCGCGGCGGCGACGCTGTCGGGCGGCGAGGCGCAGCGGATCCGCCTCGCGACGCAGATCGGCTCCTCGCTCGTCGGGGTCCTCTACATCCTCGACGAGCCGTCGATCGGCCTGCACCAGCGCGACAACGAGAAGCTGATCGCGACGCTCGAGCGCCTGCGCGACCTCGGCAACACCGTCCTGGTGGTCGAGCACGACGAGGGCACGATGCGCGCCGCCGATCACCTGATCGACATGGGGCCGGGCGCCGGCGAGCATGGCGGGTACGTCGTGGCGCAGGGCACGGCGGCGGAGGTCGAGCAGGTGCCGGAGTCGGCGACGGGGCAGTTCCTCGCGGGCACGCGCAGGATCGAGGTGCCCGCACGGCGACGCAGACCGTCCGGCCACGTGCGCGTCGAGGGCGCCCGGCAGCACAACCTCAAGGACGTCGACGTCGATGTCCCGCTCGGCGTCTTCTGCTGCGTCACCGGCGTCTCCGGCTCGGGCAAGTCCACGCTCGTCAACGAAGTGCTCTACAAGGCGCTCGCGAACCGGCTGCACAAGGCCAAGCAGCGGCCCGGCGCGCACCGCCGCATCACCGGCCTGGACCAGCTCGACAAGATCATCGCCGTCGACCAGTCGCCGATCGGGCGCACGCCGCGCTCGAACCCGGCGACCTACATCGGCCTGTTCGACCAGATCCGCGACTTGTTCGCCAAGACGCCGGAGGCGAAGGCGCGCGGCTACAAAGCCGGCCGCTTCTCGTTCAACGTCAAGGGCGGGCGCTGCGAGGTCTGCCGCGGCGACGGGCAGATCAAGATCGAGATGCACTTCCTGCCCGACGTCTACGTGCCGTGCGAGCAGTGCCACGGCAAGCGCTACAACCGCGAGACGCTCGAAGTGCGCTTCAAGGGCAAGAACATCTCCGACGTGCTGGAGATGCCGATCGAGGAGGCGCTGGGCTTCTTCGAGCACATCCCGAAGATCCGCCGGCGGATCCAGACGCTGCACGACGTCGGGCTCGACTACATGCGGCTCGGCCAGCCGGCGACGACGCTCTCCGGCGGCGAGGCGCAGCGCGTCAAGCTCGCCGCCGAGCTGTGCAAGGTCGCCACCGGCAGAACGCTCTACATCCTCGACGAGCCGACGACCGGCCTGCACTTCGCCGACATCCAGCGGTTGCTGGAAGTGCTACAGACGCTCGTCGACCAGGGCAACAGCGTCGTCGTGATCGAGCACAACCTCGACGTCATCAAGACGGCCGACCGCCTCGTCGACATGGGGCCGGAGGGCGGTGACGAGGGCGGTCTCGTGATGGGAACCGGCACGCCCGAGCAGATCGCGGAGACGCCTGGCTCGATCACGGGCGAGTTCCTGCGCCCGTTGCTCCCGGCGCCGAGAGCCGTCCGTCGGTCCCGCAAGGTCGCCGCCGCCGCGTAGACGCCTGTGCCCCGGCCCCGGCCGGCACGCCGGGGCGCGCAATGCTCCCCCGCGAGAGGCCTATTCGAGTGGCCGCGCCGGAGCGCGCCGCGCTTGCGGGTTCCGCGGGAGCCTCTCGCGGGGGGACATTGCGCGCCCGGCTGACCAGCAGCGTCCCGGGCTCGGGGCGCCCAGAGCCCGGGACGCTGCTGGTCAGCCGCGCGCGGCTTGTCCTGCTGGAGGGGCTCCCCCTGATCCCACGAACGGGGAGAAGCACGGCGGCGCCACATGACAGGCCTCTCCAGCAGGAGCAAGGCCGCGCGCCGGCGTACCGGGCGGTTGGCAGCCCGCGCGCAGGCCGCGCGCCGGCGTACCGGGCGGTTGGCAGCCCGCGCGCAGCCCGCGCGCCGGCGTACCGGGCGGCTGGGTCGCCGCGCCCATGCGCCGGGTCGCGGTGCGATGCGGCGCCCCGCCTGCCGGTACGGTGTCGCGCGATGAGCGAGCGTGCGCGCCAGGCGCGGCTGTGGGCGCAGAAGTGGCGCTGGTACGAGCGCAACGCGCTGCCGTGGAACCGCGCCCGCATCCACTGGGAGCTGCTCAAGCGCGAGGCGTTCGCGCGCTGGCCGCTGGAGGGGAACGTGCTCGAGGCGCTCCAAGACGGCCGTTTGGAGATCGGCCCGCACGCGCTGTTCGAGCCGGGCGTGTGGCTGACCGCGCCCGCGCCGGCGCGGATCCGCATCGGCGGCGGCACGTTCCTCAACCGCGGCGTGATGGTCGCCGCCGTCGAGCTGGTCGAGATCGGCGCGCACTGCATGCTCGCGAACGGCTGCTTCGTGACCGACGGCAACCACCGCTTCGACGATCCCGAGAAGCCCGTGCCGTGGCAGGGCTTCACGAGCAAGGGGCCGACGCGGATCGGCGACAACGTCTGGCTCGGCGCGAACGTCGTCGTCACGAGCGGCGTGACGATCGGCGAGCGCGCCGTGATCGGCGCCAACAGCGTCGTCACGGGCGACGTCCCCGCGCGCACGATCGCCGCGGGGGCGCCCGCGCGGGTTCTCCGCGCGATCGACTCTGGATAGGCCAGCTCCACGTCGCGCCGCCGCCTACGGTGCGCTCGGCGGCCGAGCCGGCGGCTCGGCGCGCGCGACCCGCCGTAGGGCTACTTCGCCAGCATCGTGCTGATGCCGAAGCCGATCGCGGCGGCCACGACGAGCAGCCCTGCGACCGCGATCAGCGCGTGAGCGCCAGCCAGCACGGGGCGCTCGCGACGGTGCTCGCCGGCGCGCACGGCGCCGCGGATCACGAGCGAGAAGGCGATGCTGACGCCGATGCCGGCGATCAGTGCGACCTCGACGACCTGCGCGAGCTGGCCGAGGTCGACGATCTTCGTCGCCGCGAGCGCGCTCACGCGCGCGTTCCCTCGGCCGTCGTCGTGATCGCGACCCCGCGCTGGAAGCGGCGCACGAACACGTAGACCATCAGCGCGAGCCCCGCGAGCACGACGACGACCGGCCCGGCGGCGCCGCCGCCGAACACGCGCGTGACCCCGTACACGACGCCGCCGACGAGCGCCGCGCACGGCAGCGTCAGCAGCCACGCGACGACGATGTTGCCCGCGACGCCCCAGCGCACCGCCGACAAACGCTTCGCCGCCCCGGCGCCCATCACGCCGCCGGAGATCACGTGCGTGGTCGAGAGCGGATAGCCGAAGTGCGTCGCCGCGAGGATCGTCGCCGCCCCGGCGCCCTGTGCGGCGAAGCCCTGCGCCGGGTCCATCTTGATGATGCGGCTGCCCATCGTCTTGATGATTCGCCAGCCGCCGATGTAGGTGCCGAGCGCGATCGCGGTCGCGGCGGAGATCACGACCCACGTCGGCACGCTCGCGTCCTTCGCGAGGTTGCCGTTGGCGATCAGCGCGAGCGTGATCACGCCCATCGTCTTCTGCGCGTCGTTCGTGCCGTGCGCGAGCGCGAGCATCTGGCCCGAGAGCACCTGTCCGAGGCGGAAGCCGCGGTTGACCGGCCCGGGCGCGAGCCGCCCGACGACGCGGTAGCAGACGAGGATCGCGATCCCCGCGACCGCGAACGCGAGCACCGGCGCGATCAACGCCGGCACGATCACCTTGCCGAGCAGGCCGTCGAACTGCACGGCGGCCGTGCCGTGCGCGGCGAGCATCGAGCCGACGACGCCGCCGACGAGCGCGTGCGAGCTGCTCGATGGCAGCCCGAAGTACCACGTGACGAGGTTCCAGACGATCGCGCCGACGAGGCCGGCGAACACGACCGTCGTCGTCACGAGGCTCTGGTCGACGATGTCCTTGGCGATCGTCGCGGCGACCGCGAGCGACAGGAACGCGCCGACGAAGTTGAGGATCGCCGCGAGCGTCACGGCAACGCGCGGCGGCAGCGCGCGCGTCGAGATCGTGGTCGCGACGACGTTCGCCGTGTCGTGGAAGCCGTTCGTGAAGTCGAACGCGAGCGCGGTCGCGACGACGATGTAGAGGATCAGGTCGGAGCCCATGGGTGGACCGTCAGGAGTTCTTGATGACGATGCCCTGGAGCGTGTTCGCGACGCGCTCGGTCGCGTCGATCGCCTCCTCGAGGCGCTCGAACAGGTCCTTCCAGCGGATCACGACCATCGGGTCGATGCCGGTGTCGAACAGCGAGGCGATCGCTTCGCGCGTGACGCGGTCGCCCTCGTTCTCGAGCCGGTGGATCTCGACCGTGTAGTGCGAGATGTCCTTGAAGTCCCGCATCCGCGGCATCGCCTCGCTGATCTGCCGGCAGGCCTGCATGAGGATGTGCGCGAGCCGCTGCGCCTGCTCCATCGGCGCCTCGACCTTGTAGAGCCCGAGGTAGTCGGCGACCTCCTCGGTGTAGTCGACGATGTCGTCGAGCGCGGAGGCCAGCTCAAGGATGTCCTCGCGCTCGATCGGCGTGACGAACGTCTGGTTGAGCCGCTGGACGATGTCATGCGTGATGCGGTCGCCCTCCTGCTCGCACAGCAGGATCTCGCGCGCCAGCTCTCTCGTGTCGGGGTAGTTGCGCAGCATCCGATCGAGCAGGTCGGCGGCGCGCAGGATGTTGGCGCCCGCCTCCTCGAAGAGGTCGAAGAACTCGCGGTCGCGGGGTGCGAAGACCTGTGACAGGCGCGCCATCGCGCGGCCCTCCTGTGAACGTGGCGTAAAGGAGTTGTGAAAGCCGCGCGCAGTGTAGACGGAGCATCGGCGGGCCGCTCCCAGCCCGCCGATACCCGTTCAGCCGCCGTCTATCCGAGCAGTTCCCGGAAGCGCATCAGCTCGTCCGGATCGATCGAGTAGGTGTGGTCCGGCGCGGGGTAGCGGTGCGTGCGCACGTCCTCGGCGTAGGCGCGCACGCCGGCGACCATCTCGTCCTGGATGTCGGCGTAGCGCTTGACGAAGCGCGCGCCGACGCCCTCGCGGATGCCGAGCAGGTCGTGGAAGACGAGCACCTGCCCGTCGGTCGCGGCGCCCGCGCCGATCCCGATCACGGGGATCTCCATCCGCTCCATCAGCTCGTGCGCGACCGCCGCCGGGATCGCCTCGAAGACGATCGAGAAGCAGCCGGCCTCCTGCAACGCGAGCGCATCGCAGGCGACCTGGTGCGCGCGCTCGCCGGTGCGGCCCTGCGCGCGGTAGCCGCCGAGCTGGGTCGCCGTCTGCGGCGTCAATCCGACGTGTCCCATCACGGGGATGCCGGCCTGCACGATCGCGCGAGCGCGCTGCGCCATCGCGCCGCCCTCGAGCTTGACGGCCTCCGCGCCGCCCTCCTTGACGAAGCGGTGCGCGGTCGCGACCGCCTGCTCGTCGGATGCCTCGTAGGAGCCGAACGGCAGGTCGGCGACGAGCAGCGGCGTGCGCAGGCCGCGCCGCGTCGCCGCGCACAGCATCAGCATCTCCTCGACCGACACGGGGACGGTCGAGGGGTAGCCGAGCACGGTCATCGCGCCGGAGTCGCCGACGAGCACCATGTCGACGCCGGCCGCCTCGGCGACCTGGGCGGACGGGTAGTCGTAGGCGGTGACCATCACGATCGGCTCGCCGAGGCGCTTCTTCTCGGCCAGCTCGGGCAGCGAGACGGGCAGCCGCTCGGCCGGCGGGGCTCCTGGGGCTACGGCTGTCGGGACGGGTGAGGCGGACATGGCGGTGTGGTTCCTCTCTGACCGCGTGGTTGGCGCCCTCTAGGAGAGGAGGGTCGCCACCTCGCGGTCGACGGTGACGATGCGGTTCTGTCTGTCGACGTGGACGACGGTCGGCTCGTAGTGCTCCATCTCCACGCGGTCGTACTGCGCATAGGAGATGACGATGATCGTGTCGCCGTAGTGCACGAGGCGGGCCGCGGCTCCGTTGACCTTGATCTCGCCGGAGCCGCGCTCGCCGGCGATCGTGTACGTCTCGAAGCGGGCGCCGTTGTCGACGTCGACGACGGCGACCTGCTCGTGCTCGAGGATGTCGGCGGCCTCGAGCAGCTCGGGATCGACCGTGATCGAGCCGACGTAATGGAGGTCGGAGGCGGTCACGGTCGCGCGGTGGATCTTCGACTTCAGCATCGTGCGGAGCACGGTTCAGGGTCTCCCGTTGTTGGAAGCGGTTATGTGCGTGTTGTCGATCAAGCGGGCTCTCCCAACTCGCGCTGCGAGGGCCACGAGGACCTCGCCGTCGATCCGATCGACCGGGGCGAGGGTGTCGGCGGCGACGAGCGCGAGGTACTCGGGCTCGACGCCGAAGGGGTTCATCGCCGCGCGCGCGGCGGCGGCGACGGCGGCGGAGTCGCGCTCGCCGGCGGCGACCGCCTGCTCGGCGGCGTCGAGCGCGCGCCGCAGGGCGAGGGCGCGCTCGCGCTCGGCCGGCTCCAGGTAGGCGTTGCGGCTCGACAGCGCGAGGCCGTCCGGCTCGCGCACGGTCGGGCAGACCTCGATCCGCACGGGGATGTCGAGGTCGCGCACGACGCGGCGCACGATCAGCGCCTGCTGGGCGTCCTTCTGGCCGAAGAAGGCGGCGTCGGGCTGCACGATGTTGAGCAGCTTCGTCACGATCGTGGCGACGCCGTCGAAGTGGCCCGGACGCTGGGCGCCTTCGAGCGGCTCGGCGAGCTGCCCGACGCGCACCGTCGTCTGGAAGCCCTCCGGGTAGACCTCCGCGGGCGGGGGGGCGAACAGCACGTCGACGCCGGCCTGCTCGGCGATGGCGGCGTCGCGCTGCTCGTCGCGCGGGTAGGCGGCGAGATCCTCGCCGGCGCCGAACTGGGTCGGATTGACGAACAGCGAGACGACGACGACGTCGGTCGCCTCGCGCGCCCGCTCCATCAGGCTGATGTGCCCGGCGTGGAAGGCGCCCATCGTGGGGACGAGGCCGATCGTTCGGCCGTGCGCGCGCGCCGGCTCCAGGTGCGCCCGCAGCGCCGCGACGGTGCGCAGGGTCTTCACGCCCGCGCTCCGGCACGGCCGTGGGCGAGCGAGCGGGTCGCCTCGGCCAGCGCGTCGAAAAGCGGCAGGAGGTCAGGCGCGCGCTCGGCGATCGCGTCGCGCTGGCGCGCGACCGTGTGCTCGTCGCCGCGGGCGATCGGCCCGGTGAGGGCGCGCTCGGCGCCCATTGCCGCCCAGTTCTCCACCGTCGCGCGCACGAGCGGGACGACGGCGGCGCGGTCGATGCCGGCGGTGGCGGCGAGGCGCTCAGCGGAGGCCTCGAGCGTGACGAGGAAGTTCGAGGCGATCGAGGCGGCTGCGTGGTAGGCGGCGCGATCCTCCTCGGCGACGTCGATCGGCGTCAGCCCGAGCCGCAGCGCGAGCTGGTCGGCGACGCCGCGGGCGTGGGGGGTGCTGCCGGCGATGGCGGCGAACGCTCCGGCGAGCGTGGACGGTCCGTCGGCGGGGACGGTCATCAGCGGGTGCAGCGAGAACGCCTCGTGCGGGGCGAGCGCGGCGAGCGTCGTGGCGCCCGAGCAGTGGCCGACGAGCGGTCCGTCGGCCCGGTGCTCGACCGCGGCGGCGGCAGCCGCGATCTCCCCGTCGGGGACCGCCAGGATCACGACGTCAGCGTCCAGACATCGCGCGCCGCGGCCGAGCGGGCCGTCGACGTCGATCCCCGCTTCGCGCAGGCCGGCGGCGAGCGCGCGGCCGAGTCGGCCGTCGCCGACGATCGCGCAGCGCAGGCGCGCAAGAGGCTGGTGGGCGGGTTCCCGTTCCAGTTCCCACATGGGAGATACCGGTCGGCGTCGAGTAGATGTGGTGTGGTGCTGCGTGTGTCCGTCCCCGGAGCGGGTGACGGCTGTTGCAAATGGTAGACGTCGCGGCGCCCGAATACCATCCGCAGGTCACATGGACGCCGCCGAACGCCGCGATCAGCTCAAGCAGGTCTACCTCGAAGCGAGCGCGTGCACGCGCTGCGCGCTGGCGGAGACCCGCACGACCGTCGTCTTCGGCGCCGGCAACGCCGACGCCGACCTGATGTTCGTCGGCGAGGCGCCGGGCTCGAACGAGGACAAGCAGGGCCTCCCGTTCGTCGGCCAGGCCGGCAGACTGCTCGACAGACTGCTCGCCGAGATCGGGCTCGAGCGCGGCGACGTCTTCATCGCGAACGTGCTCAAGTGCCGCCCGCCCGGCAACCGCGATCCGCGCCCGCAGGAGATCGAGGCCTGCCGCGACTACCTGCACCGCCAGGTCGACCTGATCGAGCCGCGCGTGATCTGCACGCTCGGCAACTTCTCCACGAAGCTGCTGCGCGGCGACCCGACCGGCATCTCGCGGCTGCACGGCCAGGCCGAGGTGCACGTGCTCGGCCATCGCGCGGTGCGGTTGTTCCCGATCTACCACCCGGCCGCCGCGCTCTACACGCCGTCGATGCTGGAGACGCTGCGGACCGACTTCTCGCGCCTGCCGGAGCTGCTCGCGCTGGGGCCGCCCGCGCAGCCGGAGGCGGCGGAGGCGATCGAGCCGGTCCCCGAATTCGAGCCGGAGGGAGAGCCGCTGACCGAGGAGGCGGAGGTCGCCGCCGACCAGCTCGGCCTCTTCTAGCGCGGCTGCGAGCGCGCGAGCACCGCCGCGCGGCCCTGCGCGAACGCCAGCGCGAGCGCGATCGCCGCCGCGACCGCCTGCACCGCCAGCACGACCGCGGCGAAGCCGCCGGGGTTGCTCGGCGCGATCGTCAGCAGCAGCACCGGCTCGGCGACCGCGACCGCGCCGAGCGGCAGCAGGAACGCGGTGCGGCGCAGCGCGAGCAGGTACTGGATCGCGAGGTATGTCAGCGCGAGCAGCGTGAAGGCGACGCCGAGCGGCAGCAGCGCGTCGACCGCCAGCAGGCGGTCCGCTCCGAACGCCAGTCTCAGCAGCAGTCTGCCGCCGAACGCGAAGATCAGCAGCACCGGTACGGCGCACACGAGCACGATCGCGAGCGACTGGAGCAGGACCGGGCGCGTGTCCTCGCCTTCGGCGTGGCGGCGCGAGGTCTCGGGCACGACGTAGAAGCCGGCCCCGATCGCGACCCAGACCAGCACCTTCGCGGCGACGGCCGTCGCGCTGTAGGAGCTCGCGACGTCGGTCGAGAAGCGATGCTTGCCGGCGATGATGTCGAGGTTCTGGAGCAGCGCGACGATCGTGAGGCCGGCGATCGGGATGCGCGCCCCGATCGCATGGTCGCGCAGCCGCCGCGCCGGTGGCGGCTCGCCTGCGACCGCCGCAGGGCGAAACGCGAATGGCGCCACGGACGCGCCGGTCCGCCGGCGCAGCTCGACGCCGCAGTAGATCGCCATCACGATCAGCGACAGAGGCGTGCCGAGGTAGGCGCCCGTCACGCCGAGCCCGGCCGCCGCGAGCAGCGCGCCGAGCGCGAGCCGCGCCGCCTGCTCGCCGACGAGGCTGATCCCGACCGCGCGGTAGTCCCCGGTCCCCTGGAGGCCGCCGCGCAGCACGCTCAGCAGCAGCCACAGCACGCCGGCCGGCAGCCCGACGGCCGCCGCCCAGCGCTGGTGGACGCCGACCGCGCTGGCGATCGGCGCGCGCAGCAGGATCGAGACGACCGCCGAGGCGACGGTCAGCAGCAGCAGCGAGCGCGTCCAGCCGCGCAGCGTCGCCGCGAGCGCGGGTCCCTCGCCGAGCTGCCCGAGGACCGCGTCGCGCGCCGTGGCGACCTGGATCGCCTGGCCGACGACGGTCAGGATCAGGTAATAGGAGATCAGCGCGGCGAACGAGCCGTAGTCGTGCAGCAGGCGCGCGAAGACGAACGTCGAGCCGAGCGCGACGACGTTGGTGACGATCATCGCGAAGGCCAGACCGCCGGCTCTTCCGATGTCGGACGAGCGCAGCCCCTCGAGGCGGGCGCGCAGCGTCGCGCGCCCGCCGCCGCTGTGGACTCCGGACGCGTCGGTCATCGGTGTGCGTACGGTACCGTCCGGCCGCGATGCGCCAGCAGCCTCCGCCTCCGACGGGCGTTCACCGCACCAGCGGGCCGGCCGCGACGGAGGCGCTCGCGGCGCGGCTGGCGGAGGCGCTCGAGCCGGGCGACGTCGTGCTGATCGCGGGCGAGCTCGGGGCGGGAAAGACGACGTTCGTGCGCGGCGCCTGCCGCGCGCTCGGCGTCTCCGGCCGCGTGACCAGCCCGACGTTCACGATCGGGCGCCGCTACGAGGGCCGCGTGCCGGTCTCGCACCTCGACCTCTACCGGCTCGGCGACCTCGGCGCGGAGGATCCTGCGCTGCTGGCCGACTACCTCGCGCCCGACCGCGTCGCGTTCGTCGAGTGGCCGGAGGTGGCGGACGGCGTCCTCCCGGCGGGGATGGTCGCGGCGCGCGTGCGCCTCGCCCACGGCGGCGATGACGTGCGCGAGGTGACGATCGCGCTCGTGACGGGCGAGGGCGGCGGCGCGAGGACCTAGCCGCAGCGCGTGCGGCCGTGGTGCGCGCCGAACTCGACGCTGAACGTCGCGCGCATGTGGATGCCGCCGAAGCCGCGAACCGGCACCCCGGGCGCGACACCGATCCCGACGTCGCGGAAGTGGCGGTCGAGGATGTTGTGGCGGTGCGGCGGGCTGTGCATCCACGCGTTGAAGACCCAGCCCGCCGTGGCGGCGCCGGCGACGCCCCAGGCGATGTTCTCGCCGACGATCCAGCTCGCGAAGCGCGGTACGTAGCCGGACGCGCGCGCCCGCCGGCCGGGATCCCAGCCGTTCGGCGTCGTGTGCGCGAAGTAGCGGCGGTTGACCATGTCGTGCGCGTGGCGCGAGGCGACGCGATGCAGGCACTGGTTCGGGCGCAGCGCCGCGAGCCCGGCGCGCGCCCGTACGTGGTTCATCAGGCACAGCATGCGGCGCTGCGTGCGGATGATGTCGCGGCTCGAGCGCAGGACGGAGGGCGCCGACGGGCACCCGCCCGCGGCGTGCGCGATGGGCGGCTCGGCCGCCTTCGCGAGCGCAGTCGGCGCGGCCGCCGCCAGGCAGGCGAGCAGGACCGCGACCGCCGTCAGCGCGCGAGCGGCGGAGCGGGGGATGGGGCTGGACGTCGTGCCGGGCGCGGGCTGGCTCGCCGTCATCGGGGCGGCACCCTATGCGATCTGTCGGCTGTCAGGTCGAGCCCGGTGGCGGCGCTTTCCCGCACGTTGCGGGAATCCGCCCGGGGCGCAACGGTCATCGTCCGAACGCCGGCGCGCCACCTCGACCGGTCGTCCTCGGCGCGTCACGCGACCGCGCGGTGCGCGACGATGCGGGGTATGCGGCTGCTCGCGTTCGACACCGCGACGCCCGCGACCACGGTCGCGTTGGCGTTCCCGGATGAGAAGGTCCTCACGCGCCGGCACGATCCGGCGCCCGGGGAGCGCCCCGGCCATGTGACCGAGCTGCTGCCGCTCGCGCTCGCGCTGCTGGCCGAGGCGGGGCTGTCGCTCGCCGAGCTCGATCGCGTCGCCGTCGGCGTCGGCCCCGGCACGTTCACCGGGCTGCGGATCGGCGTCGCCACGGCGCGCGCGCTCGCGCAGGCGCACGGGCTGCCGCTCGTCGGCGTCTCGACGCTGCGCTCGCTCGCCGCCGGCGCCGGAGCCGAGGCGCCGGTCCTCGCCGTGCTAGACGCCCGCCGCGGCGAGGCGTTCGCGGCGGCATGGGCTGGCGCCGAGGCTGCGGCCGATCCTGCCGCGGCGCCGCTGTCGGCGCCCGCGGCGCTGACGCCGCAGGCGCTTGCGGAGGCCGTCGCGGCGCTTCCGTCCGCGCCGTTGGCGGTCGGAGATGGCGCGATAAGGTTCAAGGAGGTATTGCAAGCGGCCGGGGCCGTGGTCCCGGCGGACGACTCCGCAGTCCATCGCGTCGACGCGGCGGTGCACGCCCGGCTCGCGGCGGCGATGGAGCCGGCCGCCAGCGACGCGGTCCTGCCGGCCTATCTGCGCCTCCCGGACGCCGAGCTGGCGCTCCGCGGACGGCGCGCCAGCGCATCGTGAGCCGCCAACCCGCACCGACGCTCGAGATCCGCCGCCTCTCGTACTCGGACCTCCCGCAGGTGATCGCGGTCGAGCGGCGCGCGTTCCCGACGCCGTGGTCGCTGGCGATGTTCGTGCTGGAGCTCTCGAAGCCGTCCGGCGTCTGCCTCGCCGCGGTGCGGGACGGGGCGGTCGTCGGGCATCTGATCTGCTCGCGCTACGACACCGTCTGGCACCTGATGAACATCGCGGTCGACCCGAGCCAGCGCCGCCGCGGGATCGCCAGCGCGCTGCTGGGCGCGCTGCTGGAGCGGATCGACGACGGCTCCGGCGCCTGCCAGCTCACGCTGGAGGTGCGGCCCACGAACGACGGCGCGATCCGGCTCTACGAGCAGTTCGGCTTCCGCTCGGCCGGCACCCGGCCGCGCTACTACCAGGACAACGGCGAGGATGCCTTGATCATGTGGCGCACGCGCGCCACGCTCGACGGTCGCCTCGACGACGTCCCGAACGTGGGCAGCGGCGCGGCGTGATCCTCGCGATCGAGACGAGCTGCGACGACACCTGCGCCGCGGTCGTCGCGCGCGACGGCGAGATCCGCTCGAACGTGATCTCCTCGCAGGGGGTGCACGACCGCTACGGCGGCGTCGTGCCCGAGGTCGCCTCGCGCCACCACCTCGAGCTGATCGGAGCGGTGGTGGAGGACGCCCTCGCGCAGGCGGAGACCTCGCTGCCCGAGCTGGACGCGGTCGCCGTCACGCAAGGCCCCGGCCTCGTCGGCGCGCTGCTCGTCGGCGTCAGCACCGCGAAGGCGCTCGCGGCGGCGCACCGGCTGCCGCTGGTCCCGGTCGACCACCTGCATGGCCACGTCGCCGCCTCGTTCCTCAAGCCGAGCGCGTTCGAGCCGCCGTTCCTGATCCTGATCGCCTCGGGCGGCCATACGCTGCTCGCGCACGTGCGCGATCACGGGCCGGACTGGGAGGTGCTCGGCGCCACGCACGACGACGCGGCCGGGGAGGCGTTCGACAAGGGCGCGCGGATGCTCGGGCTCGGCTACCCCGGCGGGCCGGCGCTCCAGCGGCTCGCCGAGGACGGCGACCCCGAGGCGTTCGCGTTCCCGACCGCGCGGCAGGTCGCCGGGCTCGACTTCTCCTTCAGCGGCCTGAAGACCGCGCTGCTCTACAAGCTCAGAGAGCTGGGGGAGGACGCGCAACGCTGCCGCGCCGATCTCGCCGCCTCCTACCAGCGCGCGATCGTCGAGACGCTCGCGCGCCGCGTCGAGCGGGCGTTGGAGCAGTCCGGCGTGCAGCGGCTCGCGCTCGGCGGCGGCGTCGCCGCCAACGGCCCGCTGCGCGAGCGCATGCGCGGCCTCGGCGTCCCGATCGACGTCCCGCCGATCAAGCTCTGCACCGACAACGCCGCGATGATCGGCGCCGCCGCGCTCCACCTCCCCGCGCTCCCGTTCCCCGACTACGCCGACCTCGACGCCTACGCGACCGGCGAGCGGGATCTGTAGGGGTCTACGCCGTAGCGCACGCCCGGCGCCGGCTAGATTCAGCGCGCGATGCGTGAGGTCACGCTCTACGGCCGTCCCGGCTGCCACCTCTGCGACGAGGCGCGCGCCGTGCTCGAACGGGTGCGCGCCGAGCTGCCGTTCGCGCTCCTCGAGCGCGACATCGAGGCCGACGACGCGCTCTTCAAGGCGTATCTGGAGCGCATTCCGGTGATCGCGCTCGACGGCGAAGAGCTGTTCGACTTCTTCGTGGACGAGGCCGAGCTGCGGCGTCGTCTCGCTTGGGGCCGATCCCGCTAGGCCCGCGACCGGAAGCGACCGTCGCTTCCGGCCGCGCTCCCAACGGGATCGGCCCCTACACTGGGCGGCGATGAGCTCCACGATCGAGCACGACGCCGAGGCCGGCCTCGGCAAGGTCGGCGACCGCCTGTCGCTCGGCGTCGCGGCGCGGCTCTCGCGCTACCTCCAGGTGCTCACGCAGGCGAAGAAGATGGGCAAGGAGACGATCTCCTCGCAGGAGCTGTCGGACTACACGCACGTCAACTCGACGCAGATCCGCCGCGACCTCTCCGGCTTCGGCAAGTTCGGCAAGCGCGGCGTCGGCTACAACGTCGACTCGCTCGTCTCGCAGATCCGCAAGATCCTGCGCACGAGCGGGCAGCACAACATCGCGCTGTTCGGCGCCGGCCACCTCGGCCGCGCGATCGCCTCCTCGGACATCTTCGCCGACCACGGCTTCCGCGTCGTCGCGATCTTCGACAAGGACCCGGCGAAGATCGGCGAGCAGGTCGGCGCGCAGACGGTCCGCGACGCGAGCGGCCTCGCGCAGGTGGTCGAGGAGGAGGACATCGTCGTCGGCGTGCTCGCCGTGCCGACGGCGGCCGCGCAGCCGCTCGCCGACGAGCTCGTCGCCGCCGGCGTGAAGATCATCTTCAACTACTCCGAGGCGCTGCTCCAGGTTCCGCCGGAGGTCACGGTGCACACCTCGAGCCCCGCCGTCGACCTGCTCTACGCGCTCTACTTCTACCTGACCTGAGCCCGGCTCCCGCGCCGCCTTCCACTCCTCGTGAGCCTCGACTTCTCCACCGCCCAGGCGTGCTACGAGGACGCGGTCGACGGGACCGTCGGCCTTGAGGAGGAGTTCGCGATCCTTGACCCCGGGACGCTCGACATGGTCCCGCGCTTCGAGGAGCTGCGCGACCTCGCGGCCGAGCGCGACCCGGTGCTGTCGGCGTCGCTCGCGGGCGAGCTGATCTCGTCGGAGATCGAGATCCGCTCCGGGCGCGGGGAGGACCTGGCTGCGGCGCTCGTGGCACAGCGCGACCACCGCCGTCGGCTGTTCGCGCTCGCCGCCGAGCGCGGCGTCGCCCTTGCCGCCACCGGCACGCACCCGTGGGCGGACTACCGCGAGCAGCGCAACATCGACACCGAGCACTACCGCCGCGTGGTCGACGGGCTCCAGTACGTCGCGCGGCGCAACAACACGTTCTCGCTGCACGTGCATGTCGGCGTGCGCGGCGCCGATCGCGCCGTGCAGGTGTGCGACCGCCTGCGGCCGGTGTTGCCGCTGCTGCTGGCGATCTCCGCCAACTCGCCGTTCGTCGACGGGCGCGACTCCGGCCTCCACACCGCGCGCACGCAGACGTTCACGAAGTCGTTCCCGCGCTGCGGCGTGCCCGACGCCTTCGGGAGCTGGCAGGGCTTCCGCGACTACCTCGACTTCCTCGTCAGGACCAACTCGATCGTCGAGTACACGCAGGTGTGGTGGTCGATCCGCCCGCACCTCTCGTTCGGGACGGTCGAGGTGCGGATCTGCGACGCGCAGAGCACCGCCGGCGAGTCCGAGGCGCTCGCCGGGCTGATCGTCGGCGCGGTGCTCCAGGCCGCGCGCGACGTCGACGAGGGCGTGCCGTTCGTCGATCCGGCGCCGCGCCTGATCGAGGAGAACATGTGGCGCGCGATCCGGCACGGGCTCGACGGCAGGTTGATCGACCTCGAGCGCGCGCAGGAGCACCCGGCGGCGGAGGCGCTCGAGCGGCTGCTGAGCTGGACGGCGCCGGTGCGCGGTGAGCTGGGGATCGAGGTCGCGCTGCCGGAGTGCAACGGCGCCCAGCGCCAGCGGCGTCTGCTGGAGTCGGGCGCGTCGATCGAGGAGGTCTACGCCGCGACCGTCCGCGAAACCCGTGAGACGTACGCCCAGGAGGCGATCGTATGAGCGAGCAGGAGCCCACCGAGGAGGAGATGCGCGCCGCGTTGGAGGAGGAGCTCAAGCGCGTGCGGGTCGAGCAGGTCGTCACCGAGGCGACGGTGTCGATCCTCAACGTGGCGGTGCTGCGAGCGGGGCTGGTTCCGGGCTCGGAGGGCGAGCGTGACTTGGGCCAGACCCGCATGGGGATCGAGGCCGTGCGGGCGCTGCTGCCGCTGGTGGAGCAGGCGTTGGGATCGGAGCAGGCGAGACCGATCCGCGATGCGCTGAGCCAGTTGCAGATGGCGTATGTGCAGGCGGTCGGCGGCGGGGCGGAGCCCAGTGCCGACGCCCCGGCCGCGCCACCCGCGCCGGAGGCATCGAGAGAGCAGCCGTCCGAGGGCCCCGGCCCCGCGCAGAGATCCGGGCGGCTCTGGGTGCCGGGTCAGTAGCGACCTGTGTCCGTTTAGGGGTCTCAGCGACCCCCAAACGGACACAGCTCCTCGTACTGCGCGAGGCAGGCGGCGACGTGGGCGCGGAGCGGCTCGGGGAAGTCGGCGATCTGCGGGACGGTCTCGGCCGGCGGCTCGATGCCGTTTGAGTCCAAAACCCGCTGGTAGAACGGGTCGTCGGCGCCCGAGACGGCGCTGAGGCCCGTCGCCGATGAGGACTGCCACGTCAGCAGGTCGGGCGTGAACGTCAGGCCGAGGTGCGCGAGGAGGGACGGCACGACGGTCTCGGGCGCGGACCGCAGCTCGCCCGAATCCACCACGACGTACGGGATCCCCTCGCGACTCAGGTAGGCGAGCTGACGCGCGAGGTCCTCCCAGCCCGACTCGCGCAACGGGAACACCTCCGGGCGCCCCGACCTCCGCAGCACCTCCATGCGCGAGGCGATCGTCAGGCGCGGGTCGCGGATCAGCACGACGATCGGCCGGGTCGCGAGCGCGGCGAGCAGCGGGAAGGCGTCGCCGACCTGGAACGTCATCTCCTTGACGACGAGCGCCCGGCCCGCGCCGCGGCCGCCGAGATCGGCGACCGGCTGCGGCGCGTCGAGCAGCTCCGCCGCGCGCTCGACGCCGGCGCCCTCGTACCAGGTCGGCTCGAACGGCTCATGCGAATAGAAGCCCACCGACGGGTGGTTCCAGAGGATCCGCGAGACCGCCGTCGAGGCGGTCCGCGGCGGGCCGAGCAGCACGTAGACCTCGCCGTGGCGCTCGCGCAGGCGCTCGGCCAGCGCCGAAGCCGCCGCTACGCCAGCGTCAGCCACGTTCCGACGCCCTGCTCGCGCGCCGCGCGGTAGACCGCCGCGGCGCAGGCGACGTCCTCGATCGCCATGCCCATCGGGTTGAGCAGGATCCGCTCGTCGGGCGCCTCGCGCCCGGGTCGCGCGCCGCGCACGACGTCGCCCAGCTCGGCGTGCAGGTCCTCGCGCGCGAGGCGCCCGTCGAGCACGAGCTGGTTGATCGTCTTCCTCTCACGGTTGCACTGGTCCCAGTCGTCGACGACGAGCTTGTCGACGTGCACGAACACGTCGGGCTCGACGTCCATGATCGAGATGTTGGAGACGAACGTCCCGGGAGCGAGCCACTCGAACTCGATGTAGGGCGTGTCGGCGACCGTGCACGGCACGACCAGCTCGCCGGCGCGCACCGCCTGCTCGGGGGTGTCGCAGACGGTCACGCGGACGCCGGTCGGCGCCAGCTCGGCGGCGAGCCGCCGTGCGGCCTCCGCGTCGCGGTCGTAGAGGTACAGCTCGCGGATCGAGTCGAACGACTCCAGCAGCCCGAGCGCGTGCAGCCGGCCGATGAAGCCGCAGCCGACGAGCGCCACGCGCGCGAAGCCCTCGCGCGCGAGGTACTCGGTCGCGAGCACGGTGACGCCGGCGGTCCGCATGCCGCTGATCTCGCCGCCCTCCATGATCGCGACCGGGTAGTGCGTGTCGGGGTCGTTGAGCACGATCACCGCGCTCGCGCGCTCGATCCCGCGCGCGCTCGGGTTGTCGTGCTTGGACCCGATCCACTTGATGCCGGCCATCGCCCGCTCGCCGCCGACGTAGCCGGGCATCGCGATGATGCGGTCGGCGATGTGGCCGTTCTCGCGCCACTTCAGGTAGGGCTTGAGCGGCTGTGCGGTTCTGCCTTCCGCGTGCAGCGCGAGCGCGCTGCGCAGCGCCTCGACGTAGCCGCGGATCGAGGAACCCATCGCGGCGCGCACGTCGCGACGGTTGAGATACAGGATGTCGCCGGCGGTCGGCTCGGCGGGCGACGCCCCCGGCTCGGTCTGCGTCGATGTCATGACTCCCTCAGGGGGTTGTGGTTAGCGCGACCGGGGCCGGCGGCACGTCGGGCACGGCCGGGCGGTGCGCCTCGACCCAGGCGTCGTCGTAGACGAGATCCATGTAGCGCTCGCCGCGGTCCGGCAGCACGGTCACGACGCGCGCGCTCGGCGGCAGCGTCGCGACGATCCGCTGCACCGCCGCCACCACCGCGCCCGAGGAGCCGCCGGCGAGGATCCCCTCGCCGAGCAGCAGCTCGCGGCAGCCGCGCGCGGAGTCGAAGTCGTCGACGTAGATCACCTCGTCGACCTCCTCCTCGCACAGCAGCTCGGGCGTGCGGCTGGAGCCGATGCCCGGCAGGCTGCGTCTGCTGGCCGGCGCGCCGAAGATCACCGAGCCCTGCGCGTCGACCGCGACGACGCGGATCTCGGGCCAGGTGTCGCGCAGGCGGCGGGCGGCGCCCATCAGCGTCGCGCTCGTGCTCACGGCCGCGACGAAGACGTCGACCGGCTCCTCGGTGCCGAGCGCCTCGACGATCTCGGTCCCGATCCCGTCGTAGTGACATCGCGCGTTGAGGTCGTTGGCGTACTGGTCGATCCAGTAGGCGCCGGGGATCTCCGCGAGCAGCTCCTGCACGCGCTCCAGGCGCGTGTGCAGGTAGCCGCCGTAGGGGTCGGGGCGCTCGACCATCTCGACGCGCGCGCCGAGCTGCTCCAGGATCCGCAGGTTGAGCGGCGCGATTCTGGGGTCGACGACGCAGACGAACTCGAGCTCGTAGATGCGCGCCGCCATCGCGAGCGCGATCCCGAAGTTCCCGGACGACGACTCGACGATCGTCGCGCCGGGCGCGATCGTGCCGTCGCGCAGGCCGCGTTCGATGATGTAGCGGGCCGGACGGTCCTTGACCGAGCCGCCCGGGTTGAGCAGCTCCAGCTTCGCGTACACCTGCGGCCCATGGCTGAAGAGCCGCCGCAGTCGTACCAACGGCGTTCCGCCGATGCACTCGATGATCGACGCCGAGACCATTCCCGTCCCCATCCCCCTTGGTTGTGCCCGCCTATCCCCATAGGCGAAGCGTCGCGCCACAGCTTACCGGCACCCCACAACTTGACAAGCTGCGAATGGCAGTCCTATGGTTGCCAGCGACAGACCGTATGCGCCCGTAGCTCAAACGGTCAAAGGAAATACACGGGGGAGGAAGGCACTGTTGCGTGCCAGACATCCAAGCCGGGATGGGTTTTTCCGATTTCCGGTGTCTGACGGCCTTCGGGCAGCGCGATCGCTGGAGTCCCAGACCGCAAGTTTCCTGGAGAGTACCGGCCTTTCAAGCCGGAGGTACGGGTTCGAGTCCCGTCGGGCGTACTGAAGCAGTCGTTTTTCGGATTAGCGTTAATTAGGGGGAGGACTTGTCGTCGGCAGACGAGCGCGACGCGGATGCCGGCGGCTACGTCGCCGCCCTGCTCGACGAGCGCTGGCAGGCCAGGTGGCGCGAGGCTGGCGCGTTCGCGACACCGGGCGAGGACGCCGCGGGACCGTCGCGCTACATCTTCCCGTCCTGTCCGTTCACGTCGGGCAACGCGCACCTCGGCCACGCGCGGATCTACTCGGTCTCTGACGCGTTCGCGCGCTTTCGCCGCGCGATGGGCGACCAGGTCCTCTTCACGACGGGATTCGACTCGTTCGGCCTCCCGTCCGAGCTGGAGGCGATCCGCCGCGGCATCACGCCGGCCGAGTGGGTCGAGCAGTGCTGCGCGAACTTCCGCCGCGACTTCTCGGGCCTCGGCGCCTCGTTCGACTGGGAGCGCTCGTTCGTCACGTGCGAGGAGCAGCACTACCAGTGGACGCAGTTCCTCTTCCTGCTGCTCCACGAGCACGACCTGATCTACCGCCAGGAGCGCCACGTCCACTGGTGCGACTCCTGCCAGACCGTGCTCGCCCAGACGCAGGCGGAGGGTGGGGTCTGCTGGCGCTGCGAAAGCCCGGTCGACTTCCGGCCGCTCGAGCAGTGGTTCTTCCGCGCCACCCGCTACGCGGCCGAGAACGACGACAACCTCGACGCGCTGCGCGGGTGGGACGCCAACGCGCTCAACGCCCAGCGCTCGCTGCTCGGCCGGGTCGAGGGGGTGGAGGTCGACGCGGTGACGCCCACCGGCGCGCGCGAGGTCGTGTTCGCCGCCGAGCCCGAGGCGCTCGCGCAGGCGGCCTTCGTCGCCGTCTCCCCGAACCATCCGCGGCTGTCCGGCTGGATCGGCGAGCTGGAGGAGAGCGAGGCGCTGCGCGAGATGAGATCGATGGGCTGGCGCAGCGGCGATCGCGCCAGCACGGTCGACGTGATCGACACGGGCCTCGCCGCGACGATCCCCGGGATCGACCGGCCGCTGCCCGTGCTCGTCTCGCCGATCGTCGACGCGCGCCACGGCGCGACGGCCTCGCTCGGGTTCCCGGGCGTCGACAGGACCGACGCTGAGGTGGGGGAGAAGGTCGGGATCGCGCGGGTGGACGAGGCCGGCGCCGATGGCGTCGCGCTCGCCGTCGCGACGCGGCCGGCGCGCCGCTACGCGATCACCGACTTCTCGGTCGGGCGCCAGCGGAGCTGGGGCGCGCCGATCCCGATCGTCTACTGCTCCGGCTGCGGGATCGTGCCGGTGCCGAGAGACCAGCTCCCGGTCGTGCTGCCGAAGGACCTCAGGATCGACGGCACGGGCCGGCCGCTCGCCGAAGACGCCGACTTCGTCAACACGACCTGCCCGTCGTGCGGCGGTCCGGCGAGACGCGAGACCGACACGCTCGACTGCCACGTCGACGCGTTCTGGACCTGGCTGTCGATCGCGGTGCCGTACGAGGACCGCGTCCACAGCATGTTCGACCACCCGCAGACGGCCAGATGGCTGCCCGTCACGAACGTGATCCGCGGCACCGACGGCGCCGGCTTCGTGTTCGACCAGCGCTCGTTCACCAAGATGCTGCGCGACGTCGGCTACCTGACCCACATCGAGGACGGCGAGCCGTTCACGAACCAGCGCATGATCGGCCTCGTGCGCTTCGACGGCAAGAAGATGAGCAAGCACCTGCGCAACACCGTCGAGCTCAAGGCGATGCTGGAGGAGGTCGGCGCCGACGTGCTGCGCGTCGCGATGCTGTACGCCGCCGCGCCGAAGAACGACTTCCACTGGACCGACGAGCCGATCAGATACTGCGCCGAGTGGCTCGAGCACTTGTGGGGCTGGGCGGCGCCGCGCATGCGCCGCTGGCCGGCGCTCGATCCCGAGCTGCGCGAGCGGATCGACGGCGGGACGAGACTGCGGCGCAAGCTCGTGACCTGGTGCGACATGGCGCACCGCAACGTGACGCGCGCGCTCGACGCGATAGAGATGAAGCACGCCGTCGAGGGCGCGATCGCGCTGTTCGACAAGCTGCGCGAGTTCGAGCGCAGAGCGGGCGGTGATCCGCTGGACGAGGCGGCGCTGCTGATCGCGCTGCGCCAGCTCGTGCGGCTGCTCGCGCCGATGGCGCCGCACCTGTGCGAGGAGCTGTGGTCGCTGGCCGGCGAGGAGCGCATGCTGGCGACGCTGTCGTGGCCCGAGCCGGTGCCGCGCACCGCCGCGCCGCAGCGCGTGACGGGCTGACCGTCTTCATCCGGCGCTCGCGGTAGACTCGCGCGGCTCTGATGGGGTCTTCGGCATCGGTGGTCGCCGATCCGAAGGCCCCGAAGCATGCCGGAGCGCCTGACGTGCCGGCATGTTCAACGGAAACCCCCCGGAGGATCCAGTCTTGTCCAGCTTCCTGAGTGACCACGGCGTCGTCGTCGCGCTCGTGTGCGCTGCCTGCGCGCTGGTCTACGGCGCGCTGACGGTCCGCTCGCTGCTGGCGCTCTCGCCCGGCAACGAGAAGATGGTCTCGATCTCGTCGGCGGTGCAGGAGGGCGCGCGCGCGTACCTCAACCGCCAGTACTCGACGATCGCCGTCGTCGGCGTCGTCCTGTTCGTCGCGCTCATCTTCATCCAGGACATCTACGTCGCGATCGGCTTCGCGATCGGCGGCCTGTCCTCCGCGGCGGCCGGCTACATCGGCATGAACGTCTCTGTGCGGTCGAACTCGCGCGTCGCCGAGGCGGCGCGGGGCGGCGTGCCGAAGGCGCTCAGCGTCGCCTTCCGCGGCGGCGCCGTGACCGGCATGCTGGTCGTCGGCCTCGCGCTGGCGGGCGTCGCGGCCTACTACGGGATCCTCACGGCGTGGGTCGGCAAGACCCCGAAGGAGGCGGTCGACGCGCTGATCGGCCTCGGCTTCGGCGGATCGCTGATCTCGGTCTTCGCGCGACTCGGCGGCGGCATCTTCACGAAGGGCGCCGACGTCGGCGCCGACCTCGTCGGCAAGATCGAGGCCGGCATCCCGGAGGACGACCCGCGCAACCCGGCGGTGATCGCGGACAACGTCGGCGACAACGTCGGCGACTGCGCGGGCATGGCCGCCGACCTGTTCGAGACCTACGCGGTGACCGCGGTCGCCGTGATGCTGCTCGGGGTGCTGACGTTCAGCGTCGGCGACGCGACGCACGTCGCGCTCTACCCGCTCGTGCTCGGCGGCGTCTCGATCATCGCCTCGATCATCGGCACGTTCTTCGTGCGCTCCGCCTCCGGCAACGTCGAGCGGGCGCTCTATCAGGGCCTGCTCGTCTCCGGCGTGCTCGCGGCGGCGGCGTTCTACCCGATCACGAAGTGGCTGATGGACGGCGTGCGCGTCAAGGGCGTGCTGGCGCCCGGCTCGACGCCCGGCGTCGGCCACTTCTACGTCTGCGCGCTGATCGGCATCGGCGTCACCGCGCTGCTGTTCGTGATCACCGACTACTACACCTCGACGCGCTTCTCGCCGGTCAAGAAGACCGCGAAGGCGTCCGAGACGGGCCACGCGACGAACATCATCCAGGGCCTCGCGCAGGGCTTCCAGGCGACCGCCGCGCCGGCCCTCGTGATCGCGCTCGGCATCCTCTGGGCCAACCACCTCGCCGGCATCTACGGGATCGGCATCGCGGTGATGGCGCAGCTCTCGCTGACCGGCCTGATCGTCGCGCTCGACGCCTTCGGACCGATCACGGACAACGCCGGCGGCATCGCCGAGATGGCTGAGCTGCCCGAGGAGGTCCGCAACGTGACCGACCCGCTCGACGCGGTCGGCAACACGACGAAGGCCGTCACGAAGGGCTATGCGATCGGCTCCGCGGCGCTCGCGGCGCTCGTGCTGTTCAACGCGTTCGAGCGCGAGCTCAACGCAAAGCTCGTCTCGAAGGGCAAGCACGCGGTCGTCTTCATCCTCGGCGACCCGGCCGTGCTGATCGGCCTGCTGATCGGCGGCCTGATGGTCTACCTGTTCGCCGCGCTCTCGATGGAGGCGGTCGGTCGCGCCGGCGGCGCGGTCGTCGAGGAGGTGCGCCGCCAGTTCCGCGAGAAGCCGGGGATCATGGAGGGCACCGACCTGCCGGAGTACGGCACCTGCGTCGACATCGTCACGAGATCCGCGCAGCGCGAGATGATCATCCCGTCGCTGATCCCGATCGTCGTCACGCTGATCGTCGGCCTGATCAGCAAGCAGGCGCTCGGCGGGATGCTGATGGGCGTGATCGTCGTCGGCCTGTTCGTCGCCGTCTCGATGACCTCCGGCGGCGGCGCGTGGGACAACGCGAAGAAGCTGATCGAGGACGGCGCGTTCGGCGGCAAGGGCTCGATCGCGCACCAGGCCTCGATCACCGGCGACACGGTCGGCGACCCCTACAAGGACACCGCCGGCCCGGCGATCAACCCGATGATCAAGGTCGCGAACATCGTGGCGCTGCTGATCATCCCGCTCATCACGTGATCGTCGGCCACATCTGAGCTGTGCCATGGCGGGCGGTCCCTCGGGGCCGCCCGCCGTGCGTTCCAACGCACTTCTAACCGCGCGCCAACGGCGCTTGACGCCGGAGGGGGCACGATCCGGGCATGCAAGCGACCACCGCGATCGCGCCGGCCGGGACGGAGGCCGCGGCGCCCGACGCGCCGCGACTGCCGGGACTGTCGATCGTGCTGCCGTGCTTCAACGAGCAGGACAACGTCGCCGACGCGATCCGCTACGCGTCGGCCGCCGCCGCCGTCGTGGCGGACGACTGGGAAGTGATCGTCGTCAACGACGGCTCGACCGACGCGACGGCGGAGCGCGCGGCCGCCTTCGCCGACAGCGACGAGCGCGTGCGGCTCGTCGTCCACGCCGTCAACCGCGGCTACGGCGACGCGCTGCGCTCCGGGCTCGCGGCGGCGCGCATGCCGTGGGTGTTCCTGACCGACGCCGACCTCCAGTTCGACCTGCGCGAGCTCGAGCGCTTCGTGCCGCTCGCCGCGAGCGCCGACGTGCTCGTCGGCCGCCGCGCGCAGCGCCGGGACCCGTTCGTGCGCCGCGCGAACGCGGGCGCGTGGAACTGGCTCGTGCGGAGGCTGTTCGCGATCCCGATCCGCGACGTCGACTGCGCCTTCAAGCTGATCCGCGCCGACCTGCTCGACGGCATCGAGCTGAAGGCGCACGGCGCGATGATCAGCACCGAGCTGGTCGTGCGGCTGCTTGCGCGCGGCGCGCGGCTGGAGGAGCGCGACGTCGAGCACAGACCGCGCGTCGCCGGCGAGCAGAGCGGCGCCAACCCGCGCGTCGTGCTGCGCGCCTTCCGCGAGCTGGCGCTGCTGCGCGGCGAGCTGCGCCGTCGTCCCTCGCCCACGACCTGAGATGGAAGCCGCGAGCGTCATGACCGCGGTGCGGGTGCGCGGCGGCGAGCGCGCGAGCGGCGTGCCGTTCGCGGCCGGCCTGACCGCGATCCTCGGCGTCGCGGCCGCGCTGCGGCTGTGGTCGTTCGACCTGATCGGCGGCAATCCGTTCTACGACGCGGCCGTCCGCAGCATGTCGCTGTCGTGGCACAACCTGTTCGTCGGCGCGTTCGACCCGACCGCGATGACCGCGGTCGACAAGGCGCCGCTCGACCTGTGGCTCCAGGTGGCGAGCGTCAAGCTGCTCGGCTTCTCCTCGACTGCGCTGCGGCTGCCGGAGCTGATCGCCGGGATCGCGGCCGTCGTGCTCGTCGGCGACCTCGGGCGGCGGCTGTTCGGCGCGCCCGCCGGCCTCGCCGCCGCGGCCACGCTCGCGGTGCTGCCCGCGTCGGTCCTGACGGCGCGCAGCGACACGATGGACGCAGTGATGATGGCGCTCGTCGTCCTCGCCGCCTGGTGCGTCGTGCGCGCGGCGCAGGCGCCCGCCGCGCGCGTGCGCTGGATGCTCGCGGCCGGCGCGGCGCTCGGGCTCGCGTTCAACGTGAAGCTGTCCGAGGCGCTGCTGCCGCTGCCCGCGCTGCTGGCGCTCGCGTGGCTCGCGCTCGGCGGCGGCCTCGCCGCGCGCGTGCGGGCTCTGACCGCCGCCGGAGCGGCGTTCGCGGTCGTCGCGCTCGCATGGCTGGTCGCGCTCTCGCTCGCGCCGGGGCCGAAGCCGTTCCCGATCGGCTCGACCGACGGCAGCGCCTGGAACGTCGTGTTCGTCTTCGACGGCCTCGCACGGCTCGGGCTCGCCAGAGCGACGTCCCACCGTCCCGGCGGCGGGCCGCTGACGCTGTTCCAGACGGGCACGGGCGCGCTCGGGACGCTCGTCGGGACCGCGCTCGTCGCGGCGCTGGCGGCGGGGCTGGCGGCGCTCGCCGTCGCGCTCGTGAAGGCGCGCGGCGCGCGTGCGGCGAGCGCCGAGGACTGGAACGAGACGACCGAGCCGGACGCCGAGCTCGCGCGGCTCGCGCGCGCGGGCGCCGTCTGCGTCGCCGTCTGGCTGCTCGTCGGCGTCGCCGTCTTCTCGCGCATGGTCGTGGTCTACGCGCGCTATCTCGACGCGATCGCCCCGGCGGTCGCGCTGGCGCTCGGCGGCGGCGCGGCGGCGCTCGCCACGGCGGCGCGCAGGCGCCGCGCACCGGCCGCGGCGCTCGCGCTCGCGGTTGCGGCGGCGAGCGCGGTCGCGCTGGCGATCGCGCCGCCGCGCCCGGCCATCACCGCGATCGGCTTCGGCGCGGCGGCGCTGCTCGCCGTGCTCGCCGTCGCCGGCGGGCGCGTGCGCGAGCGCGCCGGATCGCGCGCGCTGCTCGCGCTCGCGCTCGTCGGGCTGCTGGCGGTCCCCGCCGCGGCGGCGGTCAGCGTCGCCGGCAGCCGCGGCTCCGACGGCGGCGAGCCCGGCTACATGCCGCGCTACGAGCTGAGCGCGCTCGGCGCCTACCTGCAGGGACATCGCCACGGCGCGCGCTACGAGGTCGCGACGATGGCCGCCGCGAGCGCCGGCGCGCTGATCGAGCGCGACGCCCAGCCGGTCCTGGTGCTCACGTCCGCCTACGGGCGCCCGCTGCTCACGCCGCACGCGCTCGCCGCCGACGTGCGCGCCGGCCGGGTCCGCTACGTGCTCGCGGGCGGTGCCCGCTGCGTGCGCGGACAGTCGCGCGAACGCACCGGCTGCGCGCCCGTCGTCCTATGGGCGCGCGCGCACGGCCGCGACGTGAGTCGGGCGGCGGGCGTCCGCGGCGGGCTGCTGCTGCGCCTGCACGCGTGACGCATCCACCGGCTAGCGTTGCCGGCATCATGTGCGCTGTGGAGAAGCTGTCGCTGCTGGTCGTCGACGACGAGTCGAGCCTGCGCGAGCAGATCAGCCGCGCGTTCACGAGCGAGGGCCACAGCGTGCTCGCCGTCGCGGACGGGCGCAGCGCGATCGACCGCGCGAGCACGGAGCCGTTCGACTGCGTGCTGCTCGACGTGGCGCTCGGCGACGGACCCGACGGGATCGAGGTCTGCCGCGAGCTGCGCGCCCGGCGCAACGTCGTGCCGATCATCATGCTGACAGCGCGCTCGAGCGAGGCCGACGCCGTCCTCGGGCTCGAGGCGGGCGCCGACGACTACGTCGTCAAGCCGTTCGGCCTCGCCGAGCTGCGCAGCCGCATCCGCGCGGTGCGCCGCCGCGCCGGCCCGCGCGCGCTCGGCGAGGAGGTCCTCCAGGTCGGTCCGCTCGTGCTCGACCGCACGAGCCGGGTGCTGCGCGTCCGCGGCGAGCCGGTGTCGCTGACGTTCTCGGAGTTCCAGTTGCTGTCGGCGTTGATGGAACAGCCGGGCCGCGTGTTCAGCCGCGAGGAGCTGTTCGTCGCGATCTGGGGCGAGAGCGCCTACCGCGACCCGCGCGGCATCGACGTGCACGTCCGTCACCTGCGGGAGAAGGTCGAGGAGCGGCCGGCCGACCCCACGCTGCTGCTGACCGTCCGGGGGAGCGGCTACCGCCTGCACGCCGGGAGCTGAGATGCGCCGCTCCCCGCTCACCGGCCTGCGCGCGCGCCTGCTGCTCGGGCTGCTGCTCACCTGGGCGGTGACGCTCGCGGTCGTCGCGCTCGCGCTCCTCCAGCCGCTCGAACGGCGGCTGCGCGACGACGCGCTGGCGACGCTCACGCGCGAGGCGCACGCCGCGCGCGTGGCGGTGCGCGGGCTCGACGCCGGCGCGCAGCGTCCGGGCAGCTCGCAGGGTCGCCACGTCGCGCGCGCGATCGGCCGCCGCGCGAACGCCCAGATCGTGTTCGTCGACCGCGCCGGGCAGCGGCTCGCGGCGACCGACCCGGACGCGGTCGTCCCGCTCGCGATCGGCGCGCGCGCGCTGCGCGAGGGACGCACGATCGGCCTGATCTCGGACGCAGGACCGATCCCCGTAGCGCGCGTCGCGGTTCCCGCCGGCACCGAGGGCGGCCCGATCGCGATGATCTTCTACGAGCGGCTCGACAGCGTCGCCTCGACGGTGCGCGTGGTGCGGCGGGCGGTGATCGTCGCCGCGCTGATCGGGCTCGTCACGGCGCTGCTCGTCGGCACGCTGCTGACGGGGCCGCTCGTGCTGCGGCTGCGCGGGCTGCGCGACATGGCGTTGAGAGTCGCGCGGCTGGGGCCGAACGTGGAGGTCGCGGCCGACCCGCGGCGCGACGAGGTCGGCGACCTCACGCGGGCGTTCGCGACGATGCAGGACCGGCTGCGCGAGCAGGAGCAGGCGCGCCGCGCGTTCGTCTCGACCGCCTCGCACGAGCTGCGCACGCCGGTGACGTCGCTGCGGCTGATGCTCGAGCTGCTGCGCGAGGAGGTCGGACGCGACTCGCCGCCGTCCGGCGAGCAGGTGCGCGCCCAGTTGCTCGACGCCGCCGAGCAGGCGGAGCGGCTCGGACGCCTGACCGACGAGCTGCTCGATCTCAGCCGCCTCGACGCGGGCGTGCCGCTCGCGCGCGAGCTGGTCGACCTGCGCTCCGTCAGTCGGCTCGTCGCCCACGAGCTCGAGACGCGGGCGCGCGAGACGCGCCGCGCGCTCGTGCTCGATGAGGGGCAGGCGCCGGTGTGGGCGGTCGCCGATCCCGGCGCGATCGCCCAGATCGTGCGGATCCTGCTCGACAACGCGCTGCGCCACGCGCCCGAGGGAACGCCGGTGCGGATCGAGGTCGTCGGCGACGGGACCGGCGCGCCGTGCTTGCTGCGCGTGCGCGACGAGGGGCCGGGCGTCGCGCCCGCCGAGCGCGAGTCGATCTTCGAGCGCTTCCACCGCGGCGCCGCCACGAGCGGCACGACCGGCTTCGGGCTCGGCCTCGCGATCGGTCGCGAGCTGGCGCGGCGCATGGGCGGCGAGCTGACGCTCGCCGACGACGGCGCGCCGGGCGCCTGCTTCGAGCTGCGGCTCGTGCCGGGACCGGGAATCGAGGAAGTTGCGCCGTTCGAGGCGCGCTCGTCGTGACGCGGACATCCGGCCGAGCTGGCGCGTCGGCATCCGGTTCGTGCCGATAGGGTCCCGGCGCTTGGTCGCCCGACGCCCGCTCCGCTCCACGTTGGTGCCCTTCCTGCTCGCCGCCGTGAGCGCGCTCGGCATCGCCGCGGACGGCGGCGCCCCGCCGCCTCCTCCCGCCGGCGGTCCGTCGCTCTCGCAGGCGTGCGGCGCCGGCACGCGCGCCGGAGCGGGCGACGTCGACGTCGCGCTCGTCTCGCACGGCCTGCATCGCACCGCGCGCGTGCACGTCCCGGCGGCCGCGCTGCACGGCCCGGCGCCGTTGCTGCTCGCCTTCCACGGGACGGGCAGCAGCGGCCGCTCGATGGAGCGCTACTCGGGGCTGGCCTCCCAGCTCGACCGCGGTCCCGCCGCGATCGGCGTGTTCCCCGACGCCCACGGCCCGCGCTGGAACGTCGAGGAGCGCCGCGGCGCGCCCGACGACGTCGACTTCGCCGCCGATCTGATCGACGCCATCGGCGAGCGCTGGTGCGTCGACCTCGACCGCGTGACGGTCGCGGGCGTCTCGAACGGCGGCAGCATGGCGGCGCTGCTCGCGTGCGCGATGCCGCGGCGCCTCGCCGGCGTCGCGATCGTCGCCGGCGGCTTCGCGACGCTGCCGCCGTGCCGCTCGCGCCAGCCCGTCTCGGTGCTGGAGATCCACGGTCGCGACGACCCGGTCGTGCCCTACTGGGGGATCCCGTCGCAGGGCGGCCGCGGCGCGGTCGTGCCGTGGCTGGCGAGCTGGATCGCGCGCGATCGCTGCCAGCGCGCGCGCCCGTACGCCCGCACGATCGCGCCCGGCACGACTCGCTACGACTGGGGCGCGTGTCGCGACGGCACGTCGGTCGTGCACATCGCGATCGCGAACGGCCGGCACCAGTGGCCCGGCGCCGACCCGCCGGACGCCGGGCCGGCCGCGACGATCTCCGCGGCCGCGCAGGTGTGGTCGTTCCTTGCGCCGCGTCGCCTGCCGTCCGGGTAGGCGGCGCGCGGCCGTGCGCGCCCACGCGGCCACGCCCGGCCGAGCCGCCGCGTAGCATCCGACCCGAACGCCACGATGGCTCAGCGACGCCTCCACGGCCTCGAGCGGGTGCTCGGGGTCAACGCCCTCTTCTCGACCGCCTACGGCAACGTCGGCAGCTCGATCTACTACGCGCTCGGTCTGGTCGCGAGCTTCGCGCTGGGCCTGACGCCGATCGTCTTCGTCATCGCCGGGTTCATCTTCTACCTGACCGCCGCCACCTACTCGGAGGCGACGGCGATGTACCCGGAGGCGGGCGGATCGAGCAGCTTCGCGCGCCATGCCTTCAACGAGTTCTGGTCCTTCTTCGCCGCCTGGGGCCAGATGCTCAACTACGTGATCACGATCTCGATCTCGGCCTTCTTCGTGCCGCACTACCTCGGCTCGCTGTTCTGGGAGCCGCTGCGCCACGGGCCGGGCGACGTGATCGGCGGGATCGTCGTCGTGGCCGTGCTCGCCGTCATCAACGTCTTCGGCGTCAAGGAGGCGGCGCGGTTGAACATCGCGCTCGCGGTGACCGACTTCGCGACGCAGCTCCTGCTCGTGGTCCTCGGCCTGGTCCTCGTCTTCTCGCCGCAGGTGCTCGTCGACAACGTGCACCTCGGGATCGCGCCGACGTGGAAGGACTTCATCATCGCGATCCCCGTCGCGATGATCGCCTACACGGGGATCGAGACGATCTCGAACATGGCCGAGGAGGCCAGAGACGAGGCCACCACGATCCCGCGCGCGATCAACCGCGTCGTGATCGCCGTCTTCGCGATCTACGCGCTGCTGCCGGCCGTCGCGCTGTCCGCGCTGCCAGTCGTCAAGACCGCGAACGGCTCCTACCAGACGCTGCTCGGCGTCGGCGAGGACAAGGGCGGCTACGCCGGCGATCCGGTGCTCGGGATCGTCAAGCACCTGAGCCTCGGGCCGCTCCAGGGTGTCGGCGAGCTGTACGTCGGCCTGCTGGCGGCGACGATCCTCTTCATCGCGACGAACGCCGGCATCATCGGCGTCTCGCGGCTCGTCTACTCGATGGGCATCCACCGCCAGGTGCCCGACCGGCTGCGCCAGCTCCATCCGCGCTTCCGCACGCCCTGGCTCGGGATCCTCGTCTTCTCGGCGCTCGCCTGCCTGGCGATGGTGCCCGGCAAGGCCGACTTCCTCGGCAACATGTACGCGTTCGGGGCGATGCTGTCGTTCACGATCGCGCACGTGGCGGTCGTGCGCCTGCGCGTCAGCCACCCCGAGCAGCCGCGTCCCTACCGCGGCCCGGGCACGCTGCGCTGGCGCGGGGCCGATCTGCCGCTGTTCGCGCTCGTCGGCGGGATCGGCACCGGGCTGGCGTGGATCACCGTCACCGCGCTGCACGTCGACGTCGCGCTCGCCGGCATCGGCTGGCTGGCCTTCGGCGTCGCGCTCTACGCGGCCTACCGCCGCCAGCAGGGGCTCGACCTCACGACGACGGCGCGCGTGGCGGTCCCCAAGCCGGTCGTCGACCACGAGGCCGAGTACGAGGCGGTGCTCGTCGCCTTCGACGAGCGCGAGTTCGAGCCGGAGGTGCTGGCGACCGCCGGCCGGCTGGCGGCCCGGCGCAGCCGCGGCATCCACGTGCTCGTGACGATCGTCGTGCCGGCGACGAGCCCGATCCACGCCGCGCTGCCCGAGCAGGAGCGCGCCGCGCAGGAGATCATCGAGCAGGCGAAGGTGCAGGGCGGCCGGCGCGTCACCGGCCACTGGCAGAAGGTGCGCGCCGGCCAGGCCGGGCGCGCGATCGTCGACGAGGCACGCGAGATCGGCGCGCGCGCGATCGTGCTGCCGCTGCCCGAGCGCACCGGCGGCGGCTCGATCTTCGGCCGCACGCTCGAGACGGTGCTCGCCGAGCGTCCGTGCCGCGTGATCATCGAGTCGGCGAGCGGCAGGCGCGCGGCGCCGGTCGACGCGATGGCGGCGGCCTGAGCGCCGTTGCGGGCCGCGCCTCGCTCTACGCTACCGGCGAGTGCGATCCATCCGTCATGCCTGATCCGCGCCAGCTCCACCGCAGCTCGACCCGCCTGCTGTCGTTCGCGATGATCGCGATCGGCGTGGCGCTCGTCGCCCGCACGCTCGCCGCCGGCGGCGGCGGGCTGGCCGTCGGGCTCGTGCTCGGCGTGCTGTTCGTGGCGGCGGGCGCGGCGCGGCTGTACCTCCAGGCGCGCCAGGGGCGCGACTCGTGACGCCGCGCACGCTCAGCGCCCGCGCGCTGTTCGGGCTCGTCTACACGATGTCGATCAGCTCGGTCTACTTCGCGCTCGGCATCGTGGCGCAGAGAGCGCTCGGGCTGACGCCGATCGTCTTCCTGATCGCCGGCGTGTTCTTCGCGCTCGCCTCGATGACCTACGTCGAGGGCGCGGCGCTCTACCGCGAGCGCGGGGGATCGAGCGTCTTCGCGCGCTACGCCTTCAACGAGCTCGTCAGCTTCATCGCCGGCTGGGCGATCCTGCTCGACTACGCGATCCTGCTCGCCGTCTGCGCGTTCACGGCGACGAACTACATCGCCGAGTTCTCCGCGCCGGTCGGCAGCGGGGCGCTCGAGCTGGTCGTCGCGATCGGGATCATCGCGCTCGTCGCGGTCGTGAACGTGATGGGGGTGAGCGTGCGCCAGCTCCGCCGCGGCGCACTCGTCGCGCTCGCCGACATCGCCGTCCAGCTCCTGCTGATCGTGCTCGGCTTCGCGCTGCTGCTGCACCCCGGCGCGATCGTCGACACGATCCACCTCGGCAGCTCTCCGACCTGGCGCGACACGATCTACGCGCTGACGATCGCGACGATCGCCTTCACCGGCCTGGAGGCGGCGGCGAGCCTCGCGGGGGAGACGGAGACGACCGCGCGCGGCCTGCACCGGCTCGTCGGCCCGGGCGTCGGCCTGATCGTGATCGTCTACGTCGGGATCGCGGTCGTCGGCGTCAGCGCGCTGCCGGTCGCCGGCGGCCCGCACGCCTTCACCGACCGCGACATCGAGGCTCCCCTGCTGTCGGTCGCTGACGCGTTCTCCCAGCGGTGGCTGGCGGCGGTGCTGCGCGACGCGGTCGCGGTCACGGCCGTCGTCGGGCTCGTGACGGCGGCCAACTCGGCGATGCTCGGCATCTCGCGGCTCGCCTACGGCCTGGCGACGAACCGCCAGATCCCGAGCGCGCTCGGCCGCCTGCATCCGAGACGCGGCACGCCCTACGTGCTGATCGCGCTGGCGGCCCTCGTCGCGGGCGCGCTCACGATCCCGGCGAACCTCGACTTCCTCGTCGGGATATACGCCTTCGGGGCGATGCTCGCGTTCACGATCGCGCATCTCTCGATCATCCGGCTGCGCTACCGCGAGCCCGAGCGCGGGCGCGCGTACCGCATGCCGGCCTCGCTCCGCGTGGGCGGCGGGTCGCTGCCGCTGCCGGCGGTGCTCGGCGCGCTGCTGTCCGGCGCCGCGTGGGTGACGGTGCTCGTGCTGCATCAAGGCGCGCGCTACGTCGGCCTCGGCTGGCTGCTCGCCGGGCTGACGCTCTACGTGATCTACCGGCGCGCCGACGGCAACCCGCTGCTGAAGCGCATCACGGTGCCGGAGAGCGCGCTGCGCGGCGAGCCGCCGCGCGCGGAGTTCGGCTCGCTGCTCGTGCCGGTCTTCGGCAAGCCGCTCGACGACGACATCGTCCAGACGGCCGGCCGCCTCGCCGGCGAGGTGCGCGACGAGCTGGAGGAGGAGGGCGCGACGATCGAGGCGATCTGGGTGTTCGAGATCCCGCTCTCGCTGCCGATCGACGCGCGCCTGCCGGAGGCGCAGGTCAGACGCGCGCAGGAGGCGCTGCGGCGCGCCAAGGCGGTCGGCGAGGAGTACGAAGGCGTTCACGTGCAGACCGCGATGGTGCGCGCGCGGCGCGCCGGCGAGGCGATCGTGCGCGAGGCGAGACGGCGCGGGGTGGAGGCGATCGTGCTCGCCGCCGAGGAGCCCTCGCGCGTGCGCGGCGGCGCGCTGTTCGGCGGCGCCGGCGGTCCGCTCGAGAACTACGTCGGCGAGATCACCAAGTACGTGCTGCGCAAGGCCGACTGCCGCGTGATCCTGACGGCGCCGGCGGCCGAGCCGCGCCCCGACGGCGAGGGCGCGCCGCGCGACGAGGACCCGGCCGCGCAGGAGCCGGCCGCCGGCGCGCGCTTCCCGCAGGCGCCGCGGTAACCTCCCGCGCATGTTCATCCTGGTGGTAGGGGCCGGGCGCGTCGGCTCGGCGGTCGCCAAGCGGGCGCTCGAGGCGGGGCACGAGGTGTCCGTGCTCGACGAGGACCCGCTCTCGCACGAGCAGCTCGACAAGGACCTGCCCGAGAGCTGGGAGGACGCCGGCGGGCGCTTCACCGTCGGCACGGCGCTCGAGGTCGACGCGCTCGTCGAAGCCGGGATCGAGCAGGCCGACGTCTTCATCGCCTCGACCAACGGCGACAACACGAACCTCGTGATCGCGCAGATCGCGCAGCGGCGCTTCAACGTCCCGCGCGTCGTCGTGCGCGTGCTCGACCCGGCGCGCGCCGCCTGGTACGCCGAGCAGGGGCTGCACACGATCTGTCCGACCCAGCACGCGATCGAGCTCGTCGAGCAAGCCGCGCTCGGCGACGCCGCCCCGGCGTCGTCATGAGGAGGCTGACCGCGTGTACGTGATCGTCGTCGGCGCCGGCAAGGTCGGCTGGAACCTCGCCCGCGAGCTGCTCGGCAAGGGCCACGAGGTCACGCTGATCGAGGCGGACCGCCGCCGGTACCTGATCGTCGAGCAGGAGCTCGAGCACGCCGTCCAGTACGGCGACGCGACCGAGCTGTGGGTGCTCGAGCGCGCCGGCATCCAGCGCGCCGACCTCGTGATCGCCGTCACCGGCGACGACGAGGACAACATGCTGATCTGCCAGGTCGCGAAGGAGAAGTACCTGTGCCAGCGGATCGTGGCGCGCGTGAACAACCCGCGCAACCTCCAGCACTTCAAGCTGCTGGGGATCCGTCCCGCGGTCTCCGCCACCGACCTGATCCTGCGCCTGATCGAGCACGAGGTCCCGCAGTACGGGCTCGTGCAGCTTCTCGCGCTGGAGGGCGAGCGGCTGGAGATCATCGAGCTGGAGGTCGCCGAGGGCTCGCCGGCCGCGGGACAGCGCGTCGACAACGTCGACCTGCCCGAAGGCAGCCTGATCATCTCCGTGCTGCGCGGCGGCGCCGGCTTCGTGCCGAAGTCCGACACGGTGATCCAGGCCGGCGACGAGGTGCTGCTGATCCTCGATCCCGGCCTCGAGTCTTCGATCACGCCGCAGTTCACGCGTAACGGCGCGGGTCCGGGGTAAGGTCTCGCCGCGTCCCGACGCGAACGGACCATGGCAGACATCAACGTCAAGCACCTGCTGATCGGCGGGGGCCTCGCGAGCGCGAACTGCGCGCGCTGGCTGCGCGAGTCGGGCGGCGAGGGCGACATCCTGCTCGTCGGCCGCGAGCCCGATCCGCCCTACAACCGCCCGCCGTGCTCGAAGGAATACCTCCAGGGCAAGGACTCGCGCCAGGACACCTACTTCCGCCCGGACGAATGGTGGGGCGAGCAGCGGATCGATCTGCGCACGCGCACGAGCGTGACGAAGCTCGACGCGGCCGCCAGAGAGGCGACGCTGTCCTCGAAGGAGGTCGTCTCGTATGAGTCCGCGCTCGTCGCGACCGGCGCGAACGTGCGGCGGCTGAACGTCGAGGGCGCCGAGCTGGAGGGGATCCACTACCTGCGCGCGCTGGGGAACGCGGACCACATCCGCGCCGACGCGGACGGGAAGAAGGTCGTCCTGATCGGCGGCTCCTACATCGGCTGCGAGGTGGCCGCGTCGCTGACGGCGGCCGACCATGCGACCTGCCAGATCGTGATGCAGGAGGCGGTGACGCTCTCGCGCGGATTCGGCGAGACGGCCGGCCGCTGGCTTCAGGACCGCCTGGAGGAGCACGGGGTGGTCGTGCACGGCGAGGACGCGCTGGAGCGCTTCGAGGGCGCCGACGGGCGCGTCACGCACGTCGTGACCGCGAACGGGAAGCGGCTGGAGGCCGACTGCGTCGTGATCGGCGCGGGCGTGACGCCGGACGTGACGCTCGCTCGCGGCGCCGGTCTGGCGCTCGACGAGGAGCGCGGAGGCGTGCAGTGCGACGCGCGGCTGCGCACGAGCGCGCCGGGCGTGTGGGCGGCCGGCGACATCGCCGCCTACGACTCGCGGCCGAACGGGCGGCGGATCCGCGTCGAGCACTGGGACGTCGCGTTCAACCACGGCAAGACGGTCGCGTTGAACATGCTCGGCCAGGAGGTCGAGCACGACGTCGTGCCCTACTTCTTCTCCGACCTCGCCGACTGGGCCTCGCTGGAGTACGTCGGGCCGGCGGCCGGGTGGGATCGCGAGATCGTGCGCGGGTCGCTGGAGGCGGGCGCGTTCAGCGTCTGGTACCTGAGCGGCGGGCGGCTCGAGGGCGCGCTGTCGATCGGGCGCTCGGAGGATCTGGAGCACGCACGGCGGCTGCTCGCCGCGCGCGAGCCGCTCGGCGAGGACGCGCTCGCGGCGCTCGGCTCGCTTGACGCCGACCTCGCGGCGCTCTAGCCGGCGCGGGGCTGTCGGTGGCGGAGGCGGTCGAGCAGGCGCGCGAGCGGATCGCGCGGATCGCGGCGACGCTGCGCGCGTTCGTGCACGAGGCCGGCGCGCTGGAGGTGACGCTGCTGCTCGATCAGGGCGCCGAGATGCCGCCGCTCGTGGTCGAGTGCCCGGCGGTCGGTCCGCTGCTGCTCGCCGAAGGCGAGCAGGTCGTCCAGCTCGACGCGGACCGGCTCGCCGCCGAGCCGCTGCCGCTGCCGGCGGTGCGCGCGCTGCCGCCGTTCGAGGTCGACGCGGTGCGCGAGCAGATCACCGCGCCGCTCGGCGGGGTCGAGCACCAGGCGCGCGCGGTGCGCGAGCTGGCCGAGGCGTTCCCCGGCCGCAGCGTGCTGTCGGTTCGGTTCGCCACCACCGACATCGAGACGCCGCTGACGATCGCGGCGCGGACGGGCGACCCGGTCGTCCTCGCGCTCGGCGAGGAGACGTTCGAGCTGCCGCTCAGACGGTGACGCTGCCGTCCGGGTGGATCGTCCAGTGCGGGTTGTGGGCGACGACGTCGTCCGCCGGCGCGGCGCCGGTCGTCCAGCCGAGCGCCTCGTAGAACGCGCGGGCGCGCGCAAGATCCGCGACGCCGAGCGTGACGAGGCTGAGCCGCTGCTCCATGCGTTCATCCTTGCAGGGCCGCCGGGCGTCGAAACACCCGCTGCGCGGAGCCACTATCCTGAGCGCTCGACTCCTTGCGGGATCGTCTAACGGCAAGACGCTCGGCTCTGGACCGAGAAATTGGGGTTCGAATCCCTGTCCCGCAGCTCTCAAGAACGACGTAGTGCGGCGTAGTACACTGCACTACATGGCCGCCGCGCAGCCGTTCTCGATGCGTCTTGCCGCGACGATGCTCGACCGGCTCGACCGGCAGGCGCGCAGTCGCGGCGAGTCGAAGACGCGCGTCGGCGAGCGGCTGATCGACGAGGGCCTGCGGATGGCGGACCATCCGGGCGTCGTCTTCCGCGACGGCCCGGCCGGGCGCCGTGCCGCGCTGGCCGGCGGTCCCGACGTGTGGGAGGTGATCGGCGCTCTTTACGGCGCTGACGAGAAGGGCGAGGCGGCGATCGTGGCGCTGGTCGAATCGGGCGTCGTGACCCGCGCGCAGGTCGAGGCCGCCCTGCGCTATTACGGCGACTATCCGGACGAGATCGACGGCCGGATTCGACAGAACCTGGAGACCGCCGACCGCGAGTACGCGGCGTGGAAGCGGGCACAGGACGCGCTCGCTTGAAGCTGCTCCTCGACGAGATGTACTCGGCCGCGATCGCCGAGGGCCTCCGGATGCGTGGGCACGACGCGGTCGCCGCCGTCGAACGTCCCGACCTGAGCAACATCGCCGACACCGACCTGTTCGCCGTCGCGCAGGCAGAGGCCCGGACGATCGTGACCGAGAATCTCGACGACTTCATCGCGATCGCGAACGACCACGACGGTCGCGCCAAGCCGCATCACGGCGTGGTGCTCGTGCACCCGCGCCGGTATCCGCGGGGCAACCGGCGTACGATCGGCGCGATCGTGAGCGCGCTTGACGCGCTGGCGCGCACGACGCCGGGCGATGAGCCGACAAGCCTGCGCCGTTGGCTCTGAGGGCGAAAGCGGGCGCTATGCGACCGCCTGCTCCGCCCAGTCGCGGTGCAGGCGGGCGTAGGCGCCGTCGGCTTCGAGCAGCTCTTCGTGGGTGCCCTGCTCAACGATGCGGCCGTTGTCGAGCACGACGATCAGGCCGGCGTGGCGGATCGTGGAGAGGCGGTGGGCGATCACGATCGCGGTGCGGCCGGCGAGCAGGCGGCGCAGGCCGTGCTCGATGCGCGTCTCGGTCTGGATGTCGACGTTCGAGGTCGCCTCGTCGAGTACGAGGATGCGCGGGTCGGCGATCAGCGCGCGAGCGAACGCGATGAGCTGGCGCTGCCCGGCCGAAAGCTGCACGCCGCGCTCGCCGACCTCGGTGTCGTAGCCCAGCGGCAGCTCCGAGACGAACGCGTCGGCGCCGATCGCGGCGGCGGCGGCGGCGATCTCCTCGCGGGTCGCTTCCGGTCTGCCGAACGCGATGTTCTCGGCGATCGTGCCGCTGAAGAGGAAGCCCTCCTGCGGCACGATGCCCATCCGCGAGCGCAGCGATCTCGCCGCGACGTCGCGCAGGTCGCGGCCGTCCACGCGCACGACGCCGCGCGTCGGGTCGTAGAAGCGCGCCACGAGCTTCGCGAGCGTCGACTTGCCGGCGCCGGTCTCGCCGACGAGCGCGACGGTCTGGCCCGGAGGCACGTGCAGGTCGATGTCTCTCAGCGCCCAGGCACCAGAATCGTCGTCCCCATAGCGGAACGAGACCCCTTCGAACGACAGCTCGCCGCGTACCCGCTCCAGCTCGATCGCGTCGGGGCGGTCGACAAGCTCCGGCTCCTCGTCGAGCAGCTCGAAAATCTTGTCGAGCGCCGCCATGCCGGACTGGTAGGTCGTGTAGAGCTGCGAGAGCTGCTGGATCGGGTCGAAGAACTGGTTCAGCGCCGCGATGAAGCCGAACACGACGCCGGCCTCGGTGTCGCCGGCGATCACCTCGAGGCCGCCGACCACCAGGATCCCGACGGTCACGAGCGAGGACAGCAGCTCGACGCCGGGGAAGTACGCCGCGTTCAGTCTCACGGTCGTCATGTTCGCGTCGCGGTTGGCCTGGTTGAGGTCGGCGAAGCGGCCGATGTGGCGCTGCTCCTGGCCGAACGAGCGCACGACGCGAATCCCCGACAGCGTCTCCTGGAGGTAGCCGGTGATCGCCGCGATCCGCTCGCGCGTGCGGCGGAACGCGTCCGCCGAGGCGATCCGGAAGGCGAGCGCGCCGAGCCCGAGCAGCGGGATCGCGAGGAACGTGTAGAGCGCGAGCTTGGCGTCCATCGCGACGAGCAGCACGACGACGCCCACGAGCGTCAGCGTCGACTGGAACAGCGTCACGATCCCGTCGCTGATGAGCTGGTCGAGCGCCTCGACGTCGTTGGTGATGCGCGAGATCACGACGCCCGCCCGCACGCGCGAGTAGAAGCCGAGCGAGAGCGACTGGAGGTGGCGGAAGAGCTGGCCGCGCAGGTCCTGGAGCGCATGCTGGCCGACCCACTCCGTGAGGTATGTCTGCGCCGCGGAGGCGCCCCACGCGAGCAGCGCCGCCAGCAGGAACACCACCGCGACGCGGTCGAGCGCGCCGCCGTCGCCGTGCTGGATGTCGCCGACGGCGAGCTTCGCGAGCTGGATCGGCGCGAGCGTCGCGCCGGTCGCGAGGATCAGCGTCGCGAACATCAGGGCGACCCGTCCGCGGTAGGGGCGCAGCAGCTCGACCAGGCCGCGCAGCTTGCGCCGGCGCCCGCTCGTCTGGCGCAGGCGGCGGCGCAGGTCCGCGAGGCGGTCCTGCTCGCGCCCGCCGGTGGTGAGCGAGCCGAGCGCGCCGCTGGCCAGGGCGGAAATGCCCTCGTCGCGGCGGGCGGGGGCGGCTGGGGCCGTGCGGGCGGGGGAGGCAGCGAGCGCTGCCGCGGCGGGAGGGCGACCGTTCGCACGAGCCGCCGGCGCGGCCGGCGCGGCCGCCTCCTCGACCGGCTTGCGCGTCAGGAACACCTGATCGGGCAGGCCCTTCTCGACGATCTCGCGGTAGAGGCCCTCCTGGGCGAGCAGCTCCTCGTGCGCGCCCTGCGCGGCGATGCGCCCGTGGTCGAGCACGACGATCTCGTCGGCCAGCGCGATCGTCGAAAGCCGGTGGGCGATCACGAACGTCGTGCGGCCCGCCATCACCTCGCCGAGCGCCTGCTTGATCTCGCTCTCCGTCGAGGCGTCGACCGAGGAGGTCGCGTCGTCCAGCACGAGGATCCGCGGGTTGGCGAGCAGCGCGCGCGCGATCGCGATCCGCTGGCGCTGGCCGCCGGACAGCGTCAGGCCGCGCTCGCCGATCAGCGTGTCGTAGCCGTCGGGCAGCGCGCGCACGAAGCCGTCGGCGTGCGCGCGCCGCGCCGCCTGCTCTACCTCCTCGCGGCTCGCCTCCGGCCGCGCGTAGGCGATGTTGTCGTGGACGGTGGCGGAGAACAGGAACGGGTCGTCGGTGACGATCGCGATCTCGCGGCGCAGCGAGTCGGGCGCCACCCCGCGCACGTCGGCGCCGTCGATCAGGACCGCACCACTCGTCGCGTCGTAGAGCCGCGGCAGCAGCGAGACGAGCGAGGTCTTGCCCGAGCCTGTCCCGCCGACGAGTGCGACGGTCGTCCCCGCCTCCACGGTGAGGTCGATCCCGTCGAGCGCCGGACGCAGCGCGCCGCCGAACGTGAGCGAGACGTCGCGCAGCTCGACGCGTCCGCTGCCCTCCGGCAGCGGCGGCGCGCCCGGCGGCGCGACGATCTCCGGCGCGCGGTCGAGCACCTGGAAGATGCGCGCGCCCGAGGCGGTCGCGCGCTGCGCGGCGCCGAGCATGTAGCCGAGCGTGCGCATCGGCCCGGTCAGCATCAGCACGTAGAGGTAGAAGGCGGTGAACGTCGCGAGCGGGATCGAGCCGCCGATCGCGAGGTGCCCGCCGACGAGCAGCACCGCGAGCAGCCCGAGGTAGGGCAGGAAGCCGATCAGCGGCGCGTAGAGCGCCTGGAGGCGCGTCGTGTACATCGCCTGGTCGAAGACGCGGTCCGTCTGCTGGCGGAAGCGCTGCGCCTGAAGCTCCTCGCGCGCGAACGCCTTCACCACGCGCACGCCGGAGACGTTCTCCTCGGCGACTGCGGTCAGCTCGGCGATCCGCTGCTGGACCTCCTGCATCGCCGGACGCGAGCGGCGCCCGTAGCGGAACGCGACGAGCACGACGAACGGGACCGGCGCGAGCGCCAGCAGCGCGAGCGTGGGCTCGAGCACGAGCATCGCGACGGCCGACAGCGCGAGCGTGAAGAACGACTGGCCGATGAAGATCAGCCCGTAGCCGAGGAAGAAGCGCACCGCCTGAAGATCGACCGTCACGCGCGACATGAGCTGGCCGGTCTGCTGGCGGTCGAAGAAGCCCAGCTCGAGCGACTGGAGGTGCGCGTAGAGGCGGGCGCGCAGGTCGTACTCGACCGCGAGCGAGACGCGCCCGGCGACGAGCCGGCGCCCGACCGAGAGGCCGAGCCGCGCGAGCCCGGCGGCCGCGACGAGCAGCGCGAACAGCACCATGCGGTGCTTGTCGTGCGCGGTGATCGCGCCGATCGCCTGGCCCGTCAGCCACGGGATCGCGACGCCGGCGCCCATCGCGGCGGCGGCGAACAGGAACGAGACGATCACGCCGCGGCGGTGCGGGCGCAGGAAGCTCAGGAGGCGCGCGAACGTCTGCATGCTTCAAAAAATATAGTTGGCGGCGATGGCCGCTCCCTCACCGCCGCCCGCGCCGCCGCCCGCCGGCCTCTGCAACGCCTGCGCCCACCAGCGGCTCGTGCCCAACCGCCGCGGGTCCGTCTTCTCGCTGTGCGGGCGCTCGAAGACCGACCCGTCGTTCCCGCGTTACCCGCGCATCCCGGTGATGGAGTGCCGCGGCTTCGAGGCGCGGCACTCCACCCGGGGCGCTACATGAACGCGATGACGTAGCCGACGTCCTTCGCCGTGGCGTCGCCTCTGAACGTCAGCACCTGAATCTGCCCAGCCGGGCAGAAGTCGTTGGCGCTGCTCGCCGTGACGAACACCTGATCGCCCTGGACGGTCGGGAGATCGGCCCAGTCCGGGGAGGCGATCGGGGCGGCGTTGCTCGGCGTGATGCCGACGCCGCTGAGGTCGAAGCAATACCGCCCGGTCGTGGGATGCGTGATGTTCGCGTCCGTGATGTTGAACGCGTGGCCGGCGATGATCGTGCCGGTGTGCGAGATCTCCGCGTACGCCTTCGCGGTACCCGCCGGACCTTGCGTGCCCTGAACGCCCTGGGGACCCTGCGGACCCTGGGGACCGGTCGGGCCGGCCGCGCCGGTGAAGCCGCGGGGCCCGCGCGGGCCGCGGGGGCCGCGCAGGACGACTCTTCTGTGCTTCTTGGCGACGGTCGCGGGTCCGCCGTTGCTCAGTGCGCCGCTCGCCGCGTATCCGGTGCCGCCCAGCGCTACGAACAGCGCCATGCACGCCACAACCATCGCGGGGGAAGGCATACGTCTGCGCATCTGCAACTGCTCCTCTCGGAGAAGGTCCGGCGCGTCACGCGCGCCGATGGTCGCTTGCGGCAGGCACGCTAACGCTCCGCGCGGCGTGCGTCACGCTAAGTTGGCCGAAATGTGGTGCCGTGGGGCGCCGCGGGCCGGGCTCGTCGCCCTCGCGCCCGCCGTGCCGCGGAGGGAACGAGCCCTCCGCGGCACGGGACCCGCTTTCGCCCTCCGGTCATCGCAAGCGACGACCTGCGGGCGACGTCAGAACGTGACGAGCGGGAACTCGATTCTGGCGATCGTGGCCTGGCCCCTCACGGTCGGGTGGAAGTAGTCGCGCGTGTTGACTTCGCTGGCTTCGAATCTGAATTCGTAGCCGGTGTTCCTGTCGAACTGGCACTTTTCGTACCTCGCGCACACTTCCGCCAGCACGCCGTTGAATTCGACCTCGCGTCTCTGGACGCGCAGGCGGCGTTCTTCGTCTTCTCTGGACGTCGATTCGGCGTTCCTGAGCATCGACTGGCAGATGCCGAGCGACCTCCACGTCGAGAGGGCCGATCTGTTCGTGTGGAGCAGGCTCCACAGCCAGTAGATGTTCGGGATCGAGCCGACGCTTATCCTCGCGCCCGGCAGTCTTTCGGTGAACGTCCTCAGCGCGCTTTCGAGGTTCGACCTGTAGCTCGCGACCGACGTCATGTTGCCCTCTTCGGAGGTGCAGACGTCGTTGGCGCCCATCTCGACGACGAGGTATTCGACGGCCTGTCTGACGGCGTTGTTGACCTGGCCCGGCAGTTCGGCCATCCTCGCGCCGGAGACGGCGTCGTTGTTTAGGTGTTCTCTGATGCCCGCGTTCCTTTCGAGGATGCGCAGGTAGAAGCTGTCCACCGACGTTTCGGTCCCGGTCGCCCACGAGTTCTGCGGGCAGTCGATGAACGGGAACGAGCACGTGTTGAACGCGCGCGTGATCGAGTCACCGGTGGCCGCCATCGAGTTCGGATAGGCGGCGAGCGCCGCCGAGCTGGCGAGTGCGATCAGACAGATCGCCGCGACGCTCGCGGCGAGCAGCCGGCGTGTGCCGGTCATGACGGTTTCCCCCTTTCGGACCCGACCCCCCGTCGGGTCCTTGTCGCGCCGGCCGGCCCCCTACCGACCGGCAGTCGCACCACTTTACTGGCTGGTCGGCCAGGGGGTGACCGAACCGACCGACCAGTCAGGAGCCTCTCAGGCCGCCGTGTGCGCTCGCGCGGGCTCCAGCGCCACCGCGAGCACCTCGTCGACCGACATCGCGAAGTGGAACGCCATCTGCTCGCGCACGTCGGCGGGCACGTCGTCGAGGTCGCCGCGGTTGCGCTCGGGCAGGATCACGTCGGTCAGGCCCGCGGCGTGAGCCGCGAGCACCTTCTGCTTGACCCCGCCGATCGGCAGCACGCGGCCCTGGAGCGTGACCTCGCCGGTCATGCCGACCGTGTGCTTGACCGGCCGCCCGCTCAGCAGCGACGCGAGCGCGGTGACCATCGTGACGCCGGCGCTCGGCCCGTCCTTCGGGATCGCGCCGGCCGGCACGTGGACGTGGAACTCGCCGTCGGTGGCGCGGTCGGGGACGCCGAGCTGCTCGGCGTGCCCGCGCACGTAGGAGAGCGCGATCCGCGCCGACTCCTTCATCACGTCGCCGAGCTGGCCGGTCAGCACGAGCGCGTCCTTGCGCTCGCCCGGCATCCGCACGGCCTCGACGAACAGCACGTCGCCGCCGGTGCCGGTGACCGCCAGGCCGGTCGCCACGCCCGGCACCGCCGTGCGGATCGCCGCCTCCTGGAAGTGCTTCTGGCGGCCGAGCGCCTCGCGTACGTCGTCGAGCGTCAGCTCGACAGGTGCGGTCACCGTCGCCGCGGCGACCTTCGTCGCCGTCTTGCGCAGCAGCGTCCCCAGCTCGCGCTCGAGCTGGCGCACGCCGGCCTCGCGCGTGTACTCGGTCACGACGGTCTCCAGCAGCGCGTCGGAGATCGACGCCTCTTCGGGCTTCAGCCCGTTGCGCTCGAGCTGGCGCGGCCACAAGTAGCCGCGCGCGATCGCGACCTTCTCCGCGGTCGTGTAGCCGTCGAAGCGGATCGTCTCCATGCGGTCCAGCAGCGGGCCGGGGATCGTCTCGGCGACGTTCGCGGTCGCGATGAAGAGGACGTGCGACAGATCCAGCTCCACGTCCAGGTAGTGATCCCGGAACGAATGGTTCTGCGCCGGGTCGAGCACCTCGAGCAGCGCGGCGCTCGGATCGCCGCGCCAGTCGGCGCCGACCTTGTCGACCTCGTCGAGCATGATCACCGGGTTCATCGTGCCGGCGTCGCGCAGCGCGCGGACCAGGCGGCCCGGCAGCGCGCCGATGTACGTGCGGCGGTGGCCGCGGATCTCGGCCTCGTCGCGCACGCCGCCGAGCGACATGCGCACGAACTCGCGCCCGGTCGCGCGCGCGATCGACTCGCCGATCGAGGTCTTGCCGGTGCCCGGAGGGCCGATCAGGGTGAGGATCGCTCCGGAGGCGGTGACGTCGCGCGCAGGCGTCGGCTTGCCGTCGCCGGAGCGCGAAACACCAAATTTCCGGTCGTGGCGCAGCTTGCGCACGGCGAGGTACTCGGTGATGCGCTCCTTGACGTCCTCCAAGCCCGCATGGTCCCGGTCGAGCACCTCGCGCGCGTTGGCGGGATCGAGCTTCTCCTCGGAGCGTCTGCTCCACGGCACGGCGATCAGCCAGTCGAGGTAGGAGCGGATCATCGACGCCTCGCCCGACTGCTCGCCCATCCGCTCCAGGCGGCCCAGCTCCTTCTCGGCCTGCTCTCTCACCGCGTCCGGCATGCCGGCCTCGGCGATCTTCGCGCGGTACTCCTCGACGACGGACGCGTCGTCCTCGCCGAGCTCCTTGCGGATCGAGTCCATCTGTCTGCGCAGGAACCAGTCGCGCTGCTGTCTCTCGGCGCCGGACTCGACGTCGTCGCGGATGCGCTTGCGCACCTGCAGCTCGGCGAGCCGCTCGCGCTGGAGTCTGACGGCGAGCGCGAGGCGCTCGGTCACGTCGAGCGTCTCCAGCAGCTCGACCTTCTGCTCGAAGGCGATGTCGGGGGAGTAGCCGGCGGTGTCGGCGAGCACGCCCGGCTCGCTGATCGCGCGCACGAACGCCTGGATGCGCCCGTCGTCGCCGCGCAGCTCCAGCAGCTCCTCGACCACGGCGCGGTACTCGCGCTCCAGCTCGCGCGTGCGGCCGTCGACCGGCTCGGCGTCCGGGTGGTCCTCGACCTCGACGTACAGCTTGCCGTCGGGCGCGGTGTGGGCGGCGCCGGCGACGCCGCGGTGCAGGCCGTTCAGGACGACGGCGCGGCCGCCGCCGGGCAGGCGGACGCGGTCGCTCACGTCGGCGACGGTGCCGACGCCGGCGAACGCGTTCTCGTGGCGCGGCACGAGCAGGACGCGCTGCTCGTCGCCGACGTCGACCGTCAGCGTCAGGTTCATCGTCGGGAAGACGACGACGTCCTCGAGGGGGACCAGCAGCAGTCTGCTCATGCGTTCACGTTCGCTTTCGTCTCGGGCTCGTCGCGCAAAAGCGGAGGGCGATCCGCTCCGTGCCTTGAGCTGAGTATAGGCACTGAAGCAGATGATCTAAGTCATCAGACATCACATCTGTGGATGGCGGTCCGGCTTGCGCGATCTGCGAAGATGCGCGCATGAGCGATCCCGCGCAGGCGCCGGGCGCGATTCCGCCCGAGCCGAACGCCTCGGTCGAGCCGCACGACGTGCTCGCCGCCGAGCAGTTCGCGATGCCGGCGCCGGAGGCCGCCCTGCCGCACGGACCGGTCGAGCTGCCGCCGGAGCCGAACGCGTCCGCCGAAGCGCACGACGTGCTCGCGGCGGAGGCGTTCGCGATGCCGGCGCCGCCGCCGCACGTCGCGTTCGCCTCGGCGCCGGCGGAGACGAAGCGGCCGTCGCGGCGCCACGCGCTCGCGGTCCTCGCCGCGGGCCTCGGAACGGCGCTCGCCGCGCTGCTGCGCCGCCGCCGTCGCGACCGTCGCGGCTGAGCGTGCTCGAAGTCGCGCCTCCGCTGCTGCGCTGGTACGCGGAGGAGCGCGCTCGCCTTGGCGCCGACGTGTTCGACGTCCACACGCACGTCGGTCAGCACGACCCCGACACGATGCGCTGCTCGCCCGAGGAGCTGCTCGCCGCGCTCGAGCAGGCCGACGCGCGCGCCTGCGTCTTCCCGCTCCAGGAGCCGGACGGCTACCGCGCGGCGAACGCCGCCGTGATCGCGGCGGCGCAGGCCTCCGGCGGGCGGCTCGTGCCGTTCGCGCGGCTGCGTCCGAGCGACGGGCGCGCCGAGATCGAGTCCGAGCTGGGTCGCGCGCTCGACGCCGGCGCGCGCGGGATCAAGCTCCACCCGCGCGGCGACAGCCACGCGCTCGACGACCGCGCGCTCGACGGCGTCTGGGCGCTCGCGCACGAGCGGCGGCTGCCTGTGATCGTGCACGCCGGCCGCGGCATCCCCGCGCTCGGCGCGCACGCGGTCGCGGTCTGCACGCGCTGGCCGGGCGTGCGGCTGATCCTCGCGCACGCCGCGATCAGCGATCTCGCGTGGATCGGGCGCCGCGCCGGCGAGCTGCCGAACCTGCTGTTCGACACGTCGTGGTGGGCGCCGAGCGATCTGCTCGCGCTGTTCGCGACCGTGCCGCCGGGGCAGATCCTGCTCGCGAGCGACGCGCCCTACGGCCGCGTCCCGACGGCGGCCTTGCAGACGCTGCGCGCCGGGCGCCAGGCGGGCCTGTCCGACGAGCAGCTTCGACTCGTGCTCGGCGGCCAGCTTGCGCGCCTGCTGGCGGGCGAGGAGCCGCTCGACGCAGGGCTGCCGCCGGGGGACGATCAGCGGATCGCCGTCGACGTGCTGCTCGATCGCGTCGCGACGTTCCTGACGAGCGCGTTCGCGCAGCTCGTGCGCGGCCAGTCGGGGGAGGAGATGGTCGCGCTTGCGCGGCTCGCCTGCGCGGTTCCGGCCGACGCGCCGCAGGCGGCCCACTGCCGCCTGATCCTCGAGCTGCTCGACCTGGCCGAGCGGCTCGCCGAGGAGCCGAGCCCGAGCCGGATCCTGCGCGGCGGGCTCTACGTGCTCGTGCTCGCGCTCAACGTCGCGCGCACGCCGGACGTGACGGTGCCGGCGGCGCTCTGACCGGCGCCGGAGCGATCCGCTCCAGGCTCCAGCGCGAAGCCGCGGCTCCTTGCTCGTGATGCCGCAGCAGCACGTAGCGGCGAATGGGTGAGGTGCTCTGCATGGCGTGAATGGTCCGCGATCCGTGGCGCTGTTCCCTGGGCCAGGCGGCGAGGATCTGCTTCGCGCGCTGCTCCATCTGGCCGGTCCCGGTGCATGGAGCCATGAGACAGCGGGAACGTTGGGGGACGACACAACCGGCTCCGGCCTCGACCAGAGGGGATGTATCGAACATGGTTGCGCTTGTCGTACTGCTGCTGCTCCTGCTCCTGCTCGGCGGTCTCGGCTTCGCCGCGCACGTGCTCTGGTACGTGCTGATCGCTGCCGTGATCCTGTGGTTGATCGGCTTCTTCATCGGCGGCGCCGCGAACGCCGGCGCGGGCGGGCGCCGCGGCTGGTACCGCTGGTAGCGCCCCGGCGGGGGCGTCAACGGCGTTCGTACGCGTGCGGACGGTCCGCTGCGGGTGCAGCCGGATCGTCCTCGCGCGCGAGCATGCAGAAGGCCTCGACGACGATCGGGTCGAACTGCGTGCCGGCGCAGCGCCGCAGCTCCGCGAGCGCCTCCTCCGGCTCGCGCATCGGCTGGTAGGGGCGCGGCGAGGTCATCGCGTGGAAGGCGTCGCAGACGCTGACGATCCGCGCTCCGAACGGGATCCGCTCGCCCGCGAGGCCGTCCGGGTAGCCGCTGCCGTCCCAGCGCTCGTGGCTCGCGCGCACGATCTCGGCGACCGGGCGCATCGCGGGCGCCGCGCCGAGGATGCGGTCGCCGATGATCGTGTGCTGGCGCATCAGCTCCCACTCGCCGGCGTCGAGCGCCGCCGGCTTGTGCAGGATCTCATCCGGGATCGCGATCTTGCCGATGTCGTGCAGCTCGGCCGCGCGCGCGACCTCGTCGAGCTGCTCCGCGCTCAGCTCGAGCCGTCGCGCGACCGCGGCGGCGAGCGCCGCGACGCCGTGCAGGTGCTCATGCAGCTCCGGCTCGCGCTCGCGCAGCACCTGGAGCAGCACGTCGCGCGTCTGGCGGCGGCTCGAGGAGCGCGCGTCGCGCTTGGCCGCGTACATGCGCTGGTCGGCGAGCTGGAGCGCGTGGGTCGCGTCGTCGGCCTCGTCGGGGAGCGTGACCGCGCCGCACGAGGCACCGACCTTGAAGCCCTCGCCCTGCTCCTGGAGCGCGGCGACGCAGGCCGCCATGCGCGCGTCGTCCGCGGCGCGGTGCCCGTCGAGCAGCACGCAGAACTCGTCGCCGCCGAGCCGGTAGGCGCGCCCGTTTCCCTCGACCGCCGCCGCGAGGCGGCCGGCCAGGCGATCGAGCAGCATGTCGCCGGCGGCGTGGCCGAAGGTGTCGTTGTAGCCCTTGAAGCCGTCGAGGTCGAAGAGCGCGAACGTCGCCGGGCGCGCGCGCCGCTGGCGATGGTGGTCCCCGACCTCGAACGCGCGCTCGAGGTCGCGCATCAGCCGGCGGCGGTTCGGCAGCCCGGTGAGCCCATCGGTCAGCGCCTCCACGCGCGTGGCGCGCAACAACCGCGTGTTGTCGCGGAAGGTCAGCGACGCGCGGCCGATCGCGACGAGCAGCGCCGCGGTCGCGAGCAGCGCGGCGGCGTCGGAGATCGGCACGAAGTGGTCGTAGGAGAGCAGCGTCAGCGCCAGCGCGGCGAACGCGCTCGGGTAGACGAACGTCTGGCGGCCGTAGCCGGAGGCGATCCGCGCGGCGCGCCACGGCTGCCACGCCGCCCAGCCGCACAGCAGCACGGCGGCCGGCCACAGCGCGTCGATGACCGACCCGGCGCGGTAGCTGCCGACGGCCTCCTGGTAGAGGTAGAGCGTGTCGGCGACGGCGGAGAGCCCGATGCCGAGGCCGAACAGCAGCCAGCCTCGCCCGGGGCGCCACGCCTGCGTCGCGAACGCCGTCAGCACGAAGCCGACCAGCGCGAGGTCGCCGATCGGGTAGGCGAGGTTGACGACGTCCTGGAGCGTGCCGCCCTTGGCGGCCCCGACGATCGCGTCGAACGCGAGCGCCACGATCAGCGCCGCGACGGTCAGCGCCGCGAGCAGGCCGTCGACCCACATGCGCGCCGCGATCCGCTCGCGCCCGGCCGCGGCGAGCAGCGCGATCCCGGCGCAGCAGAGCGGATAGAAGAGCAGGTAGGGGACGTCCGTGAGCGCGCCGTTGGCCGAGTCCGGCACGACGATCCAGAGGACGTCGCCGGCCGTCCAGAAGGCGAACCCGGCGGCGATGCAGCACCATGCCGCGCGCTGCTCGCGCACGAGCGCGGCGCGCGCGCCGCACAGCAGCACGCCGACCAGCTCGATCGCGATGTAGAGGTCGTTGTCGAGGAAGCTGGCGAGGCTCGCGCCGCCGAAGCCGGCGACGGAGCGGCTGAGCTCGACGACGAGCGCGGCGGCCGCCGCGACGAAGAGGATCCTGCGCGCGAGAGATCCTTGCGATGTCACCTGCGGACGGCTCCTTCGGGGGGTTCGCCGTCTTATCGGCGAGTGCGGGCTCCGGCTTGACCGCGCTGTGTGCGGATCGGCCGCAAAAGACACTGTTATGCTAGATTTAGGTGTATAGGCGGCTGTGCTTGCCGCCGAACCAAAAAGGGGGACCACTGATGACCTGGCATGCGCGCGCGCTGCTGCTGGTCGCGCTGGCGCTCGGGGCGCTCGCCTTCGCGGGCGTCGCATCTGCCGATCAGCTCATTTTCGAACCCGCAGGCGCGATAAGAGCGAGCGGCAGCATGAGATTCACAAGTGGATTTTTCTTCAGCGTCACCTGCGAAGTGACGCTCGAAGGATCATTCAGAAGAGGGTCGTTCGAACGCGTCGCCGGCACGCAGGTCGGTGAAGTCGCGAGAGGCGCGTTCTCCGGTTGCTCGACCGGCTCCGGCACGGCGCTAACGGCGAGACCATGGGCGATCACCTACAGCTCGATCTCCGGCGGCTACCCGGAAGAAGCGACCGCCCTGGGCCTGGAAGCGGTGAGCGCTCAGATACAGTACGTCGAAGCGGGCGCGACGTGCCTATACAGCGGCAACATCGGGCTTTCGTTCGAACTGAGAGCCGACGAAACGTACTCCGAAGCGTGGAGGATGCAGAGCGCGGCCGCGTCGGCTCCGAGCCTGAGACTGGTGTCGGGCACCGGCGTGTGTCCCAGCACCGCCACCGCGACCGGCACGCTGAGGCTGGCGGCCGCACAGCAGGCGCGCCGGCGCGTCGCGCGGCTCGACATACTCACCACGCCGATGCCGGCGGGTGTGACGACGGAGTCATACATAATGGAAAACTTCTCGCCGAATGGTGAACCGGATGCGACGATCACGTCGCTCTCGTTGATACGGCGGGTGGGCACGGCGGACGCACCCGAAAGATTCACAATCCCCCCGGCTGAAAACAGGTGCCCGGGCGAAAGGCTGAGGGCGAGGGAACTCAACACCTGCCAGAGCAACGTCAGGTTCGTCGGCCTTGAAGGCGAACGCCAGAGGTTCGCGACGGTCAGGATCGAATGGAACAACGGACAGGCGAACGTGCAGAACCAGGTGCCGGTGATCGCGGAAAGGTGACCGCCGTGGCGGGTCATACCATCCCGTGCGGGATGGATGACCCGCTCTACGGCTCCGACCTCGCGCACGTCCACGACCTCGCCTTCGGGGCGTGGGCGCGCGAGGCCGCGCCGTTCGTGCTCGCGCGGCTGCGCGAGGCGGCGATCGCGGACGGGCTCGTCGTCGACCTCGGCTGCGGCAGCGGCATCTGGGCGGCCGAGCTGCTCGCCGCCGGCTACCGGGTGTGGGGAGTCGACGCCTCCGCGGCCATGCTCGCGCTGGCGCGGGAGCGGGCGCCCGCGGCGCGGCTCGTGCGGGCCTCGCTGCACGAGGCGGAGCTGCCGCCGTGCGCGGCCGTGACGGCGATCGGCGAATGCGTCAACTACGGCGGTCCGCGGTCGCTGGAGCCGTTGCTGCGGCGCGTGCACGCGGCGCTGGAGCCGGGCGGCCTGCTCGTGCTCGATGCGGCCGGGCCGGGGCGCGAGCCGGAGCTGCGGCGGCGCATGCGGCATGAGGGCGACGGCTGGGTGATGCGCGTCGAGGCGCACGAGGACCGCGCCGCGCGCACGCTCACGCGCCGCATCGCGCTCGTGCGCGACGGCCGCGGCAGCGAGGAGCTGCACGTGCTGCGGCTGTACGAGCGGGAGCAGGTGCTCGAGTGGCTTGAGGCCGCCGGCTTCGTCGCGACGTGCCATCCGTCGTACGGCGCGACGCGCGGCCTGCCGGGCGTGCACGTCTACGTGGCGACGCGCGCGCAGCGGTAGTACGGCTTGATGCGGCGGTTGACGTAGGCGCCGATCGAGTCCGCGCGCAGCAGCAGCACGTACGCGCGCGGCGGGACGCCGAAGTAGCGGTAGACGCCGCCGCCAGCGTATTCGATCTCCAGCGTGCGCGTGCGCGGGTCGTAGCCGACGCTCTCGACCGCGCTGGACTCCACCGATAGGCGGTGCACGGGCCGAGTGATACCCGCGTGCCGCTGACTGTGATCTTGTACACTTGTCAGCTATGACGAACAGCATGGACGAGCGGCGCGAGTGGGACGCGCCCGCCTACGACACGCTCAACGCGCCGATGAACGAGCGCGGCAACGACGCCGTCGCGCGGCTCGCGCTGCGCGGCGACGAGACGGTGCTCGACGCCGGCTGCGGCACCGGCCAGGTGACGGCGACGCTGCTCGAGCGGCTCCCGCACGGCCGCGCGATCGCGCTCGACGGCTCGCGCGCGATGCTCGACGCCGCGCGCGAGCGCTTCGCCGGCGAGCGGCGCGTCGCGGTCGTCCACGCGGACCTGGAGCAGGCGCTCCCGCTCGCGGAGCCGGTCGACGCGATCGTCTCGACCTCGACCTTCCACTGGGTCCGCGACCACGACGCGTTGTTCCGCCACCTCGCCGCCGTGCTGCGGCCGGGCGGCCAGCTCGTCGTCGACTGCGGCGGCGCCGGCAACATCGCGGGGGTGCTCGCCGCGCTGAGCGAGCTTGGGTACGCCGACCATCCGTGGACGTACGCTGGCGTGGAGGAGACGGAGCGGCGCCTGCGCGCGGCCGGCTTCGAGCGGACCGAGGTGCGGCTCAGACCGCGCGTCTCGCGGCACACGCGCGCGGACCTCGAGCGCTTCCTCACGAGCGTCGTGCTGCGCACGCACGTGATGGAGCTCGGCGAGGAGGCCGGTGGCGCGCTCGTGCGCGAGGTCGCCGCGCGGCTGCCGGACGGCGAGCTGCACTGGGTGCGGCTGGAGATCGAGGCGCGGCTCGGCGGCGTCAGCGGCGCGGGCGCGGCGCGCTGAGCGCGAGCTGTGCGCGCTCGGTGTAGGGCACCGAGCCGATGATCGTGGCGGTGGCGCTGGCGTTCGCGAGCGTGCGCCTGACGATCAGGTTCGTTCCGGGCAGCAGCCACGTGAACGTCGTGCCGACGCCGACCGTGTCGCCGCTCACGCGCGTCGTCGTGCGGATCAGGACGGTGCGCGCGGCGCGGCCGTCGAGCGCGAGCGTGCGCGGCCCGAGCACGACGCCGCTGTCGCTCGTGGTGGTCCCGCTGATCGCGCACGTGCTCGTCCACGCGGCGCCGCGCGTGAGGCGCGCCGGCAGGTAGGTGGAGGCCGGCGTGCAGCGGTAGGTGCGGCGATCGAGATGGGCGGCGAACTCGTGGCTTTCGCTCTGCGACAGGAGTCGCCAGCCGCCGCCGGCGCGGCGGCAGGCGAGCACGGCGTCGTCGCGCGTGGCGAGCACGTCCCAGCGGATCCGCAGGCAGCCTGTTGGGGTGGTGGTGACGGTCATCGTGGTGCTCGGGGGGTACGTGTGGCGGCGCGTGCCGAGCGCGTGGCTGACCTCGAAGCCGCGCGTCGCGTAGACGTAGACGCCGGGCTCGGGCGCGCGGCCGCGCAGCGCCGGCGGGAGCGTGCGCGCGGTCGGCGGCGCGGCGCGCAGGCGGTCGATCGCCTGCTTGACCGAGGCGGGTGTCGAGGACTCGCGCGTGAGCGCGCGGAAGGCGGCGTAGCCGGCGAGCGCGAGTGCGAGGGCGGCGATCAGGACGCCGCCGAGGAGGCGGGGACGCGAGCGCGGCTGCGTTCGCCCTGCGGCTGGTCGCTTTCGGCCGCCGGCTGATCGCTTTCGCCCGCCGGTCATCGCAAGCGACGACCTTCGTGCGACGTCACAAGCACCCGCTCGCCGGGCAGCGTCGCCGCGCGCGTGACCAGCTCCGCGGTCAGCAGCGCGCTCAGGAGCTGCACGAGCAGCAGCGTCAGCAGGACGGTGAGCTGCACGCGCGCCGCGGTCGCGGGCGAGGCGCCGCCGAGCACGAGCCCGACGAACGTGCCCGGCAGCGTGACGAGGCCGGCGCTGCGGGTCTGGTCGATCAGCGGCACGAGCGCGCCGGCGATCGCGCGGCGGCACAGCGGCGCGAGCGCGTCGCGGGCGCGGTCGCCGAGCGCGAGGCGCGCCTCGATCTCGTCGATCCCGTCGGCGAGCCCTTCGACGAGGCGCCGGCCGGTGAGGGTGGTGGAGAGCATCGCGCCGCCGATCAGGATCCCCGCCGTCGGGATCGTCGCGCGCGGCGTCGCCGCGAACGCGCCGACCGCGAGCAGCACGCCGACCGCCGCGAGCGCCGGCAGCGCGATCGCGGCGATCGCGATCCGCCGCGCGCCCGGCAGCGCGCGGATGCGCGAGCCGGCCGTGAGCGAGGCGGTCGCCACCATCACCGCGACGAACGCGATCGCGAGCGCCGGCACGCGGAAGACGAGCGCGATCAGCGCGCCGACGAGCGCGAGCTGCACCGCGGCGCGCGCCGCGGCGATCAGCAGCGAGCGGCTGAGGTTCAGGCGCTGGCGGTAGGCGAGCAGCGCGGCGGCGAGCGCGAACGCGGTGCTGGCGAGGATCTGCGTCAGCGGCTGGCTCATGCGCGCGCCTCCGGGGAGGCGCCGCTGGCGGTGGGGCGGTCATCGCCCGGCGGGAAGCGGTCGGGCAGCAGCTCGGCCGGCGATCCCACGGTGACGACGCCGTCGCGCAGCGCGACGACCCGATCCGCGATCTCGGCCGCGAACGCGAGGTCGTGGGTGGCGAGGACGACGCCGAGCCCGGCACCGGCGAGCGCCGTCAGCGTGCCGCCGATGTGACGCGCGGTCAGCGCATCGAGCGCGGCGGTCGGCTCGTCGAGCAGCAGCAGCTCCGGCTCGCGCGTCAACGCGCGCGCAAGCGCCACGCGCGCCCGCTCCCCGCCCGACAGCTCACTCGCGGGACGGTCGAGGAAGCCGGCGTCGAGGCCGGCGTCGGCGAGCGCGCGGGTCAGGCGCGGCTCGTCGGCCGCGACCGCCGGATCGAGCCCGTAGGCGAGGTTCTCGCGCACGCTGCCGGGCAGCATCGTCGGCGTCTGCCCGACGAGCCCGGCGCGGCGGCGCAGCGCGCACGGGTCGAGCGCCGCCGTGTCCTCGCCGTCGAGCAGGACCGTGCCGGCGTCCGGGACGAGCAGCCGGTTGAGGCAGCGCAGCAGCGTGCTCTTGCCGATCCCCGAGGGACCGACGAGCGCGGTCACCGTTCCCTTCGGCGCGTCGAAGCTGACGTCGCGCAGCACTGCGCGCTCGCCGCGCGCGAGGCGCAGGCCGCGGATCGCGAGGCCCTCGATGCGGTCGGCGCGGTCGTCCTCGGACACGGCGCCACGGTAACGGGTGGGTCAGCCGTCCACGAGCAGACCGCGCATCGGGCCGACCAGCCGCTTAGCGCGGCGGGAGACGGCGGGAAGCTCCATCAGCCGGTGCGTGCGCGGCCGGCCGGCGCGGTGCAGGCGGAGCTGCTCCTGGGCGATCGGACGCCACAGGTCGTCGATCGCCGCGGTCGGATCGCCGGCGATCCGCGCGGGCGCCAGCTCGAGGTGCTCGGACCACAGCTCCAGGCGCGTGCGGCGTACGAGCGGCGCGTCGTCGGTGGCGAGGTTCATCTCCGTGTCGTTGAAGAGCGAGTGCTCGTTGAGGTTCGCCGAGCCGATCGTCAGCCAGCGGTCGTCGACGATCCCGATCTTCGCGTGGACGTAGAGCGAGTGCGTGCGCGCGCCGCTGTGGGAGCTGATCGTCGTCGCCAGCAGGCGGCGCGAGTCGCCGGCGGCCTCCACGAGGCGGCCGAGCTGGCCGCGCGTCGTGTCGGCGCCGTTGTTCGGCCGCGCCGGCAGCAGGAGCAGCAGGCGGAAGTCGCGGTGCGGCGGGCGGCGCAGCTTGTCCGCGAGCAGCTCGACGACCTCGGTCGACCACAGGAACTGGTTCTCCAGGTAGATCAGCCGCTCGGCCGAGCGCAGCGCGCGCAGGTAGGTCTCCAGGATGCGGAACTCGCCGCGCGGCGCGAACGCGTAGGTGCCGTCGGGGACGGTGCGCAGGACTTGGACGGTCGTCTCACCCTGCGGCGGCTGCGGCCGTGGCCGCGGCGGCGGCAGCGGCTCGTGCGCGACCTCCTGCCAGCGGTCGCGGAAGTGCGCGGCGACGTCGACGACCGCGGGACCGCGCAGGCGGGTCGCGGCGTCGTGCCAGCCGAGCCGGCCGTCGGCGGGGTGGGAGCGGCTGTCCCAGCGGTCGCCCGCGAGCGTGGTGAGGTCGATCCCGCCGACGAACGCGACCTCGTCATCCACGATCACGACCTTCTCGTGGTGGCAGTGCATCGTGCGCTCGCGCGCGTCGAGCGCGCAGCGGATGCGGGTGCCGCGCGTCAGCTCCTCGCGCACGCGCTTGACGTCGGAGCGCTTCGGGTCGAACACCGGCAGCGGCGGGCCGGCCCACAGCAGCACGCGCACGGGGACGCGCTCGGCCGTCGCGGCGAGCAGGTCGCGCAATGTGGTGTGGGGGGCGCGGTCGCGCGCGAGCGCGAAGGACGGCGTGACGTGCCAGCCGGCGAGGTGCACGTGCGAGCGCGCCTGCTCGATCGCGTCCCGGATCGCGGCGATCGCGCGCTCGCCGTCGATCAGCACGTCGAGCGCGTTGCCGCTGCGCGGCGGCGGATCCCCCGCCGCCCAAAGGCCCGGCGGCCGGCTCGGGTCGGGATCGATCGCCTGCGCATGGCCGAGCCGCGCGAGCCGCCGCCGATGGTGGTCGCGCACCGCCCGCTCGAGCCCCTGCCCGACGAGGCGATCCACGCGCGCGATCGTGTCGGGCAGCAGCGGCATGGGGGACGGCATACCCGCGCGCGGGGCCGGGCGTGCGCGGGGTTGGGGGCGGTTGGGCGGGCGGCGCGCGCGCCCTACGCGGCGAGCGCGGCGTGCTCGTGCTCGACGCGCGAGCCGTTGCGGCCCTTGACGACGCGCACGCGCGCGGGGATGCGCTGGCGCAGCTCGGCGACGTGGGAGACGATCCCGACGGTGCGGCCGCCCTCGCGGAGCTGGTCGAGGACGTCGAGGACCTCGTCGAGCGTGCGCTCGTCGAGCGAGCCGAAGCCCTCGTCGACGAACAGCGTCTCCAGGCGACTGCCGCCGGCCTCGGCGGCGACGACGTCGGCGAGGCCGAGCGCGAGCGCGAGGCTCGCGAGGAACGTCTCGCCGCCCGACAGCGTCGCCGGCGGGCGCTGCTGGCCGGTCCAGCCGTCGACGACGCGCAGCTCCAGGCCCGCCCGCCGCTCCCCGCGGGCGCGCTCGTCGGTGTGGATGAGCTGGTAGCGGCCGTTCGACATCCGCTCCAGGCGGATCGTCGCGGCCTGGGCGACCTCCTCCAGCCGCGCGGCGAGCACGTAGGCAGAGAGGCGCATGTGCAGGCGGTTGGACGCGCCGGTGCCGTCGACGAGACCCGCCAGCTCCTTGATCGTGCGCTCGCGCTCGGCGATCGGGGCGAGTGCCTGGAGCGCGTCGTCCAGCTCGGCGGCGAGGCGTCTGAGCGCGCGCAGGCGGTCGTCGGCGAGGGCGAGGCGGCCCGCCGCCTGGTCGTCGTGCTCGACGGCTTCGGCGGTGCGGGCTTCGCGGGCGGCGAGGTCGGCGGGCGGCTCGGGTGCGGCGTCGCGGGCGAGCTGCTCGGCGAGGGCGCGGCGCTCGGCGAGGCCGCCGTCGTAGGCGGCGACGCGCTCCGCGAGCCGCGTCGCGGCGTCGTCGTCGAGCAGCGCGGTGTGGGCCGCGGCCGCGTCGGGGAAGCCGGCCTCGCGCGCGGCCGCCTCGCGCTCGGCCGCGTCCGCCTCGGCGCGCAGGGCCTGCGCGCGCTCGGCGACCGACGCGGCGTCGCCGCGCGCGCGGGCGACGCGCTCGCGGTCGGCTTGGAGCGCCGTGCTGCGCTCGGCGTGCGTGGCGCGCGTCGCGGCCTCGGCCTGCGCGGCGTCGCGCCGGGTCCGCTCGTGCTCGGCGGTGCGGGCGGCGAGGGTTGCGAGCGCCTGCTCGGCCTCGGCGAGGCAGCCGGCGGTCCGGCGCGCTGTTGCCAGGTCGGCGTCGAGCTGGTCGGCGGTTGCGGTGAGCGTGTCGGCCGGGTCGTCGCCCGCGACCGCGCGGGCGGCGGCGAGCGCGGCCGCTGTATCGCTGGTCCTGCGCTCGGCGCTTGTGCGCGCCTGGGCGGCGGACGCGTGCGCCTGCTGTGCGTGCTGCTCCTGGTCGGCGAGCGAGCGTGGCGGCTCGGTGGGCGTCCGCTGCGCCGGCGTGTGGGCATCGAGGGGAAGGGAAGTGGCTGGCGCGTCGGCGTCGGCGTCGGCGTCGTGTGCGGGCGCCGGATGGTCCGTCGATCCGCAGACGGCGCACGGCTCGCCGGGTTGGAGGTTTGCCGCCAGCTCCGCGGCCATGCCGGCGAGCCGCCACTCGCGCAGGTCGAGCCACGTGGCGTGGGCCTGCTGCTCGGCGTCGGTGGCGCGGCGGCGCTCGTCCTGCGCGCGCTCCAGCTCAGCCGTGAGGCGGTCGCGCTCGGCGGCCTTGACGGTTTTTGTGCGGGCGGCTTGGGCCTCGGCCTGGAGGCGCTCCGCGCGCTCGGCTGCCGCGCGCGCAGCCGTCACGGTGGCATCGAGCGAGGCGCGCTCGTCGGCGGCTCGCTCGATCGCCGTGGCTGCCGCTCGGGCGCGGGTCGCCGCGTCGTCCGCCTGCGCGGCGAGCCTCGCCAGCTCCGCGTCGGCCGCCGCCAACCGCTCTTCGACCGCAACCAGCGCGTCGAGCGCGCCGGCCTCGCCGCGCGCCTCCGCCGCCCGCGCCCGCAGCTCGGCGGGGGAGGTGTGGCCGATAGGGGGTCGTATGGACCCCCTATCGGCCACAGATCCGATCGTGAGCAGCGCGGCGAGCGGCGCGGCGCGGCGGGCGGCGGTGAGCTGCGCCTCGGCCTGGTCGCGCTCGGGGCGCTTGGACTCCCAGCGGGCCAGATCCTCGACGGCCGCCGCGTGGCGGGCGCGGCGCTCCGCCGACGAGCGCGCCTCGGCCAGTGCGGCCTCGGCCTCGGCGCGCGCCGCGGCGGCCGCGGCGCGGGCGCCGGTGGCGCCGACCAGCTCGGCCTCGGCGCGCACGCCGAGGCCGGCGACCCACTCGGCGTAGCGGTCGAGCTCGTCGGGGGCCGGCTCGGCGGACACCTCGGCGACCTTCGCGCCCAGCTCTCGGACGGCTCGCTCGGCGGCGTCGCGCTGCGCCCACGCCGCCTTGCGGCGGTCGGCCAGCCAGTGCTCGACGCGCGTGAAGCGGTCGGTGCCGAAGAGGCGTTCGAGCAGCGGCAGGCGCTCTCTGCTGTCGGCGCGCAGGAAGCGGGCGAACTCGCCCTGCGGGAGCAGCACGATCTGGCAGAACTGGTCGCACGTCATGCCGAGCAGCGGCTCGAGCTCGTGCTTCGCCTCGTCGGGCCGGGCGGCGAGCGTCACCCACTCGCCGCCGGCGGCGTCACGCTCCTGGACGGTGCACGCGGCCGGGGCCTCGGTGACGCCCTCGCCGCGCCGCTTGGGCCGCTCCTGCGCCGGGCGGCGGACGATCCGCAACCGGCGCTCGCGCAGCGTCACGTCCAGCTCGACCTCGGTGAGCGTGTCGGGATCGGCATGGTCGGAGCGCAGGCGGGCATCGCGCGCGCGGGCGCCGGGGACCTGGCCGTAGAGCGCGAAGCAGACGGCGTCGAGCAGCGTGGTCTTGCCGGCGCCGGTGTCGCCGTGCAGCAGGAACAGGCCCGCTTCGGCGAGCGCGTCGAAGTCGACCTGCTCGCCGCCGGCGAACGCCTGGAAGGCGGTCAGGCGCAGGCGGTGCAGGCGCATCTACGCGGCCAGCTCGGCCACCCGCCGCGCGGTCAGCGCGTCGCGCAGCAGCGCCAGCTCGCCGTCGTCCGCCGCGCGCCCGCGCGTGTCGGCGACGAAGCGCTGCACGAGCTCGTCGTCGTCCAGGCCGCGCAGGCGCTGGTAGGAGTCCTCGGGCGCCGCGCCGGCGCCCTGCGGGTCGAACGCCAGCGCGACCGCGTGGGGAAAGCGGCGGCGCAGGCGCTCCATCGCGTCGGCGGGGCGGACCGGGTCGGTCAGCGTCGCCTGCACCCACGCGTGCTCGTGCTCGCGCAGGCGCGGGTCGGCGAGCAGCTCGTCGAGCGTGCCGCGCAGGTTCGCCAGCGCGCGCGGAACGGGGGTCGGCAGCAGCTCGACGAGCGGCAGCGCGCCCGCCGTCACCTCCACGAGCGCGACCGACTTCCCCTGCCCCGCTTCAGAGAAGGAGAAGGCGAGCGGAGAGCCGGCATAGCGGCCCGCGCCCCCGCCGACGACCTGCGGGCCGTGCAGGTGGCCGAGCGCGACATAGTCGGCGCCGTCGAACGCGGACGCCGGCACGCTCGACGCGCCGCCGACCGCGAGGTCGCGTTCGCTCTCGCTCGGCGCGCCGCCGGCGACGAACGCGTGCGCCATGACGGCGACCGGGCCGTCGCGCCGCGCCGCGTCCTCGCGCACGAGCGCCATCGCCGCCGAGATCGCCGCGGCGTGCGTGCGTTCGGCGATCCCCATCGGCTCGCGCACGAGGTCAGGCTCGAGGTAGGGGACGGCGTAGACCCAGCCGTCCGCGAGCGGGATTGGGATGGGGGCGGAGAGCGGGTCGGTGCGGAGATGGAGGCCGGCGGAAGCCAGCAGCTCCGCGCCGAAGCCGAGCCGCGCGGCCGAGTCGTGGTTGCCGGAGATCGCGACGACGGGCGCGTGCTCCGCGAGCCGCGCGAGCGCCTCGCTCGCGAGCCGCACCGCATCGACCGGCGGCAGCGCGCGGTCGTAGAGGTCGCCGGCGATCAGGATCCCGTCGACCTGCGTCGAGCGGGCGGCCTCCACGACGAAGTCGACGAACGCCGCCTGCGCGCCGAGCAGGTCCTCGCCGTGGAAGGCGCGGCCGAGGTGCCAGTCGGCGGTGTGGAGCAGGCGCATGACCCAGAGGGTGCTGCGCCCGCCGGACGGATCGGGGGCGGCGCCGCGCCCCTGGCCGGAGGGGCGCGGCGACGGTGCGGCTATGGGCCGGGCGGGCCGCCCCACGGCGGCGGGCCGCCGGGGCCGCCGGGACTGCCGGGGCCGCCGGGCGGGCCGCCGTCGTGGAAGCGCAGGCGCGGAGGCGCGGTGCGGTTGACGATGTCGCCGATGCGCTGCTGGAGCCCTCTGAGGATGTCGTCGCGCTGGGCGCTCGTGAGTCGCCCGTTCGCGACCGCTCTGTCGAGCGCGCTTCTGGCCGCGTTCAGCAGCGCCTGCTGGAGGCCGTCGACCGACTTGCCCTGCGCTCTGGCGACCTGCGCGAGCGTCTTGCCGGACATCAACTGTCTGGCGAGCGCCGCTCGCGTCAGGCCGAGGTAGCCGGCGGCCGCGTCGAGGCCGATTCGCAGCGGGCCGCGGCCGGGTCCACCGAACGGGCCGCGGCCGAAGCCGGGGCCGCCGACGCCGGGGCCGGGGCCGGGGCCGCCGAGCGGCAGGTCGCCGGCTCTGATGCGCTGCTTGATCCGGTCGGCCTGCTGCTGCGTGAGGCGCCCGGCTCTCACCGCCTGGTCGAGCTGGTCGGAGAAGGCGCCCTGGAGCGCCGATCTGAGCTGGTCGGGGGTGACATTGAGGCGCTGCGCGGCGTCTCTGAGCAGCGCGTCGCGCTGGTTGCCGCCGCCGGTCGCGGCGGCGTAGGCGGCTCCGCCGCCGGCGATCGCCAGCGCGGAGGCGGCGCCGATCGCGACGGCGCGCCTGCGTTTGCGGTCCACGTGGGTTCTCCTCGTTCGACGACGGAAGGTCGCACCGATGACACCACGGCTTGCTGAGATCCGGCTGGGAATCGCGGGGCGCGCCGGCCGCCCGGCGGCCGGCTCAGCCCTCGTACGGCGGCCGCAGGCCCGGGAACATCGGGTAGTGGCGCGCGTTCCCGGTCGCCAGCTCGGCGTCGTGCACCAGCGCGGTCGCGGCGACGAGCAGGTCGGCGACGCCGAGGCCGCGATGGCCGCCGCGGTGTCGGCGTCCGAGCTCGCCCGCGCGGCGGCTCGTCGTCTCGTCGACCGGCGCCCAGCGCAGCGCAGCGAGCAGCCGCTCGGTGCGCGAGCGCTCGGGCGAGCGGACGCCGCGCAGGACTTCGGCGCGCGTGATCTCCGAGCACAGCGGCAGCTCGTCGAGATCGGCCAGCCAGGCGGCCGCGGCCTCCGACCCGCGCAGCACGTCGATCAGCACCGATGTGTCGAGGACGTACACGGGCCGCTCTCTACGAGCGGCGTGCGTCGAGCTGGGTCGCGCGCTCGCGGTCCGCGGCGCGCAGCGCGTCGACGTAGTCCTCGCCGGGCGGCAGGTACGCGGCGCAGCCGGTCGCCTCGGACACGGCGGCGCGCAGGCGCGCGAGGCCCTGCCGCTCCGCTGAGTCGGGCGCGAGATAGCTGTCGATCGCCTCGCGGATGAGCGCGGACCTCGTCCGTCCGAGGCGCGCCGCGCGCTCGGTCAACGCGCGATCCTGCTGCTCGCCGAGATAAATCTGCGTGCGCTGCATGATGTATAGATTGTACATCGCCGCACGCCGCTCGCAGCCTTCCGCCGAACCAGCCGGTTGTCAGCGCATTGACCGCGGCCGCTGGAGGTGGATAGCCTCACGCGCCGATATAGGGTCAATCAGGGCGAACGCGGAGGAAGCGCACGGGTGAGCGGACGAGGGATCTTGGCGGTCGTCGCCGCGACCGGCGCGCTCGCGCTCGCGCTCGGCGCGGCGCCGGCCGGCGCGATCCGCGCGGCGGCGCCGAGCGGCGCGCGCCCGCAGCTCGACCTCCGCGGCGGTCAGCGCGCGCCCGTGCCGACCGGCGTCCGCGACGCGCGCCAGGCGCTCGCACGGCGGCTCGGGATCGAGGGGCACCTCGATACCGATCCGGTCGGCGGCGGCGTGCGCGTGCTCGACCGCACGAACGGCTTCCTCAGCGGCCCGCGCTCCGGCGATCCCGCCGCGGTCGCGCTCGCGTGGGTGCGCGAGCACGCCGACGTCTTCGGACTCACGCCGGCGCGGATCGACGCGCTCGCGCTCGTCGGCCGCTCGACCTCGAACGACGGCGTCACGCATCTGACGTGGGTCCCGACGAGCCGCGGCATCCCCGCCTACGACAGCGAGCTGCGCGTGCACGTCACGCGCGACGGGCGCGTGCTCACGGCCAGCGGCCCGCCGCTCGGCGACCTCGCGATCCCGAGCGCGACGCCGGCGCTGACCGCCTCGCAGGCGCTCGCCGCCGCGCAGAACGACGTCGGCGCCCAGACCTCCGTGCCGCGTGCCACCGCGCGCCCGGGCGTGCAGCGGCAGACGGCCTTCGCCGACGGCGACAGCGCCCGCCTCGTCGTCTTCGACGCGCCGAGCGGCGACCGGCTCGCGTGGCGCGTGACGGTCGCGGGGAAGGACCCCTACTGGTTCGACGAGGTCGTCGACGCGACGACGGGCGCGGTGCTCGTGCGCCACTCGCTGACGCGGTTCGCCTCCAACGCGCTCGTCTACGACTACTACCCGGGCGCGCCGGCCGCGACGAACGATGGCGGCAGCGCGCATACCGTCGACATCTCCAGATGGCTGACGTCGTCGACGCGACTGCTCGGACCCAACGCGCACGCCTACGCCGACGTCAACAACAACGACACGGCCGACAGCAACGAGGAGATCCCGCCGAGCGGCGGCAGCGACTGGCTCTACTCGATCAGATTCTTCCCGGCGGCGTGCGCCATCTGCACCTGGGACGAGACCGACTTCACGACCGAGTCGACCAACCGCGACCAGGCGACGACGCAGGTCTTCTACTACGTCAATACGTTCCATGACTGGCTTGCGCAGCCGGCCGTCGGCTTCACGAGCACGCCGAACCCGAGCTATCCCGCGAGCGGCGGCAACTTCGAGGGGAGCGATCGCGTGCTGGCCGAGGCCGACGATTCGGTGCTCGCGAGCCCGCCGAACGGCCCCAACTTCAACAACGCCAACATGACGACGTATCCCGATGGCAGATCCCCGCGCATGCAGATGTACCTGTTCGACGGCGGCGCCGCGGACGTCAACGGCGGCGACGACGCCTCCGTCGTCTACCACGAGTACACGCACGGCCTCTCGAACCGCCTGATCGACGACGCCAGCGGCCTCAACGAGAGCCAGGGTCAGGCGATGGGGGAGGGCTGGAGCGACTGGTACGCGATGGACTACCTCGTCGCCAACGACTTCGTCACGGACACCTCCGCCGACGGCGAGGTGCGCGTCGGCGAGTACGTCACCGGCAACACGCAGAGCGGCATCCGCTTCCAGCCGCTCGACTGCTCGGTCGGGTCGAGCGCGCCGAACTGCCCCGGCACCGTCACCTCGCACGGGCCGGGCGGCTTCACGTTCGCCGACCTCGGGCGCGTCGGCTACTACGACGCCGACACGCCGCGCTTCGAGGTGCACGACGACGGCGAGGTCTGGTCGGAGACGCTGTGGGACCTGCGCAAGGCGCTCGACGCCACCACGGCGCGCCAGTTGATCACGGACGCGATGCGGCTCTCGCCGGCCGACCCGTCGTACCTCGACGAGCGCGACATGATCCTCGCCGCCGACGAGGCGGACGACGGCGGCGCGCACCACGCCGCGATCTGGCAGGTGTTCGCCAACCGCGGGATGGGCTACGGCGCGGTCACGACGAGCCCGAACGCGACCCGCGGGCTCGCTTCCTTCGCGACGCCGTCGCTGGCTGAGAACGGCGGCGTGACGGTCTCCGATCCGGCGCCCGGCGGCGACGGCGACGGCATCGCCGAGTCGGGCGAGACGGTCGGGTTGACGGTGACGCTCGACAACCCGGGCCTCGCCGGCCTGACCAACGTGCACGGAACGCTGAGCGCCTCGACGCCCGGCGTCACCGTCAGCGCGCCCGAGGCCGACTTCGGCTCCATCGCCGCCGGCGCGACCGCGCAGGACTCGACGCCTTACACGGTCGCGATCGGGCGCGACGTCGGCTGCGGCTCGCTGCTGACCTTCACGCTGCACGTCACGAGCGATCAGGGCTCCGCCGACGTGCCGGTCGCCGTCGCGCTCGGCAGCGGCAGCACCGACTTCTCGTCAAGCGACGTGCCGAAGACGATCGTCCCCGGGGACCCGATCAGCACGAGCGCCGTCTCCACGCTCACCGTGCCGACGGGCGGGCGCATCGACCACCTGCGCGTGACGATCGACGCCACGCACGACTACGTCGGCGGCCTGCGCGCGCGGCTCACGTCCCCGAGCGGCACGACGGTCGATCTGCTCGACCGTCCGAGCCTCAGCAACAACGGCTTCGGCCTCGCTCCCCAGTGGGCCGGGCCGATCACCTTCGACGACGCGGCGTCGCAGGCGATCCAGGACGTCCCGACCGACAACCCGTCAGGGACGCTCGGCGGCTCCTACGTCCCCGACGAGCCGCTCGCCGCGCTCGCCGGCGAGGACCGCGCCGGCGAGTGGACGCTGAGAATGACCGACGAGGCGCCGTCCGACGGCGGCACGCTCAACGGCTGGAGCATCGAGAGCGACCAGCCCGGCTGCACGTCCGCCGCCGTCCCGCCGATCGCGACGACCGGGAGCGCGAGCGGCGTCACGCAGACCGGCGCGACGCTCGCCGGCACGATCGACGCCGGCAGCGCGCCGACGACCTACCGCTTCGACTACGGCACGACCGCCGCCTACGGGCAGGCGACGCCCGCCGCGGACGCCGGCTCGGCGATGGGCGCGGTTGCGCAGAGCGGCGCCGTGTCGAGCCTCTCGGCCTCGACGCTCTACCACTTCCGCATCGTCGCGCTGCGCGGGGGCGTGCCCGTCGCGTTCGGCGCCGACCAGACGTTCACGACGGCGGCGGTGCCCGCGGGCGGGGGCGGCTCGACCGGCGCCGGCGGCAGCATCGGCGGCGGGCCGAGATCCGTCGCGAAGCCGACCGGCGTCACCGCCAAGGCCACGCTCAACGCTCGCAACGCCTTCGTCTACGCGTTCCGCGACACGCCGGGGCTGCACGCGACCATCCATTTCACGCTGCCCAAGCACGGCCGCACGAAGGCGATCGCGTTCGGCGCGCGCTCGTTCGTCGTGGCGCGCGGCGGGCGGGTGAGGCTGACGATCAAGGTCGGCGGCGGCGCGCTCGCGGCGCTGCACAAGCTGCACACCGCCAAGGTGGCCGTCACGATCGTGCTGGACGGCAGAGCGTTCCGCTTCACGCTGCGGCTCAGCGCGCCGAAGCCGAGACCGCAGCGCCGCCGCTGAGCCGCCACGCGTAGAGCACGGCCGCGACCGCCGTCGCGAGGTTGATGCTGGAGACGCCGGCGCGCATCGGCAGGCGCAGGCGCGCGTCGGCGCGGGCAAGCAGCGCGTCGGAGAGACCGTGGCGCTCGGTCCCGAACGCCAGCACCGCGTCGGGCGGGAGCGCGGCCGGGTCGAGCACGTCGCCGTCGGGGTCGATCGCGAGCAGGGGGCGGCGGGGCGCGGGGCCGCCCGCGCGCGGGTCCGCGGCTCCAGCAGCTCCGCCAGCGCGCGCGTCCGCAAGTCCCTCGACGAACCCGTCGTCGCGCCCGACCGGCAGCGCGAAGTGCAGCCCGGCGGAGCCGCGCAGCGCGGTCGGGTCCCACGGGTCGTGCATGCCGGTGGTGACGACCCCGGCCGCCTCGGCGGCCGCCGCCACGCGCACGACGGCGCCGACGTTGCCGCGGTCGCGCGGGTCCTCCAGCAGCACGACCGGCCGCGTGCCCGGCGCGCGCAGCGCCGCCGCGTCGAAGCGCGGACGGCGCGCGATCGCCAGAAGCTGCGTGCGCGGGACGTGCGGCGCGAGCGTGCCCAGCAGCTCGGGCGTCACCGGCTCCCCGGCGAGCGCGCGGAAGCGGCCGGCGAGGTCGGGCGCCAGCTCCGCCGCCATCCGCTCGAGCCCCTCCGGGTCGACCGCCGCGACGACCTCGACCTGGGCGCCGAAGCGCAGCGCGTGCTTGAGCGCGTGGAAGCCTTCCAGCACCGCGAGCCGCTCGTCGCCGCGCGCGCGCTGGAAGCGCCCGGTGAGCGCGCTCACGCGGCCAGCACCGCCGCGCCGGGCTCGGTCAGCGCGTCCGCGCGCGGCAGCGCGGCCAGCGAGGCGTCGCGGCTGACCGCGCGGATCTCGTCGGGGATCGTCTCCAGCCGCACGCGCCGGACGAAGTCGAGCTGCCCGCCGAGCGGCTTGAAGAAGTCGTCGTAGTGGGTCGGCACGACGATCCGCGGGTCGAGCCGCGGCAGCACGCGCGCCCAGTAGCGCGGCGTGACGGAGCGGCCGGCGACGCCCGCGAGGAACACGTCGACCGGCTCTTCGCGCAGCGCCGCGTCGATCAGGTTCGCGCTGCCCTGGTGGTAGAAGCTCGTGCCGGCGACCTCGATCCGGATGCCCCACACCTGTCCGCAGCGGTAGGCGCCCGGCGTGAGGCCGTGGAGGTGATCGCAGGACAGCTCGCCGTCGAACGGGACGCGCCGGCCGAGCAGCAGCTTCGAGTGCGCGCTCGGCGTGAAGGAGACGACGAACGGACCCAGCTCGTAGCGCCGATACGGTTCGACCTCGACCGCGAGGCCGCCGAGCCCGTGAAGCTGCATCAGTCTCACGAGCGACTCCGAGCCGTACGCCGGCGCGCGGTAGCGGCGCGCGATCGCCGGCGCGTCGACCGCGTGGTCGAAGTGCGTGTGGCCGACCAGCACGCCGGCGACGTCGCCGCCGGGGCGGATCCAGCGGTCGAGCAGGTCGTGGTCGGGGAGCGCGGTGCGGCGCAGCAGCAGGCTGCGCAGCGGGACGCGCGAGACGTAGGGGTCGATGAACAGCGAGGTCCCTTCGTACGTCATCCGGTAGCCGGAGACGCCGAGCCACTCCAGCTCCAGCCCGCGCGGCAGCGCGAGCGGCACGGCCTCGAGGCCGCGCAGCGCGTCGGCGTCGTCGCGTGCAGCGGACATGGTGCGCCGACCGTACCGGAGCGCGGCGGGGGCGGGCGCCGACGGGGCCGGGCCGGCGCGCGCCGACGGCGTTCGGGGGCGGGCGCGACGGGGCGGGCGCCCCTACTGCTTGCGCGCGATCGCCTCGGCCAGCTCGCCCTTGCTCATCCGCGAGCGGCCGCTGACGCCGAGCTTCGCGGCGCGCTCGTAGAGCTCGTCCTTCGTGTGGCCTTCGTAGTCCACGCCGCCGTAGGACTTGCCTCTGTTCTCGCGCGCCCGCGGGTTCTTCGCGCGCGGGTCGGACGGACCCTTGCGCGCCTTCGGCTCCCAGCGGTCGCCGACCTTCTCGAAGCTGTGCTTCAGCGCTGCGTAGGCGACGCGATGCGCACGCTCGCCCTCGCCGTACTCCTTCACGGCCGCGTCGTGGGCCTTCGCGAACGTGCGCTGCGCCTTCGCCGGCGAGCGCTTCAGCGTGTCCGGCAGCTCGCTCTGCTTGGCGGCGCCGCGTGCGGTGGTCTTGGGCATGGAGCGCGTTCACCTCCCCGGGGTCGGGTGCCGTGATCTCGGCTACCCGAGTCCCGGGAGGCGAAACGGCGAGCTACGCGCGGTGGTCGATCGCGTGGTCCTGGCCCGGCTGGCCGTCGGCCGGCGGCGGGATCCGATGCGGGGACGGACGCGCGCGCCAGCGGGCCACGTCATGCCTGAGACCTTCACGCCGTCCCATCGCGGTGGATGGACGTCGTGCTGGCGCCGCCACTGGCCGGCGCGCCGGGCTTCACACGCCGCGAGTCGGCGTCCCCGGCCCGTGCCGGGTGACGACGAGGCGCGGGTCGGCGGCCGGCTGCGCGGCGGCGTCGGAGTCGTCCGCGTCGGCGTCGGCGCCGAGCGGCGGCGCCGGGTAGGACGCGAGCCGGTGGTGGAACGCCTGCGCGACGCGCAGCGCGTGCGCCTTCGCCAGCGCGGCGCGTTCGCCCGCGAACAGCTCGTCGACGGTCTCGTTCCAGAGCGCGAGCCAGCGGCCGAAGTGCCCGGCGCGCAGGTTCGCCTTCGCGTGCAGGCGCGCGTGCGGCTCGAACGGCGTGCCGCTGTAGGACTTCACCCCGAGCAGGATCGTCTCCCAGAAGTCGGAAATCTGGGGGATGTGCGCCTCGAGGTCGAGTCTCGCGACGTCGGTGAAGAGGAAGCCGATGATCGGATCGGTCATCGCCTTGCCGTAGAAGGCGCGGACGAGGCGCTCGACGTCCGCGCGCGTCTCGATGTCGGGGCGGTCGGCCGCGGTGCTCACGGCGTGGATGATGGCGGGTCCGATGCGCGGAGCGCGGTCGGCGGTCAGGCGCCTGCCGCTCGGCCGAGGCGCTCAGTCGCCGCGCGTCCGCCGCTCAGGCGAGCCGCTCCGCCGCCGCGCGCGCGTCCGCGAGCCAGTCGCGGCGGTGCTCGGGCGGCGCCTCCCAGTCCTGCGCCCAGCCGAGCCACTGGAGCGCCAGGACCAGCTCGGCGGCGGCGAGGTCGGCCGCGTCGATCGGACCGTAGGCGGCGACGATCGCCGCGCGCTCGGCGTCTCGCCAGCCCGCGAGCAGCGCGGCGAGGTCGAGCGCGCCCGGGCCGAGCGCCGCCATCTCCCAGTCGACGGGCGCGATCCGGTCCCCGGCGACGAGCACGTTGGAGGGGTACAGCTCGCCGTGCAGGAGCGTCGGCGGGAGCGCGTCGAGGCGGGCGATCGCGGCCTCGACGGCCGCTTCGAGCGCCGGCGTCAGGCGCGCGCCGAGCGCGGCGCGGGCGCGCGCGAGCAGGACGCCGTGCAGGGCGGCGTCGCGGCGCAACAGCGGCGGCGCGGACGGCGGGCGGGCGGCGAAGCGCGCGTGCAGGGTCGCCGCCCAGCGGGCCGTCGCCGCCCATGCCTCGACCTCGCCGCGCTGCCACAGCGGCACGCCCTCGACCCGTTCCAGCACCAGCCAGCCGGGGCCGCTCGCGTGGCAGCGCGGCGTGCCGAGCCGCTCGTCGGCGAGCAGCGCGTAGGCGGCCGGCTCGCGCGCGGGGTCGCGTGCGAACGCCGGCTTGCTGGCGGGCGCGGCGCCGAACCGCTTGACCAGCAGCGCGAGCGGCTCGCCGTCCGGGCGCTCGACGTCGACCTCCTCCAGCGGCCAGCTCGAGGCGTACGGGCACGGAGCGCGGCGGCGCACGGTGCCGAGCGCCGCGAGCGCTTCCTCGACGCTCACAGCACGCGCTCCAGCAGCCGGCCGAGCACGATGTCGGACGCGAGGTGCTGCTCCGCGATCGCGCGCGCTGTGGCGCTGTGGCGCTCGTAGTCGGCGCAGACCGCGCCGATCGCGCGCGCGGCCTCCTCCGCGTCGCCGAACGCGAGCAGCCCCTCGCCGACCGGCAGCGCGCAGCCGAAGCCGGTGTCCTGCGCGACGACGGGCCGGCCGGCCGCGAGATAGCAGGCGCTGCGGTCGCTGAACCAGCCGCTGCGCGCGTCCGCGTAGCCGGCCTTCGCCAGCCCCAGCTCTCCCCGCGAGCCGGAGACGAAGCGCCGGTAGGCGTCCGGCGTGCCGGCGAGCGCGGCCGGGTCGGCGAGCGGCCAGCCGTGCGCGCGCAGTGCGCGCAGGTCCTCGTGCTCACCGGGGTCGATCGCGAGCGCCGGCAGCAGCGGCGCGGGGGAGAGCCGCGGCAGCTCCAGCAGCCGCCGCACGCTGTGCGCCTTCTGGCCGTAGCGCACGCCGCCGTGCTCGACCGAGCCGTAGGAGCGCCAGTTGCCGACCGTCGTGAAGGCGTCGTGCTCGATCGTCCCGCCCGGCGGCCAGTCGTCGAGCGCGACCGGCGGCAGCGTCGCGATCCAGCGGCGGTCGAGCGGCAGCCCGGTCCGCTCCAGCAGCAGGCCGACGGTGACGTGGCGCGTGTGGTCGTCGAAGCCCATGTCGACGCCCTGCGCGTGCCAGAGCTGCACGAACACCGGGTCGAGGTCGACGAACACGCGGGTCCGGATCGGCGCCGTCAGCTCGGGGTCGCGCAGCAGGCCGGACATGTTCAACAGCAGCTCGGCGTCGAAGCCCGCGAGCTGCTCGTACGACGCGCCGTGCGTCACACGCGTGCCGCGCTCCAGCAGCGCGCCCCGCTCCAGGCCGAGCGCGTCGAAGTACGCCGCGCTCGCCGGCTCGATCCGCTCGACCGGCTCCACGACGAGCACGTCGTGCCCGAGCCGCTCCAGGCCGCGCGCCCACTGGAGGATCGCCCACGTCGCGCCGCCGTGACCGGGCGTGCCGGCGAGCATCCCGGCGAGCAGGATCCTCACGGCAGCAGGTCCTCCAGCAGCGCGCCGATCACGCGCTCGGCGTCGAGCCGCTCCTCCGCGATCCGCCGCGCCGCGCGCGCGTGGCGCTCGGGCTCGGCGAGGACCGCCTCGACGGCGGCGACCGCCTCCTGCGGCGTCGTGAACGTGAGCAGCCCCTCGCCGGTCTCGAACGACGGCGGCAGGCCGGTCGCCTGCACGATCGCCGGCCGACCCGAGGCGAGGTAGCGCGTGGTGCGGTCCCCGAGCCAGCCGCAGCGCGTCTCGACGTAGATGCCCTGCGCCGGCGACAGCTCCGCCAGCGAGCCCTGCACGTAGGCGCGGAACGCGTCGGGGTCGCCGGCGACGGCGCGCGGGTCCGTCAGCCGCCAGCCGCCGTCGGCGAGCGACGCGGCGTCGGCGCCGTCGCCGGGGTGGATGTCGAGCGCCGCCTCGCAGTCGGCGCCGCTCGCGCGCGGGACCTGCGCGAAGCGGCGGAACTCGTGCGCCTTCTGGCCGTAGAGGCGGCCGTCGTGCTCGACGCGGCCGTAGCCGCCGCGCCAGCTCGCGACCGTCGTGAAGCCGCGCGAAGGCGGCTCGCTCGCGACCGGCCACTCGTCCAGCGGCACGGGCGGGGGGACTGCCCGCCAGCGGCGCCCGCCGAGCGGCAGCGGGCAGCGCTCCGATCCCAGCGCGAGCCCGACGCTCAGCAGCTCTTCGTGGCGGTCGAGCGCGTCGCCGAGCGCGCCCTGCGCGTGCCAGAGCTGCGTGTAGCCGGGGTCGAGGTCGAGGTAGGCGCGCCGGCGCGGCAGCGCCAGCAGCGGCGCGAACGCGAGGTTGCCGCTGACGTTCAGCAGCAGGTCGGCGCGCGCGCAGGCGTCCTCCAGCGCCTCCGCCGGCGGGCCGCTCAGCACGCGTCCCGCGTCGTCGATCAGCGCGGCGAACGGGTCCAGCTCGAAGCGCCGGACGACCCGCTCGAACCACGCGATGTGCTCCGCGTCGCAGGTCGCCGCGTCGATCTGCTCCAGCAGCCACGTCTCGACGCCGAGCGCGCGCAGCCCGAGCAGCCACGACAGCCGCACCCACGCCTCGCCGCCGTTGCCGGGCTTGTTCGCGAGCGCGCCGGCGAGGACGACGACCGTCATCGCGCCGCGCCGACCGTCCGCTCCAGCCGCACGCGAAGCTGCTCGGCGCTTTCGTCGCGCACCTCCAGGCGGGGCAGGCGCAGCGGGTCGCAGCCGGCGTGGACGGCGTCGCCCTCGACCGTGCAGGCGAGCTCGAAGCCCAGCTCGTCGGCGAGCGCGGCGGTCGTCACGTCGCAGCCGCCGTAGGGGTAGGCGAGCAGCTCGACCGGCGCGCCGACGATCCGCTCCAGCGCCGCCTTCGATCCGCTCAGCTCGCGCTCCTGCACGGCTTCCTCGTGCGAGGGCAGCAGCAGGTGGTGCAGCCCGTGCGCGCCGACCGCGTGGCCGGGGCGGCCGGCCAGCTCCGCGACCTCCTCGACGGTCATCAGGCGGTGGCTGCGGCGCGGCGGCAGGTCGAGGCCGCTCCACTCGACAAGCGCCGCGATCAGCGCCTCGATCCCCTCCGGCCCGGCGTGCAGCAGGCGGCCGTGCAGCGCGTGCAGCGCCGCGGCGCGCTCGCGCTCGCTGCGGGTCGCGCGGATCAGCGGGATCCCGTCGAGCTCCAGCTCCAGGCGCTCCGGGATCGGCTCCTCGCCGAGCAGGACGCGCTGTGCCGTGTCCCACCACGCCTCGCGCGGCCGCTCCGCCGGCGCGCCGCTGACGAACACGGTGAACGGCACGCCCAGCTCGGCGGCCAGCGGCGAGGCGACGTCGAGGTTGTCGAGGTAGCCGTCGTCGAACGTGACCGCCACCGCGCCCGGCTCGACCTCGCCGGCCGCGAGCTGCGCGCCCAGCTCCGCCAGCGGCAGCGGCCGGTAGCGCTCGGCCAGCAGCTCCATCTGCTCGGCGAAGCGCTCCGGCGGCGTGCACAGGCCGTGCACGTCGGGGCGCAGCGCGGCGACGCGGTGGTAGCAGAGGATCGCGGCGCGCCGCGGCGGGTCGGCGCGGGCGCCGAGCGGCGGCCGCGGCCGCGCGCCGCCGCGCTCGCCGCGGCGCAGCAGGCCGCCGCGCGCCGCCGGGACGCGCGCGCTGCCGGCGACGACCGTCGGGTGCTCGGGATCGACCGCGTCCAGCTCGGCGGGCGCGAGCGCGGACAGCGGCGCGCCGGCGACCGCGGCCAGGCACGTCATCAGGTTGCCGTCCCCGGCGATCTGCACCTCGCCGGGCGGGAAGGCGGCGCACAGCAGCCGCCGCAGCGACGGCTCCGTGTAGCCGCGCAGCGCTCCGGGCGCGCGCGCCATCGTCGCGGCGGCGACGAGCAGGCGCCCGCCCGGGCGCAGCGCCTCGCGGCAGCGCGCGAGCGCCGCCTGCGGGTCGCGCTCGCGCTCCAGCGCGCCGGCGACGACGACGAGGTCGTAGGCCGGCTTGCCCGCCGCCGGCGCCGGCCACGGGTCGCCGGGGCCGATCCGCAGCGTGCGCTCGGGCGCGATGCCGTCGGGCGTCAGCTCGCGCAGCATCCGCTCGCTCAAATGCCGCTCGACGGCGCCGGGGTCGGACGCCGGCGGCCGGCTCCACGCGAGCGCGGGGATCTCCCGCTCGGCGAGCTCGTCGCGGACCTCGGCGATCTCGCCCTCGGCGTCGGCGAGCGCCTCCTCCAGGCGCTCGCGCTCCTCGCGCAGGTGGGTCGCGTGCCCGGCCAGCTCGCGCTGGAAGTCGAGCAGTGTCACGAGCACGTCCTCGCCGCGCGTGCGCGAGGCGGCGAGGTGCTTGTCAATCAGCATGCGCTTGGCGGGCAGGTAGGCGTCGCGCACGACGGCGGAGTGGTAGCGCGAGCCCTGGCGGATGCGGTAACGCACGAGCGCCTCGTCGAGGATCGCGCCGCGCAGCCCGCGGCGCAGCGCGCCGAGCCAGAAGTCGACGTCCTCGTAGGCCGGCAGCGAGGGATCGAAGCCCGGCCCCTCGGACCACAGCTCGCGCCGGAAGACGGTCGAGATGTGGCCGCAGGCGCCGCGTCCGAGCGCTTCGGCGACCGTGTAGGCGGGCGGCTTCCAGCGGTAGGAGGCGCGCCCGAACGCCTGGAGCGCGCAGCAGACGAAGGCGAGGTCCTCGCGCTCGCGCAGCAGCGCGCTCGCCTGCTCCAGGTAGCTCGGCTCGAAGGCGTCGTCGCCGTCGAGCAGCACGACGAACGGCGCTGTGGTGGCTCCGATCCCGACGTTGCGCGCGTGCGCGGCGCCGCCGTGCTCGGCGCGGATCACGCGCACGCGGGGCTCGTGCGCGTCCAGCCATGCGAGGACCTGCAACGTGAGGGCGTCGGTCGAGCCGTCGTCGACGATGACGATCTCCTGCGCCGGCGCGGTCTGCGCCAGTACGCTGTCGACTGCCTCGGGCAGCGTGCGGCCGAGGCCGTAGCAGGTGATCGCGACGGCCGTCTGGGAGTCGGTCATCTCGCCTTCACCGCCCGCGCGACGATCACGAGCGGCGCCTCGTCCGTGCCGCCTTCCAGGCTGGCGCCCGCCGCCTGCTCGACCTCCTCGGCAGCCAGCCCGGCGAGGAACGCGAGCGTCGCATCCTCGCCGCCGCGGCCCGTGACCTCGACCTCGCCGGCGCCGAAGGCCTGTTCGAGCAGCGCGCCGAAGCCGACGGCCGAGAAGCGCCAGCAGTCGGTGCGCGGGCCGCCGGCCTCGACGCGCCCCGCCGCCGGCACGGTCGCGAGCAGGACCCCGCCCGGCCGCAGCACGCGTGCGCACTCGGCGAGCGCGTCGGCCGGCTCCTCCAGGAGCTGCAGGACGTGCGGAAGCAGCACGCAGTCGTAGGCGCCGCGCTCCAACGCGGGGGCGTCCTGGAGGTCGGCGATCACGGTCGCGGCCGGATTGGTGGCGTCGGCGTCGAGCACGTCGCACGCGGTCAGCCGCTGGCGGCCGTAGCGCGTCGCGTAGCGCGCGTCGTGGTAGGCGAGCACGCGGCCGTGGACGTCGTCGGCGTGCGCTTCGAGGAAGTCCTCGATGAAGCGGCGGTCGACGCACAGCCCCCGCTCCTCGCCCCACAGCGGGCTGAGCGGCTCCAGCCGGCGCAGGTCGCCCCAGGCATCCGCGGCCGCGCCCGCCGCCGCACGCGGCCGCCGCAGCTTCGCGCCGAGCCGGTCGCGCTCGCGCCGGCGGGCGCCCAGCCGCGGGCGCAGGTCCTCCTCCAGCGCGCGCTCGGCGAGGTGGTTCTCGCGCAGCAGCGCGCCGACGGCGCGCTCGCGGTCGAGCAGCACCTCGCGCAGGTGCGCCTCGTAGAGCGGGGCGTGCTTGCGGTAGAGCGCGCGCACGGCCTCCTCGTCCGCGCGCTCGCAGATCGCCGCCTCGCCGACCGCCATCGCCTCGACCGCGACGCCCGCGTAGCCCGCCTCGGCGAGGCGGATGCCGAGGTCCCACTGCGCCTGCACCGCGCCCGCGGCGCCTTCGTCCACGCCGCCGATCGCGCGCAGCGCCGAGGCGCGCAGCAGCAGGGCGGCGCCGAGCGCCGTGCCGCTGAGCGCGCCCACCAGCCCGTCCGCGCCCGCCGGGGCTCCGGGCGCCGCGGCGGCCGCGAATGCGGCATGCGGCTGCGCGCACAGTGCGGCGGAGGCCGCCGCGAGGAAGCCCGGCGTGACCGCGCCGCGGCCGTCGCTGAGCCACACGAGCCCGTCGGGCTCGTCGAGCGCGCGGCTCCACGTGTGCGTCACGCCGAAGCCGGGGTGGCCGAGCAGGCCCGCGCCGCCGCGCACGAGCACGCGGCTCGCCGGCGCGTCCTGACCGCCCACGGCGGCGAGGTCCTCGTGCGCGTCGAGCACGACCGTCAGCGGCGCCGGCGGCGGGCTCGCCGCCGCGCCGCGCGCCTGCCCGATCGAGACGCGCCGCCCGTCGGCCAGCACCGCCAGCACGTCGAGGTCGAGCGTGCCGCCGGTCCCGACAAGGCTCACGCGCGCGGTGAAGCCGGCCCGCTCCGCCCACGGGCAGTCGGGATGCGCCTGCGCGATGTCGGGCCGGGGCTCCTGGAGCGGGATGCGGCGGAACGGCTCACCGCGATGGCACAGCTCGACCGCCTCGACCGGCCCGTCCGCGCCGACCGCCCAGCCGACGACCTCCAGCCACGGGAACGGCAGCGGCGCGCCCGCCGCGGGCGCGTCGAGCGCCGCGCCGAGCAGGCCGGGCGTGCGCGCGCGCCCGGTCGCGTCCGAGGATTCCTCGCACGTGCAGCGCACCGCGAGCGGCGAGCCCGGCAGCGGCTCCCCGCCGCCGGCCGGGGTGACGCGCAGCCGCGGCGGCGGGTCGCCGTGCAGCGGGCGCTCGGGGACGAAGCGGAACGCGACCGCGCCGTCGGCCTTGCCGGCCGCCGCGAGGTCCTCGCGGAAGCGGTCCGCCCACACGGCGCCGATCCGCCGCTCGCCGTCCCAGACGTCGAGCTTCAGCCGCCGGCCGGGCGCGGCCGGGTCGAACGCCCAGCCGGTGATCGCGCCGCAGGTCGCCGCGTCGAGGCGGCCCTCGAGCGCCTGCGCACGCGGCGCGCTCGCGCGCTCGCCGTCCTTGACCGCGCGCACCGCGATCAGCAGCGGGAAGTAGGGGTCCTCGCGCGCCAGCTCCTCCTCTGCCAGCTCGTCGCTCGCGAGCCCGTGCAGGAAGGCGGTCGACGCGAGCACGTTGCCGAGCGCCTGCACCTCGACCGCGCCGGCGCCGAAGCGCGCCTCGAACAGGCGCCGGGCCGAGGCGGCGGTGAAGCGCCAGAAGTCGCCCTCGACGCCGGCCTCGTAGTCGATCCGGCTCACGCACGGGACCGTCGCCAGCACGACGCCGCCGGGCGCGAGCGCGCGGTGCAGGTTCGCGACCGCCGTCTCGACGTCGAACAGGAACTGGAGCGTCTGGGTGATCACGACGCAGTCGTAGGCGCTCTCCGGCAGCGACTGCGGGCGCGTCAGGTCGGCGATCAGCGTCGCGTCGGGGTTCTCGGGCGCGACGTCGAGGACCGTGACCGAGCGCGCGCCGCGCTCGAACCGGCGCGTGTAGGCGGGGTCCTTGACCTCCAGCACGTCGCCGGCGACGTCGTCGGCGTGCGCGGCCAGGAAGCGCTCGATGTAGTGGCGGTCGACCGGCTGGCCGCGGTCGAGTCCCCACACGCGGCTGACCGGCTCGGTCCGTCGCAGCGAGCCCCACGCGACCGGCTCGCGCGCGGGCGCCGAGGCGCCGGCGGCCGTCGCGTCCGCCGGCGGCCCCGGCGCGCCGGCGCCCTCCTCGAGCGCCTGCTCGAGCCCGCGCCGGTGGCGCTCCAGCCGCGGGATCGCCGTCCGCCACGGCTCGCCGTCGAGCTGCGGGCGCGGCGGCGGGTCGCCCGCCATCAGCGCCTCCAGCGCGGCGATCCGCTCCCCGATCGCCGCCAGCACGCCGTCCGCGTGCGCCGCGTAGCTGTCGGCGTGCTTCTCCAGCATCGTCTCGAACACGCGCATGTGGTTGCGCGGCGAGGTGCAATCGCTCGACATCGAGCCGGGGCGGATGCGGTAGCGGAACAGCGACTCGGGCACGATCTCGCCGCGGTGCCCGCGCTCGACGAGGTCGACGGCGAGCGCCCAGTCCTCGTAGCCGTAGAGCCCCGGGCGCTCGTCGTAGCCGCCGATCGCCAGCAGCGCGTCGCGGCGCGCCGGCGCGGCCGTGCAGACGGTGTCCTCCGCCAGCAGCCAGGGGAAGTCGCAGCGCTCCGGCCGCCAGTCGAACTGCTTGGCGCCGAAGGCGGTCAGCCAGCAGCTCGCGAACGCGAGCGAGTCGTCCGCCTCGAGCCGCCCGATCGTGACCTCCAGGAAGCGCGGCTCGAACAGGTCGTCGGCGTCGAGGAACGAGACGAAGCGCCCGCGCGCTTCCTCCAGCCCGGTGTTGCGCGCGCTCGCGAGGCCGCGGTTGGGCGTGCGGATCACGCGCGTGCGCGGCCGCCGGTAGGAGGTCAGCATGTGCCGCGTGGCGGGGTCGTCGGAGCCGTCGTCGACGATCAGGATCTCGGCGTCCGAGCGCGTCTGGGCGAGCACGCTCGCGACCGCCTCGTCGAGGTAGGCGCCGAGGTTGAAGCAGGGGATGACGACGGAGACGGCCGGTCTCATCCGACCTCGACCGCGGTGCGGGCACCGCCGCCGGAGGCGGTGGTCGGCTCGCGCGCCGCGCCCAGCGACACGCGGCCGGCGGCATGCAGCACGAGCGGGGAGCGGCGCAGGGCGACGCCGCTGCCGGCGACGGTCGCCCAGATCCAGTGCGGGCGTCCGTCGAGCAGCTCGCGCGGCGTCGGCAGCGTGAAGCCGCCGCGCCCGTCGGCGATCCCCTGCTCGGCGAGGTCGCCGCGCGGCTCCTCGGCCGTGACGGTCGCGAGCAGGCGGGCGCCGTCCCACAGCTCGACCCGCGCCGGCCGCTCGCCGTCGGCGTGCGCCGCCCAGCCGCTGATCAGCCGCGGGGAGACCTGGTCGAGAACGCCGCGCGCGCTCGCCGCCGCCGCCTCCTCCTGCGCGGGCGCCGCCTCCTGCCCGGCTGCCGCCTCCTGCCCGACCGCGGCCGCGGCCGCGTCGTGCAGCAGCGTCTCCAGGCGGGTCTCGTCGAGGTCGAACGGCCGCAGCCCGGCGGGGTTGCGCAGGAACAGGTGGTCGGGGCGCTCGACGTGGTCGTACTGGCGGTGCCAGCCGAAGGCGCGCTCGTCCTCGGTGAAGCGGTCCTTGCGTTCCTCGAAGACCTTGCGCAGCCCGTGCGCCTGGCCGCGGATCGGGTAGTGGCGCAGCAGGAAGCGCAGCGGGAAGATGCGGCGGCCGGCGAAGCGCACATCGTGGCCGCCTTCGGCGAGGTCGAGGTCGGCGAAGCCGGCCTTCCAGCACTTGCGCTGCATCACGTCGTACTCGGCGGGATCCTCCCAGCGCCGGAAGTGCGCGCGCGGGTCCATCCCGTCGCGAAAGGCGTCGTCGACGGGGACGAAGTTGAGCACGCGGAAGTCGATCGCGCTGTAGCCGGCGCGGTCGACCCAGCGGATCGCCTCGCGCAGCGTCATCCCGGGCCACGGCGACTCGCGGATCTCGTCGGCGTCGTGATGGACGTACCAGTCGGCGCCCAGCTCGCGCGCCAGCTCGCGCTTGCGCGCCAGCAGCGCTCTCCACGAGGTGCGCCCGCCGTCGGGCTCGGCGAGGCGCTCGATCCCGAGCAGGCCGCGGCCGAGCCGGCGCTGCGCGCGCGCGACCGTCTCGTCGGTCGAGCCGTTGTCGATCAGGTAGGACCACACGCCGTTGGCGGCGAGGTGGTCGAGCACCGGCTCGATGATGTCGGCCTCGTTGTAGGCGGCGATCAGCGCGACGACGCGGAAGCTGTCGTCGAGCAGGCTGGGGGCGAGCCCGGCCGGCGGCTCCGGCGCTGCCGCGGCGGCGTGCGCGCGCGGGACGGCCGGCGGCTGCGGCGGCGGCGGCGCGCTGCGCCGGCGCCCCAACAGGCGGCGCGCGGGCGCGGGAGCGGGCGGGCGCGTAGCCGGGCCGGCGTCTCGCGCCGGCGCCGGCGCCGACGCAAGCTCCAGCCGCCACAGCGGGATCCGCCGCCCGTCGGGCAGCTCGGCGGCGATCGTCAGCTCGCGCAGCCGCCGAGCGGCGGCGGCCGGGACGCGCAGGCGGAAGCCGCTGCGCGCGGCGTGCGGGACGTCCGGGTGCAGCTCGGCGATGTCCGACCGCTCGCGGTCGGCGAGCACGTGCAGCGGCGGCGCCTCGCCGGCCAGCGCGAGCACGCGCGCGATCGGCCCCTCCGCGCTGAGCGCCCAGCCGGCGATCAGCAGGTCGCCGTCGAGCGGCCCGACTGCCGGGCGGTCGAGGTGGCGGCCGACGAGCGGCGGCGCGAGCGCCAGCGGCTCGCACGCCGCGACGTGCGGCGGCGGCGCGGGCGCGGGCGGCGGCGCGGCGCTAGCGGACGGCCTCGACAAAGAAGCTCTCCAGCGGCCGGTCGTCGAGCTCGACGATCTCTGGGAAGCGGCTTGCGGTCTGTCCGCTGTCGAGCTGGCGCACCTGCGAGAACCCGGCCTTGCGCAGCAGCTCCTCGGCGAAGGCGGGGACGAACATCGTGCGAGAGTATCCGTACCAGACCACCTGAGCGATCAGCTTCCCTCCAGCGCTCGCCATCTCCTCGTCCGGGATCAGGAACCAGTCGCGGTCGCCGCGGCGGTAGGCGTCGAACGCGCGCTCGAGGTTCGGCAGCCCGAGGCGCAGCACGCCGCCGGGCTTCAGCACGCGCCGCAGCTCGCGCAGCACCGGCACGAGGTCGGAGTAGGGGACCTCCGGCAGCGCGTGGATGCTGACGGCGTAGTCGATGCTCGCGTCCTCCAGGGGGAGCCCCTCGCGGATGTCGCAACTGAGGTCGATGCCGGGCTCCCGCTTGCGGTCCGAGTTGATCCAGCCCGGAGCGGGGTGTCTGCCGCAGCCCCAGTTGAGCCGCCGGATCTCCGCCGGCTCCGGCGCAGGCGCGGGGGTCGCCGCCGCGCTCGTCATGCGGGCGCCCCCACCGGCCCCGCCAGCCGCTCCAGCAGGCGCCCGAGCACCTTGCGCGCGTCGAAGTGCTGCTCCGCGAGCGCGCGGGCGGCGGCGCTGTGGCGCTCGTAGTCGCGCTCGATCTCCTCGACGCCGGCGGCCGCCTCCTCCACGGTGGAGAAGACGAGCAGCCCCTCGCCGACCGGGTAGCGGTCGCGCAGCCCCGTGTCCTGCGCGAGCACCGGCTTGCCGCTCGCGAGGTAGCAGACGCTGCGATCGGAGAGCCAGCCGCTGCGCGTCGCGACGTACATCTGCTGCGCGACGCACAGCTCGGCGCGCGAGCCGCGGATGTAGTCGCGGTAGGCCGCCGGCGTGCCGGCGACCCGCCGCGGGTCGACGAGCCGCCAGCCGTTCGCCTCCAGCGCGCGCAGGTCGCGCGTCTCGGCCGCGTCGATGTCGAGCGCCAGCTCGAATTCGGCGCCGACGAGCCGCGGCAGCTCGACGAAGCGGCGGAACTCGTGCACGCGCGAGCCGTAGGTGACGCCGTCGAAGGCGACCGTCCCGTACGGGTTGCGCCACGTCGCGACGGTCGTGAAGGCGCGACCCGGCTCGTCCACCCAGGTTGGCGTCCAGCGCGCGAGGTCAACCGGCGGCGGCGTCGCGATCCACTCGACGCCGCAGTCGGGGATCGCGCACTCCGGCCGCCCGACGTTCGCGCCGAGCGTGACGAAGCGGTCGTGGCCGGCGAGCAGGTCGGCGAGCCCCAGCTCGCGCCACATCTGCGGGTAGCCGGGATCGAGGTCGAGGAAGGTCCACGGTCCCTCGACCGCAAGCTCCGCGCGCGAGCAGAAGCCCATCGCGTTCAGCACGCCCGCGTCGGCCGCGTCCGGGTCAGCGGCCGCGAGCGCCTCGATCGACGCCAGCGCGGCAGCGGTCGGTCCCGGCGCGAGCGAGACCCGCGCGCCGGCGGCGCGCAGCCCGAGCGCCCACTGCGCCAGCGCCCACAGGTGCCCGCCGGCCCGCTCGCGGCCGGCGGCGTTGCCGGCCACCACGATGTGCGGGGGTCCGCTCACGCGTAGCCGAACTCCTGGAGCGGATCGGCGAACGCCTCGTTGGCGAGGTCCTTCAGCGCCGGCGGCAGGTCCCGCTCCCAGCGGCCGCTGGAGGCGCTCGCGTCCGGGGACGTGCGATGCTGGATGCGGTCGAGCTGCGCCTCGGCGCGCTCGACGATCGCGCCGACCAGCGACGGGGCGGCGTCCAGCTCCAGGTAGTCGAGGATCCGCGCGAGCATCGCCGGCACGTCGGCGACGAGCTCCTCGTAGGGGACGAGCAGCGCGCCCTCGCGGCGCTCGCGCCAGCCGGCCGCGAGCGCGGCGGCGATCCCCGCCTGCCAGCGCACGAACTGCTCGTCGTCCGCGACGTGCTCGCGGCCGAAGGCGTCATAGCCGCGCTTCTTGTTGAACGCGAGCATCGAGGCGATCACGTCGCGGAAGTCGCGCACGAGGAATATCTCGCGCCCGTCGGCGCACAGCTCGCGCAGCAGCCGCTGGAGGTGCGCCGGCCCGCACTTCTCGGCGCCGTAGCGCACGTCCGTCCGCTCCTGGGTCGCGCCGAGGTCGGTCACGAAGGCCGCCGCCTGGTCGACCGCCGACCGCAGGAGCCCCTCCACCGGCGGTCCGAGCAGCAGCTCGCGCAGCGGCTCGTCGATCCGCAGCAGCTCGTCGGGCCGCATCGACGCGCGTCCCAGCCACCACGCCTCGCCCTGCGTGCCGCTGTCGAGCAGCCGCATGCGGCTGGCGGGATTCGCCATCGCGATCGCGGCGTCGAGCTGGTAGGCGAACGGCCGCGAGTCATAGGTCTCGGGCTGGAAGGCGACGATCTGCGGGTGGAGGCTCAGCAGCGTCAGCAGCAGCGTCGAGCCGCTGCGGCCGAGCGTCGTCACCGTCAGCGGCGCGGCGCCCCTCGCCGGCAGCGGCTCGAACGCCCGCCGGCTGCCGCGCACGTGCGCGATCGGCTCCTCGTGCGTCCCGTCGACGGTCGCGCCCACCTGCAGCTCGAACGCGGGCGGCAGCTTGAGCGCGTCGAGCACGAGCGAGAAGCCCGCGCGCTCCGCTCCTCGCAGTCCCTGGTAGGCGTCCGCGAGATCGGGACGCTCGACGGTGCGCGGGATCCGCAGCACCTGGTGGCCCTGTCTGATCTCGATCGTCACGGCGCCGCCGTTCGGCGCGAGCGCCCAGCCCGAGACGGGGACGCACCAGCCCAGCGCGGGGTCGTCGGCGCCGGGACGCTCGAGGTTCGCGTGCACGCGCTCGCCGCGCGGCGCCAGCTCGAGCTCGTCGATCTGGACCGCGGGGGCGTCGAGCGCGGAGGAGGGGGAGCGGCTCATGCGTCGCCTCCGAGCTCGCCGAGCGCCGCGCTCCACAGGTGCCCGTGCAGCCACTGGTTGTAGCGCGACGCCGCCGTCCGCTCGGGCGTCGGATATGACCGGCCCTCCAGGTGGTACAGCTCGACGTCCGCGAGGTACCACGACGCGCGTCCCTGCTCGCGCAGGCGCAGGCAGAGGTCGCTGTCCTCGTAGTCGCCGCGCACGTAGATCCCGCGCAGGCCGCCGAGCTCGCGGTAGAGCGCGGTGTCGATCAGCAGGCAGGCGCCCGTCACCGCCGGCACCGGGCGCGAGACGTCGGCGGGCTCGAACGCGCGATGCAGCCCCTTGTAATAGTGCTCGTTCGACCACGAGCCGCCGGGGAGGCGCTCGAACCACAGGCCGGCGTGCTGGATCGAGTCGTCCTCGTAGAGCAGCTTGGGCGCGAGCGCGCCGACCTCCGGGTGCGCGTCATAGCACGCGACCATGCGCGACAGCCAGCCGGGCTCGCCGGGGAGCACGTCGGAGTTCAGCAGCAGCAGCTTGCGCCCGCGCGCGAGCGAGGCGCCGAGGTTGTTGGCGGCCGAGAAGCCGCCGTTGGCGCTCAGCACCGCGACCCGGAACGGCAGCCCGTAGAGGTCGTGCAGGTGCCCGGCGACGGTGCGCAGGCGCGCGGCGTCCTCGGGCGAGTCGAGCACGTAGAGCAGGTCCGCCGCGTGGATCTCCGGATCGTGCACGAACTGCGCGAGCTGGTGCTCGAGGAACTCGATGCGGCGGTAGAGCGGGACGACGATCGTCACCTCGGGATCCGTCGGCGGCTCGCCGTGCTGGTCGACGGCGTCGATCTCGATCGCGTCCGAGAAGCGCCGCTGAAGCCGCGTCAGCGCGGGCGCGACGTGCCCGCGCAGCAGCGCGCCGTCGCCCTCGTCGAGCTCGACGTCGTTGAGCACCGTCGTGCGCAGCCCGTTGGGCTGGTCGTGCACGATCGGCGCCTCGATCTCGAAGCCCTCGCCGTCGGTCCGCTCGCCCTGAAGCACCCAGCCGCTCGCGCCCGCGCTCTCCTCCGGCAGCTCGACGAACGCGATGAAGCCGAGCTTCTCGGTCGCCGGGACGCCGAAGAACTCGCACACGTCCGGGCGCGGGTAGCGGAACGCCGCGGGCAGCAGCTCGGCGCGCCGGCCCTCGGGGCTGAGCAGCCGCAGCGAGCGCAGCCGCCCGCCGCGGTCGAACGCCCAGCCCTCGACGTAGAACGACGAGCCGTCGACCCGCCACACGGCCTCCACGCGCGCGGCGCAGGCGGCGCCGGCGCCGGCGTCGACGGCCGGGAGCCGCTCGCGCGTCGCCGCGTGCAGGGCGCTGAGCGCGCCGGCGGCGTCGCCGAGCGTGCCGGCGCCGCGCGCGAGCCGCGCGATCGTGCGCTCCAGGGCGCTCGCTCGCGCGGCGGCGTCGAAGCCGCCGAGCAGGCGCGCCGCGAAGCGCTCCGGCTCGACGTTCGCCTGCGCGACGCTCGCCGGGCCGAGCAGCGTCCTGCCGGCGGGCGTCTCGAGCGCGAGCTCGGCGGTCGGCGACACGCCGAGCGGGCCGCGGGCGGCGCTGAGCAGCAGCAGCGTCCGCTCGCCGTCGTCGGCGGTCGCGATCGCGGCGACCGTCAGCCGCTGGCGCCTGCCGTCGTCGGCCAGCGCGCCGCGCAGCGCGCCGCCGCCGGACGGCAGGCCGCCGACGAGCGCGAGCATCGCTCCGGCGCCGAGGAAGGTGAGCCCGTCGAGGCGGCCGGCGGGCGCGTCGCCGTTGACGGACGTCGCGGCGGCTCTGCGGGTGGAGGTGGTGATCTCAGGCGACATGAGCGGGGGTCCTGTCGTGGAGCAGTTCGTCATAGAGCGCGGCGAGCCGCTGTGCGTGCTCGTCCATTCGGTACACCGGCCGGATTCTGGAGTGGAGCCGCTCCCACAGCCCCGGCTCGCTGGCGGCCCGCCGCAGCGCGGCGGCGAGGCTCGTCGGGTCGTTGGCGCGGAAGTGCAGCCCGTCGATCTCGTGCGTCACCTTCTCCGCCATCCCGCCGATGTCGCTGGCGATCACCGGGCGCCCGAAGTGGAACGCCTCCTGGATCACGAGCGGCGAGTTCTCCCACCAGATCGAGGGGATCACGACCCAGTCGACCTCCGCCATGTAGGCATGGAGGTCGGCGTGGTCGTAGGCGCCGATGAACGTGACGCTGTCGCCGGCGCGCTGGAGCAGGTCTCTGACGCGGTTCTGGAACTGGCCGGGCTGAAGGTCGAGGTTGGCGCCGTGGACGCGGACGTGCGGGCGCGGCTCGGCGTCCTCGCGGCGCGCCCGGCGCGGCGTCGCCGGGTGCGGCGCGGCGGCCCGTTCGAGCGCCGCCAGCAGCGGGTCCTGCTGCTGCGCCGGTCCGTCGTGGACGAGCGCGATCGCCTCCAGCAGCACCTGAAGCCCCTTGAACGGCGTGAGCTGCCCGAAGAAGCCGAAGCGGTCGCGGTGCGCGCGCGCCTGCACCGGCGCGTCGCCGGCCGGCGGCGTGCGGCCGTACTCCTCGACCTGCACCTTCTCCTCCGGCAGCCCCCAGTCGACGTAGCGCTGCGCGAGGAACTCGCTCGGGGCGATGAAGCGGTCGACGAGCGCCATGTGCGACTGGACGAAGCGCTTGCGCAGGAAGAACGTCTGCTGGTCGATCTCCGGGAAGCACTCGTTGCAGCGCCGCGGCGAGGCCTGCATGCACGGCGTGTCGTCGGTCGCGCGCAGCATCTGGCCCTGGCGGTGGCAGATCGGCATGAACTCGTGCAGCGTGTAGACGATCGCCGCGTCCGGACAGGTGTTGCGGACCTCGCGCAGGATGTCGTAGCCGAAGAACATCGTGTGCTGGAAGTGCACGACGTCCGGGTCGATCGCGCGCAGGAACGCGCGCATGTGCTTCGTGTAGAGGCGCTTGTCGTCGCGGATCGTGCCGAGCGTCCAGTCGTAGGCCCCGTTCCAGTCCTCGGTGAAGAAGAAGTACTCGTCGGGACGGTCGTCGACCGGCGCCACGCACGTGCCGAGGTGGACGCGGCCGGCCGGCGCGAGCGGCGGGCCGCCCTTGGCGAGGAACACCGAGCGCACGTCGCCGGAGGCGACGAGGTGGCGGTGCAGCTCGAGCCCGTAGGCCTCGGCGCCGCCCGGTCGCACGGACGGGTGGTTGTGGCAGACGAAGAGGACGGTGGGGCGTCCGCTGTCGGTCATCGTGGCGCTCCTCTCGCAGTGGGGACGCGGAGATCGAAGATGACGCAGTGACCGTCGTGGTGGAGCACGCGACCGCGTCCCATCAGGTGCTGCAAGAGGCCGCCGTAGTAGTCGAGCCACCAGAAGCCGGTCGCGGGCAGCAGCAGGAACTGCGCCCCTGCCGCGCGGCAGGCCTCGAGGTGGGCGACGGCGGCCTCGCTGTCGGCCGGGTAGTGGCCGGCGTACGTGCCGTCAGGGCCTTGGGGGAAGTGGCTCGCCGCCAGCCCGGGGGCGAGCAGCGCGTCGTCGCCGCGGCTGACGACGAGCACGCGCGCGCCGCGCGGCAGCGTCGCGGCGGCGACGGCGGTGACGCGCCGCACGAGCTCGTCGTAGTCCTCGACCGGCGCGTCGGCGGCCGGCGCCGGCGCGAGCCGCGGCGGCGCGGCGGCGTCGAGCAGCTCGCGCTGGCGCAGCAGCTCGTGCGCGAGCACGAGCAGCACGCGCAGCCGCGCGTCCTGCGGCGCGCTCGCGGTCGCGAGCCGCCCGCGCAGGCGCTCCATCGTCACGGCGCTCATCGCGCGCCCTCCAGCGAGAACATCACGCACGCCTCCTCGCGCACGACCTCGCGGTAGTGCGCGGACAGGTGCGCGCGCAGCTCGCGGTAGTGCTCCAGCCACCACAGGCTCGTCCGCGGCAGCAGGAACCAGCGCCCGCCGCGCGCGCGCAGGCGCTCCAGCTCGACAACCGCCGCGGCGCCGTCGGTCGGGTAGCAACCCGCGTAGACGCCGTCGGGCGTCTGCGGGAAGTGCCAGCCGTCGTGGGCGGGGAAGCGCAGCAGCTCGTCGTCGCCGCGGCTGGCGACGATCACGGCGCCGTCGGGCGGCAGCGCGGCGACGAGCTGGCGCACGCGCGCGCGCAGGTCCTCGTACTCGGCGCCGTGGCGGCGCTCGTAGGGTCGCCACGGCATCTCCCACTTCTGCGCGAAGCGCGCGCGGTTGGCGGCCAGCAGCTCGCCGTGCGAGCCGTCGGCGTACAGCTCGCCGAGCGATCCCTCGCCGAAGTGGTGCACGAGCACGTCCTCGGCGCAGGCGAGCCGGTAGCCGGCGCGGCGGGCGCGCTCGGCGTAGTCGTCGTCCTCCAGCGTGCCGAGGCCGAAGCCCTCGTCGAGCGCGCCGATCCGCGCGTAGACGTCGCGCCGCAGCGCGAGGCAGAACATCGCCGGCATCGGCAGCTCGAAGCGCTCGCCGGCGTGCGCCTCGGCGCGCCGCGCCGCCTCGGCGAGGAAGCCGCCGTAGGTCTCGTAGCCGACCGCCACCTCGGCCTCGTTGCCGATCCGGTTCGTCACCGGTCCGACGAGGCCGACCGCGGGCACGGCGGCGTGCGCGGCGAGCCGCTCCAGCCAGCCGGGCGCGACGATCGCGTCGTTGTTGAGCAGCACGAGCAGCGCGCCGCGGGCGCGCGCGAGGCCTTGGTTGCAGGCGGCGGCGAAGCCGCGGTTGTCGTCGTTGAGGATCAGCTCGACGTTGGGGAAGCGCCGCGCGAGCGTGCGCAGGTAGGCGCGCGAGCCGTCGCGCGAGCCGTTGTCGACCACGATCAGCTCGCAGGCCGGCGCCGTCGTGTCGGCGAGCACGCTCTCGACGCACAGGCGCGTGAGCGCGACGCTGTCGTGCGAGACGACGACCACGCTCGCGGCGGGCGCGCCCGCGTCGTCCGCCGCCGCGCCCCCGCCGGGGAACGGCACGGCCGCGGCGACGATCCGCTCCTGCACCGCGTCCGGCAGCCGCAGCGGCCGGCGGCGCGCGACGCCGAGCGGCAGGTCCTCGGCGAGCGCGCCCGCCCGCGCCGTGCGCGCGCCCTCGCGGCCCGCCTTCGGCGCCGCGACCCCGCAGGCCGCCAGCAGCTCGCCCAGCACGACGTCGCTGTCGAACCACTCGCGCGCGATCGCGAGCGCGTCCGCGCGGGCGCGCTCGTAGTCGCCGCAGACCGCCTCGACCGCGGCGGCCGCCTGCTCCGGCGTCGAGAACGCGTGCAGGCCCCCGCCGGTCGGCAGCACGTTCGAGAAGCCGGTCTCCTGCGTGACGACCGGCCGGCCGGCGGCGAGGTAGGTGGCGCTGCGGTCGCTGAACCAGCCCGAGCGCAGCGCGACGTTCTGCTCCTTGGCGACGGTGAACTCGCCGAACGACTCGCTGACGTAAGCGCGGTAGGGGTCGGGATCGCCCGAGATCGCGGCCGCCTCGGTCACGCGCCAGCCGTGCGCGCTCAGCAGCGCGCGGTCGCGCTCGTCGAACGTGGCGAGCGCCAGCTCGAACTCGCGCCCGGTGCGCGCCGGCAGCGTCAGGTAGCGCTCGAACTCGACGTGCTTGCTCCACGTGTAGGTGCGCCCGTCGATCGTCACGTCGCGCCAGCGCTGGCGCCAGTTGCCGACCGTCGTGAAGCACGGCCGCGTGCGCGCGGCCTCCGGCCAGCAGTCGAGCACGACCGGCTGGCGCGTGGGGTGAAAGTGGAAGCGCGCGGTCGGGGCCAGGCCGCAGTCGGCCGCGCCCCAGTTCTCGCCGAACGTGAAGAAGGCGCAGTGCTGCTCGAGGAACTCGATCGTCTCGGGCTGCTCCGCCGCCAGCTCGGCCTGGAGCTGGACCGGGTCGGTCTCCAGGTAGACGAGCCGCCCGGTGGCGGCGTGCTCGGGGCGCGGCTCGGTGCCGCCGTGCAGGTTGACGATCAGCTCGGCGCGGTCGTAGAGCGCGAGCAGCTCGCGCTCGCTCATGCCGTAGCAGCGGCCGTCGTCGTGCAGCGCCTGGTAGGCCCAGTTGGCGGACAGGTCGAAGCGCCGCATGACGCGGTCGACGAACGCGGCCGCGAGCGCGGCGCCGTCGTCGCGCGGCGTCGCGGTCAGCATCGAGGGCGAGCGCGCGTGCGCCTCGACGTAGTAGGGCTCGAGCCCGAGCCGGCGCAGCCCGAGCAGGTAGTGGAGCGTCTGCCAGACGACCCCGGCGACCGGGATCTTGGTCATCATCCCGAGCACGACGACCTTCGGCGCGCCGCTCATGCGAGCACCCCGCGCCGCTCGCGCGCCTGCGCGCGGTGGAGCTGCTGGTAGAGGCCGCCCTTGCGCAGCAGCTCCTCGTGGGTCCCGCGCTCGACGATCAGGCCGCCGTCGAGCACGAGGATCTGGTCCGCGTCGCGGATCGTCGAGAGGCGGTGCGCGATCGTGAACGTGGTGCGCCCGACGGCGAGCCGGTCGAGCGCGTCGAGGATCACCTCCTCGGTCTTGGAGTCGATCGAAGAGGTCGGCTCGTCGAGCACGAGGATCGGCGCGTCCTTGAGGAACGCGCGCGCGACCGAGATGCGCTGACGCTCGCCGCCGGAGAGGCCGGCGCCGCGCTCGCCGAGCAGCGTCTCGTAGCCGTGCGGCAGGCGGTCGATGAAGTCGTGGGCGTTGGCCGCCTTCGCCGCGGCGATCACCTCGTCCATGCCGGCGTCGAGGCGCCCGTATCTGATGTTGGCCGCGACCGAGCCCGCGAACAGCAGCGGCTCCTGGAGCACGAGCGCGATCTGCGAGCGCAGCGAGGCGAGCGTCAGGCGCCGGATGTCGACGCCGTCGATCAGGACGCGACCCTGCTGCGGATCGTAGAAGCGCACGAGCAGGTTCAGCAGCGTCGTCTTGCCGGCGCCGGTCGGCCCGACGATCGCCACGCGCGAGCCGGCGGGGACGTGCAGCGCGACGTCGCGCAGGACCGGCACGCGGCCCTTGTAGGCGAACTGGACGCCGTCGAGCTCGACCTCCCCGCGGACGTGCTCGAGCGCGATCGCGTCGGGCGCGTCCTTGACCTCCGGCTCCATGTCGAGCAGGTCGAAGGAGGCGTTGAGCTGCACGAGCTGCTGGTGGATCCCGCCGAGCGTCGTGGAGATCTGCTCCATCGGCGCGTAGACGGCGGCGATGTAGGACAGCAGCACGATCAGCTCGCCGGTGTGCAGCCTGCCGCTGAAGAAGTCGCGGAAGCCGAAGTAGAAGACGAGCGCCGTGCCGAGCGCGGTGCAGGTGGTGACCGCGAGGTTGAAGAGCGTCTGGCGGACCGTGAGCTGGACGCGCTCCTGGGCCGCCGTGACGCCCTGCTCGCGGAAGCGGCGGTGCTCGTAGCCCTCGCGCCCGAACGGGACGATCACGCGCAGCATCGCCATCGCCTCGTTGACGATCGACAGCGACTGCCACTCGAGCCCCTGCACGCGCTCCAGGCGCGGGACGATGCGCGTGCCGTAGAGCGTGAGCGAGTAGTACATGAAGGGCATCACGCCGAGCGAGATGAGCGTGACCTTCAGGTCGATCAGCGCGGCGATGACGGCCATCCCGGTCAGCGTCAGCAGCGCCTGGGCGATCGGCGGGATCGCCAGGACGATCAGCCCGAGCGAGGCGGCGGCGTAGTTGATGCGGCCCATCAGCTCGCCCGTCTGGCGCTCGTCGTGGAAGGCGAGCGAGAGCTGCTGCGCGTGCTCGAAGAGGTCGCTGCGCAGGTCGAGGATCATGTGCTGCTCGAGCTTCGAGTCGAGGTAGCTGTTGACGACCGTCAGGCCGTGCGAGATGACGATCGTGACGAAGCCGATCGCCGTCGCGATGCCGAGGATCGTGAACTTGTCGGTCGCGCCGAACAGGAAGAAGCTCGCCTTCGTGTTGTGTCCCTGGACGACGTCGAGCATCATCGCCAGCGGCCACGGCTGCGCCATCGTCGCGAGCGAGGCGACGATCATCAGCACGAACGAGAGCGCGCCGAGCTTCCAGTAGGGCTTGAGGTAGGGGAGCGTGCGCGGCAGCACGCGCCACAGCGTCCAGCCGCCGCGCCGCCGCGCCTCGCGGCGCCTGAACGGGAGCCTCACGCCCGCTCCCCGGACGGCTCCGGCGCCAGCGGCGGCGCGCTCCACGCGCGCGGCGCCGGAGCGGCCGACATGGCGGGCGCCTCGACGGCGCGCTCCCCGTGCCCCGCCGCCGCGGCGCGCGCCGGCAGCGCGACCGCCGTGGCCGCCTGCACCGCCATGCCGGCGAGCAGCCACCCCGCGGCGACCCCGAGCAGGCACGCGGCCGGGACCGCGTCGCGCACGACGGCCGAGGCCATCAGCGCGACGAGCATCGCGGCGACCGCCGCCGCATGCGGCGAGCAGCGCGGCCACGCGCGCAGCTTCATCATCTGTCGGCCCGCGCCGTGCTCCTCGACCGCGAGCCGCACGCGCGCGCAGGCCAGCGGGCCGACCCGCACCTCGAGTTCCCACGTGTCGAAGTCGCCGCCGCGCACGACCTGCGCGTCCTCGCGGCGAACGGCGCCGTCGAGCCACGCGACCCACTGCTCGACGGGGCGCCAGCGCTCGCTCCAGACGCTCGCGCGCCGGGGCAGCGGCAGCGCGAGCACGCGCGGACCGCGCCGGCGCCACGGGGTCAGGCCCTGCTGCACGCGGCCCCACAGCCGCGCGAGCGGCTGGAGCGCGCAGAGCGCGAAGACGAGCGCACGGATCCCGACGCGGCGGCGGCGCGGCAGCGAAGCGGGCAGCACCACCGCCAGCGTCCAGCCGGCGGCCTGGACGCCGATCGCGAGCAGGCACGCGGCGAGCAGCACGAACGCGAGCGGGACGCCCAGCAGCGCCGCGCCCGCGAGCGCCAGCAGCACGAGGTGCCACTCGGGCGCCAGCGGGAAGGCGGAGGCGCCCTGGCCGCCGCGGTCGTAGACGGACTGGAACAGGCCGCTGCCGGAGGCGCCGTGGTAGACCCGCCAGCGCCGGCGGCCGAAGCAGCGGCGGACCTTGCCGCCGTAGACGGTGCCGCTCCAGCTCACGTGGCCGCGGTGGTTGTAGCGGTCCGGCCACTTGCGCTCCAGCAGCGCCTCGGCGCGCCCATAGCCGGCCTGCTGGCGCAGGTAGGCGGGGAGCGAGCGGCGGGCGCGGTGCCAGACGAGCGCGCCCGGCGCGAAGCCGAGCGTGCCGCCGGCGTCCTGGATCCGCCAGCAGAGGTCGACGTCGTCGCCCGCGACGCGGAAGCGCGGGTCGAAGCCGCCGACCCGCTCGAGCGCCGCTCTGCGGAACGCCATGTTGCAGCCGGGGATGTGCTCGGCTTCGGTCTCGGACAGCAGCACGTGCATCGGGCCGCCCGGCGCGTGGCCGACGCTCTCGGCGACGAGCACGTCCGGCGGCGGGATGTTGGGGCCGCCGACGCCGCTGTCGTCGCCGGCGAGCAGCGCGGCGACGAGATGGCGCAGCCAGTGCCGGTCCGGCATGCAGTCGTCGTCGCAGAACGCCACGATCTCGCCGCCGGCGGCCGCCGTGCCGGTGTTGCGCGCGGCCGACAGCCCGCGGTTCTCGGTGCGGATCACGCGCGCGCCGAGCTCGGCGGCTAGCTCGCCGGCGTTGTCGGTCGAGCCGTCGTCGACGACGATCAGCTCCGCGTCGGGGTAGTCCAGCGCGCGCAGCGCCCGCACGCAGTCGCCGATCGTGGCGGCGCCGTTGTAGGTGCAGACGACGACGGAGGCCTTCGGCCAGCGCACGTCGGGCGCGAAGGGGACGTGCGCGAAGCCGTCGCGCAGCGCGGCGAGCGCCGGCTTGGGCGCGCGGGCGCGGTCGACGACGCCGAAGTCCCAGTCCTCGACGTCGCGGCCGCCGCGGTGCCACTCGTCGGTCCAGGAGAAGACGCAGGCGCCGGCGCAGCCGGCGGCGTAGGCGACGCGGAGCTGGCCGGCGATCGAGGCGGCCTGCGCGTCACGGCCGTTGCGGCGGCTGTCGAGCCCCAGCTCGCCGATCACGAGCGGGCGGTCGCCGGCCAGCGCGTGCAGCCGCGCGAGGTAGCGCTCGAGCGCGACGGGGTCCTCGAGGAAGACGTTGAAGCAGACGAAGTCCAGGAACGGCAGGTGCAGGAACTCGGTCGAGGGATAGCTGGCGTAGGTGACGAGGGCATCCGGGTCCTGCGCCTTCGCCGCGCGCCAGAGGCGCTCGACGAAGCGCTCGACGCGCTGGCGGCCGTGCCAGCGGACGATCCCCGGCGGGATCTCGTTGCCGACCGCGTAGCCGAGCACCGCCGGATGCCCGGCGCAGGCGCGCACCGAGCGCTTGACGGAGCTGACGATCGCGCGGCGGGTGGCGCGGTCGTCGAGGAACGTGAGGTGCTGCGCCCACGGGACGCCGACGAGCACACGCAGGCCATGGGCGGCGGCGAGGTCGAGCAGCCACGCGGGCGGGACGGTGTAGGTGCGCACCGTGTTGACCCCGTGCGCCGCCATCGCCGCGAAGTCGGCGGCGACGACCTCGCGCGCGGGGAACGCGGCCGCTTCGCCGGTCCCGCGGAACGTCCCGTAGGTGACGCCGCGCAGGTAGAGCTTCTCGTCGCCGGCGTAGAGGAACTTCCCGCGCGCGCGAACGCGCACCGGCGGCGCGGGCGGCCGGCGGGCGCTCGGCGGCTCCGCGCGGGCGCCGACCGCCGTGCTCGCGACTGGGGAGGAGGCAGCGACTCTCTCAAGCGTGGGCGGCGTCTCGATCCCTTCCTTGGGCGAGCGACAACATCAGATATAGGACGGCAACATCGCGACCGATTCGAAGGTCATCGAATCCGGGGACACCACGAAAAACCAAGGGACAGATGTCACAAAACCGCGGGCACTCTAACGAGAATCCGCCTTGTACGATGCAGTTCAACTGCCGTCCTGTTCGGAAACGGACGGGAGGACGGACGGGACCTCGGCTCCTCATCGGCCGCGCGATCGCGCGGCACGAGTCGGGTCCAGACCCGATTCGATCCGCTCCGCGGCGGGGGCGTGACCGACCACGTCGGCTCAAGACGGCTTCAGCGTCCTGGTGCGGCTGTGCGCAGACCGGCGAGTCGCGCGGCTGCGCTCTGGCGCTCGTCATAGCTGACGAAGGCGTCGACGGGTGAGAGGTCGATCGCGGCGGCGACGTGGATCGCGTCCAGGGCGCGCAGCGCAGGCTCCGCGAGGGCGCCGGCGGCGGCGAGGAGAGGGCGGTCGAGCGGGAGCAGCGCGACAGCTTCCAGCAGCTCGGCGGTCCGCCCGACAAGCAACTCGGTTGGAAGCTCGGGGTCGTGCGCGCCGGCGCGGCGAACCGCTCGGGGGACCTCCGTCAGGACGAGCTCGCTGGAGACGAGATCGGCTTCGTCGAGGTAGGCGCGCAGCCCGCTGCTCTCCGGCTCCTCGCGCACCAGCTTCACCAGCGCGGAGGCGTCGAGGTAGAAGAGGGCCACCGTCAGCGGTCGCCGCGGATCGCGTCGAGTGCGCGGCTGAGGGCGTGCGGGTCGCCGGTCATCTGGAGGGGCTCGGGCAGGCCGCGGCGCGAGGGACGCGAGACGCGCCCTTCGGCGATCAACCGGTCGAGCGCCTCCCCGGTGCTGGAGGGCGGACCGAGCTCCGCCACCGGCCGGTTGCGGTCGGTCACCACGAGACGCTCGCCACGTCCGACGAGCTGGAGGTACTTGCTGAGGTTCTGCCGCAGCTCCGCAACGCCGACGGTAGTCATGTACATAAAAGTAGCAGGTGGCTCCTCGGTCTGATCTCGCCGGCGGCGGAACTGCCGCAGGTCCGTCAGGATCCGGCTGGCCGGGACGCGGCGTGCCGCCGCGAACGTCAGTCGAGGCGGCGGCCGGGAGGGCGACGAGCTGCCGCGCCTCACGTCCACTTTCATGCCTCACGCCGACGACGCGGCGCGGCTGACGCGGGCGTTTGGTCCGGTCCCGTCGCGCAACGACGCGGACTACGCGACCTCGCCAAGGATGCGGACGGGTGGGGCAAGCAGGCACTCCCACAGCTCGCTCGCTTCGCCACGTTCGCCACGCCAGTAGCTCCGTGCGTTAGCCATCGCGCCTGCTCCGGTTGCTCCCCAGTCGACGAGACGCATGTTCCCCCGGTGAAGGCATTCGCCCGGCGCATCGGTATCGGCGCCGAAGTCGGAATCCGGTCTAATCCGCGGCCGACAGCGAGCGCCGGACATCGGAGACCCTGCGGTAGAGCCGCAGCGGGTTCTCGGGGATGTCGATGAAGCCCCGGTTGCGGTAGAAGGCCGCGGCCCGCTCGTCGATCGCGTCGACGACGACGAGCCGTGCGGCTGCCGCGTCGCTGGCGGTGACCGCGAGGCGCAGCGCCTCGGCGAGTAGACGACTTCCGTGCTGCCGGCCCTGGTAGCGGCGGTCGACGGCGAGACGCGCGATCAGGATGGTCGGGATGGGATAGGCGGGCATGCCTCGCGAGTAGCGCTTGGGCGCCTCGTCGCGACGGACGGAGCCTGTCGTCAGGCTCAGGTAGCCGACGACGTGCTCGCCTTCGAGGGCGACATAGGTTCGGGCAAGGTCGGCGCGTTGGCTCGTGAGCGCATGGCGGATGAGCCAGCTCGTGAGCTGGGCGTTGCCGCAGTCGAAGATGGAGACGTCGTGCTCTGCTGTGAGCAGAGCGAGACGCAGGTCGCTCACGCCGCGGGGATGCGCGGCAGGCGGAACAGCTCGACCAGCTCGGGGACCGGCTCGCCGGGTGCGTCGAGCGCCTCGGCGAAGCGCGCGAACGTGGCCTTGCTCATCACGAGGTCACGGCGTTCGTCGATCACCTCTCGGGCGCGATCCTCAGCGGCGTCGAGCAGGAAGCCGGTCACGGTCTGTCCTGCCAAGGCGGCCGCCTCGCGGATCATCGCGTCCTGCTCGGCGCTGACGCGCACGTCGATGCGGTGGGGGCGGGTGGTCGCAGCCATGTCCGGACAGTGTACACACGAACAGCTATGCTTCGCTACACGCTGAGCCTGGGTTGCGCCGACCTTTGCGGGTGCAGTCCTGTGGCGCGACCCAGTTGAAGCGACTCCGGCACGTCGGGGTTTTCGGCCATATAGGAAATTCCTAGGAAATTTCCGAGCGAGCAACAGGACTCGAAAGGAGTCGATATGCAGCGGAAATGCGATGCCGGAGGAGGGACTCGAACCCCCGACACGCGGATTATGATTGGGTCGTAGGTCGCACGAGGCCCGCCGGAACAGCGAACTTGCGTCCAGCTAGGTCGCTTCAGAGCGGTACTCCGCGATAGGGTCGGTACTCTGGGCGGTACTCCCGCCATCGCCCCCGACCGCGAAGGGACCAAGCACATGGCCGACGAGCTGCCGACCGGAGCGCTTGTGGTCGTGCCCGGCAAGGACGGGGAGAGCCTCCACTGGGAGGCGAAGTGGCGTTGGCGCTCGCGACAGGTCAAGCGCCGGCTCGGACGCGCACACGTCACACCGCGAGCCGCGCCCTTGGACGGCGACGGCGGGGAGCGCGTCGAGGGCTGGCGTGCCCGGTACGCGCCGCGAAGAGGACGGCCGGCGCCCGGATGTCTTACGCCCGAGGCGGCGTTGCACGCGATGCGCGAGGCGATCCAGAGCTACGCCGCCGAGGCCGAGGAGGCCGCGCGGGTCGCCGAGCGCGGCGGTCCGGTCACGTTTGGCCGTGTCGCCGACGACTGGCTCGCCGAGCGCCGCGCGGAGGTGCGCGACGGCGAGCTGAAGGCGAGCACGGCACGCGACTACGCCTCGATGCTGCGGCGGGCGGACGAGCCGGTCAGACGCCGCGGGCGCGGTCGCGCCGCGCACATCATGCGCGCGTTCGACGTGCGCCCGGTCGACGCGATCGACGCGGAGGAGATCGACGGCTGGCTTCGCAAGCTGCGCGCCGCGGGCCTGTCCGTCGGCACCCGGAAGAAGTACGAGATCGTCGTCTCGATGGTGCTCGACTTCGCGGTGCAGCGTTGGCTGCTCGAAGCGAATCCGATGGCGGCGCGACCGAGGGCAAAGCGAAAGCGGAAGCGCAAGCCGGCGATCCAGGTCTACTCGATCGAGACGGTCGAGCAGATCGCCCGCGAGGCGGATGGGATCTTCGGCGAGGCGATTCGGCTCGCGGCGCTCACCGGACTCCGCCAGGGCGAGCTGTTGGGGCTGCGCTGGCGCGACATCGCCTGGGAGGGGCAGAGCATCACGGTCCGGCACCGCTACCTCGCCGGCGAGGGCGAAGACGTGCCGAAGTCCGGCAAGGCCCGGACCGTCCCCCTCAGTGACCAGTCGGCGGCGGTGTTGGATCGCATCTCGCGCCGCGAGCACTTCACCGGCCGCGGCGATCTCGTCCTCGCGAACGAGATCGGCGATCACACCGACCCGTCAACGCTCCGCCGCGCCTACGCGACCGCCCGCGACGCCGTCCTCGAGGCCGCCGCCGAGGAGGGCGACGAGCTGCCCCGGCTCACGTTCCACGGCCTTCGCCACTGCTTCGGCTCCCGCTGCGCCGCAGCCGGCGTCCCACTTGCCTCGATCCAAGCCTGGATGGGCCACGCCGACATCACGACCACGATGGTCTACGTCCACTTCATGCCGCACGCCGACGACGCGGCGCGGCTGACGATGGCGTTTGACTCAGCAGGGTGGGGCCACAACCGTTCGGCCGAGGCCCGAACGGTGTAGCTCGCTGAGTGCTTCTCGCCGAGGAAGTCGGGTTGCATCCGCCCGAGCTCGTCGCCAGCATTGGGGCATGGATCGAGCTGCTGCATTGCGGGTGCAGGCGTTGTACGCCCTGCTGGGGCGACAGCAGCAGCGGGTGCTCCGCATCGTCGTTGCCACGGCTGCCTGGGTGTTGGGGATCCTGGGAGCTTTGATGGCTTTCGTGGGCTTGCAGACGGCGGCGATTCCTCTCTGGTACTGGATCCAGGCCGGTGGGATGCTCGTGTTTGCGGCGGCGCTGGGAATGTGGCTCCGGCGGCCCGTTCTGCTCCGGATTCCTGTTGGAGGACACCGCTTGTCGGACGAACGGCTGATGCGCCTCGCCGCATGGGCGCAGGTACTCAGTCTGCCGGTTGCGCTTGCCGGGTTGGCCGTAGCCGTCCTTGCGCTCGTCGTGGGCCGGTCGTAACCAAGTCAGAGTCGCCTCCCCCTGTTTTGCCGCTGACCTGTCCTGAGTGTTTCGTGCAGCTCAGTGGCTTCACGTGCTCGGTACGCTTGGATCGCCCGTTTTTCCGCGACAGGCGGGCAGGAGGAAGCGAATGAAGAAGATGGATCAGGACTAGCGAACATGGGAGCCGGCGCGACTTGGCTCGCGATCGGCTCAGCCGCACTCCTTCTCGTCGGCATTGGCGTTGTAGCAGCGTTCGGCCGTATGGCCATGCGGCGCGGTGACGAGTTCGAGGGGGAAGTGAAGGTCCCATCGTTTGCCTTCAGGATTCGAGTGTCGCCGTATGGCGCATCGAGGCACGTTCAGCGTTTGACGAACAAGGAGGGCGACGAGGAACGCCGTCCCCATCAATCTTTGGTCGCTTCGCCGGATGGCGATTTGGTTACGCCGGAGCGCACAGCCCGAAGGGCATAGCGAGCTGGTAGGGCTGCGACGATCAGACGCATGGGCCGCTAGCGGGGTCGAGAGCAAAGAGCCTCGGCCCCGCTTTCCGCGTTCGATGCGCGCGTCGGCTGGCAGACCCGGGGTCTTTCGCGGGTGCTGTGGCATATATCCCGTAGAGCTTTGATGTGCCGGTGGGCAGGGTGCCGGCGCGGTGCGGCCGCGTTCTTCCAGGCATCTCGCGTTGGGCGAGGCGATGCGGCGGCGGCGCACGCAGCTCGGGCGCTCGCAGGAGCAGGTGGCGCTCGATGCGGGGATCGATCGGGCGTACTACAGCGGGATTGAGCGGGGCGAGCAGAATGCGTCGTATGCGACGTTGCTGAGCATCGCGGACGTGCTCGGCGTGCAGCTCTCGGAGCTGCAGGCGCAGGCTGAGAAATAAGGAGCGCCCGGCTCGGGGTTGCCGGGCGCTCGCGCATCGCCGCCGCTCCAACCCGGCACCGTGGGTATGGCCGCGATCGGGCAGCCGGGGGCGACGAGGGGGACCTCGCCCTCGCTCCCTGCCTTACGTGCCTGGTCGCGGTCCCGGTGCCGGGGAGGGGGATGGGGGCGACGATGTGCGCGGCATCCTATCCTTGCGGGATATATCCCGCAAGTCGTCAGTGGGATTCGTTAACGACGGTCCGCGACGAGCGCTGATCGCGGCTACTCGGGGACGCCGGCGCTGATCGTCTCAACGGCGTCTTGGAGCTGGGAGAGGCGCACGCGCAGGGCTTCGGCGATGGCGAGCAGGGAGCCGTAGGCGGGGTTGCCCTCGCCGCGCTCGATCGCGCCGAGGTGCGAGCGGTCCATGCCGGCGTCGTGGGCGAGGTCTTCTTGGCTGATGCCGAGCGCCTCGCGGCGGGCGCGGATGAGCTGGCCGAGCGCGTGGTGTTGGGCGGAGCGGGGGTCGGCCATGAGGGCGGCAACCTGCCTGACCTGGCGTGTTGCCGCCACGGGATATATCCCGTACTTGAAGACAATGACTTACCTGGAAACCGGCCCGAGTCGAGAGGTCACCAGGTGTCACACATGGCATCCGTGCATCTAGTCTGCGCTGGCTTTGCGGTGACCATTCGGGCGCTGTTGGCCTGGGCGCGCGCTCGATGCGTCGGGGTGCTGCGGGGTTGGTGTGCGCGGCGTGAGGAGAGGCCACAGGCCGCGCTCAGGCGGCGGCAGAGTGCGGCAGCTCGGGTGCGGGGAGGGCTTCGAGCAGGTTCGCGGGGAGGCGGGTGCTGGCGTCCCACACCTCGATGGCGACCAACTGGTGCGTCGCGCGGTCGTAGTCGCGCAGCCCACCCGGGACGCGCTCGCTGACGACGTCGTCCGAATCGCCCGTGGGGAACCAGGCGATGTCTGCGTCTGGGTCGTAGTAGGCGAAGCTCACGGGTCGAGCATACCCGCCGGACTAGTCATATCGTGCCTAGCGGTTGCTCAGTGGCCCGCCTGGTCGACGCGCCACACCGAGACGATGCGCACCGTCTCGATGTCGTCGCCGTGCGGGTGGTCGTAGATGACCTCGAAGACGGCGCCGGCCGCCGTCTCGCCGCGCACGAGCCACTGTGCGCGGCCGTCGTTGACCTCGCGAGCGTCGTGGCCTTCGCGGATGGCTTGCTCGACTTCCAGGCGATCGAGATGGCGCTGTGCGAGGCGCAACTGCGCGTGCGCGGTCCAGGTGAAGTGCTCGATCGTCATTGGGACGGAGCCTACGACGCGGCGGGGACGGGGAGGAGGGGTGATACGGGGGTAGCACCCCTGCGCCCCGAAGACGGTACGCCAGAGCGGTACTCCGAAGCACTCGATGTGTGGACTGCGGACGGCGTGTGCTCGACCAGAACTGCGGCGCACGCAGGAGAAAATAGCGATGCCGGAGGAGGGACTCGAACCCCCGACACGCGGATTATGATTCCGCTGCTCTAACCGACTGAGCTACTCCGGCGGGGAGGCCGAAGTGTAGCGGTGGGGGCGGTCCGGTCGGTGGGCGCTCGCGGGGCGCTCGCAGGGGCGTGCGCGCTCGGCGACGATGCCGTGAGGGCATCCCCGCGGCGCTCGTACGGGAAGCGGTACGGTCCTCCGTCATGACCGCGACCTCGCCGCCGCAGGAGCAGCTTGAGCGCGCGCTCGAGACCGTGATCGGGCGCTGTCTCGACGTCCGCGCGGGCGAGCACGTGCTCGTGATCGGCGACTTCGGCGCGCCGGACTCGGAGGCGCTCGCCACGGCCCTGCGCGACACGGCCGCGCGCCATGGGGCCGACGCGACGCTGATGCTGATGGACGCGCGCGCGAACGACGGCGCCGAGCCGCCGCCGGCCGTCGCGGCCGCGCTCGCCGCCTGCGACGTCTACATCGTCCCGACGAGCCGCTCGCTCTCGCACACCGAGGCGCGCCGCGCCGCCACGCGGGCCGGCGCCCGCGGCGCCACGCTCCCGGGCGTCACCGCCGACATGCTCGCGCGCATGATGGCGATCGACTTCGACGCGCTGAAAGCCCGCACGCTCGCGATCACCGAGTTGCTCGAACAAGCCGACTCCGCTCACATCGCGTGCGCAAACGGCTCCGACCTCACGCTCGATCTGACCGGCCGCAGAGGCCTTGCCGACTACGGTGAAATCTCCAGCGGCAACCAGTTCGGCAACCTGCCCGCCGGCGAGGGCTTCATCGCCCCGCTCGCCGGGCAAGGCACGCTCGCCGCCACGAGCCTCGCGCCGCTCGGCATCGCGCCCGAGCCCGTCCTGCTGACGGTCGCGGACGGCCACCTCACCGCCGCCGACGGACCGCTCGGCCTCGAGTTCCTCAGCCGCCTCCGGCGGCACGGCCCGCAGGGCACGAACGTCGCCGAGCTGGGCGTCGGCACGAACGACGCCGCGATCCTCACCGGCAACGTGCTCGAGGACGAGAAGATCCTCGGCACCGTCCACGTCGCGTTCGGCGCGAGCGCCGGGATAGGCGGCACTGTCTCCGTGCCGATCCACCTCGACGTCGTGGTCGTCGAGCCGACGCTCGACGTCGGCGGCACGCGCGTGCTCGACGCCGGCCGCTGGGCGCTGTGAGCACCCTGCTCGCGGTCCCGAACTTCTCCGAGGGCCGCGACGAGGGGACGATCGACGCGCTCCGGCACGCGCTCGCCGGTGGGACGGAGGACCGGTCCGGGGCGGACGGTCAGGCGGACGGCGCGCACGGCCCGGTCCACCTGCTCGCCACCCACACCGACCCCGACCACAACCGCTGCGTCTTCACGCTCGCCGGCGAGCCGGCCGCGCTCGCGCCGGCCCTCCTGCGAGGCGCCCGCGTCGCGCTCGAGCGGATCGACCTGCGCCGCCACGCGGGCGTGCATCCGCACGTCGGCGCGCTCGACGTCGCCCCGATCGTCCACCTGACCGACGCCGACCGCGGCGCCGCCTGCGCGGAGGCGCTCGTGACCGCCGATCTGCTCGCGCGCCGCCTGGACCTGCCGATCCTCATGTACGGCGCGCTCGCGCGCGGGCGCACGCGCGCGGAGCTGCGCCGCGGCGGCCCGGCGGAGCTGGCGCGGCGCCTCGCCGACGGCGGCCTCCAACCCGACTTCGGCCCGCCCCGAGCCCACCCGTCCGCGGGGACGACCCTCTGCGCCGCGCGCCCGCCGCTCGTCGCCTTCAACGTCACGCTGCGCGCGCCCGCCACGCTCGGACTCGCGCGGGAGATCGCCGCGCGCATCCGCGAGGGCGGTCCCGACGGGCTCCCGGGCCTGCGCGCGATCGGGCTCCAGCTCGATCGCCAGCAGGAGATCCAGCTCTCGATGAACGTCGAGCGTCCGGACCTGACCCCGCTCAAGGACGTGGTCAAGGCGATCGCCCGCCACGCCGAGCCGGCCGCCGCCGAGCTGGTCGGCCTCGCGCCCGAGCAGGCGTTCGACGGCTTCCCCGCCGACCTGCCGATTCCCGGCTTCGACCCTGACGCGCACCTGATCGAGCGGGCGCTGCGGCGCGCCGGGCTCACGCCAGGCTGAGCACGAGCAGCCCGCCGACCGACGCGGCCACGAGCGCGATCACGAGCGCGGTCGCGATCCCGTCCCAGCGTCCCAGCGCGTGCGCGCCCATCAGCGTGCGGTCGCGCGCGAGCGAGCGGATGAACGGCAGGATCACGAGCAGCAGCACCGCGTTCAGCGCCTGCGAGAGGAACAGGATCGGGATCAGCGGCGCCCCCGGGATCAGCACGATCGCCGCCGCGACCGCCATGCTCGCGGCGTAGGCGCCGTAGAAGACGGGCGCGTCGCGCAGGCGGTCGTTGAGGTCGGCCGGGCGCTCGAACGCCTCCGCGACCGAGTACGCGGTCGAGAGCGGCACGACCGCCGCCGCCAGCAGCGCGGCGCCGACCAGCCCGAGCCCGAACAGCGTCCCCGCGGCCGCGCCCGCGAGCGGCTGGAGCGCGCGCGCCGCGTCGCTCGCGTCGTGCACGTGGATCCCCTGCGCGTGCAGCGTCGCCGCGCAGGAGACGACGACGAACAGGCCGATCACGCCGGTCAGCAGCGCGCCGGTCACGAGGTCGACGCGCTCGTAGCCGAGGTCGCGCACGCCGATCCGCTTGTCGACGGCATAGGACTGGATGAACGCCAGGCCCCACGGCGCGAGCGTCGTGCCGAGCGTCGCGACCACGACGAGCAGGCCGTGGCGCGAGCCCGGCAGCGTCGGCACGACGAGCCCGCGCGCGGTCGCGCCCCAGTCCGGGTGCGCGAGGAAGCCCGACAGCACGTACGCGAGGAAGATCGCGCTGAGCGCCAGCAGCACGTGCTCGACGGCGCGGAACGAGCCGCGCAGCACCAGCAGCCCGACCGCGACCGCCGCGAGCGGAACGCTCACGTAGCGCGAGGTCCCGGCCAGCACCTGCATGCCGGCCGCGACCCCTGCCAGCTCCGCGCAGATCGTCCCGACGTTCGCGACCGCCAGCGCGCCGAGCGCGACCGCGGACAGCCGCGCCCCGTAGCGCTCGCGCACGAGCCGCATCAGCCCCTTGCCGGTGACGACGCCGGTGCGCGCGGCGAGCTCGTGGAAGACGATCAGCGCCACGGTCGAGAGCGCGAGCACCCACAGCAGCGCGTAGCCGTAGTCGGCGCCGAGGATCGAGTAGGTCGTGATGCCGGCGGGGTCGTCGTCGGAGAGGCCGGCGAGCAGGCCGGGGCCGACGACCGCGAGCAGCGCGAGCAGCCGCACCCGGTGCCCGCGCCGCCGCGCGAGCGCGCGGTGCGGATGGCGGACCGCGAGGTGCGGCCGGGCGGGACGGCGGAGGGGGCGAGCGCGCGCGATGCCGGGATCTTGACGCGCCGCCCGACGGCTCCACTTCAGCCGGCCGCGACCATCTAATCTGCATGGCAGCGATGGCGCAGACGAAGAAGAAGCGGCAGACCAAGCACCGCGGCAACGCCGCCGGCCAGATCGAGGCGCGCGGGCGCACCGGCCGCAGACCGGACGCGAGCGAGCGCAAGCCGAGCGCGAGAGAGCTGCGCGCGGCGCGGCTCGACACGCCGCCGACGTGGCGCAGCGCGTTCAACCGGGCGCTGATCGCGGCGGGGATCTTCCTCGTGCTGCTGCTGTTCTTCTTCCGCCACCAGCAGCTCGGCCCGAAGCTCGGGATCGCCGCCTTCATGCTCGCGGTCTACGTCCCGATGGGCTACTACACCGACCTCTGGGTCTACCGCCGCCGGCAGGCGAGAAGACTGCGCGAGCAGGCGGCCAAGCGCGACGCCAGCAGCGCCGACGTCAGATGATCGAGGTCGGGATGCTCACCGTCGGGCCGGTGCAGGAGAACTGCTTCCTGGTCCGGCGCGAGGGGAGCGACCGCGCCGTGATCGTCGATCCGGGCGAGGAGGCGCCGCGGCTGCTGGGGGCGATCGAGCAGTGGGGCGTGACGCTCGACGCGATCCTGCTGACGCACACGCACTTCGACCACGTCGGCGCGGTCGCGCCCGTCGCGAAGGCGACCGGCGCGCCGGTCTACTGCCCCGAGCTGGAGCGCGGCGTGCTCGCCGACATCATGAGCTACGTCCCGTGGCCGGGCTTCGGGCCGTTCGAGTCCTACGAGGCCGACCGCCTCGTCAGCGGCGGCGAGCGCCTCACGCTCGCGGGCATCGACTTCGACGTCCGCTTCACGCCCGGGCACAGCCCCGGCCACGTCACCTACGCCGTCGCGGACGAGGGCGGGACCGCGCTGTTCTCCGGCGACGTGCTCTTCCAGCAGTCGATCGGCCGCACCGACCTGCCCGGCAGCGACCACGGGCGCCTGCTCCAGTCGCTCGCCGAGCTGCTCGACGCCTACCCCGACGACGCGACCGTCTACCCGGGCCATATGGGCATCACGACGCTCGGCGCCGAGCGTGCGACGAATCCCTTCCTTCAGGCGCTCGCTCGATAGCCTCCCGCCGGCGATGAGCGCCAAGCTGAGAGCCCCGCGCGGGACGCATGACGTGCTGCCCGACGACGCGGCGCGCCGCGCGGTGGTCGAGGACGCCGCCGACAGGATCCTGGGCGCGGCCGGATACCGGCGGATCGAGACGCCGGCGTTCGAGGCGACGGAGCTGTTCGCGCGCGGCGTCGGCGCCTCGACCGACATCGTCCAGAAGGAGATGTACAGCTTCGAGGACGGCTCCGGGCGCTCGCTGACGCTGCGCCCGGAGGGGACAGCGCCCGTCTGCCGCGCCTACATCGAGCACGGCATGCACAAGCTGCCCCAGCCGGTGAAGCTGTGGTACCTGTCGAGCTTCTTCCGCTACGAGCGCGCGCAGGCCGGGCGCCAGCGCCAGTTCTGGCAGGTCGGCACGGAGGCGATCGGGTCGGAGGATCCCGCGCTCGACGCCGAGTCGATCGTGCTGCTCGCCGAGCTGCTCGACGCGCTCGGCGTCAGAGAGGCGCGGCTGCGTCTGTCGTCGCTCGGCACGCCCGCGACGCGCGCGGCCTACCGCGAGGAGCTTCAGGCCTACCTGCGCGCGCACGCGGATCGCCTGAGCGAGGAGGTCCGCGACCGCATCGAAGCCAACCCGCTGCGCGCGTTCGACGCCGACCACCCCGGCACGCGCGAGGTGATGGCGGGCGCGCCGCTGCTGCTCGACCGCCTGACCGGCGAGGACGCCGAGCACTTCGCCGCGGTGTGCGCGCTGCTCGACGGCGCCGGCCTGACCTACGAGGTGGACCCGACGCTCGTGCGCGGCCTCGACTACTACGCGCGCACGGTCTTCGAGTTCACGAGTGACGCGCTCGGCGCGCAGTCGGGCGTCGGCGGCGGCGGCCGCTACGACGGCCTGATCGAGCAGCTCGGCGGCCCGCCGACGCCGGGCGTCGGCTGGGCGGCGGGGATCGAGCGGATCCTGCTCGCGGCCGACCCCCAGGCAGTCGGCGAGCCGGTGGTGGACCTGTTCGTGGCGTACGACCCAGTCCGCCCGCCCTACCGCGCCGCGGGCTTCCAGATCGCGCACGAGGCGCGGCGCGCCGGCCTGGCGGCGCAGCTCGAGCTGGCGGGGCGCTCGTTGAAGGGACAGCTCAAGCAGGCGGACCGGATCGGGGCGCGCTACGTCGCGATCCTCGGCGAAGAGGGCGCGACGGTGAAGGAGATGGCGAGCGGCGAGCAGGTCGTCGTCGAGCCGGGCGGCGTGATCCACCACGTGCTGCGCGGGAGGGCGCTGTGAACGCCGCCCCGCGCGCGAACGCCTACCGCGACGCGTGGGCCGGCTCGCTCACCGCCGAGCGGGCGGAGACGCCGGCGCGCGTGGCCGGCTGGGTCCACCGCCGCCGCGACCACGGCGGCCTGATCTTCATCGACCTGCGCGACCGCTCCGGCATCGTCCAGCTCGTCTTCCACCCCGACCGCGCGCCCGAGGCGCACAAGGCGGCGCATGCGCTGCGCTCCGAGGACGTGCTGAGCGCGGCCGGCACGGTCGTGCGGCGCGAGCCCGAGAACGTCAACCCGAGCATCCCGACCGGCGAGATCGAGCTGGCGGTCGACGCGCTCACGGTTCACGCCGACGCCGAGACGCCGCCGTTCCCGGTCGACGAGGACGGCCCGGTGGACGAGCTGATCCGCCTGCGGCACCGCACGCTCGACCTGCGGCGCCGCCCGTTGCAGGAGGCGCTGGCGCTGCGCCACCGCGTCATCTCCACGATGCGCCGCGTGCTCGACGAGCGCGACTTCCTGGAGATCGAGACGCCGATCCTCACGCGCTCGACGCCCGAGGGCGCGCGCGACTACCTCGTGCCGGCGCGCATCGACCCGGGCGCGTTCTTCGCGCTGCCGCAGTCGCCCCAGCTCTTCAAGCAGCTCCTGATGATCGGCGGCTACGAGCGCTACTACCAGATCGCCCGCTGCTTCCGCGACGAGGACACGCGCGCCGACCGCCAGCCGGAGTTCACCCAGCTCGACCTGGAGATGAGCTTCGTCGCCGAGGACGACGTGATCGAGACGATGGAGGCCGTGATGGGCGCGGTCTGCGCGGCCGCGAGCTTTGACGTGTCGGCGCCGCCGTGGCGGCGCATGCCGTTCGACGAGGCGATGGCGCGCTACGGCGTCGACCGCCCCGACACGCGCTTCGGGATGGAGATCGCGGACGTGGGGGAGGCGCTGGCGTCCTCGGAGTTCAAGGTGTTCTCCGGCGCGCTGGCGGGCGGCGGCGTCGTGCGCGGGATCAACGCGGGCGCGCGCGAGCTGGCGCGCAGAGACCTCGACGAGCTGACCGAGCTGGCGAGAACGTACGGCGCCAAGGGGCTCGTGTGGGCGTTCGTCGAGCAGGACGGCGGCTGGCGCTCGCCGATCGCGAAGTTCCTCTCGCCGGAGGAGCTGGCGGGCGTGACCGAGCGGCTGGACGGCAAGCCCGGCGACCTGCTGCTGATCTCGGCCGACGCGCCGAAGGTCGTCTGCGCGGTGCTCGGCGCGCTGCGGCTGGAGCTGGCCGCGCGCTTCGAGCTGGTCCCCGAGGGCTCGCACGACATGCTGTGGATCGTCGACTTCCCGATGTTCGAGCGCACGGACGAGGGCGAGTGGACGGCGCTCCACCACCCGTTCACGGCCCCCGAGGGCGACCTCGACGGCGACCCGGGCGCGCTGCGCTCGCGCGCCTACGACCTCGTGCTGGACGGCAGCGAGATCGGCGGCGGCTCGATCCGCATCAACCGCACCGACGTCCAGCAGCGCGTGCTGGAGCTGCTCGGCATGAGCGCCGAAGAGGCGCAGTCGCGCTTCGGCTTCCTGCTCGACGCGCTCAGATACGGCGCGCCGCCGCACGGCGGGATCGCGATGGGGATCGACCGCATCGTCACGCTGCTCGCCGGCCGCGAGACGATCCGCGACGTGATCGCCTTCCCGAAGACGGCGTCCGGCGCCGATCCGCTCACCGGCGCGCCCGCGCCGGTCGACGCGCGCCAGCTCCGCGAGCTCGGGATCGCCGTCCCGCCGCGCCCGCCGCGAAGCTGACGCGACGGCGCGCTAACGCTCGACGCCGATTCTGCCGAATACGAAGAGGATGTCCCAGGTCTCCCGCCCGATGCAGATCGCGCTGCTCGCGACGGTGCTGCTCGCGGCCGTGTGGTTCGTCGCGCTGCGGCCGAAGTCTTCGAACGGCGGCGAAAGCGCCGCCGCGCCCCCGCCCGCCGCGCAATCGACGCCGGCCGCCGCGAGCGGCGCCGCTCCCGGCGTGAGCGGCCTCAAGCGCGCGATCGACAAGGCGCACGGCGCCGTCACCACCGCCAGCGGGGACGCCGAGCGGGCCGCGCGCAGCAGCGCGGACGGGTCGCAGGCTGCCGCGCCGGCCCCGAGCGCCCCGGCCGCGCCTGCGCGCACGCCCGTCGGCGCCGCGCATGCGCCGGTGACCGCCGCGCACGCCCCCGCGGCGCCCCGCCGGCCCGCGCACGGCGCAGCCGGCCATCGTGCCGCCCGCCACCGCGCCCACGGTCCCGTCGCGATCGTCAAGGCCGCGCTCGGCGCACACCTCGCGGTCGCGCTCGCCTTCGTCGACGACAGCACCGCCGACGCGCGCGCGGTCGCGCAGGAGATGCGCCACGTCCCGACGTTCGGCGGCCGCGCGGTCGTCCTGACGGTCCCGCTCTCGCAGCTCTCCGACTACGCCTTCATCACCAACACCGTGCAGGTGACGGTCGCCCCGACGGTCGTAATCGTTGACCGCCGCGGCCGCGCGAGCACGATCGTCGGCTTCGCCGACCGCGGCGAGATCGAGCAGCGCCTCGCCGACGCGCTCGCGGTCAAGCCCGCGCGCTGACCTCGGGCTCGCGCGCCGGCTCCGCCGCCTCGTCCGGCTCCTCCGGCAGCACCGGCGGCTCGATCGCGAGGTGGGGCATGCGGCGGTCGAGCCACGCCGGCAGCCACCACGTGCGGCGGCCGAGGAGCTGGAGCAGCGCGGGCAGCAGCAGCGAGCGCACGACGAACGCGTCGACGAAGACGGCGATCGCGAAGCTCGCGCCGAACAGCTTCACCGCGCGGTCGTCGTTGAGCGCGAACGCGAGAAAGACGCAGATCATGATCGCCGCCGCCGCCGTGATCACGCGGCCGGTCTTCGCGAGGCCCTGGACGACGGCGCGTCTGGCGTCGCCTCTGCGCACCCACTCCTCGTGGATGCGCGAGACGAGGAAGACCTCGTAGTCCATCGAGAGACCAAAAACGATCGAGAAGAGCATCACGGGGATGAACGCGTCGATCGGCCCCGCCTGCACGCCGACGACGCTCGACAGCCAGCCGTACTGGAAGACGGCGACGGCGACGCCGAGCGAGGCGCCGATCGACAAGAGGTTCATGACCGCCGCCTGGAGCGGGATCACGAGCGAGCGGAAGACGATCAGCAGCAGCAGCGCCGCCAGGCCGACGACGACGCCGATGAACAGCGGCAGCTTGCTCGCCAGCACCTTCGAGAAGTCGATCCCGATCGCGGTCTGGCCGGCGACCAGCAGCGTCGTCCGGGTCGCGCGCTCGACGGGCGGGAGCGCGCTGTCGCGCAGGCGGGTGACGAGGTCGGTCGTCGCGGCGTCCTGCGGCGCCGATCTCGGGAACGCCAGCAGCGTCGCGGTGCGCCCGTTGGGGCTGAGCAGCGGCGTGCCGACGCGCGCGACGCCGGGCGTGGCCGCGAGCGTCGCGCTCGCCTGAGCGAGCGCCGCTCTGGCGGCCGCCGCGTCGGCCGGAAGCTGCGCGACGATCTGGAGCGGGCCGTTGAAGCCCTTGCCGAAGCCCTGCGCGAGCAGGTCGTAGGCCTGGCGCGTCGTGTGGCTCTCGACGTCGTTGCCGGCGTCGCTCTGGCCGAGGCGCAGCGACAGCGCGGGGATCGCGAGCGTCATGACGATCGCGAGCCCGGCCAGCAGCGCCGGCCACGGGCGCCGCGCGATCAGCCGCGCCCATGCGGTCCAGCCGCGGTCGTGGACGTGCGCCGCGCCGTTCTGCTCGGCGCGCCGCGCGCGACGCCCAAGACGGCCCACGCGTACGCCGAAGCGCGACAGCAGCGCGGGCAGCAGCGTGAGCGAGGCGAGCATCGTCATCAGCACGCCGAGCGCGGTCGCGATCGACATCCCGTAGAGGAACGAGACGCCCAGCAGGCACATGCCGAGCACGGCGATGATCACGGTCGTGCCGGCGAACAGGACGGCGCGGCCCGCCGTGTCCATCGCCGTCACGACGCTGTCCTCGACGCTCGCGCCGCCGCGGTAGGCCTCGCGGAAGCGCGTGACGATGAACAGCGCGTAGTCGATCCCGACGCCGAGGCCGACCATCGCCGCCAGCTCGGTCGAGACCGACGGCACGTCGAGCGCGTGCGTGAGCAGCCCGATCAGCCCGATCGCGGTGCCGAGCCCGAGCACGGCGGTGAGGATCGGCATGCCCATCGCGACGAGCGAGCCGAACGTCAACAGCAGCACGATCACCGCCGCCGCAAGCCCGATCGCGCCCGCGGTGCCGAAGCTCTGCTGCTGGACCTGCTCGATCGCCTGGCCGCCGAGCTCGACCTGGAGCGCCGGCGAGGCGATCGACCTGGCGGTGTCGATCAGCTTCCGCACGTCGGCTCTCGGCAGCACGTTCGCGCGCTCGTCGTAGGAGACGGTGGCGAACGCGATCGTGCCGTCGCGCGAGACGGTCGTTCTCGACACCGCGCTGACGTGCGGCAGCCGCGCGACCCGCGCGAGCATCGCGTCGATCCGCGTCGCGCGGTCGGCGAGCGTCCCCTGCTTCGCGCGCAGGACGATCTGGTCGCTGTCGCCCGACTGGCCGCGGAAGTCCTGCTTCAGCAGGTCGTAGGCGCGCTGCGACTCGGTGTGCGGCAGCGAGAAGGTCTCCGCGAAGCGCGTGCCGGCGGCGCCGGAGAGCACGAGCAGCGCGACGAGCAGCGCGACCCAGCCGCCGATCGCGAGCGCGCGGTGATGGACGACCCAGCGCGCGAGGCGCGCGACGAGGCCCTCCGGAGCGGGATGCCGGGCGGGGACGCTCACGGGGCCTTCGATCATGACAGCCGACCGTGCTTGAGACGATTCGCGCTTGGGGTCGCGGGCTGGCGCAGCATGTGTATGCTCTGCACATGCTCAAGGAGCGGATGCAGATCCTCGTCTCGGCCGAGCAGCGTCGGCGGCTCGAGCAGGAGGCGCAGCGGCGCGGGACGTCGGTCGCGAGCGTGATCCGCGACGCCGTCGACGCGCAGCTCGGCGGCGTGACCGTCGAGGACCGTCGCGCGGCAGTGAATCGGATCGGCGCGCTTCGGGGCCGGTCGCTCTCCCCCGAGGAGCTCAATCGCATCGTCGAGGAGGAGCGCGAGGCTGAGGCGGACAAGCTCCTGGGACACCTCCGACACGCGTGACCTTCTTCGTCGACGCGAACGTCCTGGTCTACGCCGCGGCAGGGACGCCGGAGCATCGTGACGCGTGCCTCGACGTGCTCTATGCGATTGCCGACGGCGCTGACGGGCGCACGTCCGTCGCCGTGGTCGAAGAGGTGTGGCACCTCCAGCAGTCCAAGCGCGCCGGCGACCTTGGGACGATTGCCGAGGACGCATACAGCCTCTTCTCCCCGCTGCTGCCGGTGACCGATCGAGCTTTCGCGCTTGCGCTCGGCCACAACGCGAGAAGACTGGGCACCAACGACCGCCTTCACATCGGCACCTGCCTCGATCACGGCATCGACACGATCGTCACCGCGGACCGCGGCTTCGACGGCGTACGGGGGATCAGACGCGTAGATCCGCTCGACGCCGCGGCGGTGCGCCGGCTGCTGCGCAGCGGCTGACCCGTGTGCGCGGCCGCTCTAGACTCGGCCTGTGGACTCCGAGCTGTTCGAGCATCATCTGAGCTCGCCGCGGGGCCGGGGGAGGATGCCGGGCCAGGGGGCGAGCGGCGTCGCCGGGACGAGAGCCTGCGGCGACGTGATCCGCTTCGGCCTCGTGCTGGACGAGACCGGCCGCCGCATCGCGGACGCCGGTTGGGAGGCGGACGCCTGCGGCGCGACGATCGCCGCCGCGAGCGCGGTCGTCGAGCGCGTCGTCGGCCTGGAGCTGCTCGACGTCGCGCGGATCGGCGCGCGCGAGGTGGCGCAGGACGTCGGCGGCCTCTCGCCGGGCAAGTTCCACGCGGCCGAGCTGGTGGCGGACGCGCTGGCGCGCGCGCTCGGGACCGCGGCGTACGAGGGCGCGCGGCTCGCGCCGCCGGCCGACGGCGCGCAGCGGACGCTCGTCGCGATGTCGGGCGGCGTCGACAGCGCGGTCGCGGCGCTGCTGTGTGCGCGCGACAGCGCGGACGTGATGGCCGTCACGCTCGAGCTGTGGGCCGACGAGGCGAACGACGGCGAGCGCTCGTGCTGCTCGGCCTCGGCCGTGCGGCTCGCGCGCGGGCTCGCGCACCGCATGGGCCTGCCGCACTTCACGCTCGACCTGCGCGAGCAGTTCCGCGCCGGCGTGGTCGAGCCGTTCCTCGCCGACTGGGGCGCGGGCCTGACGCCGAACCCCTGCATCCGCTGCAACGGCCACGTGCGGCTCGACGCGATGCTCGACCTCGCCGACCGCCTCGGCGCGCACGCGCTCGCCACGGGCCACTACGCGCGCGCGGTCGAGGCCGACCACCCGGACGGGCCGCTGCTGGCGGCGGCCGCCGACGCGTGGAAGGACCAGACGTACATGCTCGCGGCGCTCCAGCCCGAGTCGCTCAAGCGCATGCGCTTCCCGCTCGGCGGGATCACGAAGCCGCAGGCGCGGCGGATCGCGGCCGAGGCAGAGCTGCCGGTGGCGTCGAAGGCCGACTCGCAGGATCTCTGCTTCCTCGCGGGCACGAGCCGCGCCGCGTTCCTCGCCAAGCACGGCGGGATCGATGGGCGACCGGGCGAGATCGTCGACAGCGCCGGCACCGTCATCGGGAGCCATCCGGGCCATCACGGCTTCACCGTCGGACAGAGGAGAGGGCTCGGCATAGCCTCCGACGAGCCGCTGTTCGTGCTCGCGGTCGACGCGCGCGCGAACCGCGTGATCGCCGGCACGCGGGCGGAGCTTCAGACGACGCGCGTGCACGTGCGCGGCGCGCGCCTCTACCGCGACGGCGCGCGCGTCGATCGCGTGAAGCTGCGCTACCGCACGACCCCGCTGCCGGCGCGGCTCGTGGACGCGGACGATCTGCATGCCGGGGCGCACCGGGCGCTGGAGCTGGAGCTGGACGAGCCGGTCGACGGCGCCGCCCCCGGCCAGATGGCGTGCCTGATGGACGGCGAGACGATCGTCGGCTGGGGGACGATCGCGGCGCCGCCCGCCGATGAGCCGGTGGCCTCCGGCCGGCGCGTCGCCGCGCGGGCCGGCGCGGGCGCCTGACGCGCTCAGGGCGCGGCCGGCTCGGCGCCGTGGGGTGACGATCTCGCCTCTACACTGCGCAGACTCATGGCGATGACCTCGGATCAGATCCGCGAGACGTACCTGTCGTTCTTCGCGCAGCGCGACCATCTGCGCCGCCCGTCGGCCTCGCTCGTGCCGGCGACGTTCGACGCCTCGGTGCTGCTCACGACCGCGGGCATGCATCCCCTGAAGCCCTACTTCCTGGGACTGGAGCAGCCGCCGCACCCGCGCATGACGAGCTGCCAGAAGTGCTTCCGCACGACCGACATCGACAACGTCGGCAACACCCATCGCCACCTCACCTTCTTCGAGATGCTCGGCAACTTCTCGATCGGCGACTACTTCAAGGAGGGAGCGATCGCGTTCGCGTGGGAGCTCTCGACGCAGGGCTTCGGCTTCACGCCCGAGGACATCTGGGTGACCGTCTTCGGCGGCGACGAGGAGCTGGGGCTCGGCCCCGACGCGGAGGCGATCGAGCTGTGGCAGGCGATCGGCGTGCCGCGCGAGCGGATCGTCGAGTGCCCGCGCTCGGAGAACTTCTGGCAGGCCGGACCGACCGGGCCGTGCGGGCCGTGCAGCGAGCTCTACCTCGACCGCGGCCTGTCGTTCGGCAAGCAGGACGACCTGCCGGGCGGCGAGAACGAGCGCTTCCTCGAGTTCTGGAACCTCGTCTTCATGCAGTTCAACCAGGACCCGGTGAATACGCTCGCGCCGCTGCCGGCGTCGAACATCGACACGGGCCTCGGCCTCAACCGGCTCGCAGCGATCCTGCAGGGCAAGGAGTCGGTCTTCGAGACCGACCAGTTCGCGCCGCTGATCGCGCTCGGCGAAGAGCTGGGCGGCGTGACGTACGGCGCCGACTTCCCGACGACGCGCTCGCTGCGGATCCTCGCCGACCACACGCGCGCGATGACGTTCCTCGTCGCCGACGGCGTCGTGCCGAGCAACGAGGATCGCGGCTACATCCTGCGCCGCGTGATGCGTCGCGCGATCCAGCACGGGCGCGCGCTCGGCTTCGAGCCGGGCTTCCTGCCGCGCTTCGCCGGCGTCGTCGAGGAGCTGATGGGCGGCTCGTATCCCGAGCTGCGCGAGCAGCGCGACGCGATCCGCAAGTGGCTGGCGGGCGAGGAGGAGTCGTTCGGCAGAACGCTCGAACAGGGCACGAGACTGCTCGACGACCTGATCGCGCGCGCCCGGGAGCAGGGCGAGGAGGGCCTCGGGGCCGAGGACGTCTTCCAGCTCCACGACACGTACGGGTTCCCGATCGACCTGACGCGCGAGATCGCCGCCGAGCACGACCTCGGCGTCGACGAGCCGGGCTTCGAGCGGCTGATGGACGAGCAGCGCGCGCGGGCGCGCGCCGGCGGCGCGCGCGGCGGCGCCGCGGCCGGGGACGTGCTGCGCGCGCGGGCGCAGGAGCTGGGCGGCGCGGCCGGGTTCGCGAGCGCGTTCACCGGCTACGAGACGACCGAGCAGGCGACGTCGGTCGGCGCGGTCAAGGAGGAGGACGGGCGGCTGCTCGTGAAGCTGGTCGAGTCGCCGTTCTACGCGGCCGGCGGCGGGCAGGTGTCCGACAGCGGGTTCGTCGAGTGCGCCGACGGCGACTGCCGCGCGCGCGTCGAGCAGGTGCTGCGGCTCGCCGGCGGCGAGGACCAGGTGCTCGTGCTCGCGCCCGAGGTCGGCGCGTTGAAGCCGGGCGAGGCGGTGCGGGCTGTGGTGGACCGTCAGGCTCGCCACGCGACGCAGTGCAACCACACCGCCACGCATCTGCTGCACGCCGCGCTGCGCGCGCGGCTCGGCACGCACGTGCGCCAGGCCGGCTCGGCGGTCCAGCCGGACAAGCTGCGCTTCGACTTCACGCACGGCGGCGCGCTGAGCGCCGAGGAGCTGCGCGCGGTCGAGGACGACGTGAACGGCTGGATCCTGGAGAACCACCCGGTACGGGCTTTGACCACGACGCTGGATGAGGCCAAGTCGCGCGGCGCGATGGCGCTGTTCGGCGAGAAGTACGGCGACGTCGTGCGGATGGTCGAGGTCGGCGACGGCTCGTTCTCGCGCGAGCTGTGCGGCGGCACGCATGTGCGCTCGACCGCGGAGATCGGCCTCTTCCGGATCGTGTCCGAGACCTCGTCGGCCGCGAACGTGCGGCGGATCGAGGCGCTGACGGGGCCGGCGGCGGTCGAGCTGGTCCGCTCGCATGACGACGTCCTGCGGTCGGTTGCCACCGAGCTGCGCGCGGTGCCCGAGCAGGTTCCGAGCGCGGTGCAGGCGCTGCGGGCGCGCGTGAAGGAGTTGGAGAAGGCGGCATCGAGGGGGGGAGCGACGAACGGCGCGGTGGACGTGGATGCGCTGCTGGCCTCCGCCACCGACATCGGCGGCGCCTCCCTGCTCGCTGCGGTCGTCGACGTTTCGGACCCCAAGGCGCTGCCGGACCTCGCCGACAAGCTGCGGGCGAAGCTCGGCGACGCCGCCGTCGTGTTGGGATCGGTGGTCGACGGCAAGGTTCACCTTGTGGCGACCGTCTCGCCGGCGCTGGTCGAGCGCGGCGCGAAGGCCGGGGCCGCCATCAGCGTGGCGGCGCGAGTAGCCGGCGGCGGCGGAGGCGGCCGCGACACGATGGCGCGCGCGGGAGGCCGCGACCCCGACAAGCTGCCGGAGGCGATCGCCGCCGCCCGCGCGGCGATCGAGGCAGCCCTCGCGGGTTGATGCGCGTGCTCGCGCTCGACTACGGGTCCGCGCGCTGCGGCTGCGCGGTCTCCGATCCCACGGGGACGCTCGCGACGCCGCTGGCCGTCGTAGAGCGCCCGGCGACGAGGAAGGGGCTTGCCGCGTTGGCGGCGCTCGTCCGCGACCGCGAGGTCGGTCGGGTGGTCGTCGGCCTGCCGCTCGGCCTGAGCGGGGCGGACACCGAGCAGACGCGCGAGGCGCGCGCGTTCGCGGCGCGGCTGGAAGAAGTGGTCGCCGTCCCCGTCTCCCTCTACGATGAGCGCTTCACGACCCGCATCGCCGAGCGCTCCGGCTCGCGCACGACGTCGGCAGACTCGCGCGCGGCCGCGGTCCTGTTGGAGGACTGGCTCGCTCGCCACGGATCGGAGGTCGCCCCGTGAGCCGTACGCCCGAGGAACGCGAAGCCGCACGCCTGGAGCGCGAGCGCCGCCGTGCCGCGCGCGCCGGCCGTCCGCTGCCGCCGGAGCCGGAGCTGCCGCCGGTTGCGTCGACGGCGCCCGAGCCGATGCAGCCCGCGCACGACGCGCACGCGACCCAGGCGTTCGACGTCACGGGCGCGTGGACGGAGATGCACGCGGCGGTCGCGGCGCCGGAAGCGCCCCCGGTCGAGCCCCGGCGGGCCGAGCACGAGTCGGAGCCGGTCGCAGTCGAGCCGCCGGCGCACGAATCGGAGCCGACCGCGTTCGAGTCGGAGCCGGCCGCGCCCGCGTCCGAACCCGGCACCTCGGAGCACGAGGTCCCGCTGGGCACGCGCCGCGTCGGGCGCCACGAGCGGCCTGTCCGCATCCCCCACCGCCACCGCCGCGGTCGCGCGCGGGGGCCGGCCGCGCCGGCGCCGCCGCGCGACGGCGCGCCGCGCGCCAAGCGCGACGCCGGCCGCCCGCACTGGGGCCGCCGCGTCGCGGCGCTGCTCGTCATCGCGGTCGTCGTCGTGGCCGGGTGGTTCCTGTGGTCGATCTACCAGCCGGGCGCCGGCGACGGCAGCGGCGCCGTCGTCGTGACGATCCCGAGAGGCGCGAGCACGAGCCAGATCGGCGACCTGCTCGCGAGCAAGGGCGTGATCGACTCCTCCTTCTTCTTCAACCTGCGCGCGAAGCTGTCGGGCAGCGGGGGGGACCTGAAGTCCGGCACGTTCACGCTGAGAAAGGGCATGAGCTACGGCCTGGCGCTCGACACGCTGAGCCACGAACCGCCGCCGCCCCCGATCGTCAAGGTCACGATCCCCGAGGGGCACGACCGGCGCGGGACCGCCGCGATCGCGCGCGGCGCCGGCCTGAGCGGCAGCTACCTCGCCGCCTCGCGCGCCGCCCACGGCTTCGACCTGCGCCGCTACGGCGCGCCGCGGGGCGCGACGCTGGAGGGCTTCCTGTTCCCGGCGACGTACGAGCTGAAGCCCGGAGCGACCGTGCAGCAGCTCGTCAACCAGCAGTTGATCGCCTTCCGCCAGAACCTCGGCAAGCTCGACCTGCGCTACGCGCGCGGCAAGAACCTGACGGTCTTCGACGTCGTCACGATCGCCTCGATGGTCGAGCGCGAGGTGGCGGTCGCGAGCGAGCGGCCGCTCGTGGCGGCGGTCATCTACAACCGCCTGAAGCAGGGGATGCCGCTCGGCATCGACGCCACGCTGCGCTTCGCGCTCAACGACTGGACGAGACCGCTGACCGTCTCCCAGCTCGCGAGCCAGAACCCCTACAACACCCGCAACCACCATGGGCTGCCGCCCGGCCCGATCGGCAACCCCGGCCTCGCGTCGCTGGAGGCGGCGGCGCATCCGGCGCACGTGCCCTACCTCTTCTACGTCGTCAAGCCGGGCACGTGCGGTCAGCACGCCTTCTCCTCGACCGACGCGCAGTTCCAGCGCGACGTGCAGCGCTACGACCAGGCGCGCGCGGCGGCGGGCGGCAAGTCGCCGGAGAAGTGCTGAGCGAGGCGGCGCCGGCCGCGCGGCCGGCGGCGACCGCGGGCGGGGCGGGCTGATGCCGATCTGCGGCGTGCTCGGCTGGCCGGTGCGCCACAGCCGCTCCCCGGCGATGCACGAGGCCGGCTATCGCGCGCTCGGCCTCGACGACTGGCGCTACCAGTTGCTGCCGGTCCCGCCCGAGCTGTTCGAGGAGACGGTGCGCGCGCTCGGCGGCGCCGGCTTCGTCGGCGCGAACGTGACGATCCCGCACAAGGAGGCGGCGCTCGCGCTCGCCGACCAGGCGACCGACGCCGCGCGCGCGATCGGCGCGGCCAACACGCTCACGTTCCTGCCGGACGGGCGGGTCCACGCCGACAACACCGACGCGCCCGGCCTGCTCGACGCGCTTCCCTTCGATCCCGCCGGCCGCAGCGCCGTCGTGCTCGGCGCGGGCGGCAGCGCGCGGGCCGTCGTATGGGCGCTCGTGCAGGCCGGCGCCGGCGTGCTGGTCTGGAACCGGACCGCGGAGCGGGCCGAGCGGCTGTGCGCCGAGATCGGCGGCGAGCCCGTTCAAGCGCCGCCCGCCGCGGCCGATCTTCTCGTGAATACGACATCCGTTGGTCTGCGCAACGAGGATCCGTTCAAGGCGCTCCCCCTGACCGTCGATGGCATCTGCGGATACCCATGCATCGTCGATCTCGTGTACGGAAGCCGGCCGACGGCCCTGACCAGCGCTGCCCGCGACGCCGGCGCGACGGTGGTGGACGGCCTTGAGATCCTGGTTCGACAGGGAGCCCGATCGTTCGAGCGGTGGACCGGGCGGCCCGCCCCCCTCGACGTCCTCCGCGCCGCCGCCCGCGGGGAGCCCGCGGCCGCCTGAGCCGCCGCCCGCGCCGGCACCGCCCGAGCCCCGGCAATCTGTACGTCTCAGCGACGTAGAAGTTGCCGGGCCTCCCGCGAGCGTGCCGGTGTTCGACCCGTTCGCGCGGCCGGCCGAGACGGAGCTGCCGCCGGAGTGGTCGGCGATGCCTGGGGCGGACTTGGCGCCCGAGCCGCCCGCGCCCGAGCCGCCCGCGCCCGAGCCGTCGCGCACCGTCGAGGAGCCGCCGGCGCCCGAGCCGCCCCCCTCGATGCCGTCGTTCGCGGCGCCCGAGCCGCCGCAAGCCGAGGAGCCGCCGGCGCGGCCGGCGGGGAAGGGGCACCTGCGCGCGATCGGGCCGGAGGACACCGACGGCGCGCTCGCCATCGCCCCCGACCGCCACGAGGAGTGGAACGGCGTCACCCCGCCGAGCCGCCGCGGCGGCTCGGGCCGCTTCCTCACGGACGTGCTCGTCGACCTCGGCTTCGCCGACCAGCCGCGCGTGGACGCGGCGGTCGAGGCGGCGCGCAGCACGGGCCGTCCGCCTGAGCGCATGCTGCTCGAGCAGGGCGCCGTCACGGAGGACCAGCTCGCGCGCGCGATCGGCGAGCGCTACGGGCTCGACCACCTCGACCTGACGGTCTTCGCGATCGACATGGCGGCCGCGAACCTGATCGACTCCTCCGCCGCCAAGCGCTACGAGGCCGTGCCCGTCGGGTTCACGGACGACACGCGGCGCGGCCTGGTCGTCGCGATGGCGGACCCCGCGAACGTGCTCGCGGTCGACGACATCGCGATGCTGACCCGGCTCGACGTCCGACCGGCGGTCGCGTCGCGGGAGGACATCGCGACGCTGATCGCGCGGCTCGACCGCTTCGGCGAGTCGGTCCGCGAAGCGGTCGACGACGAGATCCGGGAGGACGACGGCGAGGTCGTCGAGCTGCACGAGTCGGCCGAGGACGCGCCGGTCGTCAAGCTGGTCAACTCGATCATCGCCCAGGCGGCCGAGCGCGGCGCCTCCGACATCCACTTCGAGCCCGACGGGCGCGAGCTGCGCGTGCGCTTCCGCATCGACGGCGTGCTGTCGGTCTCGACGACGATCCCCGCGCGCATGACGGCCGGCGTGATCAGCCGCACGAAGATCATGGCCGAGCTCGACATCGCCGAGAAGCGCATCCCGCAGGACGGCCGCGTGAGCCTCAGCATCGACGGCCGCCACGTCGACGTGCGCGTCGTGACGCTGCCGAGCGTGCACGGCGAGTCGATCGTCATGCGCATCCTCGACAAGTCGAACGTCAAGATCGACCTCGACAAGCTCGGCATGCAGACGGCCGAGCGCGACCGCTTCAGAGAGGCCTTCTCGCAGTCCTACGGCGCCGTGCTCGCGACCGGTCCGACCGGCTCCGGCAAGTCGACGACGCTCTACGCCGCGCTCCAGCAGCTCAACACGACCGAGAAGAACATCATCACGATCGAGGACCCGGTCGAGTACCAGCTCGAGGGGATCACGCAGGTGCAGGTCAACCCGAAGGCCGGCCTGACGTTCGCCAACGGCCTGCGCTCGATGATGCGCGCCGACCCCGACATCATCATGGTCGGCGAGATCCGCGACGGCGAGACGGCGCAGATCGCGGTCGAGTCCGCGCTGACCGGCCACCTCGTGCTCTCGACGCTGCACACGAACGACGCGCCGACGGCGATCACGCGCCTGATCGAGATGGGGATCGAGCCGTTCCTGGTCGCCTCCGCGATCGACTGCGTCGTCGCGCAGCGGCTCGCCCGCACGCTCTGCTCGACCTGCAAGAAGCGCACGATCGTGCCGGTCGACGTGCTGCGCGCCAACGGCTTCGCGCACGTCGCGCTCGACATCGAGGCCTACGAGCCGGTCGGCTGCGGGCGCTGCGGGGGGATGGGCTACAAGGGCCGCCTCGGCCTCTACGAGGTCATGACGATCAGCGAGGAGATCCGCACGCTCGTGCTCCAGCGCGCCCCGGCCGACGAGATCGCGGCCGTCGCCGTGCGCGAGGGCATGCGCCGCCTGCGCGACGACGGCTTCGAGAAGGTCAAGGCGGGACTGACCTCGCTCGCCGAGGTCGCGCGCGTGACCGGGACGGCGTAAGCACACAAACATCGCAAGGTTGCGAACATTTCCTGACGCGATATAGTTGCGTCTGTGCAAACTTCGCAAGCGATCACACCGCATCAGCTCGCCGCTGATCTCCAGCGCTTCTTCGCGCGCTGCATGAAGGGCGAGCAGAGCGAGCTGTTCGAGCTGATCGCGCAGCTCGACCTGACGATGGCGCAGATGCGCGGGCTGTTCGTGCTCGACACCTCCGACCACGCGCTCGCGCTCACGGAGCTGGCGCCGCGCATGGGGCTGTCGGTCGCCGCCGCCGGGCGCGCGGTCGACGGGCTCGTGCGCCACGGCTTCGTCTCGCGCAGCGAGGACCCCGTCGATCGGCGCATCAAGCGCCTCGCCCTCACCGGCGACGGCCGCGCCGCGCTGGAGCGCATCAACGCGGCGCGCCTCGCCGGGCTGCGCCGCTTCGCGGAGACACTGGGCGATGCGGAGCGCGACGCGCTCGCCGCCGGCCTCGCCGCGGTGTTCACCCACTTGGACGCAGCAGGGCGGAGAGAAGGGGAGGCGCCATGAGCACGCACGGAAACGGACGCCCGCCGGCGGTCGCCGCGCCCGAGCCGATGCTCGGCTCCGGCAAGCTCGACCGCGGCCTGCTCGCGATCTCGGCCGTCGTCGTGCTCGGGACGATCATGTCGATCCTCGACACGACGATCGTCAACATCGCGATCAACCACCTGTCGGTCGACTTCAGAGCGCCGCTGCCGACGATCCAGTGGGTCTCGACCGGCTACCTGCTCGCGCTCGCGACGGTCATCCCGCTCACCGGCTGGGCGGCCGACCGCTTCGGCACCAAGCGCCTCTACATGACCTCGCTCGTGCTGTTCCTCGCCGGCTCGGCGCTGTCCGGGGCGGCGTGGTCGGCGCAGTCGCTGATCGGCTTCCGCATCCTCCAGGGCCTCGGCGGCGGCATGATCATGCCGGCCGGCATGACGATCCTCACGCAGGCGGCCGGCCCGCAGCGCGTCGGACGGATCATGAGCGTCGTCGGCGCGCCGATGCTGCTCGGCCCGATCCTCGGCCCGGTGCTCGGCGGCTGGCTCGTGGACGACGTCTCCTGGCGCTGGATCTTCTACGTGAACCTGCCGATCGGCATCGTCGCGCTGGCGTTGGCGTACCGGATCCTCAAGCCCGACACGCCGAGACCGCACCGCCGCCTCGACGTGCTCGGCTTCGCGCTGCTCTCGCCGGGCCTCGCCGCGCTCGTCTACGGGCTCGCCGAGACCGGCACGCACGGCGGCTTCGCCGGCGCGAAGGAGATCCTGCCCACGCTCGCCGGCGTGCTGCTCGTCGCCGCGTTCGTCTGGCACGCGCTGCGGATCGAGGATCCGCTGATCGACGTGCGGCTGTTCCGGCGCCGCACGCCGGCGATCTCCGGCCTGACGATGGCGCTGTTCGCCGGCGCGTTCTTCGGCTCGATGCTGCTGCTGCCGCTCTACTACCAGGTGGCGCGCGGCCAGTCCGCCCTCCAGGCCGGCCTGCTGATGATCCCGCAGGGAGTCGGCGCCGCGATCATGATGCCGATCGCCGGGCGGGTGGTCGACCGCACCGGCGCGGCGCGCGTCGTGCTGCCGGGGCTCGTGCTCGTGATGGCCGGCTACGCGGTCTTCACGCAGGTCGGCGCGCACACCTCCTACGTGCTGCTTTGCGGCGCCTCGCTCGTCGCCGGCCTCGGGATCGGCGCGACGATGATGCCGACGATGGCGGCCGCCTACCAGACGCTCGGCCACGCGGAGGTCGCGCGGGCGACGACCGCGTTCAACATCGTCCAGCGCGGCTGCGGCGCGCTCGGCACGGCGCTGATCTCGGTGATCCTCGCGACGGAGCTCGCCGAGAAGCTGCCCGGCGCGCAGACGGCGTCGCAGGGGCTTCAGGCGGCGCAGTCGGTTCCGCCCGCCGTGCACGCCCGCGTCGCGCCGTCGATCGCCGACGCGTTCGGCACCACGTACGTGTGGGTGCTCGGGCTGATCGTGCTCGCGGCGATCCCGGCGCTGTTCCTGCCGCGCGGCAAGCCCGCCGTGCCCCAGCCCGTCGAGGAGCGGGCGGACGAGGCGGTCGGGGTGGCATTGGAGGCGTAGGCGGCCCGCGCTCAGGGTCCGGCCCCGACCTGCCGATAGGGCAGGGGATGGACATCGACTTCGCTGAGCTGCTGCTCGAGGTCGTCGACCGCCGGGCGTCGGACCTCCACCTGACGGCGGGCGCGCCGCCGATGGTGCGCGTGCGCGGGCGGCTGGCGCCGGTCGACGGCTACCCGACGCTGACGCCCACCGACACGCGCGAGATCGTCTACTCGATCCTCTCCAACGACCAGCGCCAGAAGCTCGAGAACGGCTGGCAGCTCGACTTCGCCTACCAGATCCCCGGCCGCGCGCGCTTCCGCGTCAACGCCTACTTCCAGCGCTCGGCGCTGGGCGCCGCCTTCCGCCTGATCCCGTTCGAGATTGCGCCGCTCGAGTCGCTCGGGCTGCCGCCCGCGGTCGCCGAGATGGCGAACCGCCCGCGCGGGCTCGTGCTCGTGACCGGCCCGACCGGCTCCGGCAAGTCGACGACGCTCGCCTCGCTGATCGACGTGATCAACGCCACGCGCGAGGAGCACATCATGACGATCGAGGACCCGATCGAGTTCCTCCATCGCCACAGAAAGTGCATCGTCAACCAGCGCGAGCTCGGCTCCGACGCGACGACCTTCGCGGAGGCGCTGAAGGCCGCGCTGCGCCAGGACCCGGACGTGATCCTCGTCGGCGAGATGCGCGACATGGAGACGATCTCGACCGCGATCACGGCGGCGGAGACCGGCCACCTCGTGTTCGCCACGCTGCACACGCAGGACACGCCGCAGACGGTCGACCGCATCGTCGACGTCTTCCCGGCCGCCCAGCAGGGGCAGATCCGCACGCAGCTCGCGGTCGGCCTCCAGGGGATCGTCACCCAGCAGCTCCTGCCGACCGCGGACGGCGCCGGCCGCTGCGTCGCCGCCGAGGTGCTCGTGCCCACGCCGGCCGTGCGCAACCTGATCCGCGAGGGCAAGACGCACCAGATTTACTCAGTGCTCCAGACCGGCGGCGCGCAGGGGATGCAGACGATGGACGCGGCGCTCGCGGGGCTCGTGCGCTCAGGGCGGATCACGCGCCAGCTCGCCGAGTCGCGCTCCTCCACGCCAGAGGAGCTGCGGCGCCTGCTCGGCACCGGCGGCGGCATGCCGATCGACAATGGCGCGCTGGCCGGCGTATAGGACGCCCACCGACCGCCCCCGACCACCTGCGCCATGGCCACGTACGTCTTCCGCGCGATCGACCCGGCGGGCTCCACCGCCAAGGGCGAGGTCGAGGCGGCCTCCAAGCAGGCGGTCGCCGACCAGCTCAAGGGCCGTGGCCTGATCGTCGTCGACATCAGCGGCAAGCACAGCTCCAAGGAGCTGAACTTCGCGCTGTTCGAGCGCATCAAGCCCGGCGACCTGACGGTGATGACGCGCCAGCTCGCCACGATGGTCGCCTCCGGCATGACGCTCTTGCGCGCGCTGTATGTGCTCGAGCAGCAGACCGAGTTGAGACCGCTCAGAGACGCGGTCGTCGGCGTGCGCAAGGACGTCGAGGCGGGCCTGCTGTTCTCCAGCGCGCTCGCGCGCTACCCGAAGGTCTTCAGCCCGCTGTACGTCGCGATGGTCGAGTCCGGGGAGAGCGGCGGCCGCCTCTCCGAGGCGCTCCAGCGCGTCGCCGACCAGCTTGAGAAGGACGACTCGCTGCGCCGCCAGGTCAAGTCGGCGATGATCTACCCGACGGTCATCTTCAGCTTCGCCGGGATCGTGCTGATCGCGATGGTCGCGTTCCTGATCCCCGTCTTCGAGAAGACGTTCAAGGAGTTCGGCAGCAGCCTGCCGCCGATCACGAAGGTCACCGTCGGCATCTCGCACCTCGTCACCGGCAGGTGGTACCTGCTGATCGCCGGTGTCGTGGCGGTGGTCGTCGCCTTCAGACGCTGGAAGAGATCGTCGTGGGGACGGCCCCAGTGGGACCGCATCCGCCTCAAGTTCCCGTTCAAGATCGGCCCGGTCGTGCAGAAGGTGGCGCTCGCGCGCTGGTCGCGCACGCTGTCCTCGCTGATCGCCTCGGGCGTGCCGATCCTCCAGGCGATCGAGATCACCGGCAAGACGGCCGGCAACGCCGTCGTCGAGCGGGCGATGGACGACGTGACGCTGTCGGTCAAGAGCGGCGGGACGATCTCCGCGCCGCTGAGAGACGCGCCGGTGTTCCCGGCGATGGTCTGCCAGATGGTCGGCGTGGGCGAGGAGACCGGCGCATTGGAGACGATGCTGGCGAAGGTCGCCGACTTCTACGAGGACGAGGTCGCGGCGGCGGTCAAGGGCCTCACGTCGCTGCTCGAGCCGCTGATGATCATCGTCGTCGGCGCGATCGTCGGCTTCATCGTGATCTCGATGTACATGCCGCTGTTCAAGGTCTACGACGCGATCAGATAGGGCTGGCAGGGCTGCCGGGCGGCTGCTCGCGGGACGCCGCCGGCGGTGAGCCGGTCGTATGCTCCGACGATGGGCACCGAGCCCCTACATCGCCCGTCCGAGGCGATCGAGGACTACGCCAAGGCGATCTATGCCCTCCAGCGGCACGCCGGCGGCGAGGGCGGCGTCTCCACGAACGACCTCGCCGAACGGCTCGGCGTGACGCCGGCGTCGGTCTCCGCGATGCTGAAGAAGCTCGCCGAGCGGGGCCTTGTCGTGCACGAGCGCTATCGCGGCGTCGTACTCACCGCCGAGGGCGAGCGGATCGCGCTCGAGGTGCTGCGCCACCACCGCCTGCTCGAGCTCTACCTCGCCGAGCACCTCGGCGTGCCGTGGGATCGCGTCCACGAAGAGGCCGAGGCGCTCGAGCACGTCATCTCCGAGGACCTCGAGGCCCGGATCGCGGCGAAGCTCGGCCATCCAACGCACGACCCGCACGGCGACCCGATCCCCGACGCCGACCTCGTCATGGAGGAGGGCGACACGCAGCGGCTCGCGGAGCTGGAGCCGGGCGCGCGCGGGCGCTTCGTGCGCATCTCCGACTCGGACCCGGCGATGCTGCGCTACCTCTCCGAGCGCGGCGTGCGGCTGGGCGACGCGCTTTTCGTGCTCGAGCGCCAGCCGTTCGGCGGCCCGCTGACGGTGCGCGTCGGCAGACGCGAGCACATACTCGGCGGCGGGCTCGCCGCGGCGATGCGCGTGGAGCTGGACTGATCGAGAACCTGTAGGTCAACGCGGTCGACGGGGCGGGCTATGGGCCGCTGGGCGTGGCGGCCGCCGCGCCCGCTCGATCGGCTGGTCGCGGACGTGTGCCGGGGGCGCGGGCGCTGAGCGCGATCAGCGTGACGAACGCGACGGTGGCGAGCGTGTTGAGGACGGCCTTGTAGTCGAGCGCGATCGAGCCGAACACGTCGCTCGTGCTCGGCCGCTCCGACGGGATCAGGCCGAGCGCGGCGAACAGCAGGTCGATCGCGATCGCGGCGATGACCATCGTCACGAACATCAGCGCGGTGATCCGCAGCGCGAAGCCGGTGCCGTAGTACTTGCGGTAGGCGAGCACGATCGGCAGCACGATCAGGTCGGCGAAGATGAACGCCATCACGCCGGCGAACGGGATCCCGCCGGCCCAGAGGACGGCGGCGAGCGGCACGTTCCCGATCGAGCAGACGAAGCTGAGGACCGCGATCAGCGGGCCGACGAACGCCGCCCAGACGACGCGCACCGCGCTGGGCGCGTCGTGCAGGAACAGGCCGTTGAAGACGTCGGCGCCGAGCAGGCCGATGAAGCCGGCGAGCACGAAGCCGATCGTGATCTCCTTCCACAGCATCGTCCAGTCGGCGCGGAAGTTGCGCGCGACGTCGGACCAGGCGTCGAGCGAGGTCAGCCGCTCGCGCCAGCTCGCGGGCGCGGGGCCGGCGGCGTCGTGGGCCTGGTCGTGTCCGCCATGCGCGTGGTCCGGGCCGCCGTGGCCGTGGTCGTGGTGCGCATGATGGTCGTGGCCGCCGTGGTCGTGATGCGCGCAGCCGCCGCCCGCCTCGCCGGCGGCCGCCTCCGCGTGCGCGCGCGCCGCCCGCTCCGCCGCGCGGCTGACGAACAACCGCAGCAGCGCCCACATCAGGCCGATCATCACGAGCCCGCCGAGGTACTCGCCGAGCGTGAACTGCCAGCCGAGCAGCACCCACAGCACGAGGCCGAGCTCCCACACGAGGTTCGTCGAGGCGAACTGGAAGGCGAGCGCGCTCGCCAGCCCGGCGCCCTTCACGAGCAGGCTGCGCGCGATCGCGATCGCCGCGTAGGAGCACGAGGACGACGCCGCCCCGAGTCCGGTCGCGCGCGCGACCGGGCCGAGCCCCTCGCCGGCGAGCGCGCCCTGGATCCGCTCGCGCGGGACCCACGCCTGCACGATCGCGGAGATCGCGAAGCCGAGCACGAGCGCCCACCAGACCTCCCATGCCATCAAGACGGCGTTCCAGAGGCCGTCGCCGATCGTCGAGATCGCGTCGTGCATGAGATCCACGGTAGCCGCCGGCCCGGCCGCGCGGGCGGGCGGCGTCCCCCGAGCGCGCGCCTCGCCGAGCTCCCGCGCCGCCCGCGCGTGGCGCGCCGGCGCCTGCGCGGAGCGTCGCGCCGCCGGACCCGCTACCCTCGCGCGCCGACCATGGCTGCCCGCGACGACAGACGCGACGAGACGACGTGCCGCCCGTGCCGCGGCACGGGCACGGTCATCTCCGGGCTCGGCGGTGAGCAGCGCCGCATCGCGTGCCCGTGGTGCGGCGGCAGCGGCGTCCGCGACCCCGCGCGCGACGCCCAGCAGGCGGGCGAGGCGATGCGCGCCGCGCCGGACGCCTGACGCCGATCCTGGCCGCGCGTCCAGTCGCGTCCAAAAACGTCTATAGGGGCTCAACCCCAGTTTGCCGGGTGCCGATAGCTCTCCTGCCAGAGCCGTGAGGCCCGAGCGGCCCCCGTCCAGGGATCTGGCGGAGAACGAACGGTCCCATCGGTTCCAGGAGGAACAATGCTGCTTCACACCATCCGTAAGCGGATCAACGACGAGAGAGGCTTCACGCTGATCGAGCTGCTCGTCGTGATCCTGATCATCGGCATTCTCGCCGCGATCGCGATTCCGTCCTTCCTCTCGCAGAAGGACAAGGCCGGCGACGCCAGCGCCAAGTCCTACGTCCGCAACATGCAGACGGCCGAGGAGACGTACTACACGGACAACAACACGTACACGACGGCTCTCACTGACCTTCAGAGAGTCGAGCCCGTCCTCACCGACGTCCCCAACCCAGGCGGTACCGCGCCGACGGCGGCCGCCATCACCGACATCACGAGAGACTACAGAATCAGCGCGACGTCGAAGGCCGGTGTCACCTACACCATCAACCGGGCCGCGGACGGCACGACCACCCGGAGCTGCGACAGACCGAACGTCGGCGGCTGCAACGCCGCGAGCACCTGGTAGCACCGCTTCAAGCCGCAAAGCGCAACACCAAGCCAGGACAGCAAGGGGGCGGCCTTCGGGCCGCCCCCTTTTGCGTTGTCCGAGCTTGGCGGGGGTCGTCGAGCGCCGGGCACGGGACGAGGCCCGGCAGTCGCGACCAGCCGCACCCGGGCCTCGAGCAGCCGGGGCGCGGAGCGCGACAAGCCGCTCTCCCGGCGACCGCGCCGGCGCCTGGAGAGGATGATCGATGAGCGTCATCGGCGACGACGCGATGTGAGCGCCGTGGCGAGCGCGATCCGACTGGCGCGATCCGACTGTCCCGCGGCTTGCGTCAGCTATTCGGGATGATGCGGAAGGTGTTCTTCGCCAGGCTGGGGTAGGAGTACGCCGTCGCGGCGTTGAACGCGTTGGAGTCGAAGATGATGTTGTACGCGCTGCTGCCGGCGTCGATCGTGCCGCACTTGTCGACGAAGATCGAGCCGTAGATCGAGCCGGTGCCGTGCACCGCGAAGAGGGGGCCGTTCTGCTCTCTGCTGGTGCATGCGCCGCTCATCGGTGTGCTGCCCGACGCGTTGACCATGTAGATGACGCCGAAATAGCTGATGTTCCCGTTGAACGTCAGCGTGCCGTCGCCCATGATGATCATGCCGGGCACGTCGGTTCTCGCCGGCGGCGAGCTGCTCATGTTCCACGTCCCGCCGAGGTACGTGCAGCCGCCGCCCGGAGGATTGTCGACATAGACCAAGCCCGTGAGGCTGGTCGGACACGTGCCGTTGTAATAGGTGCCGTTCGACTGGGCGGCCTGCTTGAGCGAGGCGAGGTCAGATGAGGAAACCGCCGAGTAGCCGCCGTTCGGGTCGACGTAGCCGCCCTGGTAGTTGCTCGCCGGGTCGAGCTGTCCCTGTCTCGGGTCCCATCCCTCGCAGGCATCGCCGTAGCTGGGGGTGTAGGTGGAGCTGCCGCAGCGCACGTTGATCGATCCGGTCAGCGACGACCCCGCGGCGGCGTCGGTCGTCTCGACGATCACCTTGTTGCCGCGATTGCTGGTGAACGTGCCGCCGGAGGTGATCGTGTTGTGCGGGAGCTGGACGATCGTGGTCTGCCGCACCATCTGCGCGGCGACGATCCGCTTCTGGCCCTGGATGATCGTCTGGGCTCGGATCCACACCTTGCCGTCTCTGTTGGCGTCGTACGTGGGGGCGGTCGCCGCCGCCGCGTCGCTGTAGTAATTGGCGCTCTCTCCGCCGCTGTCGTCGGCGATCTGCACCGTCCACTGAGGGCTGGCGTACAGGTGTCCGGCGTACGTCGTGCTGAAGCTGTTCGTGAGCGCGGTGCCGGGACAGAAGGTGCTCGACGTCGAGCCCTGGTTGCAGGCGGGGGTGGCGGCGGTGGGCCAGGACTGCTGAAGGCGGTCGGCCTCCGCGTCGAGGACGCCCTCGGCGTTGTTGTACGTCGCCTCGCCCCGCGCCTCGACGCCGGTCTGATGATTCTGCACGTCCGCCTGCGTCAGGACGGCCATCCCCAGGCCGAGGACGACGAACAGGATGACGATCGCGGCGATGAGCGCCGAGCCGTGCTCGTCGCGGGACAGCGTTCTGAGGCTCATGTCACAGTCACCTGTTGAGTCGTCGTCGTTTGCACGCCCGTCTCGTCCGTGACGGTCAGCGCCACGGTGTAGGCGCCGGCGCCCGGCTTCCAGCTCACCAACCCGGTCGAGGCGATCGACAGCGAGCTGGCCGCGGGGCATGGAGAGGGAAGCGTGCAGGCCCAGGCGTAGGAGAGCTGCTCGTTGTCGGGGCTGTACGACTGCCCCGCGTTCAGGATCACACCGCCGCTCCCGGTCGCGGTGTAGGTGAACTGCGCGACCGGGGCGTGCTGCTTGTTGCGCAGGTACGCGGAGCTCTGGACCTGGGTCGTCGCGCCGCTCAGGCTCGGCGTCGGGTTGACGCGCAGGTTGACCTGGATCGTCGATATCTGGGGCAGGTCGGTCGCCGCGATGCTGTTCCCGTCGAGCCCGTTGTTGAAGCTGAAGGCCGGATAGCCGGTTGTCTGCCGGTAGCGGTTCATGACCGCTTGGGCGAGGACCGTGTACACCGGCTGGCCCGTCGCCGGAGTGAACGTCAGGTCGGGGCACGCGATCGTCTGTGTCGGATCGGACGACCACGGGTCGGCCGCCGGCGCCGAGGTCGTCCACGTCTGGACCTGGGCGATCAGCTCCTCCTGGCCGGCGCTCCCGCTGCTCGTGTCCTGCGGAATGCAGTACCGCACGCGCTCGATGCCGCTCACGTTCCCGCTGGCGCCGCCGCTCGGGGTTCCGATCGTCTGGAAGACGACGTCGTAGGGGGTCGCTCGCTCCAGCAGCTTCGGCGCCGTCAGCGGGCTCGAGACGTTGCGCAGGTCGCGCACGATCCGGTCGACGGCGAGTCGCACCCGGTCCTGCGCGTCGAGCCGCTTGGTGGCGGCGTTGGATTGGCGCAGGTAGGAGTCCAGGAGCGTCAGCGCGGCGCCGAACACGACCAGCGAGATCGTCATCGCCACCAGCAGCTCGATCAACGTGAAGCCGTCGTGCCGGCGGAGCGCGGTCATTGGGTCAGCACCGGAGAGCACGGCGACTCGTTGAGGTCGGCGTCGACGGCCGTGACGCAGTAACTCTGCTGCACGCCGCCCGGATCCGGAGAGCCGTCGGTGTAGCTGGTGACCGCGGGGGAGTTGCCGACGAGCTGATAGCGATCCCCCGGGATCTGCACCGCGCGGTTCGACGGCCAGCGGTAGACGCGCCAGGCCTGGATCGACTCCCAGCCATCGGGCGCGGCGGGCGAGGGCGCGTTCCAGGTCAGCGCGAGCTGCCCGCTGCTGAGCGTTCCCGAGAGCGTGGTCGGCGCATACGGCTGGTGGTCGCACAGGTTGGCGTCGACTCTCGGAGACTGGTCGGTGCTCTCGCGCGGCGCGCCGGTGGTCGGATCGGTGTCGACCCCCACGACCCAGTAGTAGTCGGTGGTCGTGTAGCTCTGGGAGGAGCTCGTGCACGGGTTCGGCCGGGCCGACGGAAGCGGCGGCGCAAAGGCCGCCTCGGGCGCGTCCGCGCAGCTCGTGCCGGTGACGTTTCCGCTCGCGCCGCAGGTGGTGACAAGTTGAGCGGCGTTGCTGCCGTACTGGCGATAGACGCGGTAGTAGAGGACGTCCTGATCGACGCTCGGCACCCACTGGACCTCGACGCCCCCGGTCAGGTCGTTCCAGCCGGCGCTGAACGACGTCGGCGCGATCACCTGATGGCGGTTCAGGTTGACGACGACGGTCGAGCGCGTCCCGCTGGTGCCGTTCGTGTCGTAGGCCACCGCGGTGATCGTGTAGGTGCCGTCCGCGGTCGGGAAGCTCCACGTGAACGACGACGACGTGCCGGCCGGCGCATACGGATCCGTCGAGGCCGCCGGGATCTGCCCGCTTGGCGCCGTGTTGCCGTTGACGAGCCACTGGATGCGGGCGGCGGTCGCCGTCGTGGTGACGTTGAAGGTCAGCGAGGAGCCTCTCGTGACGGTGACGTCCGGGCCGGGACAGGCGGCGGAGGTGCTGAGACAGGTGACCGCCGGCCCGTTCACCGGGCGGGCGTAGATCAGGATCGTCTGCTGGATCGCCGGCGTGCTGCGATTGCTCGGCGTGACCGTGACGGAGAGGCGCTTGTAGTCGTCCGGGTTCGAGTCCTGCGTGCCGCTCGACGCGACGTCGGGACACCAGACCCCGCCGCTCACGGGAGCCGAGCTGTGGTTGCCGTACCCGTCGCTCGGATCGTCGAGTGAGCAGACGCTGAACGAGATCGCGAAGCTCGTCGGGGTGCCCGACGACGCCACCGCCCGGGTGACGGCAAGGTTCGAGCCCGAGAGCGCGGCCTGGGGCACGACCGACTGGAGCGCGGAGGCGATCGCGGTCGACGTGAGCTGGGTGAAGGCGAGGCCGCGCGAGTCCTCCAGGACCTCGCGCGCAAGGCTGGTCTCCTCCTGTCGCAGGCGGGTCGTCGAGATGGCGTGGTCGGCCGTGACGAGCATCTGGAGCGTCGCGCCGAGCCCGACGACGAGCACCACGGCCGCGACGAGGACCTCGACGATCGTGAAGCCGCCCTGCTCGGAGATGCGCGCACGCATGAAGGCATCATCGGCAGCAACGGCGGAAACCCGTAGGAATGCCGAGCAGGTCTCGGCGCCGTGATGGTCGAAACTGGGCTCGTGCTGCTCGTCGTGCTCGCGGCCGTCGGCGGATTGCTCGTCGGCTCGTTCCTCAACGTCGTGGCGTGGCGGCTGCCGCGCGGCGAGTCGCTCGTCGCGCCCGGCTCTCGCTGCCCGGGCTGCGGCGCGCCGGTTCGGCCCTACGACAACGTTCCGGTGCTCTCGTGGCTGCTGCTGCGAGGCCGCTGCCGCGACTGCCGCACCCCGATCGCGGTCCGCTACCCGCTCGTCGAGGCGTGCTCGGCGGGGCTGGCGGTCGCGGTCGTGGCGGCCCGCCACGGCGCGCATGACCTCGCGCTGGGACTGACGCTGGTCGCGCTGCTCGTGCCGATCGCGCTGATCGACCTCGACCACCGCATCATCCCCAACCGCCTGACGGCGCTCGGCGCGATCGCCGCGCTCGCGATCGGCGCCGCGACGCGTCCCGCCGGCCTGCCGGAGCAGGCGATCGCCGGCGTCGCGGCGGGCGGCTTCCTGCTCGCCGCGGCGCTCGCGCGGCCGGGCGGGATGGGCATGGGCGACGTCAAGCTCGCCGCGATGCTGGGGCTGTTCCTCGGGCGCGAGGTGGCAGTCGCGCTGCTCGCGGCGCTCCTCGCGGGGGCGCTCGTCGGGATCGCCGTGATGGCGCGGCGCGGGGTGGGGGAGGGCCGCAGGACGGCGATCCCGTTCGGGCCGTTCCTCGCGCTCGGCGGGGTCGTGGCGCTGCTCGCCGGGCCGGCGATCGTCGACTGGTACCTCTCGACGTTCGCCTGACCGGCCTGCACCCGCCGCGTCCGCGCTCAAGCGCCGGGCGCGCGCCGCCGATGGGATGCGGGTGAGGACGCGCCTGCGCCACCCGTCGGCCCTGCTCGTCGGCGTCGTCGCGCTGCTCGCCGCCTGGGCGGCGCTGAGCGCGACCCACACGACGCCGCGGCCGCTGCCGCGCGCCGTCGCGCTGCGGGCGGTGCTCGCCTCGCCGATAGCCACGAGCACCCTGCGAGCGGGGCCGCGCTGGACGAGCGCGCGCGTCGGCGCGGTCGACGCGACGACCACGCGCGTGACGCTGTTCCGCGGGCCGCGCGTCGTCGCGGAGGCGGCCGTCAGCGCGCGCGGACGCCTCGTGCGGTTCGCCGACGACCGCGGCGGTCCGGCGCCCTACGGCGTGCCGCTGCTCCAGCGCCCGCTCGCGCTCGCGATCGCCGCGCTGGCGTTCCTGCTGGCCACGGCCGTGGCGCCGCTGCGGCGGATGCGCAACCTCGACGTCGCCGCGCTGCTCGCGCTCGTCGCGCCGGTCGTGCTGCTCGACGACCGGCTGATCGTCGCGAGCACGTTCGCCGCCGTCCCGCCGCTGCTGTGGCTGACCGGCCGCTGCGCGTGGGCGGCGCTCGGCTCCCGCCGTTCCGCCGCGCCGTCGCAGCCGCTGCTCGACGCGATCACGCCGGCGTGGAGCGACGCGCAGCGGCTGCGGGTCCTGCGCCTCGCGGTCGGCGCTGCCGCCGCGTGCGTCGCGATGGTCACGATCAGCGCCCAGTCGACCGTCGACGTCGGACAGGCGCTGATGGAGGGCGCGACGCTGCTGACCCACGGCACGCTGCCCTACGGCCACATGCCGGGGGATGTCTTCCACGGCGACGTCTACCCGCTGCTCGGGTACGCCGTCTACGCGCCGCTGGCGCTCGCGCTGCCGGTCCACAGCGCCTGGAACGTCGCCGACGGCGCGCTGATCGTCGCGGCCGCGGCGGCGCTCGCGGGCGCGGCGCTGCTCGCCCGGATCGGCTGCTCGCTCGCGGCGTCGTCGGCGCGCACGCCGGCCGAGCGTCCCGACGACGCCGCGCGCGCGGCGGGCCTGCGCGCCGCGCTCGCCTGGCTGACGCTGCCGCCGCTGCTCGTGACCGTCTCGACCGGGACGAGCGACGTGCTGCTCGGAGCGCTGCTGCTGGCCGCGCTCGCGCTCGCGCGCCGCCCGCTCGCCTCGGCGGCGACGATCCTGCTCGCCGGCTGGTTCAAGGTCGTGCCGTTCGCGCTGCTGCCGGTCTGGCTCGCGCGCCTGCGCGGGCGGCGCCTCGCCGTCGCGCTGGCGCTCGTCGTCGCCTCCGCCGCCGTCACGGCGGCCGCGCTCGTCGCGCTCGGCGGCGCTGGCGCGCCGCTGCGGATGCTGCGCGCCGTCGCCTACCAGGCGGACCGCCGCACGCTGCACTCGCCGTGGACGCTGCTGGGGATCGAGTGGCTCCAGCCGCTCGGCCAGGCGGCGGTGCTCGCGCTCGTCGCCGGCGCGACGGTGCGCGCGCGCCGCGACGCCGGCCTCGCGCAGGACCCCGCGCGGCTCGCGGCGCTCGCCGGCGCGGTGCTGCTGGGCGTCCAGATCACCGGCAACTACTGGACCTACCTCTACCTCGCCTGGGTCGTCCCGTGCGTCATCGTCGGTCTGCTCGCGGACCGCCCGGCGCGCGCCCGCGCCCCCGTCGCGGCGCGCGCGCTCAACTCGACGCGCCGAAACGCCGATCTAGACCCTGCGGCCGTCCTTCCGGCGCCCTCCTGATCCCTGATGGCAGCCTCTCGCACCTCCAAGCCCATCGTCGGCCTCGACATCGAGCCCGGCTTCGTCGCGGCCGCCCAGGTCCGCGCCGGCGGCGGCATGGCGATCGAGCGCGCGGCCGGGATGCCGCTGGCGCCCGGCGTGCTGCGCGACGGCGAGGTCGCCGACGTCGAGGCGCTCGCGGAGTCGCTGCGCGAGCTGTTCGGCGCGAGCAAGCTCGGCAAGCGGGTGCGGCTCGGGGTCGCGACGCAGCGGATCGTCGTGCGCACGATCGACCTGCCGCCGCTCGAGGACGCCAAGCAGGTCGAGGCCGCCATCCGCTTCCAGGCGCAGGACCACATCCCGATGCCGCTCGAGCAGGCCGTGCTCGCGCACCAGTCGCTCGGCGTCGTCGGCACCCCCGACGGGCCGCGCACGCGCGTCGTGCTCGTGGCGGCGCGCCGCGACGTCGTCGAGCGCTTCCACGCGGCGGCGCGCCAGGCCGGCCTGCGCCCGGTCGGGATCGACCTCTCCGCCTTCGCGATGATCCGCGCGCTGTACGACGGGAGTCCCGGCACGACCCTCTACGTCAGCGTCGGCGGGATGACGAACCTCGCGCTCGCCGAGGGCGTCACGTGCGTCTTCACGCGCGCGGTGCCGGGCGGCGTCGAGGCGCTCGGCGCCGCGCTCGCCGAGCGCCGCGAGCTGACGCTGGAGCACGCCCGCCAGTGGCTCCTGCACGTCGGCCTCGTCCAGCCGCTCGAGCAGGTCGACGGCGACGCCGAGATCGTCGAGGAGGCCCGCCGGGTCCTCGCCGAGGGCGTGCGCCGGATCGCCAACGAGGTGCGCAACTCGCTCGACTTCCACCGCGCGCAGGCCGGCGCGCTCGCCGCCGAGCAGGCGATCCTCACCGGCCCGGCGCTCGCGATCCCGGGCTTCTGCGAGGAGCTCGGCGCCGCGATCGGCCTGCCGGTGCGCCCCGGCGTCGTCGAGGAGGCGCGCGCGGGCGCGCACGGCGGGATCGAGCCGAGCCGCCTGGCGAGCGCCGCCGGGCTGTCGGTCGAGGACGCGCCCGTGCGCCCGCTCCCCGCGCCGGCGCCGGAGCCGCGGCCCGAGCCGGAGGCCGAGGCGGCATGAGAGCCGTCAACCTGATCCCCGGCGAGGCCGGCGGCGGAGGCGGCGCCGGACTCGGCGTCGCCGCGCTGCTCGGCGGGCTCGCCGTGCTGCTCGCGCTCGTCACGGTCCACGTGCTGATCGGCAATCAGATCGCCGACCGCCAGAGCGAGCTGGCGTCGGTCCAGCGGCAGGTCGCGATCGTGCAGGCGCAGGCCGACGCGACGCGTCCCTACCGCGAGTTCGCATCGCTGGCGAAGGCGCGCGTGGAGACGATCCGCCAGCTCGGCACCGCGCGCTTCGACTGGCACCGCGCATTCGCCGACCTCGCGGTCGTGATCCCGAGCAACGTCTGGCTCACCTCGCTGACCGGCACCGTCACGACCGGCGTCGCCGTCGCCGGGAGCGCCGGCGGTCCGGCCGACGCCCTGCGCTCCGCGATCCCGAACCCGGCGATCACGATGACCGGCTGCACCGTCGACCACGACAGCGTCGTGCGGCTGATCTCGCGCCTGCGCCTGATGCACGGCGTCCAGCGCGTCGCGCTCGCCTCTTCGAGCAAGGACGGCGGCGGCGACTGCCAGCACGGGCACACGAACTTCCCGGTCTTCAATCTCGTCGTCTTCTTCGAGCCGATCCCGGCGGTGCAGCCGCCGGCCCAGGCGCAGGCCGCGGGCACGCCGGCGGCCGCCGCGAGCGGCGCGACGTCCCCGCCGGTGAGCGCGACGCCGAAGGCGGTCGGCAACGGATGACCACGCGCGACCGCACCCTGATCGCCGTCGTCGGCGCCGTGCTCGTCGTCGCGGTCGCCTGGTTCCTCGTGCTCGCGCCGCGGCGCGACGAGGCGAGCCAGCTCTCCGGCCAGATCGCCGGGCAGCGCCAGCAGCTCGCGCAGGCGCAGTCCGACCTCGCCGCCGGGCTCGCGGCCAAGCAGACCTACGGCCGCGACTACACGACCGTCGCGCGGCTCGGCGCCGCGGTCCCCGACGACGACAACGTGCCGTCGCTGCTGCTGCAGGTTCAGCACGCCGCGCAGGCGACGCACATCGACTTCCGCGATTTGCAGCTCGCTTCGGGCGGTAGCGCGGCGGCGCCGTCGTCTCCGCCGCCTCCGTCGCCGACGCCCGGCGCGGGCGGCGCAACCGCGAGCCAGGCGACGACGGCGACGCTGCCGCCGGGCGCGAGCGTCGGCACCGCCGGCTTCCCGACGATGCCGTTCAAGTTCACGTTCACCGGCGACTTCTTCAACATGTCGGACTTCATCGGTCGGCTCGAGCGCTTCCTCGTCGTGCGCAACCGCAGCGTCGCGGTCTCCGGGCGCTTCATGACGATCGACGGGATCGCGCTCAGCGCCGCCTCGCAGGGCTTCCCGAAGGTCGAGGCGTCGGTCGCGGCGACGACCTACCTGCTGCCGACGACCGAGGGCCTCACGGACGGCGCGAGCCCGAGCGGTCCGGCGACCGCCACGCCCGCGAGCGCGGGCGCCGGCGCGACGTCGCCCTCGTCGTCGCCCGGCAACATCCCGGCCGCGATCGCGACCCCGGCGGTGCACTGATGAGAGCGTTGCGCGACCTCTTCGGCGAGCTCGTCCAGCGGCGGCTGTGGCCCGTCGCGGTCCTGCTCGCGGTGGGCCTCGTCGCGGTGCCGGTCGTGCTCGCCAAGCACGGCGCGCCGCAGAGCGGCTCCGACATGTCGCCGCCCGCGGCCGCCGGTGCGGCGGCCGCGGCGCCCGGCGCGGGACAGCCGGCCGAGCCGATCGTGAGCGCGGCCGCGAGCCCCGACGCCGGCGCGCCGCTGCGCGGACGCGCGAAGAACCCGTTCGTCCAGCAGCATGTCCCGCCGACGGTGTCGAGCACGACCACGGCATCCGCCGCGCCGGGCGGCACGGGCACGACGCCGTCCGGCACGGCCGGCGGCGGCGCAAGCCCCGGCTCCGGCGGCAGCGCTCCCGCGCCGCAGCCGAAGACCTACGTGTACGCCACCGTCGACGTGCGGTTCGGTCGCGCCGGCAACCCGCTGCGCGAGATCAAGGACGTGCCGCGCCTGACGCCGCTGCCGAGCGCGACCCACCCGATCGTCATCTTCATGGGCACCCGTTCCGACCACGCGACGGCCGTCTTCATGCTCTCGGCCGACGTCAAGGCGCAGGGCGACGGCAGATGCGTCCCCTCGGTGAGGACGTGCGAGGCGATCGAGCTGAGAAGAGGCGGCGTCGCGCTGCTCGACGTCACCGCCAACGACGGCTCCGTGACACAGTACGAGCTCGACTTGACCGACGTCGCGCTGCACACGACGACCTCGCGCGCGGTCGCGAGCGCGGCGGCCGCGCGCCACTCGGCCGTGGGCAAGCGCCTGCTGCACACCAACGCGGCGCAGGTCGCGCTCGCGCGTGCGCTGCACTGGTCCGTCGCCGCGGCCGCGTTGACCGGAACTCGCCTCGCCTGGCTCACGCGCGACGGCTCCGGCGCCGGCGCCGGGACGCCCGAGGCGAGCGCCGGCTCGGTCACGAGCCCGCCGGTGCTGTCGCCGTCGCCGTGAGGGCGTCCGGCGACGCAGCGTGCGCGCCGATGCGCACGTAACCTGTACGGCCTCATGGCCCTCCGCCTCATCACCGCCGGCGAGTCGCACGGTCCCGGCCTCACGTGCATCGTCGAGGGGCTGCCCGCCGGCCTCGAGCTGGACCGGGACGCGATCAACGCCGACATGGCGCGCCGCCAGCTCGGTCACGGCCGCGGCGGGCGGATGAAGATCGAGCGAGATCGCGCGGACGTGACGGCCGGCGTGCGCCACGGCCGGACGCTCGGCGGCCCCGTCGCGCTCCAGATCCCCAACAGAGACTTCGCCAACTGGGAGGAGCGCATGAGCCCCTGGCCGGTCGAGGCGACCGTGCCGGAGGTCCATCTGCCGCGCCCCGGCCACGCCGACCTCGTCGGCACCTGGAAGTACCGCACGAACGACGTGCGCAACGTGCTCGAGCGCGCGTCCGCGCGCGAGACGGCCGCGCGCGTCGCCGGCGGCGCGCTCTGCAAGGCGTTCCTGCGGGCGCTCGGCGTCGAGGTCCGCTCGCACGTGACGCGGATCACGTCGGTCACGGCGCCGGCGCCGGCCGCGCCGCTGACCGTCGCGGACTTCGCGCACGTCGACGAGTCGCCGGTGCGCTGCCTCGACGCCGACGCGAGCGCGGCGATGGTGCAGGAGATCAACACCTTGCGCAAGGCGAACGAGTCGCTCGGCGGGACGTTCGAGGTGATCGCCTTCGGGCTCGTCCCCGGCCTCGGCTCGCACGTCAGCTGGGAGGAGCGGCTCGACGGCCGGATCGCGATGGCGATGATGTCGATCCAGGCGATGAAGGGCGTCGGCATCGGCGACGGTTTCGACCTCGCGACCGTCCCCGGCTCGCAGGCGCACGACGAGATCTTCCACAGCGACGAGCGCGGCTTCTTCCGCGAGACGAACCGCGCCGGCGGTCTGGAGGGCGGCATGACGACAGGCGAGCCGCTCGTCGTGAGCGTCGCGATGAAGCCGATCCCGACGCTGACGAAGCCGCTGCGCTCGGTCGACATCGACACGAAGGAGCCGGCCGAGGCGCTGCGCGAGCGCACCGACTCCTGCACCGTGCCCGCGGCCGGCGTCGTCGGCGAGGCGATGCTCGCGCACGTGCTCGCCGACGCCTACCGCCGCAAGTTCGGCGGCGACCACATCGACGACGTCCGCGAGGCCGTCCGCGCCTACGAGGAGCGGATCGGGTGGCGGCGGCGCTGACGCGCGAGACGGTGCCGCGCCCGCCCGCGGGGCGCGCGCTCGTGTTCGTCGGCTTCATGGGCGCCGGCAAGACGACCGCCGCCCGCCGGCTCGCCAGAACGTTCGGCCTCGACGTGACCGACGCCGACGCGGCGATCGCCGAGCACATCGGAATGCCGATCGACCGCTGCTTCGCCGAGCAGGGCGAGGCGGCCTTCCGTGCGATCGAGGCCGAGCTGGTGGGGGAGATGCTGGAGCGCGCCGACGGCGGCGTCTACTCGCTCGGCGGCGGCGCGCTGCACTCCGAGCGGATCCGCGCGGCGCTCAAGCGCCACATCACGATCCTGCTCGACGTCGACGTCAACGAGGCATGGGAGCGCGCCGCCGGCCGCGGCCGTCCGCTCGCGCGCGACCCGCAGGAGTTCCGCGACCTCTACGTGCGCCGGCGTCCGCTCTACATGGCCGCCGCGGACGTCGTGCTGCCGGCCGACGAGCGCTCGCGCGTCGACGACGCGCTGCCGTCGATCCTCGCGCTCGCCGACGCGCCGCAGGACACACGGTTGCTGTGGGCGACGTCCGCCTCCGGCGACTACCCCGTCTTCGTCGGCCGCGGCCTGCTCGGCGCTCCGCTCTCGCCGGTTCCCGGCGAGGGCTTCCTCGTGACCGACGACCAGGTCGGGCCGCGCTACGCCGAGCGGCTCGGCGAGCTCGCCGCGCGGATCGAGATCCCGGCCGGGGAGCAGCACAAGTCGCTCGCGACCGCCGAGCGCGTGTGGATCGAGCTGGCCGACCGCGGGATGACGCAGAGCGACCACCTCGTCGCGCTCGGCGGCGGGGTCGTCGGCGATCTCGCCGGCTTCGTCGCGGCGACCTACCAGCGCGGCGTGCCGTTCGTGCAGGTGCCGACGACGCTCGTCGCGCAGGTCGACTCCGCCTACGGCGGCAAGACCGGGGTGGACCTGCCCAACGGCAAGAACTACGTCGGCGCCTACCACCAGCCCTCCTCGGTCGTCGCCGACGTCGAGACGCTCGCGACGCTGCCGCGCGAGGAGGCGGCGGCCGGCTACGCCGAGGTGCTGAAGACCGCGCTGATCGCCGGCGGGGACCTGTGGGAGCGCGTCCGCCGCGGCGACGATCCCGACCCCGACGTGATCTTCGCGTGCGCGCGCACGAAGCTCGCGGTCGTCGCGCTGGACGAGCGCGACGGCGGTCTGCGCCAGGTGCTGAACCTCGGCCACACGGTCGGCCACGCGATCGAGACGGTGACCGGGTACTCGCGCTACCGCCACGGCGAGGCGGTCGGGCTCGGTCTGCTGGCGGCGCTGCGGCTGTCGGCCCAGGACGCGCTGCGCACCGAAGTCGCCACGCTGCTCGCCGCGCGCGGGCTGCCGACGCAGCTCGACGAGGGCGTCGACCCCGACGCGATCCTCGTCGCGACCGCGCGCGACAAGAAGCGCCGCAGCGGCGAGGCGGTCCCGTTCGTGCTGCTCGACGCGCCCGGCGCCGCGCGGCCGGGCTGCCGGGTCGAGGACGCGGAGCTGCGCGCCGCGGTGCGGGAGCTGAGCGCGGCATGAGCACGGGGGGCGGGTCGCGCAATCGCATCGCCGTCATGCACGGCGTCAACCTCGACCAGCTCGGCCGCCGGCCGGTGGCCCACTACGGCCCGCTCAACCTGATGCAGTTGGAGGCGCGCGTCGCCGACTGGGGCGCCGAGCTGGGGCTCGCGGTCCAGTTCTTCCAGACCAACCACGAGGGCGCGTTCTGCGAAGCGCTGCACCGGCTCGAGGACACGGTCGACGGGCTGGTCCTCAACCCGGGCGCGTGGACCCACTACTCCTGGGCGATCCGCGACGCGCTCGAGATCGCCGCCCTGCCTGCGGTCGAGGTCCACCTGTCCGACGTCCGCGCGCGCGAGCAGTGGCGCCAGGTCTCGGTGATCCGCGACCTGTGCGTCGCCACAATCTCCGGCAGAGGGCCGGACGGCTACCGCGACGCGCTCGCGCGCCTGCGCGAGGAGCTGGCCGCGTGACCACGCGCGCCGACCGCCTCACGGCGCTGCTCGACGAGCGCGAGGTCGACGCGCTGCTCGTCACGAACCTCGTCAACGTCCGCTACCTCACCGGCTACACCGGCTCCAACGGCGTCGCGCTCGTCGGCGTGCGCGACCTGCGCTGCTTCGTCACCGACTTCCGCTACGTGACCCAGGCCGAGCAGCAGGTGCACGGCTTCGAACGGCGGATCGGCGAACAGGATCTGCTCGACGACGCGGTCGCCGCGCTGCCCGTCGGCGACGTCCGGCTCGGGATCGAGGACCAGCACATGTCGGTGCGCACCTACGAGCGCCTGCGCGCGGCGCTGCCGGCCAGCGTCGAGCTCGTCCCTGCGGGCGGCGCGATCGAGCGGCTGCGCGCGGTCAAGGACGCCGAGGAGGTCGCGCGCATCCGCGCCGCGGCCGAGCTGGCCGACGCCGCGCTGACGCGCACGCTCCAGGACGGCCTCGCGGGGCGCAGCGAGCGCGACGTCGCGCTCGCGCTCGAGCAGGAGCTGCGCCGGCTCGGCGCCGAGCGGCCGAGCTTCGACACGATCGTCGCGCACGCCGCGCACGGCGCGCTCCCGCACGCGGTCCCGCGCGACGTCGCGATCGCGCGCGGCTCGCTCGTAACGATCGACTGGGGCGCGCAGCTCGACGGCTACTGCTCGGACTGCACGCGCACCTACGCGGTCGGGGAGCCGGGCGAGCGAGCGCGCGAGGTCTACGCGCTCGTGCTGGAAGCGCAGCAGGCCGGGCTCGACGCGGTGCGCGCCGAGGTCAGCGGCCGCGGCGCCGACGCCGCCGCGCGCGCGCCGATCGACGCCGCCGGCCACGCCGAGCACTTCGGGCACGGGCTCGGCCATGGCGTCGGCCTGGAGATCCACGAGGGACCGCGCCTCTCCAGAGCGTCCGACGCGACGCTGGCCGCCGGCAACGTCGTCACGGTCGAGCCCGGCGTCTACCTGCCGGGCGAGCTCGGCGTGCGGATCGAGGATCTCGTGCTCGTGACCGCCGACGGGCACGAGCGCCTCAACACGCTGCCGAAAGGCTTCATGCAGGTCGACTGACGCCCGCCCTCAGCGCACGAGGTCGCCGGAGGTGCCGGGCGTCACGCCCGCGTGCAGGACCGGCTCGGCGAGGCGACGCAGCCCGCGCGTCTCGCGCGGCACGAGCGCGAGCAGCACGAGCAGCGAGGCGGCGACCCCGGCGACCGCCATCACCGTCGTCGCCCCGACCCCTTCGGCGATCACGCCGATCAGCACGAGGCCGGGCGGCAGCAGCGCGAACGAACCCATCCAGTCGTAGGAGGCCACGCGCGAGAGCGCCTCCGGCGGGATCCGCTGCGCGAGCGCGGTTTCCCACCAGACGGCAAACAGCGCGAGCCCGATCCCGGCGACGACCGCGCACGGCACGACGAGCGCCAGCGGCGCGCCGAGCGCGAACGCGAGCAGCACGAGCCCGAACGGGACGGTCGCGAGGATCCCCGTCAGCAGCGGCAGCCGCGGGCGCCAGCGCAGCGCGATCAGCGCGCCGGCGGCGGTGCCGAGCCCGACGCTCGCCGCGACCCACCCCCACAGCGCCGGATCGCCGTAGCGGGCGGCCGCGACCATCGGCCCGAGCACGACGTAGGGCGCGAAGCCGAGCACGAGGTGGCAGGCGAAGACGGCGATCGTCACCCACACCCATGCGCGCGAGCGCACCTCGCGCCAGCCGTCGCGCAGCTCGACGGCCAGCGAGGCGCGCGGCGGCCGCTCGCCGCGCGGGCGCGGGTGCACCAGCGCGAGCAGGCCGGCGCTGAGCAGGAACGTGGCCGCGTCGATCGTGAACGCCGCGCCGGTGCCGAGCGTCAGCACGATCACGGTCGCGAGCGCCGGGCCGGCGAACTCGGCGAGCGTCTGCGTCAGGCCGTTGGCGGCGTTCGCGTCCTGGATCAGGTCCTCGGGGACGGTCTGCGGGACGAGGCCGCTGTAGGCGGGGCGGAAGAACGCCTCGGCCGCGCCGAAGCAGACCTCGATCGCCACCAGGTGCCAGAGCTCCAGCGCGTTGGCGAAGATCAGCAGCGCGAGCAGGCCGTGCAGGGCCGCGCGGATCAGATCGGTCGAAACCATGATGCGGTGGCGGGGGAGGCGGTCGGCCCATACGCCGCCGAGCAGCAGGAACGTCACCAGCGCGGTCGTCTGCGCGGCGATCACGATGCCGAGGTCGGCCGTCGAGCCGGTCCGCTCGGTCACGAGCAGCGCCAGCGCGACGAGCACGAGACGGTCGCCCGTCGTCGAGATCGTCTGGCTGAGGAAGAGCCAGCGGAAGTCCGTTTCGCGCCAGAGCCGAGGGAGTGCGTGCACGCAGCGTGCAGGCTACGGGTCTTGACCAATCAATGACGGCACGCCGGAAGGCGGTTTGTCGCCGACGGCGACAGCGCGCGCCGACGGCGCCCGGCGAGCCGTCGATCTCGCTCAGGCGCGACCGCCCCTTGCCAAACCGGCTCCAAGCGGGATGATTCGAGGCTCGGAGCTTGTCAGGAGCTTGCTCCGAGTACGCATGTGGCGGCCGCCGCGGAGCGATCCACGGCGGTCGCCATGTTCGCCTGCACGCCACCCGCAGGCGGTCGGCGGCGAACTACGGCCGCGCTCGCGCAACGGCCCCGGATGCCGCGCCGCCCCGGCGCCGGCACCATGTCCTACGAGCTTGCTGTTCCGACGCATCGGAGAAAGGGCGGTCCACCGGACCGCCCTTCTTCGTGGCGCAGGCGGTGGATCGAACTGGCCCTCAGGGACGAATGTCGAACGCGGCGACATGCCGCGGGCGCACCACGCCGAAGTGCCGCCGGTCGACTGTCGCAATCTCCGTCTCACCGAGGCGTTCGGCTGCTGCGACGACGGAGGCATCGACGGAGCCGAGCGGCAGGTCGTGGTACTGCGCGACCAACTCGACCATCCGGAGAGCGTCAGCGGGGTGCACTGGTTCGAGTGTGAAAGCGCCGTTGGCGAGGTCACCCAGAAAGCGGGCTTCGGCCTCCCAGCCGAGCCGCGTGCCGAGCAGATAGGTGACCTCGGTGACGACGAGCGTGGGAACGATCAGAGGACCAGGATGCGTCTCGAGCAGTTCGAGGCACGCGGCATGATGCGCATCATCGGCGTCGATGTACGCATAGAGCGGGCCGGCGTCGACGATCAGCGCGATGACGCCGACTCCGCGCGGATGATCTCCTCGACCCGCTCGGAGATGTCGCTGCGTCCGCTGCGACCAGCAGCGGCGGCCCCCAGTCGGCGGCGCGAGCCGCCGGCGCCAAGGTGCGCCTCCAGCGCGGTGCGCGTGATCTCGGCGATGGTCGTTCCGCGGCGCTGCGCCTCATGCCGCAGTCGCGCGTCGAGATCGTCGGGGAGCTTCACGGTGGTGCGAACCATGGGGATGCCAGCATACCACCCGTGTGTGGCTGGCGTCGCCACCGGCGAATCCCACGAGCAGCGAAGTACACTCCGCGCGGATCCGGGTGTCGAGGTAGCAATTGTGATTAGTACGAATCAATTCTGTTTGTGGGGAAACTGATCATCCCACAGGGCGTTGCATAGGCGCAACGCTGCGCGTTGCGCTGGTGCTACACTCGATCTATGCTGGAAACCGGACATCACGATCGTCGCCTTCAGCGCCGCCTGCGCGAAAGCCCGGAGTTCCGCGCGGAGTTCGAGAGGCAGCAGCGCGAGATCGCCGCGGTCGACGCGGTCATCAACACGCTGGACGAGTTGCGCACCGAGCGGAATCTGACGAAGGCGCAGCTCGCCCGGGAGATCGGCAAGAACGAGGCGAGCATCCGCCGCCTGCTCACGGCACCGGTGAACCCGGAGCTGCGGACGGTCGTCGCGCTGGCGGACGCGCTCGATGCAGACATCCGGATCGTCCCGCGCAAGCGGACTGCGGCACGCCGCAAGACGCGAGTGGCGTAGCGCGCCGACACGTCCTGACGCTCTCCTACATTCGGGCGATGTCCTGGGGCGTCGTCTACTACAGAACCGCCGACGGTCGCGTGCCGGCTGACGAGTTCCTCGATCGCTGCCCCGACAAGGTCGAGGCGACGGTCCTCGCCGTGCTCGAGGCGGTGCGCAGTGCTCCGCCGCCTGCGTTCAGCGGCGGAGGCAAGTGGGAGGCGATGCACGGCACGATGGGCGGCTATTACGAGATCCGGGTCACCCGGTCCGGGACGGCGCCAGCACCGGCTGTTCTGTCGCCTGGAGAACGGCACGCCGGAGGAGCTGGCGCAACGTGGCTTCGCGGGGCCACAGATCGTCGTCATCAACGGCATGGACAAGCCATCCGGTCAAGTCTTCTTGGATGCTGACTACCGACGCCAGGTTCGGAGACTCGGTGACGAGTACTTGAGCACGATCCCGCGACGGATCGCGGTGTGAGGGCGGTCCCATGCAGTGTCGAGCAGATGTGCGACCGACTACGGCCTGGAACTTACAAGCGTCATGGGCAACCCGTGTGTGGCGCGTCGGTTCATCGACTCCATGCCGAGCGCTGACAGCACGTTTCGCACGCGCTGCTTACCGCCGGCCTTCCGGATCTGACGGATACGACGGTGCTCACGAAACTCGACGGGCTCGCCGAGTTGCTCGCGTGACGGCGTGCGCTGATCGCGCTTCCCAAGGACCTGGCGCGGCCTGCTCGCGCCAACGGCTTGCGGGGCGCCTATCGGCACCGGCCCCCTCGGACGAGCGAAGTACACTTCCGTCGCAAGGTGCCGGCGGTGATCCTCGTTTGGCCTGCAAAGGAATGATTTACCATAATCTCGACCAACCAGTTCAAGAACGGCAACCACATCGACGTCGAGGGGACGATCTTCAAGATCCTCGAGTTCCAGCACGTCAAGCCCGGCAAGGGCGGGGCGTTCGTGCGCACGAAGCTGCGGCGCGCGAGCGACGGGGCCGTGATCGACCGGACGTTCCGCGCCGGCGAGAAGTTCCGCCCGGTGCGTACCGAGGTGCGCAAGATGCAGTTCCTCTACGCCGACGGGGCCGACGCGCACTTCATGGACTCCGAATCGTTCGAGCAGATCGCGATCCCGGAGGCGACGCTCGCCGACCCGCTCAAGTGGACGCGCCCCAACGACGAGGTCGAGCTGCTCTCGATCGACGGCCAGCCGGCCGACATCCAGCTTCCGAGCGCCGTCGACCTGGAGGTCACGCAGACGGAGCCGGGGCTGCGCGGCGACACCGCCTCCGGCGGCGGCACGAAGCCCGCCACGCTCGAGACCGGCGCGCAGGTGCAGGTCCCGCTGTTCGTGAACATCGGCGACAAAGTGCGCGTCGACACCCGCACCGGCGACTACGTCTCGCGGGCGTAGGCCGGGCGGCGGGCGGGATCGCGTGGCACGTCGCAGCGACCAGCGCCGCAGAGCCGTGTTCGCCCTCTATCAGCACGATCTCACCGGCCGCCCGCTCGCGGACACGCTGCCGCGCGACGCCGCCTCCTTCACGCGCGCGCTCGCGCAGGCGGCGCTCGCGCGCCAACCCGAGCTCGACGCGCTGATCGCCGAGCACGCGCAGGGCTGGGCGCTGGAGCGGATCGCGCCGCTGGAGCGCTCGATCCTGCGCGTCGGGCTGCTGGAGATGCTGCACCCCGCCGACGTCCCCGGCGAGCAGCCGATCCCCGCCGAGGGCGCGATCGACGAGGCGGTCGAGACGGCGAAGGCCTACTGCGGCTCGGAGGCGCCCGGGTTCGTCAACGGGATCCTCGCCGCGGTGCTGCGCGAGCGCCGGGCGGGCGACGAAGCCGGCGCGGCGCACGGCGGAAGCGCGGAGGCCTCGGCATGAGCGGCGTCGACCCGCTCCAGCACCTGACCGAGCAGCTTGAGCAGACGGCCGCGAAGCTGCGCCAGGGGGAGCTGGAGCCGCAGGAAGCCGCGCGCCTGGTCGAGGAGTGCGCGCGCCTGGCCGGCGACGCGGCGGCGGAGCTCGACCGGCGCGCACGCGCCGCGGTCGACGACGCTCGATGAGCGAGTCCTACCCGGAGGACCTGCGCCAGCGGGTCGAGGAGTACCTCGCCGCGCTGCGCTTCGTCGAGGACGGCGCCCCCGGCGTCGACGGGTTGGAGGAGGCGATGCGCTACTCGCTGCTCGCCGGCGGCAAGCGGATCCGGCCGGTGCTCGCGCTCGCGGCCGCGCGCGCGGCCGGCGCCGACCCGGCGCGGGTCCTGCCGCTCGCGGCCGCCCTGGAGCTGATCCACACCTACTCGCTGATCCACGACGACCTGCCGGCGATGGACGACGACGACCTGCGCCGCGGCCGCCCGACCTGCCACATGGCGTTCGGCGAGAACGTCGCGATCCTCGCCGGCGACGGGCTCTACGCGGAGGCGTTCCGGCACGTCCTCACCAGGCAGCGGGGCGAGCCGGCGGCGATCCTCGCGGCCGTCGCCGAGCTGGCGACCGCGACGGGCGTCAACGGGATGGTGGGCGGGCAGTATCTCGACGTGACCGAGCGCGCGCCGGCCGGCCCCGAGGGGCTGCGCAGCATCCACGTGCTGAAGACCGGCAGACTGATCGCCGCCTCGGTGCTGTGCCCGCTGCATCTCGTGCTGGCTGGCGAACCTGCCAGAATCGAGTTGTTCCGCGGCTTCGCGAGCGAACTTGGCGTCTTGTTCCAGATCGTCGACGACATACTCGACGTCACCGGCAGCGACGCCGCGCTCGGCAAGCCGCACGGCAGCGACGAGCGGCTCGGCAAGCGCACGTACGTGAGCGCGTTCGGGCTGGAGCGGGCACGCGAGCTGGCAGCCGCCTCGCACCGCGGCGCGCGCGCCGCGCTCGCGCAGGCCGCGCCGGGCGGCGCGCCCGAGCTTGAGCAGATCGCCGACTTCATCGTCACCCGCAGCTCATGAGCGAATCCCCCGAGCAGATCCTGCCCCGCGTGAACCGCCCGCACGACCTCCACGGGCTCTCCGACGCCGAGCTGACGCAGCTCGCGCAGGAGGTCCGCGGGCACATCATCGACACGGTCGGCGAGATCGGCGGGCACTTCGGCGCGAACCTCGGCACCTGCGAGCTGGCGGTCGCGCTGCACTCCCTGCTCGACTCGCCGCGCGACAAGATCCTCTGGGACGTCGGCCACCAAGCCTACCCGCACAAGGTCCTCACCGGCCGTCGCGACCGCCTCGAGACGATCCGCAAGTACGGCGGGCTGACGCCGTTCTGCTGCATCGAGGAGTCCGAGCACGACATCATGGGCGCCGGCCACGCCTCGACCTCGATCGGCTACGCGGTCGGGCTCAAGGAGGCGATGCGCCACGGGATCGGCCAGGACGGCAAGGTCGTCGCGGTGATCGGCGACGGCGCGATGACCGGCGGCGTCGCCTTCGAGGCCGTCCACCAGGCGGGCGGCCTCGGCACGCCGATCGTCGTCGTGCTCAACGACAACGGCATGTCGATCGCGCCGAACGTCGGCGCGCTCTCGCGCTACTTCAACCGCGTCCGCCTGAACCCGAAGTGGTGGCACGCGCGCGAGGGCGTCGAGGGCGGCCTGACGAAGCTGCCCGGCGGCCTCGGCGCGCGCTTCGAGCGGCTCGGCCCGCAGCTCAAGGAGTCGATCAAGGCGTTCTGGGCGCCGGGGCTCTTCTGGGAGGAGCTCGACTGGGCCTACATGGGCGTGATCAACGGCCATGACGTCCCGCACCTGCGCGAGGCGCTGCGCGAGGCGCTCGCCGCCGACCGCCCGGTCGTCGTCCATATCGCGACGGTGAAGGGGAAGGGCTTCGCCCCGGCCGAGGACGGCGGCCTCGAGGGGATGGAGAAGTGGCACGCGGCGAAGCCGAAGTCGATCTGCAACGGCGCACCCGCGCCGGCCGCGAAGCCGGGGGCGGGCGGGGCCGATTCAGCGGCCGCGCCGAAGCCGCCGCAGTACACGCAGGTCTTCGGCGAGGCGCTCGTGTGCGAGTGCGAGCGCGACGAGCGGATCGTCGGCATCACCGCCGCGATGAACACCGGCACCGGCCTCGACATCCTCCAGAAGGCGCTGCCGGAGCGCTACTTCGACGTCGGCATCGCCGAGCAGCAGGCGCTGCTGTTCGCGTGCGGGCTCGCGCTCCAGGGCTGCAAGCCGGTCGCCGCGATCTACTCGACGTTCCTCCAGCGCGCGTTCGACCAGATCGTCCACGACGTCTGCCTGCAAAGACTGAACGTCGTGCTCGCGATGGACCGCGCCGGCCTCGTCGGCGACGACGGCCCGACGCACCACGGCGCGTTCGACATCGCCTACCTGCGGCCGCTGCCGAACATCGTGCTGATGGCGCCGCGCGACGAGGCGATGCTCGTGCACATGCTGCACACGGCGCTCGCCTACGACCACAGCCCGGTCGCGCTGCGCTACCCGCGCGGCGAGGCGGTCGGCGTGCCGCTGCCGGAGGCTCCTCGCGCGATCGCGATCGGCACGGGCGAGATCCTGCGCGCCGGCACCGGCGGGAAGGTGGCGCTGCTCGGCTACGGCAGCGGCGTCGGCAAGGCGCTCGCGGCGGCCGACCTGCTGCGCGAGCACGGGATCGAGGCGACCGTCGCCGACGCGCGCTTCGCCAAGCCGCTCGACGCCGGGCTCGTCGCGCAGTTGATGGCCGAGCACGAGCTGCTCGTGACCGTCGAGGAGGGGGTGCTCGCCGGCGGCTTCGGCTCGGCCGTGTGGGAGACGCTCTCGGACGCCGGCCTGCCCTCGCGCATCCTGCGCGTCGGCCTGCCCGACCGCTTCGTCACGCACGGCGCGCCGGCGCTGCTGCACGAAGAGGTCGGGTTCACCGGCGAGCGGATCGCCGAGCGGATCCTCGCGGCGGTCGGCGCGCGGCAGGGCGTCAGCGCGGCGTAGCGGCGCGGCGCCTCAGCGGTACGCGCCGTCCACGAGCCCGATCTCGCGCGCGCGGGCGACCGCCTCCGAGCGCGAAGAGACGTCGAGCTTGCGGTAGACGGCGTGCGCCTGGGTCTTGACCGTGTTGGCGGAGACGTGCAGCCGCGCGGCGATCTCGCGCAGCGAGAAGTGGCTCGGCAGCAGCCGCAGCACCCGCAGCTCGGCGAGCGTCAGCCGCGCAGGCCCCTGGACGGCGCTCGCGGCGAACGCGTCGGCGCGCGCCCACGCGTCCTCGATCCAGCGGTGCAGGAGCGGGGCGTCGGGCAGGCGCCGGGCGGCGCGCGACATGCGCGCCAGCTCGGCGCGGGCGCCGGCCGCGTCGCTCAGGCGCAGCAGCGTGCGGGCGCGGGCGAAGCGCAGCTCCGCCTCGTACCAGGGCGGCAGCTCGGCAGCCGCCGGCAGCACCTGCCGGGAGCGCGCGAGCCGCGCGCGCGCCGCCTCGAGCGCACCGCTCTGCGCGTCCGCGAACGCGGCGACCGCATGCGCCAGCGCGCACAGCGGCTGGCGGGCGAGGCGCGCCCGCTCGGTGCGCAGCAGGGCGCGGCGGGCGAGGCCGCCCGCCTGCTCCGGCTGCTCGCCGTCGAGCGCCGGCAGTGCGAGCTGCGCGAGGCACAGCGCCTCGACGAGCGGCACGCCGCCGGCGTGCGCCGAGCCCTCCTCCAGCCGCGCCTGCGCCGCCTCGGCGTCGCCCGCGAGCAGCGCCGCCGTTCCGCAAAGCAGCGAGACGAGCGCGCGCCAGCCGGGCTGGTCCGCGAGCGCCGCGCGCGCCGCGTCGGCGTCCGCGCGCATCCCGGCGACGCCCTCGCGCGCCAGCGCCGCGCGCACGAGCGCCACGCCGGCGCGCGCCTGGGCGGGCGCAAGCGCGGCGGACGCCGCGCCGCCGGCGCGGGAGCGCGCCTGCGCGGGCGCGAGCGCGGCGGGCGCCGTGGCGGCGGCGCGTGAGCGCTCGAGCGCGTCCGCAGCGACGGCGGCGAGGCGTCCCGCCTCGCCGGCCTGGGCGCGCGCGAACGCGCGCAGCGCCGCGGCAATCGACAGCGCCGGCGTCGTCGCGACGGGCGTCGCGCCGAGCGCGCGCAACCAGCCGTCGAGGCGCTCGGGCGCGGCGCCGAGCGCGTGCGCCGGCAGCGCGTCCCACAGCAGCGCGCCGACGCGGGCGGCGTCGCCGCCGGCGACGGCATGATCGACCGCCGCCGCCAGCTCGTGTCGGCGCGCATGCCACGCGCTCGCGCGCCGATGCGCCTCCGGCTCCCACGCACCGTCGCCGCGGCGCAGCTCCGCGAGCAGCGCCTCGGCGAGCAGCGGGTGGAGGCGGAAGCGGCGCTCGGCGCGGTCGAGCGGCTCGAGCGGCAGGTTGCCGTCGGCCAGATCCCGCAGCACGAGCCCGCTGCCCGTGCGCGCGAGCAGCGCGTCGCACAGCGCGCCCGAGAGCATGCCGAGCGGCGCGCTGCGCAGCAGCAGCTCGCGCACGGCCGGGTCCAGCTCCGCGAGCAACTGCTCGCGCACGTAGGCGGCGAGCAGCCGGTCGGCGCCGCTGAAGGACACGACCTCGCGCGGCCGGTCGGGGTCCGCGAACGCGCGCGCCGCGAGCGCGAGCGCGGCCGCCCAGCCCTCCGCGCGCGCGGCGAGCACGACGGCCTCGGCCGTCGAGAGCGCCGGACAGGCGCGCGCGAGCAGCAGCGCGCTCTCGTGCGCGTCGAGCGCGAGGTCGCGCGCGCGCAGCTCGAGCACGCCGTTTTCCGCGCGCAGGCGCGCGAGCGGCAGCGCCGGCGCGGCGCGGGCGCCGAGCGCGATCTGGATGCCGCGGCCGGCGCGCGCCGCGAGCAGCGCCAGCACGCGCGCGGCCGCCGCGCCGCGCGCCAGGTGCGCGTCGTCGAGCACGAGCAGCAGCGGCCGGCGTGCGACGGCGAGCGTCGCGTCGAGCGCGTCGAGCAGCCGCCGGTCGAGCGCCTCGGCGTCCGTCAGCGCGGCAAGCGTCGCCGGCGCCAGCGGCTCGACCGCGTCGAGCGCCCGCGCGAGCGCCGCGACGAGCGCCAGCGGATCATCGGGCGCGGACACCCACGCGCACGGACGCGCGTCGGCCGCGGCCCACTGCGCCAGCAGGGTCGTCTTGCCGTAGCCCGCGGGGGCGCGCAGCAGCACGACTGCGGCGCTCGACGCGCCGCCGAGCCGCCGCAGCAGGCGCGCGCGCGGCACCGTCCGCGCGCCGGCGGGGGTCGGCGCCTGTGCGGGCGGGCGGAAGCTGGGAAGGGTCGCGTCCATGAAACGGGACCACCGCCCTCCACGGTGCCCCCGCGCCCGGCGGCCTGCAAGGGCGCGCGCAGGCGGGCGCGCGGAGGCGCGCACGACGCCGCGCGGGAGGCGTGCGCCGCGGCGGCGGTCCGCACGCGTCCACGGCGCCGCATCACCCGCTTCGGACGATGCGCCGGCGCCGGGGCGCGCCTACGGTCGGACGATGGAGTGGCTCGCGCTCGGGGTGTGGCTGATCGTGCTCGTCGCCGCGCTGCCGCTCGGCGCCGGCACGTTCCAGGCGCCGCCGCTGGGTCTTCAGCCGCCGCTCGCGATCGCCGGATTCGCGCTGGCGATCCTGTTCGCGATCGATGGCGTCGCCGGGCTCGCGTGGGCGGCGTTCGGCGTCGGGATCGCCGGGGCGCTGACGACCGCCGCCGGCGCGGCGGCTCTCGTCGGCGACGAGGACCCGGTGAGCCGGACGGCCGGGCGCACCGCGGCGTTCGCGGGCGTGGCGCTGCCGATGTACGCGACGGCCGCCGCCGTCAGCTCGCTCGCCGCGCTCGCAGCGAACGGCAGCCTGTAGGACCGCCTCAGCGCGGCTCGCCGGCGCGCGGCAGGGCGGCCTTCTCGGCGGTCAGCTCCTCGTCGCTGAGCACGCCCTGCGCGTGCAGCGCCGCGAGTCGTTCGAGCAGCGCGATGCGCTCGGCGGGGCTCGTGACCGCCGGCGCCGCGCCGCCGACGACGTTCCCGTCGGGGCTGGCGCCGTTGCCGGCCGCGCTCGGCCCGGCTCCCAGCCGCGGAGCGTGCTCGCGCGCCCGCGCGAGTCGCGCGCGCAGCGCCGCCCGCGCGCGCTCGATGCGCTCCTGCCAGCTCGCCTGCGCGCCGCTCACGCTCGCGTCGGGGAACTCCACCGCGACCTGCCGGCGCAGCGCCGCGACGCCGAGCGCGACGAGCGCGATCATCACCAGCACCGGGATCACTTCCCGCGTCGCGGGCAGCGGACCCCACGCGATCACGAGCAGCACGACCACGCCCGCGACGCCGTAGGCGACCTCCGGGCGCTCGATCAGCCACGGCGCGGCGGCGCGCCGCAGCCCGACCGCCGGGCGCGTCGCGCCGGCCAGCCACGCCGCCAGGATCACGGGGACGCCGCCGGCGATCGTCGCCCATGCGATGTCGTGCAGCATGCTCGTCCCGATCGACCACGTCGCCTGCGCCGCCGGCTTGACGGCCTCGGTCTGCGCGAGGCTGTCGACGACGCGCTGGCCGATCACCGAGCGAGCGACGAGCGTCACCGCCCCCGCGACGATCAGGCACCAGCCGACCGTCCGCAGGGTCACGCGGCGCCGTCCCTCCGCCAGCCAGACCGCGAGCGCGAACAGCAGGAGCCCGAGCAGCGGCAGCACGACCGCGAGGCCGCGCAGCGCGGCGGTGACGCCCTGGACCGCCGAGGCCTGCTTGTTGTTGACGATCGCGACTCTGCCGGCGCCCGGCGGGATCCTCGCCAGCAGCGTTTCCGGCAGCCCGAGCCGCTTGCCGAGTTCCGTCACGAGCGAGCCGAGGTCCAGATAGACGGTGTTCCCGGAGATTCTGACGACGGTCGACTTGCCCTCGGCGATCGCGATGAAGCGCTCGGCGGCGACGCGGTTCGCCGTCGCCCACGCCTGCTGGACGAGCGGGCGTTCGAGCGCCTTGTCGGCGACGTCCTGCGCGACGCTGCGCAGGCCGCCGGCGGCCGGACCGGCGAGCGGCTTGAGTCTTTCCGGCAGCGCGCCCGCGAGCTCGCTGCTGACGTCGACGTTCGCGTAGACCTGGTCGACGAGGTAGCCGGAGACGGCGCCGCGGATCGCGCTGTTCTGAAGCAGGGCGGTGCTCGTGTTGGACCAGTTGTCGGCGTTGAGGAGCTGGCGGTTGGCCCAGACCGCGACGATCGCCAGCACCGCGACGATCGTGCCGAGCACGAGCAGCGTCCGCACGGCATAGCGCCGCCCCCGCGCGAGGCGCAGGGGCGGCGAGGAAGCGGACGCTGAGGCGGCGGTCATGCTGCTCGGGCGCGGACTCTACGCCTCCTGACGGTGGCCGCCATGCACGGCGAGGGCGTAGATCACGAGCATGTCGACCGCGAACAGCGAGAGCGACAGGAACGGATAGGCCGGCAGCATCAACAGCACGCCGATCGCGTTCAGGCCCGCGAACGCGACGCCGGCCCATGTCGCGAGGGTGTTGCGCGCCCACACGCCGAACCCCGTGAGGACCTGCAGCGCGCCGGTGATCAGCACGACCCAGCCCCATGTGTTGAGTTCGCTGATGACGTACTTGGCGCCGTTGACGAAGAACTTCGAGTTGTCGATCGCCGCGATCCCGTAGATGACGTTGAGGATCCCCACGATCATGAGCATCGTGCCGGCGAAGATGACCCAGCCGTAGCCGGCTGGCTCCTCGTAGCCGTAGTCGGCCCGTGCGTGGGTCGCGGTCGGGCCGTCGCTCGCGGCGTAGGTCGGAGTGGATCCCTGGGCAGCAGACATTGCATGACCTCCTTGCGCTGGCTTCCCCTGCACCGTCGCAGCCGGTCCGGGTCGTGCTCAAGGGTGCGGCCACCACCTCCGCCGGGAGGCGCGCACCTCGCTACTCCGGGTGCGCGACGAGGTAGATCAGCGCCGCCTTCACGCGGCGGCTGACGTCCTCGGCGTAGCTGAGCCCGAGCTTCAGGAAGATCGCGTTGATGTGCTTCTCGACGGCGCGCTTCGTCAGCACGAGGTCCTCCGCGATCCGCGCGTTGCTCTTGCCCTGGGCGATCTCGCCGAGGATCTCCAGCTCGCGCGGGGAGAGCTCGGCGAGCGGCGAGCTCTCGGCGCTCGCGCGCTCGCGCATCATCGCCTCGACGACCTGCGCATCCATCACCGAGCCGCCGTGGGCGACCGTCTCGATCGCCGACACGAGCTGGCGGCGGTCGTGCACGCGCTCCTTCAGCAGGTAGGCGCGCCCGTCGGAGCCGTGCTCGAGCAGCGTGCGGCCGAAGAAGGGATCGGCGTACTGGCTGAGCACGACGACGCCGATCTCCGGATGGGTGTCCCGCAGCGTGCGCGCGATCGCGATCCCCTCGTCCTCGAAGCGCGGCGGCATGCGCACGTCGGTCACGACGACGCCCGGTCGCTCGCGTTCGACGGCGGCGAGCAGCGAGCCGCGGTCGGGACAGCTCGCGACCAGCTCGATCCCGTCCTCGCGTTCGAGGATGCGCTCGAGCGCCTCGCGCACGAGCAGGCTGTCGTCCGCGAGCGCGACGCGGATCGGCGGTGTGTCGCCGGCGCCGGCGTCGGTCGTGGAGTCCAGCGTGGAATGGGCGGCGGACGGGTGCAAGAACCGCGGTGTCCCTCGATCCGGAGTACGGGGTTTACCCGGATGGGGGTTCGAGTCCAACCTGGGACGATCGCCCGGCGGAAGGGAGGTTTCCCCACCGATGAGCTCGCTTCAGGCAGATGCCCCGCGCGGCCGCTCAGGCTCGATGGCTGACGGCGCCGCGTGGCGGATCGAGCGCGATCTCCACGACGGCGCGCAGAACGTGCTCGTCGCGATCCGGCTCAAGCTCGGGCTCGCGGCCGACTGCGCCGCGGAGCTTGGCGCGCGCGAGCTCGAGCAGCTCCTGATCGAGCTGGGCGAGGAGGCGCAGGCGGCGCTCGACGGCGTCCGCTCGATCGCGCGCGGCGCATACCCGCCGCTGCTCGCGCTGCGCGGGCTCGGCGACGCCCTGCGCGCCGAGGGCGCGCGCGCCGCGCTCGCCGTCGAGGTGTCCGGTCGCGCTCCGCGCAGCACGCCGGAGGCCGAGGCGGCCGTGTACTACGCCTGCCTGGAGGCGCTCCAGAACGCCGCCAAGCATGCGGGCGGCAGGGCGCGCGTGACGATCAGGCTCACCTGCTCGCGCGCCGCGCTGCGCTTCGCGGTCGAGGACGACGGACGCGGTTTCGACGCAGCGGCCGCGACGCGCGCGGGCGGTCTGGCGCACCTGGAGGAGCGCGTCGCCGCGGCCGGCGGCGAGCTCGTCGTCAGCTCGCGGCCGGGGCGCGGCACGGCGGTGCGCGGCTGGGCGCCGTGGCCCGCGGCGAGCCGAGCCGCCGCGTAGCTCCGTAGTCCCGGCGCGGTCGCTTCACCCGCTTCAGGCGATGCCGCTTATGGGTACCCGACCGACACTGCGAATCACTCACCAGCGACGAAAGGACAGACATGGCGACTGTGGCGCCGGACACGGAGAAGACCCTCGCCGGCATCGCGGCGGGCGACATGACGATGCTCGAGCAGGCGCTCGGGCTGCGACAGGCGGTGCGCGAGCAGACCGGGCTCGACCCGCGGAGCTTCGCGCTCGTGAAGATCGCCGCGCTGATCGCGCTCGACGCGCCGCCCACGTCGTACGCATGGCAGGTCGGTAACGCGCTCGACGAAGGCGCGACCCCTGAGGAGGTGCTCGGCGTGCTGCGCGCGGTCGCCTGGCAGGTCGGAGGCCCGCGCGTCGTCGCGGCCGCGCCGGAGATCATGCTCGCGCTCGGGCTCGCACTGCCCGACGAGGGCTCCTCGAACGGCGGATCCTGAGATGTCGCCGCTCATGCGGCGCCGCCCGCTGCTGCGGGCCGCAGCCGTCGGCGGCGGCGCGTACGTCGCCGGCAAGCACCGTGCCGCCTCGCAGGGGCGGGAGGCCGAACAGGAAGCGCGTCTCCAGCAGCTCGAACAGCAGCAGGACGCCGCGCCGCAGGCTGCGCCGCCTGCCGGGGCGGGCGGGACGGGGATGGCGCCCGACGCGATCGAGCAGCTCCGCCAGCTCGGCGAGCTGCAGGAGCAGGGCGTCCTGACCGACGAGGAGTTCGCGCAGCAGAAGGCGCGGCTGCTCGGCGGATAGGCCGCGCCGGACGGGACCGGGATCAGCGGATGCGGTAGTCCGCGTTGCGGATCAGCATCAGCGCGTAATCGAGGAAGAACGAGCCGGTCGAGGGGTCGCCGATGCCGCAGGTGCCGCCCGACCGGCCGGGGTTGCCGATCCAGAAGAAGCCGTCGAGGTTGCGGTAGCGCGCCGGCACGGCCGCGGTCGGTCTCGGGCCGAGGCCGCGTCCGCGGGGGTTGCAGAGGAGCTCGTTGCCGTGCGCCACGCGATTGCGCGGCACGAGCGGGCCGCGGCCGTTGACGGCGGTGTTGACGACGAAGTGCGAGCCGCCGCCGAGCCGGCGCACGATCGCCTCGCCGTAGCGGATCTCGTGGCTGGTCCAGTCGAAGTGCGTGGCGTTGAGGAAGAAGCCCTGGATGCTGCCGACGCCGATCGAGCGCAGCAGGTGGGCGGTGCGGCCGGCGGTGAGCGCGTCGGCGGCGCCCGCGTCGACGTAGACGACGGCGTGCGGCAGCGCGGCGAGGTCCGCGATCGCGCTGCGCAGCTCGCCGATCCGCGTCTGGAGGCCGTGGTGGGAGAGGCAGCCGGTCGTGATCAGCGCGTCGATCTCGAAGAAGACGACGGCGCGCGCGTTGCCGATCCCCTGCGCGAAGTTTCTGTACCAGTTCTCGTAGCCCGCGACGTCGGCGGGCGAGTCGCTCACGCCGCCGCAGGCGAGGTGCTTGAGCCGGTAGGTCTCGACGAGCGGGACGGCGCCCGAGTCGGCGGCGTGCGCGCGCGCGAGGTAGGACCCGACGGCGTGGCGCGGATCGGAGTCCCAGGTGCCGAAGCGGTGGGCCTCCGGTTGGCTCGCGATCGCCTGGAGCGCCTGCGCGGCGCTCGGCTGGCTGCGCCCGACCTGGTGGGCGACGACGCTCGCGAGGCCCCACTGGCGGTCGACGAAGAAGCGCGCGCCGAGCAGCGGGTTCGAGCCGGCCGGCGGCGGCGTGAGGCCGAGCGGGTTCTGCGCGTCGCGCGCGTCGAGGCCGCGGCTGTCGTCGAGGATCGTGAGCGTCGCTGAGCTCGGGTCGCCGAGCGGGTCCGGATACGGGCCGTAGAGGCCGAGCCGCACGGTCACCGGCCCCTTCGCGATGCCGTCGTCGAGGATCGGCACCGTGAACGTCGCCTGCGCCTGCCCGGCGGCGAAGTCGATGCGACCGCCGACCGGCGTGTAGTCGATGTTCGGCTGGGCGCTGACGTGCCAGGCGCCGTAGCGGACCTGGGCGGTGCGGCGCGCGTCGCTGCGCACGACGGTGATGACTGCGTCGCCCTGGCCCTTCGTGACGGTGAAGCTGCTCGAAGAGAAGCTGATCGTGCCGGCCGCGGACGCGGCGGCGGGAGCGCTCAGCAGTGTGAGCGCAGCGAGCAGCGAGAGGAGGATGCGTGCGGCTGGCGACGGCATGCGATCGGGCGTCCAAACACGCATCGGTCCCAGCCGGATCGCAGCTTGAGCAAGCGGGTCCGCGCACCGACCGACCGTCCAGTTGGAGCTGGACGCAGACCCCGCCGGCCCCGGTCGCTCAAAAGGAAACGGCCCGCCGAAGCGAGCCGTTTCCAGGGAGGAGAGATGTGTCTATGTGGTGATGCTTGATCGGTGGGGGAAGCTTTATGAGGCCCGCGCGGAGTAGCGGGTGACGCCGTCGAGCGCGAGCAGCGCGAGTCCGGCGGCGCCGAGGAAGAGCGCCGCGGCGGCTTCGCCGGCGAGCGCGAGGGGAAGGGCGACGAGCACGGCCGCGAACGCGATCCCGTAGTCGAACGCCTGGTGCGCGGAGACGCGGCTCGGGTCCTGCGCCGCGTCGAGCGCGAGCCCGACGAGGCCGACGCCGGCGCCGATCGAGACGACCGCCCCGGCGAGCCCGAAGCCGAGCGCGAACGGCGCGGCGAGCGCGAGCACGCCGACGAGCAGCTCGAAGGCCGCGTGCGTCGGGAGCGAGATGGTGGGTCGAACGACGGTCATCGTGCGAACCATGGTGCGGGCCGCGCGCACGATTGTGTGTGAGGTCGCGCACAGAGAGCGCGGGCGCCGACGTGCACGGAGCGCCGCCGGGGGCCGGTAGCGTTCCAGCCGCGATGACGACGACGAAGGTGCGCCTCGACACGCTGCTCGCCGCGCGCGGCGTCTTCACGTCGCGCTCGCGCGCGGCCGCCTCCGTGCTCGCGGGCGAGGTGCTGCTCGGCGACGAGCGCCGCCGGGCCGAGAAGCCGGGCCAGCTCGTCGCCGACGACGTGCTCGTCGCGGTCGCCGCCGCACAGGAGTTCGTCTCGCGCGGCGGGCGCAAGCTCGCGAACGCGCTCGACGCGTTCGGCCTCGACGTGCGCGGCCGCCGCGCGCTCGACGTCGGCGCCTCGACGGGCGGCTTCACCGACTGCCTCTTGCAGCGCGGCGCCGCGCATGTGGTCGCGCTCGACGTCGCCTACGGGGAGCTGGACTGGCGGATCCGCAACGACGAGCGCGTGACCGTGCTCGAGCGCCGGAACGCGCGGACGCTGGACGCCGCCGAGCTGCCGTACCGCCCGGATCTCGTCGTGATCGACGTCTCCTTCATCGCGCTCGCGAAGGTGCTGCCGGCTGTCCTCGCCGCGACCGCCGAGCGCTACGACGCCGTCGCGCTGGTCAAGCCGCAGTTCGAGGTCGGCCGCGAGAAGGTGGGGAAGGGCGGCGTCGTGCGCGACGCCGGCGAGCGCCGCGCCGCGCTGATCGCCGCCGGCGAGGCGGCGCGCGAACTGGGCGCCTCCGTGCTCGGCTACGCCTCCTCGGGCCTGCCCGGGCCGAAGGGCAACCGCGAGAGCTTCGTCTGGCTGGCGGAGGCCGGGCGCGCGGGCGCCGTGGCCGACCTCGCCGCCGCCGCGCTTGCGGCCGAGCCCGCCGCGTCCGCGAGCGACGCCGCCGCACCGGAGGTCGAGCGGTGAGCGCCAAGCTCGCGGCCGTCTTCACGCACAGGAGGCCCGACGAGACGCACGGCGCGCTGACGGAGCTGGTCCGCCTCGCGCGCGCCGAGGGCTGGACGCTCTGCTTCACGCCGGAGGAGACGCGCAAGCACGCGCTCGCGCCGGCCGACGGGCTCGTGCTCGACGCGCCGGTCCCGCGCGACGCCGACCTCTGCATCGCGCTCGGCGGCGACGGCACGATCCTGCACGGCCTGCGCGCGTACGCGGGCACGGGCGTGCCCGTCTTCGGCGTGAACTACGGCGAGGTCGGCTTCCTCGCGACCGTCGACCCGGACGGAGTGACGGCGGGGCTCGAGCGCGCGCTGCGCGGGGAGTTCGACGTGCTCGGCCTGCCGGGGATCGAGGTCCACGCGGGCGAGCAGTCGTGGCTGGCGATGAACGACGTCTCATTCCACCGCAAGCAGGGCCTGCGCGTCGCCGACCTCGCGTTCGGCGTCGCCGACGAGGAGGTCGGGCGGGTGCGCTGCGACGGGCTCGTGATCGCCACGCCGGCCGGCTCGACCGGCTACAACCTCGCCAACGGCGGTCCGGTGATGGCGTGGGGCGTGGAGGGGCTCGCGGTCTCGTTCATCGCGCCGCACTCGCTGACCGCGCGCGCGCTCGTGGTCGCGCCCCAGGACGCGATCGCGGTGCGCAACCGCTCGCGCGAGGAGCCGGTCGACGTCTCGGTCGACGGGCGCCCGGTCTGCGAGCTGCCGCCGGACGGTCGCGTGACGGCGCGCTTCCGCGACAGCCTCGGCGCGCTCGCGCAGACGCCGGGGGCGAGCTTCTACCACCGCCTGCGCGAGAAGTTCGGGCGGCTGGCGAGCACGACGTAGCAGGATCCGTCCGACAGGGGTAGAACACTTGTTCGCATGCTCCACGAGCTGCGCGTCGAGAACCTGCTGCTGATCGAGCGCGCCGAGCTGCGGCTCGGGTCGGGGCTGAACGTGCTGACCGGCGAGACGGGGGCGGGGAAGACGATGCTGGCGCACGCACTCGACCTCCTGCTCGGCGGCAGAGCGCGCAGCGGGATCGTGCGGCCGGGCGCCGAGGAGGCATACGTCGAGGGCGTCTTCGCGTTGGATGCGCGCACGCGCGCGCTGCTCGGCGAGCGGCTGCCGGCGGACGCGGACGAGCTCGTGCTCGCGCGGCGGGTCTGGCCGGACGGGCGCACGCGCGCCTACCTCGGCGGGCGCGCGGCGACGGTGGCGGACCTGCGCGAGCTGGGCGGCGAGCTGCTCGCCTTCTACGGCCAGCACGAGCATCGCCGCCTGATGCTGGCCTCGGCGCAGCTCGAGGTGCTCGACGGCTTCTGCGGCGCCGAGCAGCGCGCGCGCCGGGCGGCGGCCGCGGCGGCGCACGCGGAGCTGCGCGCGTGCCTGCGCCGCGCCGAGGAGCTGGGCGCGCTGGACGGCGCGCGCGAGCGCGAGCTCGACCTGCTCGAATTCGAGCTGCGCGAGATCGAGCAGGCGGCGCCGAGCGAGGCCGAGCAGACCGAGCTGACGGCCGAGCGCGAGCGGCTGCGCCATCTGGAGGCGCTGCGCGCGGCGGCGGCGGCCGGCGCCGAGGCGATCGCACCCGAGGCCGGGGAGGGTGGTGCTGGCGAGCTGCTGGGCACCGCGGCGCGCGGCTTCGACGCCGTCGCCGGCGTCGACCCGCGGCTCGACGCGCTCGCGGAGCGGCTGCGCGCGCTCGCGATCGAGGCCGACGACGTGGCCGCCGAGCTGCACCGCTACCTCGACGGCGCCGCCGAGGGCGACGCCGACCCGGCCGCGCGGCTGGAGGCGGTCGAGCAGCGGTTGGAGGCGATCGCGCGGCTGGAGCGCAAGCACGGCGGCACGGTCGCCGCGGTGCTCGCCCACGCCGAGCGGTGCCGCGCGCGGCGCGAAGAGCTGATTGGCGCCGAGGCGGCGCTCGCGGAGACGACCGCGGCGCTGGCGGCGGCGCGCGCGCGGCTCGCCGCGATCGCGGGCGAGCTGCACGACGCGCGCACGGCCGCCGCGCCCGCGCTCGCGGAGGCGGTGCGCGCGCGGCTGGCCGAGCTGGCGATGCCGGACGCGCGTTTCGAGGTCCGGATCGAGCCGCGCCGGCAGGCCGGCGGCGACCCCGACGCCGACGCGCCCGGCCCGACCGGCGCCGACCACGTCGAGCTGCTGATCGCCGCCAACCCCGGCGTGCCCGCCGGCCCGCTGCGCGAGGTCGCCTCCGGCGGCGAGCTCTCGCGCGTGATGCTCGCGCTGCTCGGCGTCGCCCATGCCGGCGAGACCGGCGCGGGGGCAGGCGGAGAGGCCCCCGCCGCCGACACGCGGGCGGGCGCTACCCGCGCCGCTCGCCTGCTCGTCTTCGACGAGGTCGACGCGGGCATCGGCGGGCGCACCGCGAACGCTGTCGGCGCGCAGCTTCGCGCGCTCGCGGCCGAGTGCCAGGTCCTGTGCATCACGCACCTTCCGCAGGTCGCCGCGCACGCCGACCGCCACTTCCGCATCGCCAAGGACGGCGGCGGGGAGACGGCGGTCACGACCGTCACCCAACTCGCGAGAGACGCCCTCGTCGCCGAGCTCGTGCGCATGCTCGGCGCCGACGAGGACGACAGAGCGGCGCGGCGGCACGCCAAGGAGCTGCTGAGAGCCGCCTGACGGGCGCGACCACGACGCCCCGTAGAATCCGCCGTTCGTGGCGAGCTTCCCTCAACTCCAGGCCACGCCGTCCCCGATCGCGCCCCCGCGCGAGGTGGCGGGCGTCGCGCGGCTCGGGAAGCGCACCAAGCAGCTCGTCAAGCGGCTGCGGCCGGGCGACATCGCGATCATCGATCATCGCGACCTCGATCGCGTCTCCGGTGAAGATCTCGTCGCCTGCGGCATCGCCGGCGTCGTCAACTGCGCGCCGTCCTCCAGCGACCGCTATCCGAACATGGGTCCGCTGCTCGTCGCGCAGGGCGGCGTCGCGCTGGTCGACGTGCCCGACGACGCGCTCTTCGAGCGCCTCCAGGACGGCGACCCCGTCGTCCTCAGAGGCGGCGACGTGTGGTGCCGCGGCGAGCTGCTCGCCTCCGGCACCTTGCTCGAAGCCGAGCGCCTCCAGGCCGAGACGGAACAGCGCCGCGCGGAGATCGGCGAGGCGCTCGAGGCGTTCGCCGAGAACACCGTCCGGTACATGGTCGAGGAGCGCGACCTGCTCGCCGGCCGCATCGAGCTGCCGCGGTTCGATACCGACTTCCGCGACCGTCCGGTGCTGATCGTCGTGCGCGGGGTCGACCACAAGCGCGACATCAAGGCGCTGCGGCCGTACATCCGCGACGTGAGGCCCGTCCTCGTCGGGGTCGACGGCGGCGCCGACGCGCTGCTCCGGGAAGGCTTCAGACCGGACGTCATCGTCGGCGACATGGACTCGGCCGCGGAGGCCACGCTGCGCTGCGGCGCCGAGCTGATCGTGCACGCCTATCCCGACGGTCGCGCGCCTGGCCGCGGCCACCTCGAGCGGCTCGGCCTGCCCTACAAGGTTGTCCCCGCCCCCGGCACGAGCCAGGACATCGCGATGCTGATCGCCGCCGAGAAGGGCGCCGAGCTGCTCGTGTCGGTCGGATCGCACTTCAACCTCGTCGAGTTCCTCGACAAGGCGCGGCAGGGGATGGCCTCGACGTTCCTCACGCGCCTGCGCGTGGGGGAGATCCTCGTCGACGCGAAGGGCGTCTCGCGGCTCTACCGCCCGCGGCCCGGCAGCGCCCCGATCCTGTTGCTCGCGCTCACCGGCGCGCTCGTGCTGATCGCGGTGATCCTGCTGACCCCCGGGCTGCACGACGTCGCGGACCTGCTGTGGCTCAAGCTCCAGGTGCTGCTCGGCATCAGCACCTGAGCCGTCCATCCAGATGCTCAACTTCCGCTATCACGCGCTCTCCCTGGTCGCGGTCTTCCTCTCGCTTGCGATCGGGCTGCTGCTCGGCGTGGCGATCGGCGACAAGGGACTCGTCTCCAGCGCGGAGAACGACGTGCGCGCCTCGCTGCGCGGCGACGTCCGCCAGGCGCAGGCGCAGCGCGACGCGGCGCGCGCGGAACTGGCGAACCGCCAGCGCTTCGAGCAGGAGGCGTATCCCGCGCTCGTCGGCGCACGGCTGGTCGGCAAGCGCATCGCGCTGATCGAGCTCGGGGGCTCCTCGGACCGCATGTGGAGCCTCACGAACGCCGCGCTCCAGGGCTCGGGCGCGCGCCTGACGTCGGTGTCGGTGATCCGCGAGCCGCTCCAGCTCGTCAACCTCGCCGGCGACGCGCACGGCACGCGCTACGACGGGCTCGTCCAGGAAGCGAACCTGCTGCACCCGTTCGGCACGCGCATCGGGATCCAGTTCACGCAGGGCGGCGCGCTGCTCGCCGCGGTGCGCCACGACCTGCTCCAGCAGGGCAGCGGCACGCTCGACGGCGCCGACGGCGTCGTGCTCGTGCGCAACACCCCGACGCTGCCGAAGGCGGAAGCGGACCAGGTCGCGACGTTCGAGGACGGGCTCGTGCACGGGCTGCTCGCCGAGAACGTGCCGGTCGTCGGCGTCGAGACGACCGACGCCGAGGTCTCGCAGATCGACTGGTTCAAGGGCCACGACCTCTCGAGCGTCGACGACCTCGACGACACGATCGGCCGCGCGGCCGTCGTGTTCGCGCTCGCCGGCCAGCGCGGCAGCTTCGGCGTGAAGGCGAGCGCCGACGGCGGCCGCCTGCCGCCGCTGCTCCAGTAGCGGCCGCCGCCCCCCGCGCGCCGAGCGCCCGCCATCGCGCGCCCGCCCGCGGCCGTCCGCGCGCGCGGCTACCGTGGCGGGGTGCACGCCCTTCCGACGCTCGTCGCGCTCGCCGCGGCACTCCTGCTGACGCCGCCGATCCTGCGGCACCTGCGGGAGGAGGGCTTCACGCGCGAGAACTATCGCGGCCGCGCGCTGCCGTTTCCTGGCGGGATCGCGATCGTGGCGGCGGGGGTGCTGGCGCTCGGCGTCTGCGGCGCGCTGGCGAAGCTCGCGAGCGCCGACGTGTTCGACTTCGGCGTCCCGCTCGTCTTCGACTACGCGATCGGCGTCGCCCTGCTCGGCCTGATCGACGACGTCCTCTCCGGCGCCTCGCGCGGCTGGCGCGGCCACGGGCGCGCCGTGCTCGGCGGCGGCTTCAGCACCGGCGCGCTCAAGGCCGTCGGCTCGCTCGCGCTCGCGCTCTACGTCGTTCCCGGTTGGTCGCTCAGCGCCGGCCGCTACCTGCTCGGCGTCGCCCTCGTCGTGCTGACGACCAACCTCTTCAACCTGCTCGACCTGCGGCCGGGCCGCTCGGTCAAGGCGTTCGCGCTGCTCGGCGCCGGCCTCGCGATCTTCGCCTGGCGCGGCATTGCGGACACCATCCCGCTGTGGGCCGTCGGCCCGTTCGCTGCCCCGGCACTCGTCCTCGGCGTCTACGACCTGCGCGAGCGCACGATGCTCGGCGACACGGGAGCCAACCTCGTCGGCGGCATCGCCGGCATCTGGATGGTCCTTGCGCTTGACACGACCGGCCAGGCGGTCGCCCTCGCGATCGTGCTCGCCCTCACCGTCTACGGCGAGTTCCGCTCGCTCAACAGCCTCATCGAACGTACGCCGCTGCTGCGGCAGATAGACTCGATCGGAAGGAATGACGCGCATGCCTGACGCCCCCACGAACGGCACGACCCGCTTCATCTTCGTGACGGGGGGCGTCGTGTCCTCGCTGGGGAAGGGCATCGCGGCGGCCTCGATCGGGCGGCTGCTGGTCGCCCGCGGGCTGACGGTCCAGCTCCAGAAGCTCGACCCCTACATCAACGTCGACCCCGGCACGATGTCGCCCTACCAGCACGGCGAGGTCTTCGTGACCGAGGACGGCGCCGAGACCGACCTCGACCTCGGCCACTACGAGCGCTTCACCTCCGCCAACACGCGCCGTGGGTCCAACGTGACCGCGGGGGGGATCTACAACTCCGTCATCATGCGCGAGCGCCGCGGCGACTACCTCGGCGGCACGGTCCAGGTCGTCCCGCACATCACCGACGAGATCAAGCACCGCATCAAGCTCGTCGCCGACGCGAGCGACGTCGACGTCGTCATCACCGAGATCGGCGGCACGGTCGGCGACATCGAGTCGCTGCCGTTCCTGGAGGCGATCCGCCAGTTCCCGGTCGACGTCGGCCGGCGCAACTGCATGTACATCCACCTGACGCTCGTGCCCTACATCGGCCACGCCGGCGAGCTGAAGACGAAGCCGACGCAGCACTCCGTCAACGAGCTGCGCCGCATCGGCATCGCGCCCGACATGCTGATGTGCCGCTCCGAGGAACGCCTCTCGCACGAGATCCGCAAGAAGATCGCGCTGTTCGCGAGCCTTCCGGTCGACGCGATCGTCTCGGCCTCCGACGTCGACGACATCTACAAGGTGCCGCTCAACTACCGCGACCAGCAGGTCGACGACTTCATCCTCGACCACTTCCACATGGAAGCGGCGCCGCCCGACCTGACCGAGTGGGAGGCGATAACGGTCCGCGCGGAGCAGGCGTCCCAGCGTGTGCGGATCGCGCTCGTCGGCAAGTACGTCAAGCTCGAGGACGCCTACCTGTCAGTCGCCGAGTCGCTGCGCCACGCCGGCATCGAGCACGGGGCGAAGGTCGAGATCGACTGGATCGACTCCGAGCAGCTCAAGCCCGAGACGGCGGCGGAGCGGCTCGCCGGCGCCGACGGCGTGCTCGTGCCCGGCGGCTTCGGCGGGCGCGGGATCGAGGGCAAGATCGCGGCAGCGCGCGTCGCGCGCGAGCGCGGCGTTCCCTACCTCGGCATCTGCCTCGGCATGCAGGTCGCGGTCGCCGAGTTCGCCCGCCACGTCGTCGGGATGGAGGGCGCCAACTCGACCGAGTTCGACCCCGAGACGCCGTGGCCGGTGATCGACCTGCTGCCGGAGCAGAAGGAGATCTCCGACCTCGGCGGCACGATGCGCCTCGGCGCCGATCCGGTGAAGCTGCACGAGGGCACCCGCATCCGCGAGCTCTACGGCGAGCCGGTCATCTACGAGCGCCACCGTCACCGCTACGAGGTCAACAACCACCTCAGGCGCCGGATCGAGGACGCCGGGCTGATCGTCGGCGGCACCTCGCCGGACGACCAGCTCGTCGAGGCGGTCGAGCTGCCGGCGAGCGAGCACCCGTTCTTCGTCGCCTCGCAGTACCACCCCGAGTTCAAGTCGCGCCCCGACAGGCCGGCGCCGCTGTTCCGCGGCTTTGTCGGTGCGGCGCTCGCGCACGCCGCCGCGGCCGCCCCGGACGGCGAGCCGTCGGTCGCGCGCGCGACCACCGCGTAGGCCGCGCGCGAGGAGCCTGCGTGAGCCTCCGGCGCGCGGACGCGGCTGAGCGCACCGCCCTCGGCGCGCTGTTCGCCGAGCTGTGCGCGATCGAGAGCCCGTACGGCCGCGAGCGCGCGTGCGCGGATCGCGTCGCCGCCGAGCTGCGCGGGCTCGGCCTCGCGGTCGAGGAGGACGACGCCGGTCCGGTCGCCGGCTCCGATGCGGGAAACCTGCTGGCGCGGATCCCTGGCGCCGACGGCCGCGCGGATGGCGGCGTGCTGCTGTGCGCGCACCTCGACACCGTTCCGCTCACCGGTCCCGTCGAGCCGGTCTGCGAGGAGGGCGCGTGGCGCAACCGCCACGACGCGATCCTCGGCGCCGACAACAAGGCGGCCGTCGCGGTGATCCTCGCCGCCGCCCGGCGCTGGGCGGCCGAGCCGCCGCCCGCGGCGGTCGAGCTGCTCTTCACCGTCTGCGAGGAGCACGCGCTCGCGGGCGCGAAGGCGTTCGACGCGAGCAAGCTGCGCAGCCGCTTCGGCTACGTCTTCGACCACGCCTCGCCGATCGGCGAGATCGTGCTTGCCTCGCCGCACTACCACCGCATCGTCGCCGAGCTGCGCGGCGTCGCCGCGCACGCCGGGATCCGCCCGGAGGCGGGCCGCAGCGCGATCGTCGCCGCCGCGCGCGCGATCGCCGCGATGCCGCTCGGCCGCCTCGACGCGGAGACGACCGCGAACGTCGGCACGATCGCCGGCGGCGCCGGGATCAACGTCGTGCCCGAGCGCTGCGTCGTCGAGGCCGAGGTGCGCAGCCTCGACGAGGCGAAGGTCGAGGCGCTCGTCTCCGAGATCGTCGACCACCTCACCGACGGCGCGAACGCCGCCGAGTGCGATCTCGACGTGACCGTGGCGCGCCTCTTCCACGGCTACCGCCTCAAGCCCTCCGCGCCCGAGGTGCAGCTCGCGGAGGCGGCGCTGCGCGCCGCCGGCTACGCGCCGAGCCACATCGCGACCGGCGGCGGCTCGGACGCGAACGCCCTGATCGCCGCCGGCTTCCCCTGCGCGAACCTCGCGAACGGAACCGAGCACCCGCACCAGCCGAACGAGCAAGTCACCGTCGACGCGCTCGAGGCGATGCTCGACGTCACCTTCGCCCTCCTCGACACCGCACCGGATCGATGAGTGTCAAATGGCACCCCTCAGAGGGGTGCAGATTGCGTGCGCGACCCACGCTCCGTTCTCGATGCCGCCGTGGGGACCGCCGATGCTGAGGCTCCGCCGAGGGATCGTCACCGTCGCCGAGGCGCCGTCCGCTTGGCAGGCGGTCACGGTGGAGGTGGCCGGCGAGGCGCGACCCGCACAGGCGGACACCGCGCTCGTCGGCCCCTGCCACCCCGGCGACGAGGTGATCGTCAACGTCGAGGCGCGCGAGCTGGGGCTGGGCTCCGGCGGCTTCGACGTCGTCCACGTCAACCTCACGCGCGGCCTCGACGGGTGCGGGATGCCGGGCGCGCACGTGATGAAGCTCAACTACGCGAGCGTGCAGCACGCGGTGATCCCGGTCGAGGGGCGCGAGCTGCGCACGCCGCTGCGCAGACCGGTCGGCGTCTTCCAGCTTCACGGCCAGCTCGCGCCGATCGCGTGGGCGCTCGCGCAGGCGCGGCCGCACGCGCGCGTGGGCTACGTGCAGACCGCCGGCGGCGCGCTTCCGGGCGCCATCTCCGACACCGTCCGACAGCTCCTGAGCCGCGGCCTGCTCGCCGGCCACACGACGGCCGGACCCGCCTATGGCGGCGCCCAGGAGGCGATCACGACGGCGGGCGCGCTGCACGACGGGCTCGCGGTCGAGGGCTGGGACGTCGCGCTCGTCGGTCCCGGCCCCGGGATCCTCGGCTCGGCCTCCGCGCTCGGCCACGGCGGGCTCGTCGCGCTCGACTCCGCGCACGCGGCGCTCGCGCTCGGCTGCCCGACCGTGCTCGCCGCGCGCATGTCCTCCGGCGACCCGCGCGCGCGCCACCGCGGCCTTTCTCATCACACGCGTACGGTGCTCGACCTGCTGCTCGGCCCGGTCACGCTCGCGGTTCCCCCGGGCGCGCGCGTCTTCGCGGAGCTGGACGGGATCGGCGCGGCGCTGGAGGCCGCGCGCGCAGCCGGGCACGACGTGGTCGAGGCTGCCGTCGACGTGGACGGCTATCGCGCGAGCGGCCTGCCGACGCGTACGATGGGCCGCACGTTCGACGAGGACCGCCTGTTCTTCGCCGCCGCGCTCGCGGCCGGCGGCGCGCTCGCGGATCTGATCGCGGGAGGAGAGCCAGCGTGAGCGACGCGTTCGAGCAGGTCGGCAGCGAGACGATCTGGTCCGGCCACATCGGCACGGTCAGAGTCGAGCGCTACCGCCACGCCGACGGCGAGGTCGTCACGCGCGAGAACGTCGCCCACCCGGGCGCGGTCGCGATCGTGGCGGTCGACGAGGCGCACGTGTGGCTGATCCGCCAGCCGCGCGAGATTTGCGGCGAGCAGGCGCTCCTGGAGGTTCCCGCCGGCAAGCTCGACGGCGACGGCGAGGACCCGATCGCCGCCGCCGAACGCGAGCTGGCCGAGGAGGTCGGCAAGGCGGCCGGCCGCTGGGAGCACCTCAAGACGATCTACACGAGCCCGGGCTTCACCGACGAGCGCATCGACGTCTTCCTCGCGGCCGACCTGCGCGACGTCGAGCGCCCGCCGGTCGAAGAGGACGAGCGGATCGAAGTCGTCGCCTGGCCGCTCGCCCGCCTCGACGACGCGATCGCCGCGTGCAGCGACGCCAAGTCGCTCGTCGGCCTGCTGCTCCTGCGCACACGGCGCTGAGCAGCGCCTATCGCTCGGCCCACAGCGCCGAGATCGGCCACGCCTCCAGCCGCTCGCCGAACGGCAGCGACCGCTCGCCGAGGTGCAAGACGACGCCGCGCACGAAGCGACTGCCGAGCAGGTCGCGCAGCCCGGCCAGGTGCCTGAAGTCGTCGGCCCCGACGGTCGCGCCGGCCTTCACCTCGACGCCCACGATCCGGCCGTCAGGGGCTTCGAGCAGGTAGTCGACCTCGGCCCGCGTGTGCGTGCGGTAGTGGTGCACGGTCGCACGCTGACGATCGACCGCGGCGAGCCGGACGAGCTCCATCCCGACGAACGCCTCGACCAGCGCCCCGACATCCACGGTGCCCCGCTCGAGCACCTGCGGGTCGGCGCCGAGCAGGTGAGCGGCGAAGCCCGAGTCGGCGATCAGGAGCTTCGGCGCACGCACCAGGCGCTTCTCGTGGTTGCCGTGCCACGCAGGGATGCGATGGACCACGAACAGCAGCTCGAGCAGCGCGAGGTAGCGGTCGAGCGTCGAGTACGCCATCCCGAGCGTCCCCGCGAGCCCGTTCTTGTTGAGCGGCTGGGTCATGCGCAGCGCGAGCGCGTGCAGGAGCCGCGGCAGCTCGATCGCGTGCGCCACGTTCGCGAGGTCGCGTACGTCGCGCTGCGTCACGGTCGTCAGATAGCTCGCGAACCAGGCCGCGCGCCGGTCGGGATCCGGACGTTCGACGGCGGGCGGAAGTCCGCCGCGCAGGATGCGGCCGACGACCTCGCGCCGATCGGCGACGGAGGCGTCGCGCGCGGGCTCCCCGTCGAACAGCCGGGAGACGATCGCGGTGTCAGGGCGCCCTTCGATCTCGCGCTGCGCGAACGGCCAGAGGGTTTGCACCTCCACGCGCCCGGCGAGCGACTCGGCCACGCGGGGAAGCGTGAGGACGTTCGCCGAGCCGGTGAGGATGAAGCGCCCTGGCCTGCGGTCGCGATCGACGTTGGCCTTGATCGCGAGCAGCAGCTCGGGTGCGCGCTGCACCTCGTCGATGACCTGCGGAGCGTGGTCGGCTGCCGCGACGAAGGCGGTCGGGTCGCGACGAGCGGCAGCGAGCGTGTCGACGTCGTCGAGCGTTCGGTACGTCGCTGGATGCGCCGTCTGCGCGATCTGTTGAACCAGGGTGCTCTTGCCGCTCTGCCGTGCCCCGACGATGAGCGTCACCGGGGTGTCCAAGACCGCTGCCAGCAGTCTGGGCTCGACCAGCCGAGGGAAGATTGGCGAGGACATGGCGGAAATTTCACCAGACGACGATGAAATTTACAACCGGAAGGAGCAGGCCGCCGTCGCGGCGAATGAGAGCGCGGACATGTCGACCGCGATCGCGCCGCTGCGCACGGGCTCCCACGAGGATCTCGTGCTCGACTTCATCGCCTACCTCGAACTGGAGCGGGGCCTGTCCCGCAACACGCTCGAGGCATATCGCTCCGATCTCCTGCAATACGGGGCGTGGCTGGCGGCGCACGGCAAGGACGCGCTGCACGTCGACCACGGCGACCTGGCGGCGTTCATCTCCACGCTCGCCGAGGGCGGAGCGGGGAAGGCGCCCGCCGCCTCGACGACGATCCAGCGCAAGGTCGCGTGCCTGCGGTCGTTCTACCGCCACCTGCGCCGCGAAGAGATCCTCGACCGCGACCCGACCGCCGAGCTGAAGGGGCCGCCGCGCGGCAAGCGCCTGCCGAAGGTCCTCAGCCGCGACGAGGTCGCGCTGCTGCTCGGCCAGCCGCGGGGCGGCTCGCCCGCCGCGCTGCGGGACCGCGCGCTGCTGGAGCTGATGTACGCGTGCGGGCTGCGCGCCTCCGAGGCGGTCGGCATCCGGCTCGACGAGCTGGACCTCGGCGAGGGCATCCTGCGCGCGAACGGCAAGGGCTCGAAGGAGCGGCTGGTGCCGATCGGCAGAAAGGCCGTCGCCGCGCTGTTCGCCTACCTCACGGTCGGGCGCCCCCAGCTCGTCGGGATCCGCGACGAGACCCACGTGTTCGTCAACCAGCGCGGCACGCAGCTCACGCGCCAGGGGCTCTACAAGATCGTCCAGCGGCACGCGAAGAGCGCCGGCCTCGCCGACAGGATGAGCCCGCACACGCTGCGCCACACGTTCGCCACCCATCTGCTCGCGGGCGGCTGCGACCTGCGCTCGCTCCAGGAGATGCTCGGCCACGCCGACATCGCCACGACCCAGATTTACACGCACCTGTCGGCCGACCGGCTGCGCGAGGTCTACTTCAGAGCGCACCCGCGCGCTCAGGCTCGGTGATCCGGGCCGCGCCGTCGCGCGCCGGCTGACTACCCTGCCGGGCGATGCCCGAGCTGCCCGAGGTCGAGACCGTCCGCCGGCAGCTCGCGCCGCGGCTGGAGGGGCGGATGCTCGTCGCCTACCGCGTCAGCGATCCGCGCTGGACCGCGCCGCGCGCGCCGAACGAGGTGCTCGGCCCGCTCGTCGGCCGCCGCGTCGAGCGACTCGAGCGCCGCGGCAAGTACCTGATCGCGCGCTTCGAGGACGAGCTGTTCCTGCTGATGCACCTGCGCATGACCGGCAACCTGCTCTACGACGCGGAGCCGAGCGCCCCGTACACGCGCGCGATCCTGGGCTTCGACGACGAGCACACGCTCAGCTTCGCCGACCCGCGCCGCTTCGGCACCGGCTGGCTGCTCGCCGGCGAGCCCGAGCTCGACGCCTACCTCGGCGCGCGGCTCGGCGTCGAGCCCTTCAGCGACGCGTTCACCGGCAAGCGCCTGCACGCGCTCGCGCGCGCCAGCCGCGCGCCCGTCAAGGCCTTCCTGCTCGACCAGAAGCGAATCGCGGGGGTGGGGAACATCTACGCCGACGAGGCGCTCTTCCGCGCGAGGATCCACCCGCTGCGCGCGGCCGGCAGACTCACCGAGGCGCAGTGGGCCGCGCTGCGCGACGCCGTCCGCGCGGCGCTCGCCGAGGGCATCGACGCCAACGGCGCGAGCATCGACGACTTCCGCGACCTCGACGGCGCGCGCGGCTCGTTCCAGGACCGCTTCCTCGTCCATCGCCGCGCCGGCGAGCCGTGCCCGGTGTGCGGCGGCCCCGTCCGCAAGCTGCGGGCGGCCGGGCGCGGCACGTACGTCTGCGAGCGCTGCCAGCCGCGCCCGCGCTAAGCCGCAGCGGCCGCGCCGCGCTCCTCCGCCAGCGCCATCGCCTGCTCGAACGCGCCGAGCCACAGCGGCGCGTTGCGCTCCAACGTCTGATCCTTCGCCCACTTCTGGCCGCGCTTGGCGAGCTTCTTGCGCGCCTTGCCGTCGGACAGCAGCGCGTTGAGCGCGTCGAACCACCTGTCGTCCTCGACGAGCCAGCCGCCCTGCTCCTCGCCGAAGCCGACGTAGGGGCCGTACGGCGAGGCGAGCCACGGCACGCCCGCGATCGCGTACTCCTTGAGCTTGATGTCGGAGCGCGTGTCATTGCCGAGCTTGTCTATCAGCGGGGCGATCGCGACGTCGAAGCCGGCGATCGCCTGCGGAAGCTGGTCGAACGGCAGCGCTCCGTGGGAGGTGTAGCGCTCGCGCGGGAGCCTCAGATCGATCGGGCCGACGCTCTCGACGCGCAGGTCGGGGTGGACCTCCAGCAGGTCTTCGACGATCGTCCGGAGATCGAGTCCGTCCCAGTCGTCCTGGTGGTCGATCCAGCCCGCGTAGCCGAGCACGATCCCGTCGTGCTTGCGGCGCGGCGCCGTGAGCGAGCCCTGCGTGAGGAAGTTGGGGATCGGGATCACGGTGCGCGCGCCGTAGGACCGGTAGCGCTCGGCGAGCACTTCGTTGGTCGTGGTGATCACGTCGACGACCTCCGCCATCCCGTCGAAGCCGGCGCGCCGTTCGGGCCTGACGACGTCGTCGTCGTTGTCCCACACGACGCCCATGCCGCCGGCGGTCAGGCGGCGGGCGAGCTGAACCGCCTCCGGCTGTATGTAGCGCCCGATGTAGGCGACGTCGAAGTCTTCGACGATGACGGCGAGGTCTTCGTCGCTGGGCGTCAGGCCTTCCTCCTCGTCGAACGTCGCGATCAGGTGCCCGCGGCGCGCGAGTTCGGTGAGCGGATATATGGCGCGGTAGTTCGAGCTGGGATGGACGCCCCAGATGAATGCGGCGATGTTCATCGACTCCCCCTTTTCCCCCGAGGCCGGGCCGCGCGCCTACGCTAGCACCGCGTCTGGGTGCGCCGGTCGGTTCGCGCGGCTCAGGCCGCGAGCAGCTCGGACAGCCGGCCGTCGCGGTCGGCCGCGGCGAGCGCCTCGAAGCCGCCGAGCGTCAGGTCGCCGACGAGCACCTGGGGGAACGTCATCATCCCGGTCCGCGCGACGAGCGCCGCGCGTCCGTCAGGATCGCGTGAGAGGTTGATCTCCTCGAACGGCAGCCTACGCTGGGTCAGCAGCGCCTTCGCGCGCAGGCACGAGGAGCATTTGTCGGTGGTGTAGAGCGTGATCGTCTTCGTCATTACTTCATTTAGTATAGCGGTCGATCCCTGATGCCCGGCTCGCTGCGCACGGAGGCGATCGTGCTGCGCTCCATACGCTACGGCGAGGCCGACCGCATCCTGCACCTCTACACGCCCGACCACGGCCGCATGAGCGCGATCGCGAAGGGCGCGCGCCGCACGCGCAGCCGCTTCGGCGCGCGGCTGGAGCCGTTCTTCCACCTGCGCGCGCTGCTCTACGAAGGCCGCTCCGAGCTGCGCACGGTCACGAGCGCCGAGACGCTCGACGCGCACGGGCCGCTGCGCGAGCGCGCCGCCTCGCTCGACGCCGCCGCGCGCGCGTGCGACGCGGTCGCGCGGCTGTTCGAGACCGACGACCCGAGCCCGGCCGTCTTCCACCTGCTCGCGAACGAGCTGCGGCTGCTCGACGACGACCCCGCCGCGGCCGGCCCCGCCCACCAGCTCGCCTTCCGCCTCAAGCTGCTGGTCGCCGGCGGCTTCACGCCGCAGCTCGCCTCGTGCGCCTCGTGCGGGGAGCCCGAGCACCTGACCGGCTTCTCGGGCGCCGCCGGCGGCGTCGTGTGCAGCGCGTGCGAGGCGTCGGCGTTCCCGCTCGGCGCGGAGGCGCACGCGTTCCTCGTCAGCGCGCTCGGCCGCCCGCTCGCGCAGGCGCCCGACGCCGGCCCGCGCGCGCTCAGACAGGCCGAGCGCGCGATCGCCGAGACGGCCGAGCATCACGCGCATGTGCACCTGCGGCCGCTCCCGCGCACCGCCGCCTGAACGAATTCGGACAACAGCGGCTGGCGCAGCGGAACTTCCGCCTTTACTGCCTGTTTACTCCCGCGCACAGCGAGCGATCCGCCAGGTGGCGGGAGGAGGCAGGAGATGCTGAAGCGGACGTCGTGGGGTGCCCTGGCGGTCGCGGCCGCGGTGGCGCTCGGGTGTGGAAGCGCCGCGGCGGCCGTCATCGACGCGTACCCGAGCCCCGGGACGCAGTTCGCCTCGCCCCGCACGCAGCTCAGCTTCCGCGGCGTCGCCCCGGGAAAGCTCGGCGCGATCTCCGTCACCGGCTCGGTCACCGGCGTCCACGCGGGCCGCGTCGTCGCGGACTCCGACGGCCACGGCGCGAGCTTCCTGCCCGACAGACCGTTCGCCCAGGGCGAGACGGTCACGGTCCGCACGTCGCTGCCGATCCACCTCGGCCGCCTCGGCGCCTACACGATCGAGATCGCGACCCAGGGGCCGCCGATATCCCCGCTGCCGAGAAGCCCGCCGCTGCTGCTGCACGGCCCCGGCCTCCAGTACTTCCACTCCCGCCACGACCTGCACCCCGCGATGCTCACCGCATCCGCGGCGCACGGCCCGACCGCGCCCGGCGACCTCTTCGTCGGTCTGTTCGCGGCGCCGTTCCAGGTCGGCCGCGGCCAGATCGGCCCGGCGATCTTCGACACGAACGCCAGATTGATCTGGTTCCACCCGCTGCCCGCCGGGCAGACCGCGCTCGACGTGAAGGTCCAGCAGTACCAGGGCAAGCCGGTGCTGACGTGGTGGCAGGGCTTCGTCAACGCGGGCGTCGGCGCCGGCGTCGGCAAGGTCTTCGACACGTCCTACCGCCAGATCGCGACCATCTCCGCCGGCAACGGCTACGGCGCCGACCCGCACGAGCTCAAGCTCACGCCGCGCGGCACCGCGCTGATCGCCGTCGAGAACCCGGTCGTGCAGGACCTCTCCAGCATCCACGGCGCCAGGAAGGCGGTCGTGTTCGACTCGGTCGTGCAGGAGATCGACGTCAGGACCGGCCTCGTGCTGTTCGAGTGGCACAGCCTCGACCATGTCGCCGTCGCCGAGTCCTACAACCCGACGCCGACGACTGACGGCCACAGCGACGACTACTTCCACATCAACTCGGTCGACGACACGCCCGACGGCAACCTGATCGTCTCCGCGCGCAACACGTGGACGATCTACAAGGTCGCGCGCGCAGATGGCGCCGTGCAGTGGCGCCTGAACGGCAAGCGCAGCAGCTTCCGGATGCTGCCCGGCTCGACGTTCGCGTGGCAGCACGACGCGCGCGTGCAGGCGGACGGCACGATCACGCTGTTCGACGACGAGGCGGCGCCGCCGGTCGGGAAGACCTCGCGCGGGATCGGGATCGGCATCGACACGCAGGCGCAGCGAGCGTGGCTGCGGCGCGACTACCGTCCGGCGCCGCCGGTGCTCTCCAACAGCCAGGGGAACATGCAGGCGCTCAGCAACGGCGACATGCTCGTCGGCTGGGGCAGCTCGCCGTTCATCACCGAGTTCAGCGCCCACGGAGCCGTCATGCGGCTGTACACGTACGCCAGCGGCGAGGAGTCCTACCGCGCCTACCGCTTCCTCTGGAATCCACAGCCGTGGACCAAGCCGGCGGTCGCGGCGAGCACCGCCGGCGGGCGCACGCAGGTGTACATGAGCTGGAACGGCGCCGCCGACGTCGCGAGCTGGCAGGTGCTCGCCGGTTCGAGCGCGAGCGCGCTCGCGCCGGTCAGGACCGCGGCGAACGCCGGCTTCGAGACGACCGCCTCGATCGCCGCCGCGCCGTTCGTCGCGGTGCAGGCGCACGACGTGCACGGCAGGCTCCTGAGCACCTCGGCGGCGATCGCGCCGAACGGGTCGTAAGGCGTCGGGCAGGGCTCGCGGGTCCGCCCGAGCGTGGAACGGCTGTTCCAGCTCAGGCGGACCTAGACTCCCGTCATGCCCGAGACAACCGCTGCCACGAAGTACGTCTATGACTTCGCCGAGGGCTCGCGCGAGCTGCGCGAGCTGCTCGGCGGCAAGGGCGCGAACGTCGCCGAGATGACCCGCATCCTCGGCGCCGAGCGCGTCCCCGCCGGCTTCACGATCACGACCGAGGCGTGCGTCGCCTACATGGACGGCGGGCGCAGCGAGCCGGACGGGCTCGACGCGCAGGTCGCCGAGGCGCTCGCGCGGCTGGAGGAGGCGAGCGGCAAGCGGCTGGGCGACGCGCAGGACCCGCTGCTGGTGTCCGTGCGCTCGGGCGCGCGCGAGTCGATGCCGGGCATGATGGACACGGTCCTCAACCTCGGCCTGGGCGACGCGTCGGTCGAGGGGCTCGCAGACAAGACGGAGAACCCGCGCTTTGCGTGGGACTCCTACCGGCGCTTCGTGCAGATGTTCGGCAACGTCGTGCGCGGCGTGCCGGGCGAGCGCCTGGAGGAGACGATCAAGCAGGTCAAGGACGAGCGCGGCGCCGCGATCGACACCGACCTCGACGTCGACGCGCTGCGCGAGCTGACCGATCGCTTCAAGGCGCTGTTCCGCGAGCAGACCGGCGAGGACTTCCCGCAGGACCCCCAGGAGCAGTTGCGCCAGGCGATCCGCGCGGTGTTCGACTCGTGGATGGGCGAGCGGGCGATCCAGTACCGCCGCATCAACCGCATCCCCGACGACTGGGGCACGGCGGTGAACGTGCAGCAGATGGTGTTCGGCAACAAGGGGGAGACGTCGGGCTCCGGCGTCGCGTTCAGCCGCGACGAGGTGACGGGCGAGCCCGAGCCGTCGGGAGACTTCCTCCAGAACGCGCAGGGCGAGGACGTCGTGAGCGGCGTGCGCAACACGCGCGACATCGCCGAGCTGGCCGACGTGATGCCGGCGGCGCACGCCGAGCTGATGGAGATCCTCAGAACGCTCGAGCGCCACTACGGCGATATGCAGGACGTCGAGTTCACGATCGAAGAAGGGCGTCTGTACATGCTCCAGACGCGCAACGCCAAGCGTCCCGCCCAGGCGGCCGTGCGCTTCGCGGTCGACGCGGTCGCTGAAGGACTGCTCACGCGCGAGCGGGCGCTGCTGACGATCGACGCCTCCAAGCTCGACGCCCTGCTGCACCCGACCTTCGACCCGCATGCCGAGATCGCGGTGCTCGCGCACGGAGTGGCGGCCTCGCCGGGGGCGGCGAAGGGCGAGATCGTCTTCACCGCGCCCGAGGCGGTGGAAGCGGCGGCGGCCGGCAAGGACGTGATCCTCGTGCGGCCGTTCACCGAGGCCGACGACGTCGCCGGCTTCCACGCCGCGCGCGGGATCCTCACGAGCGAGGGCGGCAAGGCCTCGCACGCCGCCCTGGTGGCGCGCGGCATGGGGCGGCCGTGCGTGTGCGGCGCGAGCGCGCTGGAGATCGACCTGCAAGCGGAGACCGTGCGGGTGGGGGACACGGAGCTGAAGCGCGGCGACCGGATCGCGATCGACGGCTCGGCCGGGATCGTCACGCTCGACGACGTCCCGCTCGTCGAGGCGCGCTGGAGTCAGCAGTTCGAGACGGTGCTCGCGTGGTGCGACGAGCTGCGCACGCTCGGCGTGCGCGCCAACGCCGACACGCCCGAGGACGCCCGGCGCGCGCGCCAGTTCGGCGCCGAGGGGATCGGCCTCTGCCGCACCGAGCACATGTTCATGGCCGCCGACCGCCAGCCGAAGATGCGCGCGATGATCATGGCCTCCGACGAGCCGGCGCGCCGCGCCGCGCTGGCCGAGCTGCTGCCGCTCCAGCGCCAGGACTTCGAGGGCCTGTTCGAGGCGATGGAGGGCGAGCCGGTCACGATTCGCCTGCTCGACCCGCCGCTGCACGAGTTCCTGCCGCACCGCTTCGAGCTGGAGCGCCAGCTCGAGCACGCACGATCCGATCCCGCCCACCCCGGGGAGACCGCGGAGCTGGAGCGCACGCTCGAGCGCGTGCAGGCGCTGGAGGAGACGAACCCGATGCTCGGCACGCGCGGCTGCCGCCTCGGCATCCTCTATCCGGAGGTCTACGAGATGCAGGCGGTCGCGATCGTCGAGGCCGCGAAGGCGGTGCGCGAGCGCACCGGCAAGGCGCCGCTGCTGGAGGTGATGATCCCGCTCGTCGACTACGAGACCGAGCTGGAGCTGATGCGCACGCTCGTGATCGACGCCGCCCACGAACGGGGCCTGGAGATCGGACGCGACTTCCTCGTCGGGACGATGATCGAGCTGCCGCGCGCCTGCTTCCTGGCGGACTCGATCGCCCGCCACGCCGACTTCTTCTCGTTCGGCACCAACGACCTCACGCAGACGGCGCTCGGCTTCTCGCGCGACGACGTCGAGAGCAAGTTCCTCGCCACCTACCTCGAGCGCAAGATCGTCGACCGCTCCCCGTTCGAGACGATCGACGCACCGGGCGTCGGTCAGATGGTGCGGATGGGCGCGTGGCTCGGCCGCAAGACGAAGGAGCACCTGAAGCTCGGCGTCTGCGGCGAGCACGGCGGCGACCCCGACTCGATCGACTTCTTCCACCACTCCGGCATCGACTACGTCTCCTGCTCGCCCTTCCGCGTCCCGATCGCCCGCGTGGCGGCGGCGCAGGCGGCGGTGCGGGGGCGCACGGCGGACTGATCAACGGCGCAGTGGAACGGCGCGTGCGGGCGCAGAGCCCAGATAGGCGTAGACGTTGTGGATGACGGGCACGAGCAGCGGCGGCCGGTTGTCCGGAAAGACCTCGACGGCTCTGACGCCGTCGCGGACGAGCCCGAGAAGCAGATAGGAAGGCCCTGCGAACGAGGTCTCCTTCTCACCCAGGCTCATGCCGTGGCGGATCGCTTCCTGGGTGCTGGTGCAGCCCGCGGTCGCCGTGCCGTCGTGAACCACGCAGATGTTCCCGTCGCCTGGCACCACCCACGCGATTACGCCGCCGGGCGTCACGACACGGCGCCCGAGGCTGAGGTAGAGCCCGAGCGGGCGCGAGGTGGAGACGACGTGGGTGATCATCGACTGCAACGCGCGGCTCGGCGCCGGCGTCCGCATGCGCAGGACAGAGAACGCGGCGCGCTGGGCGGGTTCGATGGTGGGCCGCGTCGCGGGCGCGAGCTGCGCACCGGCGAGGACCGCCAATGCGATCGCGGCGACGGCGACCGCAATGCTCCGGCCGCGTTTCAGCTTGAGAACCGTTGCCATCGGTGGCTCCTGAGGCTCGTGGCGTGGGAGGGCGCCCATCGCGGGCGCCCTCCACGCCGCAAGTTGACTACGGGTTGTAATTAATTTTGCCGTAGAAGATTTCCCATTCCGGCGACCCGTTCTCGATCAGGGCATGGAGTAGCCGGGTTCCGTCGTAGGGATGATTTATGAAGCTCGTCGAGCCCGCGCACACTAGCCCTTCAATCAGGATTCCATTGCTGTTGACAGCCGACACACAGACCGTCCGCCCGTTCAGGGAGCGACCCCAGCTCTGCGTGATCCAGCGGAAGACGGTGTCGCGGCATTCGCCCGTGGGCGGGAGGTCCGCTCCTTCGCAGTAGTGAACTTCGGACGCGTGAGCTACCGCCGTCCCACCGCTGACATAGTGCGCGCCGGCCAGCGCGAGAACGAGGCAGGCGGCAAAGGCAACGACAAGGCCGGGCGTCACGCGGGCGCACGACTTCGCGCATGCGGAAGGCATAAGTCTCCTTAATGAGTGTGTTTGCGTTCCCGAAGCGCGCAGGCTTCGGTCTGCTCTCGCGGCGAAGCGCACGGCCCCGCACGGTAATTCCCCCTGTCGCTCGCTCTATCTCACGGCTGGCCTCGTGCCATCCCCCGGAGAGCGGGGTCATAAAACCAGAGGGATGGGAAAGGGTCAAGCGATCCAAAGCGTCGAGCGCCGGTCACGTCTGTGTGCGGACCTCGCCGCGCTGGTGTGCCACACTGGCCGCCGGATGCAGCGCAGGGCGAGGCAATCGTGACGAACGTGGGCGGGATCAGGCTCACTCAGCTCACGAAGACCTACTCCTCGCCAGAGGGACCGGTCCACGCCGTGCGCGGGATCGACGTCGCAATCGCCGCCGGCGAGACGGTCGCGCTGCTCGGCCCCAACGGCGCCGGCAAGTCGACGACGATCGACATGCTGCTCGGGCTCCAGCGGCCCGATGCCGGCACCGTCGCGGTGTTCGGCCGCGCGCCCGCCGACGCGGTCGCGGCCGGGGCGGTCGGCGCGATGCTCCAGACGGGCGAGCTGATCCGCGACCTCGACGTGCGCGAGCTGGTCGCGATGGTCGCCTCGCTCTACCCGGCGCCGCTCGACGTCGAGGAGACGCTCGACCTGTGCGGGATCCGCGAGATCGCCGGGCGCCGCACGCAGAAGCTGTCGGGCGGGCAGACGCAGCGCGTGCGCTTCGCGATCGCGCTCGTGAGCGACCCCGAGCTGCTTGTGCTCGACGAGCCGACGGTCGCGATGGACGTCGAGGGGCGGCGCGGCTTCTGGGCGACGATGCGGGCGTTCGCGGCGCGCGGCAAGACGGTCCTGTTCGCGACGCACTACCTCGAGGAGGCCGACGCGTACGCCGACCGCGTCGTGCTGATGGCGCACGGCCGCATCGTCGCCGACGGGCCGCCGACCGAGATCAAGGGGCTCGTCGGCTCGCGCACGATCCGCGCGACGCTGCCCGACGCGCAGCTCGACGCGCTGGAAGCGCTGCCGGGCGTCACGGGCGCCGAACGCCGCGGCGAGGCGGTCGTGCTCGTGTGCGCCGACTCCGACGCGGCGATCCGCGCGCTGCTGGCGGCCTACCCGCAGGCGGTCGACATCGAGATCGCCGGCGCCGGGCTCGAGCAGGCGTTCCTCCAGCTCACAGGGGACGCGCAGGAGGCGCTCACGTGAGCGCGCTCGGGTCCCGCGAGCCGCGACGCGGCGGCGGGAGCGCCGGCGGCATGAACGCCACCTACCTGCGCTTCGAGCTGCTGCGCACGCTGCGCAACCGCCGCTTCCTGTTCCTCTCGCTCGGCTTCCCGCTCGTCTACTACCTGCTCGTCGCGAGCGCGACGCGCCATCAGCGCAACCTCGGCGGCACCGGGCTCTCCGGTCCGCTCTACTACATGGTCGGGCTCGTCGCGTTCGGCGGGATGTCGGCGATGCTCTCCGGCGGCGCGCGGATCGCCGCCGAGCGCCAGGTCGGCTGGCACCGCCAGGTGCGCATCACGCCGCTGCCGCCGCGCGCGTACCTGCGCGCGAAGATCGTCACCGGCTACGTGCTGGCGAGTCTGAGCATCGTCCTGCTGTATGTCGCCGGCGCGGCGATGGGCGTCTCGCTGCCGGCCGGGCGCTGGCTGGCGATGACATGGCTCATCCTGATCGGCCTGATCCCGTTCGCCGCCGCCGGCATCCTGATCGGCCACCTGCTGAGCGTCGAGGCGATCGGCCCTGCGCTCGGCGTCGGCGTCGCGCTGCTGGCGTTCCTCGGCGGCACCTGGTTCCCGCTCCCCGCCCACGGCGTCCTGCACGTCGTCGGCCAGCTCCTGCCGTCCTACTGGCTCGTGCAGGCGAGCCATGTGGCGCTCGGCGGCTCGCCGTGGGGCACGCGCGGATGGATCACGGTCGCCGTCTGGTCGATCGTGCTCGCCCGGCTCGCCCGTCGCGCGTTCGCGCGCGACACCGCGCGGGTGTGACGTCGCCCGCAGGTCGTCGCTTGCGATGACCGGAGGGCGAAAGCCGGTTCCGCAGGTCGTCGCTTGCGATGACGGGAGGGCGAAAGCCGGTTCCGCAGGTCGTCGCTTGCGATGACCGGAGGGCGAAAGCCGGTTTCGCCCCGCACGCTGCCAGAATCAACCGCATGGCCGTGCGATCCCCCGCGCACCCGTCCGGACCCGTCGCCGAGGCGTTCGCCGCGCGCATACGCGCGCAGGAGGCCGCGCGGCTCTCGCCGCTGGCGACGCCGTCCTACCCGGCCGAGCGCGAGCGGCGCGAGCAGGAGTGCGGCCTGCGCACGCCGTTCCAGCGCGACCGCGACCGGATCGTGCACAGCAAGGCGTTCCGGCGCCTCAAGCACAAGACGCAGGTCTTCGTCGCGCCCGAGGGCGACCACTACCGCACCCGCCTCACGCACACGCTCGAGGTCACCCAGGTCAGCCGCACGGTCGCGCGCGCGCTGCGGCTCAACGAGGACCTGACGGAGGCGATCGGGCTCGGGCACGACCTCGGCCACCCGCCGTTCGGCCACGTCGGCGAGGCCGCCCTCGACGACTGTCTCCAGGAGCGCTTCGACCGCCGCTTCAAGCACCACGAGCACTCGCTGCGCGTCGTCGAGCGGCTCGAGCGCGACGGGGAGGGACTCAACCTGACCGCGCCGGTGCGCGACGGGATCCTCGGCCACTCCGGCCGCGCGCCGCTGCCGCGCACGCTGGAGGGACGGATCGTGCGCCTGCTCGACCGCGTCGCCTACATCAACCACGACATCGACGACGCGCTGCGCGCCGGCGTGCTCGACGAGGCGGACCTGCCGCGCGAGCCGATCGCGATGCTCGGCGACACCGGCGCGCAGCGGATCGACGCGTTGGTGCACGACGTCGTCGAGGCCTCCGAGCAGGCAGGCGACATCGTGCAGTCGCCGCGGCTCGGCGCCGCGATGAGCGCGCTGCGCGACTTCATGTTCGAGCATGTCTACCTGGCGCCGGCCGCGCGCGCCGAGCACGCGAAGATCGAGCGCGTCGTGCGCACGCTGTTCGACCACTACTGCGAGCATCCCGACGAGATCCCCGTGCTGACGCCCGCCGCCGCCGACGACCTGCCCACGCGCGTGACCGACTACCTCGCCGGCATGACCGACCGCTTCTGCATCCGCCGCTTCGAGGCCCTCACGGTCCCGCGCGGGTTCCCGACCTGATGCCGCGCTACGCCGACGACTCGAAGGAGAAGGTCCGCGACGCGGTCGACATGATCGCGCTCGTCTCCGCGCGCACGGAGCTGCGCCGCGCCGGCGTGAACTCGTACTTCGGCCGCTGCCCGTTCCACGAAGAGCGCACGGGCTCCTTCCACGTGCGCCCGGAGGAGAAGCATTACCACTGCTTCGGCTGCCAGGCCTCGGGCGATCCGTTCACGTTCGTCATGGAGACGGAGGGGCTCGACTTCGTCGGCGCGCTGGAGTCGCTCGCCGGCCGCTTCGGCGTGACGCTCGAGATCGCCGACGAGGACCCGCTGGCGCGCGCCCGCCGCGAGCGGCGCGAGCGCCTGCATCTGCTGCTCGACCGCGCGGCCGCCTACTACGCGCGGGTGCTGTGGGAGTCCGGCGAGGCCGCCGAGGCGCGCACCTACCTCGCCGGGCGGGGGCTGGAGGAGGAGACGCTGAAGGCCTATCGCGTCGGCTACGCGCCGAGCGCGTGGGACAAGCTGCTGCTCGTCGCCCGGCAGGCCGGCTTCAGCGAAGAGGAGCTGCTCGCGACCGGGCTGGCGCAGCGCTCCAAGCAGCGGCCCGGGCAGGTCTACGACCGCTTCCGCGCACGGATCATGTTCCCGCTGGCCGACGCGCGCGGGCGCGTCGTCGGCTTCGGCGCGCGCGCGATGCGCGAGAACCAGCCGCCGAAGTACCTCAACACGAGCGAGGGGGAGGTCTTCCACAAGGGCAGCCAGCTCTTCGGGATCGACCTCGCGCGGCGCGCCGCCGCGCGCGCCGGCTCGGTCGTGCTCGCCGAGGGCTATACCGACGTGCTCGCGCTGCATCAGGCGGGGATCGAGAACGCGGTCGGGATCATGGGCACCTCGTTCACCGACGAGCAGGCGAGCGAGCTCGAGCGCACCGCGCGCACGCTGGTGCTCGCCCTGGACGCCGACGGCGCCGGCCAGGAGGCGATGCTGCGCGCCGCGCGCGTCGCCGAAGGACGCTCGCTGGAGCTGCGCGTCGCCGCGCTCCCGCCCGGGCTCGACCCGGCCGACCTCGTGCAGCGCGAGGGCGTGGAGGCGGTGCGCGAGCGGATCGCAAGATCGGTGCCATTCGTCGAGTTCCACGTCGAGCGCATCCTCGCCCGCGCCGAGATCGGCACGGCGGAGGGCAAGGACAGAGCGCTGGCCGAGCTGCGGCCGGTGCTCGGCCCGCTGCCCGCGAGCGTGCTGCGCGACGAGCTGGTGCGCCGGGTCGCCGGCCGGCTCGACCTGTCCGACCAGCTCGCCGCGTCGCTGCTGGCCGAGGGCGCGCCGCTCTCGCCGCCGCTCGCGCCGGCGCCGGATCGCTCCCGCGCGAGCGTCGCTCCGCCACCGGTCCTGCTCGACCGCCGCGAGCGCGGCGAGCGCACGTTCCTCGCGCTGTGCCTCGCGTTCCCGCGCGAGGGCAGAGCGCTGCTGGAGGAGGCGGACCTCGAGCGCCAGTTCAGCTCCGACCTGGCGCGCCGCGCCGCCGCTCACCTGCGCGAGCACGTCGCGGCGCCGCTCGACGGGGTCCCGGACGACGACCCGGCGCTGGCGACGTACGTCTCCGAGCTGGACGCGAGAGCCGCGCGCGGCGGCGCGAGCGTCCGCCCGGGCAACCTTGAGCACGCATGGCTCTCGCTCGAGCTGGCGCGCCTGGAGCGCACGATCGACCTCGCCCGCGCGGCGGCCGGCACCGAGGGCGCCCCATCGGTCGCCGAGCTGAGCGCCGAGCGGGAGCAGGTCCGCACGCGCCTGCGCCACCTGAGCGGGAAGCTCCAGAGCGCCTGAGCGGGAGGTTTCACGGAAAACAGTGGAACAAACCTTCAACTCTCTGTAGGATCGCCGCGCTCAGGAACGAGATAGGGGAGAGAGATGCAGAGAGGTCGGCTGGCAACCCTTCGCCGCGCGGCGCTGCCGATGGTCATGGCGATGCTCGGCGTACTGCTTGTGACGGGCACGGCGACGGCCACCGGCCCGAACGCGGTCGAGAACCTGCCCGCGTGCACCGCGAACCAGCTCCCCGCGAACGACGACGGCTCGTACCCCGAGCCGCTCGGCTTCACCGCGAACTTCTGGGGCACGAGAGCGACGTCGATCAACCTCAACAACAACGGCAACATCACGTTCGACGCGCCGTTGACCACGTACACGCCGTTCGACTTCACCACGGCCGGCAACATCATCATCGCCCCGTTCCTCGCGGACGTCGACACGCGCGACGCCGGCTCCTCGCCGGTCACCTTCGGCAGCGGCGTCCTCCCCGACGGCACGACGAACTACTTCTGCGTCAACTGGGTGAACGTCGGCTACTTCAACGAGCACTCCGACAAGCTCAACAGCTTCCAGCTCATCCTCACGCAGCCGGCCGCCGACGCCGCCTCCGGCGACTTCACGTTCACGTTCAACTACGACCAGCTCACGTGGGAGACCGGGGACGTGAGCGGCGGCACCGGCGGGCTCGGCGGGACGTCGGCCGCGTTCGGCTTCTCCGCCGGCGACGGCGTCGTCGGCCACGACTTCATGGGGCCGGGCTCGTTCACGCCCGGCGCGCTGCTCGACGGCAACGGCTCGACGGGCCTGATCCACAACAGCCTCAACAGCGGCGGGCAGCTCGGCCGCTACGTCTTCGACGTCGTCAACGGCGCGGTCACCGGCGGACGCGTGCACGGCACGGTCTTCACGGCCGGCGGCGTCGATCCGGACCCGTTCGCGCCGGTCCAGCTCTGCCCGACGGGCGGCGGCGCGTGCTTCACGCGCAGCACGAACTCCTCCGGCGCGTTCATAGCGGGCGGCCTGCCGGTCGGGACGTACGACGTCACCGCCTTCCCGGCCGGGGAAGAGGGGACCCCGGCGACGGTCCACAACGTCGCCGTGACCGACGGCGGCGACACGCAGCAGGACGTCACGCTCGGCCCGGCGCCGGGCGCGCCGCCGGACGGCACGACCGTCAGCGGCGTCGGGACGAACCCGGGCGGCATCCCGGTCGTCAACTGGGGGCAGACGGGCACGATCACCACGCTCGCCTGTGCCGGAGCCAACCTGACCTGGTCGATCTCGATCGGCGGTACGCCGATCGCCGGCGGGCCGATGACCGAGGTTCCCGGCTCGCAGGACGGCGTCGGCGGCGCGACCTACCAGGCGACGTACCCGACCCTGTTCCCGAACCACGGCGCCGCGCACGTCTCGATCACCGGCACCTGCCCGGTCGGCGGCTCGACGGTCGACGACGAGTTCGACATCTACATCGACCCGAGCGGCAAGGTCCTCGATACGAACGGCAACCCGATCGCCGGCGCGACGGTGACGCTGCTGCGCTCCAACTCGCCGAACGGGCCGTTCGTCCAGCTCCCGAACAACAGCTCGGAGATGTCGCCCGGCAACCGCGTCAACCCGGGTATCACGGCACAGGACGGCAGCTTCGGCTGGGACGTCGTCGCCGGCTACTACGAGGTGCAGGCGACGAAGACCGGCTGCGTCTCGGCCGCCGACCACGCGAACCCGATCGCGACCTCGGGCGTGATGCAGATCCCGCCGCCGGCGACGAACCTCGTCGTGAGACTGTTCTGCGGCGAGAGCCCGCCGCCCGGGCCGCCCGGCCCGCCGGCGGCGACCGCGGCATCGGTCGAGAGAGCGGTGGCGGCGTCGCTTGCCAGCCAGCTCCGCGGCCTGCTGCGCGCGCTCGCGTCGAAGCTGAGCGTCGACGGGACGCGCTCGTTCAAGCTCGCGTTCACCGCGGCCGCGGCGGGCAGCGCTTCGCTCCAGGTCGTGACGGTGCCCGCGGGCGCCGGCGCCGCGACCGCCGGTGCGGCCAAGGCCAAGAGCAAGCACAAGCGCAAGCCGGCTCCGGTGACGGTCGCGACCGGGAAGGTGCGGTTCGGCAGAGCCGGAACCGCCGTGGTGACGATCAAGCTCACGAGCAAGGGCCGCGCGCTGCTGCACGCCGCCGCCAAGCATCATCGGCGTGTGAAGCTGAGGCTGAAGCTCGCCTTCACGCCGACGCTCAACGGCCAGCGGCTGCTGGTGGCGCAGACCGCCGGGACCTTCACGGTCAAGCCGCGGGTCGTGAAGCCGAGACGCCACGGCAGAAGACACTGATCGCCGCCGCGCCCCGCGGTCCCGCCCTCACCGGCGCGGCCCGCGGGGCGTTGCGCGAACGTCATCTAGACGCGCACGACAACCACTGCGTCGAAGACTGAGAAGTCGGCGTCCTGCGTCGCGACCGCGACGCCGTGGCGCAGCGCGGTCGCGGCGATCCAGGCGTCGTGGCGGCGGATGCGGCGACCGGCCTCCAGCTCGGCGGCGGCGATGCGCGCGAAGCAGCTCGCGGTCTCCGCGTCGATTCCGAGCAGCGGGTAGGTCGCCCGGACCTGCGCGAGGGTCGCGAGACGAAGGGCGCGCGTGTCGGTGTTCCTGGCGCGGAGAATGCCGAGCTCGAGCTCGGCGGCCGTGATGACGGACACGGCGATCTCGTCGGGCAACCCGCCGAGCGCGCGGCCGGCCTCCTGGGCGATGAAGACCGACGTGTCGGCGATCGCGCGGGTCACTCGTCGTCGACCAGCGCGCCGCGGATCTCGGCAAGGTCGTCGAGCAACCCGGCGTCCGCCGGCGCTTCGCGGACGATGCGACGCAGCTCCGACGAGGCCACCCACGGACTGCGGCGCTCGACGTGGGGGACGATGTCGGCGACCGGCTCGCGGTTGACCGTCAGCGTCAGCTCCTCGCCGGCGCGCACCGCCGCCACCACCGCCGCGGTGCTGTTGCGGAGGTCGCGGACGGAGACCTCATGCGCCATGTGCACCAGTGTAGCGCGCGTGTGCTACAGACGGTGGACGCGGCGAAGCTCCCCGGGTTGGACTCGAACCAACAACCCTTCGGTTAACAGCCGAATGCTCTGCCAATTGAGCTACCGGGGAATGCGAAGGGGCATGGTAGCCGACGGCGGAGGCGGCGCGCGCCCGAGGCGGCGGCCCTATGCTCGCCGCATCGACGCGAGGAGAGGAGCCGCATGAAGCTCTACGTCTGCTACGGAACGTTCCCGACGCCGCGCCCGGGCGGGCATCCGTGCCGCAACGCCCATCAGGCCCTGCGGGACGCCGGCCATCAGCCGGAGGTCGTGCGCACGTACGGGCTCGGGCCGCTGCCCGCGATCACCCCGGGGCGGCGCACCGTGAAGGAGCTGACCGGCCAGACGTGGGTGCCGGTGCTCGTGACCGACGACGGCGAGGCGATCCGTGACTCGAAGGCGATCGTCGCGTGGGCGAAGGCGCACCCGGCCGGCACGCCTACTCCAACACCAGCTCCATGAGCAGCCCGTCGCGCCACTGCCCGTCGGGCGCCCGCTCGTATCTGCGCAGGACGCCGACGCGCCGGAAGCCGACCGCCTCGTAAGCGCGGATCGCGCGCACGTTCGCGGCCGCCGGGTCGATCGTGAAGCGGTGGTGGCCGCGCTCACGCGCGAACCAGGCGATCGCGACTCGCAGCGCCTCGCGGCCGTAGCCGCCCCCGCGTAGCCGCTCGCCCACCAGCACGTCGAACGCGACGCTCGGGTAGTCCGGCTCGGGCTCCTCGTTCGCGTGCAGCCAGCCGCTCACGACCTCCTCGACCTCGATCGCCCACGTCGCGACCTCGACCAGCTCACGGCGCACCCGCGCGGCGTCGTAGACGCCCCACCAGGGGCGCACGTCCGGCTCGGCCAGCAACTCCACGAGCGCCGGCACGTCGTCCTCGACCGCCGGCCGCAGGGTCAGTCGCTCACCGCGCAGCGTGGGAAGCTCACCGTTCACCGCGCGCCAGCTCCTCCACCAGATCCGCCGCCCGCTCGGCGCCGTCGTGCGCGCCCGCCCACGCCGCCAGCTCGCCCGCGCGCCGCGCGACCTCCGGCGACGCGAGCGCCCGTCGCACCGCCAGCCGCACGCCGCGCGGCGTCGCGAAGCGCCACGGCAGCCGCACGCCGGCGCCGGCCCAGTCGAGCCGCGCCGCGTTCTCCGCCATGTCGCCCGCGACCGGGCAGGCCACCACCGCCGCTCCCGACGCCAGCGCGCGCGCCATCGTCCCGTGCCCGACGTGACAGACGACCACCGCGCAGCGCGGCATCGTGCGCGCGTAGGAGATCCACTCGACCAGGCGCGCGTTCGCCGGCACGCGCAGCGGCCGGCCGAGCGCGCGCCGGTTCCACGTCGCCAGCACGCGCACCGGCTCGCCGTCCAAGCCGGTCAGCGCCGCGCGCAGCAGTCTGTGCGAGCGGTCCTGCGCCGTCGAGGGCGCGATCAGCACCAGCGGCTCCTCGCCCGGCGGCGGCTCCACGTCCTCGTACGGCGGCTCCCACAGCAGCGGCCCGACGACATGCACCCCCGCCGGCCACGCGCGCGGGTACTCGAGCTGCGGAAACGTGCCGACGAGGCACAGCCGCTCGCTGATGCCGCCGTGCAGCCGGTCGACGGGCGGCAGGCCGAGCCGTTCGCGCGCGCCGTTGAGGTCGCGCCTGCCGTGCTCCAAGCCCCGCCGCACGAGCGGATCCAGCGACGTCCAGAAGCGCCGGCCGAAGCCCGTGCGCGGCATGCGCGCACCGAACGAGTACGGCGGCAGGCCCGCGGGCAGGTGCGGATGGACATGCGGGATCAGCGTCGCGACCGGCACGCCCTCCAGCTCCCCGGCCAGCGCCGGGCCGAGCGTGAGGATGTCCGCGACCACCGCGTGCGGGCGCGCCGCCGCGACGTGCGGGCGCGTGTTGCGCGCCGCCCGCACGACCGCCTCGTAGGGCTTCAGCGGCGCCTCGCCGCGCTGCGGGAAGACCGGGAACTCGGGCGCCGCCGCGAACGTCATCCCGGCCGCCTCGGCGTGCGCGCGCCAGCGCTCCCACGTCTCGAACGTGACCGCATGGCCGCGCCGCGCAAGCGCGGCGCCGAGCGCGAGCATCGGGAACGCGTGCCCCGGGTCGCCGAAGGCGCCGAGGAACAGGCGCAGCCCCGTCCGTCCAGACCCCCCTGGAGCTGACCCTAGGTCTTGGTAGGTTTGGTGAGCTTTAACCACCTTCGGCATGGATGTCCGATGAGCGCACGGAAACGGATGGACGACACGCACGGCCGCGACCGGCCGCGAGCATACGGCGAGCCGCCGTCGGCCGGCGCCGCCCGTTCGCGCGGTCGCGCCGGCGTCGCGCTCGCCGCGGCGGTGGTGCTGGCGCTCGCCGTCCTCGTGCTGATCGCCTTCGCGATCGTCGGCGGCGAATCGACGCTCGTCTCCGCGATCGGCGCCGGCACCGGGGCGGTCGCGCTGCTCGCCGGCGCCACGCTCGCGTGGGCGCTCGCGAGCCTGCGCCGCGAGCACGCGGCGCTGCTGCGGCGCGAGGCCGACGCGCTGCGGATGGCGGAGCTCGACGACCTCACCGGCCTCGGCAACTACCGCATGTTCATGCGCGCGCTGACCGCCGAGGTCGCCCGCTCGCGGCGCTACGAGGACCCGTTCTCGCTCGTGCTGCTCGACCTCGACGGCTTCAAGGCGATCAACGACGAGCTCGGCCATCTCGCCGGCGACGACGCGCTGCGGCTCGTCGCCGTCGCGCTGCGCGACGCGCTGCGCGAGGAGGACGTCTGCTGCCGCCAGGGCGGCGACGAGTTCGCCGTCATCGCCGTGCGCGCGGGCGAAGATGAGGCGCGCGAGCTGGCGGAGCGGCTCGCGCGCGCGGTTGAGGAAATCCCGTTCGGCCCCGACGGCGAGCGGCGCCTCGGCGCCGGCATCGGCTGGGCGACGTTCGGGGCGCCGGCGCGCAGCGTCGACGAGCTGATCCTGCGAGCCGACGCCGCCCTGCGCGAGACCAAGCGCACGAACGGCGCGCTGCTGCACGCGCACGGGGAGCGGCGCACGGGCGCGCGCGACGGCCGCGAGCGGCGCGGCGGCGGCGTACCGGCGACGGCGAACCGCCTGGCGCTGCTGGCGGGGCTGGCCCGCGCGCTCCCGGGCGCGCGCGACGAGCGCACGCTGGCGGAGACGACGGTCGCCTTCCTCGCCGGCGCGTTCGACACGGTCGGCGCGGCGGTCCTCGCGCTCGACCACGACGGCGACGTGCGCCTCGTCGCGCTCAGCTCGGGGGCCGCGACGACCGACGCCGCCGGCGCCCTGGCACACGAGCCGATCGCGCGGCGCGCGCTGGCCGCCGCCGGTCCCGCGATCGTGGAGGACGATCTGGAGGGGCGCTGGATCGACGGCGCGCGCACGCGCAGCCAGCTCGCGGTCGCGATCCGCGACGAGGAGCGCACGTGGGGCTGGCTGATCGTCGCCTCCGATCGCCCGCACGCCTACCCGCTCGCGGAGCGCGCGCTCGCCGAGGCGATCGCCGAGCAGCTCGGGCGCGCGCTGACCTGCCGCCGGCTGCTCGACCGGCTGCGCGACGCCGGCTTCGGCGAGCTCTACCGCGTCGCGGTCGGCAGCGCGGCGGCGTCGGGAACGGAGTCGTGGCGGATCGCCGAGCTGGCGTGGCAGGCCGGCCGCGCGCTCGGCATGCGCGACGACGAGCTGCGCGCGCTCTACCTCGCGGCGCTGTTCCACGACGTCGGCACCGTCGGCGTCCCGGCCGTGCTGCTCTCGCATCCCGGCGAGCTGCACGACGAGGAGCGCACGGTGCTGCGCGAGCACGCGCTGATCGGCGAGCGGATGCTGCGCAGCCTGCCGCTGCTGGAGGAGGCGGCGCCGATCGTGCGCCACGAGCACGAGCGCTTCGACGGCGCCGGCTACCCGGACCGGCTCGCCGGCGAGCAGATCCCGCTCGCCTCGCGCGTGCTGCTCGCCTGCGACGCGTTCGTCTCGATGACCTCGCCGCGCCCGTGGCGCCCGCCGCGCTCCGCCGTCGCCGCCCAGGCCGAGCTGCGGCGCGTCGCCGGTGCCCAGTTCGACCCGCGCGTCGTCGACGCGCTGCTCGGGATCCTCGGTGCGCCGACGCCGGCGCCGGCGTCTACGCCGCCGCCAGCTCGGCGACCAGCCGGAGCTGTGACAGGCGCTCCGCTGCCGTCCACGCCATCGGCGTGACCATCAGCGTGCCGACGCCGGCGTCGCGGTAGACGGCGAGCCGCTCGCGCACCTGCTCGCGCGGGCCGCACAGCGAGACGAGGTCGATCAGCTCCTCGGGCAGCGCCGCGCAGGCCTCCTCGCGCTTGCCTTCGAGGTAGAGGTCCTGCACCGTCCTGGCGGCCTCCTCGAACCCGTAGCGGACCGCGAGGCGGTTGTAGAAGTTCTGTCTGCGCGAGCCCATCCCGCCGATGTAGAGCGCGAGATAGGGGCGCATCGCGTCGCGCCCGGTCGCGAGGTCGTCGGTCACGAGCACGTTGACGGTCGGGGCGATGTCGAAGGCCTCGAGGCTGCGCCCGGCGCGCGCGGCGCCCTCCTCCAGATAGGTCCTGAACTCCGCCACGTGCTCGGGCGCGAACAGCGTCGGGATCCAGCCGTCGGCGATCTCGCCGGCCAGCGCCGTGTTCTTCGGGCCGATCGCCGCGAGGTAGATCGGGATCCGCTCCTGCACCGGCGCGATCGTCAGCTTGAGCGCCTTGCCCGGCCCGTCCGGCAGCGGCAGCTCGAGCGTCTCGCCGTGGAACTCGACGCGCTCGCGCGCCAGCGCCATCCGCACGACCGCGACGTACTCGCGCGTGCGCTGGAGCATTCTGCCGTAGCGCTGACCGTGCCAGCCCTCCGCGACCTGCGGACCAGAGGCGCCGATGCCGCAGCGCATGCGCCCGTTCGAGAGGTTGTCGATCGTGGCGGCGGTCATCGCCGTCATCGCCGCGCTGCGCGCCGGGATCTGGAAGATCGCGGAGCCGAGGTTGATTCTGCTCGTGCCGGCGGCGAGCCACGCGAGCACGGTGGCCGTGTCGGAGCCGTAGGCCTCCGCCGCCCAGACCGAGTCGTAGCCGAGCCGCTCGGCCTCCTGCACGATCTGGAGCTGCTCGTCCGCCGTCAGGCCGAGTCCCCAGTAGCCGATATGTACGCCGAGTCTCACAGGGCATCTCCCGGTCGCTCGAAGATGATCTCGGGGATCAGGCAGGCTGATGACACCTTCAGCAGCAGCCGCACCGACTCGGCGATGTCCTGCGTCGTGATCATCTGCTCGGCGGCGACGCCGCCGGCCTTCGCGAAGTCGGTCATCGGCGTGTCGACGAACGCCGGGCACAGCGCGCAGGACTTGATCCCCTCGGGCGCGAGCTCCTTGTTCATCGCCTCCGTCCAGCCGACGACGCCGGCCTTCGTGGCCGAGTAGACCGACAGCCACGCCTGCCCGCGCTTGCCGGAGATCGAGGCGGTGTTGACGACCTGCGCCCCGCCGGTCTCCTGGGCGGCGGCGCGCAGCAGCTCGACGCACTCGCGGTAGAACAGGACGATCGAACGAAGGTTCACGTCGAGCTGCATGTCGAGCCGTCTCGTCTGGATCTCCGCGACCGGCGCGCCGATCCCGACGCCCGCGTTGTTGACGAGCACGTCGAGGCGGCCGTAGCGGTCGCGATGCGCGGCGACGACCTGCTTGACGGCGTCCTCCTCGGCCAGCATCGCCGGGACCTCCTGCACCTCGAAGCCGTCGGCGCGCAGGCCCTCGGCGGCCTCGCCGAGCTTCTCGGGTCGGCGCGCGGCGAGCGTGAGCGCATACCCCTCCTCGCCGAGCATGCGCGCGATCGCCAGTCCGATCCCGCTCGATGCGCCCGTCACGATCGCTGCCCGTTGCGCCATGCTGTCCCTTCCTCCGCGGTCTCCGTCGTCGAAGTGAGTATCCAATCACGCACTCCCGGTCCGACTCGCCGGTTTCCCGCTGTATCGGGACCTGAGCGCTACGCGGTCGTCGTCTCGCGCGCGGCTGCCGTGGCGACGTCGCGCTCGCTCGGCGGCGCGGGCGCGTCGCTCGGCGCGAGCGTCCCGTCGACGAAGCGGCCGATCTCGCGCAGCGCCGTGCGCGCCTCGGGCGTGCCGTTCCACAGCGGCACGACGTGCGGCTGGCGCGCGTAGACCTGAAGCTCGGTCGGCACGCCGGCGGCGGCGAGCCGCCGCGCGATGCGCGTCGCGTCGTCGTGCAGCACCTCTGTCGAGCCGACCTGGAGCAGCGTCGGCGGGAGCTGGCGGAGGAGCTCGACGGGCGCGAACAGGGGAGAGGAGCGCCAGTCGGCCGGATCGGCGCCGGCGAGCGCGACGCGCGCGGCACGGCGCAGCGCGATCGGCTGGAGGAACGGGTCGCGCCTCGCGTTGGTCGCCATCGACGCGCCGGACAGCGTGAGATCCGTCCAGGGGGAGAGCAGCACGAGAGCGGCGGGCGCGGGCAGGCCCGCTTCGACCGCGTGGAGCGCGAGCGTCAGCGCCAGGTGGCCGCCCGCGGAGTCCCCCGCGACGACGATCCGCCGCGGCGCGTGACCCTCGTCGAGCAGGTGGAGGTAGGCCGCGAGCGCGTCCTCGACCGGTGCGGGCAGCGTCGCGACGGGCGGCAGGCGGTAGTCGAGCGAGAGCGCCGGCAGGCCGGTCACGTGCGAGACGCGCGAGACGAGGTTGCGGTGCGTGCGCGGCGAGCCGAACACGTATCCGCCGCCGTGCAGGTAGAGGACGACGGCGCTCTCGCCGCGGTGCGCGGCGGCGCCGAGCGCCCGCGGCCCGCGCACCCACTCGGCCGCCAGGCCGGCGACGCGCGTGTGCTCGACGACGCTGCCTCTGAGGACCGGCACGCGCTCCCCCGGCTCGGTCGCGCGCTGAAGCATCCGCACCCCGCGCGGCGTCATCCGCCAGTTGCGCGCCAGCGGGATCCACGTGCGCCGCAACGTGTGCTCGAGCACGATCGTCTGCCGGCTGGCCGGCGCGAAGGTGCGGGCAGTGAGGTTCGGATGCGAGACCAGCAACGGCGTCCCCGAGGTCATGACCCTGACGGTAGCCCGCCGGCCCACGCCCCGTCGCGGTTCCACCGACGCACACCAGCGCCGCTCTGGTAGCGTCGAACCCGCTACGGCGCCGTAGCTCAGTTGGTTAGAGCAGCGGACTCATAATCCGTTGGTCCTAGGTTCGAGTCCTAGCGGCGCCACTGGGGAAGGTTGCGATTTGCAGGGCGAAAGCACTCGGCGCGCAATCAGCACCGAGCGCCATGCTCTCGGGCGTACCTTCCAGGGGGACGGATTTCGCGTCCGCGCGGTGGTCGCGTGGAATGTCTACTGGGCCGGGCAGAATTCCGCGCGTGACCGATCGGCGCAAGCCAAGAGGCCTGCAGAGGACGTCAAGCCTTGCTGGGGCGTATCTCGAGCAGGCGTTGGACGCGCTTCGCGATCAATAGCGACGTAGAAGCGCTCGATCGACTTCGCACTCCCGACAAGCTTCTCTTGGGGCCGCGTGTGTGCGGTCCCGAGATTCTGCAACGCGGGAGCGAGCCACACGCATCGCTCGTCGCATTGTTCAGAGCGCGCAACGACCTCGTCCATCCGAAGCCGGGTCGCGTTACCGGCTAAGTGCGACCAGCAGGCCATAAGCGAGACGAGGAAATCTACGGTCCAGAGAAAGCCGTGCAGTTCCTCGTGGCGGTTGCGCACACCGGGGTCTTGTTTCATCCCCACCGCCCGGACAGACCTTTCAGAATGCCGTTCTCAGATATCTACGAGCATCGATGCCTGCTGGACGTGCATTTGGACGCGACTGGACGCGGGCTCACCGACATTCCTCGACGCGACGACCCGCCTGCTCCTGACCTTGCGCTTGAGATGGAGCGCCGTCGGTATCGACTCGCGGCTGGGAGACGCAAAGGGCGCGAGTCCCAGTGAGGAATGCCTTTGGGAAGTTAGTCCAGCTCGGTTGGCCCGATCACGAAGCCGAGCCGCTGCGTACCTCGACGCAGCCGCCCATCGAGCGTGATGAGGCGGCATGAGTGGTGGCGCGACGAGGTCGTACCGGCGGAAGCGTGCGAACCCGAGCGGCGTCGCGCTCGCGGCGATCGTTACGCCGGCGTCGACGACGAGCTTCAACGGCCTTGGCGTGAGAGCGCGACAGCGGCAGCCCAGTTCGGGGCCGGCGTCCCGTCTTCGAGCTGTTGCCACTCTGGCGGAAGAGGGAGCATGGGGTAGAGGTCGTCTCGAACCTCCGCCAGCTCGCACGCGTCGACCACGCGATGCCCGTCGTCGGCGGCGCGCGCCGTAAGACGGCCTTCGCGAATCCAGCGTCGCACGGTGCCGGGCGTGCGACCGACGCGCTGAGCTGCCTGGTTGACCGTGAGCATGTTCTGAAGCCTAGGCGTCACCGCAGACGACTTCTACAGCCTCGATGTTGCTTCCGGAATGCTCCAATGGGTCGCTCGCCGTACCTCCTGGCGTACCTGCCACCCGTCTCACACAAGCTCGCTCGCTCGGCCCAGCCTGACGCTATCGCAGCGTCCCGCGGATGCCTCACTCCTGAGACTCGATCTCATAATCCGTTGGTCCTAGCTAGGTTCGAGTCCTAGCGGCGCCACTCGAAGTACCTGCAAAGGGCCGCATTTCAGCCGGGTCTGACGGAAGTGCCCACACCGGCGCTACGTTCCAGCGGCGGTTTCGTGTGTCGTCGCGAGGCTGTGTAGGTGGACGGCCAACGAAGATCGGGTAGTCGACGGTCCCATTCGCCGATACGCTCTGGCCATGGCTCGGGCCACCGACATCACCGCACATGAGCTGCACGAGGACACGAGCGCCGCGCTTCGTCGCGCCGAGAGCGGCGAGCATCTTCGCGTGCTTGTCGATCGCCAGCCGGTCGCCCAGCTCGTGCCGATCGACGACACAGGAGCCTGGGTCGACGCCGAGGTCATGGAGGCCCGCATCCGGGGCGCGCAGGCCGACGAAGGCCTTCGGCAGGATCTCGAACAGCTTGAGCCCGACACGATCGCGGACCTCTGAGACGCGCGGTTCTCGATACGTCGGTCTTCATCGCCCGCGAGGGAGGCCGTCCGTTGGGGCGATTTCCGAGCGGGCGCGAGGTTGCGGTCTCGATGGTCACCGTGGCCGAACTTGAGATGGGCGTGCTCGCGACCAGGGACCCGGACGTGCGCGCTCGGCGCCTGAGGACCCTGAGGGCGGCGGAAGAGTCGGAGTCTCTGCCGATCACGCGCGGAATCGCGGCACGCTTTGCCGAGTTGGTGACGACCATGCGCGACCGAGGCCTGACGAAGCTGGGGGTGCAAGATGCCTGGATCGCCGCGACGGCGTTGGCTTGGGAGGCTGAACTATGGACGCAGGACGGAGACTTCGAAGCTGTTCCGGGCTTGAACGTCGTGCGGCTCTGACCGTGCGCCCAACTGGCGCGCTCCGTAAAAAAGAGCTTTAGCGTCCCCGCGACAGTGGGGATCGCTACCGATGATCTGACTGCCAACTGGCATCCCGCGCGGCTCATCCCGACCGTGGGCATTCGGGGCCAGGAGGAGCAGGAGCGGCGTGCAACAAGCTCACTCCTCGCCGTCGCCCAAGCCGTTCCGGAATTCGGACATGCGCTGTTCGGTCCCCTGGGTGCGCCAAAGGGACGGATCCGCACGTTCGCCGAGGTGCAATTCAAGGATCTCGAAGGCAAGACGTGCATTCCCGACGGGGCTGTCGTCGTGGAGCGGGGAAGCAAGCGGTTCACGCTGCTGGTCGAGGTCAAGACCGGCGATGCAGAGCTGCAGCCGGACCAGGTCTCGCGATATCTCGACATCGCACGGGCTAACGGGTTCGATGGCGTGCTCACGATCTCCAACGCGATCACCGCTCAGCCGACCGATTCGCCTGTGCGAGTAGACGGCCGCAAGCTGAGGACGACGAGATTGCTGCATCTCCCGTGGTGGCGAGTGATCACCGAGGCTGTCGTGCAGCACCGCTTCCGCGGCATCTCAGATCCCGACCAGGCGTGGATCCTCGGCGAGCTCATCGCGTACCTCGATCACGAGGCTTCGGGCGCCAGCGGGTTCACGGACATGGGCCCGTCGTGGGTGGCCGTGCGCGACGCCGGACATGACGGGACGTTGCGCGCGGCTGATCCAGAGCCACGCGACATCTGCGAACGCTGGGACCAGTTCATGGAGTACCTCGCGCTCGGACTCGCGCAGGACCTCGGCGCGAACGTCTCCGTCGTCCGTCCGCGGAGACAGTCGGCGGAGCAGCGCGTTCAGACACTCGTTCGCGTGCTGGCCGACGAGGGTGCGCTCGTCGGATCGGTCCGGGTACCGGATGCAGTCGCCCCGCTCGACCTGCGAGTAGACCTTCGAGCGCGTCGTACGATCTCGAGCGTCACGGTCGACGCGCCAGGCGATGGCCGGCCGCTCTCACGGATCAATTGGCTCTTGCGGCAGATCCCGGAGGCTTCCCGTGACCTGCGTATCGATGTCGCGTTCCAGGGAGTACGCGAGACGACGAGCATGCTTCTCGCGAACGCCCGGGACGATCCGCGCGCCCTGCTCTCGCCGAGCGACGCGAGACGGGCGCCGAGATCGTTCACGCTCGCAGCAGCCGCGCCGATGGGGAGCAAGCGCGGGAAAGGGCGAGGATCGTTTGTCTCCGAGACTCGATCCCAGGCGATCGCCTTCTACGGCGAAATCGTCCAGTCGATCAGTCCCTGGCGTGCCCAGGCGCCACGGCTTCCGGAGAGACCCGAGGAGCCGCCTGCTCGCGTACCGGCCAGCCCAGACCCGCCGCCTTTCACAGCGCCCGATGCGCGAGACATCGGCGAAGCCGAGGAACCACCCGTTGACCTCGCTCGCGCCGCTACGTTCCAGCCTACGTTCGAATCGTCGGATCGAACGGACTGAACGGGACGCATCGGCCCGCATTCACCGGTAACAAGGCGTCGTGGGCCAGCACGCCAGCCACTCATAATCCGTTGGTCCTACTAGGTTCGAGTCCTAGCGGCGCCACTCGAAGTACCTGCAAATCGTGTGTTTGCGACCGGCCATCACGATGGCGCCAAACCGCGTCTACGTTCCAGCGGTCGTTTCCTGTGTCATGAGAGGTGCAGCGATGAGTCAATCCGCCGAGACTCCGACCCACCATCCGCCCCCGACCGGCGGCACGGACGGCGCGTCCCGCCACGAGATATTGAAACGCCTCGCGGCCCTGTTCGACGAATCCGGAGCCGACGTTCTCGACCGAGACGCGCTGCGGCACAGCAAGCAGCATGCGTGGCCAATGCCGGAGCAGACGGCGACTCCAAGACCCGACTGAGCGAAACGCGCTATTGGCGCAAAAGCCGGCAGAAGCGCTAACCTGACCTTCTCGTGGCTTCTGCACCCACCAGTTCGGCAGTTCGCACCGCGCGCCATGTGGTGGCGCTTCGGCACACCGCGCGCCGCGGCGGGGCGGTGCGGGCTGAGCTGACGCCGGTCATCGACGAGCTGCGCGACGAACTGGCGCCGGCGATGTCGAAGCGGCAGGCGGCAGCGGTGATCGGCGTGAGCGTTCCGACGCTCGACAAGTGGATCGACCGAGGGCTGCTGCCGGTCGAGATAGCCCCGAGCGGGCGACCTCGCGTGCTGCGCGATCCCGTCCTCGACCTCGCCGAGCGCGTCGAGGATCTCCGCAGAGCGGGGGAGACCAACCACCTCGTCGCGACGGCGGTCGACCGGATGCTGCGCGAGGACCCGCAGTACCAGCGCGAGTTCGACGAGCTGTACGGGCCGGGGCTGGCCGCGATGCGCGAGAGCGACTTCGTCTCCGCCGCACCCGGTCCCGACTTCGGTCCTGAGGACTGACCCCACTCCTTCAGTCCGGGCGCTCGCGCAGACTCGGCGCGTGCCCAGCTTCAAGGTCATCGTCCCGCGCGCAGTGCGCCCCCTTGTGGACCAGCTCGCCGGCCAGCGCGCCGGCTATGGCGAGGTCTACGCGCAGCTCGAACGCGACCCCTGCGCGTCACACCTCGGTGCCTATCGTCTCGCAGGACCGTTGGAGCCGGCCGTCTGCGGCCTGCACCTCCGCAACGGCTGGCGCCTCGCGTTCACGATGCAGCCGCCGGAGCGTCCTCGTGGCCGTCGCCGCGTGATCGTCCTGCTCGTTGCCCGACGCGAGCCCCGGCACCGCGCGTCCGATGCCTGGACGATCCTCCACGACCTCTTTGGCGTCGATAACCCGCCGGAAGGCCATCACAAGCCACCGTGTTGCCACGCTGGCGTGCCCGACCTCCCGGACGACGCGCTCGACGCCTTCCTGCGCGAGGTGCAGCTCCTCACGCGTGGCCGACGCAAGGGCCATGGCTGAGCGCCCGAGCGCTTCTACGTTCCAGCCTACGTTCGAATCGCCGGATCGAACGGACTCAACGGGACGCATCGGCCCACATCGATCGGCATCGAGCGCCAGTCGACCGCCGACCCCGCCACTCATAAATCCGTTGGTCCTAGGTTCGAGTCCTAGCGGCGCCACTGCCGACCGTCTTCACGTGAACATTCACGGTGAAATAGCGGCGAGTGCCGGGGCGACAAGAGCCGCCGGAAAATGTCGGAAAAAGCGGGGCGTTTCGCCACCTGTGGGTGTGGGCGTCGTGCGCGTCTGTTAGCTTCGCGCACCTCGCACGGCCGCTCCATCCCCCCAATCGCGGGCGAGCCGTGCAGCACGGACACGCGCGCCGGCTCCCCCAAGACGCGCGCGCCTGTCCGCTCTCCCGCCAGCGGCTTCGGTCCCCTCGGCGGAGGCGACGTCTCCCGCCCCCCATCCCCGGGAGGCGTCGCCACGCGCGCGGCCCGGAGTACGCTCAGCGCGATGGTGCGGCGATCCTCCTCGCTCCTGCTGCGCGACGAGCGCCCGCCGTTGGCGGTGGGCGTCGCGGTCGCGGTCGCCGCGGTCGCGCTCACGACGCTTGCGATCTATCCGCTGCGGAGGGTGATGCCGGCCGTCTCCACGGGCGTCGTCTACCTGCTCGCGGTGCTGCTCGTCTCGACCTGGTTCGGGATGTGGCTGGGGCTCGCGACGGCGGTCGCCAGCGCGCTGGCGTTCAACTGGTTCCACCTGCCGCCGACCGGCCGGCTCGAGATCGCCAGCTCGGAGAACGTCGTCGCGCTGTGCGTCTTCCTGATCGCGGCGGCGATCGTCAGCAGCCTCGCCGAGGTCGCGCGCGCTCGTGCGCACGAGGCCGAGCAGCGCCGGCGCGAGGCCGACCTCGCCGCCGAGCTGGCGCGCCTGCTGCTGAGCGGCCCGGACGTCCGCGACGCGCTGGCTCCGGCCGCCGAGCGCCTCGCCGCCGCGCTCGAGCTGCCGTCCGCGACGATCGAGCTGATCGAGCCGGGCGAAGCCGCCGCGCGAGTCGACGACGCCGTGCGCATTCCGCTCCACGACGGCGGCCGCGAGATCGCCGTGCTGCGGCTCGCGCGCCGCCCGCCCGAGCCGACGCTCGGTCGCCTGCGCGAGCGCATGCTGCCGAGCCTCGAGGCGCTGCTCGGCGCGGCGCTCGGGCGCGACGCGCTCCAGCGCGAGGTCGTCGAGACGAAGGCGCTGCGCCGCAGCGACGACCTCAAGACCGCATTGCTGCGCGCGGTCTCGCACGACCTGCGCTCCCCGCTCACCGCGATCGCGGCGGCGGGGGAGGCGCTCGCCTCGCCGCGCCTGACCGACGCCGAGCGCGAGGAGCTGGCGACCGCGGTCGTCGGCGAGTCCTCGCGCATGTCGCGGCTCGTCGACAAGCTGCTCGACCTCTCGCGCCTCCAGGGCGGCGCGGCGGCGCCGCGCGCGGAGTGGTGCTCCGTCGAGGAGGTGCTGCGCGCGGCGATGGACGAGACGCCGCACGCCGCCGGCTGGAGCGTCGCGATCGACCCCGACCTTCCGCTGATCCGCGCCGACGCCGCCCAGCTCGAGCGCGCCTTCGCGAACCTGCTGGAGAATGCGGCCCGCCACGGCGGTGCGCATCCGGTCGCGGTGCGCGCGCGGGTGGTCGGGGGTACCGACGGCAAAGCCGGTGGTCGGCTGCTCGTGCGGATCGTCGACCGCGGGCCGGGCATCCGCGCACCCGAGCGCGAGCGCATCTTCGAGCCGTTCTACCGCGGCCGCGGGAGCGGGAGCAGGCCGGGCGCAGACCGAGCGCCGGACGACGGCCACACCGGATCGGGCCTCGGGCTCGCGGTCGTGCGCGGCTTCGTCGAGGCGAACGGCGGCCGCGTGTGGGCGGAGTCGCTTCCGGGCCAGGGCGCGACGTTCGTCGTCGAGCTGCCGCTGGCCGACGCGCCCGCGCCGGCGGCGCAGCAGCCCGCGCACCCGACGGCCCGCCCCGCCGGAGGCGCGCGGTGAGCACCGCGCCGCGACGCGTGCTCGTCGTCGACGACGAGCTCCAGATCCTGCGCGCGCTCAAGGTGATCCTGCGCGACGCCGGCTTCGAGCCGGTCGCCGTCGCGACCGCCGAAGAGGCGCTCGACGTCGCCGCGACGCGCCCGCCCGACGCCGCGATCGTCGACCTCGTGCTGCCCGACGGCGACGGCGTCGAGGTCTGCGAGCGGCTGCGCGGATGGAGCGAGATGCCGATCATCGTGCTCTCGGCCGTCGGCGACGAGGAGCAGAAGGTGCGCGCGCTCGAGGCCGGCGCCGACGACTACGTCACGAAGCCGTTCGGCGCGCGCGAGCTCGTCGCGCGCCTCGGCGCGGCGCTGCGGCGCGCCGGCCGCGGCGCGGAGGAGCCGGCGATCGCCGTCGACGGCCTGGAGATCGACCTCGCCGCCCGCGTCGTTCGGCGCGACGGCGAGGCGATCCACCTCACGCCGATCGAGTACGACCTCCTGCGCACGCTCGCGCGCAACCGCGGCCGCCTGATGACCCACCGCGCACTGCTGAGCGAGGTGTGGGGACCGGCGTACGCCGAGGACGTGCGCACGCTGCGCACCCACATCGCGAACCTGCGGCGCAAGATCGAGCCGCCGGACGGGGCGGACGCGGGAGGCGAGGCGGGGGCGGGGGGCGGGCATCGCTACATCAGCACGGACCCTGGCATCGGGTACCGCTTCGCCGCGTGAGGCGCGCGAGTAAGGTGCGCGGGGCGATGCGCGCCGTCGTCATCACCAAGCACGGGGATCCGAGCGTCCTGCAGGTGCAGGAGCGCCCCACCCCGCAGATGCGGGCGGGCTGCGTGCGGATCGAGGTCGCCGCGGCGGGCGTGAACTTCGCCGACACGATGGCCCGCACCGGCCTCTACGCCGACGCGCCCAAGCCGCCGATGGTCGTCGGCTACGAGGTCGCCGGCACCGTCGTGGAGGCGGCGCCGGACGTCGCCGGCGTCCAGCCGGGGCAGCGCGTGATGGCCGGCACCCGCTTCGGCGGCTACGCCACCGAGGTCGTCGTCCCGGCCGCCGACGTCGTGCCGCTGCCCGACGCCTTCAGCTTCGAGCAGGGCGCCGCGATCCCAGTCGTCTACGCGACCGCATGGGCGGCGCTGCTCGGCTTCGGCAGCCTGAGAGCGGGCGAGTCCGTGCTCGTGCACGCCGCCGCCGGCGGCGTCGGCATCGCCGCCACCCAGATCGCCAAGCGCCACGGCGCGGAGGTCCACGGGACCGCCTCGCCGGCCAAGCACGACGCCATCCGCGCCAACGGCGCCGACAGAGCGCACGACTACACGCGGCCGGGCTGGGACAACGAGCTCAACGACCGCTTCGACCTCGTGCTCGACGCGATCGGCGGCGGCTCGTTCAAGCGCTCCTACCGCATGCTGCGCGTCGGCGGCCGGCTTGTCGCCTTCGGCGCCTCCAGCGTCCAGCAGGGCGATCGCCGCAACCTGCTGCGCGCCGGCCGCCAGGCGCTGCCGATGCTGCGCGGCTTCGACCTGATCAGACAGATGTCGGACTCGAAGGCCGTGATCGGCCTCAACATGCTCCGCCTGTGGGACGACCGCGGCACGCTCGCGCCGTGGATCGAGCCGCTCGCCGAGCTGATGGAGGACGGCACGATCAGACCGCTTGTCTCCGACGTCGTCCCGTTCGACCGCGCGGCCGACGCGCACCGCGTCATCGCCGAGCGGCGCAACGTCGGGAAGGTCGTGCTCGTCCCTTAGCGGAACCCGCCCGCCCCCGCTCGCGCTACGCGCGCAGCCGGTAGCCGCGCAGGAACAGCCGCAGGTTGAGCGCGAACAGCCCGGCTGTCGCCGCCGCGAGCACGCCGAGCGCGAGCGCGATGTTCCCGTCGTGGTAGCCGAGGAAGCCGTAGCGCACGATCCCGATCATGTAATAGACGGGGTTGAAGTGCGTGAGCGTCGAGAACGGCTCCGGCAGCAGCGTCGCGGAGTAGAAGACGCCGCCGAGGAAGATCAGCGGCATCAGCACGAACTGCTGGTAGACGGCCACGTCGTCGAACTGCTCCGCGCGCACGCCGACGAGCACGCCGAGCTGTGAGAAGAAGAAGCCGACGAAGAACAGCCCGGCCAGCAGCACCGGCAGGTGCCGGACCGGCAGGTCGACGAGCACCTCGCTGGCAACGAAGGTGAGCGCCGCGACGGTCAGCCCCCGCAGGAAGCCGCCGAGCGAGAAGGCGAGCAGCAACTCGGTCGGCGAGGCGGGGGAGGAGAGCTGGTCGTCGATCGAGCGCTGGAACTTCTGCTGGAGGATCGACGACGCGTTGTTCGAGAACGCGTTCATCGCCCACGCCATCATGATCAGGCCGGGGATCACGAACACGACGTAGCGGTAGCCGTGCAGCGTGTGGATGCGCGAGCCGAGCGCGGCGCCGAAGACCGAGATGTAGAGGAACGTCTCCAGCAGCGGCGCCCCGACCGTCTGGCGCTTGATCTTCATGAAGCGGTTGCACTCGCGCCGCACGAGCGCGAGGAAGCGGATCTGCCTGGAACTGAGGCGCAGCCGTCCCTCGCGCGGCGGAGCCTGCGGCGCGTCGGGCTTGGCCAGCGTGCCGCTGCTCATACGACTTCCTCGGCCGTGAGGTGCGCGCGCGAGAGCTCCTTGCGCCCGACGAGCTCCAGGTAGGCGTCCTCCAGCGAGGAGACGCCGTAGCGCTCGGCCAGCTCGTCGCTCGTCCCTGTCGCGACGATCTCGCCCCCGTTGATGAAGGCGATGTGGTCGCAGAGCTGCTCGGCCTCCTCGAGGTAGTGCGTCGTGAGGAGGATCGTCGTGCCCTCGGCGTTGATGCGCTGCACGTACTGCCACAGCTCCAGGCGCAGCTCGACGTCGACGCCCGCGGTCGGCTCGTCGAGGATCAGCAGCGGCGGCCGGTGCATCAGCGCGCGCGCGAGAATCAGCCGCCGCTTCATGCCGCCCGAGAGCGTGCGCGTGCGGTCGTCCTTCTTCTCGGTCAGCGAGAACGCCTCCAGCAGCTCTCTGGAGCGCTCGCGGCGGTCGCGTCGGCCCATGCCGAAGTAGCCGCCGTGGTAGTCGAGCGTCTCCTCGACGGTCAGGAACCAGTCGAGGTTGAGATCCTGGGGGGCGAGCCCGACCGCCAGCCGCGCCTGCTCGTAGTGCGAGACGGCGTCGTTGCCGAAGATGCGGATCGCTCCCGACGTCGGCGCGGCGAGGCCGGTGGTGCAGTGGATCAGCGTCGACTTTCCCGCGCCGTTCGGGCCGAGGAGGCCGAAGAACTGCCCGGGGGAGATGGAGAGGTCGACGCCCTTGAGCGCCTCGGTGCCGGTCGGATAGCGCTTGACGAGGTTCTCGATCTGGAGCGCCATCTGTTCTGACCATTGTACGCGCAACGAGTTTCCGGCGCGTCGCGCCGCCCGCCGCCCGCGTTTGGCGCGCCGGCCGCCGGGGCGGCGTAGGCTCGGCGCCCCGTGCCCGCTCGCGTCGCGATCTTCGGCCCGCATCCGCTGCTCACCGTCGCGCTCGAGCGCGAGGGCGTCGACGAGCGCGAGCGGATCCACTTCCACGCCGGAGGGCAGGGCGTGTGGGTCGCGCGGATGGTCGGCGAGCTCGGCGCCGAGCCGGTGCTGTGCGCCTTCGTCGGCGGCGAGGCGGGCGCGCTGCTGCGTCCGCTGCTCGCGCAGATGCCGGGCGAGCGGCGACTCGTGGAGACGACCAGCGAGAGCGGCTGCTACGTCGTCGACCGACGCGCCGGCGAGCGCGAGGCGCTCGCCTTCACGACGAGCGAGCCGTGCTCGCGCCACGAGCTCGACGCGCTCTTCTCGATCGCTTGCGCGGAGGCGCTGGCGTGCGGCTGGCTCGTCGTCGCCAACTCGATGCCCGCCGAGGCGCTGCCGCTCAGCGTCTACGGCAACCTCGTCGCCGACGCCCGCGCGAACGGCGCGCGCACGCTCGTCGATCTCTCCTCACCCCGCCTCGACAGCGCGCTCACCGGGGAGCCGGACCTCGTGAAGATCAACGACTGGGAGCTGGCCGCCTATGTGCGCGGCCCGGTCTCCGAGCCGCGTCAGCTCCGCGACGCGGCCGAGCGGCTGCGCGCGGCCGGCGCCCGCAGCGTGATCGTCACGCGCGGCGAGCAGCCGGCGCTCGTGCTGCACGAGGGGCGCGCATGGCTGCTGATCCCCCCGCGCTTCGAGCGCGGCTGGCGCGAGGGCTGCGGCGACGCGATGATGGGCGTGCTCGCGGCCGCGTGGGCGCGGGGCGCGAGCTTCGAGGACGCGGCGATCCTGGGCGCCGCGGCCGGCGCGGCGACGTTCCTGCACCAGGGGCTCGGGAGCGCCTCGCGCGCGGTCGTCGAGGAGCTGGCCGGCGCCGTGCGCGTCGAGCCGTTCGCGGTCTAGGACGCCGGCGGCGGCGCGATCGGCTCGCCGCGCAGGATCGCCGCCGGCGCCTCGTGCGCCATCCAGCGGACCGTCGCCTCGGGCAGCGTCCGGCGCAGCGCGGCGAAGCCGTCGGCGAGCGCCACCGGCCGGCCGAAGCGCGAGGAGTGCGCGTCGCTCCCGAGCAGGTGGACGAGGCCCATGCCGGCCCAGCGCTCGACCGGCTCGCGCAGCGCCGGATCGGCGACGAACGCGGCGGTCCACTGGATCAGGCAGCCCTGCGCGGCAAGCGTCCGGAGCCGCGGCTCCAGATCGGCGTCGGCGTGGCGCTCGGGGTGGGCGATCACGGCTCGCAGGCCGCGCGCGGCCAACCGCTCGACGCTCAGCTCCAGGCGCGCGTCGAGCGGGCCGGGCGCCGGTTCGAGCAGGATCCAGCCGCCGGCGCCGCCGAGCGAGACGGCCCGCAGCCGCTCGTCGTCGAGGCGGTCCAGCTCCGTCTGCGCCACCTCGCCGCCGACCGCGATCCGGACGTCGATCTCGCGGCGCAGCAGCTCCGCCTGCACCTGTGCCACGCGGCGCGGAAGCGACGCGATCTCGATCGCGTGGTCGTGGCGGATGTGCGGCGTCGCGCAGATGGTCGCGATGCCGTCCGCGCGCGCCTGGAGCGCCATCGCGACCGCGTCCGCGAGGTCCCGCGCGCCGTCGTCGAGGCCCGGCAGGATGTGGCAGTGGAGGTCGATCATCGGCGGCGAGCTGACGTTCGGGGCGCCGCCGGCGGGACCGCGCTACGCGGCGCCGGCGCGCGCGCGCGCCCGGCGCACGGCTCGCTCGGCGGCGCTGTGGCCGATGAAGGGGATCAGCGCGCAGCGCAGCAGCTCCGGCAGCATCTCGACGAGCTCGTCCGCGGCGTCGCGCTGGAGCCGCGAGTAGATGATCTCGTAGATCCCGCCGACGACTATCTCCGACGCCAGCGCGGGCGCCTCGACGCCTCTCGGCGCCTCCGCGCGGCCCGGCTCGAGGAAGTCGACGAAGACGCGCATGGCGGCGTCGCGCCGGCCGCGCGCCTCGGGGCCGGCGGCCACGACCTCGACGATGCACATGCGCGCGAAGGCGGGCTCGGCGGCGAGGTAGGCGAGGAAGGTCTCGAGGCCGTCGTGAACCTTCTGCGTCCAGCCCTCGGCCTGCTCGTAGGCCTGGCCGACGGCGGCGAGGAGCTGCTCGACGACCGTGTCGTAGGCCGCCAGGAAGCACTCCTGCTTGTCCGCGAAGTGCTCGTAGAACGTCCGCCGCGACAGCCGCGCGCGCGCGATGATGTCGGCAACCGTCGTCGTCGCGTAGCCCTGTTCGGCGACCGCCTCGGCGACCGCGAGCAGCATCCGCTCGCGCTGGTTGTGGACGATGAAGCGGCGCGGGAGCCCATGGCGTCCGCGCGGGAGGCGCTCGGGCACGCGATCTGCGGCGATCGACATTGGCGCGCGACCATAGACCTCCTCAGGAAACATCGGCGTCCTCCGAGGCTGCCCGCAACGGCGCGCGAACGGCCGCGACGCCTCGACGCCGGCGCACGCCGATAGCATTCGAGGTTGTCAATTGAGCCCCCATCTCCGCGACAGTATCTGGTAGCGGCGGCGTTGACAACAAAAGACGGGGCTGTTTATAGTCTTCGCGGCGCGCGCTCGATCTTCTCGCGACGACGCAGCGAGATCACCCGGTGCGAGGCTACGTGCCAGCCTTGCGCTCGACGCGGCCGGGGCGTGCGGATGGGATCCGCCCCGGCCGCGTCACAGCTTGCCTGTGACGATCAAGCGGGGACGGCCCTGCGCGACGTGCGGATCCGCCCGCGCAGATCGGCGCGGCGGAGCACTCCGATCAGCCGGCCCTCGTCGGTCACCGGCAGGTTGACCAGGTCGTGCTCCATCATCGTCATCCAGGCGACGTCGATCGACGCGTCGGCGTCGACGCTCGCGACCGCGGCCACCGGCAGGCCGCCGATGCGGACCGCATCCGGATCGCGGCGCTCCGCGACGACCTGCACGACATCGCGCTGCGAGAGCATGCCGAGGACGTGCCGATCCTCGCCACAGATGGGCAGCGCATCGACGCCGAGCTCGGAGAGCTTGCGTGCGCCCTCGAGCACGGTCTCGTACTCGCTCACGCACTCACCGAGACCGGTGACGTACTCCCGTGCCGTCTTGTACATCTGCTCCTCCTGGGTTACGCCCCCCGACTGGCAGGTGGGGACCGTCGACGCGTGCGTCGACCGCGCGCCGGGCGTCCCCTGCCCAGCGCACGACAGCCCGTCGCGGTTGCGACCGGCATGACTGACGTGTCCTCCTCCTACGGGTGCTGCGGATGGGATCCCGTCAGCTTCCCAGCATGACCGCTCGCGTTCAAGTGGCAACCGTCGCATGGGTCGGCGCCCATGCTCGGGCGCGCCCGAACGGGCGCGTCACTCGGGCTGCAAGCTCAGCAGCGAGAGCTCGGAGATCGCCGCCCGCGCGCCGCCGGCAGGCGCGCCGACGATCCACACCAGCACATAGCGGTAGGCGCGACGCGGGAGCTTGATGCTCGTCTTCGCCTTCACGTCTCTCCGACTGGCGAGGTGGTCCCAACCTGGGTCCGTGATCGCGGACGGCGGACCGCTCGTCGCGCCGTAGACCTCGACGTTCATGCCGGGCGTCGGCGTCTGGAGCACGAGCGTGCGGATCTGCTGCTTGGTGGCGAGGTCGACGTAGACGCCGAGTTGGGGACTCGCGGCCGCGGCGCCGAGCGCCGGCGCCGTCCACGCGGTCGCGGTCGAGCCGTCGACCGTCAGGCTCGGGTCGCCGAGATCGGCGTCGGCCGGCGCATAGGGCGCGTAGACGACGGCCGCGGCGCCGAGCGCGACGTCGGTCAGCGCGAGCAGCGGCTTCGCCGGCGTCGTGGTCGTCGGCGTCGTCTGCGTCGTCGGCAGGAGCGAGCCGGAGTCGGAGGTCTTGGGGGTGGGGGTCGTCGTTCTGTGCGAGGCGGCCGGGGCGCTCAGGTGGTAGGCCGGCGCGCCGCCGCTCAGACCGGATCCCGATCCCGGCGACGGCACGTATGGCGTCGATCTGTACGGCGGCGGCGACTCGCTCGCGGGCGGCAGGGCGCCGGTGCCGGGCGCGGTCGTCGTCGGCGGCGCCTGCGCGACCGTCTGCGCCGGCGGCGGCAGCGGCTTCTCGTGCCGCAGCAGCGTGTAGCCGCCGGCCGACGCCGCCCCGACGAGCACCGCGAGCGTCGTCGCGATGCCGACGGCCGGCCGCAGGGCGGAGCGTCGCGGGCCGGGCAGCTCGTGGCCGCATTCGAGGCACCAGCGCTGGGCGCCGGCGGCGGGCGCCTCGCAGCTCGGACACACGCGCGCGCGGGGGGAGTCCATGCGACCAACGGTACCCGATCGCTCCGGCGCGCTTCCCTGGTCGGCCCGCCCGCCCGCCGTGCGCTTCGCTAAGCTGCGGCGCGTGATCTCCTCCGTCTTCGCCGCGTCCCCGGCCTTCACGTTCACGTTCGGCCTGCTCGTGACGTTCATCGGCATCGGCGTGATCGCGAACGTGCTGATCGTCTACGCGGTGATCCAGGTGCTCGGCGAGCGCCAGCAGAACGAGGAGCACCGCGCCCGCTCGCTCGAGCGGCGCTAGCGCGGCCGACCTCCCGCTACGCGAACGGCAGCGCGTCGGCGACGTCCGCGAAGCGCGGCGCGTTCGCGTCCCGCTCGGAGACGATCGGCGCGACCTCGGTCGGCCACGCGATCGCGAGGTCCGGGTCGTCGTAGGCGATCTCCGCCTCGGTCGCCGGGTCGTAGTAGCTCGAGCACTTGTAGACGACGTCGGCGACCTCGCTCAGGACGCAGAAGCCGTGCGCGAAGCCGGCCGGCACGAACACCTCGCGCATCGACTCGTCGTCGAGCGTGAAGCCGGCCCATCTGCCATAGGTCGCCGAGGTGCGGCGCAGGTCGACGGCGACGTCGAAGATCGCGCCGCGCGCGCAGCGGACGAGCTTCGCCTGCCCGGGCGCGGTCTGGAAGTGCAGCCCCCGCAGCGTCCCGCGCCGCGAGCGCGAGTGGTTGTCCTGCACGAACGTCGCGTCGACGCCGGACCCGGCGAGCGCCTCCGCGCGGAAGGTCTCGACGAAGAAGCCGCGATGGTCGCCGAACACGTCCGGCTCGATCTCGAGCACGCCGTCGAGGATGGTGGGCAGGATCTTCATCGGCCGGCAGCATAGGGCCTCTCCCGGCAGGCTCGCGGCCGGAGGTCGCGAACGCGACGCGCCCGAGCGCGACCGGGCCGTGCAGGAGAGCGCCCGATGGGCGTCGAATCCATCGCTGCCCATGAAGCGAGCCTCCGCCACCACCGCCCCTGAGCCGCCGCGCCCGCACGGCCACCAGGCGCTGTCCGACTACATCACCGCCCGCTTCGACGAGTTCTCGCGCTCGCAGAAGGACGTCGCGCAGTACATCGTCGACCACCTCGACGAGGCCGCCTTCCAGACCGCCGAGGAACTGGCGCGGCGCGCCTCGACCTCCTCGAGCACCGTCGTGCGCTTCTCGCAGGCGCTCGGCTTCGAGGGCTTCCCCGAGCTTCAGCAGGCCGCGCGCGAGGAGTACCGCCGCCACGCGGGCGCCGGGCAGGCGGGTGCCGGCGGCGGCGTCGCGGTCGTCGCCGCGCCGCTGTTCTCGCTCGACCAGACGGAGTACGAAACGGCGCTGGCGACCGACCACGTCAACGTCGAGGAGACCGCGCGCAAGCTCTCGCGCAGAGACATGGAGGCGGCGGTCGAGGCGATCTCGAGCGCCGAACGCGTGCTGATCGCCGGCACCGACCAGATGGCCTTCTTCGCCAGCTACCTGCGCCACCTGCTGATGCTGCTCGACATCCGCGCCGAGGTCGTCGCCTCCCCGTCGCAAGAGGCGCTCGGCCGGCTCGCGCGGATCGACGAGCTGACGCTCGTGATCGGCCTTTCCGCCGGGCGGCCCCACCCGCTGATCGCGCGCACGATGAAGCTCGCGCGCCACCGCAGAGCGCCGACGCTCGCGATCACCGACGCGACGCTCTCAGAGGTCGCGCGGCTCGCGCGCATCCGCCTCTACTACTCGTCCAACAGCCCCGCGTACGTGCGCTCGCACGTCGCGCTGCTGTCGCTGCTCCAGGCGCTCGCCTACGGCGTCTACGCGCGCGACGCCCAGCAGTACGAGACGCGCATCAAGGCGTTCCGGCTCAAGTAGGGCTTTCGCGCTCCGCTCATCGCAAGCGACGAGCTGCGCGCGACGTCACTTGCGCTCGGCGACGTACAGCCCCTGCTGCGCGCGTCCGACGCGGCCGCGCTCGTCGTAGAGCGCGCTGTCGCTGACGCCGACTCCGGCGTCTCCGACGCGGGTGACCGCGTCGAGCCCGACCCACTCGCCATGCGGGAGCCGCTCGACGTAGAGCGTCAGGTCGGGGTTGATGAAGACGTGCGTCGCCCACGAGACGGCGGTCGCGATCCCGTTGCCGAAGTCACCCGCGGCGGCGAGCCGCTGGAGCGGCGAGGGCCGCTCGCCGGCGAGAAGCGGGACGCGCAGGCGAAACCACGCGAACGCGGGGCCGACGTCCCAGAACGTGCCGGCGGTGAAGCGGATCTCCATCGCGCTCCATGCGAACGAGGTCGCCCGCTCGCTTGGGGGCTCGAGCAACGTCGCGCCGTCCGGACCGCCGTGCGCAGGCGGCTCCAGGTCGCCGTCGGGCGCCGGAACGGCGTCGCGGCGGATCCGCAGCGCGCTCGCGCGCGCGACCTCCTGCCCGTCGGCCTCCAGCCGCGCCTCGACGAGCTGGACGCGCTTGCCGTCGCGCAGCACGCGCGCGCGCACGTCGAGCGGCGTCAACGGGACGGGGCGCAGGAACTCGTAGGTCAGGCGCACGACGTCCATCGGCACGACGGTCTCGACGCGCTCGACGGCGCGCGCGATCAGCGCGGCGGGCGCGCCGCCGTGCTGGGCGCTCGGATCCCACGGGCCGCGCGCCAACTCGGTCGGCGCGAAGCGCTCGGCGCCCTGCGGAAGGTAGACCGCCTCGGCCACGCCGCGGAACCCTAGTGGGGCTCGGCGGAACCCGCGCGAGTCGGACGGCGTCGGGCCGCGTCCCGCGGCTATATTGCAGCCAATGCGCGACGAGGCGACGTTCACCGTCAAGGCCGGGCTGGCGGAGATGCTCAAGGGCGGCGTGATCATGGACGTGGTCACGCCCGAGCAGGCGCGGATCGCCGAGGCGGCGGGCGCCTGCGCGGTGATGGCGCTCGAGCGCGTCCCAGCCGACATCCGCCGCGACGGCGGCGTCGCCCGCATGTCGGATCCCGAGATGATCAAGGGGATCCAGGAGGCGGTCACGATCCCGGTGATGGCGAAGGCGCGGATCGGCCACTTCGCCGAGGCGCAGGTGCTGGAGGCGCTGGAGGTGGACTACGTCGACGAGTCCGAGGTGCTGACGCCCGCCGACGAGGTCAACCACATCGACAAGTGGGCGTTCAAGGTCCCGTTCGTGTGCGGGGCGACGAACCTCGGCGAGGCGCTGCGGCGCATCGGCGAGGGCGCGGCGATGATCCGCTCCAAGGGCGAGGCGGGCACCGGCGACATCGTCAACGCGGTCACGCACATGCGTCGGATCACCGGCGAGATCAAGCAGCTCACGGTGCTCGACGACACCGAGCTGGCCAGCGCCGCGAAGGTGCACCAGGCGCCGCTCGACCTCGTGCGCGGCGTGGCCGAGCGCGGCAGGCTGCCGGTCGTGCTGTTCTGCGCCGGCGGCATCGCGACGCCGGCCGACGCCTCGCTGATGATGCAGCTCGGCGCGGAGGGCGTGTTCGTCGGCTCGGGCATCTTCAAGAGTGAGGACCCCGAACGGCGCGCGAAGGCGATCGTCGAGGCGACGACCCACTACGCCGACCCCGAGCGGGTCGCGGCCGCCTCGACCGGCCTCGGCACGGCGATGGCCAGCCTCGAGTCCTCCAAGCTCGAGACCGAGCAGATGCTCGCCCAGCGCGGCTGGTAGGGAGAGCGGGCGGGCCGGTGTCCGCGCCGGTCGTCGGCGTCCTCGCGCTCCAGGGCGATTTCGCCGCGCACGCGCGCATGCTGCGCGAGCTCGGCGCCGAGCCGCGCGAGGTGCGCGTCCCCGTCGACCTCGACGGGCTCGACGGGCTCGTCATCCCCGGCGGCGAGTCGACGACGATGACGCTGGGGATCGAGCGCGAGCGGCTCACCGAGCCGCTGCGCGAGCTGGCGGGGCGGGGGACGCCGCTGTTCGGCACCTGCGCCGGGCTGATCATGCTCGACCGCGACCATCTCGGCCTGATGGATCTGCGCGCCGCGCGCAATGCGTTCGGCCGCCAGGTGCGTTCGTTCGAGGCCGACCTCGACATCGCCGGCATCGAGGGCCCGCCGGTGCGCGCCGTCTTCATCCGCGCGCCCTGGGTCGCCGAGCATGGGGAGGAGGTCGAGGTGCTCGCCGCGGTCGACGGCCATCCCGTCGCGGTACGGCAGGGCGACCGCCTCGCGATCTCGTTCCACCCCGAGCTGAGCGGCGAGACGCGGCTGCACGCGCGCTTCCTGGAGCTGGTGCGCGAGCGGGCGGCGGCGCGGCGCTGAGTTACACGCGTTGGCGTTCGTGCTCGCGCGCGTAGCGGCGGAACGACTGCTCGAACGCATCCCAGTCGGTCGGCGGCGGCTTCGGTCTGCGGCCTCCGCCGCCCCCGCCTCCGTCTTCGCCGTCGTCGTCTGACGGCGGCGGCTCGCCGCGGCCGAGCCAGCCGGCGGCGCAGACCAGCTCGCCGGCCAGCGCGAGCGCAAGCACGCCGACCGCGATCCCGCCGGTCGCGAGCGCGGCGGCGGCAACCGCGTATCCGGTCACTCCGGCCGACAGCAGCGTGCCGCGCACGCCGAGCCCGACCCGCCGGCGCGGCGGCGGCCCGAACCAGGCGAGCGCGGCCGAGCCGATCAGCAACGTCGCGAGCGCGAGCTTCATCGCGAGAGCCATGGCAAGCATGTACCCGCTCCCGAGAAGCGACGCAACCGTGTCCCTGGCGAGGATGCGGGCGGGTCCTGTCCCCGAAACACGAGGCGCGCCTTCTTGAGCGCGCAGCAGATCCTGAGCAATAACTGCTCTCTGATCAGCGCCAAGGCCGGTGGAGTTGGCGTTTCCGCGCGGCATCGGATCACGCAGAAGGTGGTGGACCCACAGCAGGAGTCATGGTAGTTTCCCAAGCAGAGCTGGCGTCGCTGCGGTCTCTCGGCTGGGGAGTCGGTCGGGGCCGAGATGCTGCCGCGAACGGCGCCGCCAAGCTCGCCAGGCAGCCGAGCAAGAGGGGACCGCTGGTGGCACGATCCGACGTGTCGGGAATTCGACGGCGGCGACAGTGGTCGCCGGACGCGCGTGCGCTCGGCGTCGTCGGCGACCGCTGGATCCTGTTGATCGCGCGCGAGCTCGCATTCGGGGCGCTGCGGCTGTCCGAGCTCCAGCGCGCGTTTCCGGGCATGTCGACCGGCGCGCTCGAGCAGCGTCTCAACCGGATGAGCTCAGAAGGGCTGGTGATCCGGCACCGCTACGCGGAGGTTCCGCCGCGCGTCGAATTCGAGCTCACCGACGCGGGCCGCGACATGCTGGCGATCCTTGCTCCGATGGTCCAGTGGGCGCTGCGCTGGGCGTGGTCGGCGCCGCAGCCCGACGAGTGGGTCGACGTGACGGCGATGTTCCGCCTCGCCGGCTGCGTCGTCGCGCCGCCGCAGGACGCGAACGCGGAGGTCGAGCTGATCGTCGAGGACGAGCAGGGCGTCGCGCTCGACCTCTACACGCTGCGGATGGCGAGCGGCGCGGCGACCGTCGTGCACCGGCCGGCCGAGCACGCCGACGCCGTCGTGAAGGGGACCTCGGGCGCGTGGGCGCAGGCGCTCGGGCCGGCGCACAACGTCGGCGGGCTGCGGATCGGCGGCAACCGGCGCGCGGCGGAGATCTTCCTCGCCGGCTTCCGACCGATGCCCGGAGCCGCGGCGGGGTAACGGCCGGGACGCGCTCGCCCGGCTGGCTTGGGGGACGGGCGCGGGGGTTGGGGGACCCCCGCGCCACGCTTGCAGGAAGGGCGCGGAGGCTTGGGGGAGCCTCCGCGCCCGATACTCTCGCCGCATGCGGATCGCCGTCGCCGCCGACGAGCTGACCGGGGTCGCCGAGCTCGTGCCCGAAGCGCTGCGCGCGCGTGGGCACGACCCGCTCCCACACGGCGTGCTCGCGCCCGGCGAGCGCAGCGACTGGGCGTGGGCGAGCGAGCGGGCCGCGCGCGACGTCGTCGACGGGCGCGCGGAGCAGGCGATCGTCTGCTGCTGGACCGGGACCGGCGCCTCGATCGCCGCCAACAAAGTGCGCGGGATCCGCGCCGCGCTGTGCGCCGACGCCGAGACGGCGGCAGGCGCCCGCCGCTGGAACGACGCGAACGTGCTCGCGCTGAGCCTGCGCACGACCTCGGCGGCCCAGCTCGAGGAGATCCTCGACGCATGGTTCGCGTCCGCGGCGAGCGAGGACCCCGACGACGTCGCGAACGTCGCGCACGTCGCGCGCCTCGAGCAAGGCTAGACTCGCTGCCGTGGCCGCCGACGCTCAGCGCGCTTGTCCGTATCGCCTCTGCGACGGCGGCGGCATGGTGCTCGACCTTGAGGCGAACACGACGTATCGCTGCCGCTGCTGGCCCGAGCAGGTCGCGCGCCGCCGCGCGAGACGGCTCTCGCGCGAGGTCCCGAAGCGCTTTCAGCACCTCAGCTTCGAGCGCGAGCCGATCCCGTCGATCGAGCGCGCGCGCCCCGAGGTCGTGCGCGCCGTGCGCCGCTACTGCGACCGCGTCGACGAGATGCTCGACCGCGGCGAGGGGATGTGGTTCCTCGGCAGCCCCGGAACCGGCAAGAGCCATCTCGCCTACCTGATCTCGCAGCACGCGTTGGCGGCCGGTCGCTCGGTGGCGATCTACACGGGTCCGCGCCTGCTCGACGAGATCCGCCGCACCTACGGCGAGGACGACTCCGGCTCGACGCTCGACCTGATCGACCGGCTCACGAGCGTCGAGTTGCTGCACATCGAGGATCTTGCCGTCGCGCGGCCGACCGACTGGGTGCTCGAGCAGCTCTACAACATCATCAACGGGCGCTACGAGAACGAGCGCTCGATCGTGTTCACGTGCGATCTGACCGGCGACGACCCCGACGCGAACCCGGCCGATCCGCGTCCGCTCGCCAGCCACATCACCCAGCGCAACTTCTCGCGGCTCGTCGAGATGTGCGGCGACCCGCTGGTCCTCGCGGGCGAGGACAACCGCCGCGTGCAGGTCCGCCGCCCGGCGTACGACGAGGTCGCATAGGTGGCGCTTCGGCCGCGGCTGAGATACTCGGCCGCGTGACCGACGTTCAGGACCTCCGCCCGGAGGACGACGATCCGCGCGTGCCGCTGCCGGGGCCGCGCACGCCCGACGAGGAGCTGCTCGACAGCCCGCACCTGACGGCGACCGATCCGATGCGGATCCGGCGGATGCGCCGCGAGCTGGAAATGGGCTTCGCGGCGCTCGCCGACGTCGACCAGGGCGTGACGATCTTCGGCTCCGCGCGCACGCACCCGGACGACCCGGAGTATCGGCACGCGGTCGACGTCGCCAGGCGGCTCGGACGCGCCGGCTACGCGATCATCACCGGCGGCGGCAGCGGCATCATGGCGGCGGCGAACCAGGGCGCGCGCGAGGTCGGCGCGCTCTCGATCGGGCTCGCGATCGACCTGCCGTTCCAGGAGCCGGAGAACCCCTTCATCGACCGGCCGCTGCGCTTCCACTACTTCTTCACGCGGAAGGTCATGTTCGTCCGCTATGCGTCCGCGTTCGTCGTCTTCCCGGGCGGCTTCGGGACGCTCGACGAGCTGTTCGAGGCGCTCACGCTGATCCAGACGCGCAAGATCCGCAGCTTTCCGCTCGTGCTCGTCGGCAGCGGCTACTGGACGCCGCTCGTCGGCTGGCTGCGCGAGCAGGTGCTCGGCGAGGCGAAGATTTCGGCAGCCGACCTCGACCTGCTGTCGGTCGTGGACGACGCCGAGGACATCGTGCGGATCGTGACCGAAGCGACCGAGCGCCGCAGGGCGCGCCGGCCCGGCTGAGCGGGCGGTGTCGGCGCGTCGCTACCGCCGCGCCTCGATCGCCGTCACGCCCCCCAGCAGCCCCTGGAGCAGACCGCCGGGCGGCACGTCGAGCAGGTGGTCGACGCGATCGACCTGGAGTCCGAGCGTGCGCAGCCGCTCGACCAGCGCCTGCGGCGGGATCAGCACGCGATGGCGCGGAGCGTCCGGCGTCACGAGCCGTTCCCCGAGCGCACGCGCCTGGAGGCGCGCGCCGCTCGGCTGGGCGATCGCGAGCAGGCCGCCCGGCTTCAGCAGAGCGGCCGCGTGGTCGAGCGCGAGCGCCGGCGCGCGCAGCCGGCCGAGCGACTGCCAGAAGACGATCGCGGCATAGCGGCCGCCGAGCTCGGTGATGTCCGCGGCGCGCACGCCGGCGCGCGGCGCTCCGCCGTGGTGCGCGGGCGCGATCCCGGTCGTGAGGCGACCGGTCGCGCGCAGCGCGTCGAGCAGCATGCCGTCGCCGCTGCCGACGTCGAGCACCGGCCCCGGCGGCGCCACGCGCGCGATCCGAGCGGCGAGCCGGCGACGCGCTCGGCGGCGCGCCGCGTCGCCGAGCGCGCAGAGGCGGTGCGAGCGGCGGACCGGCGCGCGGGGAAGCTCGCGGTTCATCGACCAGTCGAGCGCGGTCGTCGCGCCGCAGCGCTCGCAGCGAAGCTGCCCGAGCGCGCGCAGCGGGCCGGCGGCGAGCGGCTGCTCGCACCACGCGCACGTCGGGAGCGTGCGTGTCGCGTCCGGGGGATCCGCGATCACAGCGCCGGACGGTACCCGGCGGATATGGCGCGCGCGCCGCTTCCCGACCTACGCGTCGTCGGCGGCGGCGACGACCGCCTCGAAGCGCGCGACGCCGTCCGCCTCGTGCTCGCGCACCTTGCCCTCGGCGCGCAGCAGGTCGAGGTGCCCGAGCACCTCGGACAGCGTCAGGAACGCCTGGGTGACGGCGACGTTGCCCCACATCCGCTGGGCCAGCTCGTGCGCCGTGAGCGGGCCGTCGGACAGCAGGCGGTGGATCTTGCGCGCGCGGCGGGCGGTCAGCGCGAAGCGCTCGTCGATCAGCGCGCGGTGGTCGGTGACCGGCTCGCCGTGGCCGGAGAGCACGAACCGCGCCGGCAGCTCGCGCGTCGCTCTCAGCGACTCGACGTAGGTGCGCAGCGCCTGCGGACGCGCGTCGTCGTCGCCGTCGAGCGGTCGCGCGACGAGCGGGTTCGACGAGATGTGCTTGATGAGGTGGTCGCCGCCGAGCAGGATCCCGCTGGGCGCGTCCCAGAAGACGGTGTCGGACGGGCTGTGGCCGGGGCGGTGCTGGACCGCGAACGCGCGGTCGCGCAGGCGCAGCTCGCCGCCGTCGGTCAACGGCGCCGTGACCGTCGCGCCGCTGCCCCAGCCGCGGAAGGCGGAGGAGACCGAGCGCAGCGCCTGCGTCATCTCGGCTGGGATCCCGTGGCGCAGCATCAGCGCCACCGCGAACTCGTCGTCGAGCTCGGCGGCGTGGCGGTAGTCGCCGAGGTAGGGAGCGAGCCGGTCGAGCGCCGCCACCTCGGCGCCCGAGCGCCGCGCGAGCACCTCGAGCAGGCCGATGTGGTCGATGTGCTGATGCGTGACCACGATCAGCTCGAGCTCCTCGACGCGGCGGCCGAGCGCCGCGAGCGCCTGCTCGAGCTCGTCGAGCGCCTTGCCGGAGTTCGGCCCGGTGTCGACGAGCGTGAGCGGATCGTCCTCGATCAGCCAGCAGTTGACGCGCCCGACGAGGAACGGCGTCGGGATCGGCATGCAGTGGATGCCCGTCTCGGCCGCCTCCGCGAGCGCCTCCTGCGGGGTCATCGCGTCAGGCGCGGATCAGCGCGAGCACCTCGTCGCGCCGCCGCTCCATGTCGGCCTGCGAGACGAGCGACTCCAGGCACAGGCGCAGCAGCGGCTCGGTGTTGGAGGGGCGCACGTTGAAGTGCCAGTCGTCGTAGTCGATCGAGACGCCGTCAAGGCGCTCGATCTCGGCGTCGGCGTAGCGCGCCTCGATCTCCGCCAGCTTCGCCTGCTGGTCGGCGACCTCCGAGTTGATCTCGCCGGAGATGAAGTATCTGGACCGCAGGGCGGCGACGAGCTCGCTCAGCCGGGCGCCGCGCCGCGACAGCAGCTCCAGGATCAGCAGCGCCGGCAGCGCGCCCGAGTCGGCGTTGTAGAACTCGCGGAAGTAGTAGTGGCCGGAGACCTCGCCGCCGAAGATCGCGCCCGTTTCGCGCATCCGCTTCTTGAAGAACGCGTGGCCGACGCGGTTCACGAGCGCGACGCCGCCGGCGGCCTCGACGATGTCGCGCACCGCGCGGCTCGCGCGCACGTCATAGAGGATCGTCGCGGTCCGGGCGGGATCGGCCTTGGCGAGCAGCGCCTCGGCGAGCAGCGCGGTGAGGAAGTCGCCGTCGACGAACGCGCCGGTGTCGTCGATGAAGAAGCAGCGGTCGGCGTCGCCGTCCCACGCGATCCCCAGGTCGGCCTTCTCGGCCACGACCTTCTCCATGATGAACGCGCGGTTCTCGGGCAGCAGCGGGTTCGGCTCGTGGTCGGGGAACTCGCCGTCCGGCGTCCAGTACGCGGTCACGAGGTCGAGCCCGAGCCGCTCGAGCAGCGGCCCGACCAGCGGTCCGGCCATGCCGTTGCCGCCGTCGACGACGACCTTCAGCCGCTTGATCGCGCTCGTGTCGACGAGCTTCAGCGCCGCCTCGTGGAACGGCGCGTAGAGGTCGACCTGCTCGACGCTGCCCGAGCCCGCAGCGGGAGAGGAGGGGATTCCCTCTTCGATCAGCCGGCGGATGTCCTGGATCCCTTCGTCGCCGGAGAGCGCGAGCGCGCCCTCGCGCACCAGCTTCGCGCCCGTGTACGGCTTCGGATTGTGCGAGGCGGTGCACATCAGACCGCCGTCGAGCGCGCGCGCGCCGACGAGCCAGTAGAGCATCTCGGTCCCGACCATCCCGGCGTCGAGCACGTGGACGCCCTCGCCGACGAGTCCGTTGACGTATCGGGCTGACAGCGCCGGCGCGGTCAGGCGCATGTCGCGCCCGAGGCCGACGCGCAGGTCGCCGATCGGCTTGCCGGCGAGCTGGGAGAGCACGTGCGCGAACGCGCGGCCGATCAGCTCCGCGACGTCGCCGTCGATGTCGCGGCCCGCGATGCCGCGGATGTCGTACGCCTTGAAGATGCCCGGGGAGACCTGCGGCATGGGAGCGCGGATCCTACGTAACATCGCGCCCCGATGAGCCCCGCCGAGCTGATGGTCGTGATCTTGTGCGGCGGACGCGGGACACGGCTCCAGGAGCGCACGCAGTCGATCCCCAAGCCGCTCGTCGAGATCGGCGGGCGGCCGATCGTCGCGCACGTGATCGACATCTACGCCGCGCAGGGCTTTCGCCGCTTCCTGCTCTGCACCGGCTACAAGGGCGAGCTGGTCGAGCGCTTCGCGCGCGCGGAGCCCTGGCCCGCCGGCGTCGAGGTCACCTGCCGCGACACCGGCCTCGACACGCCGACCGGCGGGCGCACGCTCGCCGGCGCGCTGGCGGTGGGCGAGGAGCCGTTCTGCCTCACGTACGCCGACGGCGTCGCCGACATCGACCTGTCCGCGCTGCTAACCGCGCATCGCTCCCACGGCGGACTCGCGACAATGACGGTCGTGCGGCCCGAGCTCCAGTTCGGCGTGGCCGAGCTGGATGACGCGGATCCCGCCCACCCGCGCGTGCGCGGCTTCCGCGAGAAGCCGCGCGCCGAGCAGTGGGTCAACGGCGGCTTCTTCGTCTTCGAGGCCGGCGTGCGCGACTACCTCGCCGAGGACAGCGTGCTGGAGCGCGAACCGCTCGAGCGCCTCGCCGCCGCGGGGGAGCTGCACGCCTACCGCCATGAGGGCTTCTGGGACTGCATGGACACGTACAAGGACGCGGTCCTGCTGAACGACCTGTGGGAGCAGGGGCTCGCGCCGTGGAAGGCGCGCACTCCCGCATGAGCCGCTCCGTCTTCGTCACCGGCGCCTACGGGCTGCTCGGCTCCTGGCTCGTGCGCGCGCTCGTCGCGCGCGGGGACCGCGTGACGGTGCTGCGGCGCGACCGCGCGCCGCGCTCAGCGCTGCTGCTCGACGGCGTCGCCGACGCGGTGGATGTTGTGCACGGCGACCTCAACGAACCCGGCCTCGTCGCGCGCGCGCTCGGCGAGCAGGAGATCGACACGGTCTTCCACCTCGCCGCGCAGACGATCGTCGGCACGGCGAACCGCTCGCCGCTCGGCACCTTCGAGTCCAACGTCCGCGGCACGTGGACGCTGCTGGAGGCGTGCCGCCTGCACGGCGCGCAGCGGGTCGTCGTGGCCGCGTCCGACAAGGCCTACGGCGCGAGCGCGACGCTCCCGTACAAAGAGGACATGCCGCTCGACCCGCGCTACCCGTACGACGTCAGCAAGGCCGCGACGGACATGATCGCGCGCTCCTACTGGCACACGTTCGGGCTGCCCGTCGCCGTGACGCGCTTCGCGAACCTCTACGGCGGCGGCGATCTCAACCGCTCGCGCCTGATCCCGGAGGCGATCGGCGCCGCGCTCGCCGGGCGCGCGCCCGTGATCCGCTCCGACGGCTCGCCCGAGCGCGACTTCCTCCATGTCGAGGACGCGGTCGCGGCGTACCTGCTGCTGGCCGACGCCCTGGACGGCGACGGCGAGGGGGCGCGCGGCGAGGCCTTCAACGCGGGGGGCGGCGCCCCGCATTCCGTCCGCGACGTCGTCGCGCGCATCTGCGCGCTCGCCGGCACGGACGTCGAGCCCGACATCCGCGGCACGGGCACGCCCGACGGCGAGATCGACCGCCAGTACGTCGACGCGAGCAAGCTGCGCGCGCTGACGGGCTGGGAGCCGCGCGTGGACCTCGAAGAGGGCCTGCGGCGCACGCTCGACTGGTACCGCGCGCATCCCCAGGCGCTCGCCTGAGACGACGCCGCGCGGCGCGCGCTTCGTAGACTTCGCGCCATGGCGGGACATTCCAAGTGGGCCGGGATCAAGCACAAGAAGGCGATCGTCGACGCGCGCCGCGGCGCCGCATTCACCAAGCTCGCGCGCGCGATCACGGTCGCGGCCAAGGAGGGCGGCGGCGATCCTGAGCACAACGCGACGCTCGCGAACGCGATCCAGAAGGCGAAGGACGTCTCGATGCCGAAGGACAACATCGAGCGCGCGATCGCCAAGGGGACCGGCGAGGGCGCCGACGCCGACGCGATCGAGACGGTCCTCTACGAGGGCTACGGACCGGGCGGCGTCGCGTTGCTGATCGAGGCGATGACCGACAACCGCAACCGCACCGGCTCCGACGTGCGCCATCTGCTCTCCAAGCACGGCGGCAACCTCGGCGAGCCCGGCTCGGTCGCCTACCTGTTCGACAAGGTCGGCGTCGTGACGGTCGACGCCGAGCGCTGGAGCGAGGACGACCTGATCGTCGCGATCGACGCGGGCGCCGAGGACATCGAGCGCGACGAGGACGTCTTCGAGGTGCTGGCGCAGCCGGCCGATCTCGCCGCCGTGCGCGCCGCGATCGAGCAGGCGGGGATCGCGATCGGCGGCGCCGAGGTGACGCAGCGGCCGAAGACGCGCGTGGCGCTCGACGCCCAGCAGGCGACGAGGCTGATGCGCCTGATCGAGGCGCTCGAGGACAATGACGACGTCAATGAGGTGCACGCCAACTTCGACGTCGACGCCGAGATCCTCGAGCAGCTCGCCGGCTGAACGATCGCGTTTCGCGCGCCGGCGGCGCGCACGCATGTTGGCCTGCCGTTAGGACGCGCCAAACCTGAGAGGCTTGCGCAGGTTCGGCCACCCAGTCAGCGAACTCTCAGCGCGATGCTCTCGATCCTCATGCCCGTCTACAACGAGCTCAGCCGCGTGGAGGCGGCGATCGACGCCGTGCTCGCGACCGAGCTGCCGGTTCCGATCGAGCTGATCGTCGTCGACGACGGCTCGACAGACGGCACGCGCGAGCTGCTGCGCGGCCGCCCGGCCGACGCGCGCGTGCGCCTGATCGAGCACGAGCGCAACGCCGGCAAGGGCGCCGCGGTGCGCACCGCGCTCACGCACGCCTCCGGCGAGCTCTCCGCGATCTTCGACGCCGACCTCGAGTACGAGCCGGGCGATTTCGTGGCGCTGCTGCCGCCGCTGCTGGAGGGCGAGGCGAACGTCGTCTTCGGCGTCCGTGCGTTCGACGGCGCCACAAGCCACTCGTTCCTCTACGTGATGGGGAATAAAGGCGTCACGCTGGCCGCGAACGTGCTCTTCAACGTGTACCTGCACGACATCATGACCTGTCACAAGGTGGTGCGGACCGATCTCTTCCGCAGCCTGCCGCTGCGTGCGCGCGGCTTCGAGATCGAGCCGGAGATCACCGCGCGGCTGATCGAACGCGGCGAGCGCATCTTCGAGGTGCCGATCCACTACCGGGCGCGCTCGACGGCGGAGGGCAAGAAGCTGCGCGCGAGCGACGGCCTGCGCGTGATCGCCACGCTCCTGCGCTGTCGCCTCACGCCGGCATGACGGTCGTCCGCCCGCGCGAGCGGCGGGCGGTATCGCCCGCGATCGGCGCGCCGACGCTGCTCGTCGGCGGCGCGCTCGCGCTCGCCGCGCTGTCGCTGCTGGCGCCGTCGATCCCCAGCTATGACCCGTTCGCCTGGATCGTGTGGGGGCGCGAGCTCACGCACCCCGGGCTCACCTTCGGCCTCGCGGGCGGACCGTCGTGGAAGCCGCTGCCGGTCCTCTTCACCGCCCCGTTCTCGCTCGTCGCCGACGGCGCCGCGCCGAGCCTGTGGCTCGTCGTCGCGCGCGCCGGCGCGCTGCTCGCGCTCGCCGGCGCGTACGCGCTCGGCGCGCGCCTTGCGGGCGTGTGGGCCGGCCTCGTCGCGGCGCTCGGCGTCCTGCTGACCGACGACTTCACCTCGCTCACGTGGCGGGGTGCGTCCGAGCCGCTGCTGCTGGCGTGCGTGCTGTGGGCGGTCGAGCGGCACCTCGCGGGCCGGCGCGGGACGGCCTTCTGGCTCGGCGTCGGCGCCGCGCTGATCCGTCCCGAGGCGTGGCCGTTCCTGGGCCTGTACGCGCTGTGGCGCTGGCGTCAGACCGAACGCCGCGAACGGCTGGCGATGGCGGGCGGCCTGCTGCTGATCCCGCTGCTGTGGTTCGGCCCGCCCGGCCTGATCGGCGATCCGTTCTCGGCCAGCTCGCACGCGTCGAACTACAACGGCCAGACCGGCTCGGACCCCGCGCTGACGGCGCTGCGGCGCGGCCTCGGGCTCCCGCTCGCGCCGATCTGGGTCGCCGCGGCCGCGGCCCTGGCGCTGCGACCGCGCGACCGGATCGTGCGCGGCCTGGCGATCGGCGCGCTCGCGTGGCTGCTGCTCGTCGTCGCGATGACGGTCGCGGGCTACCCGGGCCTGGCGCGCTTCATGCTGCCCGCGGCGGCGCTCGCGTGCGTGCTCGCCGGCGTGGGCGCCGTCGAGCTGGTCGCCCGCGCGGAGGAGCGGACGGGACGCCGCGCGGCCGGCGCGCTCGCCGTCGTCGCGCTGCTGGCGGTCGGGGTCGCGTTCGGGCTGGGGCCGACGCGCACCGCCGTCGCGAACACGCGCACGGCGATCGACGCCGCCGGGCTCCAGCACGAGCTGAGCGATGCGCTCGCAGCCGCCGGCGGACGCAAGCACGTGCTCGCGTGCGGCGTGGTCGCCGTCAACCACACGGCGCAGACGGCGTTCGCGTGGAAGCTGCACGTGCCGCTCGACCGGATCGCCTTCCAGGTCGCCAGAGCCGGCGTCGTCTTCCGCGGCCCGCGCGACCTCGCGCTCGGCGCGACCCCTGAGATCGCGATGCCGCCGCCGTTCCGCAAGGTCCTGCTCGCGCACCGCGGCGTCTGGTACGTGAAGGCGGTCCTGCCGGACCACGCGCCGCTGCCGGCCGGCTGCGGCCCGCGCGGCTGACCGGTCGCGCGCCGCCGGGAGGCGTCCGGCGCTGCACGCAGAATCACGAACGTATGATCGTCCTCGGCATCGACCCGGGCACCGCGAGCACCGGCTACGGCGTGGTCGCGAGCGACCCGGCGCGCCCCGGACGGCTGCGCGCGCTCGACGGCGGGGTGATCGAGACGCCCGCGGGCCTGCCGCTCGAGCGGCGGCTCGCGGCGATTCACGCGCGCGCGTGCGCGCTGATCGAGGAGCACGCGGCCGCCGCGGTCGCGCTCGAGGACCTCTACTTCGGCGCCAACGCGCGCTCGGCGCTCGCGGTCGGTCAGGCGCGGGGCGTCGTGCTGCTCGCCGCCGGTCAGCGCGGCCTGCCGTGCGGCTCCTACACGCCCCAGCAGGTCAAGAGCGCGGTCTGCGGATCGGGGCGCGCCGAGAAGCTCCAGGTTCAGCAGATGGTGCAGCGGCTGCTGTCGCTGCCCGCGCTGCCCGAGCCCGACCATGCGGCCGACGCGCTCGCGGTCGCGATCTGCCACCTCAACCGCGCGCCGCTCGCGGCCGCCGCCGCGGTGACGTCGCCCGTAGGCGGCCCGCTTGCGGCCGCCGGAGGGCGAAAGCGATGATCGCCCTCGTGCGCGGCGAGGTCGCCGGCCGTCGCCCGAGCCCGCCGAGCGGCGGCGAGGTGGTCGTCGACGTCAACGGCGTCGGCTATCGCCTCGCGGTCTCCTCGGAGACGCTCAAGCACGTACCGGCGGCCGGCAAGCCGGTCACGCTGCACAGTCATTTGATCGTGCGCGACGACGCGCTGGCGCTCTACGGCTTCGCGACCGAAGAGGAGCGCGATCTGTTCCTGATGCTGCTGGGCGTCCAGGCGGTCGGACCGAAGGTCGCGCTCGCGGTCCTCTCCGGCGGCTCGCCGCGCGAGCTGATCGCCGCGCTCGCCGCCGGCGACAGCGCGCGCTTCCAGGCGGTGCCGGGCATCGGCAAGCGCACGGCCGAGCGGATCATCGTCGAGCTGCGCGAGAAGGCCGGCGTCACGCTGCCCGACGACTCGATCTCCGTCACCCGCGCCGATGACCCGCGCGCCCTCGCGCGCGAGGGCCTCGTCGGGCTCGGCTACAGCGCGCAGGAGGCCGAGCGCCTGCTCGAGGGCGCCGCCGGGGAGACGCCCGAGGACCTGATCGCCCATGCGCTCAAGGCGGCCCGCTCGTGACGCGCATCCAGACGCCCGACGTGCTGCCCGCCGAGGAGGAGCTGGAGCGCTCGCTGCGCCCCCGGCGCCTGGCGGACTTCGTCGGGCAGGCGCCGGTGCGCGAGCAGCTCGCGGTCTCGATCGAGGCGGCCGCGGCGCGCGGCGACGCGCTCGACCACGTGCTGCTGGCCGGCCCGCCGGGCCTGGGCAAGACCTCCCTGGCGCAGATCCTCGCGGCCGAGCTCGGCGTCCCGTTCGTGCAGACGGCCGGCCCCGCGCTCGAGCGCAAGGGCGACGTCGCCGCGTTCCTGACGGCGCTCGAGCCGCGCGCCGTCTTCTTCGTCGACGAGATCCACCGCCTCCCGCGCGCGCTCGAGGAGACCTTCTACCCGGCGATGGAGGACGGCCAGCTTCCGATCACCGTCGGCCAGGGGGCCGGTGCGCGCGTCGTCACGCTCGACCTGCCGCCCTTCACGCTCGTCGGCGCGACCACGCGCGCCGGCCTGCTGACGACGCCGCTGCGCGACCGCTTCGGCATCCAGCATCGACTCGAGCACTACGAGCCCGACCAGCTCGCGCGGATCGTGCAGCGCTCCGCCGCGCTGCTCGGGATCGCGGTCGAGCAGGAGGGCGCGCACGCGATCGCCGCGCGCAGCCGCGGGACCCCGCGCGTCGCCAACCGCCTGCTCAAGCGCGTGCGCGACTACGCCGAGGTGCGCGGCGACGGCACGATCAGCGCCGTGCTCGCCGGCCATGCGCTCGACCTGCTCGAGGTCGACCACGAGGGCCTCGACCGGCTCGACCGGGAGCTGCTGCGCGCGGTCTGCGAGCTGTTCGGCGGCGGCCCGGTCGGCCTCTCCACGCTCGCGGTCGCGGTCGGCGAAGAGCAGGACACGGTCGAGGACGTCTACGAGCCCTACCTGCTCCAGCGCGGCTTCCTCGAACGGACCCCGCGCGGGCGCGCGGCGACGCGCCGCGCCTGGGCGCATCTCGGGCTCGAGCCGCCCGCCGAGCCGGTCGGGCTGTTCGGCTGAGGCAGGGCGTCCGGCGGCGAGCCTGCGCCTCTGCGCGCCGCCGCGCGCGCGGCGGATCGATCCACGCGAAGGCGAGAATCGAACGCGCGCCGAGGTGTGCGGCTCCTTACCCGCGCTTGATGCCGAGGCTCGTATGCTGTGGCGGGATGGCTCACCTCTTCATCTGCCCGAACTGCGGCGCGCGGACGACCGCGACGGACCGCACCGCCGGCTTCCGCCGCGAGCCGAAGGGCTGCGCGAGATGCGGCTTCGGCTTCCTGTTCGAGCTGCTCGACGACTACTACCCGGCGCCCGACGCGGCCTTCTTCGTCTGCGACCGCGAGGGTCGCGTGATCGGCTGCGGCCGCGGCTCGTTCGAGCTGACCGGGCTCGACGACGAGCGGGTGATCGGGCGCTCGGTGCGCGAGGTGCTCGGGCTCGACTTCGGCGAGGGCGGCGAAGACGTGGTCGGCACGGTGCTGGAGTGGGGCGTGCGCGCCCTAAACAAGCCGGTCACGGTCAACGCCGAGGGCGACCTCCCGGCGCAGGCCGTCGCCGACCTGTTTCCCGCCTACGACGACGACGGCGGGCTGCTGCTCGTGCTGACGCCGGCCAAGTAGGATCGGCTGGCCATGACCGACCGTCGCCGCAACGGCCTGATCCTGCTTCTCGTCGCCGGCCTGCTGGTCGCGTCCTTCGTCGTGATCGCGGCGCGGCCGACGCGCCTGGGGCTCGACCTCAAGGGCGGCGTCGAGCTCGTCTACCAGGGCGAGCCGACCCCGCAGGTGCCGACGGTCACGCCGGAAGCGCTCGATCGCTCGCTCGACATCATCCGCGCGCGCGTCGACCAGCTCGGCGTCGGCGAGCCCGAGATCCAGCGCTCGGGCAGCAACCAGATTTCCGTCGGCCTGCCGGCCGTCCAGAACCTCAGACGCGCGCAGGACCAGGTCGGCACGCCCGCCCAGCTCTACTTCTACGACTGGGAGGCGAACGTCCTGACGCCGGAGGGCAAGACGGTCGCGCCGCTGCTGCCGGCGCAGGATCCGGTCGCGCAGCGCGTCAGCCAGGCCGCCGGCGACCCGAGCCAGGGCCAGTCGCTCTACGACGCGGTCGTGCTCGCCTCCAGACAGAGAGCCACCCCGAACAGCAGAACGGGCTCGCGCCTCGGCCCCGCGTACTACCTGTTCGACAGAAACCACCAGTATCTCGCCGGTCCTGAGCAGCGGTACGGCGATCTGCTCTCCGCGATCGGCAGAGCGAGACTGCCAGTCGGCAGCACGGTGCTCACGGTCCCGCAGGGCTACGTCGTGCTCGAGGCGGTCGCCGCGACCGCCAACGCGAGATTCGCGATCGGAAGCCCGGCCGCCCGCTTCTACGTGCTGCGCGACAACGTCGCGCTGACCGGCAAGGACATCCGCGATCCGCAGCAGGGCTTCAACGAAAACCAGCAGCCGGACGTCGAGTTCAGATTCACCGACGCCGGCAAGACCGCGTTCCACGACATCACGCGCACGATCTCGCTGCGCGGCGCGGACCTGCACCTGCCGGGCGTCAACCCGCAGACGGTGCTCCAGCACTTCGCCGTCGCGCTCGACGGCAGACTGATCTCGGTCGCCTCGATCGACCCGCAGCAGCTTCCCGACGGCATCGACGGTCAGAACGGCGCAGTGATCGAGGGCGGCTTCACGATCCAGAGCGCGCAGGACCTCGCGAACCTGCTCCAGCTCGGCGCGCTGCCGATCAGACTGAGACTGATCTCGCAGTCGCAGGTGTCCGCCACGCTCGGCAAGCAGGCGCTGAACCAGGGCCTGCTCGCCGGCGCGGTCGGGCTCGCGATCGTCGCGATCTTCCTGATCGTCTTCTACCGCGTGCTCGGCGTGATCGCGACCGGCGCGCTCGGCATCTACGCGATCTACCTGTACGCGTTGATCAAGCTGGTGCCGATCACGCTGACCCTGCCCGGCATCGCGGGCCTGATCCTCACGATCGGCGTCGCCGCCGACGCGAACATCGTCATCTTCGAGCGCGTCAAGGAGGAGCTGCGCGCGGGCAAGTCGGTGCCGGCCGCGATCAGCGCCGGCTATCGGAAGGGCCTGACCGCGATCGTCGACGCGAACGTCGTGACGGTGATGACGGCGTTCATCCTCTTCATGCTCGCGACCGCCGGTGTGAAGGGCTTCGCGTTCATGCTCGGCATCGGCACGCTCGTCTCGCTCTTCACCGCCGTGATGGCGACCCAGGCGATCCTTGGGACGCTCGGTCGCAGCCGCGTCTTCGCGAACCCGGCGGCCGTCGGCGCGCATCTCGCCGGCAGGCGCTGGCGCTTCGACTTCATGGGGAACTCGAAGTGGTTCTTCTCGATGTCGGGCGTGATCCTGCTGATCGGCGCGCTGGCGATCGGCGGCAAGGGGCTCAACTTCGGCATCGACTTCACGTCGGGCACGCGCATCACGACGGCGCTCGCGCAGCCCGCGAGCGAGAACGCGATCCGCGCGGTGCTTCAGGCCAACGGCATCAGCGACGCGAGCATCCAGAAACTCCAGAACAAGGCGCTCGGCAGAAATGTCGTGCAGATCTCCGCCAAGCAGATCCAGCCGACGAAGGTGCAGGACATCCGCACGAGACTCAGCGAGCGCTTCGGCGGGACGTCGAGCTTCTCGAGCACGTCGGTCGGCCCGACGTTCGGCCAGACGGTCGCGAACAGCGCGATCATCGCGATCATCGCCTCGCTGCTGGTGATCTCGGCGTACATCGCGCTGCGCTTCCAGTGGAAGTTCGCGATCCCGGTTCTGATCGCGCTGATGCACGACCTGCTGATCACGAGCGGCATCTACTCGCTGACGGGGCGGGAGGTGACGTCGGCGACCGTGGCCGCGCTGCTCACCATCCTGGGCTACTCGCTCTACGACACGGTGATCGTGTTCGACCGCATCCGCGAGAACATGCCGCGCATGCCGCGGGCGGCGTTCTCGCAGATCGCGAACCGCTCGATGTCCGAGGTGCTGACGCGCTCGCTGGCGACGTCGTTCTCGACGGCGCTGCCGATCCTCGCACTGCTGCTGTTCGGCGGCGAAACGCTGCGCGACTTCGCCTTCGCGCTGCTCGTCGGCGTGATCTCGGGCGCGTACTCGTCGATCTTCATCGCGACGCCCGTCCTGACGCACTGGAAGGAGCGCGAGCCGGTGTACGCGGCGCGCCGCGAGCGCATCGAGGCGGAGCACGGCGGCGCCGTGCCGGCCTATGCGGTCGCGACCGTCGGCGGCGAGCCGGTCGATCTTGAGCCCGAGGAGAAGCCGTCGGCGCCGCGCCGGCGCCTCACGGAGCCGGAGGAGCCGAGCGAGCTCTCGGACGAGGAGTTCGCGCAGCTCCGGCGCGACATCGACGTCGACGACGAAGCGACCGTCGCGCGGCCCGGTCGGCGCGGCCGCGCCGCGACCGTCGTGCCGCCGCCCTCGGGGACGTCTCGCGCGCCCTCACCGCCGTCGCCGCCCGCCGAGCGCGGGAGAGCGAACGGCCGCGCGCCCGACGAGCCGGAGAACGAGGGCGTGCTGAAGGAGCCGCGCAGACCGCGCCGCCCCGGCAGACGCCGCCACGGGAGGTCGCGCTGATGGGCATGCTCGCCTGGGTCATGATGGGCCTCGCGATCTGGCACTTCACGATCTTCCTGCCGGATCGCTTCTGGGGCGGGATCGTCGGCGCGTTCCTCGGCGCGCTCGTCGGCGCGATCGTCTTCGGCCTGATCGTCAACGGCTTCTCGGTCCCGGGGCAGCACGACACGCACCTGGTCACCGCGCTCGAGGGCATCCCGGGCACGCTGATCGGCATCGCGGTCGTGTACGCCGAGGGACTGCGCCGCGAGCGCCTCGAGTACGTCTGAGCGCCTCTTCCGTCGGCGTCCGCTCGTAGCCTGGGGCGGTGTCCACGCTTGCGTTGCCCGCGCCCGTCGCGCCCGCGGCGACCCCGCCGCCTGCCGGAGGGGCTCCGCGGGTCGCGCTGGCGCCGTGCGATCCGGCGGCGGTCGGGGCGCTGCGGGAGGCGCTCGGATGCTCGCGGACGTTCGCGCAGGTGCTCGTGCGGCGCGGGCTCGGCGAGCCGGCCGCCGCGCGCGCGTTCCTGGCCGCCGAGGAGGCGCACGACCCGCGTGAGCTCGCGGGGATGGACGCGACCGTCGCGGCGATCCTTCGCCACCTCTCCGCGGGCTCGCGCATCACGATCCACGGCGACTACGACGTCGACGGCGTGTGCGCGACCGCGCTGCTGCTGCGGGCGCTGCGGCGACTCGGCGGCGAGGGCGCCGACGTCGAATGGTTCCTGCCGAGCCGCGTGGACGACGGCTACGGCCTGTCCGCGGCGACCGTCGAGCGGTTGGCGGCGCGCGGGACGAGACTGCTCGTGACGGTCGACTGCGCGATCACGGCGGTCGAGGAAGTCGCGCTTGCGCGCACGCACGGGATCGACGTCGTCGTCACCGACCATCACCAGCCGCGCGGAGACGGCGCGCTGCCGGACGCGCCGATCGTCCATCCGGCGCTCGGCGGCTACCCGTGCCCGGACCTGTGCGCGGCGGGCGTCGCATACAAGCTGGCGCAGGCGCTCGCGCTCGGCGCCGGCGCGGGGACGGCGGGGATCGAGTCCGTGGACGAGGACCTCGACCTCGTCGCGCTCGCGACGATCGCGGACCTCGTTCCGCTGCGCGGCGAGAACCGCCGGCTCGTGCGCGCCGGCCTGCGCACGCTCGCCTCGACCGGCAAGCCGGGGCTGCGCGCGCTGATGCGCGTGGCGCGCGTCGATCCCAGCGAGCTCGACGCGCGCAGCGTCGGCTTCCGCCTCGCCCCGCGCATCAACGCGGCCGGTCGCCTGCGCCGGGCGGACGCGGGCGTCGAGCTGCTGCTGACGCGCGACGAAGCGCGCGCCGCGGCGATCGCCGACGAGCTGGACGCGGCGAACGCCGAGCGGCGCTTCGCCGAGCAGCGGATCCTGTTCGAGGCGGAGGCGCAGGTGCGCGAGCTGGGGGAGCGCCCGGCGTACGTGCTCGCCGGCGAGGGCTGGCATCCCGGTGTGATCGGCATCGTCGCCTCGCGGATCGTCGAGCGCCACCACCGGCCGGCGATCCTGATCGCGCTGCCGGCGCCGGTCGCCGCGATCGGAGACGCGATCCCGCCCGCCCCGGCGCTCGGCGCCGGCTCGGGCCGCTCGATCCCGGGCTTCGACCTGCTCGGCGCGCTGCACGCCGCGGCGCCGCTGCTCGAGCGCTACGGCGGCCACCGCGCCGCCGCCGGGCTGACGATCGACGCCGCGCGCGTGGAGGACCTGCGCGAAGCGGTCGAGGCGCACGCGGCGGCCGTGCTCGGCGCCGACGACCTCGTCCCGGTCGAGCGGGCCGACGCGGTCGTCGGCGGCCGCCAGCTCGGCCTCGCGCTCGCGGACGAGCTGGCCCGGCTCGAGCCGACCGGCATGGGCAACCCGGGCGTCAACCTGCTCGTGACCGGCGCGCTGCTGACCGACGCCCGGCCGATGGGGGAGGACGGCAAGCACGTCCGCTTCACCGTCGAGGCCGGCGGCGGTCGCTGCCGCGCCGTCGCGTTCGGCTGCGACGGCCGCCTCCCCGTCTCGCCCGACGAGCCCGCCGACGCCACCTTCCGCCTCGAGCGCAACGCCTGGAACGGCGCCGTCGAGCCGCGCCTGCGCCTGCGCCATGCGCAAGCCTGCGCGCCAGAGCCGATCGAGGTGGTGGGCGAGCCGGGTCCCGGCGCCTGGCTCGACGCCGTGCTCGCAGTGGGGCAACCGCATGGCATCGAGGGACCCGGCCGCACCGTCGTCGACCGCCGCGGCGACGGCGCGCTGGCCGTGCTGCGCGACCTCGTCGCGACGGGCGAGCCGGTGCTGGCGGTCGTCGCCGACGTCCCCCGGCGGATCGCGGGGCTCCAGGCGCGCACCGGCGGCTTCGCGCTCTGCTCGCATGCCGCGCTCGCCCGGGATCCGGCGCTCTCAGCGGCCTTTCGGCACCTCGTCGCGCTCGACCCGCCGGCCCACCCGGACGAGGCGGCGAACGTGCGCGCGGGTACCGCGGACGGCTATACCCATCTCTGCTGGGGAGCCGCTGAGCTACGCTTTGCGCAGCAGATCCATGAGACGGAGCACGACCTTCGCGCTGCGCTCGTGCCGCTCTACCGGGCCCTGCGGGACCGCGGCGGAGCGGCCGGGGAGGAGCTCGGGGCGCTGCTTCGCGGGGATCGCGTCCACGCTCGATCGGTCGCGCAGGCCGCCCGGCTGGTGGCGATCCTCACGGAGCTGGACCTCGTCAGCCTCGACCGGGACCTGCCGGCCCTCACGGTCCGGGACGGCGGGCGCACCGCGCTCGAGCGCTCCCCGACCTACCGGGCCGCGGTGCAGCGATACGAGGACGGCCGCGGATGGCTGACGGAAACGGCAACGCAACCCACGACGACGACATGGCTCACGGCACGCGCATGACCCGCGCGGGGGCCGGCGTCGCGGTGCGCGCCGGGGCCGACGAGGGCCGCCTGCCGGTCGACGGGATCGACCATCCGATCGTCGCCAGACCCGTCCGGCGGGCAGGTCTCACCGGCACCGAGCGGGAGCTGCTCGGCGACCTGTTCGCGATCGTCGAGGAGCACGCCGCCGAGAGCACGCTCGAGATCGACCGCGAGCAGGTCGAGGCCGCGTTCGTCTACGCCTGCGAGCACCATGCCGACCAGCGGCGCAAGTCGGGCGAGGAGTTCATCATCCACCCGGTCGGGGTGGCGAAGATCTGCGCCGGCATGCGGCTCGACACCGAGACGCTGTGCGCCGCGCTGCTGCACGACACGGTCGAGGACACGTCAGCCAGCCTCGAGGACGTCAGAGCGACCTTCGGCGAAGAGGTCGCCGTGCTCGTCGACGGCGTCACGAAGCTCACCGGCCTGACCTTCTCCTCGCGCGACGAGGCGCAGGCGGAGAACTACCGCAAGATGATGGTCGCGATGGCCTCGGACATCCGGGTCATCCTGATCAAGCTCGCCGACCGCCTGCACAACATGCGCACGATCGGCGCGATGCCGAAGCAGAAGCAGATCGAGAAGGCGAAGGAGACGCTCGACATCTACGCCCCGATCGCGCATCGCCTCGGCATCCACGCGATCAAGTGGGAGCTGGAGGACCTCGCGTTCGCGGCGCTTCACCCGCGCAAGTACGCGGAGATCAAGGGGCTCGTCAACCAGCAGCGCGCCGAGCGCGAGCGCTACGTCAGCGAGGCGGGCGCCTACGTCGCCAGAGAGCTCGACGCGCTGAGCATCCACGCGGAGATTTCGGGCCGCGCGAAGCACTTCTACTCGATCTACTCGAAGATGACGAGAAAGGGCCGCGAGTTCAACGAGATCTACGACCTCACGGCGATGCGCGTGATCGTGGAGGGCGTGAAGGACTGCTACGGCGCGGTCGGCGTGATCCACTCGCTGTGGAAGCCGCTCCCCGGCCGCTTCAAGGACTTCGTCGCGATGCCGAAGTTCAACATGTACCAGTCGCTGCACACGACGGTGATCGGGCCTGAGGGGCGGCCGCTGGAGATCCAGATCCGCACGCGCGAGATGCACGACATGGCGGAGTTCGGGATCGCCGCGCACTGGCTCTACAAGCAGGACAGAACGGCCGACGACGACGGCAAGCTGCGCTGGCTCAGACGCCTGCTCGACTGGCAGCAGGAGCTGTCGGACCCCAAGGAGTTCATGGACACCTTGAAGGTCGACCTGTTCGAGGACGAGGTGTTCGTCTTCACGCCCAAGGGCGAGGTCAAGTCGCTCGCGGCCGGCGCGACGCCGCTCGACTTCGCCTACGAGGTCCACACCGACGTCGGCCACCGCTGCGTCGGCGCGAAGGTCAACGGGCGCATGGTGCCGCTCTCCTACGAGCTGAGAAGCGGGGACATCGTCGAGGTGCTGACGTCCAAGCGCGACCGCGGCCCCTCGCGCGACTGGCTCGCGCTCGTGAAGACGACGCGCGCGCGCAACAAGATCCGCCAGTGGTTCAAGAGCGAGACGCGCAAGGACACCGAGCACGCCGGGCGCGAGCTGCTCCAGGAGCACCTCAAGAAGCAGGGTCTGCCGGCGCAGCGGATCGTCGGCTCGCCGCTGCTCGCGGATGTGATCCGCGAGATGGGCTTCCGCAAGGGCGACGAGTTCTACATCGCGCTCGGCGGCGCGAAAATCTCGCCGACCGTCGTCGTCAACAAGGTCATGCAGCGGCTGAAGCAGGGCGAGGCGGCCGAGGGCACGCGCACGGCCGCCGACGACCTGATGCAGACGCGCCCGCAGCGCGAGCACCGGCCGACGACCTCCTCGACCAAGTTCGGCATCACCGTCGACGGCGTCGGCGACGTGATGCTGCGGCTCGCGAAGTGCTGCCGGCCGGTCCCGGGCGACCCGATCGTCGGCTACGTCTCGCTCGGGCGCGGGATCACGATCCACCGTGAGGACTGCCCGAACGTCGAGGTGCTGAGAAAGGACCCGGATCGCTTCACGCCCGTCTCGTGGGACGGCGAGGCCTCGACCGCGTTCAAGGTCGAGTTGCACATCGACGGCTGGGACCGCCACCGCCTGCTGGAGGACCTCAGCCGCACGTTCAGCGAGGCCGGCATCAACATCGTCGAGGCGCGCTGCATGTCGAACCCGCCGATGATCAAGAACCGCTTCGTTGTCGAGGTCGCCGACACGAAGACGCTCGACTCGACGATCAACCGCCTGCGCAACATCGAGTCGGTCTTCGACGCCTACCGCGTCACGCCCGGCGCCGGCGCGTAGCGCGACCGCCAAGCGGTCCGCGGCCGGCACCGCTCGGCTAGAGTGGACGGGTGTCCGGGGGGACTCTGGGGGTCACGCGCGAGCCTGCCGGCACGCGCTCGATGCGGCTGCGCGTGCCGCGCTGGAGCGCGCCCGCATGGGGCGCGATCGGCATCGCGGTCGTGTTCGTCGCGCTGAGCGCCTGGTGGCTGTCGATCGATCGCGGCGTGCCGTACAACGACGCGGCGCTCCACCTGTTCGTGGCCTTCCGCTTCCACGACCTGCTCGAACTCGGACGCGTCGGCTCCGTGTTCGACTTTCCCAGCTACTACCCGCCGCTGACCTACCTGCTCGGAGCCGCGGCCACCTTCGTCGCGGGGGTTCACGTCGCGGTCCCGATCCTCGCGCAGAACCTCGTGTACGTCCCGCTGCTCGCGCTTGCCTGCTACCGCGTCGGGCGGATGGCGGCCGGGCCGGTCTGCGGCCTGCTGGCCGTCGCGTTCGCGCTCGGCTGCCCGCTGATCATCGAGCAGTTCCACGTCTTCATGCTCGACATGCCGCAGGCGACGTTCGTCGCCCTGACCGTGTGGCTCGTGCTCGCGAGCGACCGCTTCGCGCGCGTCGGCCTCGCCGGACTCGCGGGACTGGCCCTGGGCCTTGGGACCGCGTCGAAGGAGCTGGCCCCGATCTACCTGCTCGGGCTCGTGGCGTGCGTCCTCGCACGCGGGGGCTGGCGCAACTGGCGAGGGCTGCTCGCGTTCGGCGGGGTCGCGCTCGCGATCGGCGCACCGTGGTACGTGCACGAGGCGATGCTCGGAGACCTCGGCAGACTGTGGAGGGCGGCCGGACCGGCCACCGTTCGGCCGCTCGCGCGACCGCCGCTCGTCTCGCTCGACAACCTCCTCTGGTACCTCTGGGCGACGCTCGACGGCCTCTTGTTCGCGCCGCTGTTCGCGCTGGCCTCCGTCGGCGTCGGGGCGGCGGTCGCACGCGTCCTGCGCGGCGCGCGCGACGGCGTCACGCTCGAGCTGCTGTGCGGCCTTGGCGGCGCGTGGCTCGGCCTTCTGATCATGCCGCACAAGGACCTGCGCTACACGATCAGCCTGATCGTGTTCCTCGCCGTGCTCGGGACCGCCTGGATCGTTCGGCTCGCGCCGCGTCGGCGAACGATCGCGGTCGCGTTCCTGAGCGCGGCGATCGTCGCCGCGCAGCTCGGCGCCACGTTCGGCGTCGGCGGTGAAACCAGCCGGCGCCTGCCGGGCGAGCGCGACGCGCCAGCGGGCGAGGGAGTTCCGCCGCGCGACACCGTGATCGTCTACGAAAACCACGACTTCCTCGTCTCCGGGCCGCACCGGAGCCCGGACGTGCTCGCGTTCCTGCGCGCGCTGCGGCGCGAAGGGGTCCTTGAAGTCGGCTTCGTCGACATGGTCGACAGCTTCGACAAGCACTTCGAAGAAATCGGGTTGTGGGATCTCTCGCGCGTCGCCGGCCTCCAGGTCGAGGAACCCGAACACATCGTGTCGCCGGGGCCAAGCCAGGCGATCGCGATACGGACGCACCCCAGCGGCGCCACCGGGCCGCCGTGCCTGTGGCTGTCCGACGGCAGCGGCGTCTGGTTGCAGATCGGCGGGCCGCCCGGATCGCCTCCGCGCTACGGGTGTCCGCGGTCGGAGTGAGCGATGGCGTCGGTCGCACACCGGACCGCCCGGGCGCGAGGAGCCCGTCGCGCACCGCGGTGGAGCGTGCCCGCGTGGGCCGCCGTCGGGGCCACCGTCCTGTTCGTCGCGGTGAGCGCCTGGTGGCTCGCCGAGGATCGCGCGGTGCCGTTCGGCGGCGGCGCCTCGCACCTCTACGCGTCGCTGCTCTACCTCGAATTCGTCAGGGCGGGGGACCCGTTCAGAGCGATCGCCTACGCGACCTACTACCCGCCGGCGATCCGGCTGTTCGGCGGGCTGGTGCTCGCGCTGTTCGGCAAGAGCGCCGACGGTCCGATCCTGGCGCAGAACGTCGTCTTCGCCCCGCTGCTGGCGCTGGCGTGCTACCGCATCGGGCGGATGCTGGCCGGCCCGAGCGCCGGGTTGCTCGCGGTCGTCTTCGCGCTCGGCACGCCGCTGATCGCCGAGCAGTTCCACGTCTTCATGCTCGACGCGCCGCAGGCGGCGCTCGTCGCGGTCGCCGTGTGGCTGATCCTCGCGAGCGACCGCTTCGCGCGCGCGAAGCCCGCCGCGCTCGCCGGGCTCGCGCTCGGGATCGGCATGCTGACGAAGCAGCTCATGCCGCTCTATCTGATCGGGCTTGTCGGGGCGGTGCTGGCGCGCGGCGGGTGGCGCAACCGGCGGGGCCTGGCGGCGTTCGCCGGCGTCGCGCTCGTCGTCGGCGCGCCCTGGTACCTCGTCCACCTCTCCGAATGGGGCAGATTCTTCGGCGCCGCTGGCACGGGCAGCGCCAGCGAACCGGTCCCGCAGGCGGCCAGCCCTTCGCTTCTCTCGCTCGCGAACCTCGGCTGGTACGGCTGGGCGACGCTCAACGGCCTGCTGTTCGCGCCGCTGTTCGCGTTCGCGACGGTCGGCGTCGCGGACGCGCTCGTGCGCGTGGCGCGCACGCGACCGCGGCGGCTCGACGACGCGCGCGCGGAGCTGCTGTGGGGCCTGGGCGGCGCGTGGCTCGCGCTGACGCTCCTGCGCCACCACGACGTCCGCTACACGATGGGGGCGATCGTCTATCTCGCCACGCTCGGGACGGCGTGGGCGGTGGGACTGCGCCCGCGCCGGCGGCTCGCCGCCGCCGGCCTGCTCGTCGGCGCCGTGGTCGCGGCGCAGCTCGGGGCCACGTTCGGCGTCGGGCGCGCGCCGAATCAGCTTCCGCTCAGCAACGGGGCGATCCACGAGGGCGAGGGCGTGCCGCCGCGCGACCGCGTGGTCGTCTACTCAAGCCTCGACTACCTCGTGTCGAGCCCGCAGCGCGACGGCGACGTGCTCGGGCTGCTGCGCCGGCTGCGGGCCGGCGGCGTCGGCCGCGTCGCCTTTGCGGACCGCGGCAGCGTCGCTCAGATCAACGACCACCACTTCGAAACGATCGGCTTGATCGTCTTCGCGCGGATCGCCGGCGTGAGCGTCGAAGGATTCGACCCGCCGAGCCCCGGCGCGACCGTCGCGCATCTCATACGGGCTCGCGCGTTCGACGGAAGCCGGCCGTGCGCGAGCCTCGGCAACGGGACCGCCGTGTGGGTCCAGGTCGCCGGCCGCGACGCCTGTCCGGCGTAGCGCTCAGCCCGCCCGGCGCAGGGCGCTCGCGTCGACGACCTCGAAGTCCTCGCCGGTGAAGCGGTCGAGCGCGTGGAGCTGGTCGTTGCTCCAGCGCCGGTCGGGCGCGCCGCTCACGTACCACGGCGAGCCGTTGTCGGCCAGCATGAGCCCGTAGCGCTGCATCGCGAGCGCGACGATGCGGGCCTGCCGTGGCAGGCCTTTGAGGTTCGCGCCGCGCTTCAGGCGGACGCGCAGTCCCATCGGGGGCAGCGAGGGAGATGACGAGTCGCCGGCCTGATGCCGAGCCGGCCAGACGAAGGCTCGTCGCGTGCGCGGCGCCGTGAAGCGCAGGGCGTGGCCGATGAACCCGGCGGCGACCTCGTCGTAGCGGGCGAGACCGGGGAGGATCGGCAGGCCGGCGGCGTCGGCGGACGTCCACGTCTTCGGCCTAAGGCGGTTGGAGCGCAGATCCCACGTCGCCCCGCTTCCCGCGTGCCACGAACGGCCGGCATCGAGGGGGTGGGCGTCAAACAGCTCGTAGAGCTTGCAGGCGCTCTTGTCGATGATCAGGACGTGCCGGTCCCCGGTGGCGTTGCGCCCGCCCTCGATCGGGGCGTTCGGCGGGATCGGGTAGGGGCCTCGGTCGGACTCGCCGGCATAGTCGAAGCTGACGGGTACGCGGCGTTGGGTCGCGTTGACAACGGTGTAGGGGATCCCGATCGGGCCGCCGTCCCAGGCGCCCGAGCCGAAGTCGGCGTGGACGTGCGCGGTCAGGCCGATGCTTTCGATCAGCGTCTTCGAGTTCTTCGCGACGGGCAGGCGGTCCACCCGTTGATTCCAGGCGTTCGTCGCGGGGAAGATTGGGCAGCCGGCCAGGCGTGGGGCGGCGCTCCGCTCGGGCGCGGCGAGCGCTCCGGTCGCCGCCAGGATGGCTGCGAGCGGGAGGAGGGCCAGGCCGCGCCGCACGACCCGCAGCCTACGGCGCGCCGCCGCCGTCAGCCCGATGTGTGGTGATTTGGGGGTCTATACGACCCCCAAAGGGACACAGATCCTTCAGGCGACGACGCGCAGGGCGGCCGGGTCGACGCGCGCGGCGATCTCGGGGACCTCGCCGAGGTAGTCGCCGTCGACCTGGAGCGGCAGCCCGCGGTCGTCGAGCGAGCGGATCGTCACGGACTCCGCGCCGGTGAAGCTCGCCACGCGCCGGTGCTTCGCCATCCGCGCGCGCGGGGAGAGCGCGCGCCAGGCGACGGTCGGCACGTCGATCGGGCTCGCCCGTCTCAGGACGACGCCGGCGATCGTGCCGCTGTCGAGCGCGACGTCCTCGGCGAGGTCGATCGGACGCGAGGCGAAGTACGTGTAAGGCGTCGTGTTCTGCACGATCGCGGTGAGGCCCTCGATCGCCGTTCCGTCCGGCAGCTCGACCGACAGCCGGCGCGGGCGCACCGTGTACTCGCGGTTGACCGCGCCGATCGCTGCGGTCGCGTAGAACCACGGGCCGAAGCGCGCCTTCAGCGTGGCGTGCGCGTCGACCCGCTTCGTGACGCTCGCGTCGAGGCCGACGCCGGCGGTGAAGAGGAAGCGGCGGTCGTTGACGACGCCGAGGTCGATCGGGCGCGGGCGCCAGTCGTCGGCGATCGCGAGCAGGTGCTCGGTCGCGTCGACGACGTCGTTCGGGATCCCGAGGATGCGGCAGAAGACGTTGGTCGAGCCGCCGGGCAGGCAGGTCAGCGGCGTCTCGGAGCCGGCCAGCCCGTTCGCCGCCTCGTTGAAGGTGCCGTCGCCGCCGAACGCGCAGACGACGTCGTAGCCCTCCTGCGCGGCCTCGCGGCACAGCTCGGTCGCGTGGTTGCGCGCCTGCGTCTCGACCGAGTCGACCTCGTAGCGCCCGCGCAGCGCGTAGACGACGAGGTGCTTCAGACGGGCCGAGACCGTCGTCGCGTACGGGTTGACGATCACGAGCATCCGCTTGCTCGGCGCGCGCGACGCGGACGAAGAGGCGAGGCGCTCGAGCGCCTCGATCGAGGTGGCGGCCACGAAGGTCTCTACTCCGCCGCCGCGCGCGGGTTACGGCTCACAGCCAGCGTCGGCGGCGGAAGAACAGGACCATCGCGATCCCGACGAGCACCATGACGCCGATCAGGACCCAGAACGGGCCGAGATGGTCCTGGCCCGGCACGCGCACGTTCATGCCGAAGATCGAGGCGATCAGCGTCAGCGGCAGGAACACGACCGTCAACACGGTCAGGATCCGCAGCACGTCGTTGAGCTGGTGCGAGAGGACGGACTCGTTCGTCGCCTCGAGCGCCTCAACCGTCTCCTTGTAGGTCTCGAGGATCTGCCACACGCGCTCGGAGGCGTCGTTGATGTCGTCGAAATAGACGTCGAGGTCGTCGGCGAGGTAGCGCTGCTTCGTGCGCTCGAGGTCGCCGAAGACCGCGCGCTGCGGCCGCACGACCTTGCGGAAGTTGATGATCTCCTGCTTGACGTTGGAGATGTCGCGCACCACCTCCTTCGAGCGGCCCTCGAAAATCTCGTCCTCGATCCGCTCGAGCTTGTTGCCCATCTTCGCGAGCATCGGGAACGAGGCGTCCACGGACGCGTCGACGATCTTGTAGAGCAGATAGCCGGTGCCCTTCGCGAACCACTCGCCGCGCAGCTCGTCGTTCGCGCGCACGCGCTCGAACAGGTACTCGACCGGCTGGAGCGGCGTGTTCGGCAGCGTGACGAGGAAGTCCGGGCCGACGAACAGGTCGAGCTCGGCGGCGTTCAGGCGTCCGACCTGCTTGTCGAAGCGCGGGAAGTAGAGCACGATGAACAGGTAGTCGTCGTACTCGTCGATCTTCGGCCGCTGGTTGCGCGAGAAGACGTCCTCGTAGTCGAGCGCGTGGAAGTCGAAGCGCTCCTCGAGCCAGGCGCGATGACTGTGGCGCGGCTGCTCGATGTTGACCCAGCGGATGCCGAGCGCCTCGGCGACCTCGACGTGCGAGGCCTCAGGCTCGGCGAGCGCCGGCGAGACGACTGAGCGGCCGCGCGCGACGCGCGCGAAGCGGGGCTTGGGCAAGCTCGGCATGGGGACTTCGCGGCTCGTCGCTCATGGGTGTCGTCTCGTTCGCCACAATCGCATTGTATCCCGCAACGGCGCCATCTCCGCCACGACCGCACGCGAGACTGCGCAAGCGTCCAAAAGTCATTGCGCAGACGTCCGGGGCCTGGGTATACTGCGGCCCACATAGCAGTACGCATCGAGAGCGGTGGAGGGACTGGCCCTTTGAAGCCGCGGCAACCACCCCGACAAGGGGAAAGGTGCCAATTCCAACAGGCAACAACAAGCCTGGGAGATGTGGGAGCGGTTTCGAACCTCTGCCCCAGAACCCGGCGGAGGTTTTTTTATGCCGCCCGAGTCATTGAAATGCAAGGAGTGCCACACCGTCTATCCGCTCGACGCGAGCTACGTCTGCGAGCGCTGCTTCGGCCCGCTCGAGGTCAGCTACGCGTCGCGCGAGGGCGCCGATCCCGCCGAGTTGCGCCGTCGCATCCAGGCCGGCCCGCATTCGATCTGGCGCTACCGCGACTTCCTGCCGCTCGCGGGTCCGCCGCCGCGCGACACGCTGCCAGCCGGTTGGACGCCGCTGCTGCGCGCCGACCGCCTCGCCGAGCGCCTCGGCCTGCGTGAGGTGTGGGTCAAGAACGACGCCGCGAATCCGACGCACTCGTTCAAGGACCGCGTCGTCGCCGTCGCGCTCGCCCGCGCCAAGGAGCTGGGCTACCAGACGATCGCGTGCGCCTCGACCGGCAACCTCGCGAACGCCGTCGCCGCCCACGCCGCGGCCGCCGGGCTCGACTCCTACGTCTTCATCCCGTCCGACCTCGAGGAGCAGAAGATCCTCGCGACCGGCGTCTACGGCACGACGATCGTCGCCGTCAGAGGCAACTACGACGACGTCAACCGCCTTTGCACCGAGGTCTCCGGCGAGCGCGAGTGGGCGTTCGTGAACATCAACTTCCGCCCGTACTACGCCGAGGGCTCGAAGACGATCGCCTACGAGATCGCCGAGCAGCTCGGCTGGGAGGTCCCGGATCGCATCGTCGGGCCGATCGCCTCCGGCTCGCAGTTCACGAAGATCGCACGCGGCTTCGAGGAGTGGATCGAGCTGGGCCTCGTCGAGGGGGCGGCGCCGACGATGAACGGCGCCCAGGCCGAGGGCTGCGCGCCGGTCGCGACCGCCTACGCCGCCGGGCACGACGTCTGCCGCCCGGTCAAGCCGGACACGATCGCCAAGTCGCTCGCGATCGGCAATCCGGCCGACGGCCCGTACGCGCTCGACCTCGCGCGCCGCACCGGCGGCGGCATCGACGCCGTCAGCGACGCGCAGATCAAGGCGGGCATCCGCCTGCTGGCCGAAACGACTGGCATCTTCACCGAGACGGCCGGCGGCGTGACGACGGCCGTGCTCGCGAAGCTCGCCGAGCGCGGCGACATCGATCCGGACGAGCGCGTCGTCGTGGTCATCACCGGCGAGGGCCTCAAGACGCTGGACGTCGTGCGCGGCACCTTCGAGACGGTCGAGATCGAGCCCTCCTACGACGCGTTCGAGGCGCACGTCGAGGCCGCCGCGTCGAGCCCCGCCGAACCGGTGGCGGCCTGATGGCGATCGTCGTGAAGATCCCGACGCAGCTCCGCGCCGCGACCGGCGGCGCGTCGAGCGCCGCCGTCGAAGGCGATACGGTCGGCGAGGTGCTCGACGCGCTCTACGAGCAGTTCGGCGAGCTGCGCGAGCGGATCGCCGACGACGGCGGCCTGCGCCGCTTCGTCAACGTCTACATCGGCGGCGAGGACATCCGCTTCCTCGACGGCCTCGAGACGCCGGTCGCCGACGGTGACGAGGTCACGATCCTGCCAGCGGTCGCCGGCGGGTGAGCGGGCCGCGAGCGGCGTCGGCGCTCGCATGCCGCCGTTTGCCGACGGCGCCCGCGCGGGCACGATGCCGACCATGAGGGGAATGCCGTCGCGCCGGGCGCTCGCCGCGCTCGCGATCCTGGCACTCGGAGCGGGCGCGCCCGCGGCCGCCGCGCTCAGAAGCGGCGCGTCGACCGCCGCGATGCCGCACTTGACCGCGGCCGCGGCGGCGGTGCGGCCGGGCGCGACCTTCACGTTGCGCGGCAGCGGCTTTCCCGCCGCCGCGCGGCTCACGCTGCTCGCCGGTCCGCCGCACGGTCGGAAGTCGCCGATCGGCAGCGCCCGCACGGGGCGAAACGGCGACTTCGTCGCCACGATCCGCGTCCGCGCGCGCGCCGCCGCGGGCGCGTTCGTCGCGCTCGCGTGCCGCGATGCCTGCCGCGTGAGGGCGAGCGCACGCTTTCGCATCATCGAACGCTGAGCGTCGACGCGGAGCAAGCAAAGTCCCCCAGCAAGCAGGGGGGATACCCGCTATTGAGGGGAAGATCCACGCTCTCGGGCGTGGATTGAACCGACGAACCAGTGAAGGGTTGCTGCGTGGCAGATGGACTGCATCGGGAGCGCCGCGCGTTGGCGATCGCCGTGCGCGAGCTGCGCGTACGCAAGTCGCTCAAGCAGGAGGAGGTCTGCGAGGCCGCCGGCCTCGGGCGCAACTACCTGACGACGCTTGAGAGCGGACGCACGAACCCGTCGTTCGAAGCGATGGTGCGCGTCGCGCGCGGCCTCGGCGTGTCCTTCACCGAGCTCGCCCGCGTCTACGAAGAGCGCCTCGACGAGGCCGGCGTCCCCGCCAACGGCTCCGGCTGAGCGACCGCTTCCGCCCGCCCGCTCGCGATAAGCTGCTCGCAGCCAGGCGCCCGTAGCTCAGTGGATAGAGCGCTCGCCTCCGGAGCGAGAGGTCGCAGGTTCAAATCCTGCCGGGCGCGTAAGCGATCTGGGCCGCTGAGTGGGCACGCTCAGCGGCCGAATGCCAAACGAATGGTCAATCAGATGCGGATTGGTCGACCTGAGCGGGGCGCAACGGCATGGACTTCGACCGCGATCCCGTCACGATCGACCTCAGCGAGAGAGCCCGCATCCTCTTCCGCAGCGGCGGTCGCCCGATCGACCACTACGCCGTGATGCTCCAGGTCGAGATCGACGGCGAGTGGCACCCGGTGCGTCTCATCGACAACCACCTCGACCGGCACCACATGCACCGCTACGATGGACACGCAAGGGGCGACCCCGAGCACTTCGCGCACGGCACGGTGAACGAGGTCATCCCGCAGGCGATCCGCTACATGCGCGACCACTTCCAGCCGATCATCGACTCATGGACAACCGCGTGACAGCCGCCAACCGCGTTGCGACCGACGCCGCCATCGCCACGATCCTCGCGGACGAGGATCGCTACCCCGGCGGCGCCGCATTCGTCGGCGAGGAGCACCCGGCATTCGACGCGATCGTCGCTCGACACGTCCACGCAGGCGAGGCGTTCGTCGTCGTCGCCCGAGACGGCTCCGAGACGCTTTACACGCCGACGCACGCCTGACGCCACCCGTTCTGGGTCCGATCGTCACGTCTTGACGTGGCGGATGCCTGCGTCGGTCTTGGCGCGACCGATGCGCAGGCGGCTGTGGGCCAGGTCGACGTCTCGCCAGCGGAGGTCGAGCAGCTCGCCGATGCGCAGGCCGGCGAAGATGAGGACGGCGAGCGTCGCGTGGCGGGCGACGTGGCGGCGGTCGGCACGCGCGTCGGCGTCGAGTTGCCGTGCGGCGTCGAGCAGGGCCGCGATCTGGTCGGCGCTGTCGCCAAGATCCCCGAGGGCAGCAGCGACTGGCATCGCGACCAACGCTTCGCCGCCGCGCCCGCCGACTGACCGCCTCCTGTCGGACAGCTCGGACACAGCAACGCGCGCACGTGAGGCGTCCGAGCGTCTGACCCAGCGCAAGACGTCAACCACCTCGTCTGCCCATTCATCTGCCCAATAGCCCCGAAATGAGCCCGAATCGGACAGGATCGGGTCAGGATGCCGAACGGGCGCGATCCGCCGTATCCTTTGCGAACGCAGCCATGGTGGCTGCTGCGCCCACTGGTGTCCTCGGTTCCTCCGGAGCGAGAGGTCGCAGGTTCAAATCCTGCCGGGCGCGTCGCAGCTCCCCGTTATCGCGTCGATGGACCTTTCGCTCTTCTTCGTGGGTACCGCCGGCTCGGTGCCGACCGCGCGCCGCGGCCTGCCCGCGCTGCTGCTGCGGCGCGGCGCGGACCGCATCCTGTTCGACTGCGGCGAGGGGACGCAGCGCCAGCTCCTGCGCTCGGTCGGCCTGATGGACCTGACCGACGTCTTCATCACGCATTTCCACGCCGACCACTGGCTCGGCCTGCCGGGCATGCTCAAGACGTTCGACCTGCGCGCGCGCGAGCGGCCGCTGACGATCTACGGTCCGCCCGGTCTGGCGAAGCTGCTCAACGCGATGCGCCACGTCTGGGGCGGCGTCGGCTACGAGGTGGAGATCGTGGAGCTCGCCGACGACGAGCCGGTCGAGCGCGACGACTACGTGATCGAGCCCTTCCCCGTCGCGCATCGCGGTCTCGCGTACGGCTATGCGCTGATCGAGGACGACCGGCCGGGCAGATTCGACGCGGCGCTCGCCGAGCGGCTCGGCGTCGCGCCCGGCCCGGACTTCGGGCGCCTCCAGCGCGGGGAGATCGTCGACGGCGTCCGTCCAGAGCAGGTGATCGGCGCGGATCGGCCCGGCCGCAAGCTCGTGATCTCCGGCGACACGGCGCCGTCCGACGTGCTCGTCGAGGTGGCCTACCGCGCCGACGTGCTCGTGCACGAGGCGACCTTCACGCGCGAGGAGGCGGAGCGCGCGCGAGAGACGCAGCACTCGACCGCCGAGCAGGCGGCGAAGGCCGCGCAGGAGGCGGAGGTGCGGATGCTCGCGCTCGTGCACCTCTCGACGCGCTACGGCGGGCGCGAGATCAGGGAGGAGGCGCGGGCGATCTTCCCCGAGACCGTCGTTCCGCGCGACTTCGACGCGATCGATCTGCCGTTCCCCGAGCGCGGCGCCCCCGCGCTCGTGCGCTGGAAGGACGCGGTCGGCGCGGCGACCGCCGGCGGGGGCGCGCAGGCCGAGCCGGTCGTCGAGGCGCCGGCCTCCTGACGGTCGCGGCGCGGTCCCGCGTCGCGCCATCCGCGCACGCTGCTACGCTGCGCGGCGTCCGTTCCTTTAACCCGGTCCCGTGAGGCCAGGAAGGTTCAGGTTGGAAGCCGAGAAGGTCGTGCTCGACCGCGACGACGTACGGCGCACGCTGGTGCGCATGGCGCACGAGGTCGTCGAGAAGAATTCCTCACAGCAGCTCGCGATCGTCGGCATCCACCGACGCGGCGCGACGCTCGCCGCTCGCCTGCGCGACCTCGTCGCCGACCTGCTCGACGAGGAGATCCCCTTCGGGGACATCGACATCGCCTTTTACCGCGACGACGTCGGGCTGCGGCCGACCGCGCCCGTCGTCCACGCGACGCACCTCGACTTCCCGTTCGAGCAGCGCACGATCGTGATCGTCGACGACGTGCTCTACACCGGCCGCACCGTGCGCGCCGCGATCGACGCGATCTTCGACTACGGGCGGCCCGCCCGCGTGCAGCTCGCCGTGCTCGCCGACCGCGGCCACCGCGAGCTGCCGATCCGGCCCGACTACGTCGGCAAGAACTTCCCAACTGCCCGCGAGGAGCGCGTCAACGTGCGCGTGGAGGAGCTCGACGGCGTCGACGAGGTGACCATCTCGCAGACCGCGGAGGTGGCGGCATGACGCGCCACCTGCTCTCGATCGACGACCTCGACCGCGCGGGGATCGAGCGCATCCTCGATCGCGCGGCCTCGTTCGCGGAGGTCGCCGGGCGCGAGATCAAGAAGGTGCCCGTCCTGCGCGGGCGGACCGTCGTCAACCTCTTCTACGAGGCCTCGACGCGCACGAGCAGCTCGTTCGAGCTGGCCGCGAAGCGGCTCTCGGCCGACGTGGTCTCGGTGCGCGCCGCGACCTCCTCGGTGACGAAGGGCGAGTCGCTGAAGGACACCGTCCAGACGCTCACCGCTTACGACCCGGCCGCGATCGTGATTCGCTCGCCGCACGCCGGCGCCGCCCAGCTCGTCGCGCGCTGGACCGACGCCGCCGTCGTCAACGCGGGCGACGGCAAGCACGAGCATCCGACGCAGGCGCTGCTCGACGTCTACACGCTGCGCAAGCGGCTCGGCGCGCTCGACGGCCGGCGCATCTGGATCGTCGGCGACGTACTGCATTCGCGCGTCGCGCGCTCGAACATCCTTGCGTTCGCGCGGATGGGCGCGCAGGTGACGGTCAGCGGGCCGCCGACGCTGATCCCGCGCGGGATCGAGGCGCTCGGCTGTCGCGTCGAGCCGACGCTCGACGGCTTGAGCGAGGCCGACGTGGTCTACGCGCTGCGAATGCAGAACGAGCGGATGGAGGAAGCGTACGTGCCGTCGCTGCGCGAGTACGCGGCGCGCTACCAGATCGACGCGACACGGCTTCAGCCCCATCACCTGCTGATGCACCCCGGACCGGTCAACCGCGGCGTCGAGCTCTCGGCCGACGCGATCGACTCCCCGCAGGCGCTGATCGCCCAGCAGGTCGAAGCGGGCGTCGTCGTGCGGATGGCGGTCCTCTACGAGCTGCTCGTCGGCACCGGCGGCAGTCCGTCCCCTCGCCCCGAGCCGACGGAAGCCGCCGCGCTGCAAGCGGTCACCGCCGCATGAGCGTCAACCGGCTCTTCCGCGCGCCGGCCCCCGCGGCCGCGCTGCTGCTCCGCGGCGCGCACGCGCTCGACCCCCGCGCGGGGCTCGACGCGGCACACGACGTGCTCGTGCGCGACGGCGCGATCGCGGAGATCGGCGCGCCGGGATCGCTGGTCGCGCCCGAGGGCGCCGAGACGATCGCGGGGGAGGGCCTGCACCTGTTCCCGGGCTTCTTCGACCCGCACGTGCACCTGCGCACGCCCGGCCAGGAGCACAAGGAGACGCTCGCGAGCGGCACCGCCGCGGCGGCGGCAGGCGGCTATTGCGGCGTCGTCGCGATGCCCAACACCTCGCCGACGCTCGACAGCGCGCCGTTGCTGCGCGCGCTGATCGAGCAGGCGGAGCGGGAGGCGCGCGTGCCGGTCGGCTTCATGCCGGCGATCACGCGCGGGCTCGCCGGCGCCGAGCTGACCGACATGGCCGAGCTGCGCGACGCCGGCGCGCTCGGGTTCACCGACGACGGCAGGCCGGTCGTCGCCGCCGGCATGCTGCGCCGCGCGCTCCAGTACCAGCGCCTGTGCGGCGGCGTGCTGGCGCTGCACGAGGAGGACCCGTCGCTGTCCGGAACGGGCGTCATGCACGAGGGCGAGGTCTCCGCGCGACTCGGGATGGCGGGGATTCCGTCGATCTCGGAGTCGACGATGGTCGCGCGCGACGCCGCGATCGCCGCCTTCGAGGCCGGTCGCGTTCACTTCCAGCACCTCTCCTGCGTCGAGTCGGTCGAGGCGCTCGCGGCGTGGAAGGCGGCCGGCGCGCAGGTCAGCGGCGAGGCTTCGCCGCACCATCTGACGCTCACCGACGAGACCGTCCGCTCGCTCGACTCGCGCTTCAAGATGAACCCGCCGCTGCGCGGCGAGGCGGACCGCCAGGCGCTGATCGCCGGTCTGCGCGACGGCACGATCGACTGCGTCGCGACCGACCACGCGCCGCACGCCCGCCACGAGAAGGAGACGCCGTTCGAGGAGGCGCCGATGGGCGTGACCGGCCTCGAGACCGCCTTCCCGGTCCTCTACACGGACCTCGTGCTGCCGGGCGTGCTGCCGCTGCCGCTGCTCGTCGAGCGGATGACGGCCGGCGCGGCGCTGCTCGACCTCGGCCGGCCGCGGATCGCGATCGGCGAGCCGGCGAACCTCGCGCTGCTCGACCTCGAGGCGAGCTGGGAGGTCGGTGCGCGCGGCTACGCGAGCAAGTCGGCCAACTCGTGCTTCGAGGGTCGCGCGCTGCGCGGCGTCGTGCGCCTGACGATCGCGGCCGGAGCGGTCGTGCACCGCGTCGACGCCGCCGTGGAGGCCGCGGCGTGACGGCGCGCACGCTCGACCGCGAGCGGGCCGCGCTCGTCGTGATCGACGTGCAGGAGGCGTTCGCGAAGGCGGTCGAGCGCTTCGACGAGGTGGCGGCGCAGACCGCCATCCTCGTGCGGGGCGCCAGGACGCTGGGCCTGCCGGTGCTTGTGACCGAGCAGTACCCGCAGGGCCTGGGCGCGACGGTGCCGAAGGTGCGCGAGGCGCTCGGCGAGACGCCGCGCATCGCGAAGACCGTCTTCTCCGCCGCGCGCGCGGACGGCTTCGACCTCGCCGGGCGCGACCAGGCGCTCGTGTGCGGGATCGAGACGCACGTGTGCGTCAACCAGACGGTCCACGACCTGCTCGCGGGCGGCGTCGCGGTGCACGTGGCGATCGACGCCGTCGGCTCGCGCACCGCCGCGAACCGCGAGCTGGGCCTGCGCAAGATGGAGGAGAGCGGGGCGATCATCACCTCGGTCGAGACCGCGTTGTTCGAGCTGCTCGGCGCGGCGGGAACAGAGGAGTTCAAGACGATTCAGAAGCTGGTGATGTAGATGCACTTCCCCGATCCGACCGCGTACGTCCTGCTCGAGGACGGCGAGCGCTTCGACGGGCTCGCCTGCGGCGCCGCGGTCCCCGCCGTCGGCGAGGTCGTCTTCACGACCGGCATGACCGGCTACCAGGAGGCGGTCACCGACCCGTCCTTCGCCGGCCAGCTCATCACCTTCACGACCGCGCACGTCGGCAACTACGGGGTCAGCGCAGAGGCGATGGAGTCCGACCGCATCCACGCACGCGCGGCGATCATGCGCGCCGCGACCAATCGCGAGGACGCGCCTGGGGCGGAGGCCGGCTGGCTCGACTGGCTGCGCGACTGCGGCGTGCCGGGGATCACCGACCTCGACACGCGCGCGCTCGTGCGCCACATCCGCGACGAGGGCGCGATGCGCGGCGGCGTCTTCCCGGCGAGCATGGGAGAGGACGAGGCGCGCGCGCTGATCGCGGCCGAGCCGTCGATGACCGGCCGTGACCTCGCGCGCGAGGTCACGCCGACCGAGCCGGTCGTGCTGGGGCCGCTCGGCGGCGGCGGGCCGACGATCGCGATGATCGACACCGGCGTCAAGGACTCGATCGTGCGCAACCTGCGCGAGCGCGGCGCGACGGTCGAGCTGCACCCGTGCACGTCGAGCGCGCAGGAGCTGCTCGCGCGCGCGCCCGACGCGTTCTTCCTCGCCAACGGCCCCGGCGACCCGGCCGCGCTCGACTACGTCGTCGAGACGGTCCGCGGGCTGGTGGGGAGGAAGCCCGTATACGGGATCTGCCTCGGCCACCAGCTCCTGTGCCGCGCGGTCGGGCTGGAGACGTACAAGCTGCCGTTCGGTCACCGCGGCGCCAACCACCCGGTCAAGGACCTGACGACCGGCCGCGTCGAGATCACGAGCCAGAACCACGGCTTCGCGGTCCTCGGCCCTGGCGGGGCCAAGACGCTGCCGACCGACGAGCCCGTGCGCTGGGAGACCGACTTCGGCGCCGCCGAGCTGACGCACATCAACCTCTACGACCGCACCGTCGAGGGGCTCGCGCTGCGCGACGTCCCGGGCGCGACGGTCCAGTACCACCCCGAGGCCGGCCCCGGCCCGCACGACGCGCTCTACCTGTTCGACCGCTTCATCGCCGAGATCGAGGCCGCCTGATGCCACGCCGCGACGACATCAAGAAGATCCTCATCATCGGCTCCGGGCCGATCGTGATCGGGCAGGCCGCCGAGTTCGACTACTCCGGCACGCAGGCGTGCAAGGTCCTGATGGAGGAGGGCTACGAGGTCGTCCTCGTCAACTCCAACCCGGCGACGATCATGACCGACCCCGAGCTGGCGACCGCGACGTACGTCGAGCCGCTGCTGCCCGGACCGGTCGCGCAGGTGATCGAGCGCGAGCGGCCCGACGCGCTGCTGCCGACGCTCGGCGGCCAGACCGCGCTGAACCTGGCGAAGGCGCTGCACGAGGACGGCACGCTCGAGCGCTTCGGCGTCGAGCTGATCGGCGCCAACTACGAGGCGATCGACCGCGCGGAGGACCGCGACCGCTTCCGCGAGACGATGGCGCAGGCCGGGCTGCGCGTCCCCGGCTCCGCGATAGCGACCAGCATCGAGCAGGCGCGCGGCGAGATGGAGCGGATCGGCCTGCCGGCGATCATCCGCCCGGCCTTCACGCTCGGCGGCCGCGGCGGGGGGATCGCACGGACGCCCGAGGAGTACGAACAGACTTGCAAGCGCGGGATCGCCGCCTCGCCGATCGGCCAGGTGCTGATCGACGAGTCGGTGCTCGGCTGGGGCGAGTTCGAGCTGGAGGTGATGCGCGACCACGCCGACAACGTCGTGATCGTCTGCTCGATCGAGAACCTCGACCCGATGGGCGTGCACACCGGCGACTCGGTCTGCGTCGCGCCGCAGCAGACGCTCACCGACAAGCTGTACCAGCAGCTCCGCGACCAGGCAATCGCCGTGATCCGCGCGGTGGGCGTGGAGACCGGCGGCTCGAACGTGCAGTTCGCGGTCAACCCGGCGACCGACGAGATCGTCGTGATCGAGATGAACCCGCGCGTCTCGCGCTCCTCGGCGCTCGCCTCGAAGGCGACCGGCTTCCCGATCGCGAAGATCGCCGCGCGGCTCGCGGTCGGCTACACGCTCCAGGAGATCGACAACGACATCACGCGCGCGACGCCGGCGAGCTTCGAGCCGACGATCGACTACTGCGTGGTGAAGTGGCCGCGCTTCGCGTTCGAGAAGTTCCCCGGCTCCGACGCCGGCCTCTCGACGCACATGAAGTCGGTCGGCGAGGCGATGGCGATCGGGCGCACGTTCAAGCAGGCGTTCGCGAAGGCGCTGCGCTCGCGCGAGCTCGACGCGCGCGCGCGGCCGCCGGCCGACGCCGAGGCGCTGCTCGCGGCGCTGGAGAACGGCGGACCGGATCGCTTCGACCTCGTGCTCGAGGCGTTCCGGCGCGGGCTGGACGTCGAGACGCTCAACGCGCGCACGAAGATCGACCCGTGGTTCCTGCGCGAGCTGCGCGAGCTGGCGCTCGATCCGGACGGCGCCGAGGCGGGCGAACGGGTCTTCAAGTCGGTCGACACCTGCGCGGCCGAGTTCGCCGCACGCACGCCGTACTACTACTCGGCGCGCGAGCGGCCGCGACCCGGACCCGCCCGCCTCGGCGCCTCGTCTGAGGTGGAGCGCGGCGAGCGCAGATCGGTCGTGATCCTCGGCGCCGGCCCGAACCGCATCGGCCAGGGGATCGAGTTCGACTACTGCTGCGTGCACGCCGCGATGACCGTGCGCGAGACGGGTCGCGACGCGGTGATGGTGAACTGCAACCCGGAGACCGTCTCGACCGACTACGACACGTCAGACCGCCTCTACTTCGAGCCGCTGACGCTCGAGGACGTGCTCGGCGTCTGCGAGGTCGAGCGGCCCGAGGGCGTGATCGTGCAGTTCGGCGGCCAGACGCCGCTCAAGCTCGCGGCCGGCCTGGCGCAGGCCGGCGTGCCGATCCTCGGCACGAGCATCGACGCGATCGACCACGCGGAGGACCGCAGCCGCTTCGGCAAGCTGCTGGAGCGGCTCGGCTACGAGGCGCCGCCGTACGCGACGGCCTGCTCGCCCGAGGATGCCCTGGGGAAGGCGCCGGACGTCGGCTTCCCGCTGTTGGTGCGGCCGAGCTACGTGCTTGGCGGTCGGGCAATGGAGATCGTCTACTCGCTCGACGGCCTGCGGGACTACCTGGAGCGCGTCGGGTCCGATCACGGCTCGGGCAGAAGCATCTTCCTCGACCGCTTCCTTGAGGACTCGATCGAGCTCGACGTCGACGCGCTGTGCGACGGCCAGGACGTCTGGATCGGCGGGATCATGCAGCACGTCGAGGAGGCCGGCATTCACTCCGGCGACTCCGCCTGCGTGCTGCCGCCGCACTCGCTCGGCCCCGACGCGCTCGCGCAGATCCGCGAGCGCACCGAAGGGATCGCGAAGGCGCTCGGCGTCGTCGGGCTGCTGAACGTGCAGTACGCGGTCGACACGAACGGCAGGCTCTACGTGATCGAGGCCAACCCGCGCGCCTCGCGCACCGTCCCGTTCGTCTCGAAGGCGATCGGCCATCCGCTCGCGAAGCTCGCCTGCCGCATCATGCTCGGCGAGCGGCTCGCCGACCTCGGCCTGCCCGCCGACCCGGTCGGCGACGTGGTCTGCGTGAAGGAGGCGGTGCTGCCGTTCGACCGCTTCGCCGGCGCCGACTCGCTGCTCGGACCGGAGATGCGCTCGACCGGCGAGGTGATGGGGATCGCGCGCGACTTCCCGACCGCGTTCGCGAAGGCGCAGGCCGCGGCCGGCTCGCAGCTCCCCGACGCGGGCAGCGTCTTCATCACGGTCGCCGACGGCGACAAGGCGGCCGCCGCGGGCGTCGCCGCGCAGCTTCACGAGCTGGGCTTCGAGCTGGTCGCGACCGGCGGCACCGCGCAGGCGATCAAGCGGATGGGGATCCCGGTCCGCTCGCTCTGCAAGATCGGCGAAGGCTCGCCGAACGTGCTCGACGAGATCGAGCGCGGGGAGGTGCGACTGGTCGTCAACACGCCGGTCGGCACCGGCGCGCGCGCGGACGGCTGGGAGATTCGCTCGGCCGCGGTCGCGCGCGGGATCCCGTGCATCACGACGATGACCGGCGCGATGGCGGCAGCCCGCGCGATCGCCGCGGCGCGCCGTGGCGAGGCGCCGGTGATCTCGCTTCAGGAGCTTCAGCACCCGCCGGCGTCGCGCGTCGAGCCGCCGCGCGTCGCGTAGAAGATGTGGTAGTGCGAACGCCAGCGTTCGCGTCTCGAAAACGCCTGCAAACGGATCGGATCCTTCCAGGCAGCCTCGATGCGCCTCGACCTCAAGTTGAGGTCGAGGCAAATTCGACGGTTCGCGCTTGCCGAGCCGGCCTCACGTTGTAGACTCGCCGCCAATGCCGCCGGCCGCCAGCGAAACGCCTGCCAAGCACGCCACCGCGCCCGAGCGTTCTCTGCACCAGCGGATGATCGCGCTCACACGCGCGAACGAGATCCGCACCAAGCGCGCGCAGCTCAAGCGGGACCTCAAGGCAGGGCGCGTCGCCATCCACGAACTGCTCACGGAGCCGCCGACCTACGTCGAGACGGCGAAGGTCTTCGACCTCCTGCTGGCGGTCCCCAAGTACGGCCGCGTGAAGGCGAACAAGGTCCTCACGCAGTGCCGCATCTCTCCGAGCAAGACGATCGGCGGTCTCTCGCCGCGGCAGCGCGCCGAGCTCGTCGACCTCCTGCGCCGCCGCTAGCACGGCCGCGCCTCCGCGGGTGGCTCGCGTGTTCGTCATCACCGGCCCGTCCGGGGTCGGCAAGGGGACGCTGATTCGCGGCCTGCTCGCGCGCATTCCCGAGCTGGAGCTGTCCGTCTCCGCCACGACGCGCCAGCCGCGCCCGGGCGAACGGGACGGCGTCGACTACCACTTCCTCACCGACGCCGAGTTCGACCGCAAGGTCGCCGCGGGCGCGTTCGTCGAGCACGCCGCCTACTCGGGCCGCCGCTACGGGACGCTGCGCTCCGAGCTCGAGCGCCGCACCGCCGCCGGCGTGCCGGTCGTGCTGGAGATCGAGGTGCAGGGCGCGCGCCAGGTGCGCAAGACGCTGCCCACGGCGGTGCAGGTCTTCATCGTGCCGCCCTCCGGGCAGGCGCTGCGGGAGCGGCTCGTCGGGCGCGGCACCGACGACCAGGACCAGATCGAACGGCGCCTCGCGGTCGCCGAGCGCGAGCTGGCGGCGCAGGACGAGTTCGACCACAAGGTCATGAACGACCGCCAGGAAGACGCCGTCGCCGCGCTCGAGCGGCTCGTGCGCGCCGAACTGGAGCGGTAACGCCGCGCGCAGGTGGCCGCTCGCGGTCACCGGATCGCGAAAGCCGTCTCCGCCCGAGCGCCGGCGCGCCCGCTTGCAAGCAGTCGCCCAGGCCTGGCCAGGCTGCCAGCCGATGACTACCTTGTCGCGCGCGCGTCGTCGCCAGCCTTCCTCATGCACGTCTCCGCCAGCTCACGCGCCCGCCGCGCCGGCGCGCTCGCCACCGCGGTCGCGCTCACCGCGACGACGATCGCGGCCGCGGCGCCGAGCGCGAGCGACCTCCAGCGGCGGATCCAGTCCACGCAGCGGCGCGAGCAGGGCGTGCAGAGCACGATCGGGCGCGAGAACAGCCAGATCGCGCGCTCGCGCACCCGCATCGCGGACATCGACGCGCAGATGGGCGCGCTCGAGCAGCAGCTCGCGATCGAGCGCGCGCAGCTCGAGCAGGTCCAGCAGCAGCTTCGCGAGGCGCGCGGCCGCCTCTTGCGCCTCCAGGCGACGCTCAGCGTCGACCGCGCCGCGCTCGCGCGCCAGCTCGTCGCCCAGTACGAGTCGCCGCCCGACGACGTGATGACGGTTGTGCTGCACGCCCATGGCTTCAGCGACCTGCTGGAGCGGATCGACGACATGTCGCGCCTGCGCAAGCACAACGAGGCCGTGACGACGACCGTGACGGTCGCGCGCGCCGCGGTGGCGGTGGAGACGAGACGGCTCGCGCAGATCGCCGCGCGCCGCCAGCGGATCGTCAACGGCTCGATCGTGCAGCGCGACGAGATCGCGCGGCTGCGCCTCCAGGCGCTCGGCGAGGAGATGAAGATCGTGCGGGCGCGCACGCGCGACCGCGGCCAGCTCGCCGGGCTCCGGCAGCGGGAGCACGGCCTCCAGCACACGCTCCGCAAGATCCAGGCGCAGGAGACAGCCGCCGGCGCGCTGCCCACGAGCGGCACGCTCGGCGGCCCGCCGCCCGGCGTCGCGAACGCGCTGTTCGTGCCCCACGGCGGCGGCACCGGCTTCTTTCCGGCGCCGGGCACGAACTACAGCGTCGGCGTCGAGCCGATCATCGCCGCCCGGCTCGACCGCCTCGGCAAGGCGCTCGGGCTGCACCTGATCGGGATCTCGGGCTACCGCACGCCGCAGCACTCGGTCGAGGTCGGCGGCTTTCCCAACGATCCGCATACGCGCGGGGAGGCGTCCGACACGCCCGGGATCGAGGGCGTCTCGGAGGCGACGCTCGAGCAGTTCGGCCTCACGCGCCCGTTCGGCGGCGCCGCCGAGGCCGATCACATTCAGCTCTTGGGAAGCGCATGAAAGCGCCCTGTTCCGGACAGACGGCGTTGACGCCGTCCGCGCGATCTGCATCACTGCGCGGAAGGTGAGGGACGCTTGAGCATCCACGCCCGCCGTCGGATGGTCTCGCGCGACGTCGCGCGCGGCGGAGAGGCCGTCGGAGCCGAGCGGGCGAAGGCGGGCGCGGGCAGGCGCCTGCTCGTCGGCGGCCTGCTGGCCGCCGGTCTGCTCGTCGCGGCGGCGACGGCGATCGCCTTCGGGCTCTCGGGCGTCGACGTCGGGAGCGACGGCGCCGCGCTCGCGCGCGTCCGGCTCGGCGCGTTCGCGGGAACGCTGACCCGCGTGACGGCGTACGACGCGCACGGCGCGCGCGTGCCCGTCGCCGAGCAGCACGGCGCGGTGACGCCGCTGCGGCACGTCGCGCCCGGCACGCTGCTGACGGTCGAGGCGCACGTGCGGCGGCCCGGCTGGACCGGCTGGGCGCTCGGGCACGACGTCGTCAAGCGCCTCACCGTCCGCACCCCGAGCGCAGCGGTGCGGACGCGCTGGACGACGCTGCGCGCCGGCGCCCCGCTGCGGGTCGCGTTCGCCGCGCCGGTCGCGCGGGTCGCCTACGGCCAGCCCGGCAGCCTGCGCCACGTCGTCCTGGCCCGCCCGCGGCGCGTCGTCGACCTCGGGCGTCAGCCGACGGCCGGTTCGCTGGTCGTCGCGGGCGCCCCGCGCGCATGGGAGCGGCTGCCCGCGCCGAGCACCGTCACGTGGTTCCCCGCCGGCGCATCCACGATCGCGGTCGCGAGCCCGCCGCCGGGCGGCCGCCTCGGCCCGCTGACGCCGGTGCGCGTGACGTTCTCCAAGCCGGTCAGCGCCCTCGGCGCCGCGCACCCGGCGTTCGCCGCGCCGGTCGCCGGTCGCTGGCGCCGTGCCGACAGCCACACGCTCGTCTTCACGCCGAGCGGGACCGGCTTCGGTCTCGGCGCGGCCGTGCGGCTGACGCTGCCGGCCGGCGTCACGCTCGCGGGGGGGACGGCGACGACCGTTGGCGCGCAGGCCGGCGCGGTCTCGTGGACCGTCCCGCCGGGATCGACGCTGCGCCTGCACGAGCTGCTCGCGCAGCTCGGCTACCTCCCGCTCGCGTGGCACCCGTCCGGCGGCGGCGCCCCAGTCGCCGCGGACGACGGCGCGCAGCTCGCCGCCGCGGTCGATCCGCCGAAGGGCAGCTTCGGCTGGCGCTGGTCGCTGCCGAGCCCGCTGACCTCGCAGTGGAGCCCGGCGAGCGCGAGCGCGATCACGAGAGGCGCGCTGATGGCGTTCCAGCACGCGCACGGCCTCGCGACCGACGGGATCGCCGGGCCGAACGTGTGGTCGGCGCTGTTCGCCGCGCTGCGCGCGGATCAGGTCAACAAGGACGGCTGGAGCTACGTGCTCGTCCACCGCGACGCCGCCACGCAGACGGCGACGCTGATCCACGACGGCAGGACGATCGTCAGCACGCCGGCCAACACGGGCGTCGCGGCCGCCCCGACGCAGCTCGGCACGTTCCCGGTCTACCTGCGCTACGACGTCACCACGATGTCGGGCACGAACCCGGACGGAACCAGATACAGAGATCCCGGCATCAGATGGGTCTCCTACTTCAACGGCGGCGACGCGCTGCACGCGTTCAACCGCGCCTCGTTCGGGACGCCGCAGAGCGTCGGCTGCGTCGAGATGCCGGAAGCGGCGGCGGCGAAGGTCTATCCCTACACGCCGATCGGGACGCTCGTCCAGATCGCGCCATGAGCGGCTAGAATCCAGAGTTCAACCTCCGCGAAAGGCCCGCTCTTGATCTCTCCCCGCATCGATCGCCTGCTGACGCACGTCGACTCCGACTACGCGAGCGTCGTCGTCGCCGCCAAGCGCGCGCGGCAGATCAACTCCTACTACCACAACCTCGGCGAGGGCACGTTCGACGAGTTCCCGCCGCCGATGGTCGAGACGCGGTCGAAGAACTACCTCACGATCGCGCTCGAGGAAGTCGCCGCGGGCAAGATCAAGTACCACTACCGCTAACGCGGCGGTAGGGGTTCGCTCCCACGGAGCGAAAGGATCGACATGGCCAGGCTGCTGCTCGGCGTCAGCGGCGGGATCGCCGCCTACAAGGCGGTCGAGCTCGTGCGGCTCGCGACGAAGGCCGGCCACAGCGTCCGCGTGATCCAGACGCCGGCGAGCGAGCGCTTCGTCGGCGCGGCGACGTTCGAGGGGATCACGGGGGCACCGGTCCTCACCAGCGAGTTCGCGCGCGACCCGTTGCGCGGCGCGTTCCCCGGCGATCCGCCGCCGCAGCACGATCCGATCGGCCACCTCCAGCTCGTCGCCAACGCCGACGCCTTCCTGATCGCGCCGGCCTCGGCGAACACGATCGCGAAACTGGCGGCCGGGCTCGCCGACAACCTGCTGACGAGCGCCGCGCTGGCGGCGCGCTGCCCGCTGATCCTCGCGCCGGCGATGAACGACGCGATGTACGAGCACGCGGCCACGCAGGCGAACCTCGCGCGGCTGCGCGAGCGCGGGGCTCGCGTGGTGGATCCCGGCGTCGGCCCGCTCGCATCGAAGGGCGAGCACGGCGTCGGCCGGCTCGCCGAGCCGCCGGAGCTGTTGGCGGCGTGCGAGGCGGCGCTCGCGGCCGGCTCGCCTGGCGCGACCGGGTCGCTCGCCGGCGTGCGCGTGCTCGTGACGGCGGGCGGCACGCGCGAGCCGATCGACAGCGTCCGCTACGTCGGCAACCGCTCCTCCGGCCGCATGGGCTTCGCGCTCGCGGAGCAGGCGGCGCGTCGCGGGGCGCAGGTGACCGCGATCGCCGCCAACGTCGCGCTGCCGGCGCCGGCCGGCGTGCGGGTCGTACCGGTGGAGACGGCCGCGCAGCTTGCCGACGCGTGCGCACAGGAGTTCGCCGGGTGCGACGTGCTGCTGATGGCCGCTGCGGTGGCGGACTTCCGCCCGGCCGCGCCGGCGGATCGCAAGCTCAAGAAGGACTCGTCCGAGGCGCCGGACGCGATCGCGCTCGAAGCGACGCCGGACGTCCTGAGCGGGCTCGCCGCCGCGCGCCGGCCCGACCAGACGATCGTCGGCTTCGCCGCCGAGCACGGCGAGGGTGCGCTGGAGCACGCGCGGGGCAAGCTGGCGCGCAAGCGCCTCGACGCGATCGTCGTCAACGACATCTCGCGCGCGGACATCGGCTTCGACGCGGCCGAGAACGAGGTCACGATCGTCACACCGGACGGCGAGCACCCGGTCGCGCGCGCGCCGAAGGGCGAGGTCGCCGCCGCGATCCTCGATGTCGTGGCACGGCTGCGCCTCAGCGCCGCGCCTGCTCCATAGACGCGCCTCCTACACTGGGGTGAATGGCCGACGTCTACCACCTCTTCCAGCAGGGAACGGCGCTGCTCGAGGCGGGCGACCACCATCAGGCCACGATCCCGCTGAGCCGCGCGCGCGACCTCGCGCCCGACAAGGCGTCGATCCGCGAGGCGCTCGGCCGCGCGCTGTTCCACGCGCAGCGCTACGAGGAGGCCGCCGCCGAGTTCGCGGCGGTCGTCGAGCAGGCCCCGACGAACGACTTCGCGCTCTTCTGCCTCGGCCGCTGCCTCCAGCAGCTCGGCCGCCACGCCGAGGCCCGCCGCCCGCTCGCCCAGGCCGCCGGCCTGCGCCCCGAGCGCGGCGACTACCGCGTCTACCGCGACCGCGCCCGCGCCGCCGCGGCGCGCTGACGCGGCGATCCCACATATCGTGTGCGACGCTGCTAGCCAGCGGCGCGACGGACATGGTCACCCGCGACGCCGGCTTCGCCGTGCTGATGCCGGAGGACGCGACGCTGCACACGACGCGGCGGCGGCTGACGCGGACGCGTGCCAGGCGCCGGGGACGCCTGCGGAGGCTGACGGTTAGGCATCCGCCGGCGCCGGCGCCGCCTGACGCGCCTGCGTCGCGCTGAGGACGAGCAGGCCGAGGAAGCGGTCGAGCTCGGCGGGGGAGACGGCGACGAGCGGAAGGTCGCCCTGGATCCAGACCTCGCCCTCGCGCGTGTGCGCGAAGCGCACGAACGGCACCTGGCGGTTCCAGCGCAACAGGTCGTGCGCCTCGATTCGCCCGGCCTCGATCACCTGCGCCTGCGCGCGCAGGACGCCGTCGCGGATCGCCACTCCGACGTGCAACGGCCAGCCGGCCGCGTCGACCGTGATGCCCCACTCGGCAAACGCGACCTCACGCGTGTCGCCCTCGAGCGCGCCGATGTACTCGGCGACCACGGTGCGGGGATCGGCGACCATCGGGCCACACGATACGCGCCGGCTTCGCAACGCAGTCGCAACGAAATGCTCAACGGCGCCATGAGGGTGGTGCTAAGCTCATCGCACAGCTTTCGCGTTGGGCGCCGCCCGACGGCCGTACCGAAAGTGGGCGCTCGCCCACTTTTTTTGTTGACATGAACCCTCCCCCGCAGCAGAGCCTCCAAGCTGACATCGAAGCCCAGCTCGCCACCGCCGAGCCGGACGTCGAGGTGCTGCTCGCCGAGGTCTCGGGCGACACGCTGCGGCTGTTCATCGACCATCCGGACGGCGTCTCGCTCGACCTCTGCGAGCGCGTCACCCACCAGCTTCCGCAGGTCCGCGAGCGCTACGCGCTCGAGGTCTCCTCGCCGGGCGTCGATCGCCCGCTCACGAAGCCCGCGCACTTCCATCGCTTCCTCGGCCGCCATGCCCGCATTCGCATGCGGGAGGCGCGCGACGGCCGCACGTCGTTCGCCGGCGAGCTCGTCGGCGCGACCGACGAGCAGGTGACGATCGCCGTCGACGGCGGCGTCGTCGCGATCCCGTACAGCGCCATCGCCCGGTCCAACCTCGTCCCAGGAGAGTAAGCCGCATGTCGAAAGAGATCCTGGATGCCGTCCGCGCCCTCGCCGCCGAGAAGAGCATCTCGAGCGAGAAGCTGATGGTCGCGCTCGAGGACGCCCTGCTGTCGGCCTACAAGAAGACGCCGGGCGCCGCGCCCTACGCGCAGGTCGAGATGGATCGCGAGACCGGCGACTTCACCGTCTGGGAGCTGAAGATCCCCGAGGAGCTCGAGGCGCAGCTCCTCAAGGAGCAGGAAGAGGAGGCCGAGGCGGCCGCCGAGCACGAGGGCGCGATCGCGAACGTCGACCCGGAGACGGGCGAGGCGCGCGAGGAAGTCGCGCCCGAGCTGGACCTCGAGAAGCTCAAGGCGTACGAAGACCAGATCGAGCGCGTCGACGTGACGCCGCACGACTTCGGCCGCATCGCCGCGCAGACGGCGAAGCAGGTGATCCTCCAGCGCATCCGCGAAGCCGAGCGCGACATGATGTTCGAGGAGTACCGCGACCGCGTCGGCGAGCTGATCACCGGCATCGTGCAGCAGTCCGACTCGCGCTACACGCTCGTGCAGTTGCGCGAGCGCGTCGAGGCGCTGCTGCCGAAGTCCGAGCAGGTCGACGGCGAGCGCTACGACCACTCGCAGCGGATCAAGGCCGTGATCAAGGATGTCTCCGCCTCGACGAAGGGGCCGAGCATCATCGTCAGCCGCCGCGATCCCGAGCTGATCAAGTCGCTGTTCGAGCTCGAGGTGCCGGAGATCGCCGACGGCCTTGTCGAGATCACGAACGTCGCGCGCGAGCCGGGCTACCGCTCGAAGATCGCGGTCGTCTCGCACGCCGACGGGGTCGACCCGGTCGGCGCCTGCGTCGGGCCGCGCGGCTCGCGCGTGCGGATGGTCGTCTCCGAGCTGCGCGGCGAGAAGATCGACATCATCCCCTACAACGACGAGCCCGCCCGCTTCGTCGCGAAGGCGCTCTCGCCCGCGCGCGTACGCGAGGTGCTGGTCGACGACGAGGCCAAGCAGGCGACGGTGATCGTCCCCGACGACCAGCTCTCGCTCGCGATCGGCCGCGAGGGCCAGAACGCGCGACTCGCCGCGCGGCTGACCGGCTGGCGCATCGACATCCGCTCCGAGACCGAGTTCGCCCAGGAGGAGGCCGAGCACGGCTACGAAGAGGAAGACGCCGTGCAGGGCCGCTGCGCCGCGATCCTCTCCAACGGCCGGCGCTGCCCGAACGCCGCGCTGTCGGGCTCGCGCTACTGCGGGCTGGAGGCGCACCAGGCGCTCAACGACGTCGAGGGCGACGAGGTGGCGGCGCTGAGCGGCGCCGGCAATGGCGCCGCCCCGGAGGAGGCGAGCGAGACGGAAATCGCGGTCGCCGACCAGCCCGTCGGCGAGGCCGAGGGTGCGAGCGCGGACGCCGACTCATAGACGATGAGCCGATGCGGCGCTGCGTCGGCTGCGGCCGCGTGGCGCCGAAGCGCTTGCTGCTGCGCTGGGTCGCGGTCGACGGCGTCGTGGTCGCCGATCCGGAGGCGCGGACGCCGGGACGCGGCGCCTACACGTGCCGCACGCGGCGGTGCCTGCGGCGGGCGCTGAGACGGGAAGCCTTCGCGCGCGCCTTCCGGCGCGCGGTCACCGCGCCGCCGAGCGGCGAGAACGTACACTTGGACGAGGAATGAGCAAGAAGCGCGTCAACGACATCGCGAAGGAGCAGGGGATGTCCGTCAAGGACCTCCTGCTCAAGCTCCAGGCCGCCGGCATCGACGCCGCGGCTCCATCCGCGACGGTCGACGAGGGCCTCGCGCTCAGAGCGCTCGGCCACAACGGCGCGGGCAAGACCTCCACCGCGCCGCGCGCGAGAGGAGACGCTGCAGGGACCAACGACGGCGGCCAGAAGCAGCGCCCGACGCGAGACTCGCTCCAGGGCGAGCGCGCGCCCGGTGCGGCCGGCGGTCGCCGCCGCGTCGTGATCGACTCACAGGCGAGCCGGCGCGCGCCCGGCGGCGGTGGACCCGGCGGCCCGGGCGGCGGCCCGAACCAGCCGCCGCGCCGCCAGCGCCGCGGGCGGCGTCGTCGCGGCACCTACGAGGAGCCGGCGCCGCTGGAGACGCGGCAGCCCAGCGGCCCCGCGCACGTGCGCATCAACTCCGGCTCGACCGTCAAGGACGTCGCCGAGTACCTCGACGTCCCGGTGCCGGAGATCATCAAGAGACTGATGGCGCTCGGCGAGATGGCGACGCTCACGCAGACGCTCTCCGACGACGCGATCGAGCTGCTCGCGACCGAGTTCGGCAAGACCGCCGAGGTCGTGCACGCGGCAGACGACGTCGACGCCGAGCCGGTCTTCGACGACGCGGAGTCCTCGCTGGTCGAGCGCCCGCCGGTCGTCACGATCATGGGCCATGTCGACCACGGCAAGACGTCGCTGCTCGACGCGATCCGCAACACCGAGGTGACGGCGGGCGAGGCCGGCGGCATCACGCAGCACATCGGCGCCTACCAGGTCCACCACAACGACAAGGTCGTCACGTTCCTCGACACGCCGGGCCACGAGGCGTTCACGGCGATGCGCGCGCGCGGCGCGAAGGTGACCGACATCGCCGTGATCGTCGTCGCCGCCGACGACGGCGTGAAGCCGCAGACGCAGGAGGCGGTCGACCATGCGAAGGCCGCCGAGGTGCCGATCCTCGTCGCCGTCAACAAGATCGACAAGGAGGGCGCGCAGCCCGACCGCGTCCGCACCGAGATGACGCAGCTCGGCCTCCAGCCGGTCGAGTGGGGCGGCGAGACCGAGTTCGTCGACGTCTCGGCGAAGACCAGACAGGGCCTCGACGATCTGCTCGACACCATCCTCGTGATGTCCGAGGTCGAGGAGCTGAAGGCCAACAAGGACACCGAGGCCTCGGGCGTGATCGTCGAGAGCAAGCTCGACCCGGGTCGCGGCGCGGTCGTCACGGTGCTGATCCAGCGCGGCACGCTGCACGTCGGCGACGCGCTCGTCGCCGGCCCGCACTGGGGCCGCGTGCGCGCGATGAACGACTTCCTGGGCAACCGCGTCAAGCAGGCGCAGCCGGGCGAGCCGGTCGAGATCCTCGGCTTCGACTCGGTCCCGGAGGCGGGCGAGTTCGTGCGCGTCGTCGAGAACGACCGCAAGGCGCGCCAGCTTGCCGGCGAGCGTGCGAACCGGCTCAAGACCGAGGCGCTCGCGCGGCGCTCCGGCAAGCGCATCTCGCTCGAGGACATCTTCCGCAGCGAGCTGAAGGAGCTGAACCTCGTCCTGAAGGCCGACGTGGCCGGCTCGCTGGAGGCGATCGAGGACGAGATCGCGAAGCTGCCGCAGAGCGAGATATCCGTCAACGTGATTCACCGCGGCGTCGGCGGCGTCAACGAGTCCGACGTGATGCTCGCCGCGGCCTCTGACGCGATCGTGCTCGCATTCAACGTGCGACCCGTCGGCGACGCCCGCCAGGTGGCCGATCGCGAGGGCGTCGAGATCCGCTCCTACGCCGTGATCTATCGCGCGATCGACGAGCTGCGTCAGGCGATGGAGGGGATGCTCGAGCCCGAGGAGGTCGAGGAGCAGGTCGCGAGCGTCGAGGTGCGCCAGATTTTCCGGGCCTCGAGAATCGGAACGATCGCCGGCTCCTACGTCACCGACGGCAGAGTCGTGCGCGGCTCGAAGGTGCGGCTCGTGCGCGACGGCACGGTCGTCTACGACGGCGAGATCGCCTCCCTGCGGCGCTTCAACGAGGACGCGAGAGAGGTCGCCTCCGGCTTTGAGTGCGGGATCGTGCTGAGGGACTTCGCCGACGTGAAGGAGGGCGACGTGCTCGAGGCATACAGCACGCGGAAGGTCGAGCGCGAGCTCGCCTGATGGGCGTCGAGGACGGGGCGGGCTTCGTCGCCGTGCTCGTGATCGACCTGCACTTCCCCGACGCAGGCAGTCTCAAGGGCAAGCGCAAGGAGCTGTCGTCGCTGAAGGCGCTCCTGCGGACGCGCCTCGGCGTCGCCGTCGCCGAGACCGGCCATCAGGATCTCTGGCAGCGCAGCACGCTGACCGCCGCGCTCGCCGGCGGCGACCTGCCGACGCTCACGACCGCCGTGGAGCGGGTGGAGCGCTGGCTCGAGGAGCGGCTCCCGCAGGGGGTGCGGATCGAGCGCTTCGTCGTCTCGGTGGAGGACCTGCGATGAGCGGCGCGCGCGCGGCGAGCGACGCTCCGCGCTCACCAATCAACTCGTGGGGGTACGCCGATCCGGTGCGAGGTCTAGGATGAGCGGGAGTCGCATGCGTCGCGTCGACGAGGCGGTTCGTGCCGTGCTCAGTGACGTCATCACCCAAGAGCTCAAGGACCCGCGCGTCGGGTTCGTCACCGTGACAGCCGTCAAGACAAGCCCCGACCTGCGTCACGCCCGCGTGTACGTGAGCGTCCTCGGCGACGAGGCGGTGCGGACGGAGAGCCTCTCCGGCCTCGCCTCCGCCCACGGGTTCCTCCAGCGGCGGATCGCCTCCGAGCTGCACCTCAAGCACACGCCGGCGCTCGACTTCGCCTACGACGACACGGTCGAGCGCGGCATGCGCCTGACCGAGCTGCTCGAGCAGGATCGCCCCGCGGGCGAGGAGACCCCATGAGCGTCAGCGAGCGCGGCAAGCGCGCGACGCGTGCGGAGGTGCTCGCCGAGCTGCGGAGCGCCGAGCGCTTCCTGCTCGTGACGCACGAGCATCCCGACGGCGACGCGCTCGGATCGCTGCTCGCGATGCACGAGATCCTCAGCACGCTCGGCAAGGACTCGGTCATGTTCATGGCGGCGGACGAGTTTCCGCTGCCGTACGAGTACCGCTTCTTCGACCTCGACGGCCTCGTGAGCGCCCCGCCGGCGGACGCGGCCGCGCGAACCGTCGTGTTCCTCGACTGCGGCAACATCGACCGCAATCCCGCCGACGCGCTCGAGGTCGAGGAGGCGCACATCGTCAACCTCGACCATCACCACGACAACACCCACTTCGGCACCGTGAACCACGTCGTGCCCGAGGCCTCGTGCACGGCCGAGATCGTGTGGGACCTGATGCACGGGCTCGGCGTGGCGCCGACGCTCAAGCTCGCGGAAGCGCTGTACGTCGGGCTCGTGACCGACACCGGCAAGTTCATGTACGAGAACACCGGCACGCGCGCGCACATGATGGCCGCCGAGCTGATCGACGCCGGCGTCGACGTGCACGACGTCTACCACCGCATCTACGAGGGCGTGCCCTACGCGAAGGTCGCGCTGCTCGCGCGCGCGCTCGGCAAGATCGAGCGCCACGATGAGGGGCGCCTGACGCTCACGCACCTCAGCCGGGCCGACTTCGCCGAGGCCGGCGCCGAGGAGAACTACTCCGAGGGCGTCGTCGACCACCTGCGCGCGATCGAAGGGACCGCCGTCGCGGCGCTCGTGCGCGACCGCCTCGGCGCCGCCGATGCGGCGCAGCGCAAGGTCTCGCTGCGCGCCAGCGACGACCGCGTCGACGTCTCCGCGATCGCGCGCGCGCAGGGCGGCGGCGGCCACCGGCAGGCGGCCGGCTTCTCCACGACGCTGCCGTGCGACGAGCTCGTGGCGTTCCTGCGCGAGCAGCTCGCCGCGCAGCTCGACGCGCTGCCGTCGTAGGCTCGGCCCCGCGATGGACGGGGTGATCCTGGTCGACAAGCCGGCGGGCGTGACCTCGCACGACATCGTCGCGCGGGTGCGCCGGCGGCTCGGCAGCGGCGTGAAGGTCGGCCACGCCGGCACGCTCGATCCGTTCGCGACCGGCTTGCTGCTCGTGCTCGTCGGCCGCGCGACGCGCGTGCAGCGCTTCCTGATGGCGCTGCCGAAGTCGTACGAGACCGTCGCCCGCTTCGGCGCGACCTCGACGACCGGCGACCCGGACGGGGAGATCGCCGAGACCGGGGCGGTGCCCGCGGGCGACCTGGCGCTGCCGACCGGGGCGATCCGCCAGCGCCCGCCCGCCTATTCGGCGGTGAGAGTCGGCGGCGTGCGGGCGTACAAGCGCGCGCGGAGCGGGGAGGAGGTCGAGCTGCCCGAGCGCGAGGTGACCGTCTACGCGTTCGACGAGCTGGCGCGCGCGGGCGACCGGCGCACGTTCGCGATCCGCTGCTCCGCCGGCACCTACGTGCGCTCGTTGATCGCCGACCTCGGCGACGCCTACTGCGAGACGCTGCGGCGCACCGCGATCGGGTCCTTCGACGTGGCCGCGGCCGATCCGGAGCGGATCGTGCCGCTGGCCGACGCGCTCGCGTTCCTGCCGGAGGCGCGCCTGGCGGGCGAGGACGCGCGCCGGGCCGCGCACGGCGTGGCGGTGGCGGATCCGCGCGGCGATCGCGCGGTCGGGAGCGCGGTGCGCGTGACCGACGCGGACGGCGTGATCGCGATCGCCGAGCCGCGCACCGACGCGGACGGTGCGGCGCTGCTGAAGCCCGTCGTCGGGCTGCGCGGCTGACAGATACGCTTCCCCGCCATGCGCGTCACCTGGCTCCCGGACGTCGAGCGGCGCCCGCGGCGGGTCGCCGTCGGCGAGTTCGACGGCGTCCACCTCGGCCATCGCGCCGTCATCGAGGGCAGCGATACGGTGCTGACGTTCGAGCCACACCCGCTGACCGTCGTGCGGCCCGAAGCGGCGCCGAAGCTGCTCACGACGCTCGAGCGCAAGGCCGAGCTCGTCGCCGAGCTGGGCGTCGAGGAGCTGGTCGTGATCCCGTTCGACAGAGCGTTCGCGCAGCGCGGCGCGGAGGACTTCGTCGCGCGCGTCCTGGTCGAGACGCTGGAGGCGACGCACGTCGCGGTCGGCGAGAACTTCCGCTTCGGCCACCGCGCGCAGGGCGACGCGCGGCTGCTGGCGGCCGACGAGCGCTTCGAGACCCGCGTCGTCCCGCTCGTGGAGGCGGACGGGGAGGTCGTCTCCTCCTCGCACATCCGCGGCCTCGTGCTCGCGGGCGAGGTCGACGTCGCCGCGCGCTTCCTCGGCGCGCCGTTCGCGCTGCGCGGCGAGGTCGTCTCCGGCGACAGACGCGGGCGCGAGCTCGGCTTCCCGACCGCCAACCTCGTGCCCGACCAGGCGCTGATCCAGCCGGGACACGGGATCTACGCGGCGCGCGCGCTGTTCGGCGAGGAGATCCGCTGCGCCGCCGTCAACGTCGGGGTGCGCCCGACCTTCAAGACGGACCTCGTTGTGCTCGTCGAGGCGTACATGCTCGACTGGAGCGGCGACCTCTACGGCCGGCAGCTCACGCTGGAGTTCCTCGCGCGGCTGCGCGGCGAGCGGCGCTTCGCGTCGGCGGAGGCGCTGATCGAGCAGATGCGCCGCGACGTCGAGGACGCTCGGGCGGTCTACGCAGCGCGTTCTGCTACGGTTCCCCGCCGATGAGCACCCTTACGAGCGAGCGCAAGCAGGAGCTGGTCGCCAAGTTCGGCAAGGGCGAGGCGGACACCGGCTCGGCCGAGGTCCAGATCGCCATGCTGACTGAGCGCATCAACGACCTCACCGAGCATCTGCGCGCCCACAAGAAGGACCACCACTCGCGGCGCGGCCTGCTCATGCTCGTCGGCCGGCGCCGTCGCTTCCTGAACTACCTGGAGCGCAAGGACCTCGAGGGGTACCGCGCGCTCATCAGAGAGCTCGGCCTGCGCAAGTGAGCGTCGTCGCGGCGGGCACGCCAGTGCCGGACTTCGTCCTGCGCCGCGAGGACTACAAGCGCTTCACGAGGGACGACCTGCTCGGGCAGACGACCGTGCTGGTCTTCTACCCGCACGCCTTCAGCCCCGTCTGCACCGACCAGCTCAACCTCTACGAGGAGGTGCTGGACCGCTTCACCGCCGAGGGCGCGACGCTCTACGGCGTCTCGTGCGACTCGGTCTGGGCTCAGCGAGCGTTCCGAGAGAAGCTCGGCATCACGATCGAGCAGCTCTCCGACTTCGAGCCGAAGGGCGCGGCATGCGAGGCGTTCGGCGTCTACCACGAGAAGGGCTTCCCGCAGCGCGCGCTCGTGCTGGTCGGCCCCGACGGCGTCGTGCAGTGGAGCTACGAGGCGCCCTCGCCGGCCGACCTCCCGGGCGCCAACCTGATCTTCGACGCACTCGCCGCCCGCCAGGGCGCCTGAGCGCGGGCAGGCCCGCGTGAGCGGCCTCGGCAGCGCGCCGCTCCCGCCGCTCGCGCCCGACGACCACCTGCTCGGCGCCGGCGCCGGCGAGCCGCTGATCGTCTACGCCGACTACGAGTGTCCGTATTGCGCTGCGCTGCACGCGCGGCTGCTCGCGGGCGAGCGGCGCTGGGCCTTCCGCCACTTCCCGGTGAGATCGAAGCACCCGCGCGCGTGGGCGGCCGCATGCGCGGCGGAGGCGGCGGCCCTGCAAGCCGCGTTCGAGCCGATGCATCTGGCGCTGTACGCCGACCAGGCGCGGCTGGACGATCCGCATCTGTGGGAGCGGGCGCGCGCGCTCGGCCTCGACGTCGCCCGCTTCGACGCCGACCGGCGCTCGGAGGCGGTGCTCGCGCGCGTGCGACGGGACTTCGAGAGCGGCGTGCGCGCGGGCGTGGTGACCACGCCGACCGTCTTCGAGCGCGGCTCGATCCGCCCCGCCGCGCCCAGCGAGGCGTGATTTGCAGCGGGATCGCTACGCTGTACCGGTTCGGATACCGAAGAGAACCGCAAAGCGCTCCGCCGACCGACGGGCGGAGACAGAAGGGACACATACACATGTCTGACGCCGTTACGCGCGTCGCCGTGGAGATCGCGGGCAAGGAGATCTCCTTCGAAACCGGCAAGATGGCCAAGCAGGCCTCCGGTGCCGTCGTCGTCCAGGCGGGCGAGACGATGGTCCTGTCCACCGCCACCGCGGGCAATCTCCGCGACGTCGACTTCCTCCCGCTCACCGTCGACATCGAGGAGCGGATGTACGCCGCGGGCAAGATCCCGGGCTCGTTCTTCAAGCGCGAGGGCCGCGCCGGCGAGAAGGGCACGCTCACCGCGCGCCTGATCGACCGCCCGATCCGCCCGCTGTTCCCGAAGGGCTGGCGCTACGAGACGCAGCTCGTCGGCATCCCGCTGTCGGTCGACCACGTCAACCCGTACGACGTGCTCGCGATGAACGGCGCGTCCGCCGCCCTGATGGTCTCGGACATCCCGTTCCCGACGCCCGTCGGCGCCGTGCGGATCGGCAAGATCGACGGCAACTTCGTCGTCAACCCCGACGAGGAGGACCTGCTCGAGAACACCGACCTCGACCTCGTCGTGGCCGGCACCGAGGAGGCCATCCTGATGGTCGAGGCGGGCGCCAACGAGATCCCCGAGGCGGAGATCCTCGACGCGCTCGACATCGCGCACGACGCGATCAAGAAGCTCTGCAAGGCGCAGTGGGAGCTGCAGAAGAAGGCCGGCAAGGCCAAGAAGGACGTCGAGGTCCCGCAGGTCGACGAGAAGCTCTACAGAACCGTCGCGAGATCGCACGGCAGAAAGCTCGACAGAGCGACCTCGGTCGAGGACAAGCTCGAGCGCCAGGACGCGACGAAGGCGGTCGTCGAGGAGATCCTCGCCAGTTACGCGCCCGACGAGGACGACGCCGAGACGCGCCAGGCCGTCCAGCGCGTCGCCGACAAGCTCGAGAAGACGCTCGTGCGCGAGCGCATCGCCGTCAAGAAGGTGCGCCCGGACGGCCGCAAGGCCGACGAGATCCGTCCGATCTCGATCGACGTCTCGGTCGCCCCGCGCACGCACGGCTCGGCGCTCTTCACGCGCGGTCAGACGCAGGCGTTCAGCGTCGCGGCGCTCGGCACGACGCGCGAGGAGATGCGGCTCGACACGCTCGGGCTGGAGACCTCCAAGCGCTACTTCCACCACTACAACTTCCCGCCGTTCTCGGTCGGGGAGGCGGGCTTCATGCGCGGTCCCAAGCGCCGCGACATCGGCCATGGGGCGCTCGCCGAGCGCGCGCTCGTGCCGATGATCCCGGGCCAGGACGAGTTCCCCTACGTGATCCGCGTCGTCTCGGACATCTTCGAGTCGAACGGCTCCTCCTCGATGGCGTCGGTGTGCGGCTCCTCGCTGTCGCTGATGGACGCCGGCGTGCCGATCAAGCGGCCGGTCGCCGGCATCGCGATGGGCCTGATCAAGGAGGGCGAGGACTACATCGTCCTGTCCGACATCGCCGGCGTCGAGGACCACCTCGGCGACATGGACTTCAAGGTCGCCGGCACCGAGCGCGGCATCACCGCGCTCCAGATGGACATCAAGATCACCGGCGTCTCGTTCGAGATCCTGCGCGACGCGCTCAAGCAGGCGAAGGAGGGGCGCACGTTCATCCTCGGCAAGATGGCCGAGGCGATCGACGGCCCGCGCGCCGAGCTGTCGAAGTGGGCGCCGCGCATCTCCACGGTGCAGATCGACCCGGAGAAGATCGGCCTGCTGATCGGCAAGGGCGGCGAGACGATCCGCGGCCTCTGTGAGGAGTTCGACTCCCAGATCGACGTCAACGACGAGGGCCAGGTCCTCATCTACGCCCAGAACGGCGAGCTCGGCGACGCGCTCGCGGACCGCATCCGCTCGATGACCAAGGAGGTCGAGGTCGGCGACCAGTTCGCCGGCAAGGTCGTCAAGACGACGACCTTCGGCGCCTTCGTCGAGCTGGCGAAGGGCACCGACGGCCTGCTGCACATCTCGAACATCTCGCCCGGCAGACGCGTCGAGACGGTCGAGGACGTGCTCAACAAGGGCGACGAGATCCAGGTGCGCGTGGTCGAGGTCGACCGCGAGCGCGGCCGCATCGGTTTGCGCCTCGCCGACGACCCGGACGTCGCCGGCAAGTCCGTTGAGGAGCTGGCGTCGGTCGGCAGCGGCGGCGGCGGCGGGGACCGCGGCCCCCGGCCCGATCGCGGCGGGGACCGTGGCGACCGCGGCCCGCGCGGCCGCGGGCGCGGCGGCGACCGCAACGGCCGCGGCGGAGACCGCGACCGGCCGCGCCGCGACCGCGACCCGGATCGCGGCTGAGCGGCGCCGGACGCGTTCGCTGGCTGACCGGGTGACCGATCACCGGATCACCGAGCTGGACTCGGGCGTGCGGATCGTGACGGAGGCGATGCCCTCCGTCCGGTCCGTCTCGCTCGGCTACTGGATCGGCACGGGCTCGCGCCACGAGCGCGCGCCCGAGGCCGGTCTCTCGCACCTGATCGAGCACCTGCTGTTCAAGGGCTCGGACAAGTACGCCTCGATCGAGATCGATCAGCTCTTCGACGCGATGGGGGCGGAGCTGAACGCCGGCACCGGCAAGGAGAGCACCTCGCTCTACGCGCGCGTGATCGACGCGCACCTCGCCGACGCGTTCGACGTGATGAGTGAGATGGTCTGGCGGCCGGCGTTCCGGGACGTCGACTCCGAGCGGGAGGTGATCCTCGAGGAGATCGCGATGTACGAGGACGACCCGCAGGACAAGGTCTTCGACGTCCTCGGCGAGGCTGTCTTCGGCGAGCACCCGCTCGGGCGCGCGATCATCGGGACCGCGGAGGTCGTCTCGGGCACGGCGGTCGAGGCGATCCGCGCGTTCCACGCGGCCCGCTACGTGCCGCGCAATGTCGTGATCGCGGCCGCCGGGGCGGTCGACCACGACGCGCTCGTGGAGCTGGCGGCGGCGCGCGACCCGCGGGTCGACGCGGCGGCGCCGGCCGCGCAGCCGCTCGCCGACGCGCCGGCGCGTACCGTGCGCTTCGAGCGCAAGGACACCGAGCAGTACCACGTCTGCGTCGGCGGCCCGGGGCTCGCCCGCGACGACGAGCGCCGCTTCGCCCTGCGCGTGCTCGACACGATCTTCGGCGGGACGTCGTCCTCGCGCCTGTTCCAGGAGGTGCGCGAGCAGCGCGGCCTCGCCTACGCGATCTCCTCGTTCACCGGCCAGTACGCCGACAGCGGCCAGGTCGGCCTCTACGTCGGCACGCGGCCGGACAACCTGGCGCCGGCGACGGAGGTGATCGCGCGCGAGCTGGAGCGCCTGCGCCGCGACCCCGCCTCGCCGGAGGAGCTGACGCGCGCGAAGGAGAACCTCAAGGGCCGCGTCGTGCTCTCGCTCGAGTCGACCGGGGCGCGCATGAACCGGCTCGGCTCGCATATCCTCGGCGACGTGCCGCTGCTGTCCGTGGACGAGGTGATCGCCGGGATCGACGCCGTGACGCGCGAGGACCTGCTTGCGCTCGCCGGCGAGCTGTTCGCCGCCGACCGCCTCTCGGTCGCCGGCATCGGCCCCGACGCGGATGCGTTCGCGCGCGCCGTCGCGCCGCTCGTCCCCGGCGCCGAGGCGGTCGCCGCGTGATCCGCGTCGCCGTCGCCGGCGCCGCCGGGAAGATGGGGGCGACGGTCTGCGACGCCGTGATCGGCGCCGACGACATGGAGCTGACCGGCCGCGCCGATCCGGCGCTCGGCACGGCGCTCGCCGAGGTGCTCCCGCACGCCGACGTCGTGGTCGACTTCACGCGGCCGGACACGGCCCTCCAGAACGCGCTGGAGTGCGTCGCGGCGGGCGTGCACGTCGTGATCGGCACGACCGGGTTCGACGTCGAGGCGCTGCGCGGCGCGCGCGGCGCCAACGTCTTCGTCGCGCCGAACTTCGCGATCGGCGCCGTGTTGATGATGCGGTTCGCAGCCGAGGCGGCGAAGCACATGGCGAAGGCCGAGATCGTCGAGCTGCATCACGACAGAAAGCTCGACAAGCCGAGCGGCACCGCCGCGCGCACGGCCGAGCTGATGGCCGCGGCGAGCGGGAAGCCGCCGCCGCCGGTGCACTCGGTGCGCCTGCCGGGGATGGTCGCCAACCAGGCGGTCATCCTCGGCGACCTCGGCCAGACGCTGACGATCCGCCACGACACGATCGACCGCGTCTCGTTCATGCCGGGGGTGCTGCTGGCCGTGCGCAAGGTCGGCTCGCTGACCGAGTCGCCGGTGATCGGGCTCGAGCACCTGCTCTAGTGCTCGTCGCCGTCACCGACCACGCGGTCGAGCGCTTCCGCCAGCGGGTCGGCTCGCGCGCCGGCCTGCTCGATCCGAGACCCGAGATCGCCGGCCGCGTGCGGCGCGCGTGGGAGGCCGGTCGCTGGAGCGAGCAGCCGCCGGACGGGCGCAGACCGGGTCCGGCCGCCCGCGGCTCGCTCTACGTGCGCGACCTCGTCGACCGCGACCTGCTGTTCGTCTGCCGGCGCGAAGACGACGAGCTGGTCGTGATCTCGCTGTGGGAGACCGGGCGTGTCGGCGCGCCGCGGGTCCCGCGGCGTTTCACCGACGCCCTGCGATAATGGCCGGGATGCCGGACCTCGGAGCGATCCTCACCGCGATGGTGACCCCGTTCGACGCGCAGTTGCGCGTCGACGAGGAGGCGACCGTCGCGCTGATGGAGCACCTCGTCGCGCACGGCTCCGACGGCGTCGTCGCGTGCGGGACGACCGGCGAGGCGGCGACGCTGACCGACGAGGAGCACCTGCGCGTGATCGAGCTGGCCGTGCAGACGGTCGGCGATCGTGCGACGGTCGTGGCCGGCGTCGGCTCCAACGACACCCGCCACGCGGTCGAGCTCACGGAGCGCGCGACCGCCCTCGGCGCGGACGCGCTGCTGCACGTCACGCCGTATTACAACCGCCCCAACCGGCGCGGCATGATCGCCCACTTCGAGGCGTGCGCGGCCGCCACCGACAAGCCGATCGTCCTTTACAACATCCCGTCGCGCACCGGCACCGACATGCCGAACGAGCTGCTCGCGGAGCTGGCCGAGCGGATCGAGAACGTCGTCGCCGTCAAGCAGGCGAACAACGACAACCTCGCACCGATCGAGGGGCTCGCGCTCTACGCGGGCAACGACGACGTCCTGTGCGACACGTTGGAGCTGGGCGGGGTCGGCGGCATCTGCGTCGCGAGCCACGTCGTCGGCGAGGAGATGCACCGGATGGTCGACGAGCCCGAGCGCCGGCGCGAGATCGACGCCGGCCTGCGCGACCTCTATGCGGCGCTCGCCGTCACGACGAACCCGATCGGCATCAAGGGCGCGCTGAACCTGCTCGGCCATCGCGTCGGCGGGCTGCGCCTGCCGATGGTCGAGGCCGACGAGCACGAGCTGGGGGTCATTCGCGCCGCGCTCGAGCGGCACGGACTCCTGGCGACGGTCTCGTAGTGGCGAGCGGCACCCTGCGGGTCCTGCCGCTCGGCGGCCTGGGCGAGATCGGCAAGAACATGACGGTCGTGGAGTACGACGACCGCATCGTCGTCGTCGACACCGGCCTGCGCTTCCCGACGGCCGACATGCTCGGGATCGATCTCGTGCTGCCGGACTTCTCCTACCTGCGAGAACGCGCGGACGACATCGAGGCGATCGTCATCACGCACGGCCACGAGGACCATCTCGGCGCGCTGCCGTGGGTGCTGCGCGAGCTGGGCCTGAAGAGCGATCCGCCGCCGATCTACGGCGGCCCGCTGCCGATGGCGATGGCGCGCTCGAAGCTCGACGAGCATCGCATGAGAGACATCGAGCTGGAGGACGTCGCCGACGGCGAGACGATCGAAGCGGGACCGTTCGACATCGAGCTGATCCACATGACGCACTCGATCCCCGACTCGAACGCGGTCGCGCTCACGACCGAGCTGGGGACGATCCTGATCACCGGCGACTACAAGTTCGACCAGACGCCGGTTGACGGCAGGCCGGCCGACATGTCGCGGCTGGCGGAGCTGGGCCGCGAGGGGCTGCTGCTGCTCTGCGGCGACTCGACGAACGCCGACCGCGACGGCTTCTCGCCCTCCGAGGCCGGCGTCGGGCCGCACCTGGAGGAGACGTTCGCGCGCTGCGAGGGGCGCATCGTCGTCACGAGCTTCGCGTCGAACATCCATCGCGTGCAGCAGGTCGTCGACGCGGCCGCCGCGCTCGGGCGCAAGGTGGCGCTCGTCGGCCGCTCGATGCGCAAGAACGTCAACATCGGGCGCTCGCTGGGGCACATCGACGTCCCCGAAGGGATGCTGGTGCAGCCGCGCGAGATCGACGACTACCCCGACCACAAGACCGTCATCATCTCGACCGGCTCGCAGGGCGAGCCGCTCAGCGCGCTGCGGCGGATGGCGCACAACGACCACCGCCACATCAAGCTCCACGACGGGGACACGGTCGTCTTCAGCGCGACGCCGATCCCGGGCAACGAGCGCGCGGTGGGGGACACGATCGACCGCCTCTACCACATCGGCTGCGACGTGATCACGACGGCGGACGCGCCGATCCACGCCTCCGGACACGGCTACCGCGAAGAGCTCAAGCTGATGCTGAACCTCACGAAGCCGCGCTACGTGCTGCCGATGCACGGCGACTTCAAGCGCATCCACCTGCACGCCGAGCTGGCCGAGGCGGTCGGAATCGAGCCCGACGCGATCTTCCAGGGCGAGAACGGGCTGCCGCTGGAGATCGACGGGCGCGGCGCGCGCTTCGGCGACAGAGAGCAGTCGGGCATGATCTTCGTCGACGGCGTCGACATCGGCGACCCGGCCGACGTCGCGCTGCGCGACCGCCGCATGCTGAGCGCGGACGGCATCTTCATCGTCGTCGCGACGATCTCCGAGCAGGACGGCCAGTCGGTCGCGCCGCCGGAGGTGATCTTCCGCGGCGTGCCGTTCGTCGAGCAGGCCGACGAGCTGATCGAGGAGATCCGCGGAGCGGTCGAGGACTCGCTCGCGCGCGCCGCCGGCGACGGGATCCGCGAGACGGACCTCGTCCAGCAGGAGCTGCACGACGACCTCGCCGCGTTCGTCTACGACCGCCTCAAGCGCCGCCCGATGGTGCTCCCCGTGGTCGTGGAGGTTTAGGCGCCGGCCGCTTGCGCGGGCTCCGGTGCGCGAGCGCCGGATCTGGGCAGGCGCACGACGAAGCGGGCGCCGGTTCCCGAGGAGCCCGTCTCGGCGTCGACCGACCCGCCGTGCGAGAGCGCGACGGCGCGCACGATCGAGAGGCCGAGGCCGGAGCCGCCGCCCGCGTCGCCGCGGCCGCGCACGAAGCGCTCGAACAGGCGCGGGCGCAGCTCCGGCGGGACGCCGGGGCCGTCGTCCTCGACTGTGAGCACGACCTCGTCGCCGGCGCGGGCGAGCGAGGCGTGGACGTGGGTGCCGGACGGCGTGTGCCGCAGCGCGTTCTCGATCAGGTTGAGCGCGAGCCGGTGCAGCTCGTCGCGCGCGCCCTCGACGACGAGCGGCTCGTGCGCGGCGATCGTGAGGTGGTGCGCGCCCGTCACGGGCTCCAGCTCGGCCGCGACGTCCACGAGCACCTGCGAGAGGTCCACCGGGCGATGGGGGACGGCGCCGGTGGGCGAAGTCCGGTCATAGCGGGCGAGCAGCAGCAGGTCCGCCACCAGCCGGCGCATCCGCTGGGAGGAGCGCAACGCCGAGGCGACGGCGGCGTGCGCGTCCTCGCCGTCGACCTGCTCGGCGAGCAGCTCGAGGTTGGCGAGCACGCTCGTCAGCGGCGTGCGCAGCTCGTGCGAGGCATCGGCGACGAACTCGCGCTGGCGGTCGAGCGCCGCCTCGGTCTCGCCGCGCGCGGCGTCGAGCGCCTGGAGCATGTCCTCGAGCGTGCGCGCCAGCTCGGCGACCTCGTCGTCGGCCTCCGGCTGCGGGATGTGCCCGCCGGGATCGCGCGTGCGCCCGATCTCGCGCGCGCTGGCGGTCAGCGCGGCGATCGGCGCCATCGCGCGCCGCGCGACCATCAGCCCGGCGAGCAGCGCGAGCCCGCTGCCGCCCAGCACGCCGAGAATGAGGAAGAAGCGCACCTTCGCGACCGTGCGATCGATCGCCGAGAGCGGACGCGCGTAGAGCAGCACCCCGATCCCGAACGGCTCGACGCTCACCCGGCGCGCCTCGACGCGGTAGCCCGCCTGCTGCTTCGGAAACGCGCCTTCGAGCGAGAAGCGCGGCAAGCCGGGGTTCGTGCCGCCGTACTCGCACATGAGCTGCGGCGGCAGCGCCAGGTAGTACACGCGCACCTTCGCGTCCTCGCCGCTGGCGAGGTCGCCGAGGCGGCCGCAGCTCGGCTCGCCCGTGCGCGAGTCGAAGCCGATGCTCCCGTTGCTCTGCACGCGCGCCTGAAGGTAGTTCGCGGTCTGGCGCACCTGGTCGTCGAACTGGATGCGGATCTGACGCGTCGTCAGCAGCCCGACGATCGCCGCGAAGCCGCACAGGATCACGAACGTCAGCGCGGCCGAGCCGCCGGCGAGGCGCCAGCGCGTCGGCAGGCGCCGGTAGGCGGCGCCGACGCCGTCGAGCGCGCTACGCGCGGAGGACGTAGCCCGCGCCGCGGATCGTGTGGAGGAGCCGCGGCTCGCCATCGGCCTCCAGCTTTCGTCGCAGGTTGGAGACGAACACCTCGATCGTGTTCGTCGTCGAGAACGGGTCGTAGCCCCACACCTCGTCGAGCAGCCGCTGGCGCGAGATCACGATGCGCTCGTTGCGCATGAGGTACTCGAGCAGCTCGAACTCGCGCTGCGTCAGCTCGATCTTGCGACCACCGGAACCGGTCCCGCCCGCGCCGCCCCCGCGTTCGACCTCGTGCGTGTCGGGATTGAGGCGCAGGTCGCCGCACACGAGCGGAGCCGCCCCGCGCGGCGGGCGGCGTCGCAGCAGCGCGCGCAGGCGCGCGAGCAGCTCCTGGCGCTCGAACGGCTTGACGAGGTAGTCGTCCGCACCGGCGTCGAGGCCCTCGACGCGCGCTTCGAGCGCGTCGCGCGCGGTCAGCATCAGGATCGGTACGTCGTCGTGCTCGCGCAACGTTCTGGCGACGTCGATCCCGTCGAGGCGGGGGAGTCCGAGGTCGAGCACGACGAGGTCGGGCAGGAACGCGTGCGCGTCGTCGAGCGCGGCGACGCCGTCGCTCGCGATCCGCACCTCGTAGCCCTCCAGGCGCAGCGAGCGCTGGAGCGCCTGCGCGATTTCCTCGTCGTCCTCGACGACGAGCACGCGCGGCGGACGCGAGATGTCGCTCATGGAAGCGATGGTAAACGGCCGCTTCGGCGCGTTGCGGCCTTTTTACCCACTTCTTAGCGGCCCGGCCGGAGCGGTGAGCGCCGACCGCTCAGCCGACGACGACGCGCACCGGTCGGCAGGGGCCGATCGGTGCGCGTCGAAGCAAGCGCTTCAGATGCCCGCAACGACCCGCCGCCCCAGAGCTGCCGCGAGACGGACGCGCGCGCGTCGATCGACGCGGGCGCGCGCCCGGCGCTCCGCCGGCGCGTCGCTGTGGCGGCCCGCGGTGCCGGAGCTCTCACCGCATCAGCTCGACCTGCTCGGCCTCGGGCTCGCCGCGCTCGGCGTCTTCCTCGCGTTCCTGCTCTACCTCGGCGCGGCCGGCGGCTCCGTCGGCGGCGCAGCGCGCGACGGACTGCGCCTGCTGCTCGGTCAGGTCGCCTACGCGGTGCCGATCGCGCTCGTCGCCGGCGGGATCGTGCTCGTCGTGCGCACGCTCGTCCCGTCGCTGCGACCCGTGCGCGCCGGCGTGCTGTGCCTGTTCGCGTCCGTCACGCTGGCGCTGGCGGCCGGGACGCTCGGCCTCGGATCGCACGGCGCGGGCGCCGGGGGGTGGGCGACCGCGACGCTCAAGGCCGACGGCGGCGCGGTCGGCGCGCTGTTGTACTGGACCACGTCGCACCTCTTCTCCGACGTCGGCTCGCACATCGTCGCGGTCTTCCTGTTCCTCGCCGGCCTGCTGCTGCTCAGCGGCGTGACGATCGCCAGCCTGCTCAACGCCGCCCACCGGGGCGTCGTCCAGGCCGCCACGCTCGCGCCCACCCGGCAGGCGGCGCCGGCCGCGCCGGCGCGCGCTCCCGCGCCGATCGTGCCGCCCGAGCCCGAGGACGAGCCGCTCGTCGTGCGCGCGACCCACGTCGAGGCGCCGTCGCTCGACGGCCGCGAGCGCTATCCCGACCTCTACGGCGACGAGGCGCCCGAGACGGAGGACGCGTTCGGCGCGGACGTCGACCCCCCGCCGCTTGACGAGACCTCGGACGAGCCCGACGCGGAGCCGCTCCGGCAGCTCGAGCTGGAGGAGCCGCAGGAGCCGGGAGTGACCACCGGCTCGGACGCCGCCGAGCGTGCCGACGTCGATCCCGCCGACCTCACCCCGCAGGGCCGCTACCGCGCGTCCGTCACCGACGACCCCGCATTCGTGTGGAGGATCCCGAACCCGCGCTTCCTCAAGCGCTCGACGGCGGACCAGTCGCGCCCGGACACCGCCGGGCAGGAGAAGATCGCCGCGCAGCTCATCGAGGCGCTCGGCCACTTCGGGATCGAGGCGAAGGTCGTCGGCATGACGGCCGGCCCGCACATCACGCGCTTCGAGATCCGCCTCGCCCCCGGCATCAAGGTCGGCAAGGTCGCCCAGCTCAAGGACGACCTCGCCTACGCGCTCGCCGCGACCGAGATCCGCATCCTCGCCCCGATCCCCGGCAAGCAGGCGGTCGGCGTCGAGGTCCCCAACGCGCGCCGGCGGATCGTCCACCTCGGCGACGTCTTCCAGGAGCCGCCGAAGGACTGGTCGCCGCTCACCGTGTGGCTCGGCAAGGACGTCGCCGGCCGCGCGATCGGCGTCGACCTCGCGAAGATGCCGCACCTGCTCGTCGCCGGCACCACCGGCGCCGGCAAGTCCGGGTGCATCAACGCGATGCTGTCCTCGCTGCTGCTGCACGCCGACCCGCACGAGCTGCGGCTCGTGCTGGTCGACCCCAAGCAGGTCGAGCTGAACCACTACGAGTCGATCCCGCACCTGCTGACGCCCGTCATCACGAGCCCGCGGATGGCCGCCAACGCGCTCCAGAACCTCGTCAAGGAGATGGAGGAGCGCTACGGGATCATGTCTCTCGCGCGCACGCGCTCGCTGCCAGAGCTCAACAGAGCGCGCGCCGCCCGCGGCGAGCCTGCCCTTCCTTACATCCTGTGCGTGATCGACGAGCTGGCGGATTTGATGATGGTCGCGCCAGCCGACGTCGAGGACTCGATCATCCGGCTGGCTCAGAAAGCGCGGGCCGTGGGAATCCATCTGGTCCTCGCGACGCAGTCCCCACGTGTGGACGTGATCACCGGCATGATCAAGGCGAACGTGCCCTCGCGGATCGCCTTCGCGGTCTCGTCGCAGACCGACTCGCGGGTGATCCTCGACCAGAACGGCGCCGAGTCGCTGCTGGGCCAGGGCGACATGCTGTTCAGCCCCGTCGGATCCTCGAAGCTCCAGCGCATCCAGGGCGCCTACGTCGACGAGGCGCAGATCGCCGAGCTGACCGAGGAGTGGCGCAGGCAGGGCGAGCCGGAGTTCCACGAGGAGCTGCTGGAGGAGGTCGTCGACGAAGCCGGCGGCGGTGATTCCGACGACGGATTCGATCCCGACGAGGACCCGTTGCTGGAGGAGGCGATCGGCCTCGTCGCGCAGATGGGGACCGCCTCGACCTCGATGCTCCAGCGCCGCCTGCGGCTCGGCTACACGCGCGCCGGGCGCCTGATCGACATGCTCGAGCGGCGCGGGATCATCTCCGGCTACGAGGGCTCCAAGCCGCGCCAGGTCCTGATCACCGAGGCCGACGTGCCGCGCATCCTCGTCGCGCTCAACGAGAGACCGTCGGCGGCCGCGGCATCGACCGCCACCGCCGTCGCCTCGCCAGACCCGCTCGCCGCCGCGCCGCCCACCGCGGGCGACGAAGACATCGGCTGACGTCGCGGTAGCCTACGCGTCGCCATGCCGGAGATCGGGTCCACCCTCCGCGAGGCGCGCATGCGCGCGAGGATCGACATCACCGAGGTCGAGCAGGCCACGAAGATCCGCGCCAAGTACCTGCGCGCGCTCGAGAACGAGGAGTGGAGCCTGCTGCCGGGGCCGACCTTCATCAAGAGCTTCCTGCGCGAGTACGCCGACTTCCTCGGGGTCGACGCGCGCACGCTCGTGGAGGAGTACAAGCTGCGCTACGAGCGGCCGACCGAGCACGAGCTGACGCCGATCAGCCCGAATCTCGGGCGCGATCGGCGCGGGCCGAAGCCCGGCGGCTACGGTCCGCCGCGCACGGCGCCGCGCTGGCTGATCGTCGGCGGCGCGATCGTCGCGCTGCTCGTCGTCCTGGGCGTCGTCGGCTCGCTCGGCGGCGGAGGCGGATCGACGCCGACCGCTGCCCGCACCACGACCGCTCCCGCGACCGGAACGCGCACCGCGCGCCGTCCGCGCGCGCCGGCGGCGACCGCGCGCGCGAGCGTGGCGATCGTCCCGACCGGGACCGTGTACGTCTGCCTCGTCGACGGCAGCGGCAGAGCGTTGATCAGAGGCGCCCAGTTCAGCGCCGGCCAGCAGGTGCCGACCTATCACGCGCGGACGCTGCGCATCACGCTCGGCAACAACGCGGTGCGGCTGCGCGTGAACGGCAGGCCGCTGAGCGTGCCGGCCTCCGCGCAGGCGATCGCCTACGAGATCACTCCCGCCGGCGCGCGACCGCTGCCGCTCTCCCAGGCGCCCACGTGCACGTGAGCGCGCGCGCCGGCATCGTCATCACGGGGACCGAGGTCCTCACCGGGATCATCGCCGACCGCAACGGCCCCTGGCTGTCGGAGCGGCTGCGGGAGCTCGGCGTCGAGCTCGCGCACATTGCGATCGTCGGGGACCGCCGCGAGGACATGGCGGCGGCGCTGCGCTTCCTCGCGGCCGAGCGCGTGCGGCTGATCGTCACGAGCGGCGGCCTCGGGCCGACCGCGGACGACCTCACAACCGAGGTGGTGGCGGAGTTCGCCGGGCGACGGATGGTGCTCGACGAGGCGCTCGAGCGGCGGATCGCGGCGATCGTCGCTCCACTTGCACAGCGCTGGCCGAACGTCGACCGCGCGGCGATGGCGCGCGGCACGCGCAAGCAGGCGCACGTGCCGGAGGGGGCGACGGTGCTCGAGCCCGTCGGGACGGCGCCGGGCGTGGTCGTCCCGCCGCTCGACGGCGGATCGGATCCCGCCGCCTACCTCCGCCAGCCGACCGTCGTCGTCCTGCCCGGCCCGCCGCGCGAGCTCCAGCCGATGTGGGCCGCCGCCCGCGCGACGGACGCGTTCCGCGCCGCGATCGCCGGCGCGACGCCGTACGAGCAGGCGATCATGCGCTTGATGGGGATCCCCGAGTCCGAGATCGCCGAGACGCTGCGCGTCGCCGAGCGGTCGGGGCTCGACCTCGCGCCGCTGGAGATCACGACGTGCCTGCGCCGCGGCGAGATCGAGATCGCGACGCTGTACGAGCCGGGCGGGGAGCAGGCCTACGCGGCGTTCGCGGACTTCGTGCGCGCACGGCACGGCGCGCAGCTCTTCTCGGAGGACGGCGCCACGATCGACGAGCAGGTCGCGGCGCTGCTGAGCGGCCCGCCGGTGCGAACGATCGCGGTCGCCGAGTCGTGCACCGGCGGGCTGCTCGCCGGCCGGCTGACCGAGCCGGCCGGCTCCTCGGCGTACGTGCTCGGCGGCGCCGTCGTCTACTCGAACGCGGCGAAGACGGCGCTGGCCGGGGTCGATCCGGCGCTGATCGCCGCGCACGGCGCCGTCTCGGCCGAGGTCGCCGACGCGCTGGCGGACGGCGCGCTCGCGCGCTTCGGCGCCGACGTCGGGATCGGCGTCACCGGCATCGCCGGCCCGGGCGGCGGGACGCCAGAGAAGCCCGTCGGGCGCGTGCACGTCGCGGTCGCCGCGCGCGACGGCGCGCGGATCGCGCGTGCGCTCGACCTGCCCGGCTCCCGCCCCGACGTGCGCGACCGCACGACGACGGTCGCGTTGCATCTGCTGCGTCGGCTGCTGCTGGGAGAGGCCGACGAGGCGTGAGCGATCCGGCGTCGCCGGCCGCCGGGACGCCGAAGGCGCGCCTGTTCGTCGCGCTCGAGCTGCCCGAGCCGGTCGTCTCGGCGCTCGTCGCCTGGCGGGCGCCGTTGCTGCGCGAGCTGCCGGCGCTGCGGCCGCTCGCGCGGGAGGCGCTGCATGTGACCCTGTGCTTCATCGGCTGGCGCGCGCAGGCGGCGATCGCGCCGATCGCCGCGCTCGTGGAGGCCGGCACGCGGGCGAGCGGCGGCGTGACGGGACTCGCGCTCGGCGCGCCGCTGTGGCTGCCCCGGCGGGCGCCGCGAGTGCTCGCGCTCGCGCTGGAGGACCGGCACGGACAGCTCGCATCGCTCCAGGCGCAAGTGGTCGGCGCGTTGGCAGACGGCGGCTGGCACGAGCGGGAGGCGCGCGCGTACCTGCCGCACGTGACGATCGCGCGGGTCCGGACCGGGGAGTCCCCGCCGTGCCGGACCGAGCTTCCGCCCGCGCCGGCGCTCGCGTTCGACGGCGCGGCCGTCGTGCTCTACCGGTCGCATCTGGAGCGCGCGGGGGCGCGGTACGAGCCGCTGTCCGTCAGCAGACTGGCCTGAGAGCCGGCGCAAAGCGGGCGTTGTGGTGTCACACGCCGGCTCCTACCATCGAGGCACGAGCGCGAACGGACGTTCGACTCCGTTCCGTCCGACGACAGGCGTACCGTCATGCCCTCACGTGAGCAGAAGGAGCTTCCAGCGATGACCGACCAGGACAAGGCCGCCAAGGCCCGCGACGCCGCGTTGCAGGGCGCGCTGACGCAGATCGAGCGCCAGTTCGGCAAGGGCACGGTCATGCGCATGGGGGACCCGGGCGCGCAGGTGCGCGTCAACGCGATTCCGACGGGCGCACTGTCGCTCGACCTCGCGCTGGGCATCGGCGGCGTGCCGCGCGGGCGCATCGTCGAGGTCTTCGGGCCGGAGTCCTCCGGCAAGACGACGCTCGTCTACCACATCCTCGCCGAGGCGCAGAAGCTCGGCGGTACGTGCGCCTTCATCGACGCAGAGCATGCGATGGATCCGCTCTACGCGAAGGAGATCGGCGTCGACATCGACAGCCTGCTCGTCTCGCAGCCCGACTACGGCGAGCAGGCGCTGGAGATCGCCGACATGCTCGTGCGCTCCGGCGCGGTCGACGTGGTGGCGGTCGATTCGGTCGCCGCGCTCACGCCGCGCGCGGAGCTGGAGGGACAGATGGGCGACCAGACGGTCGGCGTGCAGGCGCGCATGATGTCGCAGGCGATGCGCAAGCTGACGGCGAACCTCAACCGTACGCAGACGCTCTGCCTGTTCACGAACCAGATCCGCGAGAAGGTCGGCGTCATGTTCGGCTCGCCGGAGACGCAGCCGGGCGGGCGCGCGCTGAAGTTCTACTCCTCGCAGCGCCTCGACATCCGCCGCATCGAGACGATCAAGGACGGCACCGAGGCGGTCGGCAACCGCGTGCGCGTGAAGGTCGTCAAGAACAAGGTCGCGGCGCCGTTCAAGCAGGCCGAGTTCGAGATCGAGTTCGGCAGAGGGATCTCGACGACCGGCTGCCTGATCGACTACGGCATCGAGCACAACATCGTCACGAAGTCCGGCTCGTTCTTCTCCTACGGCGACGAGCGGCTCGGGCAGGGGCGCAACAACGCGAAGGCCTTCCTCGTCGAGCACCCGGAGATCGCGAAGGAGATCGAGGAGAAAATCTACGCCGCGCTCGAGATCAGCCGCGACCTCGTCGCGCCGATCGACGGCGCGGAGGAGGTCGACGGGATCGAGGCCCCGCTGGAGCCGGCGGCCGCGGCCTAGCGTCGTGGAGGCTCCGGCCGTCACGCTCTCGCGCTCGCTGGATCCGGAGCTCCGCGTCCAGCATGCGCTCGACCTCGCGTTCCGCTACCTCACGCGGCGCGATCGGACGGTGCTGGAGATGCGCCGCTACCTGGAAGGCAAGCGCGTCGAGCCCTGCGCGATCGACGACGCGCTCGCGCACTTGGAGCACGAGGGCTATCTGAACGACGCGCGCTTCGCGCGTCAGTTCGCCGACGACAAGCGGCTGTTGGAGGAGTGGGGCGCCGACCGCATTGAGCGGCGCCTGCTCGCGCTCGGCGTGCCGGCGGAGCTCGTCGCCGCCGCGCTCGGCGCGCGCGGGCGCGGCGGCGAGCTTGAGGCCGCGTGCGCGCTGCTGCGCCGCCGCTTTCCGGCGCTCGACGACCCGCGCGAGCGGCGTCGGGCGTACGGCGTGCTCGTGCGCAAGGGTTACGAGCACGAGCTGGCGTGGGAGGCGATCCGCGCCCGCGCCGGCGGCATGCTGGAGGACTGACGCGGCTGCCCGACGCGGTCAGCCGCACCTCGCGGGACTGGCGCGACGGCGGGCGATTGCGCCGCTCGGACACCGGTACTACGATCCAGGGCAGCGAACGACTGGCCCGCAAGGGCATGAAACAGCAGCAAATCCCCTGAATCCTGGAACCCGACCTTGTCCGCCGCGACCCGATCTCTCCGCTCGTCCGCCGCGCGCTCGCGCCGGCGAGCGTCGTTGATGCGAACGCCGGCGTAGCCGGCGCGCATCGCTTGGCGACGTCCCGGCGCGTCGCCCCCGGATTCTCAGCGTGCACCTCGCACGGCCCGTCCGACGCTACCCAAACGGATCGTGAGCGGCCCCGCACCCCCGCCGGGCCGAGGAAGAGGAACGCCCAATGGAGATCGTGATCGCGGCGGCGCTGCTGGCAGTGGGGCTCGTGCTCGCCGCCGTGCTCTACGGACGTCAGCGACCTGTCGGCGCCCGCGGCGAACGCGTCGACGGGCCGGTCGGCGTCGCCGTCGAAGCAGAGCTCAGCGCCCGCCGCGCCGAGCTCGTGCGGATCGAGGAGCGCGTGCTCGGCAAGGAGGAGGCGCTCGACGCCCAGCGCGCCGAGCTGGCGCGCCGCGAGCGCGGCGTCGACGAGCGCCTCGCGGAGGCCGAGCGGCACGAGACGGAGCTGCTCGAAGGGCACCGCGAGCTCGAGCGCCAGCTCGAGCGGATCGCCGGCGTCACCGCCGCGCAGGCCAAGCAACTGCTGCTCAAGGAGCTGGAGGACCAGGTCCGCCACGACTCGGCGAAGCTGCTCCGGCAGATCGAGGAGGAGACCAAGCGCGAGGCGGACCGCCGTGTGCGCAACATCCTCTCCGTCTGCATGCAGCGGATCGCCGCCGGCCACGCGACCGCGACGACGGTCGCCGTCGTGCAGCTCGCCTCCGACGACATGAAGGGGCGCATCATCGGGCGCGAAGGGCGCAACATCCGCGCGCTCGAGAACCTCACCGGCGTCGACTTCATCATCGACGACACGCCGAACGCCGTCGTCCTCTCCGGCTTCGACGGCGTGCGCCGCGAGATCGCCCGCATGACGCTCGAGAAGCTGCTCGCCGACGGGCGCATCCATCCGGCGCGGATCGAGGAGATGTACTACCAGGCGAAGTCCGAGCTGGAGGACCACATCGTCGAGCTCGGCGAAGAGGCGGTGTTCGAGTCGAACGTGCAGGGACTCGACCCCGAGCTGATCAAGCTGCTCGGCCGGCTGAAGTTCCGCACGAGCTACGGGCAGAACGTGCTCGCGCACTCGGTCGAGTGCTCGCGCCTGGCGGCGCTGATGGCGCACGAGCTGGGCGCCTCGCCGAGAACCGCGCGCCGCGCAGCGCTGCTGCATGACATCGGGAAGGCGGTCTCGCACGAGGTCGAGGGGCCGCACGCGCTCGTCGGCGGCGACATCGCGCGCCGCCACGGCGAGCCCGAGGCGGTCGCTCACGCGATGGAGGCCCACCACAACGAGGTCGAGCCGCAGACCGTCGAGGCGGTGATCGTGCAGGCGGCCGACGCCCTCTCCGGCGCGCGCCCGGGCGCGCGCGGCGAGTCGCTCGAGCAGTACGTCAGACGCCTGCGCGACCTCGAGCAGATCGCCACGCGCCACGACGGCGTCGACAAGGTCTACGCGATGCAGGCGGGCCGCGAGATCCGCGTGATGGTCGCGCCGACGACGATCGACGACGACGGCATGGCGCTCCTCTCGCACGAGATCGCCCGCGAGATCGAGAGAGAGCTGGAGTACCCCGGCCAGATCAAGGTCACCGTCATCCGCGAGTCGCGCTCGGTCGAGTACGCGAGATAGGCCGCGGCGCGATCCCGCCTGCCGGTGTCGCCGGCGCGCGGTCCGTCCGCGGGCTACCCTTGCGGGGCGATGAAGCGCTACCACGTCACGACGTTCGGGTGCCAGATGAACGAGCACGACTCGGAGCGCATGAAGGGGATGCTCGAGTCGCTCGGCTACGTGGAGGCGGCTGAGCGCGAGGACGCGGATCTGATCCTGTTCAACACGTGCTCGATCCGCGAGGCGGCCGACAACCGCTTCGTCGCGCACCTGGGCGCGGCGAAGCGCCTGAAGAGCGAGCGGCCGGACCGGATCGTCGGCGTCGGCGGCTGCTGGGCGCAGTCGGTCAAGGACGAGGTCTTCGAGCGCTTCCCGTTCGTGGACGTCGCGTTCGGCCCCGGCCAGGTGCACAAGCTCGCCGAGTTCCTCACGAGCGACTCGCTCAGCGCCCAGGGCTACTTCGAGTTCGAGGGCTTCTCCGGCGCGTTGCCGGAGAAGCGGGCGCGCGAGTTCCAGGGCTGGCTGCAGATCTCGGTCGGCTGCAACATGGTCTGCTCGTACTGCATCGTCCCGAGCACGCGCGGGCGCGAGGTCTCGCGCCCGCTCGCCGCGCTTGTCTCGGAGGTCGAGCGGATGGCGGCCGACGGGGTGAGCGAGGTGACGCTGCTCGGACAGAACGTCAACGCCTACGGGCGCGACCTGCCGCGCCGCGGGGAGTCGCCCGCGAGCTTCGCCGAGCTGCTGCGCGCGGTCGACGCGGTCGACGGGATCGAGCGGGTTCGCTACACGAGTCCGCATCCACAGGACATGAAGGAGGACGTGATCCGCGCGCACGCCGAGCTGCCGTCGCTGTGCGAGCACGTCCACCTGCCGCTCCAGAGCGGGTCCACCCGCATCCTGAAGGCCATGCGCCGCACCTATACCCGCGAGCGCTACCTCGACCGTGTCGCGCTGCTGCGCGAGCACGTCCCCGACGTCGCGATCACGACCGACATCATCGTCGGCTTCCCCGGCGAGAGCGAGGAGGACTTCGCGCAGACGCTCAGCATGTGCGAGGAGGTCGCCTACGACGGCGCCTTCACGTTCGTCTTCTCGCCGCGCCGCGGCACCGAGGCGGCGACGCTGCCCGAGCAGGTCCCGCATCCCGTCAAGGTCGAGCGGATGGAGCGGCTGGTGGAGGTCGTGCAGCGGCGCGCGAAGGAGCGCGCGCAGCGCTTCGTCGGCCGCACGCTCGACGTCCTCGTGGAGGGGCCGTCGCGCACCGACCCGACGAAGCTGCGCGGCCGCTCGCGCCATAACAAGGCCGTCAACTTCAGCGGCCTCGCGCGGCCCGGCGAGTACGTGCAGGTCGCGATCGACAGCGCCACGAGCCAGACGCTCGCGGGGGAGGAGTCGCTGCTCGCCCGCGCGGGCGCGCGGTGAGCGGCGGCGGCTGCCGGACGCGCGCCCGCGGCCTCGTCATCTTCGACTGCGACGGCGTACTCGTCGACAGCATGGGCATCGACATGCGCGAGCTGACGCGCGCGATCGCCGCCGTCGGCGGGACGCTGTCGCGCGCAGAGGTCGAGCACGCCTTCCACGGGCGCTCGCTGGCCGTCATCGAGCGCGGGGTCGCCGAGCACCTCGGCGGCTCGCCGCCGGACGGCTGGATGGAGCGCTACCTCGCCGCGCGGGCGGCGGCGTTCGCGCGCGAGCTGAGAGCGATCCCCGGCGCCGCCGCGGCGATCGCCGGCGTGCGCGCGACCGGCTGGGAGGCGTGCATCGCCTCGAGCGCGCGGCTCGCGAAGATGGAGCAGACGCTGAGCCTCACGGGCTTGCGCGACGCGATCGCCGACGACCGCATCTTCTCCGCCTACGACCAAGCGGTCGCGCGCCCGAAGCCGGCGCCGGACCTGTTCCTGCACGCCGCGCGAACGTGCGGCTACACGCCGGCGGAGTGCGTGGTGGTGGAGGACAGCGTTCCCGGGATCGCGGCCGGGCGCGCCGCCGCGATGCGCACGCTCGGCTACACGGCGGGCGACGCGTCGCTCGACGAGCGCCTCACGGCACTCGGCGCCGAGCCGCTCGCGGACCTGCGCGAGCTGCCGGCGCGGCTCTGACAGCTCCATCAACCGGTAGCGGCCCTCGACCCACTGGTACGGCCGAAAGACATCCGGTCCGAGACCCGAGTCCAATACGACAAGGACGATGGACCGTCAGCTACGGCGGAGCGTTACGGTGAGGCTGATTCCGTCGGCGGTTGCGCGGACGCTCAGGCGGCCGCCGTGCGCCTGCGAGAGCAGACGGGCTCCTGTTGCGTTGAGTGTGACCGTGACGCGCTCGAGCGCACCAGCGTTCAGGCTGACACGGGTGCGCGCGAGCAGCACGGTTCGCCGGTGGTGTCGCGGGCCTCTGCGGGTGACGACGAGCTCAAGGGTGTCACGACAGCGGCCGGTGTTTCCTCTGCGGAGGATGAGGAGCGTCGTCCTGCCGCGGCGGCTGACTGTCGCGCTGTGGGTGAGGACTGCGAGCTGGAGCCGGCCGTTGCTTTGGTGGACCGTGGGGGCCGGCGGGGCGGGCGGCGGCGCGACGGGCGCCGTCCCTGTCGTCGTGAACGTCGCATCGGGACTCGTCGTCTCACCGACGACGTTGCTTGCGACGAGCCGGTAGTGGTAGGTCGTACCCGGCGTGAGGCCGGTGAGCTGTTGTACCGTGCGGACGAAGAGGTCGAAGCAGTCGATCGTGGCGTGATAGTCCGGGGTGGACGCGAGCGTTGGGACGCTGCAGTTCGCCGTCGGATCGGCTTCGGCGTCCGGCAGCGGTGCGCTCATGCCGTAGCTCGTCGTTGGCCCGTACTCGTAGTGGTAGTGGACCGGGACGCCGTACTGGACGATGGAGCCGAGCAGGATCGCGCTCGTGTCGGTGATGTTCGCCGGCGTGGAGAGCCCGACCTGCGGCGCCACCGGACGGGTCGCGAACGTCACGTCGGCGCCGACCGCCGGGCCGGAGGCGTTCGTCGCGCTGAGGTGGACATGGTAGATCGTCCCCGGCAGCAGCCCCGAGACCGTGACCGAGACGGACGTCGGCCCGGCGCTTGCGGCGACGGATCCCGGCGAGAGCGGGGCCGAGTACGTCGACGGGTCGGGAGACCCGTCGACGTCCTGCCTGGCGTACCAGAAGGTGTACTGCGTGTCCTGCCCCTGCGGGTCGACGACGCCGTTGAGCGTCGCCGCCGCCGCCGTCACGCCAGTGGCCGTCCCGGTGGTAACGATCGGGGTTGCAGCAACACCGGTCGCAGGCACCAGCAGCACGCAGGCGAAGGCTGCGAGCAACGCAAGCCCGACGCGCCTCAACGCAAGACCACGCACGACCGTCGTTCTCATCACACCGAATGACAGCACATCGGTAAGGCGAGAGCGCCAAGCCAGTCGCCGGATTCGCCCTTCACAGCATGACCCTGCCAGGCCGTCATGTGTTGGTGCTCGCGAGGTTGCGTTCGCGCATCGGGTAGAGCGCCTGTGTGACGGATCGCACGGCGCGGCGCCGAAACTTCTCGGGCTCGCCGCGGTAGGTAGGAGGCGATGCGCACACGCCTGCGACAGAGCCGCGAGCGAGCGCTGGAGGCGATGCTCCAGACGCGCACGCACGCGTGGGAGGAGGCGGGGCTCTCGCGCCAGCTCGGGCGCAGGGCGGTTCGCCGCGCGCGCCGCGAGGCGCTCGTGCTGCTGCCGCTGCTCGCGGCCGTGCTCGTCGCCTACGCCGATCGCGACCAGCTCTTCGGCCGCGACCTCGACACGCCTGTGCGCATCCTCACCGCGGTCGTGCTGGTCGCGCTCGGCTGGGCGTTCGCGCGCGACCTCGGCCGCGTCGTCGGCCCCGACCTGATGCGCCGCATGGACCCCGGCACCGCCGGCACCGTCGGGTTCCTGCTGCGTCTGACGACGATCGCCGTCGTCACGATCGTCGCCCTGCGGATCGCCGGCCTCACGCCGCGCACGCTGGCCGTCGGCGGCGCCTTCACGGCCGTCGTGCTCGGCCTCGCCGCCCAGCAGACGCTCGGCAACCTGATCGCCGGCACCGTGCTGCTCAGCGCGCGGCCGTTCCGCGTCGGCGAGCGCGTGCGGCTCCAGGCCGGCGGACTCGCCGGCCAGGCCGAAGGCGTCGTCTCTTCGCTCGGCCTGCTCTACACGACGCTCGCGCGCGGCGAGGACCGCATCATGGTCCCCAACAGCGTCGTGCTCGGCGCCGCCGTCGTGCCGCTGCGCGAGCCGCAACCGGTCGACGTGCGCGTCGTGCTGCGCCACGGCACGAAGCCCAGCGACGTCCAGGCGCTGCTGCGCGACGCGATCGACGTGCCGCTGCGGGCGCTCCCGCACATCGCGCTCGAGGAGGTCAACGGCGAGGAGGCGATCGTGCGCTTGCAGGCGACGCCGGAGCACGCGAGCGACGGCGCGCGTCTCGCGGACCAGATCCTCGAGGCGGTCGCGAGCGTCGTGGGCGAACGGGCGCCGGCCGTCTGACGCGCCGCGCGGGCTCCGCTCAGCGGTTGTCGCGCCCACCGGCCGCGAGGCCGTCGGCGATCCGCGCGCCGCCCATCCGGCGGCTGTTGTTGAGCGCCAGCTCGGGCGCGATCCCGGACAGGATCGAGCCCAGCCGCAGCGCCAGCGGCGCGACGTCGACCTCAGCCTTGTTGCGCTCGATCGCCCGCACGACGGCGGCCGCGACGTCCTGCGGGCTGCGCGTGCCGACGCCCGGAGGCAGCTTCACGTCCGCGCGCGCGAACATGCCGGCGTCGCGGATGAAGCCGGGGAAGATGGTGGAGACGCCGACGCCGGAGGCGCGCAGATCCTCGCGCAGGCCGAGCGCGAAGCCGCGCAGGCCGAACTTCGTCGCCGAGTACAGCGCGCTGCCGCCCTGCGCGGATCTGCCCGACAGCGACGACGTGAAGACGAGGTGGCCGTGCCCGCGCGCCGCCATCGGCTCAGACAGCAGCTTCGCGAGCGCGATCGGGGCGCGCAGGTTGACGTCGAGCGCGCGGTCGATCTCGCCGAGGGTGAAGTCGTCGACGGTGCCCGCGGCCGGGAGCGCCGCGTTCGCGACGAGGATCTCGACCTCGCCGGCCTCGCGCGCGAGCCGCTCGACCGCGTCGCGGTCGGCGAGGTCGACGGACAGCGCGCGCCCGCCCAGCTCGTGCGCGAGCGGCTCCAGCACGTCGGCGCGGCGGCCGGTCAGCACGAGCCGCGCGCCGCGCGCGGCGAGCGCGCGCGCGATCGCCTGCCCGATGCCGCCGCTTGCGCCCGTCAGGAGCGCGGTTCCCTGGATCGTCGTCATGGCGCGAAGCCTGTCACAGCCGCGCGCGCGGCGACTCAGGCGCCGAACAGCGCGACCGTCGCGGTGAACGCGTGCACGAAGCTCGCCCCGCCGACCGGCCCGATCTCGCCGGCGGCGAAGAAGCCCGCCGAGGGCGCACCGTGCAGCTCGTCGCTCAGCGCGCTCGCGTCGTGGTCCTCGATCCCGAACATCGCGCGTCCGCGTGCGTTGCACGAGAACGCCAGCGCGCCCGCCGGCGCGCCGCCGAGCGCCGAGACGCGCAGGCGAAGCTGCTCCTGAAGGTCGCGGTCCGCCGAGGCGGCGTCGCGCGCGTGCAACCGCAGCACCTGCCCCTCCTCCACGGGGGCGGCGACGGCGAGCGTCCCGGCGACCGGGTCGGCGCCCATGAGCTGACGCACGAGGAAGTCGCCGTGGCCGTAGTCGGGGCGGCCGCCCTCGACGGCAAGCCCGATCAGCAGCCCGCCGGCGATCAGCGTGCGCTCGACCGGGTCGAGCTCCTCGATCACGGCGCGTATGCGGTCGAGCGCCGGTTCCCCGGCCAGCTCGCTGATCACGTTGCCCTCGGCCGCGGTGATCGTCAGTTCCGGGCCGACCGGCGTCGCCCCCTGCGAGACGCACGGCAGCAGCTCGACGTCGTCGAGGCGCACGCAGACGGCGCCGCCGTCGAGTACGCGGTCGCCGTGGAACAGCACGCCGGTCTCGTCCGGTCGCCGGCCGCTCGCGAGGCCGCCGATCACGGGGACGCCCGGCGCGCGCGCGGCGAGGTTGTGCAGCAGCGGGTCGGTCGGGAACGAGTAGGGGTCGGGCAGCAGGATCGCCCCGCGTGCGCCGGCGAGGTCCTCCATCCCGATCACGGTGACGCTGTCCTCGTGCACCGAGGCGGTCGCGTGGAACGTCTGCGCGCGGCCGCCGTCGAGCGACGCCGCCCACGCGGCGACCGCCGTCCCTTCCTCGTGCTCGGTGCCGCAGCCCAGCACGCCGCCCGCGCCGCAGCCGACGAGCGCGGCCGGGCGCAGCGACTCGTGGACACCCTCGAGCGTCGCCTCCGGATCGGCGAGATGGCGGCCGGCGGCGAACAGCACGACGAGATCGGCGGAGCTGCCGTCGAGCCCGCTCCGCGCCGCCTGCGCCGCCTCGATCGCGCCCACGCGCGGATCCTGGTTCGTGGAGATGCCAGTGCCGATGCGGACGCCCATGGCGTCCACCATACTCCGGTGCGGAAGCCCGCCGGACGGCTTGCGCGCGCCGCTCGCCATACTCCGCCGCATGCCCGCCCGGGTCATCGCGATCTTCGGTCCGACGGGAATCGGGAAGACCGCCGTCGCGGTCGCTCTGGCCGCGCGCCTGCGCGCCGCCGGCGAGGATCCGGTCGCGATCTCGGCGGACGCGCTTCAGGTCTACGCGGGCCTGGAGCAGCTCACCGGCGTCGCCGACGCGGCCGAGCAGGCGGCGCTGGAGCACCGGCTCGTGTCGTTCCTGCCGGTCGACGCGACGTTCAGCGCCGGCCAGTACGCGGCGCTCGCGCACGCCGAGATCGACGCGGCGCTCGACGCCGGCCGCCGACCGCTCGTCGTCGGCGGCACCGGCCTCTACCTGCGCGCCGCGCTGACCGAGCTGCGACTCAGGCCGCCCCCGCCCGAGGGCGTGCGCGAGCACTGGGAGCGCGAGCTGGAGCTGCGCGGCGCGCCCGCGCTGCACGCCGAGCTGGCGCGGCGCGCGGCATGGGCGGCGGCGGGCATCGACCGCAACGACCGCCAGCGGATCGTGCGCGCGCACGAGCTGCTCGACGCCGGCGAGCTCGAACCCCCGGAGGGTCCCTCACAGCTCTGGACCGACGAGATGCGCCATCCGACGCTGCTCGCCGGGTTGACGATGGAGCGCGGGGCGCTCTACGCGCGCATCGACGCGCGCGTGGAGGAGATGCTGGCCGCCGGCGCGCGCGAGCAGGTGCTGCGCGCGCACGCCGCCGGCGCCTCCGAGACCGCCCGCAAGGCGCTCGGCTTCGACGAGCTGCTCGCCGGCGACGTCGAGGCGATGCAGCGCCGCACGCGCAACTACGCGCGCCGCCAGCTCACGTGGATGCGCAAGCTGGCGGGCGTGGAGACGATCGACGTCACCGGGCGCGGCGCCGATGAGGTAGCCGAGGAGATCCTCGGCTAACGGTTTCGCCCTCCGGCGATCGCAAGCGACCGCCTCCGGGCGACGTCACGCGGCGAGCACTCTCGACTTCAGCCGGTCGAACTCCTCCTGGCTGATCGCGCCTCTCGCGCGCAGCTCGTCGAGCTTGTGCAGCTCCTCGACCGGCGAGGAGCTCGCCACCGTGCGGATGTACTCGTCCGTCGCTCTCTGCATCTGGCGCTGCTCCGCCATCGCCCGCTCGCGCATGCCGCTCCCGCGCGCGATCAGGTAGATCAGCACCGTTATGACCGGCAGGAACACGAGGAAGAAGACCCACGCGGCCTTCGCCCAGCCGGACAGCTCGTGGTCGCGGAACAGGTCGATCAGGACCGTGATCAGGATCCAGATCCAGATCACGATGAAGAAGATCGACAGGACCGTCAGCAGCGCGTCACCGAGGTTGTAGTCGGCGAAGATCGGACTCATGCGGCGCTCCTCCCAGCGGGGTGGCCAGAACGTCCTTGTGCGGTCCGTATACCCAGATCCGGAGCGATCTCCGACCCATCCCAACCGGTAGGCTCCGGCGCCCCGCCGCACGTTGGCGCGGCGGCGTTCGATCACGACCGGAGGCACGTTCGCGGTGAAGTTCGAGAAGTGGCAGGCGCTCGGCAACGACTACATCGTCATCGAGCGGCGCGAGCTGCCGTTCGCGCTCACGCCGGCGCGCGTGCGCGCGATCTGCGCGGGTCATCTCGGCGTCTTCGCCGACGGGATCCTGCTGCTGAGCGAGCCGACGCAGCCGGGCTTCGTCGCGCGCCTGACGATCTTCAACCCCGACGGCTCGGAGGCCGAGCTGTCCGGCAACGGCGCGCGCGAGGCGATCCTGTACCTGCGCCGGCGCGGCTGGACCGACTCCGACGTCTTCTCGATCGAGACCGCCGCGGGCGAGATCCGCCCGACGATCACCGGCCCGAGGACCTGCCGCGTCGACATGGGCCGCGCGAAGCTGACCTCGAAGGACTACCCCGGCGGGGCGCAGGACGGCGGCGGGGAGATCGGCACGCCGGGGCGGCTGTGGGCGTTCCAGCACGTCTCGATCGGCAACCCGCAGTGCGCGATCCGGGTCGACTCGGCGCACGAGCTGACCGAGCTGGACCTGCCGGCGCTGGGGCCGTTCGTCGAGCGCTCCGAGCTGTTCCCGAATCGCACGAACGTCTCGTGGTGGACCGAGCTGGCGCCCGACCGCATCCGCGCGCGCATCTTCGAGCGCGGCGTCGGCGAGACGCTCTCCTCCGGCACCGGCGCGACCGGCGCGGCGGTCGCGCACGTGCTGCGCGGCGGCGACTCGCCGGTCGTCGTGGAGCTGGACGGCGGCGAGCTGACCGTCGAGGTGGGGGAGGACCTGCACGTGAACCTGACCGGCTGGGCGGTCCCCGTCTTCGAGGGGCGCCTGTCCGACGACTTCATCAAGGAGCTGCATGCGACCGAGTAGACGCCTCGACCTGATTCCGCCGTATCTGTTCGCGCAGCTCGAGCGCAAGATCGCGGAGAAGCAGGCTGCCGGCGTCGACGTGATCTCGCTCGGGATCGGCGATCCGGACACGCCGACGTATGCGCCGATCGTCGCGGCCGCGCAGTCCGCCGTGGCGGATCCGGGCACGCATCAGTACCCGTCCAACCGCGGGCGCCAGGACTTCCGCGAGGCGGTCGCCGCCTTCTACAGGCGGCGCTTCGGCGTGGAGCTGGACCCCGACACCGAGGTCATGCCGGCGATCGGGGCGAAGGAGTGCATCTTCAACCTGTCGCTGACGTTCCTCGACCCCGACGACGTCGCGCTCGCCTCCGACCCCGGCTACCCGGTCTACACCGGCGGGCCGACGCTCGTCGGCGCCTCCTCGGTGCTGATGCCGCTCGTGCCGGAGCTGGGCTTCGCTCCCGACCTCGACGCGATCTCCGCCGCGGACGCGGCGCGCGCGAAGCTGATGTTCCTCAACTACCCGAACAACCCGACGGGCGCGGTCGTGCCCGAGGGGCTGTTCGAGCGCGTGGTCGCGTTCGCGCGCGAGCACGACGTCCTCGTCGTGCACGACAACGCCTACAGCGAGACGACGTACGACGGCTACGTGGCGCCCTCGTTCCTCGCGACGCCGGGCGCGAAGGAGGTCGGCGTCGAGGTCTTCTCGCTGTCGAAGGGCTACAACATGACCGGCTGGCGCTGCGCCTTCATCGCCGGCAACGCCGAGGCGATCGCGCAGTACTGGCGGCTGAAGTCGAACGTCGACTCGGGCCTGTTCGAGGCGGTGCAGCTCGCGGGGATCGCCGCGCTCGACCCGTCGGTCGACGCCGAGGTCGCGGCGATGAACGAGGTCTACAAGCGCCGTCGCGACCTCGTCTGCGACGCGCTGCGCGCCGCCGGCGTCGACGTGACGCCGCCGAAGGGGACGATCTACGTGTGGGCGCCCGTGCCGGCGGGCTACGCGAGCGCCGCGGCCTACTGCGAGCACGTGCTGGAGCAGACGGGCGTCGTGATCTCCCCGGGCGGCGCGTACGGCGCCTCCGGCGAGGGCTTCTTCCGCATCTCGCTCACGACGCCCGACGCGCGCCTGCTCGAGGCGGTCGAGCGGATCCGCCGGCTCGGCTGAGCCGCCGGGCGGGCGCAATCTAGACTGGAGCGCGTGACGACGACGCGAAGCCGCAACGGACGCCTGGGGCAGACGCCCGGGCGCGCGCAGGCGCCCGCCGGGCGTGCGCGCCAGCGCGCGCTCGCGATCGGGGTGCTGGAGTCCGGCGAGGACCTGAGCGAGCTGGAGGAGCTGCTGCGCACCGCGGGCGTGGCGACCGTCGGCCGGCTCGTCCAGCACCGCGAGCAGCCGCATCCGAACACGTACCTCGGTCCGGGCAAGCTGGAGGAGCTGAAGGAGGCGATCGGAGCGTGCGACGCCAACGTCGTCGCCTGCGACGACGAGCTCACGCCGCGTCAGGGGCGCAACCTGGAGGAGGCGCTCGGCACGCCGGTCGTCGACCGCACGGCGATCATCCTCGACATCTTCGCCGGCCACGCGCACAGCGCGGAGGGCAAGCTCCAGGTCGAGCTGGCGCAGCTCGAGTACAACCTCGCGCGCATGCGCGGCCTGTGGACGCACCTCGAGCGGCTCGGCGGCGGCGTCGGCACGCGCGGACCGGGCGAGACGCAGATCGAGACCGACCGCCGCCTCGCGCGCGACCGCATCACCGCGCTCAAACGCCGGCTCGAGCGCGTCAAGTCCTCGCGCGGGACGATGCGCGCCGAGCGCACGCGCGCGCAGCTTCCCGAGGTCGCGCTGGCGGGCTACACGAACGCCGGCAAGTCGACGCTGCTGAACGCGCTCACGGGCGCCGAGGTCGGCGTCAGAGACCGCCTCTTCCACACGCTCGACCCGACCACGCGCGCGTGGAGGCTGAGCGGTCGCGACTACCTGCTGACCGACACGGTCGGCTTCATCCGCAAGCTGCCGCACCAGCTCGTCGACGCGTTCGGGGCGACGCTGGAGGAGACGCGGCTCGCGGACCTGCTGCTGCACGTCGTCGACGCCTCGGCGCCCGAGGAGGATCTGAACGCGATGATGCGCGCCGTCCACGACGTGCTGGAGGAGATCGGCGCGGGCGATCGCCCGCGCGTCCTGGTGCTCAACAAGGCCGACGCGCTCGACCCCGAGGCGCGCGAGGACGTCCGCCTGCGCCACCCCGACGGCGTGCTCGTCTCCGCGCTCAGCGGCGAAGGGCTCGACGCGCTCGGCGACCGGATCGAAGCCGAGTTCGCGCGCTCGCTGCGCGATCTCGCGCTGCTGCTGCCCTACCGCGACGGCGACCGCCTCGCGGAGCTGCACGAGCTCGCCGGCGACCTCGTGCGCGAGGACACGCCGGAGGGCGTGCTCGTGCGCGTGCGCCTGTCGGCGCCGGTGGCGGCGCGCTTCGAGCGCTACGCGGTGAGCGGGAACGGGCGGCCGGCGGCGTGAGCGTGGGAGTCGCCGCGCTCGCGGTCAGGCGGCTGCATCCCGACGCGATCCTGCCGACGCGCGCCTACGCCGGGGACGCCGGCCTCGATCTCCACGCGATCGAGGCGGTGACGCTCGCGCCGGGCGCGCGCGCGGCGGTCGGGACGGGCATCGCCGTAGCGATCCCCGAAGGGCAGGGCGGGCTCGTGCTGCCGCGCTCGGGTCTCGCCGCGCGCAGCGGGATCGCGCTCGTCAACGCGCCGGGGCTGATCGACGCCGGCTACCGCGGCGAGATCCGCGTACTGCTGCTCAACACCGACCGCGAGGCGCCGTGCGCGATCGCGGTCGGCGACCGGATCGCCCAGCTCGTGCTGGTGCGGCTCGAGCTGCCGCCGACCGTCGAGGTCGACGAGCTGCCGCCGAGCGAACGCGGCGAAGGCGGCTTCGGCTCCAGCGGGAGCTGAGCGCCGACGCGCCGCGTTCACTGAACGCTTGCGGATTCTTCACGAACTCGTCACGGTCGTCAGCGGTCGGCTCGCTAGCTTCTCCGATGCAAGCTCGGCCGTCTGGGGGACGGCCGGGAGCGCGGCGCCGGGGGACGCCGCCGAGGGGACGCCGGGGCCGGTGCGGTCAGGCGCATCGGCCCCGGTGCATATCGCCGGCAACCGCCGACACGCCGAGCAGCGCGCGCAGGCGCAGCGCGTTGCGCGGCGCGAAGACCTCCCAGTCGTTGTTGAAGTAGGCGTAGACGTCGACGTCCCGCGACCAGTCGCGGATCCGCTGCGCCCACGCGCGCAGCTCGGCCTCGGAGTAGTTGCCGCGCCGGCCTCTGCGGCCGTGGTGGGCGCCGGCGGCCTACACCAGCCCGGCCGCCTGGAGGAACTGCCGCGCGACGTCGGCCGGCGACTTGCCGTTGAGCGCGACGGCGGCGTTCATCCGCTGCATCGCGCTCGTCGTGAGCGTGCGGCTGACGGCGTTCAGCGTCGCCGCGAAGGCGGGACCCTCCGCGCGCAGCGCGCGCTCGGCGACGACGGGCGTGACGTGCTGGAAGCCGAAGACGTGCCGCGGGTCGTCGAGCACGACGTACCTGCCGCTCTGGAGCTGGCCGTCCGTCGTGAGCACGTCCGCCGCGTCGATCTGGCCGTCGTCAAGCGCCTGGTACTGGAGACCGACCGTCAGCGGCGCGAAGTCGACGTCGCGGATCCCGTAGACGCGCGCGAGCCCGCGCAGGCCGGCCTCGCGCGAGCGGAGCTCGGGCGGGGCGCCGAGCTTCAATCCTCTGATCGCGGCAAGGTCCGCGACGGTCCTGATGCGGTGCGCGCGGGCGAAGTCGGGCAGCACGACGAGCGCGTCGGTCGTGCTGAACGGGGTCGTCGGCAGCAGCCGGAAGCCGCCCCGGCGCGCGAACGCCTGGCCGGCCGCGAACGCCGCCTCGGCGCTCGCGTAGTGCGTCGCGTCGCGCGCCACGGCCACGTCGAACGCGCCGACGTAGGCGGGGTAGAGGTCGATCTGGCCGCCGCGCAGCGCCTGGTCGGCGATCCGCGTGGAGCCGATGTTCTGCTTGAGCGCGACCGTGAAGCCTCTCGCCTCCAGCGCCTGCTGGTAGAGCTGGCCGAGCACCACCTGCTCGGTGACGCTCTGCGTCCCGAGCGTGACCGGCGACTTGCCGCTGCCGGGCAACGTCGCGGCCGCGCGCGTGCTCGTTGCGCCGCCGCCGCTTCCGCCGCAGGCCGCGAGTCCGACGGCGAGTGCACAGGCGGCGAGCAGCGGGAGGACGATGCGCACGGGGCGGGCGGAGCGCTCTTTCACGGAGGTGCCGATCCTAGTCCGCGCCCCGGTTGGAGGCGGCGCTCGCGAAGGTTTGCATTCAGACGCCCGCGGCCCGGCGCGCCTCGACGTGCGCGGCTCCCTCGAGCGCGTCGTCGAGCGGCGCGAGCGGCGCGGCGCGCCCGAGCGCGCGACCGATCAGCCAGTCGGCGAACCAGACGTTCTTCGGCAGCAGCGGCCCGTGCAGGTAGGTCCCGATCACGTTGCCCTGCCGCACGCCCTCGAAGCCGCTCGCGCCGTCGTTGCCGTGGCCGCGCAGCACGCGCCCGAGCGGCTGTGCGGTGGGGCCGAGGTGCGTGCGGCCGCCGTGGTTCTCGAAGCCGGCGAGCACGCGCCGTTCCGCCGGCGCGCCGGGCGTCGCCTCGAGCTCGACCTCGATCGCGACGTTGCCGATCAGGCGCGGGCCGTCGCCGCGCACGGTGCGCAGGTCGACGAGGCCGACGCCCGGAAGCGTCTCCTCGCCGAGCTCGTAGGAGCGGCCGAGGAGCTGGTAGCCGCCGCAGACCGCGAGCACGGCCGCACCGCGCGCCGCCGCCGCGTGGAGGCCGTCGCGCTTGACCTCGGCGAGGTCGAACGCGCACAGGCGCTGGTCGCGGTCCTGGCCGCCGCCGATGTAGAAGAGGTCGGCCGCGTCCGGATCGAGCGGCGCGCCGAGGTCGCTGCGGGTGAGCTCGAAGCCGATCCCGCGCCACTCGCAGCGGCGGCGCAGCAGCAGCAGGTTGCCGCGGTCGGCGTAGATGTTCATCAGCTCCGGGTAGAGCGCGCAGACGCGCAGGGTCTCAGGCACGCAGCAGCACCACCTCGGAGCCGACGTGCTCGTCGGTCATCTCCACGAACCGGCGCCCGGCGCTGTCGAGGCCGGCGGCGCGGCCCTCGGCCTCGAGCGCCTCGCCGTCGAGCCGGTCGAGCCGCACGGCGTCGCCGTCGGCGGTGCGCGCGCCCTCCGGCGAGACCGTCTGGCGAATCCGCTCGATCGTCGCGCCGTCGGGATCGGGGCGCACGGCGACCGGCTGGCTCGCGAACACCCACCCGTCGCGCTCCAGCACGTCGGGCAGCGGCAGCTCGGCGGAGTCGGCGTCGAAGCCCTCCAGCGCGTCGGCGAGCGCGCACGCGAGCAGGCCGCCGGGGCGCAGGCAGCGCGCGGCGCTGCGCAGCAGGCCGGCGCGGCCCTCGCGCCCGCCGAGTAGCTGGATCGTCTGCATCGGCGCGAGCACGAGCGCGAAGGCGCGTCCGAGCGCGAAGTCGCGCGCGTCGGCGCAGACCGTCTCGACCGGGAGCCCCTCCGCCGCGGCGCGCTCGGCGAGCGCCGCGAGCAGCGTCGCGTCGCGGTCGAGCGCGACGACCGCGTGGCCGGCGCGCGCCAGGTCCAGGCTCACGCGCCCGGTGCCGGCGCCGAGGTCGAGGATCGGGCCAGGCGCGGCTTGGCGCGCGGCCAGCTCGCGCCACAGCGGCAGATCGGCGTCGTAGCGGCCGCACTCGAGGTCGTGCCAGACGACGTGCAGCTCCGCGACGGTGGGCGCGGCCGTGCTCATCGCCAGTACTCCGGCGCGGCGCCGCGGCGCGCGAGCAGCTCGCGCAGCGCCAGCAGCGCCGTGTAGGTCGGGAGGGCGTAGAGCGGGCGGGCGGGATCCCCGTCGGCGCGCGCCGCGTCGAGCGCGCGGTCCAGCTCCGGGACGACGACCAGGCGCGCCGGCTCGATGCCGGCGTACTTGAGCCGCACGGCCAGCTCGGCGGCGCGCGCGCCGGAGCAGGTGATCCGCCGCACGCGGCCGGCGAGCAGCTCGAAGTCGGCGTCCCACACCCACGAGACGTCGCGGCCGTCGGCCGTGTTGTCGTTGAGCACCGCGAGCAGGTCGAGCGGACCGTCCTCGAGCGCGAGCGTGCGCAGCACCTCGTTCGCGCCGGCCGGGTTCTTGATCAGCAGGATCGACAGCGGGCGGCCGTCGAGCGCGATCGTCTCCGCGCGGCCGAACACCGCTTCGACCGCCTCCAGGCCGGCCGCGATCTGCTCCAGCGGCACGGCGAGCGCGCGGCAGAGGGCGGCGGCGGCGAGCGCGTTGTAGACGTTGTAGAGGCCGGGGAGGGGCAGCGTGACGGTCGCGCTGGCGCCCCCGATCTGCAGCGTGAACGTCGCGTCGCGCGTGCCGTCGAGCCGCACGTCGCGGGCGACGACGTCCAGCTCGGGCCGGCGCGCGCCGCAGTGCGGGCAGCGGTAGCGGCCGAGGTGGCCGAGGTAGACCGCTTCGTAGACGTAGGCGTGCCCGCATCTGCGGCAGTGCTTCGAGTCGGCCGCGTGCTGCATCTGCGCCAGCGCCATCGCGTCGTCCTCGACGCCGAACGTCGTGACGCGCTCGCGCGCGCGGCCGAGGTCGGCGACGAGCGGGTCGTCGGCGTTGAGCACGAGCCGCGTCTGGGCGGGGAGGGCGGCGACGACCGCGGCCCAGCGCTCGGCGATCGTCTCCAGCTCGCCGTAGCGGTCGAGCTGGTCGCGGAAGAGGTTGCTCAGCAGCACCGCGCGAGGCCGCAGCTCCTCGACCATCTGCGGAAGCCAGAGCTCGTCGACCTCGAACAGGCCCAGATCGCCGTCGATCCCGCCGCCGCGCGCCGCCTTCAGCAGCGTCGAGGCGATCCCGCCGGCCATGTTCGCGCCCGCGCGGTTGTGCACGAGCCGCGTCCCGCCGCGCTCGAGGATCGCGGCGACCATCGCGGCCGTCGTCGTCTTGCCGTTCGTCGCGGAGATCGCGACCGAGCCCTGCGGCAGCCGGCCGGCAAGCGCGCGGATCGCCTGCGGGTCGAGCCGCATCAGCAGCTTGCCCGGCAGGCTCGTGCCGCCGCCGCGCCCGGCGGCGCGCGCCAGGCCGCCGACCGCGCGCGCGACCGCGAGCTTCGGCGCGAGCGCGCTCACGGGACGATCACCCGCACCGCGGCGGGGAGCGTGCGCACGGTCGCGGGCAGCTCGGCGAGCGGGTCGCCGTCGGCGTAGAGCGCGAACGGACGATCGGCGGCGATCCGCAGCTCGCGCGCGCGGCGCACCTCCACCTCCTCGTTGCGCACGTGCGCGCCGCGGAAGACTCTCGGCAGGCCGCGCAGGAAGCGGCGCTTGGAGACCGCGGCGACCGTCACGACGTCGAAGGCGCCGTCCTCCAGCGACGCGTCGGGCGCGAGCAGCATCCCCCCGCCGTACTGGCGCCCGTTCGCCGCCGCGACGCTGTAGCCGACGTGGATCAGCGCCCGCCCGTCCAGCTCCAGCTCGAAGCGGGCGGGGCGCCAGCCGGCGAGCGCGCGCAGCGCCCCGTACAGGTAAGCGGCGTCACCGGGCACGCGCGTCGCGTTCGCGATCCGGTTGGCGTCGGAATCGAAGCCGCAGCTCGCGATCCCGACGAAGGCGCGCTCGCCGCAGACGCCGAGGTCGATCGCCCGCTCGCGCCCGTTCGCGATCAGCGCCGCGGCCTGGCCCGGGTCGCGCGGGATCCCGAGCGTGCGCGCGAAGTCGTTGCCGCGCCCGCCGGGGAGGACGGCGAGCAGACCGCCGCCGCCCGCGCCGCCGCCGGCCTGGCGCAGCCCGTCGGCGACCGCGCCGACGAGCCCGTCGCCGCCGAGCGCGGCCGCCACCGCGCCGGCCGCGCCGGCCGCCCGCCCGAGCTCGCGCGCGTGCGCGATGTCGCGCGTGTGCTCCAGACGCACGCGCAGGCCCGCGTCGCGCAGCGCCCGCTCGGCGGCCGGGAGGGCGCGCAGCGCGCGGCCGCCGCCGGCCGACGGGTTCACGATCACGACCACGTCGCGTTCCATCCGCTGAACGCTACCGCCGGCCGGCGCCGAAGCCGCGCGCGGGTCGCCCGGCGGGCATGCCCGGAGCAGCGGGGACGGGCCGGGGCGATCGTTATGCTTCGCCGCCGTGCTCGGACCCCGCTCCCCACGAGTCCCGCTCGTCGCGCTGGCCGCGCTGCTCGCGCTCGCGCTGCTGAGCGGCTGCGGCAGCTCCGGCACGACCGCGACGACCGCGCCCGCGACCGCGACGACCAGCGCGAGCAGCGGCCCCTGCCAGGACGTCGCCGCGCCGACGCCGAAGGGTCCGCAGCACCTCAGAGCGCCGTCGTCGACGCTCGACCCGGGCAAGACGTGGACCGCGACGGTGACGACCAACTGCGGCGCGTTCACGATCAAGCTCGACGTCGCCCGCGCGCCGAAGACCTCGGCCTCGTTCGCCTACCTCGCGAAGCAGGGCTTCTACGACGACCTGACGTTCCATCGCATCGCGCAGGGCTTCGTGATCCAGGGCGGCGACCCGCAGGGCGACGGCTCCGGCGGGCCGGGCTACACGATCGTCGAGGCGCCGCCGAAGCGCCTGCACTACGTGCATGGCGTGGTCGCGATGGCGAAGACGGCGACCGACCCGGACGGCGCCTCCGGCAGCCAGTTCTTCATCGTCACCGCCCCCGACGCGGGCCTGCCGCCGCAGTACGCGCTGCTCGGCAAGGTCGTCCAGGGCCTGAACGTCGTCGACGCGATCGGGGCGCTCCCGCTCCAGCAGGGCTCCAACCCGACGGACGGCCCGCCGGCGCAGCCGGTCGTGATCCAGTCGGTCGTCGTCTCCTCGCGCTAGAACAGCTCGCCCTGCGTCTGCTCCGGCTGCGCGTCCGCGAGGCACTCCGGGCCGTCGTAGCGCGCGTCGTTGACCGCCCGCGAGACCGCGCGCGCATGCGTCTGCCCGTCCGCGAGCGGATGCAGCATCGCGTGCAGCCGCGCCGGCGGGGTGCCCGGGTCGAGCCACTCCTGCTCGTCGTCCGGGTCGAGGATCGCCGGCATGCGCGGATGGATGTGCCTGACGACCGCGTTGGCGTCGGTGGTGACGATCGCGCAGCTCCGCAGCAGCTCGCCCTCGGGGTCCTCCGGGTTGCGCCAGGCGGTGCGGATGCCGGCGAACGCGAACGGCTCGCCCGCGCCCTTGGTGACGTGGAACGGCTGTCTGGTCCCCTCGCGCCGCCACTCGTAGAAGCCGTCGGCGACGATCAGGCAGCGGCCGCGCTCGAACGGCCCGCGGTAGGCCGGCTTGTCGGCGACCGTCTCGGCGCGCGCGTTGATCATGCGAAAGCCGACTCTCGGGTCCTCCGCCCACGGCGGCACGAGCCCCCAGCGCAGCAGCGCGCCGGTCGGGCCGCCCTCGCGCATCACGACCGCGAGCACGTCGTCGCCCGGGGCGACGTTGAAGCGCCGCTCGATCCGCACCGACTCGCCGAGCGGGAAGCGCGCGCGCAACTGCGCCGGCGTCGTCGACGCGAGCGTGTAGCGGCCGCACATGGTGGTGGGGAACGGTGGGTGGGGGACGCCTATCGACGGCCGGCGAGCGCGGCGGCTCTCGCGCGCGCCTGCTTGCGCCGCCCCAGCAGCGCCATCACGCCGAGCACGGCGATCACGATCACGATCCCGAGGAAGATCCCGCCCGCGATCCCCACGCCGCCGAACGGCAGCGAGATCAGCTCGGCGAGCCCGAGCCCGATCGCGAGCAGCGCGATCACGATCCCGAGGATCAGCAGGTAGCCGCGCAGGCGCAGCAGCACGCTCGAGCCGGGCGGCGGCGCGACCAGCCCCATCAGGCGCAGCATCAGGAGCTGGCGGTCGCTCGGGGGCGTCTGCCCGAGGCGGGTGACGGCGTCCTTGAGGTCGCCCGCGCGGCGCTCGGCGAGCGCGATCGAGGCGTCGGCCATGCGCCGAAGCTGCATGCGCTCCTGCGGGCGCGCCGCGGCGAGCGCTCTCTGGTAGTAGGCGCGCGTCGCTCTGCCGTCGTAGCGCTCGGCGGCGCGCGCGCCGAGGATCGCGTACGCGGCGGCCTTGAACTTCGTCTCCGCCTCGAGCTCCTCGTCGCTGCGCTGCTCCAGGCGCTCCATCGCGGCCAGGCTGCCGGCCTGGATCTGTCGCACCGCGCGGGGCTTCTGCTGCTTGGCCATGAGGCGTCGATTCTAGTCGGCGGGGCCGTCCGACGCCGCCGCCGCGCCAGCGCCTACGGCGCGCCCGCGCCGCCCGAGGGCGCGCTCGGCGACGAGCTGCTCGCACCGCTGCCCGACGGCGCGCCGCGCCCGGCCTTGCTGCCGGGCGGGATCACGTAGATGCGCTGGTCCGTGTAGAGGCTCCCGCCGATGTCGGAGCTCGCCGGCGGCGTGCGGTAGACGTCGACGTGGCGACCGATGATCGCGCCGCCGGTGTCCTGCGCGAGGAACCAGCCGTGGCCGGGAGTGTCGCGGTATGCGGCGATGTAGACGCGCGAGCCGAGCGGGATCGTGCGCGGGTCGACGGCGATGCTCCGCCAGAAATGCAGCGGCAGCGACGGGCCGGGCGCGAAGCTCACCCCGGGCAGCGGCACGTAGCGCCTGCCGGTGCCGTTGGACCAGCCGCCGCCGTCGAGCGGGAACGTCAGCGCGTGCGAGTGCGTGAGCCAGAAGGCGCCGGCGCGCCACACCGGCGGCCCGCCCTTCCAGCCGCGCCGGCCGGGCACGCTCGGCTTGCCCTGGTCGGTGACCCATCCGCCCGAGCCGAGCGCGTCGATGTGGTAGGTGCGGCCGTCGAGGCCGATGCCCTCGCCCTCCATCGAGACGCCGGTCGCCGAGTAGAGCCAGTCGATCCGGTGCCTGCCCGGCAGGCCGGGCGCGGTCACCTTCTTGCCGACGAACCACGCTTCGGGTACCGGGTAGTACTCGGTCACCTCGACATGCCCGAGCCAGCCGGACTTGGAGATCGGCTTCGCGGTGGCGGTGGCGGTCGCGCTGAGCGCGACGAGCGCCGCGCAGGCGAGCAGGGCGAGGGAACGGGCGCGCATCGCTGGAGAAAGCATCGGTCGCTGCAACACGAACTTGAGCCCCGAGGTTGCGGCTGGCGTGCACGGTACTGTCTCGGCATGCGGATGCGAGCCGCCGTGCTGGAGGAGTTCGGAGCGCCGCTCGTCGTGCAGGAGGTCGAGCTGGCCGAGCCCGGTCCCGGCGAGGCGCTCGTGCGGCTGGTCGCCTGCGGGGTCTGCCACACCGATCTCTACACCGCCTCCGGCGCCGATCCCTCCGGCTATGCGCCGTGCGTGCTGGGACATGAGGGCGCGGGCGTCGTGGAGCGCGTGGGGGAGGACGTCACGCTCGTCAGCCCGGGCGATCGCGTCGTCACCCTGTTCTCACCGCAATGCGGGGAGTGCGTCCACTGCCGCAGCCCGCGCACGAACCTGTGCCTGGCGATCCGCGAGCAGCAGAACCGCGGCTACCTGCCGGACGGCACGACGCGCCTCGCGCGTTACGGCGAGCCGCTGCGGCACTTCATGGGCACCTCGACGTTCGCGGAGTACACGGTGATGCCGCAGATCGCGCTCGCGAAGATCGCGCCGGAGGCGCCGCTGGAGGGGGCCGCGCTGTTCGCCTGCGGGCTCTCGACCGGCCTCGGCGCCGCCCTGAAGACCGCGCAGGTGGAGCCGGGCTCGACGTGCGCGGTGTTCGGCGCCGGCATGGTCGGGCTCGGCGCGGTCGCCGGCTGCCGCCTCGCCGGCGCCGAGCGGATCGTCTGCGTCGACCTGTCCGAGGACCGCCTGGCGCTCGCGCGCGGCCAGGGCGCCACCGACGCGCTGCTCGGCGGCGAGGACGCCGTGCAGCAGCTCCTCGACATGACCGGCGGCTTCGGCGCCGACTACACGTTCGAGGCGACCGGCAACGTGCGCGTGATGAGACAGGCGGTCGAGGCGGCGCGCATGGGCTGGGGCCTGGCGACGATCTGCGGCGTCGCCGGCAAGGGGGAGACGCTTGACGTGATTCCCCGCTGGCTGATCCAGGGGCGGCGGATCGCCGGCTCGTCGTTCGGCGGCCTGAAGGGGCGCGAGGACGTGCCGGCCCTGATCGACCGCTGGCTGGCCGGTGAGCTCGACGTCGATCCGTTCATCTCCCATCGCATCGCGCTCGACCAGGTGAACGACGCGTTCGCGCTGATGGAGGCCCAGGACGGGATCCGCAGCGTGATCGCGTTCTGATCGCACTCCCGACGGGCAACCGACCCGCAAGAAACCTTTCGCCGCACCCGCTAAAGCGGGTATCAGGTTGTCAACAGGCTGACAAAACCTCTCAGGCGCTTGAACGCTGACGCGCCACGCCCGATGGCGGTTCTCGGTCGCACCCATTGGAAGAGAGGACCCCCCGATGACTATCACTTGCCCCGTTCCGGCGGCCCTCCCAGCCCCCGCCGGAGATTCCCAGCTCGACGCCGAGATGATCGCCGCAGCGCAGTGTGCCACGGTGCTCGAACAAGCCGGCATGCGCGTCGCCTTCGACCATGGCCCGGATCGCGCCTTGACGATCGTGCTCGAACGGCCGGCGGGCGAGCCGCTGCGCCGGCTCGACGTGCGCGAGCTGCTGGCGCTGATCGCGCTGCCGCCGGCGCAACTGCGCCGCTGGGCCGAGCGCCCCGAGCTCCCGATTCCAGGCCGCGCGACGCGGTGACGGACGGCGTTCAGCGACCGGACCGCGATCGCCCTCGAAGCTCTGCCCATGCGGCGCTGCGCCGCGCGCTCGAACGCGCGCGGCGCGACGGTCGCCTGCTCGCGGTGCTGGTGGTCGACGCCAGCGACGTCGGCCGCGTCGACCGCGCCTACGGCCACGCCGGCGGCGACGCCGCGCTCGCCGAGCTCGAGCGCCGGCTGCGCGCCACGCTGCCCTCCGGCGCGGAGCTCGCGCCGCTCACCCGTGAGCGGCTCGTCGCGGCGTCGGAGACCGCTGAGCGAGCCGACGCCCTCGCGCTCGCGCAGACGCTCGCCGCGGTCGCGCGCGCGCCGCTGAGCGTCGAGGACGTGCGCGTGCGCCTCGACGCGACGGTCGGCCTCGCGCTCGCGCTCGGCGACGACGCGACCGTGCCCGCGCTGCTGCGCGACGCGGACGCGGCCGCCCGCGCGGGAGGAGGCGCCGGCGCGCCGCCGTGGCGGCTCGCCGACCCGGCCGACCGCGAGCACGCGCTGCGGCGGCTGCGGCTGGAGGACGAGCTCGCGGACGCGCTCGCGCACGACCAGCTCACGCTCTACTTCCAGCCGATCCTGTCGCTGCGGCGCGACACGCTCGCCAGCGTCGAGGCGCTCGTGCGCTGGCAGCATCCGGTCCGCGGGCTGATCGGTCCCGCGCAGTTCCTGCCGGTCGCCGAGGAGAGCGGGCTGATCGGCGAGATCGGCGACTGGGTGCTGAACGCGGTCTGCGTTCAGCTCGACCGCTGGAGCGCGCGCCACCCCGAGCGCGTGCTGCCGTCCGTCGCGCTCAACGTCGCGGGACGGGATCTGGTCGAGCAGACGTTCGCGAGCCGCTTCGCGCGCGCCGTCCTGGGCGCGAAGGTCCCGCCCGAGGGCATCGTGCTCGAGCTCTCCGACGCCGGCGTCCTCGACGAGCATCCGGACAGCGAGGAGCTGCTCGGCGCGCTGCGACGGCTCGGCGTGCGGATCGTGCTCGACCGCTTCGGCGGGACGCGCTCCGCGCTCGCGCAGCTCACGCGGCTGCCGATCGACGGGATCAAGCTCGACCGCAGCTTGCTCGGACCGGGCGACGCGCCGCCGGACGATCTGCCGATCGCCGCGGCGGTGGTCGAGCTGGGCCATACGCTCGGTCTGTCGATCACGGTGCCGGGGATCGAGACCGAGCGTCAGCTCGCCGCAGTGCGCGCACTGCACGCGGACGCCGCGCAAGGCCACCTGATCGCGCGTCCCGCGCCGGCGACCTCGCTCGTCGACCTCAGCGATCTCGAGGCCGGCCTCGGCGGCCGCAGACGCCCGCGCGCCAAGGCCGACGAGGAAGAGCTGCTGCCGCTCAGCGCGGTGGCGGAGGCGCTCGGCGTCTCGACGAGCACCGCGCGGCGACTCGCCGACCAGGGCGGCCTGCCGGGCACCCGCACGGAGGGCGGGCACCGTCGCTTCCGCCGCGGCGACGTGCGGCGGCTCGCGCGCGAGCGCAGCCGCGCGCCGAGCCTGCGCCCGTGGGAGCTGCCGGCGGCGCCGCTGCCGGCGGCCGCGGCGCTGCTCTCGCACGACGGTCCGGCGCTCGTCGAGCGCGCGGGGCGGGCGCTCTACGAGCCGACGCGGCCCGGGTGGTTCGCGGCGGCGCAGGGCACGGCGCGCGCGCAGGCATGGCTCGCGACGCTCGCCGCGGCGCTCGCCGCGGGAGAGCCGCACGAGGCGGTCGCGGCGACGGCCGCCTACGGTGACGCGGCGACGCTCGGCGGCGCCTCGCCGGCCGAGGTCGTGCGCTTCCTCGGCCAGTTCGGCGCGATCTCCTCGCACGAGCTCGCGCGCACGCGCGCGGCGGCCGAAGAAGCCCGCGCGCTCCAGCGCGTCATGAGCGCCGCGACCGAGGCGTTCCTGGCCCGGTTGTGACGTCGCCCGCAGGCGGCTCGCTCGCGACCGCCGGAGGGCGAAATCAACGGTCCTCCATCCGGTGCGGCGCGCCGTACTCGGCGAGCAGGTCGAGGAAGGGGACGGCGTCGAACGCCTCCGGGCCGAGCACGCCGACCCCGCGCCAGACGCCGGTCGCGAGCAGCTCCAGCGCGATGACGGGATGCAGCGCGGTCTGCCACACGACCGCCTGCGCGCCGTACTCGCGCATGCTCCATTCGTTGTCGACGACGTGGTAGAGGTAGGTGCGCCGCGGTCTTCCATCACGCCCGGTGCCGGTCACGTACGTGCCCGCGCAGGTGCGGCCGGTCATGCGCTCGCCGAGCGTCGCCGGGTCGGGCAGCACGGCCGCCACGACGTCGCGCGGCGCCACCAGCGCACCGCCGGGCACGCGCACCGGCTCGGTCGCGTCGAGCCCGAGCATGTGCAGCGTCTTCAGCACGTCGATAAAGTCGCGCCCGAGCCCGTACTTGAACGTCACGCGCTCGCACGCGACCCAGCGCGGGATCAGCACGACCTCCTCGTGCTCGACGTTCACGCACTCGATCGCGCCGATCCCCTCGGGGAAGGTGAACAGCTCCGGCTCGGAGAACGGCTCGGTCGTGAACCAGCCGCGCTCGCGCTCCCACACGAGCGGCGGGTTGAGGCACTCCTCGATCGTCGTCCAGATCGAGAACGTGGGCGCGAACGCGTAGCCCTCGACGCGCAGGTCCGCACCGTCGCGCACGCCGATCTCCTCGATCCGCGAGAAGAGGTGGTCGGCGGCGTAGCGCGCGAGCACGTCGGACAGGCCGGGCTCGACGCCGATCCCCACCAGCGCGAGCTGGCCCGCGCGCTCCCACGCCTCCGCCGCCGCGAGCTGGAGCTCGCCGAGCAGCACGCCGGGCTGCCGATAGGGCTCGCGCGGGTGCGGCCGCGAGAGCGTCATCGCCATGTCGAGATACGTGACGCCGGCGGCGTGGCAGGCGCCGAAGATCGGCTCGTTGAAGCGCGGGTCGCAGGCGTTGAGGACCGCGTCGGCGCGCAGCTCGCGGATCAGGGCCGCGAGCGCGGCGCGATCGCCGGCGTCGACCTGGACGGCCGAGAAGCGGTCGGGCTCGCCGAGCCGCTCGACCGCCCCGCGCGCGCGCTCGGGCGCGATGTCGGCGAGCGTCATGTGCGCGAAGAAGCTCCGTCGCTGCGCGATCGCGGGGACGGCCGAGCCGACGCCGCCGGCGCCGACGACGAGGATCCGCATGCCGCGACTGTAGCCGCGCGGGTCGTCCCGACGCGGCGACGGCACCGGGTTGCAGCGCCCCACGGGGGCTGAGATGCTCGACGGCATGCGGATAGCGTCACTGGTGCCAGAGCGGACGATCGAGTCGATCTACCGCTCGATCGTGCCGATGCAGGCACTCGCCCACAGGGGACACAGCGTGCACGTCGAGGAGCGCGACGAAATACGCGATCCCGCGGGGTTGCTCGACTACGACGCGATCCAGGTCGTGCGGATATGCCATCCGGTGATGGTGCGGCTCGCGAGACAGCTTCGCCGGCGCGGCGTGGCGATCGTGTGGGACAACGACGACCAGCGCGTCGCGCTGCTGGAGGAAGCGACGAAGGCGCCGGGGCAGGAGGGCATGGCGGCGCAGCGCTTCTTCGCCTCGATGCGCTCGATGGCGAGCATCGCCGACGCGGTCACGACGCCGAGCGAGGCGCTCGCGCGGCTGCACGCGGGCGACAGCCGCCGCGAGGTGCAGATCCTGCCCAACCATTTGCCGCCGACGTTCAGACGACCCGAGCGGCTGATGCCCCACCAGGGCGTCCGCGTCGGCTGGGTCGCGATGCCGCACCACGCCCCGAGCTTCGAGGCGCTCGGCATCCGCGCGACGCTCGAGCACCTGCTCGCGCGCCACGGGCACCTGACGATCTCCGCCATCGGACTCGACCTCCAGCTCAGAAGCAACCGCTATGCGCATGTCGTCGGGGTCCCGTACGGTCAGCTTCCCGAACAGCTCCCGCACTTCGACATCGCGCTCGCGCCGCTCGCCGACAGCGCCGTCGACCATGCCCGCTCGGACGTCAAGCTGAAGGAGTACGCGGCCGCCGGGGTCCCGTGGCTCGCCTCGCCGATCGGTCCGTATGCCGGCCTCGGCGAGCAGCAGGGGGGACGGCTCGTCGCCGACGGCGACTGGCTGCACGCGATCGACGCGCTGATGCACGACGCCGACGCGCGCCGCGTCCTGTCCCAGCGGGGACAGCGCTGGGCGGCGGGCGAGACGATCGAAGCGCACGTCGACGTCTGGGAGCGCACGTTCGAGGACGCGATCGCGCAGGCGCGCGCGCCGCACGCGGTCGGCTGAATCGAGTCCCGCCCGCCCGGCCCGCGCTCAGCGCGCCAGCAGCGCGGCGCCGATCGCGCCGCCGAGGTCGCCGAGCGCGGCGAGCTTCACGGCCGGCGGACGCTCGTCGACGAACAGGTGCGGTGTCATCGCGTCGCGGATGCGCTCGACGTAGGGCTCGCCGAAGCGCACGCCGAGCCCGCCGCCGATCACGACCGCCTCGCAGTCGAGCAGGTTGACGGCCGAGGCGATGCCGGCGCCCAGCGCCTCGACCGCCTCGTCGATCAGCTCGTGCGCGAGCGCGTCGCCGTGCTCGAGCGCGCGCGCCCAGATGCCGCTCGTCAGGCGCGTGCGCCCGTGGCGCTCCATCAGCTTGAAGAGGTCGGTCTTGTGGCCATCGGCGTGCCGCTCGCGAGCGCGCGCCTCCAGCGCCGCGCGGCCGGCGTAGGCCTCCAGGCAGCCGCGCCGCCCGCATGGGCACCTGCGTCCGCCGAGCATGACGACGGTGTGGCCGATCTCACCGGCCGCCCCGCGGCCGAGCCACGGCTTGCCGTCGAGCACGATCCCGCCCCCGACGCCGGTGCCCCAGAACACGCCGATCAGCGAGCGGCAGCCGCGGCCGGCGCCGAGCGCGACCTCCGCGTCGGTCGCGACCTGCACGTCGTTGCCGAGCGAGACGGGCGTGCCGAGCGCCTCGCCGAGCGTGGCGGCAAGCGCGAAGCTGCCGCTCCAGCCGGGCAGGTTGCGCGCGCCCGTGACGGTGCCGGCGTCCGCGTCGATCGCCCCGGGCGAGCCGACGCCGACGCCGGCCAGCTCGGCCGGCTCGATCCCGGCGCTCTCCGCCGCCTCGCGCAACGCGGCGGCCATCGCCGCGACGACGTCGGCGGGGCCGCCGTCGGTCGGGGTCGGATGCCGCGCCTGGCCGAGCACGGCGCTGTCGCCGTCGACGACGACGGCCTGGATCTTCGTGCCGCCGAGGTCGATCCCGCCGCGCGCTCTCGCCATGGCGTGAGCCTAGTCCGCGGAGCCGACCGATCCCGCGGTCGCCGCGAGAGCGCGGGGGCGGCGGGGGCGCGCCCGCTCGCGCGGGAGCGTCAGCGAGAGGGCGAAGGCGGGCAGCGGCAGCGCGGCGACCACGAGCAGCACCGTCGTCAGCCCGACCGCGTCGGCGAGCTGGCCGAGCAGCGCCGCGACGATCCCGCCGACGCCGATCGCCGCGCCGAGCGTGACGCCGGAGGCGATCCCGATCCGGTTCGGGAGGTACTCCTGGCCGAGCACCACCGTGATCGAGAACGTGCCGACGGTGAAGAAGCCGATCAGCGCGAGCAGCGCGAACGCGGCCGGCTCGCTGACGACCAGCACGAGCAGGAGCAGCGGCGTGAGCACGGCGTTGCAGGCGACGAGGATCCGGCGGCGGCCGACGCGGTCGGCGAGCCGCCCGCCGACGAGCGTGCCGAGCGCCCCGGCGACGAGGACCGTCGTCAGCGCGGCGTTCGCGATGCCGGCCGAGCTGCCGAAGTGCGCGATGAAGTAGGCCGGGATGAACGCCTGGAGGCCGAAGTACGCGCCCGAGCGCACGCCGGCGATCGCCGCGACGCGCGCGAACGGGCGCCAGCGGTCGGGCCTCGGCGCGCGTTCGGCGGCCGCCGGCCTCCCGGCGCCGACGCGTCGCTCGGGATGGAAGCCGCGCAGTCGCGGCAGCTCGCGCGCGAGCGCCAGCGCGACCGCGAGCAGCGGGATCAGCAGCCACAAGGTCCCGTGCAGCCCGGCCGCGAGCACGAGCGGCGTGACCATGATCGGGCCGAGCGCGAAGCCGGCGTTCCCGCCGACCGAGTAGAGGCTCATGCCGCTCGCGCGGCGCGCGCCGGAGACGTAGTTCGCGTAGCGCGCGCCCTCGGGGTGGTAGGCGCCGACGCCGAGCCCGGCGAGCGCGACGAACGCGAAGGTGAGCGGCGCGCTGGCGCTCAGCAGGCCGGCGAGCGCGATCCCGACAGCCGCGAGCACGACGCCGCCGGGCAGCAGCCAGGTGAGCGAGCGACGGTCGGCGAGCCAGCCGAACAGCGGCTGGAGCAGCGACGAGGAGGCCGTCATCGCGAGCACGAGCGCGCCCGCGGCTCCATAGCTCCAGTGGCGGTCATGGATCAGGAAGGGGATCAACGCGGGCACGGCGCCCTGCGTGACGTCGACGCAGGCGTGGCCGACGGCCAGCGTCGCGATCGCGCGGCGATCGATCCCGGCCGTCGTGGCGCGGGTGGTGCGCGCCGCGTTCGCGGCCTCGGCCGTCGCGCTCACGTGCGCGCCGCGATCCGCTGTTGCGCCCAGTCCTCGACGAGCCGTCGCTGCACGTCGGTCAGCGGCGGCGCCTCGCCGCGCTCGAGCGCGGCGGCCGCCTGCGCCAGCGTGAGGCCGGCGCCGGTCAGCACGCTGCCGACCAGCGCGGGCACGTCGGCTCCGCAGACACCGCTCGGACACGTCGGATCGCTCATCTCCTTCGAGGGTAGCCGCCTGGCGCGCCGGCGCGCGTCCCGCGCAGTCCTGCGACAGCGATCTCGCTTTGCTTTGGTTACATAAGATCGATTATCGAGCGTTGCCGGGAGCGTGTGCGGGCGGCATCGCCGGCGCTCCCCGCCCCGAGCCGGTCAGCCGCGATGGACGCGCAGCGCCGGGTCGAGCGCGGCGAGGACCGCGAAGTCGTCGTCCTGGGTCCAGATCGCGAGATCGTGCGCGAGCGCCGTCGCCGCGATGATCGCGTCCATCGCGCCGGCGCGGCGTCTGTGCGCCCGTGCCGTCGCCAGGATCCCGGCGAGCCGTTCGGCGACAAGCGCGTCGTACGGCAGCGCGATGAAGCGCCGCGCGGACCGCAGCGTCGCGTCGCGCAGCTCGCGCAACGGCCCGTCGCCGGCGCGCCGGACACCCACGAGCAACTCGGTGAGCGTCGCGACCGAGATCCGCGCCTCGCCGGGCGGCGGATCCCCGAGCGGTCGCTGCTGCTCAGCGGCGATGAAGACGCTCGTGTCGGCGACGTAGCCGCTCACGCGACCAGGTCGTCGGTCGTCCAGCCGACGTCGAAGTCGGTCGCGTCGGACGCGACGCCAAGCTTCGCGGCCTGCGCGCTGATCGCACGCAGGTCGCCGAGCAGCAGCTCGCTCGGACGGCGCTCGGTCGCCTGAACACGCGGGACGATGTCGGCGACGGGACGCCCGTGCACCGTCAGCACGACGGGCTCCCCGGCCTCGATCGCCGCGACGACGCGCCCGGTGTGGTTGCGCAGCTCACGCACGGAGACATCCATGTGGCACAGCGTAGCACGCCGCTGCGAGGGGTCTCCGATCAGGCGGCGCCGACGTTGCCGCCGCTGCCGCCGCCCGGAGCGTTGGGCGGCATCGGCGTGCCGGCGCGCCGGCGGGCGCGGTCGGCCGCGGCCAGCCGCCGCGCGGTGCGGCGAGCCTCCTGGCGGACGCGCTCGCGCAGCTCGGGCTCGGCTGCGGACTCGCGCTCGGCGCGCTTGCGCGCGAGCTCGTCGAGCGAATCTGGCGTGGGCTCCTGGGTCGACATCGGCTCTTTCGTCATCGGCAGCGTCGTGCGGCCGCTTGAGCGTCCCGGGCGCGTCGGCCGCGACGTGCGGATGCTACCCCGAGGACCAGCGGCGACGCGACGGCGAACGTCCGGGCAGACGGCGGCGGACAGGTTCCCGGTTGAGTCGATCGCTTTGCGGGCAGGGTGCCGACCATGACGATCGGCACCAGCCTCTTCCTGATCGCGGTCGGCGCGATCCTCAAATGGGCCGTCACGGCGCATGTCGGCGGCATCAACCTCCAGGTCGTCGGCGTGATCCTGATCGTGATCGGGGTCGCCGGGCTCATCCTCGGCCTCGGCATGTGGGTCAGCGCCCGCGAGAACTGGCGGCGCGGCGGCGCTCCCCCGCCCCCGCCGGACGCGTACTGAGCAGACGTCCCTGTCGGACCTTGGCTACGCCAAGGTGAACTGGCCGACGAGCTGATCCAGCTCCTCGGCCGTCTTCGCCAGCTCCTGCGCGGAGGCGGCGACCTGCTGGGTGGCGGCGGAGGTCTGCTGCGTGGAGGCGGAGACCTGCTCGCTGGAGGCGGAGGACTGCTCGGCGACGGCGGCGACCTGCGCCATCGACTCCTGCATCCGCGCGGCCCGCGCGGCGATCTGCTCGATCGCGCAGGCGATCCGCTCGACGCGCTCGTGCATGTCGTCGACCGAGCCGCCGATCCGCTCGAACGAGGCACGCGCCTGCTCGACGGTCGCGGCGCCGTCCTCGGTCTGGCGCGCACCGGACTCCACGACCGCGACGACGCGGCCGGTCTCGCGCTGGATCTCCCCCACAAGCTCTGAGATGGAGCCGGCCGCTCGCGAGGACTCCTCGGCGAGCTTGCGCACCTCCTCGGCGACCACGGCAAAGCCGCGGCCCTGCTCGCCGGCTCGCGCGGCCTCGATCGCGGCGTTCAGCGCAAGCAGGTTCGTCTGCTCGGCGATGCCGGTGATCGTGCCGACGATCCCGCCGATCCGCTCGGACTTCGCGCCCAGCTCGCGGATCGCGCCGGTCGCCTCGCTGGAGACCTCGCGCGCGGCGCGCATCGCCTCGGTCGCGCGCGTGACGGTCATCGCGCCCTCTTCGGCGACGGCGCGCGCCTGCTGGGCGGCGCTGGCGGTCTCCTGCGCGTCGCCGGCGGACTGCTGGGTGGCGGCGGCGACCTCGGCGGTCAGCTCGCGCGCCTCCTTGACGGAGCGCACCTGGCGCTCGGCGCCCTGGGCGACCTCCCCCACGGTCGTCGCGATCTCGCCGATCGCGCGGCCGGTCTCCTCGGAGGTCGTCGCCATCTGCTGCGAGGCGGCGGCGACGCTGGCGGAGCTGTGGGCGATCTCGCCGAGCATCGCGGCGACGCGCGCGCGCATGCGGTTGTAGGCGTCGAGCGAGGTGAGCGTCGTGTCGTGAATCGCGTTGACGGCGAGCGAGACCTCGCCGATCTCGTCGCTGGAGATGCGCTGGATCGGCCGCGTCGAGGTGCGCACCTCGACGGTCATGTCGCCGTTGGCGACCGCTTCGAGCCCGTCGGCGAGGCCCTGGACGTCGTCGTCGCGCAGGTGCTGGAGGCGCGAGAGCACGCGGCGCACGCGCAGCCTGAGCGCGAGCGTGATCCAGATCGCGACGCCGATCGCGAGCAGCGCGCCGGCGATCGTCGCGATCACGATCGCCCAGCGGGTGAAGCCGACGGTCGAGTGGAAGTTGGCGTTCGCGTGCGCGATGCGCGGGTCGTGAAGCATCGCCGGCAGCGTGCGCATCGCGCTGTCGTGGTCGCGCTGGAGCGAGCCGATCTCGTGCAGCGCCACGATCGAGACCCCGACCAGGAAGCAGACGACGCCGCCGAACGCGAGGCCCAGCTTGCGCCCGACGCTCCAGCGGATGCCGAGAAAGCCCTTCACGCCCCGGTCAATCGGCGCTCCCCGGCGGAACTTGAGCCAGACGCACCCTGCGGCTGGCCATTCCTCGACGCACGAGCTGGCGCGCCATGTTGAGCAGCAGCAGCGCGAAGCCGATCCGCAGCACCCGCTCGGGCAGCGCGTTCGCGAGCGCCACGCCGGCGAGCACGCCGGCGATCGAGAGCACGCCCATCACGCTCGCGTCGCGCACGCGCAGGTTGCCGTAGGCGCGCTGGCGCAGGCTGCCGACGACGGCCACGGGCACGATCGCGAGCAGCGAGGTCGCCTCGGCCTGCACCTGATGCAGGCCGAGCAGGATCGTCAGCGCCGGCACGAACAGGATCCCCCCGCCGATCCCGAGCAGCCCCGACGCGACGCCGGCGAGGACGCCGATCAGCGCGGCGACGATCACGACGAGATCGCCAGTTGGATCGCGGCGACGACGAGCAGCGCCGCGAACGCGAACGCGATCGCGTCCGCAGGCACGCGCTGCTGCGCCCACGTGCCGAGCAGCACGCCGCCGACCGCCGGAATCCCGACGAGCAGCGCGTCGACGACGTGCACGTTGCCGTAGATCGCCTGCGCGCCGGCGGCGAACGCGGAGACGATCGCGATCGCGCCGAGCGACGTCGCGGCCGCCCGGCGCTCTTCGTAGGCCAGCCACAGCAGCAGCAGCGGCACCATCACCGCGCCGCCGCCGACGCCGAACAGCCCGCTGAAGAGCCCGCCGGCGGTCCCGATCGCGGCGAGCTTCAGCGTGCGGCGGTGTGCGGCGCCGGGCATCGGCGCCGCACGTTACTGCCAGGAACCTCGATCAGCGCGCAACCGTCGCCGAGCCGTCCCAGACCTTGCCGGTCGCCGGGTCGGTCCACACCACGCGCCACTGGCGCCCGGCCTTCGCGGTCGCGCCGCGCGTCCAGTAGCCGCTGCCGCCGTAGCGCTGCGTCGCGTATGTGATCCAGCCGCGGCCGCGGTCCTTGACCTGGATCGTCAGCGTGCCGCCGCGACCGTGCGCCGGGCGCACGAAGCCCCACAGCGCGACCCGGCTGCCGTGGCCCTTGCCGACGACGAGCGGCAGGCGGAAGCCGTAGTAGGCCGGCTTCGGCGTCCCGGTCGGGTACAGGAACAGCCCGGACTGGAAGCGGCCGGTCGCGCCGCCGACGGAGATGTCGTCGCGCAGCAGGTACTGCGAGAAGCCGGCGACGCGGGAGTTGCTCCACGCCATGTGCTCGCCGATCGAGCGGTAGTCGGACTGCGTCGGCAGCGGCACCCCTACGAATCGGTCGGGGTAGCTCTGTACGCCGAACTCGCTCACGTAGATCGGCAGATGGCCCGGAAGCGCGCCGGCGCGCGCGGCGCGGTCGACGGCGGTGACGAGTCGCGAAAGCACGCCGATCGTCACGTCGTCGCGGTTGGCCGGCTGGAAGAACGGCCCGAACTGCGTCGTGTACGGATGCATCGCGACGCCCTGCGTCGGCACGCGCGCACACGAGCGCGCCTTGCGGTAGTTGCCGTCGAGGCACAGGACCGCGCGCAGGAACGCGAGCGGCGCGACCGTCCCGTTGACGCGCTGCGAGTTCGCGCGCGGCGCGAGCTCGCCGATCAGGATCGGCGCGGTGACATGCGCGCTCCGAAGGCCGCTGTACGCCTGGAGGTAGAGCTGGCGGTAGATCGTCGGGCTCTCGAGCGTGCGACCGCGACTGCCCTTGTAGATCGGCTTCAGCAGCTTGCCGAGATTCGGCTCGTTCCAGATCGACCACCACGACACCTTCGAGCCGTAGCGGCGGCCGACCGCGGTCGCGAACTTGCCGAACGCCGACGAACTCGGGCTCGTGAGCCCGTCGTGCCGCGGCGTCGCCCATTTCGGCGCGGCTCCGGTGAGCGTCAGGTAGACGCGCAGGCCGCGCGCCACCGCCCCGTCGATCGCCGCGTCGTAGCGCGCCCAGGATGCGGCCGGATAGGCGTTCGGGTCGGTCTGGTTGAAGGACGGCGCGTGCGCGGAGCCCGCGTTCGGCGCGACCAGGCTCCAGTTCATCTGGATGCGGACCGCGGTCGCGCCGAGGTCCTGGATCGTGTTCAGGCCGGCGTCGGGCGAGCCGCTGAACAGCAGCTCGGTCGGCGCCTCCACCATCGTGAACTGGCGGCTGCTGGCGCTGGCGCCCGCGGCGGGCAGCAGCAGGGCGGTCAGGGTCACGACGACGAGCAGGATCCGATAACGCACGAAAGCGTCCTCCTTCGACTGGCTGGGATGCCGCGCACGGCGCGGCGCGACCGGGCTGAGCTCCGCGTAACGGGTCGGGGGTGCGGGCTCTGCCGGTCCTAACGCATGGGCCGCCGCAAGGTAGCGCACGTCGCCGACGGCCTTGGAGCTTCCTAACCTTTCGCCGCGCCCGCGGCCGCGGGCGGCTCCGCGACGGCGCCGGGCAGCTCCTCCCCCGCGCTCGCCGGGGACAGCGGCGAGCGGGTCGCGGCGGCGATCTCCTCCTGGGAGACGTTCAGCGGGTGATGGCACGCCGCGAGGTGCCCGCCCGGATAGGCGGCGAGCGGCGGCTCGACGCGCGCGCAGATCGCGCTCGCGCGCGGGCAGCGCGTGCGGAAGCGGCAGCCGGTCGGCGGGTCGATCGGGTTGGGCGGCTCGCCGCGCACGACGTGGCGCTCGCGTGCGCGGTTCTCCTTCGGATCGGGGATCGGGATCGCGTCGAGCAGCGCGACGGTATACGGGTGGATCGGCTTGACGTAGAGCTCCTCCGCGGGCGCCGACTCGACGATCTTGCCGAGGTACATGACGGCGATGCGGTCGGAGACGTGCCGCACGACGGACAGGTCGTGCGCGACGAACACGTAGCTCAGGCCCAGCTCGTCCTGGAGGTCGTCGAGCAGGTTGACGACCTGCGCCTGAATCGAGACGTCGAGCGCGGAGACCGGCTCGTCGAGCAGGATCAGGTGCGGCTCGGTCGCGAGCGCGCGCGCGATCCCGATCCGCTGGCGCTGCCCGCCGGAGAACTCGTGCGGGAAGCGGTTGACGTGCTCGGCGCTCAGCCCGACGCGGTCGAGCAGCTCGCGCACGCGCGCGCCGGCGTCCCGGGAGCGGCGATCGTCGTGGTGCTGGAGCTGGAGCGGCGCGCCGACGATCTGCCCGACGCGCTTGCGCGGGTTGAGCGACGCCTGCGGATCCTGGAAGACCATCTGGAGCTCGCGGCGCACCGGCTGGAGCTCGTGCCGGCCGGCCTGCGTGATGTCGCGCCCGCGGAAGCGGATCGTCCCGCCGGTCGCGTCCACGAGGCGGGCGATCGCGCGCGCAAGCGTCGTCTTGCCGCAGCCCGACTCGCCGACGACGCCGAGCGTCTCCCCCTCCGCAAGCGTCAGCGAGACGTCGGAGACGGCGTGCACGCGACCGACGGTGCGGTCGAACAGCACACCGCGCCTGATCGGGAACTCGACCGCGAGATGCTCGACCTCCAGCAGGGCGGTCACGCGGCCGCCTCCTCCCCGCCGCGCAGCCCGATCTGTCCGCCGACCTGCCGCTTGGCGCGCTTCTCCTCCGGCGTCAGCCAGCAGCGGTCGAGCTGGCCGGCGCGCGCCTCCAGCGGCGGCGGCTCGACGCAGCGTCCGAACGCGTGCGGGCAGCGCGGCCGGAAGCGGCAGCCGCGCGGCGGCGCGAGCAGCGACGGCGGCATCCCGGTAATCGCCGGCAGGCGCGCGGGCCGCGGCCGGTCGACGCGCGCGATCGAGCCGAGCAGCCCCCACGTGTACGGATGCTGCGGGTCGTAGAAGAGCTCGTCGAGCGTCCCCTCCTCGACGATCTGGCCGGCGTACATCACGACGACGCGGTCGGCGACGTCCGCGACGACGCCGAGGTCGTGCGTGATCAGGATCACGCCGGCGTTCGTCTCGGCGCGCAGCCGGCGCACCTCCTCGAGGATCTGCGCCTGAATCGTCACGTCGAGCGCCGTCGTCGGCTCGTCGGCGATCAGCAGTCGCGGATCGCACGAGAGCGCCATCGCGATCATCACGCGCTGGCGCATGCCGCCGGAGAGCTCGTGCGGGTAGGCGCGCAGGCGGTCCCTCGCCCGCGGGATCCCGACGCGCTCGAGCAGCCCGCCGGCCCGCTCCAGCGCCGCGTCTCCGTCGAGCTCGGTGTGCGCGCGGATCTGCTCGGCGAGCTGGGGGCCGACCCGCTGCACCGGGTTGAGCGCCGTCATCGGGTCCTGGAAGACCATCGCGATCTCCGCCCCGCGGATCCGCCGCAGCTCGGCGTCGGAGGCGCCGAGCAGCTCGCGCCCGTCCCACAGCACGCGCCCGCCGAAGCGCGCGTTCGGCGAGCGCGTGAGCCCCATCGCCGTCATGCCGGTGACCGACTTGCCGCAGCCCGACTCGCCGACGATCGCGAGCACCTCGCCGGCGTCGACGTGGAAGGAGACGCCGTCGACCGCCTGCACGACGCCGTCCTCGGTGCGGAACGCGACGCGCAGGTCCTCGACCGTGAGCAGATGAGGCTTTCGCCCTCCGCTCATCGCAAGCGACGAGCTGCTGGCGACGTCACTCATCCCGTCAACCGAATTCGCGGGTCAAGCAGCGCGAAGATCACGTCGGTGACCGCGCTCAGCACCACGACGAAGAACGCGCCCAGCATCACGATCACCATCACCGGCGGGACGTCGAGGCTCGCGATCGACTCGGCCGCGTACTGCCCGACGCCCTGGAGGTTGAAGACCGACTCGGTGAGGATCGCGCCGCCGCCGATCACCGCCGCGAAGTCGAGCGACCACAGCGAGACGATCGGGATCAGCGAGTTGCGCAGCACGTGGCGCAGCAGCACGCGCCGCTCGGAGATGCCCTTCGCGCGCGCGGTGCGCACGTAGTCCTCGTTCATCGTGTCGAGCAGGTTCGAGCGCAGCACGCGCGAGTAGATGCCGATGAACAGCACGCTCAACACGAGCCAGGGCAGGATCATGTGGTAGAGCCACTGCACCGGATCCTGCGTGAGCGGCACGTATCCCCCGTTGGGGAAGATGCTCGCCTTGAACGCGAGGAAGTAGAGCGCGACCGCGCCGAGCAGGAAGACCGGCGTCGAGACGCCGATCAGCGCGAGCACGGTCAGCGCGCGGTCGGTGAAGTGACCGGCGCGCATCGCGCTCAGCAGGCCGAACAGCACCCCGAGCACGAGCCAGATGATCCCCGCGCCGATCGCGAGCGAGAGCGTCGCGGGCAGGTCGAGCTTGATCTGGTGCAGCACGTTGACCTGCTGCGAGTAGGAGATCACGTCGCCGCTGAAGATTTTCTTCATCGTCGTGACGTACTGCTCGTAGATCGGCTTGTCGAAGCCCCACGTCCTGCGGATCGCGGCGACCGTCTCGGGCGTCGAGGTGCGGCCGGCGAGGCGCGCGGCCGGGTCGCCGTTCGGGATCGCCTGGAAGATCAGGAACGTCAGGACGGAGATCGCGAACAGCACGAGCACCATCGAGATCAGGCGGCGCACGACGAAGCGCGTCATCGCGACGCCTCCTCGGCGTGCTCCTCCAGGCGCACCTTCGCGCGCGGGTCGAGCGCGTCGCGTACGCCGTCGCCGAACACGTTGATCCCCAGCACGGCGAGCACCAGCATGATCCCCGGCACGAACGTCATGTGCATCGCGCTCGGGATCAGGCGGATGCCGTCGGAGATCATCGTCCCCCACGACGGGTTCGGCGGCTGGACGCCGGCGCCGAGATAGGAGAGCGCCGCCTCGAGCAGGATCGCGTTGGCGACCATCAGCGGGATGAAGACGATGATCGTGCTCGCGACGTTCGGCAGGATCTCGCTCCACATGATGCGCAGCGGCCCCGCGCCGCCGACGCGGGCGGCGTCGACGAACTCCTGCTCGCGCAGGCCGAGCACCTGCCCGCGGATCGGCTTGGCGACGTACGGGATGTAGACGATCCCGATGATGAAGGCCGGCACCAGCAGCGAGTTGCCCTGGATGTCGAACGGCCCGATCGAGATGCCGCCGAGCGCGAGCGAGGTGCCGAGCGCGATCCCCAGCAGCACGACCGGGTAGGCCCAGATGAGGTCGAGCACGCGCGCGAGCACGCCGTCGACGAAGCCGCGCAGGAAGCCGGCGGCGATTCCGATCGTCGTCGCCAGCGTCATCGTGATGAGCGTCGCGACCGCCCCCACCTCGAGCGAGTTGCGCCCGCCGTAGAGCAGCCGCACGGCGATGTCGCGGCCGTTCTGGTCGGCGCCGAGGAAGAAGCGCCCGTGCCATGTCGGCCCGATCGGCTCCCCGGTCGGGCTCACCACGTCCTTGGCGACGCCGCCGACCTTCACGGTTTCGGTGACGTGGTTGGCGTTGGGTCCGGTGTGCGCGATGTCGTGGGCGTAGATCGGCGCGCACAGGCACAGCACGACGATCAGCAGGAACAGCGCCCCGAACGCGAGCGCCGCTTTGTTGCGCCGCAGCCGCCGCAGGCCGAGGCGGTAGGGGCCAAGGCCCGCCGCCCCCGCCTCCGCGCCGGGAGCCGCTGGGGTCCCGGCGCGGACGGTCGAGTCGACGGTGGCCATCTCCCCTACTTCAGTTGGAACGTCGACCAGTCGTTGAGGTACGTCGGGTTGAAGACGGCCGCGCCGAAGTTGAGCCGGCTGGAGAAGAACTTCGGCAGGCTCTCCGAGCCGTAGACGGCGACGTACGCCTGCTTCGCCGTGTATTCGTCGAGCGCCCGCCAGTCGTTAGCGACCGTGTCGAGTCTCGTCGCCGGGACCGGGTTGAGCCGGATCAGTTCTCTCTGGATCTTCGGGTCGTTGACCTTGCTGAAGTTCTCGTTGTTGGTCGGCTGGATCGAGCGCGCGTCCATCAGCAGGTAGAAGTCGGACGGGTTCGGGAAGTCCTGGATCCAGTCGGCGAAGCCGGTCTGGGGGTCGGTCTTCGCGTTGCCGATCGTCGGGAAGTAGACGGTGTCGGCGATGATCTTCTCGGTCGCTCTGAAGCCGATCTTGTTCAGCAGGTCGGTGTAGTAGTCGACGTATTCGCGCCGCGGGCTGCGCTGCTCGCCCCACACGGTCACCGGCGTGCCGGCGAGGCCGGCGGATCTCACGAGCTGCTGGGCTCTCGCGAGGTCCGGCGACGCACCGTACGGGCAGGTGCTCGTCGGGTGCCCGACGATCCCCTCCGGCAGGAAGAAGCAGCCGGGCTTCAGGAAGCCGCTCGCGAGGCGCTCCAAGGCGCTGCGATCGATCGCGTAGTTGACCGCCTGCCGCGCCGCCGGGTTGTTGAACGGCGCCTTCGTCGTGTTCATGAAGAAGTAGAAGGTGGACGGGATCGGCTCGCGCGCGAAGCGTTCCTTCGCCTGGCTCTGGATCTGCGGCAGCAGCGACGGCGGCAGCGTGTCGCCCGGGTCGAACACGTCGGCCTGGTTGCTGAGCACCTGCTGCGCCTCTGACTGCGTGTTGGAGACGATGTTCACCTGGATCGTTTCGAGGTGACCCGTCGGGATGTTGGGGATCCCGAGCGCCGCGAAGCGCGGGTTTCTTCTCAGCGTGAAGCCGCGGTTCGGCGACGACGCGGTGATCATGTAGGCCCCGACGCCGGGCGGCGGGCTCGTCGTCAAGTTCGTCATCGGCGTGCCGCTCGGCACGAGCCCCGCGGCCGGGAAGCCGAGCACGTTCGGGAACGCGCCGTACGGTTCCGTCAGTCTTATGGTGATCGTGCCGGTCGCGTCGTTCGCCGTGATGCCGGAGATCGAGCTTGCTCTACCGGTGTCGTACGCCGAGGCGCCGGCGATGTAGTTGGTGAAGAACGACTTGCCGCCCCAGTTGAGCTTGATCGCCCGCTCGATCGTGTACGGGAAGTCGCTCGCTCTCACCGCTCTGCCGTCGGAGTAGACGAGCCCTCTGCGGAGCGTGAGCGTGTACGTCTTGCCGTCTGCCGAGATCGTCGGCAGCGCGGTCGCGAGGCCGGGGATCAACACGCCGCCGGCGCTGCCGTTCGCGTGCTGATAGGTGAGCAGCCCCGTGTAGGTGATCCATGTGGGCTCGAAGCCCTGTGACGTATAGGTGAGCTGCGGATCGAGGTAGTCCGGCGCCGTGCCCATCAGCACGGTCGCGCTCCCGCCCTGCTTGCCGCCGCTCGACGACGAGCCGGATCCGCTCGTCGTGTTGCTGTTCGAGCTGCCGCCGCCACAGCCGGCAGCGATCATCGCGAGCGCGGCGACGACCGCCGCGACCGCGAATCCTGCGCGCACCTGCATGACACTTCCTCCTCGTTGCTGCAAGGAGGTGTTTCCCGTTTTCGGGTTCTTAGTCGCGCTGCTCGAACGTCACCTCGACCCGCTCGCCCTCGCGCCGCTCCTCCACGCGCGCGGTGGCGCGCAGCGCCCGCACGTCGGCGGCGGTGGCCGGGTCGAACAGCCCGCGCGGCCACAGCCCGCGCGCGCGCACGACGTTCGCCTCGGCGGCGTACATCAGCATCTGCGCGCCGAGGTAGAGCCATGACAGCAGGCCGATCACGATCGCGAAGAAGCCGTAGGTCTGGTTCGCTCTGCGCACGACATGGTCGACGTAGACGCCGCCGAGCGCCTGGAGGATCGCCCAGCCGATCGCCGCGAGCACGATCCCGGGCCAGAGCTGCCGCGTGGGGATTGCGTCGGTCGTCAGCAGGCGGAAGACGGCCCAGAAGAGGCCGACGTCGACGACCGCCGAGGCGGCGAAGCCGACGACCTTCACGGCAGTCCCCCCGAGCCCGCTCACGAGCAGCCCGACGGCGGTCGTGGCGGCGACGTTGAGCAGGCCGAGCACCACGAGGATCACGAGGCCGCGCGCGCGGGCGCTGAGGAAGTCGCGCCGCAGACGGCGCGGCACGCTCCACACCTGGTCCATCGCGCGCTGGCCCGAGAGCGTGATCCCGAGCCCGGCCCAGACCGCGCCGAGCAGCCCGACGACGAGCGCGACGGCGCTGCCGCCGAGCGCGTCGACCGTCAGGCCCTTGATCACGGGGAACTGGCCGGTCGCCGAGTCGACGATCTCTCTGTAGAGCCCGGGGTTGCCGCGCAGCACGTAGCCGAGCACCGTCACGAGCACCAGCAGCAGCGGGAACAGCGAGAAGAAGCCGTACCACGCCATCAGCGCGGCAAGCTGCCCGGCGCCGTCGTCGGAGTACTTCTTCAGGACGCCGAGCGGGAAGCCGAGCGCGGCGTGCCGCCGCTGGAGGCGGTCGAGCGCGTGCAGCGGCGACAGTGGATCCACGTCCACGTTGTACCCCCTCGCGCCAGCAGCCGCGATCGCGCTTACCACAGGCGTATTTGACAACGCTTAACTGGCCCCGATAGTTGGTGATGATTACAGCACACGTGCTGTAGACCACACCCCGCGCTCCTTGCAGACTGCCGGGCACGATGAAGCCCGACACCCATTCCGCCGATCACGCCCGGCTCGGACGGGCCATCCGGGAGCTGCGCGCGCGGCGCGGGCTCTCCCAGGAGGAGCTCGGCTACCGCTCCGGCCTCCACCGCAACTACGTCGGGGCGATCGAACGCGGTGAGATCAACCCGACCTTCCGGGTGCTGCTGAAGCTCGAGCGCGGGCTCCAGGTGCCGCTGTCCGAGATCATCCAGCTCTGGGAGCGGCGCGCGACCGACACGATCGCGCCGCGGCTGCGGCGACCGCCGGTGTCCGCCGCGCCGCGCCGGCAGAGAACCACGGACTGAGAGCCTGGCGTTTCCCTCGATCCGCGTGGGGTATTCCGCTCCTCGAAGACCCCGAACCCGATGGAGGCGCCTCCGATGACCGTCCGCTCGAGCTCCCAGGGCATCCTCTCCGACGAGAACGCCGAGAAGCGCGAAGAGATCGTCCAGCTCCTGAAGAAGGCCTACTGGATGGAGCTCGAGACGGTGATGAGCTATCTCGCGAGCTCGGTCAATCCGGACGGCGTGCGCGCACAGGAGATCGTCGAGTCGCTGCGCGCCGACATCGAGGAGGAGCTCGGCCACGCGCGGCGCTACGCCCAGCGCATCAAGGAGCTCTACGGCGTCGTGCCGGGGTCGCTCGACTTCACGGCCGAGCAGTCCTACCTCCAGCCGCCCGAGCATCAGACCGACATCGTGCACGTGATCCGCGGGGTGATCGAGGCCGAGACGGGCGCGATCGAGCACTACAACCACATCATCGAGGTGACCGACGGCGTCGACTGGGTCACGCAGGACATGGTCATCGAGATCCTCCACGACGAGGAGGGCCATCGCCGCTTGTTCGAGGGCTATCTGCGCGAGTACGAGGCCGAGGGGCTCGCTTGAGCGTCTCAGCCGGCGGCGGGCCGGACGCCGGCCGTCGCCCCGATCCGCGGCGCGATCGTCGTCGCGCCAGCATGCGCGGAGTCGCTATCGTGGCTGTCGCGAGATGAAGCTGCTCGATCTGACGACAGAGACCGACGGCGGCACGGTGCGGCTCGCCCTGACCGGCGAGCTCGACATCGCCGGGGCCGCTCGCGTCGAGCAGGAGCTCGACCGCATCGAGCGGCAGCCGCCCGCGACGATCGTGCTCGATCTCCGCCAGCTCGCGTTCATGGACTCGACCGGCCTGCGGGTGATCATCGCCGCCGACTGCCGCGCGCGCGAGCAGGGCCGGCGGCTCGTCGTCGTCCGCGGCACCGACACCGTCCAGCGCATCATGGAGATGACGCGCCTCGACGAGCGGCTCGAGATCGTCGACGACCCGGCCGCGGTCGAAGCGGGTTAGCGGACCGGCGGACCCGGCCCGGCGCTCGGCGGACCCGGCCTCGCGCTCACCCTCCGTTACCAGTCGTCCTCGCGCTCGCTGCTGTGCTCGTGGTCGGCCTCGGCGTCGTCGGCCGCGCTGAGCGCCTCGTCGCGACCCTGGTCGTGCATGATCGCGTGCGCCGACTGCTGATCGCCGTGGCTCGCGTGCTCGATCAGCGCCTCCTCGGCCTCCTCGAAGCCCTCGGCCTCCCCGCCGCCGCCCTCGATCACCGGCCGCCGCGCCGGATCGAGGTCCTCGTCGCCGGCGACGCCGCCGATGCGGGCGGCCTCCTCCGCCGCCGCGTCCGTCTCGTCCTGCTCGAAGCGTGGGTCGGGGGTCATCGCTCCTCCAGGGGCTCGGGGTCGGTTCGACTGCCGTCGCTCAGCCTAGCGAGGACCCGCTCGGAGCCGCGGGCGCGACGACGTCCGCGCACCGTCCCCGCACTGTCACATCAGCGCGTCGAACAAGACGTCACCGTTCTCTTGAACGGTGAACCTGTGCATAGTGGCGCTTATTTCAGTTTTCGTGGAGGTTCCGCCCGTTTTTATTCATGTTTCGCCTTGGCAGGAGAAGTCCCGCTCCTTTACGGTGACACGCGTGAGCGGCTACGCGACAACGCATGCCTGGCAGACGGACGTCGAGGACCTCGACTGCGCCGAGGCCGCCGCGCTGCTCGGCATTCCCCCGGCGGCGCTGGAGCGGTGGACGCAGCAGCTCGCCTTTCCCCATGACGTGAGCGGCGGAGTCGCGCCGCAGGCGCGCTTCAAGCGCGCCGAGATCGAGGCGCTGCGCGACGCGCTCGTGCAGACGCACTCGGTCGAAGGCGCCGTGCGGGCCGCGCGCGAGCGCGCGAGAAGCTGACCTGAGGATTCGAGCGACTGTCTCGGGGCTCCGCGCACGCGGCAACGCGCGGAGCCCCGAGAGAGCCGCTGGCCGCGGCGCTCAGCGCGGCATCACGCGCGTGGCGGCGGCCTTCCAGCTCGCGACCGCGCGCACGCCCGGCGCGAGCCCGAGCTGCGCCGCCGAGGCGCCCGTCAGCTCGGCGGCGAGCGGCTGCGGCGCCGCGAGCCCGACGCGCACGCGGTTGCCGATCTCTGTCACCGAGACGACCTCGACATCGAGCCGATTTCGTGCGGAGCCCGTAGGCGGCGTCCCCGCCGGCTCGAGCGCGATCTCCCATGGATGCACCGAGACCGCCACCGCGCCGCGCGCCGGCGCGAGCGCGACGACCTCGCCGCCGCCGTCGAGCGCCACGCGCGTGAGCCCGTCCGGCCCGGCCTGCGCGCGGCCGCGCAGCACGACCGCGCCCGTCAGGTCGGCCACGAACGCCGACGCCGGCGCCGCCGCCAGCTCGGCCGCTCCGCCCTGCTGGACGATCCGTCCGGCGTCGAGCACCGCGACGCGGTCGCCGAGCAGCGCCGCCTGCGCGAAGTCGTGCGTGACGAGGATCGCCGGCACGTCCAGGTCGCGCAGGAGGGCGCCCAGCTCGCGCGCGGCGGACGCGGCGCTGCGCACGTCGAGCGCCGCGAGCGGCTCGTCGAGCAGCAGCGCGCGCGGCCGCGCCGCGAGCGCGCGCGCAAGCGCGACGCGCTGGCGCTCGCCGCCCGACAGCGTCGCCGGGCGCGCGTCGGCGAGCCGCTCGACGCCGAAGCGCTCCAGCAGCGCGAGCGCGTCGGCGCGTCGGCGCGCGCGCGGCACGCCCCGCAGCCCGTAGGCGACGTTGCGCCACGCGCTCAGATGGCCGAACAGCGCGTAGTCCTGGAAGACGTAGCCGCAGCGGCGCCGCTCCGGCGCCGCGTCGACGCCGGCGGCCGTGTCGAGCCACGTCTCGCCCGCGCAGGCGACGCGCCCGCGCTCCGGCCGCAGCAGGCCCGCGACGATCCGCAGCACGCTCGTCTTGCCCGCGCCCGACGGTCCCGCGAGCGCCAGGCAGCCGCCGGCGGGCACCTCGAGCTCGACCGCCAGCGCGACCGCGCCGACGCGCGTCTCACACGCGAGCGAGAGCATCCCGCGCGAGCAGCTTGGTCGACAGCAGCAGCGCGCCGGCGACCGCGACGAGCACGGCCGAGAGCGCCAGCGCCCCGTCGAAGTCGCTCGCGAAGTCGGCGTAGATCGCCAGCGGCGCCGTCTGCGTGACGCCGCGGAACGAGCCGGCGAACATCAGCGTCGCGCCGAACTCGCCGAGCGCCCGGCCCCACGCGAGCGCAAGCCCCGCCATCAGACCGGGCGCCGCCGCCGGCACGACGACGCGCGCGAAGGTGCGCGCCTCCCCCGCCCCGAGCGTGCGCGACGCCTCGCGCCAGCGCGGGTCGACGGCCCCGAACGCGCTCTGCGCCGCGCGCAGGTGGAACGGCGCCGCGACGAAGATCAGCGCGACGACGACGCCGGCGGTTTGCAGGACGAGCTGGATGCCCGTGTCGCGCAGCACCCCGCCGAGCAGGCCCTCGGGGCCGAGCGCGGCGAGCAGGCCGATGCCGGCGACGGCGGGCGGCAGCACGAGCGGCAGCTCCAGCAGCGTCACGACGAGCGCGCGGCCGCGGAACGCGCGCGTCGCGAGCAGGTAGGCGGCCGGCGTCCCGACGAGCGCGATTAGCGCGACCGCGATCGTGGTCGTCTCCAGGCTCAGTCGCAGCGCGTCTTGCGTCGCCGGGTCCCCCAGCTTCCCGATCAGCTCGCCGGGGCTGCGATGGACGAAGATCGCGACGACCGGCAGCGTGAGGAACGTCAGCGTGACGGTGAGCGCGAGCACGAGCAGCGCCGGGAACCAGCCGGGCCGGCGCCCGGCCCGCCCGCGTACGACCGCCGCCGCCCGCGCGCTCATCGCTCAGCCCGCCTACGCGCCGCCCGCCGGCGGCGGCTCGAAGCCGGCGGCGCGCAGGTCCGCCGCGCCGGCCCCGTGCAGCAGCCCGGTAATGAAGCGCTGCGCAGCCTCCGCGTGCGGCGCGCCGGCGACGACCGCCGCGGCGTAGGCGACGTGCGGCTGAAGCGCCGCCGGCAGCTCGATCGCGCGCAGCTTCCCGTCGGTCGCGTCGACGTCGGTCACGTAGACGAAGCCGGCGTCGACCGCGCCCTCCGCGAGCTTGCCGACGATGCTCTTGACGTCCGGCTCCTCGGAGCGGACGTTGGCGAGGACCGCCTTCGACCGCGCCGCCCCCAGCCGGCCGAGCACCGTGCGCGTGTAGGCGCCGATCGGCACGCTGGCGGAGCCGATCGCGATCGTCGTGCCGGACTGCGCGAGGTCCGCGACGCCGCGGATCTTCGTGCTGGCGGCGGGCACGGCGAGCACGAGCCGGTTGCCGGCGAACACCACCGGTCTGTCGACGAGGCCGGCTCTCCAGAGCGCGTCGGGCAGTCTCGTGTTCGCGGCGGCGAACAGGTCGGGCTTGACGCCCTGGCGGATCTGCGCGGCCAGCTCGTCGGAGCCGGCGAACGAGAAGCGCACGGCGCCGCCGTCGAACGAGCCGCCGTAGCGCGTGAAGGCGCCCGTGAGCGAGGAGGCCGCCGAGACGACGAGGTCTCCCCCGCTGGCGCCGCTCGCGTGCGTGGTCGCACCGCCGCCCGAGCTGCCGCACGCCGCCAGCGCCAGCGCTGCGATCGTCGCGAGCAGCCCGGCCGAGATCCGCTTCCTCACCCTCAGTCCCTTCGGTCGATCATCACGGAGGTCGCCTTCACCGTCGCCGTCGCGACGACGCCCGGCACGAGGCCCAGCTCCTCCACGGAGTCGCGCGTGATCGCGGCGGTGACGAGGAACGGCCCGGCCTCGAGCTCGACGAGCGCCATGACGCCGTCGACCTCGACCGAGCGCACGACGCCGGTGAAGCGGTTGCGGGCCGACAGGCGGTCCGCGGTGCGATGGCGGCGCGGACGCGCGCTCAGGCGCTCGACCTCCGCGCGCGGGACGAGCCGGCGGTTGCGCTCGTCGCGGACGGTTCTCAGTCTGCCTGCCCGATCCCAGCGCCGCAGCGTGTCCGGGCTGACGCCCAGCGCGCTCGCCGCCTCACCGATCGTCAGGGTTCGCGCCGCCATCTGTGCCTAAGCATTACATAGGCACCCCGCCATGCGCCGTGCGCCTCAGCAGACCGGTCGCGTTCTCTCGCCCGGGGCCGGGGAAACCGCGCGCGAGCTGGTCGCCCCGTTCCCCAGCGCGCGGCGCATGTCCGCGAGCAGGAGGTCAACCATGTCGCGGCTGAAGCTCTCCTTCACGACCATCCGCAGCACCTCGACGTGCTGCGCGTTCGGCGGCATCGAGTACGCCGGCACGATCCAGCCGCGCTCGCGCAGGCGGTCCGACAGCGCGTAGACGTCGTGGCGCTCGGGGTCGGTCGCGCGCACGACGACGACCGGGAAGCTCTCGCGGTCGTGCAGCGCCTCGAACGCGCCCGTCTCCAGCAGCCCGTCGGTGAGCGCCTGCGCGTTGGCAACTGTCGCCTGCGCGATCCGCGCGTAGCCCTCCCGGCCGAGGCGCAGGAAGTTGTAGTACTGGAGGATCACGCTGTTGCTCGGCCGCGAGAAGTTGAGCGAGTAGTTCGGCATGTCGCCGCCGAGGTAGTTGATGTGAAAGACGAGCTCTTCTGGCAGGTCGGATCTGTCGCGGAAGATGACCGTTCCCATCCCCGGATAGACGAGCCCGAACTTGTGGTTTGACACGTTGATGGAGCGCACACTCGGCAGGCGGAAGTCCCACGCCAGATCCGGGCGCGTGAACGGCGCGAGGAAGCCGCCGCTGGCGGCGTCGATGTGCAGCGGGATCTGCCAGCCGCGCTCGCTTCTGAGCCGCTGGAGCAGCGCGTCGATCTCGCTGAGCTGGTCGATCTGGCCGGTGAACGTCGTGCACAGCAGGCCGCCGACGGCGATCGTGCAATCGTCGACGTGCGCCTCCACGTCGGCGGCGCTGAGCGTGTACGACTCGTCCGTCATCGGCACGACACGCGCCTCGACGTCGAAGTAGCGCGTGAACTTCTCCCAGCAGGTGTGGACGTCGGCGCCGATCACGAGGTTGGGTCTGTCAGCCGGCAGGCCGGCCGCCGCGCGACGGTCGCGCCATGACTGCCGGTGCGCGAGCAGCGCGAGCATGATCGCCTCCGAAGAGCCGATCGTCGCGGTGCCGACCGGCGTCTCCTCGTGCGACGCATGGAAGAGGCGGCCGATCATCGTCACGACGCGCTCGTGGATCGCCTCGGTCTGCGGATACTCGTCCTGGTCGATCATGTTCTTGCCGAGCGTCTCGGCGGCGAGCAACTGCGCCTGGGGCTCCATCCACGGCGTTACGAACGAGGCGAGGTTGAGCGCCGGGTTGCCGTCGAGGTTCAGCTCGTCATGGACGAGGCAGTAGGCCGCGTCGGCGCTCATCCCCTGCGCCGGCAGCGCGAACTTCGGCACCGGCCGATCGACCCACCGCCCCGCGTACGCCGGCGCGTGGACGTCGTCGGCCCCCGTCCTGACCTTGTGCATCTCACAGCTCCTCCCTGTCGGCGTCGTTTGGAACCGTCTTCCCAAACGCCGCATTTCGCTACGCCAGCGAACGGTCCTACACACCCGAGCTCGTCACTGGCCGACACCGAGCACGCGGTGCGCCGTCGGCGAGCCGGCATACACAGCACCGCGCGCACAAACGACGAGTGCGACGCCAAGTGACTCCAGGAACGCAGTTCGCTCAGCAGCCAGTGCCGCGTCGGTGACGAGGCAAAGGCGATCGTCGGCATCCCCATATGCGTAGCGGTACTCGAGGAGCTGCGCAAGACCGGCGCGCACGCGCATCCGTTCGGTAGCGGAGCGGAGCGTTTTCGCCTCGAAGATCGCCCGTCTGCCGGCAGGATCGCGTGCCCACAAATCGATCGCCGTTGGCATCTCTGTCAGCTCCGTCCAACCGCTGTCATGCAGGCAGTCGTAGAGCGTCACGAGAATCTGTTGGTGACCGCTTGCTGCTTTCTCTTGCAGTCGTGCGGTCTCTTCTGCTGATGCGTGCTGAACCGCGGCGGCTGGCGGCGTCGGCGCGCGTGCTGGATCAAACGGTCGCGCAGCGGATGCTTTCCGCACGGCGGCGGGGCTGTACGGAAGCCTGCTTGCACGCGCGGCAACCGCGGCTGCCCGGGCATCGAAGCGCAACTGGAACCGCCACACGGTGCGGCTGTGTCCATGGAGGTCAAGCGCCATCTCCTGCCACTTGTCGATGCACGTTGCCTGCCCGAGATAGGTCAAGATCCGCGGTCCTGCCGGTTCGAAGACGTGCAGCGTGCGTGCGTTCTCGCCGACGTCCCGGTTTTGTGCCGCGTACTCCTGGTCACCTTGCTTGCCGCGGCCCGTATAGATCAGATCGCTGCCCTGCCATGAATCGCCGTAATCAAACGAGCGTGGGCTTGGATGCGTGATCAGCAGCAACGCATCGTGCTCGGGTCGGCTGATCATCCCGCCGGCGATCCCCGGATATTCCGGCCGAAAATCGAAGCGTGCGCCCAGCTCTTCCCAGCTGTAGGTATGACCCGGCCGCAGTCTGCTCCCCGACGCCACATACCAATGGTGCCGTGCCAGTCAGACGTTGTTGTTAGGCAAGCCGGTACTTCAGCGCCTCCGCCTGCTGGCGCTCCACGTCCGTCACCGTCAGCGCGGGGTCGCGCAGGTGGGCGTGGGAGACCTCGGCCGGCGAAGGCTGGTCCTCCGGCGCCGGCCAGCTTGCCGGATCCCAGAGTCTCGAGCGCACGAACGCCTTCGGGCAGTGCGCGTAGACCTCGTCGGCGCGCACGACGATCGCCGTCTTCGGCGGCTTGCCGACCGGCGTGAGGCGCTCGAGCGCCGCGGGCGCGGCGGTGATCCGCGCCGCCCCGTTCACGCGCAGCGTCTGGTCGCGTCCGGGGATCAGGAAGATCAGCCCCGCGTGCCCGGTGGCGATGACGTTGCGCAGCGTGTCGAGGCGGTTGTTGCCGGTCGCGTCGGGGATCGCGAGGTGGTCGTCGTCAAGGACCGTGACGAATCCCGGCTGGCCGCCGCGCGGCGTCACGTCGCAGCGGCCGTCCGCGTCATGCGAGGCGACGAGCACGAGCGGCGCGACCGCGATCAGCCGCCGCGCCATCTCGTCCAGATGGCTCAGCTCCTTGCGCACCGCCCGCTCGAGCGGCTGCTCGTACAGCTCGCGCAACTGCGCCTCGTGCCGGATCGCCCCGGTGAACGGATCGTCGGCCATGCGACCGATGATGGCAGCGCGCCCGCCGCTCAGCGCCGCTCCCGCTCCCGCAGCCACGCGAGCACCTCGGCGGCGTTGCGGCCCGGCGGGAAGACGGGATAGAGCACCTGCTCGATCGCGCCGTCGGCGCCGGCGATCAGCGTGATGCGCTTGTAGAGGCGCATCCCGCCGGCCTCGAAGGTCGGCAGCCCCAGCGCCTCGGCGAGCCGCAGCCCGGGATCGGACAGCAGCGCAAACGGGATGTGCTCGCGCGCGGCGAACTCGGCCTGCTCGGACGCCGGCTGCGCGCTGAGCCCCAGCACGTCGGCGCCAAGCGCCCGCAGCTCGGCATGGTGGTCGCGAAACGCGCAGCTCTGCGGCGTGCAGCCGCGCGCGCCCGGGATCGCGTCCCACCCGTCCGGCGAGGGCTGTCCGGGCACGCCGGTGCGCGGATAGACGTAGAGCACGAGCGTCCGGGCCGCCGCCGCGGCCGCCGCCAGCTCCACCTCCCCGCCCCGCGTCGAGCCGAACGCCAGCGCCGGAAGCCGCCTCCCCGGCAGATGCGCCGCCGCCCCGTCGTCGACCGGGGCGGGCAGGTCGGGCGGCAGCAGGCCGTAGTCGGTCATGGCGCTACCGCGCCCGCTCCGCCAGCTCGGCGATCGCGCGGGAGAGCTGGCCTCCCTGCCAGGCGAGCGGGGATCTGCCGGGCTCCTCGGTGAGGAGGCGGGCGCCGGGGATCGCGGCGGCGTAGCGCTCGCCGACGTCGAGCGGGTGCCCGGGGTCGACCTCGTCGCGGCTCGCGACGACGACTGCCGGCGCCGCGATCGCGCCCAGCTCGGCGATCGCCTCGAACGGCCGCGAGCGCGGGACCTGCTGGAGCGCGTCCGCGACCGCGTCGAGGTGCGCGTGCTGGGCCATCCGCTGACGCAACACGGTCCGCACGGTCGCCTGCCACGCCTCCGGCACCTCGTCCTCGACGCGATAGGCCGCGAGGAAGCCCTCGATCCCGTGCATCCGCAACCCGTGCGCGAGGTCGTCCCAGCGCTCGAGGTCGGCCGGCGCGTCGGGGTCGAACGCCGGCGTGATCGCGACCACCCCGGCGACGCGCTCGGGCGCGTCGAGCGCGACGCGCAGCAGCGTGTGCGCGCCCATCGAGGCGCCGGCGAGCACCGCTCGCTCCAGGCCGCACGCGTCCAGCACCGCGAGCAGGTCGGCCGCGAGGTCCTCGTACCGATACGAGCGCGCCGGGGACGATCTGCCGTGTCCGCGCGCGTCGTAGGACACGACGCGGTGCCCGTCGCGCTCGAGCGCCTTGGAGCCCATCACGACGTAGCGGCGCGTCGCCGTCAGCCCGTGCAGCAACACGACGGGGACGCCGTCCGCCGGCCCCGTCTCTTCGACCGCCAGCCGCAGGGTGGGCGGCGATCCGCGCTCGACGATCCGCTCGGCCATCGCCGGAGTCGTATCACTACCCTGAGGTCGACATGGTCTTCGACGTCACCGAGCAGGACTTCGAGACGCAGGTGATCGAGCGCTCGCGCACGCTGCCCGTGGTCGTCGACTTCTGGGCCGAGTGGTGCGGACCGTGCCGCCAGCTCGGCCCGATCCTCGAGCAGGCGGTGAGCGCGCGCGAGGGCAAGGTCGCGCTCGCCAAGCTCGACACCGACGCCAACCCGACGATCTCGCGCGCCTTCGGGATCCAGGGCATCCCGGCTGTGAAGGCGTTCCGGGACGGCCGCATCGTCGCCGAGTTCGTCGGCGCGCAGCCGAGAGCGAACGTCGAGCGCTTCCTCGACGCGCTGCTGCCCTCCGAGGCCGACGCGCTCGTCGCCGCCGGCGACGAGGCGTCGCTGCGCGCGGCGCTCGAGTCGGAGCCGAACCGCGCCGACGCGCTCGTGCCGCTCGCGCGCCTGCTGCACGCGCGCGGCGAGGACGAGCAGGCGCTCGCGCTGCTCGAGCGCGCGCCCGGCGACTTCGCCGCCGCCGGCCTCGCCGCCCGCATCCGCCTCCAGCAGGCGGGCGCGCTCGACCTCGCGGACGCGTTCGCCGCGCTCGACGCCGGCGACCACGGACGCGCGCTCGACCTGCTGATCGGCGCGATCCCGAGCGCCGACGGCGCGCAGGACGAGATCCGCAAGATCGTCGTCGGCGTGCTCGACGACCTCGGCGTCGAGCATCCGCTCGCGCGCGACGCGCGACGGCGCCTCGCCGCCGCGCTCTACTGAACGTCCGCGTCGACCGGCAGCGCGAGCTGGTCGACCAGCGGCAGACCCCTTGCCGCCGCGGGAGCGTCGTCCGCGAACGACGCCATCCGCACGCCGAGCAGGCGCACCGGCCGCGGCGGCGCGTAGGCGCGCAGCAGCTCCAACGCGACTCGCGTCACGACCTCCGCGTCGTGCGTCGGCGCGTCGATCGTGCGCGCCCGCGTCACGTTCGTCCAGTCGTCGAGCCGCACCTTGATCCCGATCGTCCGCCCCCGCTTCCCGCGCGCTGCGAGCCCCTCGCACAGCTCGCGCGCGAGCCGGCGCAGCACCTCCTCCAGCTCGGCGAGCGAGGCGATGTCCGTATCGAAGGTGCGCTCGTTCGAGCGCGACTTCAGCACCCGCTCGGTCGCGACCGGCGAGTCGTCGTGGAACCACGCCCTGCGGTGCAGCTCGCGCCCGTGGCGCGCGCCGAGGCGCGCCGCCAGCTCCGCCTCCGGCAGCCGCTGGAGCGCGCCGATCGTCTCGATTCCGAGCGCGCGCAGCCGCTCGGCCGTCTTCGGCCCGACCCCCGGCAGGCGACCCGGCGGGTCGCCGGCGAACCGCCGCGCCGCCTCCTCGCGGCCCATCGCGACGAACCCGCTCGGCTTGCCGAGATCGGAGCAGACCTTCGCGATCAGGCGGTTCGGCGCGACGCCGACCGACAGCGAGATGCCCGTGCGCGCGAGCACCTCGGCGACCAGCTCCCGCAGCACGCGCAGCGGCTTCTCGATCCCGGTCAGGTCGGCGTAGGCCTCGTCGAGGCCGAGCTGCTGAAGCGGACCGAGCCGCGCCGTCACGATCTCCCACACCGCGCGCGACGTCGCCCGGTAGGCGTCGAAGTCAGGGGCCAGGACGATCGCGTGCGGGCACAGCCGGCGCGCCATCGAGGCCGGCATCGCCGAGCCGACGCCGTATCTGCGCGCCTCGTAGGAGGCGGTCGTCACGACCGCGCGCGGACCCGAGCCGGCGACGATCACCGCCTTGCCGCGCAGCTCAGGGCGACGCAGCAGCTCGACCGACACATAGAAGGCGTCGCAGTCGAGGTGCGCGATCACGCGCTTGCGCGGCGCGGGCGGCGGCTGACCCTCGGACATCCGTGTCCCGAGGGTACGCCGTCGAGCGGTCGGACATGCGAACAGGTGTTCGCCAAGCCCAGAGGCGGGTCCCCCTGAGGCGGTCCCCGTTACGTGGCAGATGGGCCGGACCTACTTCGTGCTCCACACCACGCCGACGCCGTCAAAGCCCAGCGCGCGCGCCGTCGCGCCGGTCAGATCCCATTCGCGCCCGCCCACGTACGGTCCGCGATCGATCACGGGGACCGTGATCTCGCGGCTGCCGTAGCGCAGCGTCACGCGCGTGCCGCACGGCAGCGTCTTGTTCGCGACGCCGAGCGTGTCGTAGCCGAGCGTCCCGCCGCATGCGAGCGCGCCGCCGTAGAGGTCGTACCACGACGCCAGCGTCGGGCGGAACGCGCGCAGCGTGCCGGCGCCCGCGCGCGTCGCCGCGTTGCGGGCGTCGCCCGCGAACCGCACGCGCAGCGACCGCGAGCCGGCGGCGCCCGCGACGAGCCGCGCGTCGAAGTGGCCGTTCGCGCGCGTGCGCGCCCGCGCGATCGCGGTCCAGCGCCCGCCCGCGGCGGCCTCGACGAGCACGAGGCGACCCTGCGTGCGCGGCAGCAGCGTGCCGCGCACGTGGCCGGCGCCGCCGGCGCGCAGCTCGAGGCCGCGGCCGCTGACGACCAGCCGCCCCGCGACCGCGACGCGCAGCGGGCGGCTCGCGGAGAGCACGCCGGGCACGGCGATCCCGGCCGCGGCCGCGCCGCCTTCCGGCAGCAGCGCTGCGCGCAGCGCGCCGGAGCGCTCGAGCCGCACGCGGAAGCGGTAGCGCCCGTCGGCGGCGACGGTCGTCGTCGCCAGCGGCTCCCAGCCGGCCCCGCGCGGCGCGTACTGGAGCGCGACCGTCCGGCCGGCGTCCGCCGCCGGGAAGCGCCCGCGGACGTCGGCGCGCTGCCCGAGCCGCAGGGTTCGGTCCCGCAGCACGACAGCCGGCAGGACGGTGGACGTTCGGGGTGCCGGCGAGGACCTCGCGGCCGCGAACGGCGAAGCCATGACGGCCAGGGTCGTTCCCAGTACGAGCGCACCGACCACGGCCTGCCGCGGCGCGATGCGACCCGTTGGTTGCAAGCGCAACAGGTCGTGCCTCCTTCGGTTCGACCGCGCCTACGGGGTTAGCTGTCGGGCTCGCGGCACCGTCTCGATTGCGCCCCTCGTTCACCGTGAATGCAGTGAACGCGGGCGCGACGGCGGCGCTACGACGGCAGCAGCCGCCGATTCGCCCCAGCCGAGCGGAATCGCACCGCTCGGCAACTGGTTCCCCCGCTCGCCGCCGCACCGGGCAGCGACGACTCGGCAAGTCGATGTCCGGAGCACCTTACAGGACTCGAACCGGCCGCCTGTGTGCTCGATCTCACACTTGCTGCTCGTGCGGGTTCCGCCAAGCCCTCCTTGGCCGGGCTGGCACAATGGCTGCGTGGCCAACCGCGACCGCCTGACGGGGCTCGACAGCTCCTTCCTGCACCTTGAGCACGACGCCTCGACGCACATGCACGTCGCCTCGTGCATGGTGTTCGACGGGCCGCCGCCGACGCACGACGAGCTCGTCGGGCACGTCGAGGGGCGGCTGCACCTCGTGCCGCGCTACCGCCAGCGGCTCGCGTACGTCCCGTTCGGCCAGGGCCGCCCGGTGTGGGTCGACGACCCGCACTTCAACGTCCGCTACCACGTCCAGCACCACGCGCTGCCGCCGCCCGGCAGCGACGAGCAGCTCAAGCACCTCGCCGGCCGCGCGTTCTCGCAGCAGCTCGACCGCAACAAGCCGCTGTGGGAGCTGTGGCTGGTCGAGGGGCTCGAAGGCGGCCGCTTCGCGATCCTCGGCAAGACCCACCATGCGCTCGTCGACGGGATCTCCGGCGTCGACATCACGACCGTCCTGTTCGACGTCACGCCCGAGCCGGCGCCGACGCCGGCGCCCGAACAGCCGTGGGTGCCGCGCCCGCTCCCGAGCAGCGCCGAGCTGCTGGGGGACGCGCTGCTCGAGCGCGCGACCGTTCCGGCCGAGATCGCTCGCGGCATGCGCGCGCTCGTCACGCGCCCGCGCCGCGTCCTCAAGGAAGTCTTCGGCGACCTGACGGCGGTCGGCTCGTTCGCGCTGCCCGGCGCCCGCAGCGCGCCGAGAAGCCCGCTCAACGTGCCGATCGGCCCGCACCGGCGCTTCACCTGGGCCGAGGAGGATCTCGACCGCATCAAGGCGATCAAGAACAAGCTCGGCGGCACCGTCAACGACGTCGTGCTCGCGACCGTCGCCGGCGGCCTCGGCCGCTACCTGCGCGCGCACGGTCATCCGACGATCGACCTCGTGCTGCGGGCGATGATCCCCGTCTCGGTGCGCAGCGAGGAGGCGCGCGGCGCGCTCGGCAACCAGGTCGCGGCCGTGTGGGCGAGCCTGCCGGTCGGCGAGACCGATCCGACCGAGCGGCTCGCGCTCGTGCGCGGCGAGATGGGGGGGCTGAAGGAGTCCCACCAGGCGGTCGGCGCGCAGCTCCTGACCGAGCTGACCGGCTTCGCGCCGCCGACCGTGATGGCGCAGGCGGCGCGGCTCCAGGCGCGCCAGCGCTACTTCAACCTCGTCGTCACGAACGTCCCGGGACCGCAGTTCCCGCTCTACGTGCTCGGCCGCGAGATGCGCGCGATCTACCCGATGGTGCCGCTCGCGCAGAACCTCGCGCTCGGGATCGCGATCATGAGCTACAACGGCCAGCTCGCGTTCGGGCTCAACGCCGACTTCGACGCGCTGCCGGACCTCGAGCTGCTCGCGACGCAGCTCGGCGAGGCGCTCGACGAGCTGGCAGTCGCAGCCGGGCTGCCGCCGAGACCGTCCGCGCGCGCACGGCGCAGACGCGCCGCGGGCCGCATGGCGAACGGCCGCGTCGCGGCCGAGACGCGCGCCGTCGGCTGACGCTCCGTCGGCCGCGCGTGGCATCGTCCGCTGCGAGCATGGAGTCCGCCAGCCCCCAGCCCGGATCGTCCCATCGCCGCCTGCGCCGCGCGGGCGTCGCGCTGCTGACGCTGCTCGTCGCGCTCGCCGGCTTCGTCGCGATCCTGCTGTTCTTCGAGAGCCGCGACAGCTCGCAGGTGAGCAGCGCGCCGAGCGCCGCGCAGGCGCCGGGGCAGCCGGTCGCTCATCAGCCCAGGGCGCAGAGGCCCGCACGGATCGCGCGCGACGCGGTGAGGCTGAGCGCGGACCAGATCCTGCACGCGCTCGAGCTTGGCGACGTGGTGATGGTGTACGGCGGCAGCGCCGTCCCGCCGCCCGCGCTGCGGGCGCTTCAGCAGCGCGTCAGCGGTCCGTTCGACCCGGTGCTCGCGGCGAACGGCGCCGCCGTGATCCTCGGCCACGAGCCTGGCGCGAGCGGCGTCACCGCACTCGCGTGGCGGCGCGTCCTCTACGCCCAGAGCGCGTCGGACCCGGCGCTCGGGCAGTTCGCGAACTACTGGCTGGGACGCGGCACCACCGGCTCCGCCGGCTGAGGCAGCCGACGCGCTGCACGCCGCCGCCCGCCGCCGGGCGCGCGCGGTTGCCATGATCCCGGCGATGGCGCCCGCCACCAGCCCGCTCCAGATCGCGCTCTGCCAGATGAACGCCGTCGTCGGCGACATCGCGGGCAACGAGCGCGCGATCCTCGACGCGATCGGCCGCGCCCGCGACGGCGGCGCCCAGCTCGTGCTGTTCCCCGAGCTGGCGCTGACCGGCTACCCGCCCGAGGACCTGCTGCTCAAGGAGCACTTCCTGCGCGACGCGCGCGCGGCGCTCGACCGCCTCGCCGCCGCGACCGCCGGGATCGTCGCGCTCGTCGGCTTTCCCGAGCGCGAGGACGACGTCTACAACGCGCTCGCCGTGCTCGCGGACGGCGCCGTGCAGGCGATCTACCGCAAGGTCCACCTGCCCAACTACGGCGTCTTCGACGAGCAGCGCTACTTCCAGAGCGGCACGGGGCCGGCGCTGATCGAGCTCGGCGACGCGAAGATCGGCCTCACGATCTGCGAGGACATCTGGGAGCCCGGTCCCCCGGCCTCGACCGAGGCGCGTGCCGGCGCGACGCTGATCGTCAACATCTCGGCCTCTCCCTACCACGCCGGCAAGGGGCTCGAGCGCGAGCGGATGCTCGCCCAGCGCGCGCGCGACAACTTCGCCGCGATCGCCTTCTGCGGGCTGGTCGGCGGCCAGGACGAGCTCGTCTTCGACGGCCACTCGCTCGTGCTCGACCACCGCGGCGAGGTGATCGCGCGCGCGGCCCAGTTCGAGCAGGAGCTGCTGTTCGCGACGGTCGACCTCGAGGCGGCGCAGACCCAGCGCCTGCGCGACGCCCGCCAGCGCGTGCCGGCCCGCCGTGCCCGGCGGCGCGTGCCGACGCTGGCGCGCCTGGAGCGGCCGGCGTCAAGCGCCGGCGCCTCCTCCGGCAGGCTCGGCGGCCACATAGCGCCGCTGCTCTCGCGCGAGGCCGAGGTCTACGCCGCGCTCGTCACCGGCCTGCGCGACTACGTGCGCAAGAACGGCTTCAGAGGAGTCGTGCTCGGCCTCTCCGGCGGGATCGACTCCGCCCTCGTCGCGTGCGTCGCGACCGACGCGCTCGGTCCGGCGGGCGTCACCGCGGTCGTGATGCCCTCGCCCTACTCGTCAGCGGAGACGCAGGACGACGCGCGCTCGCTCGCCGGCAGGCTCGGCGTCGCGCTCTTCGACCTGCCGATCGAGCCGGCGATGCGCGCCTACGAGGCGACCCTCGCCGACGCGTTCGCCGGCATCGAGCCGGGGCTCGCGGAGGAGAACGTCCAGGCGCGCATCCGCGGCAACCTCCTGATGGCGCTCTCGAACAAGTTCGGCTGGCTCGTGCTCGCGACCGGCAACAAGTCGGAGATGTCGGTCGGCTACTCGACGCTCTACGGCGACCTCGCCGGCGGGCTCGCCGTCATCAAGGACTGCCCGAAGACCGTCGTCTACGCGCTCGCGCGCCACGTCAACGCGGTCGCCGGCTCCGAGCGCATCCCGGCCTCGATCGTCGAGCGCGCGCCGAGCGCCGAGCTGCGCCCCGACCAGCGCGACGAGGACTCGCTTCCCCCCTACGCCGTGCTCGACCCGATCCTCGACGCCTATGTCGAGGAAGACCTCGGGCGCGAGCAGCTCGTCCTGCGCGGCTTCGATCCCGCCGCCGTCGACCGCGTGATCGCGCTCGTCGACCGCGCCGAGTACAAGCGCCGTCAGGCGCCGCCGGGCATCAAGATCACGAGCCGCGCGTTCGGCCGCGACCGCCGCGTGCCGATCACGAATCGGTACGGCGGCTAGGCTCGCGCGGGCCGCACCGCGATCGTCATGCGCGTCGTCGCGCACAGGCGGCCGTCGTCGTCGCGGATCTCGACGTCCCACAGCCAGGTGGTGCTGCCTCTGTGGAACGGGCGCGCGGTCGCGTGGATCGCGCCGTCGAGGATCGGGCGCAGGAAGTTGGTGCTGTTCGACAGGCCCATCGCGTGCATGCCGCGCTCGTGCACGCCCATGAACGTGCCGATCGACGCGAGCGACTCGGCGATCGAGGCGTAGACGCCGCCGTGCACGAGCCCGAACGCCTGCTTCAGGTCCGGCCTGACGGGCACCGTCGCGGCGATCGAGCCGTCGTCCTCGACGCGGACGTCGTGCATGCCGATCAGCGCGTCGAACGTCGGGGGCTGGGCGCTCACGGCGCGGAACGATAGTGAGAAGCGGCGGGGCCGAGCGGCGCGGTCCTCTAATGTTTTCCGACAGTGAGCGGCCTGGAGACGCTTTCCCCCGACCAGCGCGCCGTCCTTCAGTTGATCCTCGTGCAGGGTCGCGGCTACGCGGACCTCGCGTCGATGCTGAAGCTCGACCCGGCGGCCGTGCGCGAGCGCGCGCAGGCGGGAGCGGAGGCGCTCATGGACGGGCGGGATGCCATGCCTGAGCCGGCGACGCGCGCCCGCGTCGTCGACTACCTGCTCGGCCAGCAGGACGACGGCGAGCGGCTCGTCACGTTCGCCGAGCTGGGCGACTCGCCGGCCGCCTGCCGCTGGGCGCAGGCGCTGCGCGAGCGGCTCGCCGGCGTCGCGCGCGCGGAGCTGCCGGAGGTGCCGGCCGCCGCCGCGGCCGCGACCAACGGCGGCGCGATCCACGTCGCCGCCGCCCCGCCGAGCACGCCGCGCGACGGCGATGATCGCGCTCCGAGCGGACCGGGCAGACCGCGCCCGTCGCGCCTCGGCGGCGCGATCCTGATCGCCGGCGCCGCCGCGCTCGCGATCGTGCTGGCGATCGTCCTGCTCGACGGCGGCGGCGGCGGGAGTGGGAGCCACGCGGCCTCCGCCACCGGCGCGAGCACGCCATCGAACGCGCAGACGCGGACCTCGACGACGACGCCGAGCGCGACGACCGGCGCCAGCAGAGCGCCCGCCGCGAGACCGCTCGCCGCCGCCGTCCTCAGATCGCCGAGCGGCGGCAGCGCGATCGGCGCCGGCATCGTGCAGTCCTCCAACGGCGGCCGCCTGCTCGCCGTCGAGGCGGCGAGACTCGCCCCGAACGGGAGCAGCGACATCTACGCGATCTGGCTCCAGGGCGCCGCCGGCAGCAGATTCATGGGCTTCGTGCCCAACCGCGTGGGCTCCGACGGCACGTTCACCGTCAGCGCGTCGCTCGACAGAGGTCTCGACCTGGCCAGCTACGGAACGCTGCTGGTGACGAGAGAGGGCACGACGGCGGTGCCGACGAGACCCGGCACGATCGTGCTCAGCGGCCAGCTCAGATCGACGGGCTGAGCACCTCGTCGAGCGCCGCGAGCGCGTCGCGGAGCTGTCTGCGCGCCGCGCGGCGAAACAGGAACGGCACCAGCCGCGACCAGCCGCGCAGCCGCTGGCGCAGCTCGATCGCGACGGCGGTTCCCCCACCGTCCGCGGCGGGCGTCAGCTCGACCGTCGTCACCGCCTCGGCGAGGATCCGCTCGAACGGCGTGCCGGTCAGCTCCTGCTCCCAGCGCAGCAGGCGCGGGCGCGCGCGCTCGCACACGCGGAAGTCGGCGCGGATGCCCTTGCCTCTCGCCGTCCCGAGCACCTGCGTGAAGCGATCGTCGGCGACGTCCTCGATCCGCACGACGCGCGGCCACCAGCGCACCTGCTGCCACGGATTCGCGAGCAGCTCCCAGACGTCGTCGGGCGAGGCGGCGAGCGTGCGGGTGACGCGCGTCGTCGGCATCCGCGGCGGGTGGGCGGAACCGTGCCCCGGCCGTCAGCCGGCGATGTTGCGCAGGTCGCGGATCAGCAGCAGGTGCTTGAGGTAGGTCGCGACGGCGGCGAGGTTCTCGAGCGTCTCGACCGCCTCTCTGCGCCGCTCGGGATTGCGCGAGCGCAGCGCCGGGGCGAGGATCTGCTGCAAGAGCGCGGCCTCGCGGTCGGCCGAGGTGCGGAAGACGCGCAGGTTGCGCCCGGCGACGCCGTACCTCGCCAGCTCGGCGACCGCGCGCACGATCTCGCGCTCGGTCTCGTCGTAGTAGCGCACGCCCGCGCGCTGCTCGCCTCTGATGACGCCGAACTCCTCGAGTTCCTGCACGAGTCTCGGCTCGGCGCCCGTCTCCTCGACGACGTCTTCGAGCGAGTACACCGGCCCCGGCCCCTTGACGGCGACCGCGGTGCGGCGCAGGTGGCGCAGGTCGGGTCTCTGCGCGGCGCCCTCGTCGCGGCCGGACACCTCGCCGTCCGCGCGGCCGCCCGCGAGCTCCTGGCGGATCACCCGCAGCGGCAGGAACTCGTCGCGCTGGAGGCGCAGGATCGTGCGCAGCCGCTGGACGTCGTTCTGCGTGTAGAGGCGGTAGCCGCCCTGCGTGCGCCGGGGCGCGAGCAGCTTCTGATCCTCCAGGTAGCGGATCTTCGAGATCGAGATGTCGGGGAATTCCTGTCTGAGCGCCTTGCAGACGGCCCCGATCGTGAGCGACTTCTGGCGCGGGCGCGGCGCCTGCTCGGCGACCGGCTGCTCGACGCTCGTGTCCGGGACGGAGGCCATCAGCGCGACAGGTAGGCGAGCTTGTACTTGCCGATCTGGAGCTCGTCGCCGTCCGCCAGCCGGTGCGACTCGATCCGCGTGCGGTTCACGTAGGTGCCGTTGAGCGAGCCGCAGTCGTCGAGGTACCACTCGTCGCCGCGGCGCACGAGCAGCGCGTGATCGCGCGAGACCGTCACGTCGTCGAGGAAGACGTCGCTGTCAGGGCGGCGGCCGATCGTGAGGCGGTCGCCGTCGATCGCGAAGCTCTCCCCCGCGCGCCCGCCGCCCGAGCGGATCACGAGCGCGGCGCCGCGCGCGACGACCTGTTCGAGCTGGACCGGCTCGATCTCGCCCGTCTCGCCGATGCGGTAGGTGGCCGTCGTCTCATGCCCTGCGCCGGCGCCTTCGATCGCCAGGTAGGCGCCGCACTTCTGGCAGTAGTTGGCTCCGACGGCATTCGCGAAGCCGCATTCGGGGCAATGGAGCGCCACGGGTCCTCCGGTGGGCGACGGGTCGGGTCGGCGGGGCCGGGCGGGCTACGCCTCGTGATCCGGACTCGGGACGCGGCCGGCGAGGATGTTCGTCAGCTTCTCGACGTCCGCGCCGGAGAAGACGTCCTCGCCGCCCTCGTGCTTCTTGCGCAGGCGGTTGACGAGCTCGGCGCGCAGGATGTCGATCTTGCCGTGGAGGATGCGGCGCCGATAGCTGATGTCCAGCTCCTCCTCGGTGAGCTGCTGGATGAGGTCCTTCAGCTCCTGATCGCTCAAGGAGCCAAGGTCCGGGAAGGTGTCCATCGTCACGCTGGGTCTCCGATCCTCACTGGCGGGACGCGCGAGTATAGCCGCGCGCGCCCGCAACCTCAACGTCAGCTTGAGGGTGGTGGCGACGGGTGGTGGGACGGGTCGCGCAGCGCGCGCATCCCGTCGCGCACGTAGAGCACGGTCGCGGTCAGCGCGAGCGCGAGCCCGACGTACAGGAGGATCTCGCCGAGCGTCTCCAGCCCGGTCAGCGGGAAGAAGAGCCCGCCCATGACCGGCGCGACCGCCAGCCGCCCCGGCCAGTTGATGCGGATGTCGACGCCGTGACGCAGCCCGTAGCGCCCGAGCACGAGCATCAGCAGCTCGCGCGCCACGAGCAGCGCGAGCGCCCAGCGCGGCAGCAGGTCGAAGCGCCAGTTGACGACCACGCCGGCGATCACGAGCAGGCGGTCGGTGACCGGATCCATCAGCGCGCCGAGACGGCTGTACTGGCGCGTCAGCCGCGCCGCCATCCCGTCCGCGTAGTCGCCCCAGCCGATGACGGCGAACAGGACCGCCGCGAGCGCGGACTGGCCGTCCTCGCTCGACAGCGCGACGGCGAGGAACGCGGGGATCAGCGCAAGCCGCGCGAAGCCGATCGCGTTCGGGATCGTCCACGGGTTCAGCGGCGCGCCCGCGGTCGTGGCGGCCGGCGGCGAGCCGGAGCGGTCGAGCCCGACCAACCGGCGGAACGTCAGCGGGCGCTTCTCTACGGGAGCGTCCGCCACAGCTCGAGCACCGCCTCGGCGGCCCCCTCGAGCGGCGCGCCGCGTCGCTCGCGCCCGCGACGAAGCTGGAGCTCCAGTTCGCCGCCAGCGAGCGTGCGCTTGCCGACCGTGATCCGCAGCGGGCAGCCGAGCAGCTCGGCGTCGGCGAACTTCTGGCCGGGCGCGAGGTCGCGGTCGTCGTAGAGGACGTCGGCGCCGAGCGCGCGCAGCTCGTCGTAGAGGCGATCGGCGTACGTCCGCTCCTCGCTGCCGTCTGCACCGAGCGAAACCAGCTCGACGTCGAACGGCGCGAGCGGCCGCGGCCACGCGATCCCCGCCTCGTCGGCCTGCTGCTCGGCGGCGGCGGCGGCGATGCGCGCCGGCCCGATGCCGTAGGAGCCCATCACGATCGGTCTCGCCACGCCCGACTCGTCGAGGAAGGTCGCGCCGAGCGGCTCGGAGTAGCGCGTGCCGAGCTTGAAGATGTTGGCCAGCTCGATCGCGCTCTCGATCCGGATCGCGTGCCCGTTCACGGTGTCCCCCGCCTCGACCGCGCGCACGTCGGCGCGCTCGAACGCGAAGTCCCGCCCCGGCTCGACGCCGCGCAGGTGGAAGTCGGCGCGATTCGCCCCGGTCACGTAGCCGCCGTCGGCGACGGCCGCGTCGAGCAGCACCGGCGCGTTCGCGCCGACAGGGCCGATGAAGCCGGCGGGACCGATCTTCTGCGCGAACTCCTCCGGCTGCGCCGGGCGGCAGCCGGCGCCGAGCGCGTTGCGCAGCTTGATCTCGTTGACGCGGTGGTCGCCGCGCACGACGACGAGCACGAGCCCGCGGCCCTCGACGACCACCGGGTAGGCCTTGAGCAGCGCGCCGGCGGGCACGCCCAGGTTGCCCGCGACCTCGTCGACGGTCGTGAGGCCGGGCGTGTGGACTTCCTCGGCGCGCTCGAGCGGGTCCGGCAGCGCGACCGGTCGGGCCTCGGCGCTGGCGACCTCGACGTTGGCGGCGTAGCCGGGCGCGAGCGCGACCTCGTCCTCGCCCGCCGCGCACGGCGCCATGTACTCGTGCGCGCCGGAGCCGCCCATCATCCCGACGTCGGACTCGACGCGGTACCACTCCAGCCCGCAGCGGTCGAAGATGCGGTCGTAGGCGGCGATGTGCTTCGCGTAGGAGGCGTCGAGCCCCTCCGCGTCGCGGTCGAAGGAGTAGGAGTCCTTCATCGTGAACTCGCGCGTGCGCAGCACGCCGGCGCGCGGACGCGGCTCGTCGCGCTCCTTCGTCTGGAGGTGGTAGAGGATCAGCGGCAGGTCGCGGTAGGAGCGCACGACCTGCGCGACGTGCGTCGTGACGATCTCCTCGTGCGTGATCGCGAGCACCATGTCGGCGCCCTTGCGGTCCTGGAGCTTGAACAGCTCGGGGATCGCGTAGCGGCCGGTGCGCTTCCACGCGTCGGCTGGGTTGAGCACCGGCATCAGCATCTCCTGCGCGCCGATCGCGTCCATCTCCTCGCGCAGGATCGCCTCGACCTTGCGCTGGATCCGCCAGCCGGCCGGCATCCACGTCCACAGCCCGGCGCCGAGCTGGCGCACCAGGCCGGCGCGGACCATCAGCTTGTGCGAGATCGCCTCCGCGTCGGCGGGGGCCTGCTTCTCGGTCGGCAGCAGGTAGCTGGAGAGGCGCGTCATCCGGGCGCGAAGTATGTCGCGTTTCGCGCTACGACCGCCGCGAGCGGCGGTCTGCATAACCCGGCTTTCGCGCTACGACCGCCGCGAGCGGCGGTCTGCGTAACCCGGCTTTCGCGCTACGACCGCCGCGAGCGGCGGTCTGCGCGCGACGTCACCGGAACAGGCCTCTGTTCGCCAGCAGCACGTCGAACACCGGCCGCGGCAGTCCGTGCGCGTCGAGGATCGCGGAGTCCCAGCGGTTCGTCGGCGACGGCGCGAACCACTGGTAGAGGTAGACGCGGTCGATCTTGCCGCGGTAGCGGTTCGCCTGCGCGAAGATCGCCTGCATCGCTCTCTTCTGGCGGGCGAGCGAGGGGCGGAAGGACTGGCGCGCGTTCTGCGGCTGGAAGCGGAACAGGCCGGCCGTCTCCGTCAGCCATATCTTGCCCGGCAGCAGTCTCGCGGCCCTGCGCATCGAGCTGTTCTGGTCCTTCACGAACCGGTTCGTGTCGGTGTAGTTGTGCAGGCCCCAGAGGCGCGGGATCGCGACGTGGCGCGCCGCGAACGCTCTCAGCACCTGCTGGACGTAGCTCGCCATGTTCGGCAGGTCCTGGATGTCGCCGCCGAGCAGCGTGCAGCCCGCGCAGTTCGCCTTCGCGATCTGGTAGTAGGTGACGACCGCTGCGGGGTAGCCGTACGTCGGCTGCGTGAGGTTGTTGACCTCGTTCCACGGCTGGTAGATGCGCACCCACGGATAGCGCTTGCGGAAGGCGGTGAAGTCGCGTCTGTAGTTGGTCGTGCTGACGAGCTTGCAACCCCGCGCGCCGTTGATGTTCGGGCACTTCATGCCGACCGGGGGATTGAACGCCACCATCACCTCGACGCCGGCGGCGTGGGCGGCCGACATCCACTGGTCGACGGTCGCGCGCTGCTTGAAGACCGAGTCGATCGGCGTGATGTAGCGCGTGCGCTTCGGCGCGAGCTGCTGGAAGTAGGCGTTGGCGAACAGGTCGGGGCTCTGGTCGGCGACCCCGACGACGTAGGCGCCGCTCGTCGCGGGCGCGAGCAGCGCGGCGCTCGCGCAGGCGAGCACGGCGAGGGCGAGCAGGCGGGCACGGCGGGGGATCACGTCGTCGGTTCCTTTCTCGGCGAGGCGCGGATTCCCTGCGGGGGAAACGCGACGCTCGCGGGACGGTAACGGCGCCGGCGGGAGCGGCGAGTTCGGTTCGTGAACCCGGCGCCTCGGCGCGAGTTGCGCACCGCTCGCGCGGCGTGTCAGCCGCTCGCCACGAGCAGCAGCGCGGCGACGCCCTCGGGGTCGTCGCTCATCGGGATGTGGCCGCAGCCGGGCAGCGGGACGTGGCGCGCCTGCGGCAGCGCGGCGCGAGCGCGCGTCGCCTGCCGCGGGATCAGCAGCCGGTCGCGCGTGCCCCAGCCGATCGCGACGGGCACCTCGACCTCCTGACCGCGCTCGAACGCGTAGGCGCGCGCGAGCGGCAGCGTCGCGTCCCAGCCCGGCGCGCGCGCGAGGCCCTCCAGATCGGCGGCGATCTCGGCGCCGTCGCGACGCATGGGCCGCCCGAACATCAGTCCGGCCGTCGCCGCGCGTCCCGCCGGCGAGCGGGCGAGCCAGCGCATCTGGGGACCGAGCCGGACCGCGGCGAAGCGGGTGAGCCGCAGCATGACGCCGCCGTAGGCGTTCTCCCCCGGGCTCCAGAAGCCGATCGGCGAGAGCGCGGCGGCGGAGGCGACCGCGCCCATCCGCGCCAGCTCGAGCGCGATCGCGCCGCCGAGCGAGTTGCCGGCGACATGCGGCCGCTCGATCCCCAGCTCGCGCCACCACGTCGTCAGCGCCCGTGCGAGCGCGAGCACCGTCGGCGGCTCGTCCAAGACCGGGGAGTCGCCGAAGCCCGGCAGGTCAACGGCGAACACCGCGCGCTCGCGCGCCAGCAGTGGCACGACCGGCTTCCACACGCCGCGCCGCGACCCGATCCCGTGGATCAGGACGAGCGGCGGCCCGGCGCCGGCACGGTCATGGGCAAGCTGCACCGAGCGCGAGGCTAGCGCGGCGCCGCGCCACTCGCGCCGCTCAGGCCAGCTCGCTCGCGGCGACCACGGGAAGCCCGGCCTCGATCCCGCGCTGGCGCATGCCGCCGTCGTTCGTCACGACCGTGCCCCCGACGCGCGTCGCCAGCGCGACGTAGAGCGCGTCGTAGGCCGTGAAGCCGTGCGTGAGCGCCAGCGCGAGCGCCTGCGGCACGAGCTCGTCCGTCCGGTGGAGGTGGAGCGAGGCGACCGGCAGATCCGCGACCGTCTCCATCGCCTCCTCGGCTGAAAGTTCGCCCGCGCGTACGCGCTTCCACAACGCATTCGCGACTTCGAGCGGCGCGAAGTCCGGAGCGTGGAGATCATCGTCCTCGATACGCGCCAACGCCGCCTCAGTCGCCTCGGTGGCGGACTCACGGACCTGGAGCGCCACGAGCACGCTCGCGTCCAGCACGTACGTCGACATGCCTACCGAGAATCGCGATCGGCGCGGATCAGGTCAGCCGCGGAAACGGTCGCGTCGCGCGACGAGCGCTCGCGGATCGCGCGCGCCCGCTCAAGAAACTCGGCCATTGTCAGCCCGCGGCGCTCGGGCAGCTCAGCCCGCAGCAGCTCGATCGCCGTCGCGCCGATCGAGCGACGCGAGTTGCGCGCCTGCTCGCGCAGGCGCTCGTACAGATCGTCGGGAACGTCGCGGACGTAGAGCGTCGCCATGACCGAGATGCTAGCAAATTGCTAGCAAGCGCTCAGGTGCGCGTGAAGCGGCGGCCGGCGGTCGGTGAGGCGGCCTCGTCGAGGCGCGTGCGCTCGGCGACGGTCTTCAGCAGCTCGCCGGACATCTCGTCGGCTTCCTCGGCCTGCTTGGCCTTCTCAAGCGCGGCGAGGCGCTCGGGCGTCATCTCGCCGGCGTGCTCGTCCTCGATCGCAGCGAGCCACGCCGCGCCCTCGGCCGCCTCGCGCACGTCGACCTCGACACGCTTCGCGCCCGAGCCGACGTACCTGTCGATCTCCTCGAACAGCGTGTCGACCAACTGCTCGGTCGGGACCTTGCGCAGCGCTCTGCCGCGGCTGAAGATCAGCCCCTCGTTCTTCGCGCCGGTGATGCCGAAGTCGGCGTGCGAGGCCTCGCCGATGCCGTTGACCGCGCAGCCGAGCACGGCGACCTCGATCGGCTCGGCGTACGCCTCCAGCCGCCGCTCGATGTCGGCGACGACGGTGTCCATGTCGAACTGGAGCCGCCCGCAGGTCGGGCATGCGATCAGCACCGGCCCGCGCTCGCGCAACTGGAGCGCCTTGAGGATCTCCCATGCGACCTTGACCTCCTCCTCCGCGTGGAAGGTGGAGAGCGAGATGCGGATCGTGTCGCCGATCCCGTCGGCGAGCAGCGTGCCGAGGCCGACGGCGCTCTTCAGCGAGCCCGACCACTTCGTGCCCGCCTCGGTGATCCCCAAGTGGAGTGGGTACGGGATCCGCTCGCTCAGCAGCCGGTTGGAGGCGATGGTGTTCGGCACGTTCGTCGATTTGATCGAGACCTTGAAGTTCTCGAACTCGAGCCGCTCCATCAGCTCGACGAACTCGACCGCCGCCATCACCAGCGCCTCAACCGAGTTCTCACGCTCCAGCGCATGCAGATGCTTCGGCAGCGAGCCGGAGTTGACGCCGATCCGCAGCGGCGTGCCCAACTCTCTGGCGCGCGCCGCGACCTGCGCGACCTTGTCGGGACCGCCGATGTTGCCGGGGTTCAGCCGCACGCAGTGCGCGCCCGCGTCCAGCGCCTTCAGCGCGAGCGTGTGGTTGAAGTGGATGTCGGCGATGACCGGGATCGGCGACTCGCGCACGATCGTCTTCAGCGCCTCGACGTCCTGCTCACGCGGCACCGCGCAGCGCACGATGTCCGCGCCGGCCTCGGCGACGCGTCGGATCTGCGCCATCGTCGCGCCAAGATCCGCCGTCTCGGTCTTCGTCATCGTCTGCACGGCGACCGGCGCGCCGCCGCCGATCGGCACCGAGCCGACGTGGATCTGCCGCTGCGAGGCCATCCTTGGAGTGTACGAGGCGGCTCCGTCAGCCGGCGTACAGCGCCTCGATCTGCGCCGCGTACTTCTCCCCGATCGGCTTGCGCTTCAGCTTCATCGTCGGCGTCAGCTCCTCGCCGCCGGGCAGCCAGTCACCCTCCACGAGCGCGAAGCGCTTGATCTGCTCCACGCGCGCAAGCTTCGCGTTGGCGGCGTCGACGCCCTCCTGCACGGCCGCGCGCACGCGCTCCTCGCGCGCGAGCGACGCCAGGTCGTGCGGCTCGGGGATCCCCTCCCGCGCCGCCCACATCGGCGCGAAGTCGGCGTCGAGCACGATCAGGGCGACGTTGTACGGGCGGCGGTCGCCGATCGCGATCGCCTGCCCGATCAGCGGCGAAGCGGCCTTGAGGGTCGCCTCGATGTTCGCCGGCGACATGTTCTTGCCGGCCGCGTTGATGATCAGCTCCTTCTTGCGGTCGATCAGCGTGACGTAGCCGTCCCGGTCGATCGTCGCGACGTCGCCGGTGTGCAGCCAGCCGTCGGCGTCGAGCGCCTCGGACGTCTGCTCGGCACGGTTGCGGTAGCCGCGCATCACGACCGCGCCGCGCACGAGCAGCTCGCCGTCGTCAGCGAGCCGCAGCTCCACGCCGGGCGTCGCCTGCCCGACCGTGCCGATCCGCACCGCGCCGGGGCGGTTGCAGGTGCCCGCGCCGCACGTCTCCGACATCCCCCACAGCTCGGCCAGCTCGATCCCGATCGCATGGAAGAACTCGATCACCTCCGGCGGCGTCGGCGCCGCGCCGACGTTCACGGTGATGACCTCGTCGAGGCCGAGCATCGTGCGCAGCCCGCTGAACATCTGCTCGTCGGCCGTCCGCACCGCCGCCGCCAGCTCGTCGGGGAGCGGCTCGCCGCGCTGGCGGCGCCGCACCGCCTCGACCGACGCCGCCAACGCCGCCTCGACCTTCGCGCGCGCTTCCTCCGGCTGGGCGCCGAGCATCGTCTCAAGACCGGCCTTCAGCTTCTCCCAGACGCGCGGGACCGCGAAGAACCAGGTCGGGTGGACCTGCGGCAGCACCTCGACGATGCGGCGCGGGTCAGGGCAGGCGGTGACCGTCCCGGCGTACGCGAGCGGGATGTAGTGGTGCGCCATCCGCTCGGCGATGTGCGCGGCAGGCAGCCACGAGATCACCTTGGCGCCGAGCGGCAGCTCGATCATCGACTGCACGGTGCGCACCGCGCTGAGCAGGTTGGCGTGCGTCAGCTCGACGCCCTTCGGCGGTCCGGTCGTCCCCGAGGTGTAGATGAGCGTGGCGACGTCGTCCGCGGTGACGGCCGCGAGCGCGGCGTCGAGGTCCACCCCGGACGCTCGCCCCGCCGCCTCCAGCTCGCCGAGCGTCCTGCCGTCCTCCGGCGCCTCTCCGTCCACGACGATCACGTGCGCGAGCGCCGGCAGATCCCGCTTCGCCTCCAGCAGCGCGGGCAGGTGCGCCTGCTCGACGATCGCCACGCGCGCGCCCGCGTCGCCGACGACGTACGCGATCTGCTCGGCGGTGAACGTCTGGTAGATCGAGAACGGCGCCGCGCCGAGCGTCACCGCGGCGAGGTCGCAGAGGTTGAACTCCGGGCGGTTGCCCAGCATCAGCGCGACCGTGTCGCCCTGCCCGACCCCGAGGCCGGCGAGGCCGCGCGCGAGCGCGTCGACCCGCGCGCGCGCCTGCTCCCAGGTGAGCGAAACGCCGTCGTCAAGCGTGCGCAGGGCCACGACGTGCGGGTGTGCGGCCGCCGTGCGCCGCAGCGCCTCGCCGAGCGTCGCGGCGTCCACCGCCGCGGGGGATGTGGCGTCGGGTGAGACCGTGCTGCCCTCCATCTGCGCGCTCCTCCGCTCATCGGTTCGGCTGGCCAGCCAGCCCGACGATACCGCAGCGCGGCGCGCGCTCAGCCGCCGTGCTGGAGCCGGCCGATGTCGTTCGAGAAGCCGATCACGAACAGCATCAGAACCAGGGCGAAGCCCACCATGCTCGCCCGCTCCATGATCGCGAACGGGATCGGGCGCCCCCGCACCTTCTCGGCGAGCGCCCAGAAGATGTGGCCGCCGTCGAGCGGCAGGAACGGGAACAGGTTGATGATCGCGAGCGAGAGCGAGATCAGCGCGAGGATCGCGAGCGCCTGCGTCGCGTCGGAGGCGACTGCCTGCTGCGTGATGTGGTAGGCGCCGACGACGCTGCGGATCTGCTTGCGGTCTCTCGCCTGGAAGATGTGCGTGAAGACGCTCAGCGTGCGCGTCGTGACGTTCCACATCGCGCTCGCGCCCGCTCCGGCGGCCTCGACCGGGCCGACGGGGCGGCTGTCCACGTAGGTGACGCCGAGCCGCGTGCGCTCGATGCCTGTCGTCGCGTCGTAGCGCGGGCGGATGTCGAACGCGAGCGTGCGGCCGTCCCGCACCACGACGACATGCGCGGTGGTCGTCGCCTCGCAGCCTCTGACCGGCGGGCCGGCGCATCTGTGACTCGCCACCTGTCTTGCGATCGGCTCGGCGCCGCGCACCCCGTCGACGGAGACGATCCGGTCCCCGGGCCGCAGGTAGCGCGCGGCCGGCTGCTCGAGGCCGCTGGCGATCCGCGTCGTCGTGACCGGCTTCCCGTTCGCGAGGAACAGCGCCCACAGGATCAGGAACGCGATCAGCACGTTCACCGCCGGCCCCGCCGCGATCACGACGATCCGCTTCCAGACCGGCTGTCTGTAGTACGCCCGCACGGCGACGTCGTCGCTGAACTCCTCGCGCGGGTTCATGCCGGTGATTCTCACGTAGCCGCCCGCGGGGATCGGGCCGATCGCGTACTCGGTCTCCCCGCGTCTGAACGACACGAGCGGTCTGCCGAAGAAGAGGCTGAAGCGCTCTACGCGCATGCCGACCGCCTTCGCGGCCGCGAAGTGGCCCCCCTCGTGCAGGACGATCAGCACGACGAAGCCGAGCAGCGCCAGCAGCCAGCTCATCGCGCCGCCGCCCGCTGCTCGACCAGCTCGGACGCCGCCGCGCGCGCGTCGCGGTCGGCGGCATAGAGCGTCTGGAAGGCGTGGATCCGCCCGGCCGGAACGGTGTCGAGCGTGCGCTCGATCACCGCCGCGATCTCGTCGAAGCGCAAGCGGCCGTTCAGGAACGCGTGCACCGCGACCTCGTTGGCGGCGTTGAGGACGCACGGCGCGGTGCCGCCGGCCTCCCCCGCCGCGCGCGCGAGCCGCAGGCAGGCGAACGTGTCGAGGTCGGGCGCCTCGAACGTGAGCTGCCCCAGCGCGGCGAGGTCGAGCGGCGCGACCGGCAGCTCGACGCGCTCGGGATGGTGCAGCGCATAGGCGATCGGCACGCGCATGTCGGGATAGCCGAGGTGCGCGAGCGTGGAGCCGTCGCAGAGCTGGATCAGGCTGTGGACGATCGACTGCGGGTGCACGACGACGTCGATGCGGTCGTACGGCGTGCCGAACAGATGGTGCGCCTCGATCAGCTCGAGGCCCTTGTTCATGAGCGTGGCGGAGTCGATCGTGATCTTGCCGCCCATCGCCCAGGTCGGGTGCGCGAGCGCCTGCTCGACGCTCACCTCGCGCAGCTCGGCGGCGCCGCGACCGCGGAACGGGCCGCCGGAGGCGGTCAGAACCAGCTTGTCGACCGTTCCCGCGCGCTCGCCGGCGAGCAACTGGTGGATCGCGGAGTGCTCGGAGTCGACCGGGACGATCTGCGCGCCGGTCGCCTCCGCGAGCTGCGTCACCAGCTCGCCGCCGACGACGAGCGACTCCTTGTTGGCGAGCGCGAGGTCGATCCCCTCGCCGAGCGCCGCCACGGTCGGGCCGAGGCCGGCGGAGCCCACCAGCGCGTTCAGGACGAGATCCGCCTCGCTCTCGACCACGAGCCGCACGAGCCCCTCCGCGCCCGCGAGCACCTCGCCGTCGGTCCACGCCTCGGCCGCGCGCGCGGCGGCGTGCTCGTTCGCGAGCGCGATCCGCGCGACGCCCAGCTCGCGCGCCTGCGCGAGCAGCGCATCGGACGACGACTCGGCCGAGAGCCCGACGACCTCCAGCTCGTCACCCGCCCGCGCCACCACGTCGAGCGCCTGCGTGCCGATCGAGCCCGTCGAGCCGAGGATGAGGATCCGGCGGCGCATGAGCCCTGGATTCTAGGCGGGCGCCTTTGCGCAGCCTCAATCGCGCAGCATGTCGCGCCAGCGCAGCCCGGGGAAGCGGCCGAAGTCGGCGTCGTAAGAGCACAGCTCTGCGCCGTGCTCGATCGCGAGCGCAGCGAGGTGCGCGTCGCTGGTGAGGTTGCCGGCCGTGCCGACGGTGCCCAGCATGTCGCGCAGGACCGCAAGGTGACGCGCAGTTGGCTCGACCACCGTCGCGCACGGCTGGCCCAGCCAGCGTTCCACGAGGTCGAGCGCCTCGTCGGCGTCCAGCGGCCGCTCGAAGGCGACCGGCCGCGTGCTCAGGCGCACGAACCCGAGCAAGACGTTCCAGCAGAACGCCACCGTCTCGCTGCCTGACAGCGCCTGCTCCAGCCAAGGGCGCGCCGTCTCATGGTGCCGCGAGTCTGCGTCGACCGCGTACACCAGGACGTTGACGTCAGGCAGCTTCACTTGCCGAGATCGAGCTTGCGCAGCATCTCGGCGTCCTCGAGCTGAGCAGCGAGCGCGAGCGCCTTGTCGAGGTCGACCCCCGGCCGCGCGCCCATCCGGCGGACCGGAACGCGATATGGCTTCGCGTCCCCGGCCGTGCCAAGCCCTGATCGCACCGCTTCGTTCAGCGCGACCTTGAAGGAGACGCCCCGCTCCCGCGCGGCGGCATGCAGCTTCGCCGCAACGTCCTCGTCGAGCGTGACCGTCGTGCGCATGGCAGCATCATAGCACCAGCATCAATGCTGTCATGATGCTTCACTAGGCCAGCGCGTGCCAGATGTAGTAGCCCACGACCGCCGCGAACAGCGCGGCGTCGACGCGGTCCAGCGCGCCGCCGTGAGCGCCGAATGCTCTGCCGGAGTCCTTGATGCCGACGTCGCGCTTGACGAACGACTCGAACAGGTCGCCGATCGGGGCGGCGATCGCGACGCCGAGGCCGAGCAGGAGCGCGTCGGCGGTCGAGAGCCAGTCCTGGTAGAGGCCGGCGACGAAGACGGCGCCGATCGCCGTCAGCATCCCGATCAACAGCCCCTCGAGCGTCTTGTTCGGCGAGATCCGCGGCGCGAGCGGGCGGCGGCCGAACCAGCGCCCGCCGAAGTAGGCGCCCGTATCGCCGATGAACGTGCCGACGAGCACGTCGATCACGATCGCGTTGCCGTGCGGCAGCCCGCGCAGCAGCACCGCGTGCGCGAGCGCGAAGCCGATCCAGTAGACGCCGAACAGGGTGCTCGCCATCGCCAGCGACGCCTGGTCGCGGCTCGGCCCCCATGCGGTCAGCGCGAACAGCACCGGCACGACCGCCACCGCCGCCAGCAGGATCTGGAACTGCGTCCCGTACAACGCCGCCGCGAGCAGGCCGGCGAGCGCGAGGAAGCCGACGAGCCGCACCGGTCTGACCGGGCGCAGCAGCCCGTAGAGCTCATGCAGGCACAGGCACCCGATCCCGAACAGCGCGAGCGTCCACACGAGCCCGCCGGCCGCGTTGACGGCGATCACCGCGACCGCGGCGGGGATCGCGACGACGACGCGCGCGCCGAGGTCGGACCCGCCGTGGCGGCGCGCGAGCCGCCGCGCGCGCCGCTCGCTCGGCGGCATCCCGCGGCGAGGGCGCGGCCCGGTGCTCACGCCGTCCGCCCCCCGAAGCGCCGCCGGCGTGTCGTGTACTCCGCGAGCGCCGCCTCGAACGCGGCGCGGTCGAAGTCGGGCCACAGCTCCGGGCGCGAGATGAACTCCGAGTAGGCGGTCTGCCACAGCAGGTAGTTCGACAGCCGCTGCTCGCCGCTCGTGCGGATCACGAGATCCGGGTCGTGCATCTCGGGCGCGTAGAGGTGCGCGCGGAACTCCTCCTCGGTGCTGCCCGTGAACGTGCGCGCCGCGTCGACGATCTCCGCGCGCCCGCCGTAGTTGAACGGGATGAAGAACGTGATGCGCTCGTTGCCGGCGGTCAGCCGCTCGGCCCACTCCATCCGGTTGACGATCTCCTCCGGCACCGGCGCGCCGCGACGCCCGATGAAGCGCAGGCGCACGCCCTCGTCGTGCAGCTCGGGCGTCTCGCGCTCGATGTACTCGGCGAACATCCGCACGAGCGCCTTCACCTCGTCGATCGAGCGCGACCAGTTCTCGGTCGAGAAGGCGTAGATCGTCAGCTCCTCGACCCCCAGCTCCACAGCATCGCGCAGTCGGGCCTTCACGTTCTCGGCCCCGGCACGGTGGCCGTCCGTCACGCTCAGCCCGCGCTGCTCGGCCCAGCGGCCGTTCCCGTCGGTGATGATCGCGACGTAGCGCGCGCGCTCGCGGCCTGCCTCGTCGTCGTCGGTCGGCACAGGGTGCCTCAGACCTCGAGGATCTCTTCCTCTTTGTGCTTCAGCAGCCCGTCGAGCTCGTGGACCTTCTCGTCGGTCAGTCTCTGAAGCTCCCCCTCGGCGCGGTGCTCGTCGTCGGCGCCGGCCTCGCCGGCGTCGCGCAGCTCGCGCAGGTCGTGCATCACGTCGCGGCGGATGTTGCGGATCGCGATGCGGCCCTCCTCGGCGATGTGGCGCACGACCTTGACGAGGTCCTTGCGCCGCTCCTCGGTCAGCTCGGGGATGCCGAGGCGGATCAGGTTGCCGTCGTTGTTCGGCGTCAGCCCGACGTCGGACTCGAGGATCGCCTTCTCGATCGCCTTGATCGAGCCCTTGTCGTAGGGCTGGATCGACAGCAGGCGCGCTTCCGGGGCGGCGATCGTCGCGAGCTGTCTGAGCGGCGTCTGGGCGCCGTAGTAGTCGACCACGATGCGGTCGAGCAGCGCGGGCGTGGCGCGCCCCGTGCGGACGGAGCCGAACTCGTGGCGGGTCGACTCGACCGACTTCGTCATGCGCTCGCGCGCGTCTGCCAACAGCTCTTCGATCATGACCTCACCAGGGTTCCGACGCGGTCCCCGCACACTATCCGGTCGATGTTGCGCTCGTCGTTCATGTTGAAGACGACGATCGGCAGCTTGTTCTCCGCGCACAGCGTCAGCGCGGTCGCGTCCATCACGCGCAGGCGCCGGTCGACGGCCTCCATATGGCTGATCTCGGGGATGAACTCCGCCGTCGGGTCGAGCGCCGGGTCGGCGCTGTAGACGCCCTCGACCCCGTTCTTCGCCATCAGGATCACCTCCGCGTGCATCTCGGTCGCGCGCAGCGCCGCCGCCGTGTCGGTCGTGAAGAACGGGTTGCCGGTGCCGGCCGCGAAGATCACGACGCGGCCCTTCTCAAGGTGGCGCATCGCGCGGCGGCGGATGTACGGCTCGGCGACCTCCGAGACGGCGAGCGCCGAGAGCACGCGCGTCGGGCAGCCGGCCTTCTCGAGCGCGTCCTGGAGCGGCAGCGCGTTCAGCAGCGTGGCGAGCATGCCCATGTAGTCGCCGGTCGCGCGATCCATCCCCGCCGCCGAGCCGGACACGCCGCGGTAGATGTTGCCGGCGCCGACGACCACGGAGACCTGCACGCCGCGCGCGTGCACGCGCGCGATCTGCCGCGCGACCGCCTGGATCCGCTCCGGGTCGGCGCCGTACTCCTGCTTGCCGAGCAGCGCCTCGCCCGAGAGCTTCAGCATGACCCGCGTGAACGCAGGCGCCGCGCCCTCCGGATGGTCGGAGGACGCGGACGTCGGTTCAGGGTCAGTCGCCAACGGCGAACCGCGTGAAGCGGCGGATCACGATGTTCTCGCCCGTTCTGGCGGCGAGCGCCGCGCGGATCTCCTCGATCGTACGGCCCTCGTACTTCTCGCCGTTGACGTGCGCCTGCTTGAGCAGCACGACTTCCTTGAGCCAGGCGTCGACCTTGCCCTTGACGATGTTGGGGCGGATGTTGTCCGGCTTGTCGGCGAACTGCTCTTCGGCGATGCGCGTCTCGCGCTCGACGTCCGCGGCCGGCACGCCGTCCTCGTCGACCGCGACCGGCGCGGCCGCCGCGACGTGCAGCGCGAGGTCCCTCGCGAACGCGACGAAGTCCTCGTTGCGCGCGACGAAGTCGGTCTCGCAGTCGACCTCCACCAGCACGCCGATCTTGCCGTTGGCGTGGATGTAGGACTGCACGGTGCCCTCGGTCGCCGCGCGCTCGCCGCGCTTCTCGGCCTTCGCGATGCCCTTCACGCGCAGCGCCTCGATCGCCTTCTCGATGTCGCCGTCCGCCTCGACGAGGGCCTTCTTGCACTCCATCATCCCCGCGCCGGTGCGCTCGCGCAGGGCCTTGACGTCCTGGGCGGTGATGCTCATGCGGTGGGCTCCCCCCCGGAGCCGGAGTCGGTCGTGGTCTGCTCGTCGGTCTGCTGCGGCGCGGCCGGCGCCTGCGGCTGCTCGGCCGGCGGCTGCGGCGCCGACCCGGCGGCGACCGGCTCGGGCGCAGCGGCAGCCGGCTCGGGCGCGGCGGCGGCCTCGGCCGCCTGCGCGGCCTGGGCGGCCGCGGCCTGCTCGGCGGCGCGCTTGGCCTCCTCGGCCGCTCTGCGCGCCTGCTCCTCGGCCTCGCGCTTGGCGGCCTCCTCGGCCTCGCGCCTGGCCTGCTCCTCCGCCTCGCGCGCGGCGCGCGCCTCGGCCTCGATGCGGGCCTTCTCCTCCGCCTCCTTGCGCGCGCGCTCCTCCTCCTCGCGGAAGATGCGGTTGCCCTCGCCGATCACGTCCGCGAGCGCGCCCGCGACCACCGCACACGAGCGGATCGCGTCGTCGTTGCCGGGGATCACGAAGTCGATCCCGTCCGGGTCGCAGTTCGTGTCGACGAGGCCGATGATCGGGATCCGCAGGCGCTGCGCTTCGCGCACGGCGATCGCCTCGGTCTTGAGGTCGATCACGAACATCGCGTCGGGCACGCGCTGCATGTGCTTGACGCCGCCGAGGTTCGCCTGGAGCTTCGCGAGGTCGGCCTGCGCCGCCAGCCGCTCGCGCGTCGGCAGCAGCGCGAGCTGGCCCTCGGACTCGTAGCGCTCGAGGTCGTGCAGGCGTCTGATGCGGCCCGAGATCGTGCCGTAGTTCGTCAGCAGGCCGCCGAGCCAGCGGTGGTTGACGTACGGCATGCCCGACGCCTCGGCCGACTCCTTGACCGCGTCGCGCGCCTGCTTCTTCGTGCCGACGAACAGCACGGTGCCGCCGCGGTGCGCCAGCGCCGAGGCGAACTCGCGCGCCTCCTGAAGCAGCTCGTCGGTCTGCAACAGGTCGATGATGTAAATGCCGGCCCGTTCGCCGAAGATGAAGCGGCGCATCTTCGGGTTCCAGCGGCGCGTCTGGTGGCCGAAGTGGACGCCGGCCTCCAGCAGCTCCTTGATTCCTGCTTGAGCCACGGTGTGCTCCCTTGTTGTGCTCTCACTGGTCCCGGCCGGAGACGTCGCGATCCGGCGCGGAAGGCGCCGGACAGGGTCGCGAGCCCCGGATCGACCGGGGTAGACGATGGATTCGGCGGGATTCTAGACGGTTCCGGCGCTCAGCCGATCGAGCACGGCTTGCAGGTCCGCGGGCAGCGGAGACGCCGCGTCGACCGACTCGCCGGTGACCGGATGCGCGAACGCCAGTCGGGCGGCGTGCAGGAACTGGCGTCTGAGACCGAGCTGGCCTGCGGTGCCGTACTCGGGGTCGCCAGCGACCGGGTGTCCGATCGCCTTCAGGTGGACGCGAATCTGATGCGTGCGGCCGGTCTCGAGCGTCACGCGCAGCAGCGCGAAGCCGCTCAGCGCGCGCTCCAGCTCGAAGTGCGTGCGCGCCGCGCGCGGGACGTCGGTGTCGGTCGACATGCGCGTGCGCACGCGCCGGTCGCGCCCGATCGGCGCGTCGATCGTGCCGCTGCGCGCCGGCGGGCAGCCCTCGACGAGCGCGAGGTACTCGCGCCGCAGCGCGCGTCTGCGGATCAGCTCCTGGAGCGCGCGGTGGACGGCCTCCGACTTCGCGACCACGAGCAGGCCCGAGGTGTCCTTGTCGAGCCGGTGGACGATCCCCGCGCGCCCTGCTTCCTCCGGGGTGGGCGCGATCGAGATCCGGCCGGCGAGCGCCTCCGCCAGCGTCGCGCCGCGGTGCCCGCGCGCCGGGTGCACGACGACGCCGGCCGGCTTGTCGACGACGAGCAGGTGCTCGTCCTCCCAGACGATGTCGAACGAGACCTCCTCGGCCGCCGGCGCGCCGCCGCCGCCGGCCACGTCCGCCGCAGGTGCGACCTCGACGCGCTCGCCGGCGGCGACGCGGTGGCGCTTGGGCACGACCGCGCCGTCGACCGTCACGCGGCCGGCGTCGATCAGCCGCTGCGCCGCGCTGCGCGAGCCGATCGCGTCCGCCCGCGCGAGCAGTTGGTCGAGCCGCTCGCCCGCGACGGCGGCGCCGACCTCAATCGTCAGCGGCCCTGCCACCGAGCTCGAGCACGAGCACGAGCGCCACGACGCCGCAGGTGATGCACATGTCCGCGACGTTGAACGCCGGCCAGTGTGGAAGGTGGATGAAGTCCGTCACAGATCCCTGGTGGATGCGGTCCGCGAGGTTCCCGAACGCGCCGCCGAGCACGAGCCCGGTCGGCAGCCACAGCAGCGGCCGCTCGGCGTGGCGCGCGAAGTAGACGACCAGCAGCGCCAGCGCGCTGAGCGTGACGATCAGGACGAGCACGCCGCCCTTGCCGAGGAAGCCGAAGGCGACGCCCTTGTTGTGGACGTTCACGAACGACAGCGGGCCGATCACCGCGCGATGCTCGGCGACTGCGATCGAGGAGCGCACGAGCGCCTTCGTCCCCTGGTCGACCAGCAGCACGAGCACGACGACGAGGCCCGCGAACGCCCAGCGCGCGGCGCGGGCATGCGTCGATGTCGGTGCGCCGCTGACGTCCGTGGCCTCCATCAGCCCTGGATCAGCGAGACGACGATCCGCCAGACGACGATCAGCACGATCGTCGCGACCATCGGGCTGAGGTCGAGCGGACCCATCATCGGCAGCACCCGCCGGAAGATCCGCAGATAGGGCTCGACCACCTGGCGCAGGAACTCGACGACCGCGTTCCACCAGCGCGAGTACGGCGGCCTGATCCCGACCGAGTACATGATGCTGATGACGACGTAGGCGAAGATGCAGATCAGGTAGACGGTGAAGAGCGCGTCGACGTAGCGGGCGATGTCGTTGCGCGTACTCGCCGCCAGCAGGACCACCGCGGCGCTCACCGTCTCCCTCCGGGCACCGCCGCGTCGGCCGCCGCCTGGAAGGCCGCGCGCAGGCCGCCGTCCTCGAGCGCCGCGAGCCCGCGCGCGGTGACGCCGCCGGGCGAGGTGACCGCGCGCCGCAGCGCGAGCGTGTCGAAGTCGCGCGCGGCGAGCAGCGCGGCCGAGCCCTCCGTCGTCGCGCTCGCCAGCTCCACGGCCATCCGCGGCGGCATGCCGAGCCGCACGGCGGCGTCGACCTGCGCCTCGACGAACAGCGACACGTAAGCGGGTCCGACGCCCATCACCGCCGTCGCGACGTCGATCAGTCGCTCGGGGACCTCGACCACGGTGGCGACGCGCGCCAGCAGCGCCCTGACGTCGTCGCTCGCGTCGCTCTCGGCCGCCCAGCAGACCACGCCTCTGCCGATCTCGACGGCCACGTTCGGCATCAACCGCACGACCGGGACGCCCGGATACGTCCGGCGCAGGGCATCGAGGGTGACGCCCGCGAGGATCGAGACCACCGCTCTCGCCGCGCCGCCGACCTGGCCGGCGACCGCCCCGAGCTGATCCGGCTTATGACAGAGGACGATCGCGTCGGCGGCCGCCGCGAGCGCGGCGTTGGACTCCGCCACCTCGCCGCCCAGCTCGGCGACGAGCGCCTCGGCCTTGCCGGGCACGACGTCGGTGCACAGCACCGGATCGCCCCACCCGCGCGCCAGCGCGGAGGCCATGTTGCCTGCTCCGATCAGTCCGACGCGCATGGGCGGCAAGCGTAGCGGCAGCGCTCGCCGCGCGGCCGGCTCAGCTCTGGTTGAAGAAGCCCTTCTCGATCAGCCGCGCGCGCTCCTCGGCGGAGACCTCGACGTTGCGCGGCGTGAGCAGGAAGACCTTGTCGGCGATTCGCTGCATGCCGCCGTCGAGCGCGTACGTGAGGCCGGAGGAGAAGTCGATCAGGCGCTTGGAGAGGTCGGTGTCCGAGCCCTGGAGGTTGAGGATCACCGGGATCGAGTCCTTGAACTTGTCGGCGACGTCCTGCGCGTCGTTGAAGGACTTCGGCACGACGAGGTGGACGCGCACGTCCTGGCCGTTCCTCGCCCCGCCCGCCCCGCCGACGGGGCGCAGGACGCTCGTGCGCCGGGCGGCGGGCTCGTCGTCGGCGAAGATGTCGTCGAACTCGTCGCGCCGCCGGCGGCTGGAGGACAAGCGCCGTACGTTCGGGCGCTCGCGGTAGCTCTCCTGAAGCTCCGCCTCCGGCTCGTGGTAGGCGGGCTCGTGGTCGTCGTAGTCGTCCTCGACGGCGAGGCCGAAGTAGACGAGCGTGCGGTGCCAGGTGTCGCGGAATGCCATGACGTCGAGGGATTCGCGGGGGCCGGGGAGATCCCTGCAAGGGATTATGACGCGTTACCCGTACAGACTCGACCCGAGCCGTACGATCGTCGCCCCCTCCTCCACGGCGACCTCGTAGTCCTGCGAGGTGCCCATCGAGAGGTGACGGAGGCCGTGCGCCGCGGCCAGCTCGCGCAGCGCGGCGAAGTGCGGGCGGCTCTCCTCCGGCGTTCTGGCCGCGGGAGGCATCGTCATGAGGCCGACCACGGGGACCGGCGCGCGCGCGATGAAGGCCCCCAGGTCGGACGGTGCGATCCCGCTCTTCGACGCCTCGCCGGCGACGTTCACCTCCACGAGCACCTCAGCCGGATGCTTTGCCAACTGCGCCAGCGCGGACTCGCTCGCGACGGAATGGATGTAGCGGACGTACGGCACGACGTCCTTCACCTTGCGGCTCTGGAGGTGACCGATGAAGTCCCAGGTGAAGACGCCGGGGTACGCGCTCGCCTTCGCGACCAGCTCCTGCGCGCGGTTCTCGCCCACGAGGGCGAGTCCGGCCGCCGCGAGCACTCCCAGCTCGTCGAGCGGGACGTACTTGACCGCGGCGAGCAGCTCGACCTCCCGCGGGTCGCGGCCGGCGCGCTTCGCCGCCTGCGCGATCCGCTCGCACGCCTCGGCGACGCGCTCTCGCACCCGCCCGGCGTCGAGGTCGGTGATCAGCTCCGCCACGCGATCCCCGCCTGCCGCCCGGTCGCCCCGCCGTCGCGGCGATGGGAGAAGAAGACGCCGGGCTCGGCGCACAGCGTGCAGAGGCCGACGTCGTGGACCTGGCCGACGCCGGCCGCGGTCAGGCGCTCGCGCGCGATCGTCTTGAGGTCGATCCGCGCCGGGCCGGCCGCCGCCTCGCCGAACGCCGCGTGGACCTCCGGCCCGACCTCGTAGCAGCAGCCGCCGGCGCCGGGACCGATCGCCGCCTGCACCTCGGCGTCGCCGACCAGCTCGCGCATCGCTCGGACGCCCTGCTCGAGGACGCCCGCCGCCAGCCCGCGCCAGCCGGCGTGCAGCATCGCCACCGCGCCCGGGGCGATCAGCGCGATCGGGAGGCAGTCGGCGGTGAGGACGAGCAGCGCCAGCCCCCGCTCCGCGGTCGCCTGCCCGTCGGCCTCCTCGATCGCGCCGCCGGTCGTCGCGCTCCGCTCGACGCGCGCGCCATGGACCTGCCGCCCCTGGACCACGGCATCGAGGGGAACGCCGACGAGGTCGGCGACGATCATGCGATTGCGGTGGACGGCGCCCGGATCGTCCTCGGTCCACCGGCCGAGGTTGAGCGAGGCGTACGCGCCCTCCGACACTCCGCCCCGCCGCGTCGTGAACAACGCGCGGCCGCCCGGCAGCGCGATGCCGATGTGCTCGCCGGCGGTCGCGAACGGGGCGGGCAGATGCACGCGCCGCATGGTAGTCCGGCGACGTGTGTCCCATAGGGGGTCTATACGACCCCCTATGGGACACAGGTCGCGAGCGCGACGGCGAGCTGAGCGTCGCGGTCGGGCGCCTCGCCGTCGAGGCGGGCGCGCAGCGCGGCCGCCAGGCCGCGCCCGATGCGCTCGCCCTGCGGGACGCCGGCGGCGAGGAGATCCGCGCCGTCGATGTCGAGGCGCACGTGGCGCAGCTCCTCGATCCAGGCGCGGGCGACGCCCGCGGCGCCGAGCGCGCCCGCCAGCGCGACGACCTCGAGCGGGGCGCCTCGCACAGCCGCGGCGATCTCGGAAGGGCGCGACGCTCGGGACAGCCGCCCCTCGATGCCCTTCGCCTGGGCACAGGCCACCACCGTGTCCCGGTCGCGAGCGCAGAACCCGAGCGCGTCGAGCCAGGCCGACAAGCGCGCGCCGGCAACCGACCGGCATGCGCTCGCGAGCAGCAGCAGATCCGCGCGGCCGTCGTCGGGCAGCAGCGCCAGCGCCCGCTCCGCCAACGGCGCATCGACAGCGAGGGAGACGCCGAGCGCGCCCTCCCACGACCCGACCCACGCCAGCGCATCGAGCGCCGACGGCTCGCGCAGCAGCAGCCGCAGCTCGCTCCCCACCCGCGTCGGCGTCACCGTCGCCAATGCGCCGTCCGCGACGGCGGCGTCGGCGAGCGCGGTCGTCGAGCGCTCCACCGCAAACCTCATCCGGGTCGCGTAGCGCACGAGCCGCAGCAGCCGCGTCGGGTCGTCGAGGAACGATCGCTCGTGGAGCACGCGCAGCACGCGCGCGTCGAGGTCCTCGAAGGCGCACGGCGCCGCCGCGACCCGCCCGTCCAGCGCCACCGCGATCGCGTTGACGGTGAAGTCGCGCCGCGCGAGGTCCTCCGCGATCGTCCCCGGCCGCACCTCGGGCAGCGCGCCCGGCCGGGCGTACGTCTCCGCGCGCGCGGTCGCGAGGTCGTAGACGTGCCCGGCCGCCTCGACCGTCGCCGTGCCGAAGCGGTCGTGCACGGTCAGCGAGCCGTCGAGCGCCGCACACAGTCGGCCTGCCGCCTCGACCGCGTCCCCCTCGATGACGACGTCGAGGTCCGCGGGCGCGCCGCCGAGCAACAGGTCGCGAACGGCGCCGCCGACGATCCAGGCGTGCGGCAGCACGTCGGCGAGCGGCGCGGCGGCCGGCAGCGCGCGCACGCGCCGCGCGAGATCGGGGAACGAGGCCATCGGGGCGATCATCTACCATCCGCGCCCGATGTCGAGGCTCCGGCCACGCCGCATCCGGCGCGGACTGCTCGCAGCGGTCGTCGTTCTGCTCGTGCTGGCGGGCGGCGCCGTCGCGTTCGTGCTCGCGCACGCGCCCGGCGACGTGTCGCACCCGAACGTCGAGTTCACGACCGGGTCGACCGCGACGGCGCCGCCGAGAGCGCAGGCGCTCGACGCCTTCCTGTGGCCGACGTACGGCTTCCAGGAGGACCGCACGCGCGACTTCAGCTCTGCGCCGGATTACCTCAGACCGCGCTTCAGACGCGGCTGGACCTACCGCGGCGGCGCGCTGCTCGAGTTCCCGCCCTCGATCGACGGCGGCTCGCTCTACGTGCTCGACGACAACGGCGTGCTGAGCGCGTTCGACAAGGTCAGCGGGCACGTCCGCTGGCAGCGCAAGGCCGGCGGGCTCGCGGCGGCCACGCCGGCCGTCGGCGACGGCAACGTCTACGCGGTCGCGCTGCGCGGGCTCGGCGGCTCCGGCACCGGCCGAGTCGCGGCCTACCGCGCGCGCGACGGCCACCAGCTATGGGTGAAGGCGCTGCCGAGCCGCGCCGAGTCCTCGCCGCTGCTGCGCCGCGGGGTCCTCTACTTCGGCAGCGAAGACGGCACCGTCTACGCGTTGCGCGCCCGCGACGGTCGCACGCTGTGGACGTACGGCGCCTCCGGCGCGGTCAAGGGCGGCCCCGCCTACGCGAACGGCGTCCTCTACTTCGGCGACTACGGCGGCAAGGTCCACGCGGTGCGCGCGAGCGACGGTCACGAGGTGTGGTCGGTCGGCACGAGCGGGACGCGCTTCGGCTTCGGCTCCGGCAGCTTCTACTCGACCCCGGCGCTCGCGTTCGGGCGCGTCTACCTCGGCAACACCGACGGGCGCGTGTACTCGTTCGCGCAGCACGACGGCACGCTCGCATGGGCGACGAGCACCGGCGCCTACGTCTACGCCTCCCCCGCCGTCGCCGACACGCCCGGCCTCGGCCCGACCGTCTACGTCGGCTCCTATGACGGCAACTTCTACGCGTTCGACGCGCGCTCGGGCGCGGTGCGCTGGCGCTTCCCCGTCGGCGCGCGGATCTCGGGCTCGGCGACGATCGTCAACGACGTCGTCTACTTCTCGGACCTCGGCGCGCGCAACACGATCGGCCTCGACGTCCGCACCGGCCACAGAGTCTTCTTCTGGCCCGACGGCGCGTTCAACCCGGTCGTCGCCGACCGCCGCGCGATCTACCTCGACGGCTACGTGAACATGTACGAGCTCCTGCCGGCGCACGCGACGCCGTACTGGCAGCGGGCGCAGGCGGCGGCGCAGCGCGCCGCGGCCGCCGAACGCTAGCCGGCTCTCCTGACGAAGAGCGCGAGGCCCGATGCCGGGTCGTGCTGCACCTGCGCGTAGCCCGCCGCCTCGAGCATCGCGCGCTGCGCGCCGACGTTTTCCGAGTTCTGGAGGAAGACCTTCGTCACGTCGTCCGCGACGAAGCCTCCGATCGCCGTGCGCCACTGCCGACGGACGACCATCGATTCCAGGTCGGCGTACGGCGAGACGTCGACGACGCCCACGTCGTATGCGGCCCGGTGGCCGAGGCGCCCGAGGATGGCGACGCGCTCTCCGGGGTTCGCGCTGCGGGCGAGAAAGCGCTCGGACGCGCGCGGCTCGAAGCGCGGCACGGCAGTCGTGCGTTCCAACCGCGCGATCTGCGTCCATGGCGCCGGCGTCTGCGCGAGCGAGCAGACGGCGAGCCCGAACCCGAACAGCACGGCGATCTCCGCCGGCGCCGGGCGGCGCGACGGCCGCGCGACGATCGCCTCCACGGTCGCCACCACCAGCAACGCGAGCGCGAACGCCCACGCCGAGAAGATGTCGATCAGCACGAACGGATGCGAGCGGCCGGCGAAGTAGGCGCCCGCGCCCAGGCCGAAGACGCCGCTCCAGCACAGCATGCCGGTGAGCACGTCTCTGCGCCCGCGGGTCGCGCGCACGGTCGCCACGACGAGCGCCGCGACCAGCGTGAGATAGACGACGAGGTGGACGCCCAGCGTCGGCATCGGCGCCATGCCGAACCCGTTGATCGCGTAGATGCGCGGGAACTCGAGCAGCCAGCCGAAGTGCGGAAGCCGCCCCGCGACCGCCAGCGTGAGCGCCGAGACGACGGCCAACGCCGCCACGCCGCCGGCCACGGCGGCGCGCGCGATCTCCGCGGCGCGCACCGATAAGGGGCGCGCGGAGGTCCAGAGCAGCGCGCCGCACGTTGCCGCGTAGGCGGGGAGCCCGAAGTCGGGGTTGTTGATCAGGACGAGCGTCGCGGCGAACAGCAGCAGCCACGCGCGCCGGGGACGGCGGCCGGCGAGCTGGCGGCACGCGAGCCACGCCAGCAGGTACGGGCCGCCGTAGCGCAGCGGGAACGTCGTGAAGAGGTTCGCGGGCGTGTAGCGGTTGGCGAGCGTGCCCTGCGTCAGGAAGAAGCTGGTCGCCACGAACGGCGCGAACAGCAGCAGGGCGGCGAGCGAGCCGTGCGTCACGCGCCGCAGCGTCGCGTAGACCGACAGCATCACCAGCGCGGTGATCGCCAGCATGACCGACGCGTAGACGCCGAACGACGCGCCGAACAGCGCCATCGCGCCGGCGGGGAGATACGCCCAGAGCTGGGCGTACTGCGCATGGAAGCCGGCGAGCGGGGCGATCCCGTTGAGGATCGAGAAGGCTTCGTCAAACCACAGGGGTATGTTCCCCTGCACCGCGGGCGCCGCGAGGCCGAGCGTGGCGTCGGTGTTGAAGGCGGTCGACAGCCAGCCGCCGACGAACAGCGCCGCCAGCCCGAGGGCGACGCGCCTGAGCGCCGTGGTCTCGGCGGCGAGCGACCGCATCCGATCGACGAGCGCGGGCCGCCTGAGCGCCGCCGCGCACGCGGCCGCGACCAGGGCCGCCGCGGCGACGGTGGGCCAGGTGAAGTACATGCGCGGCGGATACAGCAGGAAGATCCCGCTGCGGTAGGTGATCGTCCGCTGCGCGACGAACATGAACGCGACGAACGCGACGGTCAGCGCCTCTGCCGCGATCGCCGCGCGCGCGACGCGGGAGGGCAGCGCGAGGCGCCGGCGCACCGCGAGCGCGACGACGGCGCAGAGCAGCAGCGGCCCCAACAGGGCGATGACGTAGCGCGCGTGCTCGGTCGGCTCCGGCCGCCGCAGCGCCCCGGGCCAGAATTCGCTCGCCGGTCCGGGAGGGAAGAGCAGACCGCCCAGCGGGGGACCGAGCACGAGGCCGGCGAGGATCGCGATCGCAGCGCACGGCAGGACCGCGATCCAGGCGATCTCCACGAGCGTCGCCGAGCCGCGCGCGCTCGATGTCGCGGCGCGCGCCGAGCGCGGCTCGCGTGCCGCGAGCAGCTCCCCCATGGGGACAATCTACCAGTAAGAGGTGTTTCAGCCGAGCCGGATCGGGACGCCCGCGGCCGCGAGGTGCGCCTTGATCTCGGCGACCGTGTGGCGGCCGTAATGGAGGATCGAGGCGCACAGGACCGCGTCGGCGCCGGCGTTGAGCGCGTCGACCAGGTCGTCGAGCGCACCGGCGCCGCCGGAGGCGATCACCGGCACGTCGACCGCTTCGGCGACCGCGCGCGTCAGCTCGAGGTCGTACCCGGCGTTCGTGCCGTCGCGGTCCATGCTCGTCAGCAGGATCTCCCCCGCCCCGCGCTCCACGCCCTCGCGCGCCCACTCCACCACGTCGCGCCCGGTCGGAGTCCGCCCACCGGCGACGAACACCTCCCAGGCGCCGGGCGGGTGGGATCGCTTCTTGGCGTCGATCGCCAGCACCACGCACTGACTGCCGAACTGCTCGGACAGCTCGTCGATCAGCTCGGGCCGCGCGACCGCCGCCGAGTTCACCGACACCTTGTCCGAGCCCGCGTCGAGGACCGCCTGCGCATCCGCGACGGAGCGGATCCCGCCGCCGATCGTGAACGGGATGAAGACCTCGTCGGCCGTGTGGCGCGCCAGCTCCACGACCGTCTCGCGCTTGTCGTGCGTCGCGGTGATGTCGAGGAAGACGAGCTCGTCGGCGCCCGCGGCGTCATAGCGCTGCGCGAGCTCGATCGGGTCGCCCGCGTCGCGCAGGTCGACGAAGCCGGTGCCCTTCACCACGCGTCCGCGATCGACGTCGAGGCACGGGATCACGCGCTTGGTGTGCACTGCGGCCGAGCCTAGCCGGACGCCGAGCCGGCGGTCGGCTCGCCGCCGCGCGCGCTCGGCGTGCGCGCTCTGCGCTTCGGCTTGCGATCGGCGTCCTCGCGCAGCGCGGCGCGCGCCTGCGCGACGGTGAAGCGCCGCTCGTAGAGCGCCTTGCCGACGATCACGCCGGTGAGGTTCACCTGGCGCAGCTCGGCGAGCGCTCTGAGGTCCTCGAGCGTCCCGATCCCGCCGGAGTAGATGAACGTGCCGCGCACGGCCTCCGCGACGCGCTTGACCTCCTCCACGTCCGGTCCGGTCAGCATCCCGTCGCGCTCGATCGAGGAGTAGACGAGCCGCTTGACCCCGCGCCGCTGGAGGTGCTCGATCACGCCGGCAGCTTCCATCTCGGTCTGGTGCGTCCAGCCGGCGCTCGCGACGCGCCCGGCGCGCACGTCGACCGACACCGTCACGCGCGAACCGTGCTTGGCGATCGCATCGTCGAGGAAGTCGACGTCGGTGTAGGCGGCGGTGCCGAGGATCACGCGCTCCGCGCCGGCTGCGAGCGCGGCCTCGATCGACTCGATCGAGCGCAGCCCGCCGCCGAACTGCACCGGCACGCCCAGTTCGCCGGCGATCCGCTCGAGGTGCTCGAGGTTCGCGGGCGACCCGCCGCGCGCGCCGTCGAGGTCGACGACGTGCAGCCAGCGCGCGCCGCCCTCGACCCACGCGCGCGCCGCGCTCAGCGGCTCCGCGTCGTAGACGGTCTCCTGCGCGAAGTCGCCCTGCGCGAGCCGCACGGCCCTGCCGCCGCGGATATCGATCGCCGGGTAGAGGATCACGCCGCGCCTCCCGTCCCCGCTCCGAGCCGTTCGCGGTCGCACGCGGCGCTGAAGCTCGCGAGCAGCCGCAGGCCCGCGCGCGAGGACTTCTCGGGGTGGAACTGGACGCCGAAGACGTTCTCGCGCGCGACCGCGGTGACGAAGCGCTCGCCATACTCGGCGGTCGCGAGCACGTCCTCGCGATCGGCCGGGTGCGGCGCATAGGAGTGCACGTGGTAGAAGGCCGTCTCGGCCGGCAGGCCGGCGTTCAGCCGCGAGGCGCGCTCGAAGCGGGCGACGTTCCAGCCGATGTGCGGCACGCGCAGGCCGTCGGCGGCGAGCGGCCGCACGTCGCCGCGCAGCAGGCCGAGGCCCTCGCACGGCTCGACCTCGACCGAGCGCTCGAACAGCAACTGCATGCCGAGGCAGATGCCGAGCAGCGGCACGCACGCATCCGCCAGCTCCACGATCAGCTCGTCGAGCCCGAGCGCGCGCAGGTGCTCCATCGCGCGCGGGAACGCGCCGACCCCGGGGACGACGACGCCGTCGGCCGCGCGGATCGCGTCGTGCTCGGCGGTGAGGACCGGCCGCGCGCCGATGTGGGCGAACGCCTTCTCGACCGAGCGGCGGTTGCCCATCCCGTAGTCGACGATCGCGATCGCGGGCGCGGCCGGGCTCATGCCGTCAGCGTCCCCTTCGTGCTCGGCACGCCGCTCTCGGTCGGATCGATCGCGACCGCCGCGCGCAGCGCGCGCGCGAACGCCTTGAACAGCGCCTCGATCATGTGGTGGACGTTCGTGCCCGCCTCGACCGTCAGGTGCAGCGTCAGCTTCGCGTTCGAGGCGACCGCGCGGAAGAACTCCTCCGCGAGCTCGTGGTCGAAGTTGCCGATCGCGCCGGCGGGCAGCTCGGCCTCGTAGGCGAGGAACGCGCGGCCCGACACGTCGACCGCGCACGAGGCGCGCGCCTCGTCCATCGGGATCGTCGCGGTTCCATAGCGGGAAATTCCGGCGCGGTCGCCGAGCGCCTTGTCGAGCGCCTGCCCGAGGCAGATGCCGACGTCCTCGACGGTGTGGTGGGCGCCCGTCTGGAGGTCGCCGCTCGCCTTCACGTCGAGCGCGAGGCCGCCGTGGCGCGCGAGCAGGTCGAGCATGTGGTCGAGGAAGCCGACGCCCGTCTCGCGCGTGTCGGCTCCGGCGCCCGCCCGATCCAGCGCCAGTATCAGGCGCACGTCGGTCTCGCCGGTTCTGCGGTGGATCTCGGCGCTGCGGCTCATCGCCCCTCATTCTTCCGGATGCGCGCCCGCATTGACTCCGCGTGCGCGGCGAAGCCCTCGGCGCGCGCCAGCGCGACCCCGTGCGGAGCCAGCGCGGCGGCCGCCTCGGGCGGGACTCGCACCTCGGCCATCCGCCGGCGGAACGTGCGCGCGGAGAGCCCCGAGGCGTAGCGCGCGGCGCCGTCGGTCGGCAGCACGTGGTTGGAGCCGGCGAGGTAGTCGCCGAACGCCGTCGCGGCGCCGGCGCCGACGAACAGGCAGCCCGCGCGCGTCACGCGCGGCGCGAGCGCCTCCGCCGCCGGGCCGATCAGCTCGAGGTGCTCGGGCGCGAACGCCTCGGCCAGCGCGAGCGCGGCGTCGAGGTCCGCCGTCTGCACGAGCACGGCGGCGCCCGCCTCCGGCGCGTCGGTCAGCGCGGCGGCGAGCGCGTCGAGCGCGGCGCCGTCGGCCGCGACCGCGACGACGAGGCTGTCCGCCCCGTGCTCGGCCTGCGCGCGCAGGTCGAGCACGGCGAGCGCGGCGTCGTGCGCTCCGTCGAGCACGACGAGCAGGTCGCTCGGCCCGGCGAAGCCGTCGATCCCGACCTCGCCGCGCACGACGAGCTTCGCCTCCTGCACGTAGAGGTTGCCGGGGCCGACGATCACGTCGACCCGCGGGATCGTCGCCGTGCCGTGCGCGAGCGCCGCGATCGCGTGCGCGCCGCCCATCCGGTAGACCTCGTCCACGCCCGCCAGCGCGCACGCCGCGAGCACGAGCGGGTCCTCCGAGGGCGTGCACACGACGACCTCGCGCACGCCCGCGGCCTGCGCGGTCACGGCGCCCATGATCACCGTCGACGGGTACGGCGCCCGCCCGCCCGGAACGTACACGGCCGCCCGCGCGACCGGCAGTTCGCGCAGCACGACGGTCTGCCCCTCCGGCAGCGCCACCTCGCGCGCCCGGTCCACACCGGCCAGCGCCACCGCCCGCACGTTCGCGACCGCCACCTCCAGGGCCGCGCGCACGTCGGGCGACACCGCCGCCAGCGCCGCGTCGATCTCCTCCCGGGGCACGCACAGCGGCCCGGGGTCGGCGCCGCGCGCGTCGAGCTCGCGCCGGTAGCGCTCCAGCGCCTCATCCCCGCCATGGCGCACGTCGAGCACGATCCGCACGACCGCCTCGGCGACGTCCGCCGTGCTCGGCACGAGTCCGCGCAGCTCCGCGACGAGCGCGGCGGGGTCCCCCGTCAGCGTGCGGCGCTCAAGCCGCACGCACGCGCTCCAGCAGCTCGTCGATCGCGGCGGCCTTCAGCTTGTGCGCGACCGGGTTGGCGATCAGCCGCGCCGTGCACACGACGATCTCCTCGCGCACGACGAGCCCGTTCTCGCGCAGCGTCGTGCCGGTCGCGGTCAAATCGACGATCCCGTCGACGAGGCCGGTCAGCGGCGCCAGCTCGACCGATCCCTTCACCTCGATCATCTCGGCCTGGCGGCCGGTCGCGGCGAAGTGGCGCGCGGCGATCTTCGGGTACTTCGTCGCGATGCGGACCATGCCGAGGCGGCGGCGCGCCTCCTCCATCGGGTCCTCGCCGGCGACGGAGGCGAGCACCATCGTGCAGGCGCCGTAGCCGAGGTCGAGCAGCTCGTAGACCTCGCGCTCGGCCTGCTCCATCAGCACGTCCTTGCCGGTGACGCCGACGTCGGCAGCGCCCTCCGCGACGTACGTCGGCACGTCGGAGGGCCGCATCGTCACGATCCCGACGTCGCGGAACAGCAGCTTGCGATCGTTCGAGCGCACCTCGCTCGTGTCGACCCCGATGCGGTCGAGCAGGCCGAGCGTCTCGCCGAAGAGCGCCCCGCGGGGAACCGCGATCGTGAGGCCGCCGCTCGCGCTCACCGCTCTCCCCGCTCCTCGCCGGCCAGCGCGACGTGCAGCCGCTCGACCGTCAGCGCGAAGCCGACCGCCGGCAGCGGCCGCCCGAAGCGCCCGAGCAGCTCGTCGTAGCGCCCGCCGCCGCCGATCGGCACGCCGAGCGCCGGGTCGTAGACCTGGAAGATCGCGCCCGTGTAGTAGCCGAGCTCGCGCATCAGCCCGAGGTCGAAGATCACGCGGCGCGCGACGCGCGGCTCCAGCAGCGCGTGGACGCCGCGCAGTCCCTCGGCGGCCTCACCCGCCGCCCCTTCGAGGTCCGCCAGCACCTCGGGGCCGCCGCGCAGTTGCGGCACGCGCACGAGCAGCTCGGCGGCATGGGCGTCCAGGCCGAGCGCGCGCACCTCGCGCTCGAGCCCGACGAAGTCGCGCGCGACCAGTTCGTGCAGCAGCCGCTCGCGCCGCGGGCCGTCCACGCCGCAGCCGTCCAGCAGCTCCCGGTAGAGCCCCACGTCGCCGAAGCCGATGCGGTAGTCCGCGAGCCCGACCGCGTCGAGCACGTCGCACAGCACCGTCAGCGCCTCCGCCGTCCCCTGCGGCGCCGGCGCGCCGATCAGCTCGATGCCGGCCTGAAGGAACTCGCGCGGCTGCGCCCGCTGCGGCCGCACGCCGCGGTAGGCGTGCGCGAGGTAGCAGAGGCGCAGCGGGGGCTCGGCGGTCGCGTAGCGCGTCGCGACGAGCCGCGCGATCGGCACCGTCATGTCGGAGCGCAGCACGAGCACGCGACCCTGCTCGTCGAACAGGCGGTAGGCCGGCGGCGGGGTGGGCGGGCCCGATTCCCCGCCGCGCGCGAGCGTGTCCTCGTACTCCAGCGCGGGCGTCTGCACCTCGCCGTAGCCCGCGGCCTGGAAGACCTCGAGCGCGCGTGCGGTGATCGCGCGCAGCTCGCGCATCTCGTCGGGCAGCACGTCGCGCGTGCCGCTGGGGATCGGGTGGATCGTCGGGGCGCCCGCGGGCGCCGCGCTCGTGGGGTCCGTGGCGGTCACGGCGCGGTCAGTGGGCGTGGACGCGCTGGCTGTCCTCGACGCGCTCGATGCGGGCGCCGAGCGCGCGCAGGCGCTCGTCGATGCGCTCGTAGCCGCGGTCGATCTGGCGCACGTTGCCGATCTCGGTCGCGCCGTCGGCGCACAGCGCCGCGATCAGCATCGCCATGCCGGCGCGGATGTCCGGGGACTCGAGCCGTTCGCCGCGCAGCCGGCGGGGACCGACGACCAGCGCGCGGTGCGGATCGCAGATCGTGATCGCCGCGCCCATCAACTGAAGCTTGTCGGTGAAGAACAGCCGGTTCTCGAACATCTTCTCGTGGATGATGACCGACCCCTCCGACTGGGTCGCGAGCGCAAGCGCGATCGACGTGAGGTCGGCCGGGAACGCCGGCCACGGCCCGTCCTCCACCTTCGGCTGGTAGCCGCCGGCGTCGTTGTGGATCACGAGCTTCTGACCGCCGGGCACGAACAGGTCGCCGCCGCGGATCTCGCTCTCGAGGCCGAGCCGCGCGAACACGAGGCGGATCATCCGCAGGTCCTCGGCGATCACGTGCTTGATCGTCAGCTCCCCGCCGGTCACGCCCGCCAGCGCCATGAACGATCCGATCTCGATGTGGTCGGGCGCGACGGTGTGATCGCAGCCGTGCAGCCGCGCGACGCCGTGAACCGTCATCACGTTCGAGCCGATGCCGTCGATCGCGGCGCCCATCTTCACGAGCATGCGGGCGAGGTCCTGGACGTGCGGCTCGGAGGCGGCGTTGCGGATGACGGTGTCGCCGGGCGTCAGCGCCGCGGTCATCAGCGCGTTCTCGGTCGCCATCACCGACGGCTCGTCCATCAGGAAGTCGCACGGCGCCAACCCGCGCGGCGCGGTCAGCAGGATGTCGCGATCGTGCTCGACGGCGGCGCCGAGCGCCTTGAACGCGTCGAGGTGCGGATCGAGCCGGCGGCGGCCGATCACGTCGCCCCCGGGCGGCGGCATCAGCGCGCGGCCGTGGCGCGCGAGCAGCGGCCCGGCGAGCAGGAACGAGGCGCGGATGCGCTCCGACAGCTCGCGGTCGACCTCGGTCGACGTCATCCCGTCGGCGCGGATCGCCACTTCGTTCTCGGCGACCCAGTCGGCGCGCGCGCCGAGCTGCACCAGCAGCGCGAGCATCGCTTCGACGTCTTCGATTCTCGGCACGTTGCGGATCACGACCTCGTCGTCGGTCAGCAGCGCCGAGGCGAGAATCGGCAGCGCGCCGTTCTTGTTGCCGGCGGGAACGATCGTGCCGGACAACGGCACGCCGCCTTGGATGACGAACTTTTCCATGCGCGAGCGGTGGGGCGAGCGATCGCCGATGCGGCGGACGGAGATGGTCTCCGCGCGCTGAGCCAGGGTAACAGCCATTCAGGGGAATCTTTCGCGCGACGCGCCCGGGACCCTGCTTCATCCGTCGAGGGCGAGGCGGGTCGCGCCGCTCGCGTGCGTAGGGTGAGGCAACTCGTGCTTGGGCGCTACTCCATGCTGATGCGCCGTCCCGGCGTTCCGCGGCTCGTCGTGAGCGTGCTGATCGGGCGCGTCCCGATCGGCATCTTCTCGCTCGCGATCGTGCTGCTCGTGCGCCAGGAGACGCACTCCTTCGCGCAGGCCGGCGCCGCGAGCGCCGCCTGGGCGCTGGGCGCGGGCGTCGTCGCGCCGCTCCAGGGCCGGCTCGTGGACCGCTTCGGCCAACCGGCGGTGCTGATCCCCTCCACGCTGCTCAACGCCAGCGCCGTCGCAGCCGTCGTCGTCGGCGCGCGCGCCGGCGCACCGACGTGGGTGCTCGCGCTGTTCGCGGGGCTCGGCGGAGCGGCGCTGCCGCCGCTCGGCGCATGCATGCGCTCGATCTGGGCCGACGCCTTCAGCGACGACGCCGGCGCGCGCAACACGGCCTACACGTTCGAGAGCATGATCGCCGAGCTCTTCTACATCGTCGGACCGGCGATCACGACGGTCCTGATCGCGATCAGCTCCCCGAGCGCCGCGCTGCTGCTCGCGATTGGCCTGAGCGCCGCCGGGACGCTCGCGTTCGCGACCGCCGCGCTGTCGCGCGGCTGGCGCAGCGACGACGGCGTGGAGCGCTCGCGCGCCGGCGCGCTGGCGGCGCCAGGCATGCGCACGCTGATGCTCGCGATCGTCCCGACCGGGATCGCGTTCGGCGCGCTCGAGGTGGCGATGCCGGCGTTCGCCGTCGCCCAGGGCCGGGACGCCGGCCTCGCGGGCATCTTCCTCAGCGCGATGGCCGTCGGGAGCCTGCTCGGCGGCCTCTGGTACGGCGCGCGCAGATGGCGCGGCCCGATCGCCGGGCGCTTCATCGGCTTGCAGACGCTGTTCACGGTGGGCTTGCTGCCGCTGCTGATCGCCAACTCGATCTGGTCGATGGCCGTCCTAATGGCGCTCGCCGGGCTCGCGCTCGCGCCGAGCGCCGCCGCCGGTTACCTGGTCGTCGACCACGTCGCGCCCGCCGGGACCGTGACGGAGGCGACGACCTGGGTGATGACCGCGAACGTCGCCGGAAGCGCGCTCGGCGCCGCGCTCGGCGGGATCGTCGCGCAGCATGTGAGCGTCCACGCCGCGCTGGTCCTCGCGTGCATCGGGCCGTTCCTCGGCACGCTCGTCACGGTCGCTCGCCGCAAGACGCTCGAGGTCGCGGCGGCCGAGGCCTCGCCCGCCAAGGCGCACCTGTCCTCATAGCGTCTTCCGCACCGCCGTCGCGTCCTCCGCGCCGCCGTCGCCACGGGCCGCGCGACGCCGCGCCCCCAGTCCCTCAGCGCCAGCGACCGCCGGTCTGCAATTTCTCTTGCACGTCGTCGGGTGCCGAATATCACATTTTGCAGCGGTTTCCCACACCGCTCACTCTGACATCTCGCCCCACGACACCCAAGACATCCTTCCATCCGGACGCGCGATTAGCTTTGCGAACACATGTTCCCCTCCTTGCTCAGCCGCTTGGCCGACGCCGCCCTTGAGGTCGCGGACGCGATGCTGGCGCCGGCGCCCAGAGACGAGGTCGCCGGCCGGCGCACCGCGACGAAGCCGGACCCGCCCAAGTCCCCGGCGCCCGCGCCGTCGGCGGCTAGGCCGTCGCCGCTCGCGCCGCCGCCGACGCCGGCCTTGCAGGCACCGACAACGGCGGCCGCCCATCCCCACCGCCGGCCACTGCGAACCGCGCGGAGCGCGTCGCCCAGTCGCCGACCGGGCACGCCCCCGCGCGCGCCGCAGGCGTGCGTATCCCCGCTTCCTGCCCAGCGGCCCCCGCTCCCAGCCCAGCGGCCCGGAGAACCGGCTCGCGCCGACGCGCAGGTGCGCTGAGCCCGCACGGCCGATCGGCGTCGCAGCGGATCGAGACATGCAAAAAGCCCCAGCCGCGCAAGGCGACTGGGGCCTGATGCCAAGAACCGGCGGCGTCCTACTCTCCCAGGCCCTTGCGGGCCAAGTACCATCGGCGCTGAGGGGCTTAACTGCTCTGTTCGGAATGGGAAGAGGTGTTTCCCCCTCGCCATAGCCACCGGAAACCGGTCGAGACCACGCCCTCCGCGGGCCTTCAAAACTGCACAGTACGCCAATAATACGGGTATCAAATATCCGTCAAGCCCTCGACCAATTAGTACCGGTCTCCTACGGGTGTTGCCACCCTTCCAGATCCGGCCTATCAACCTGGTGGTCTACCAGGGGTCTTACTCCCTCAAGGGGATGGGAGAGCTCATCTCGAGGCCGGCTTCCCGCTTAGATGCCTTCAGCGGTTATCCGATCCGCACGTAGCTAACCTGCGGTGCCCTTGGCAGGACAACAGATACACCAGAGGTGCGTTCATCCCGGTCCTCTCGTACTAGGGACAAATCCTCTCAACTCTCCAACGCCCACGGCAGATAGGGACCGAACTGTCTCACGACGTTCTGAACCCAGCTCGCGTACCGCTTTAATGGGCGAACAGCCCAACCCTTGGGACCAACTTCAGCCCCAGGATGCGACGAGCCGACATCGAGGTGCCAAACCGAGCCGTCGATGTGGACTCTTGGGCTCGATAAGCCTGTTATCCCCGGAGTACCTTTTATCCGTTGAGCGACGGCACTTCCACTTGCTACCGCCGGATCACTAAGACCTGCTTTCGCACCTGCTCGACCTGTCGGTCTCGCAGTCAAGCTCCCTTGCTGCCTTTGCACTCTACGCACGATTTCCGACCGTGCTGAGGGAACCTTTGTGCGCCTCCGTTACATTTTGGGAGGCGACCGCCCCAGTCAAACTACCCGCCTGGCACTGTTCACCGCCCGGATTCACGGCGCGGTGTTAGAAACCCAATACATTAAGGGTGGTATCTCAAGGTTGGCTCCACGCCAGCCGCAGCCGGCGCTTCCAAGCCTCCCACCTATCCTGAGCGAAATGCACCGAATTCCAATACCAGGGTGTAGTAAAGGTTCACGGGGTCTTTCCGTCTAGCCGCGGGTACTCGGCATCTTCACCGAGACTGCAATTTCACCGAGCCCCTCGTTGAGACAGCGTCCAAGTCGTTACGCCATTCGTGCAGGTCGGAACTTACCCGACAAGGAATTTCGCTACCTTAGGACCGTTATAGTTACGGCCGCCGTTTACCGGGGCTTAGTTTCAGTGCTTCGGGCGAACCCTAACACCTCCACGTAACCTTCCGGCACCGGGCAGGCGTCAGCCCCTATACGTCGTCTTTCGACTTAGCAGAGACCTGTGTTTTTGGTAAACAGTCGCTTGGACCTATTCACTGCGGCCCTCTCGGGCTCCAGGCGCAAGGCCCTTCACCCTACTGGGGCGCCCCTTATCCCGAAGTTACGGGGCGATTTTGCCGAGTTCCTTAACGAGGGTTATCTCGATCACCTTAGTATTCTCTACTTGCCCACCTGTGTCGGTTTTGGTACGGGCACGCGTGTTCTCCCTAGAGGCTTTTCTCGGAGGCATGGCGTAAGGGACTCGCCGGCACAAAGCCAGCTGGCATCGCACCTCGGGTTATGCGGCCCCGCATTTCACAAGGGCCACCCCTACATGCTTACCCCAGGACGACCATCGCCTGGGATCCCGTAGCCTTCCTCGTCCCCCCATCGGTCAAACGAACACGACGTGGTACAGGAATATCAACCTGTTGGCCATCGACTACGCCTTTCGGCCTCGCCTTAGGTCCCGACTAACCCTGAGCAGACGAACTTTACTCAGGAACCCTTGGGCAATCGGTGGAGGGGATTCTCACCCCTCTTTCGTTACTCATGCCGGCATTCTCACTTCTGACGCCTCCACGGCTGGGTTACCCCGCCGCTTTATCGGCATCAGAACGCTCTCCTACCGCGCGATCGGCCCGAAAGCCTCACGCACCCGCAGCTTCGGTAACTAGCTTGAGCCCCGTTACATTATCCGCGCTCGAACACTTGACCAGTGAGCTGTTACGCACTCTTTCAAGGGTGGCTGCCTCTAAGCCAACCTCCTGGTTGTCTGTGCATTCGAACATCGTTTGCCACTTAGCTAGTATTTAGGGACCTTAGCTGGCGGTCTGGGCTGTTTCCCTCTTGACGCTGAAGTTTATCCCCCAGCAACTGACTCCCGGAGTACACGTAATGGTCTTCGGAGTTTGCCTGAAGTCGGTAACCTGGTAGGGCCCCTAGTCCAAACAGTGCTCTACAGCCACAACGCAATTTATCCGAGGCTATACCTAAATATATTTCGGAGAGAACCAGATATCACTGAGCTTGATTAGCCTTTCACTCCGACCCACAGGTCATCCGCCCAGTTTTCAACCTAGGTCGGTTCGGTCCTCCACGAGGTCTTACCCCCGCTTCAACCTGCCCATGGGTAGCTCGCTCAGTTTCGGGTCTACCGCCTACGACTTTGTCGCCCTGTTCGGACTCGCTTTCGCTACGGCTCCGCTCATCGCTTAACCTTGCCGCAGACGAGTAACTCGCCGGCTCGTTATGCAAAAAGCACGCGGTCACAGGACAAGCCTGCTCCCACCGCTTGTAGGCACGCGGTTTCAGGTACTATTTCACTCCCCTTCCGGGGTACTTTTCACCTTTCCCTCACGGTACTAGTCCGCTATCGGTCACCTAGGAGTACTTAGCCTTGGAGGGT